>APMI01000578.1_pt1 | contig 410260 bp, 366 predicted proteins | sample 667938 | NCBI WGS metagenome assembly APMI01 (sample SAMN01084076, study PRJNA167559) | wastewater metagenome | biome: Wastewater | place: Denmark: Ejby Moelle, Odense | collected 2011-11-28
AGCCGCTGCGAACCAGGATTATGTGTCGTAACTTACTCCACAGGAACTAAATTGTGTCCCGATAGTTTAACAGAGCGTCTTACTTTTAGGGCTGGGTTGCAAGGTTGTAGCTCTTCGAATTATTGTCAAGACGAGAAAGCTCCATGTGCTGTGCTCCCGGGAGGAGTTTTAAATTGCAATGGAGTTTGTGGAACAGGAAACGACAACTGCGCCTGTCAAGCAATCCCGCAGTAACAAAAGTATAAATTATCTTAATTAATTAAGATAATAAAAGATAACAAGGATGGTTGCGTCTGAGAACATTAATTGTCAGTTCTCGTTCATGAATGAAATGCGCAGATTGATCGATAGTGGAATTCCCTTGGCTACAACATTGATTTCAAGGTATAATTTGATGCACGTTGTCTACAACGACATCATAAAATGGGAGAATTCGGCTATTGAACACCTTAAAGACACAATCAAACTCTACGAAATGACTGAGAGGTTGAAACTCTATTGCAGTCGCGCTAAAATCCCTGAATCCTCTAATGACATGTTTGATTTTGTAGATTTTAACAATTTGATGACTGCGTGGAGTGCGATTTTAACTGAAACTCCGCCGAAGAAGCATCTCGAGCACATCAAAGATGTATTTAATACGCTAGGAGCCATTAATATGACCGATGATGAAATGGAATCGTTTCAGGACTTCTTGTACGGTAAAATTGATGATGGTTGTAGTTACGATGAGATCCTGCTAGCCATTAAGGGCAAGATTAATAACAAATCCGTCGTGAAAGACAGGAACGATCGCTACGGAAGAATAGACAAATACGTGCGACTTTGGTATCTTAATGCCATTGACAACGACTACGCTTTAGGGTTAATTCCTAGTGATCTATTAAGATAACAACACAAAATCGACATTAAAAAGTTATTATCTTATTAATATTAAAACTCAAAATGAAGAGAGTATTGACAGTCCAACAAACGAAACAATTCAACGTCGCTATGGAAAAATTCAGATCCGATGATCCGGATACAAGGAAAATTGGTCTTTTGAAGATTTTGGATCTGGCGCGATTTGTGAATTCGAATGAACTTATTCATATGGTGGTAAACGATAATGTCGCGCCATCAACGAAGCACCACAATGATGCTCACCCAGAATTCACAAATTATGTGAAGAGACTTCGTGAGGAGCACGATCTTTTGAGATTCCTTGTCGATGAGGCACGCCAAAATCGGCATAAGTCCGATCCTGATCCAACATTCTATTTCGGCCAACCAGCATTCGCCGGTCCCGTACAATGTAGCTTGCCCCCTTCAAATGAATCTCCCGCTGTCGACAATCAAAATCCGGCTCCAGCTTCCGGATGGGGAAGTTCTCAAATTCCGCCTTAAAAACTACAATGAATTGTAAACGATCCGATCTGAAAAATATTAATTCTACTATATCATGTCATTTAAAAAGTCCGATTGGTGCAAATATATGATCCCTATACCATCCTGAAATTAAATAAAATTAAAATTTTAAAATATAAATAAAATCAGGGACGAATGAATCCGCTGGCTTTGACCGAGAATCAAAAGGACGCAGTGGAAACACTTGCAGACCACTTTGCGAATCGCAAGACCGATGACAGAACACAGCAAGCTATTTCTGCGACAGCGCTGAACTTAGCTTCAGCAATCGGTGCTGAGAATTTCCGTGCTGTTATGCTTGAAACATTGAAAGATCAATGCAGATCGATCGCCGGGAAGTGCGTCGGCGTCAACTTTCTTTCTGCTGCAGGCGGAAAGACCGGCATTTCTGGCGATCAAGTTAAATTGATCAAAGCTCTCGGCAAGCGCTTGATGCGTGAGGTAGTTATGCCTCAAATTTTGGACATGATTCCGGAAATCATTCCTACCGGTGACTTTTTGGAGTCGTTGCTTTACACCAAAGCAACGAAGGCTGCAGCCGAAAGACGGGGATTGATCGGAGGTAATAACGACATTGATCCTGAAAGACTTATCAGGCGCGTCAACGACAGAAATGTCGCATTGGATCAGCTTAATGCTCAGTCTGAGAATTCCAGTGACGATGAGGATTCATCCTCATCTTCCGAGATCATCGACGTTGAAGACTTTCGAGAGCGTCTTGTCGCCGAAGCCAACGGTGAAGAACTCGACGACTACGAGGAAGAAGGGATCGATGACGATGAAATCCCGGAGCCCGTTGCCAGCTTCTCAGATTCTGAAGTCGAACTCGTGGAGCTCGCTGATGAAGAACCGACCATTGCTGAACGCTTGAAGCGTTCCAAACGACAGCGCAAACCAAGCGAAGAACAAGTTGGATACATTGAATTCTACAAGCACTACAAGGCTGGAAATCAGTGATCTAAAAAGTCCAAATTAAAATTAAAAACTCGACGACTAATTAACATGAAGTTGACGAAGCTGGATTCGAGGGCATTGCTGTCCGCATTTAATACTCTTAATTCTGAATCTCAGAAAGAACTCATTAAAGAGATTCTGAGCATTTCAGAGCTTCCTTACACCGTAGAATTTTCACACGATGAAGATGAAGAAGATAGTAATTATTGTGAGTTTGACATTCGTTGCGGGAAAATGACCTGCGAATTCGGCATAGAATCACCTCTAACAATCGCCGAGCTAGTTACAAGGTTGTTAACTAATGAATCTTACACTTCAATCGAACTGCCGTGCAATGAACAACACGATCCGGACGTGTCGTCGCTAAGTATCACCAGAAATGGTAACACCGTAAACTTCGGACAACACGAAATTCATTTCGGCACAACTATTCAAACTAAAGTGCCGTTCGAAGCTTGCAAACAAGCCTTAGAAGAATGGAGATCTTGGATTATAGGCATTCCTTACCGCCCTAACACGATATTTGGTGAGCACGGCCATTCCAGCTTCGAAGGTAACATCTTAACCATAACTTGGACCGAAAGGATTTTCTACAGCGAAGAAACAATAACCGTATCCGGGCTGATGGTATCTAAACATAAACATAAAGATGAAACCAGGTCAATTTCTTGGAATATAATTCCTAACAACGACGTTGACAAGTGGGAGGCATTCCTGTACGATGGTGATATAGAATTACAAATGATCTGTGTCGATCCCAGGGATGAAATTCAATTTGTCATGAATCGCGTAACAACGAGGACAGGAGATGCTAGAATAGAAATCCTCGAGAGCGTAACTAAGAATAATGACGGTGAATACGTTGGAACTCGCGGGTTCAATTTTCCCTTAGCAGTCTTCACTCGAGGAATCTCGATGATTGTCAACGCTATAATTTCTGTGAAACGCCAGAGGGAGGGATTCGGACCTGGACTTCCGTCACCCATCAAGAAGTAATGTTTTTAAAAACTACCAACTATTCTTTATCAATTCTTAAGGTGCAGATTAGATCGTTAACGATATCCTTGTCAGCTTTAGTGATGTCCTGACTCAGCCAGAGTAAGAAGATTGTAAACATCTCATTCTTCTGCTTCTTCGTAGCATTAACGTGTAAAATATTTGCTAGACTAACGATGCTTGGCATGGCAGGGTTATCTGGGCTTGGCGCCGGCCTGAGAAAACTAATGTAGATAGGATATCCAAATTTATTCGTTTCATCCAGAAAAGAATCAACTTTGAGGTTCATATTAAGAAATTTGAACGTTCCTTCTGGTAAATCTTCTTGATTGTCACCGAAGAGTTTCGTGTGGACCGAGAACAGAGAAATATTCTTCACACCTCCCGGAACCTCAGGATTATCTATGGATGCAACGACTGCCTTCTTAGCGTATCTTTCAATGAATTGTACGACTTCTTCAAAAATCTCAACATCCTCGTCGGAGATGAATGGAAGTTTCATGGTCTTCCTCCACTTATTGTGAAGGATTGCTCCAGGACCATTTCCCGCTTTCTTCATGTCAGTAGTCCGGTAGAGGTACAAAGTAATTCTGCGCTGCGAGACAATATCAAGGCCTGCCAAGGCGGAGAGTATGCTTCGTTCTTGCAAATTAAAGTCGTCAATCAACGGGTCCATAATGATTTTGATTTTTAAATTGCTAGCTTGGAAATATCCATTTTGGTCCAACCCTTGATCCTTAGGTGTTCTGCGTAGAGTTCGTCTCGATCTGCGCGCGTGAATTCAATTCTTTCACCCTTGGACGTTTCAATGTAAGCTTCATCAAATTCAGCATTGTTGTAGCTGAAAGTTAGATTGAACCGGTCAAAGTCTTCTTCGCCCTGAAGTTTGGCGTAGTAATAGGCGATATCTTTGAACTTAGGATTTTGATATTGAGCTCTATTCTCTGCGCCATCAGGTCCCGAAATGTAATAGTTAGCAGGAATCCAAATCTCTTCATGCGGATCGCCAGCGACTCCTGGAATCACAAGTTGCTCGTCGAACATGTACTTATTTCCCTTGATATCAACTGCCCAACAATAAGACATCTGGCCTTTCTCGTAACAAATTAATGACACAATTTCTGCGACCGGGGTAAATTTATGAATCTCTTCATGGACGAAATAGTATTCATTTTCCTTGGTCTTGATGATGGCACAAACGTTGTTATGTTGTAACGTCTCAAAATCGTAACCTGGCATCAAAGTATGACAAGAGAAAACTACAGGTTCTTCCGCAATCATCGGGTATTCATCGTCAGAATTTTCAAGGTCGACGTCCGTATCTTGAATTATTTTGCAAACATCAACGCTCTCGCGCATTTGAGTTATTCTGAATGCATGCAAATAGCTGACGCTGCCGGTGTAATAAATCCCCTTCTGCTCCATTGTTTTTAACTATAAATTTTAGTTACCGTTTATACTTTTTAATTACGCGGCCAAGGCCGCTTTGACGAGCTCCGTGTGGTTCTTCTCTGCCACCTGACGGTCGTGGTAGATTTCCATGTAGAGATTCCACATGAAGTAAAGGTCATCAATTGTCATTGATGTCTTCAACGGAACCCCGCCTCCTTCGGAGCATTCAATGTCCAGGCGATAATTCTCTCGCCAGATGTTGATGAGCTCATCGAGGCTCGTCGGTCCCCGCGTTGGCCCAAGAACAGATCTGCACGTGCTCCAATCGATCCGGTCGACGATCTTTGGATTGCGAATTGGAGCGCCTTCTTCCTCTTTCAAGTGGACACAAATGCGGGGATAAATTCCCAGCTCAACATCGTAGAAGAGCTCGTCGATGGTCTTGACGGTAGCAAATCCGATTTCGGTCAAATATTCGTTCCATTTAGAAACGAACGACGCAGCGGTTTCAACAGTGGTATTCATGGAGAATGAGGAGTAATTGATTGGGGAATGAAAATGCCTCTAATAAAAGCTGGGAAGTTTTATTTTTATTTTTAAAATTTTTAAAAATAAATTTTCAATCATATTATTCTATCAATTGAAAATTCTAACGATAAAAATGGCGGTGAGAATAAATATGCCGTCGGATGGCGGTGTTTTATCTTATCTAACTGCACAGTTAATCAAAGAAGTTTCAACTAACCAAGGGAAAGACAAACAGAAACTTTATTGCATCACTAAAGATGAAGATGGTGGTCTTAGAATTCCAATGATGCTGTTCAGAAAACTCTGGCCTAACCTTCCGATGCCGTCATATCTTGAACTTCCTCGACGTCAAATCCTTTGCAATATTAAATTGGCACCAAAGGGGAAAGAGTTCCAGATTCCAACTTACGAGAATGCGGTGTCGTCATTACTTACAACAAGAGGATGTTACATTTCTTTGATGTGCGGCGGAGGTAAAACTAAAATTGCCACCAAGATAACCTCAGATTTTGGATTAGTTACCGCGATTCTAGTTGATGCGACACTCATCTTCCCGCAATGGGTTAACGTCTTCAGAAATGACACGAATGCCAGAGTTGCAGAAATTAACACTCCGGTGGAGGTGCTGCCAGATGCCGACGTCTACGTGATAATGATTACGGCTGCCAGTAAGATGAAACCAGAAGTGCTCAGCAGAATTAAATTTCTCGTGATCGATGAAGCTTTGTATTTCCTAACATTTAACCGAGTTCCTGCAATTCTCAATTTTTCGCCAATGTATATTCTTGGATTGTGCGCTGAGATTAAGCGGGATGACAAGATGGAATGTTTGTTGCCGCACTTGTTTGGAAACACCATGATTAGAAAGATTAACGATCATCCTTTTACAGTCTACAAAATGAACACAGTTTACAAACCTGTGGTGAGGCAACAGAAATACAAAGGCTCCCCAGATTGGAACGAAGTAATGCGATCGATTGCTGAATGTGAAGATCGCAACATGGATATTGTTGACCTTTGCAGATCGCTACCAGATTCAAAGATCATTGTCGGCACTAAGCGCAAGGAACAAGCTAATTTCATTTACGATAAATTGACAGCGTTAGGAGAAGCTTGTTCGTTACTGATTGAGAACGCCAGAAAGATAGTGCCTTGTAGAATTTTAGTTGGAATCTACAGTAAGATGGGTAAAGGCGTCGATGTAATCAATTTGTGTCCAGAATGGGAAGGTGACGTTTTTGATGTTGCAATTCTCGCCATTGACATGTGCAAACCAGAACAGTTTGTAGGGAGAGTTTTTAGACACACGAATCCAATCATTTACGATTTCGTCGACGACAACAGCATGTTAAGAAAGCATTTTGATCAAGACCGAAATCCGTGGTACGTTTCAAGGAATGGCACAGTAATAAATGTCGCAGTGCCACCAAGAAAAGGCTACGTCGTTCCAGAGGTAACAGAAGACATCGGCAAGAAGAAAGTAGCCGTCTACAAACGTAACACCAAGAATAAGAAATGAGCTTTTTAGATAACGTCAATGAGTTCGTTCATCAATTGGAGTATCAGAGGGTCTTTGGTAAATTCGGGTCCATGTTCCAGCGAGAATTCATCAAAGTGCGGAATATTTATGTTGTTCAATTCGATGATCGAACTGATAAATTTATCATTGGCAAATTCGGGATATTCACGATGTAAAGACGCCGCAGTTCCGTAGCATCCAAAAATTATGTGGCATAAAATGCTGTAGATTAAAAATCTTCTACGATCCTTAGACCCAACAGGTTCTTTCTTAAGGAATGCCAAAAATACATCCGATGATAACTTGTAACAATCGTTAGCATCATTAACAATTAAGTCGACTGCATATTTCATGCCCATTTCTTTAGCGTCGGCTTCTACATCAATCTCGAACCATTTCTTTTGTTTATGATCTTCGGTTACCTCTTTATTTTTGACGTCAATGAATTCTGACACGACTTGGCTCTGTCGGTATTCTTTAGGAGCATCAATGTCTAACTTCATCAATTCAACTAAATCTGACATGTTGTTAATAAGAAGGCTTCCGTCGAATCCAACACAATAAGCAATGATTCGTTGCAATTCAAATTCTTGGATGTTATCGATGATAAATTGCTTGTTGAAATCATCCAAGGCCTGTTCGTATTTAGTTCGCAGCGGAGACTTACTTTTCAGGTAGTCTCCTAACAAGTGAAATATTCCTGAAACAGATTCAGTTTGGGCGAGCGATTTAGCAAAGATTTCTTTAAATGTCTCAGCTTGAACGACATTGAAGAGATCCTTAAGTTCACCAACTGCAGCTGATGCAACTTTATGCTTTCGCACACAACTTTCCAGCGTTTTCACTGATTCAAAATGATGAGGGTGTTCGCTCAAACTCTTGTCAATTTTAGCCTTCACAGCTTCGAATGCGTCCATTTTTGGTTAATTTTATTTACAAATTAGAGTTTTTAAATTATGAATCTTATCAATGATTCCATGCTATGTCGAACATGTTCAACATTTTGATTATGATAGGATCGTTATTGATTTCTTTGGCGTGAATTATCATGAAATCCTCCACTGACAACTGAACAGCATCTTCGAGTTTCAGCACGTCCAGCATAAATTGATCGTTAGGAAATTCTTCTTCGTTCATCCCAAATTGACCTTTGATGATGTGAAACATCCCTTCTGCCAAGTAAGATAACAATACGTATAAATAGTACTTCCGACGTTCTGGAGTTCCAAGTTTAGCCTCAAGAAAGAATTCCCGGTAAATATCTCTGGCTAAGTCGATACTTCCTTCGCAATCTCTAACCACTTTAGATTCGGCGTACTTTAGAGCTTCAAATCTAGAACTTTCCTCGACATCAATGTCGTACCATTTAGATTCTTTGGCATTGGATTCTTTTGCTGTGACGTCGTTGAATTCTGAGGTGATTTCGGCGTGTCTCAAATTCGCAGGGGCATCAACATCCAAATTCATCAAATCCACCAGTTTATGGATCGGCATCAATGTGGTGTGAGAACGAAACCCGACTGCATATTTCACTATTTTCTTAAGTTCCAACTTCTGCACATTTTCATGGATGAACTGCCGGTTGAATGCGTCAAGCTGCTTCGCATAATCGCTTCGAAGTTGATCGTTGTTGTCAAGGTCTCCGATGAACCCTAAGAGGTCTCGCATGTGAATATCTCCTTCGGTCATCAGCATAGATTTGCCGAAAATCTCCTTGAAAGTCTCGTCGCCGACGGCAGCGTGTAAATTCTTCAACTGTTCGTCGCAAGCTTTGGCAAATTCGAACTTTGCGATAACTCCTTTCCAGTCTTCAAGATCGGTGCAACTGAGTTTGCGCTTCTCATACCATGCGTTAATTTTCTGGTTCACATAATCGAATGGATTCATTCTTCACACGTTTAATTATCTTTTTAATAATTTTTAAATTTAATCTTTACTAAGGTGACGTATTCCATGCCGTTTGGAGTTCGTGAAATGTTTTCAGAATCAAGCTTAGAGTTTTATCCTCTAGAGCCGCGTAATCTATTTCCTCGAACCTCCAGTCCCGGAAATAAAGCATTATACCATCATTTGTTGTCAATTTCCGAATTAAAGGATCGTTTCTAAATTCAGAAGATCCAGACAATAAAAGTTTTTGGAGGTCTCCGAAGCGATAGTTATGAATACCCGTCAACAAACAATATTTGAACACTAAATAATTCTTGTTAAAATCCTTAGAGTCCGTGTTTTTCGTTAGAACCTCCATATATTTAGCGGCAGTCTTCCAATCTCGCAATTCGACAAATTTCAAGATCAGAGCATTCAACGTTTCACATTTGTTCTTCTTTGGGATGTCGTTCCAGATTTTCAACGGTTCTTTCGCCGAATCATCAACGTCATTCCAATCACTTCTTAGGTGTTGATGTCTGAATTCTTGGGGAGCATTAATGTCGAGTTTCATCACATCAATAAAATCATGACTAATTGTTCCGGCTCTTATTCCTTGGACAATCACGTGAATTAATTCAGGTTTAGCCAAACGATTAATGTTCTTTATTAGGAATTGCTTATTACATTCTTGAAGGTAGAGTTTGTAATCTTTAACGAAAGCATCATCTTTTGGAATTCCAGAATCCAGAAAAGTTAACACGTTAGGACTAACAAGTGAAGCCGTTGAGATTGTACTCTTCAGAATCTCAATTAAAGTTTCACCGTCAACACGTTTTGATAACTCAGCAATTTCATTCAGTGCAGCTTTGGCAATTTCGTGGTTATGAACATTATTTTCAATTGTTATGCTTATCATATCTGCTGAAGATTGCTCAAATCTTAATTGTTGATCTTCGATGACGTCCAAAATGTGCTCAAAGGAGTCTTCTCCAACTTCGTCGTAAGCTGATCTATCTTGCTGTTGCATCGTTGTTTATTTGTAATTACAAATAAACTTTTTAAATTAGTTTGTGTAAGGAGACATCTGATCTAAAGAATTCTGGGAACCATTTGTAGATTAAAGATTCCAACAAATCTTTTAGCAGGTAGTTTTCGCACTGTTGCCAGATCTGTTTAATCACAAGATACTTGGAGTGAAGGTACTTCTTACGCAGTTCGCGATCACTTGCATAATAATCGTTTATGCTCCCGTCAACAATCTTAAAACTGAACATCACTTCTCCCAAATAACTTCCCGTGTAATATTTTAAATAATCTCGACAAACAATTTCCTTATTGTTGAGCAGACAAACTATGACATACTTGAAAATGTTGAGGTATTCTCTAGATTGAATCATGTAAACGTGATTAAAATCGTAAGTGTTAATAATGTAATTCTCGTAAATGTTGATGGCCGCAAGCTCGCTCCGACTCCACAGCAACAGATCCGCCACAATCTCGTAAATTAAAGGTAATTCAATCTCAGCCATATCGTACCATTTAGGTCCATCAATGTTAGATTGTTGTGGTGCAATGACATCATTTTTCATCGTTTCAATGATTCGAACCATCGAATGATCCTTAAAAATTAACGCCAGCAACTTGTCGATGATTTCTTTCAAGCCGTTGATGTCAAAATCTTCATTCTGGAAAATGAACTTGTCTGAAGCGTGAATTCCCACGGCGTTAGAGATTGTCTGCCACAATGTTTCAAAATCGACAATTTTAGCGAAGGCTTCAATTTCATTCAAAGCCAGCGTGCGCAATTGAAACGATCTAAAAATGTGTCTAATTTCTTGTTCAATGTTCGACTTTTGTGTTGCAACGTTAATTATGTCAACCGCTTTCATTCGTTGGGATTCTCTCGCGCTGAAGAAATAATCACCGAATTCGTCGTGCACCATTTTCATCGACAACGGACCATAGTCGTATTCAGCATTTGGATCATACTCAAATTTGAACAACGATTCATCGTCGACGTCCATCATGAAATCGTCTGCTATTTCATGTTCCTCCATTTTAGTTTTTAAATAACTTTAAAGGATTTTTAAGATTAATTTCCTAAAGGAAGACTGTCCTTGCGAAGCGTCCAATAGCTCTTTTCGAATTCTTTAGATAAGAATTCTAGCGCAGGATCATTTGTGGTGTTAATCTTGTTCAATGCTTCAAACGCTTTGTCCGGAAGCTCTGTTTGAAGTAGAATTCCATTAATATAAGCAAACGTTAATCCGACGTCTTTAATTAATTCTTGTGAGGCGAAATTGAGTATCCTTGCATGCAACGGTCCACCATGAAGAAGTAAGCAAGCAAGTGTAAATTTCAAACATAACTTGTTATATCTTTCATGGTCTTCGATCGTTCCGTATCGTGCTAGGGACATCCCGTAAAGCCGTTTGGACTTATCGTAATCCACAATGCTTCCACGGATTGAAAGATCTGCCATTTCTTCGAGGAAATCAGATTCATCACAAATCGAGGGATCATTCCACTTCTTCACTTCAACGTCAGTCTTTGTTACGTCTTTCCAAGTTGAAATTGTTGCTTGATGTCTAAATCTCTCTGGAGCATTAACATCCAATTTCATCACATCAATTAATTCTGCGGTATCTCCATAATTTCCAATCGTATCATGAACAACATCAATCAAGCTTTCAGTGTCTACTAAATTAAGATTTTCATGAAGGAATTCCGTTTGAAACGTTTCTAAGGCTGCGTCGTAAGCTGATGAGAATTCGGAGCTTTGCTCATTTAATTTATCAAACATGTAACTTCTAACGTTCGAAACTTTAAGGCTGTTGTTGATAATTTTATTAAATGTCTCAGTAGAGACTTCTTTAGACAGCTGAATTAATTCTTTAGCGGCAGCCGCAGCAATCTTCAATTTCTTAATTCGAGCAATGTCATACTTTGACAATTCTGACGATTGAAGATGGTACCTGTAGTGGCGGAGCATGTCTGTCAAAGAATCAAGGTATTCTTTCTCTTCAACTTCATCGTACGCAGAGATAAATTCTTCTTCCATCCTAACCTTTGTTTTTAAAAATATTAGTTCTTTCTGGGTTTAGATTTCTCGTGAACCTCTAAGATATATTCGATTAATAATGTGAGGCACTTGTCTTTCTCCTTCTCCATAAGACTTTTCATCGCAATTATACCAATGCTATCACATCTAACGTGAAATCTCTCCTGCTTTTCAACGATGAAATCATATTTCGTAATGCAACCCATGTTCAGTGATCGGGTACTGCAGGGATGTCTCGATGGACTTTCACCGCGAGAAAATCCAATAGTACAACTATAAGCTATTGACGAAAGAAAAGCTTTCAACGTAATATTGGTTCTCAAGATGTCATCTTTAAGTTCGCTCATTGCTAACGCTGAAATGCAGAAATCTTTTGCCCGGTAGTATCGCTTATCAAGAATAGAGGTATTTACAGCTTCGATCAAATTATTCAAATGAGCTTTAGGATCAACGTCATCCCATCGCTGTAGCGGTTTATCGTTTGGTTCGACGGTAGAATCAGTCCATCGTTCTTTAAGCTCTTGATGTCTGAGCTTTTGAGGAGCATTGATGTCCAACCTCATCACGTCAATGAAATTAGCATTAAAGTAACCTTGTCCAATCCAATGAATAATATTAGTTACAAGCACATCCAACTTAACTTCTTGAATGTTTTCAATAATGAATCTCGTATTAAACTCTCTAAGCTGTGATTCGTAGGTATTCTTAAGCTTCGGACTGAAAAGTTTATCAAACTTCTTGATGTTATCGGGAACGTTAAAGCTTTCGAGCGTGTTAGCAATAATGATTGACAAAACCTCTGGCTGAACTTGTTTAGACAATTCCATAATTTCATCAGTAGCTGCTTGTGCAATCATTTGAGCTTTAACTCTTTCTTCGCCCTTAGTTTCGTAAGCTTTGACACTACCATGAAATCTCTTAGTTTCGACCACAAATTTCTTCACCTTAGCGAAAAACTTCTCACCAAGCTCATCAAATGCAGACTTGAATTCTTCTTCCATTCTAACCTTTGTTTTTAAAAATATTAATTGTATTGAAGTTTAAAATTTGCCGTAAATAATTAAGATGCTATCAATCAACGTTGTCAACGTTTTATCTCTAGTTGTTTTCGCTAAAGATTCCATCGCAGCCTTTCCTTCAGCATCTAATTTGAGTTGCAGTCCATCGTTGCGAACTTTAATGAATGCGTAAGATTTCACAAAATTCTTGTACGGCATGGTCGAAGTAAGTACATACTTCTCAGGATTTACAGTCCTATCTCCTCGCATGGTTTTACTCTTGGATCGAACGTCCAAGAGCACGGCTTTTAGCGCGATACTATCTTCCATATCAGTACCTTGGACGGCTTTACTCTTTAAGATGTCCAAGCAATATTCTAACGCTTTGCGGTAAGCTTTCTTACTCACAGCTTGAGCAATTAAACCAACAGTGTAAAGAATTTTAGAGTCTTCGTCGATTAGATTCCAAGGCTTCTTGTTGGACGTTTCCTCTGATTTATCAATTCCCGTCCATCCTTCTCTAAGTTCGTTATGTCTGAACTTCTCTGGAGCCTCGATGTCTAACTTCATGGCATCAATAAAATCAGCAGTCAAATAACCTCGAGAAATCCAAGTGATTATGTTACCTAACAAAGATTCTAAATCTAGCTTCGCGATGTGTTTGATTATGAATTGCGTGTTGAATTCTCTAATTTCTCGAGTGTATTCATCTCTAACCTCCGGACTGAAATCTTTCTGCAAAAGCGCAATTTCAGGCGGGACGAAGAATGACTGCAAAGTATTTCCAACGATAGATTTCATTGTCTCGACATCAACACCCTTAGCTAATTCCATCAATTCGTTTACTGCAAACCTTGCAGTCATTCGAGCTTCAATTTTGAGCTCCTTCTGCTCGGGAGGAGTTATTAACATACCTTGAAATCCAATTGAATTCGTCCTGTCTCTGGCGATCTTAACAAACACTTCATCCCCAAGCTCATCAAACGCAGACTTGAGCTGTTGTTCCATTCTAATTGAGTTTTTAAAGATAATTATTTATGTTTCAATTTGTATTTGTCGTAGTGATCTAACAAATCAATCATCACATCCTTGATTAAAATATCGTTACATTTGTCGATGAAATCTTTTATCGGTTGATTCGGTCGAATAAACTTAATACAACAATATCTAATTGGGACATTGCTGTGGATTCTTATAAATGCGTAAGATTTAAGCACGGCTTCGTCAAATCCAATGATCTTACATTTAAGGCTTCCCGGATGTTTGTCAGGATAGACTTTACACTTACTCATGACGTTCGACAGAATATATTTCAACGTCAGGTTAGCTTTACTTATTTCGTCGAGATCTTTCTTTTCTAACGCAATTAACGCATAATCTCGCGCCTTACGGTAAGATTTCTTACTCATTAATGCGTGCAACATATCCACGGCGCAACTAAAAGCGTTGAATGACGTTATTTCATCCCAACGTTGTTCTTTTACGGTTTCAACAGTTCCATCGACGTCATTCCACTTTTGACTTATTTCTTGGTGCCGATATTTCGTCGGAGCATTAATGTCAAGTTTCATCACATCAATAAAATTACTGTCAAAATAACCCATTGAAATCCACATAACAATACTATCTAAGAGTGAAGTCAGATTCATTCGATCGATGTTGTCAATGATAAATTGCGTATTGTAAGCTCTCAAACCTTCTTCGTATTCAGATTGCAGTTCCGGCAAGCAATTGAAAATCAAAGTGTTCATTGCTGACGGAGCGTTGAAAGTCTCGAACGTATTGCCGATAATGTTAAGTAACGTCTTACTGTCGACATTCTTAGCGAGAGTCTCAAGTTCTTTCGCTGCGGCCCGAGCAATAATCCTAGCCTTAATTTTAGCTTGTTTCATTTCAAGCGACAGCGCATTCTTACCCTTGAAACTGACGACCTCAGGGGAGTTATTAATAATTCCATTAAATGTAGTTTTGCCGATGTCGTCATATGCAGATTTGAAGGGTTGTTCCATTCTAACAATGTTTGTTATTAAATACCCTAAGAAATAACTTTTTAAATTGTATACTCATCACGTTCTATCGGGACTGCTTGGTCCGTAATTTTCAAGAGATTCAATCACTCCGGCGATATCGGTTCCGCCTTCAATTACATTCAAACATTTCACTACTACATAATTTACCGGGAAATTGTTAGACTTAGGGGCACCTCTCATAGCCGCCGTCACTGGTCCTTTGTTATTGACCTCTAACAATCTCGTTTTGCCGTCGTCGAATGAAATAAAGATCACCAACTGGTGCATTCCACCGTAAGGCTCCAATGGATATTTAACATATCCCAAATGATCATATTTCAAATCAACATCACTGTTGTATGGTTGCCAGAAGGTGGGCAAAGGATAATTGACCATTCTCCAACCATCGAGCTCATAACTATTCAAAAAGCCCGAAACGGCAGCGCTAACAACATCTCCTACTTCTTTCACTGCAAACATTAAGCCTCCCAACGGAAACATCTTCAAAAATGGCGGCAACAACGCCGGACCATTAAATCCATATTCACTATTGGTGCAGACGTTTGGATCTTCGGGATTGTCAAAAATTCCCCAATTCCAATTAGCAACGGTCGGAGCATAATGATCAAACATTACCCAATTTAGGGTTGTATCATTGCCGAGGACCTCTTTAACTTCGTGCGAAATCATCAAGGAAATCATTTGATGAAATGTCTCTTTTGGTACGGTCTCAGGGCTGACCGCGTAGATATTATTGGGATTACCGTAGAAATTTTCAACATTGTTCGAGCTTATTACAGCATAGGGAACATAATGAAAATTACTACCTTCGGGAAGTTTTATCCCATAACCGTCTAATTTACTTCCACCAACCGGGAAGGAAAACGTATTAGCTGGTTCTTCGCCGTTCAGATAATGAAATGCACCGTTGTCGTAACTGCCAACGAAAATCGCCATCTTGTCACCTTGAAACAATGAAGGATCTTTGATGCCGTTCGCGTCGTGCAACACAAATCTTGCTGCAGTGCCGTAATCATTCGCGTAAATCTCAAAGGTATCTTTAGTGATGGCGTCAAGAATGCTCTTCAGTTTTACTTGGTTCACATTATCACTGTTGTTGAAGACGTTGAAATAGTGCACAAATATTCCATCTTCCAAAGTGATCCATTTGGGGACGCGTTTCCTTTGATCGTTATTACCAGCAGAATTGACTTTGGGTTTCAAACTAGTACTACGATCCCTGTTTTCCCGCTGCGCCAACATTCTTGAAATGTGACGCTTTGCAACGTCAATGTTCTTGGTGTAATCGGGAATTGAAGGATCATAATCTTCGGGGATTTGATTCATGTCATTGTTAGGATCGACACAATCACATTTTAGGGTATCAGATGTAATGAGCTCATCACTAGGTTCTCCGCGTCGGAGATTGTAGCCCTTACATTTGTATAAAGTATTAGTTGAATCCTTGGAACGAGAGTTCTTTGAACTAAAAACTTTATTACTTGGACGCATTTTTAATGGGGACTTTAGATTATGGACTAAAAATTATAATAAAGAATTTTTAGAATTAAATAGAAACAACCTTCAAGGTACTTTAATCACTCTCAAAACATGGAACAGTCAAACGCTAATAACAACAATATCCTTGAAATTCCCAAAGCCAAATCTCCCATCGTTGAGAAGGCAGAACCAAGAAAATTCACCCCTATGCTTACTATTGAATTTCAAGGGGATTCTAAGGCCGCCGTTGAATTCATTTCTAATAACGCATACACTTTCAAGGGCAAATTTCCTAATAACCTTTATGTTGTCCCGCGCTACGAGAATCGCGACAATATCGCAGGAGAGGCAGTTTATAAGTTCTTTAACTATTTGAACGAACATGCCGAACTTAACCTCGATTTGCTTAAGGGCGAGAACCGTGGTTATGAATTGATCATTGATACGCTCATCAAGACCGGCTTCACGTGGGAACCTGCTTTCAGCGGCAGAAAGATGAAGATTGCGGAATTCATGAGCTTCATTAGTTTGGTCGGAGTTAACCGCAAGACGTTTGATGAGCGATGCCAAGTCTTCCCTTGGTACGTTAAGGCGTTGAAAGCTAACATTACGGACGATTACTTTCGCACTAACAAACTTAATATTATTGTTGAATCTCGCTTGGATTTCGGCTTTCCGACGCTTCCTAATAACATTCACACTTTGCAGCTCAGCGATGTCTACGGCGATAAGCTGCTGAAGAACTACGAAGAGCATCACGAAATTACTACTCCTTCTGGCTACAAGCAGGTAGCCATTGGAGATTCTATTACTCGTTACTGTGCTACACCTCAGAAACTCGCATCTTTGGATGTTGTCATCGAGAGATTGCGTAACACGATCTTCAACGGAATCATTAACGATAAGTTCCAGTGGGTTCACCCCGAAATCGAAGACTGCGGAATATTGAACGGCGGTGGCTCAGTAATGCTCGCGACATTGTCCGAAGAGGTTTGGATCGAGCACAGCCCTTCTACGGATCTTGATCTGTTTGTCTATGGAAAAGATGAGAAGTCTAAGGTTGCCATGCTCGGAATCACGCTCGCATACTTTGTTGAGCTCGGAGGAAAGATCGAGCAATGTGGTGCAGTTTTTAGGATCATGGGATTGAACAGAGAAGTTCAGATCATCACTTCTAAGGCAATTAACAGAGCTGGAATCCTTAACGGATTTGATTTCAGCTGTGCGAAGATTGGATTCTATCATGATTCTAAGTCCAAGAAAGATGTCATTACGGCGACGCATTCGTGGCATTATTTCACTCCTCGCGGTGAAACCTATTTGGAGCGTGATCTCGTTAAAGAGCATCGTTTGGTGAAGATGATCACTAGAGGATTTAAGATCGTTGGAAATGATGGATCTTACGTTTTCCAGAATGATAAGTTTGCCTTTAGCGCGACATTTCCTCTGAACTTGAAATCCCACTACGTTGCCGACCCGGCCGAGATTAAGAAGCATGCCACAACTAAGTATTTTATGGCGGTGCTGGGACCTGAGGAATTCCAGAAAGAGATTGAAGCTTGCAAGCCCGGAAAGTCTCCGTTTGAGGGCAAGCGAATCAAAGATATGAAGCTCTGGAACGAACTCCAAGTCGAGATCAGGGAAAAGATGCGCCTGGACAACGTTGGAGTGCTCACCAAACACGTCTACACCGAATTCAAAGGCAGCGGTGATAAGGTGTACGACACGTATGCGCTCACTAACCGCAAGGATGTCATTTGGACACCCGTAGAATCGCTGTTTGATGCTATCAAGTCTCTGGCTCACCTTAGCTCGATTGGTATGACTATTGGCACAGCGTTCGATATCTATTCTGGATACATCAACGAAGATCTGCCCTTGTCCAGCGAGAATAAGTGGTATTCTCAGAAGTATATTCTGATGAGAAATGTCAAGTTTCACCGCGGAGTTACTACTTTCAAGTTGGATTCTAGATCTGAGGTGAAGAAATACAAGGCGTTTCCGTCGCACAAGGTTCATCCCTACAATCACAGTGATCCTATCAATGATCCTACGATTCGCGAGATTGAGGGAATCATCAAATTGCCCAAGATTCCTACCGAGCAAGAGATCGCCGTTAGATACGCCGAGTTCACCGAGAAGGAAGTTGGATACTTGACGACTCGCGGCGGTTGGAGAGGTATGTCCGAAGAACAAGTCGCACAGATGCGTCCTATCTACTTTCCTGCCGACTACAAGCAGTCTCACTACTTCATGTGCGATTTCTGGAAGAACCCCATTGACGTTGAAACTATGTATGATCCCTTGGATCTGGCTGGAGTTAACGTGAAGCGTGTTCCTTTGGCGTTGCTCGGTGAGATCGTGCTGAAGTTGTCCAAGGGTGAAACTTACATCTTTAACAACAAGATCTATTTGGATCAGGGCTACAAGTTGTGCAAAATTACTCCGGAGGACCGCTATTTGAAGGTGATTGCGCAGTGCCCTGTTACGCTGGCCTTTGTGCGAAACTACGACAACACCCTCTTGGACATTGACACGCTCGAGAAATCCGACAAGCTCTACAACGTGGTCCTTAACCTTGTCAACCAGCGTGATTGGGTCATTGCAGATCACGTACATGAGCCGGCGTTGTTTATGTCTAAGCTCAAGGAAGCCATGTGGAAAGTGCTGCAGGATAAGGTTCAGGAATACATCACTCCGGAAAACAACACTCCGGACGGCATCATGGATGAGATTCTCCCGATCCTTCTGCAGGATAACTCGTTGCGCGACAACATGAATAGAGCGGCGTGCCACTTGCAGCATCCTGACCCCGGTTTGCCCGGACATCATCCTAGAGTTTCTGCGGCACGATTTCTTGTCTGCAAGCCCACTCAAGAGAAGTAAAGCTACTGCGTAGTTGATTCTCATTGGATTTAAAAAGCGTTATTGTTGAATAATAAATGGATCGAAATGTGCGGGAAAATCGACATCCTAACATTTCCATGCTCAGAATAATAGCGGTACGGCGTGGCCCGGATTAATCTCGAATCTAACTTTCAATACCAACAATCATCGAATAACTTACTAATACAAGTATGGGCTTTTTAATTCAAACTAATTACTTACCAAATGATCTGTAGATCTTGGACGAGTCAGTTTTAGCTTCGGTTTTGATTCCTCCTGCAGCAACATAAGTTTGTTGTTTCATGGGATTCCCGTAATTAGTAAATGTTCTATTAGTCTGAGGCAAAGTCTCCTGTTTCTTCTTGCGACTAAAAAGTCCGTATTCTCTGCCAGCAAAAGTTGAATATCTAAGTTCGCCTGTCTTAAATATCTCATTGATAATAAGCACTCCAATAACCCAAAGAATAATCGTTCCAATCGACATCAACAAATACTTCAATTTATCCTTAGGATGATATTTGATGCATTCAATGTAAATCAAAATGACGAACACAGACAACACAATTGTGATTGATATTTCTCCAGCATTAAATGATGACTTTGTCATGACAACAACGAACCTTTTTAATGACCGGACTTGAAATGTGTCGGAAGATAATTTGCTCCGTCATTCACAGTTGCATTCAGCTTCCCTTGGCCCTTCTGTTTCTTAGCTTTCTGCTTGGCCAGTTTCTTCTTCAACTTCTTGATCTTATGCTGTGACCTGATGAGCTCCTGCTGGTATTGTGCGTTGGAAATTAGGGTCGTCTTCTCTGATTGACGCAAATTCTCAAGAAGTTCAGCGGCCAATCGCTTGCAATTCTCTAACGAATCTTCGGCATCGAAGTGATGTTTCAAAATTCCAGCGATGAAAATCGAGTCAGTAGGACTTGCCTTCAAGCTCATCTTGAGTTTTTATAATTAGCAGCTAAAATTCTGATCTTTTTATTTAGTGCTCGTGGTTACCACAAACGACCGGCCTGTCCGTGATCTTCGAAGACTTGCCTTTGGACTTCTTGGGTTTCTTAGCAGCCTTCTTTGCCTTCCTCAGCTTCTTCTTGAGTTTGTCGATGGTGTCGAGCAGCGACGCGTACTCCTTGTCTCGAGCGACAGTGTTAGAATCGAAGAATCTCATGGCTGTAATCAATTCTTTAGCCAAGATCACATGTTTCTCTTCGGGAGTTAGATGATTTTGATTCAACTTGTATTCCGCGAGGATTATCCTCAAGACAGGCGAATCATTCTTTTGAACAACGAAAGTACTCAAATCGGTCATATTAAAACAGAAGAGTTTTAATTGTTAATGTTGAGAGGAATTTAATCATTTTTCTTGCGTTCTGATAAAAGTAATACTAAGAATCTCCGAATAACATGACAACTGCTACGCTTGAAATAGTCAGAATTGTCGCCGCTGCATTGTTATCACTTGCTATCTACGGCTTAGCTAACATGTTGGTTGACACAGTTTGCGAGAAGAAACAAAAGCGTGTTCGAGTTATCTTGCTCACAGTTATTGCTGTAGTTGCGGCTGCTGCGATTTTTGGACACTTCAACGTCAAGCAGAAATACAAAGGCAGTTCGAGAATCACAGTAACTACTAGTTCTTAAAAAGCTTTTTAATCATAATCTCTTACATGTTGTCGTAGGCGAGCTTGATGCTTTCCAGCAATCCATCACAGATTTGAGTTTCATCGCGATCCTTATTCCAATCGATGACAATATACTGTTTGTGCGGAGATTGGGGAATAATACTGTCGTAAACAGCGTTCAACGATGTAATGTAATCAATCGTGTAGCCGTCTTCTCCTTCCCTGTTGCGTTTTGCAATTCTCTCCATTGACACCGTAGGAGAAATTCTCAAGTACAATAAATAATCTGGTTCGGCGAACTTTTCACTCTTCAATTCATCCAAATAAACTGGCCATTCAATGTCGCTAGAAATATTCCCAGAATTCTTATGCAGCAACGCAAAGCAATAATCACCATACAAAGATCGATCGATAATACAAAAGTATCCATCCTTAGCATATCGAGCAGCTTCTCTATAAATGGCTTGACGCTTTGTCAGCATACTCAATTGAAACGCGAATGCATACTTCTTTGGATCTTCCAAGAATAACTTCAGCAGAGACGGCATCAATGGTTCCGGGAAGACTTTAGTCTTAATTGCATGTTTCTTAGCGAATTCAATTAGCAACCTTGAAGCCGTAGATTTCCCAGCAGAAATAGTTCCTTCAATCACGGCAATTTTGCCACGAAGTGCTGGAGCATATTTCTTGTAGCTAATGTCGACGGCATGAAACGGCAAATGAGAATCAGATTGATTGAGCGCCATGAAGTATGTTTTAAATTCTATCACCTTTTATTCCAAGTTTGCTTTTTAAAAGCCATGTTACATAGTAAGTATTAATTGCGATCTGACTTTTGAGTTTTCTTGTTGTGGAGAACATCATATTCGTCAATGCCAATCCAAGTGAATTTGAAGGTCGATTTCTGAACTTTCTTATTTGGTTCACCGACAAAGATGGATTCTTCGATACCTCTGTAGCTGAGCGGCAAAATACGATTAGCATTAACATGTCCGCATTCTTCGCACACAAGTCCAAACAGATTGACATTTCGGCATTCAGTTCCGTCGTCGGCAACAATTGTAGCTGAAACGTGTGCAATTTGGCCGCTAGTTTCGGGATTAAAGAATACGTGGGGAATCCAACCCTGATGATCCAATTCATGCCACTTATTCTTAAAACGAGCATGTGTAGGTCTTCGATGCTTGAGAATGTATGGAGTGATCACCGCTGTGGCGATTCCAAATCCGATAACAACAGCCATCTTCATCTATTTTTAATTTATTCGATTCTAATTTGTATTAGTAGTTTTTAGAAGATTAGAATGGGAGCTTAGTTGGTCGCCCTTGGATTGTCCAATTAGCAATCTTGTCGTGATTAAGATCTTTTCCGATGTACATGATGAAGAAATACATTATTGCCATTACGCGGTCACGAAATCCAGGATTAGCAATTGAGTCTCCTTTCGACATCAACCACTGAGCGATAACAAATGCCTCGTAACCTGTTTCGAAATTGTCCTTAGCTCCAACAATAATCTTATTGTCAATTCCGAGATTGGTTTGAACCTTCAAATGCCGCCGGACGACAACGTTGTAATAGTAGAGCTTGTTCTCATATTCAAATTTGTTGTAATTAAACATTTGTTGAATCCGGAGCTTAGGATCATTAATTTTGTAGAATCCACCCAAATTCAAACGCATGTTGGTTTCGGTGTTATCAATTTCCGCAACATTCTTGCCGTCAACAATCAACCTAACTTCTGCCGACCTATCTTGAGTCCACGGTTGCAACCAAATCTCTCCGGCAACGTAAGGATAATTCTCAACTTTCAACGTGTAAGGTAATCGAAACTTCACCATGCTAAACACTGGATTCATGATGTTAATAATGTTCAACTGCAATTGATTGTCCATGGCGACTTGGAGTTCTTCTTGTTCGAATGCCAACTTCTTCTCGCGTTCATTCTCTGCAGTTTCGTGTCTGCCAGTTCCCAAAGACCTCAAATCGCTAATTAACAAAGTTGCAGTGCCACGATATTTCAATGCTTCCTCGTTGCTGAATAACTTGTTAAAAATCTTAACATTCTTCGGCAGTGGGGAAATGTTAAACTTCCGAGGATCGAACAATTCAAAGTCATTGTCGGGGAACATCATTGCAACGATTCCAATATGAATACCCGGAGCCGAACCAACGTAAATTACCTTCTTTGCAAGTTTACCGTAAAGTGTCAGGAATCGAATCTCGTTAATTAGCAGCTTGCGCTGGCCGTCGAACTTATACTTCTGCAATTCATCCCTCGTCGCATCACGATAACTCAAGTTATTCGGAAGATTTCCATAATAGATCGGAGGAAGCTGTGTAACATCGAAGGGCACAACCATCGTTTGAATAGCCTTAATTGCAGCAACTTCTTCGTTTGACGTCACAATCTTCTTCTCGAATTCCTTGTAGCCTTGAACTTGTTTCATGTAAACTAATCTCTCAGGATAAGGAATACCAAAAATATTACCATAACCACCAGTAACTCCTTCTGCCTGCATTGGGTTGATTTCAAGCACTTCATCAGGTTGATCATTAAGCAAGACTGATTTCTTTGACAGCTCTCCCTTCTTAGTCTTGCGAGCGCGTTGTTTCTTTGTGGTGTGTTGTTCCAAACTCGGAGCCCCGTAACCGTGCAACAATCGCGCTAAACCTCTCTGAGTTACAACAATATCAGATTCAATCAACATAGCTTGTCCGAACAGCGTTGGAAAAATCTTCAACCGCGCATGACGATTATTCAGAGCACCAATCTCTACGTCGAATTCGCTAGGGATCAACGCAATTGCGCGTTTCAATCTTGCAGCACTAACAAATGGCAATTTAGCAATCGTTGCATGCGCGTAGCGTTTATTCTCTTTGATTGTTTCAAAATGTACCGGGAAGTCGTCTCCGATCTCACTCAGCACTATGTCAACGATCTTTGGCGACATCAACAATTTCAACACTCTTTCCGGCATAATCGAAAATAAACACTCTACAACAGTCGCGTAAGGAGCACTAATATTACTTATTGTATTAAAGATAACTCCGTCCATGACAAACCTTTGTACTGAATCAACATCGATTACTTCGGTAGGTCCGGCTCTAATCAAATTAATGTCTTCTTCTTTCATCTCGCGCCATTTCGTATTGTCGTTCTCAGACATGCCCGGTAACATCACTTCAATTTTGATCGGTCGATCAACGAAGACGATCGAATCCGCGTTAATGTATTTTGATTCACCATTGGATGCTCTGACAATTGCAATCTTCTGATTGTTGATATCCGTGTAAGTCGTAACAGACCCCTTAGGTTCTCGGAGAATATCTAACTCTTGTTCTCCGTTCTCATCTTTTGATTCTTCGATCACATCTACCATTCCGTCAACCATAGTAATTGAAGCTGTAGCCTTACCATTAATCTTACTGACAAAGATCCCAGGATAATTCTGAACCGTTACAATCATTCGTTCTTCAATGTAATTAATGAGATCAAACAATGTCGGAGCATAATAGTACGGATAGAACCACTCGGACGAGACGGATCTGTGACCAATGGTGTAATATTTCAACGTCCACTGAACACCTTCAAGCCATTTTCTGCACATCTCATCAACATTCTGTTTCGGAAGGTTCACGTCGGCGAAATTACTGTCGTAAATTCCAAACATCTTCTTGCGATGAATCTCTACGAACGTCGAATAACTAAACTCAACATCGTTGTCCTTGCGGACCACCGTTTGAAGAATTGTGGGATCGGCATTTGGTTTCAGCTCTTTGTTCTTCTCATTAGTAAAATGTAAATATTGACTGCTGTGACCCTCCAAAAACAACAACATGTTGCGCTTGATAACTTTCATGAAATACAACAAATTAGCATAATCGATGCGATCTCCACGTCTTACAATGTATTCTTCCGAGCCGCCGCGTTTGTTTCGTTCCAACGATGAAATGTAATTCTTGTAAAGTTGCAAACACAACCTCAAGGCTCCAAAGTCTCGTTTCTCTTGAATCCAACGATTATTGTTAGATCTCTTATCTTTGAAATACAAGACTCTCCGCTGGCCTCCATGAAGAGGATGTTTTACTTTAGGGTAAATTTCATAGCGTTCTGCAGAATCATTATTTAACGGGGATCGAGTTTCAAAATTAACACTGCCATCATTTCTAGTCCAATCTTTATCTAGAGTTCTCAAGCTGTCAATAAAATCTTTGTAATTAAATGGAGCACCGCGTTGTGTTTGTTTCTCGTGAAGCTCTCGATAGCGAATAAAGATTTCATTGTCGGTATAATAAACTTCACTCGGTGCAGTGACAATTTCCATCTCTGGCAGTCCAGGAATGAAGTCATTGCCAACGAAGAATGTCATGAATGTAAAATCCAACGGAGGATGCGGTTTCAAGAATCTTTGCGCGAGATCTACTTTCAAATGATTGACATTGATGTAATTGAATCCATTCTCTTTCATGTTATTTTGTGCAATGAGCACGTTAGATCCTGTAAACATTTGTGCCCTAACGAAATCCTTGACATAATCAGTTTCTTTAGTTATTTTCTCGCGCATGCAAATAACGTTATGTTTCACTTGTCCCAACGCAATAACAATAAGATCAGCGTCTGCACCAAATACAACTTGATAATCTGTAGCACGTCCTCTCAACGGTCGATATTCATTAAAAATTCTAGGTCCATCTCGTGGTGCTTTATCGATATTCATTTGCTCAAAGATTTTATGTTCGCCTTCACCTGCTTCGCGGTGTCCAGAATAAATGTAACTCACACCTTGGTCGAAAATGAAACTCTTATACTTTCGCGGCCAATCGAATTTGAGATATTTCTCTAACGCGTCCATGAATTTAGTTCCGGGAGAAATAACCGACGGATCAAAGAAGTTCGATGGAGCACCTCCGGGCCTGAATCTGCGCATCCTCTGTTGCGTCATTTTAGCGCGAGGAGCCGGACCATCAATTGCAAACATTAACCTCCGCTTTGGCTGAATTTTCAAGTAAACTTGGGCTAGGTATTCTCCGAAGATCCCAAAGTATAAGATTTGACGCTGTTGATCATTCATGCTATCCAACAATCTATTTTGTTGCTCGTCAAGTTCTGTGGGAGTTCCTTCATTGTCATAATTGAACACTGCTTTCGCCAAGGCATGAATTGGAGAATTTAAATCCATGTAAAGTCCTTCAATAAAACCATCTTTAGGTTCAACGAAAGTTTCTAAGATTAACGTCGAAAATGTTTCCCTGAGGAATGCCAGAAATCTTGGAATCCCCATTAGTTTTATTATATTTATTTAAATTCTCTTTAAATAAATCATTTGTTTGTGACGAATTAAGACTCATTCTCGCCGGTCATCATGAGTCTATCTTTATCGTCAATGTGAATCTTCTGGTCAATTTGTGCCATTTTCAAGATTAATTTCTCCACTTCAATTTTCATGCTCGCAAACTGGTTGCTAATTCTCGTGAGTTTGTCGAATTCAATGTTGTCATTTCTCAGATCTGCTTCTAGTTGCGACATCGCCGGAGTTTTGGCTCCGCACGGGACATTTTCAGAATAAAACAAGTTAAGGTATTTCTCACTGTTCTTAAGCAATGAATTGTCCTTAGCGTAAAGTTTCGGGTAAATCTCTTTCTCCATTAACGACGCCATTTCTAACAAACTATTGATACTTGAAAACAAGATTCCATGCTTTTGATAATTATGGAGATACATTGCATGGCGCATATTCATTGTTACCGACATAATGTCGGGATTAGTTATAACATCGTCAATGTCACTCTTCTGGGGCAAATTAAACTCCTTTTGAGCTGGCGTGAACACCGCATCAATTCTATAAATTGTACCATTACATTTTCTAATAATTTTATCGGATGTTATTTTACCCCTCACTGTTCCAGAGTTCACCGAAGTAATTATGTTGTTGAGCTTGTGAATCGCAATTTTATTCTGCGCAATTGCAACTACGTTGTCGTTGGTAATTTCTCCAATTACGACGTGGGCAAGAATTACTGCCCTAAGTTCAACCTCGCTGAGTTTCAGCAAATCTCTAAGCTTGTCATCTGAAGGCATAAATACCGTGAATGGTCCTTTCATGCTCAACAAAATAACAAGTTTGGCTTTCTCGATAATCTCTTTCATGACACCATTGGCGTTCAGAATGTAAGCTTCAATCGTGTTGACTCTTTCAGATGATACCAAACGATTAAACTGCACCACTGGCAACAAAATGAAGTGGTGGTCGCGCAAATCGAAGACATCGTTAGCTTCGTCGTAATCAGCATAAGCAAGAATCTTTGGCATTGATCCAGGGTGAGAAACGTAATGAATTCCTCCGGCACAAACATAAGCGTAACCGGTATGGAATTTATCCAAGGTTGCTTTGAATTTGTCTTTGATGTCCGAAGATATCACGTCGAACCGCTGATTCAACAGACTGATGTCTCCTTGGGAGATTCTAATGTTCATTGGTGGTTCCACGAAAACATATTGGCCTTGATCGTTAATGCAATAAAATAACACCACTTCCATCGAATCGTCACTGTAACGAAAGTAGAGAATTTTAACCACTTCCAGACCCATCGTCTTGAGATGGTCTTTAATGCTGTCAATATCTTGAATGTTATTAGTCTTAAGAATATTGATACCTGTGACTGTCGGGACATTTATGCTACATCTCGGGCTAGCATTGTTAACAAGTGAAATCTCCTGGCCTTGTTGTGGCGTCGCCGTGAATGATGCTGAATCAACTTCGAAGCTTTGCATCTTTTAATTATTACGGATTGTTGTTTTAAATCAGGCTTTTTAACGAGTAGAGAGTAATGTAATTATTTATTAGTAACGACTTGTTTGGCTTTAGCTGTTTTCTCTGGAACTGCTTCAACCGGAATAACTCTCTTCCAAGTGAAAGGATTAAGTTCAGTTCTTCGTTCGATTGCGAGAATATCATCTACTTTGAACCAATGCCATTTAACCCAAGGATCTTCAGTGTTGATCGTAGGAATAGTGTTAATTATTTCCCGTGTAACATCCATTGCGTATTGTGCCTTCTCTTTGTCTTGAAGCGTCGCCATCTTCTTATCGTAGTCTTTAGCAAGAGTTATTCTTCCAATCTCCAAACCAATCTGTTGCGTAATCAAAGCAGCTTTCTCTGCTTCGGTGATTCTTCGCATTGACCAGGGTTGAGCAGCATGCTTTGTTGGGTCGAATTGCAACTCTTTCAACGTGAAATGTCGGATGGTGTGTTTCGACAAGGCGTTAGCATTCCTAATCATTTCGTTACGGCCGGCACCATCCAATTTAACCATGGACAACATTATGAGGTTGGAAGATTCTCGAAGTTGAATGGTTGATCCGCCTTCACCGCTTTCGAAGATTGACTTCATTCCTTGTTTCACGACACTCGCCGGGACTTTAGTAGCATTGGGTGCCGTCGGAAGGTAGATAATTATGACGTGCGCGCCCCTCGGAAGCACAATTTCGATTGGAATAGCGTCGCGATCCAGAGATCCAATTCTCATGTCGGGATCTTTTCTGACTCCCCAGTTGACTTCAAACTCAGCTTCAGTCTCAGGATCGAATTGCGGATAAGTGCTATTCTTCCAATTAATTTCTTCGTCGTTGAGGTTGTTCAAAATTGTCAACAGGTGTCGTTGGGCGACAAACCTTTGCCTGATGTATTCTTTCCAATAGCTCATGACGTTTTAAATTATAAAATAACTATAAATTAAAATCCCTTTCTAATGAAGATCTCTATCCCGAAGATCATAATGCAAACGTGGAAGACTGATGTGCTTCCTCCGAAATGGCAAGCTAGTCAAACTGCCATAAAATCTATCATGTCACACTGGAAATACGTCTTGATGACCGACAAAGATAACCTCAAGTTCGTCGAAGAACACTTTAAAGATTTCTTACCATACTTTGTTGGATTTGAATATCCGATCCAGCGTGCTGATGCTATCAGATATATGTGGCTGTACAAGCATGGCGGAGTTTATTTAGACTTAGATCTTGAAATCATCAAACCTCTGGACGAGTTATTTTACGAAGACAAAGAACTATGGATCAGCAAGTCTTCATTCATGAATAACATCTACACTAACGCTTTTATGGCATGTAAACCCAGACTCCATGTAATGTTGCAATGTCTGGAAGAGATGAAAGCATATTGGGCTCCGTGGAATGTTGGGAAGCATTTGACTGTTGTTAATTCTACGGGACCAAACATGCTTACGAGGAGCATCGTGAAATACAACTCTGAGAATCGAGACATAAAATTACAGGAACTCCCGGCTGGATTAATTGTTGCCTGTGATGTTTGCACTCCTAAGCCTTGTTCAAGTGAAGGTGGTTATTGTCGTTTGTTAGGCGGCACAAGTTGGAGCAGTAATGACACTCGAATGATGACTTTTTGCTACTGCAACCGTAAAATCCTGGTGCCAATTGGCATAATTATTGGCCTGATGTTGATCTTTTTAATCTGTTACGCCATCGTAAGAAAGAAACGCAGGACGTGTAAAATCTAAAAACTACCTATTATTTCTAATCCTTACCGGGACGTAATTGTGTTTCTTCATGAACCAATTCATGGTGTTCTGATCGCGAATTAATCCTTTATTCTCGCCGTTGACAAGTTTGACGGTGCCGTTAACTTCTCCAAAATTCACCAATGGCATGTGTTTAAAGGTCGATCCCGCAGTAATAATATCCACGCCGTTCAATTGCAACCAACAACTAAACCAAATGTCATCAACACTGATAGCATCTTTCGGACGATCTTCAAGTTCTAATGCTGCTTTTGGAAAGAATCCTGGAGTTACCACAAACCCATGACATCCTTGGAGTAAATCAACTTGTCTTGATCCACAGAACATGCTAATACTTCTTGTGACCGTGAAGAAGTCAGGAATAATTCCACAATCATTCAATAACACTCCAAAATGAGTAATGGCAGTTCTTTTGTGCTTGTTCTCGTGTTCGAACTTCTTGATTAACAACGCCACAGTCTCAGAGTGGTACAAGTTGTCGTCGTCGATGACAATAATTCGGGTGTCCTTAGTTTCACGTTCTAGCGTTGGTATGAGTTTGGATGAGGGTCCAAGATCTTCATTAATTCGGTGAATGGTGACCGATGATAACTTCTTAAGCCATTTTGGAACCCGGTATTTGTCACCTTTGCGACTAACTCTTGGAACGTTAATGCAAATTTCATCGACTCTGCAAGTTTGATCCAAAATAGAAAGAATCGTTGGATTAATAACATTAATTCGATCGGGTGTCGTAGTCATAGAAATTACCACACGGTGCCGAGATTTAACTCTTGGCAAATCTTTGTAACATTGATCTTTCTGGTACAATTTATCCATTGACCCCAAGGAAAGTGATCTCACCACCTCAAGTTGGATGAGCCAAACAACCAACCAAATAATCACAATTATTACGATTAAGATAACTACGCTAATCGCTGACATGCCTTTTTAAAGCTGGCGATTAATTTGGTTCAAAATGTTGTCCATTTGATTGATGGCGGGTTTGCTAACCCAGCGCTGAAACATTGTAAATGTCAAATACAAGACGACATAAATAACTAAGAATGCGCTGAGTAATTGAATTCCCGACGGAACCTTATTTTTGACCATGAACAACACCAAAAAGGCGCTGACAATTGCCGCGACGAATGATCTCCGCCAGAAAATAGAGTTAGTTTCGTAGCGCATTGTAAACTTAGCTTTGTTCAACAATGTTTCAATATCATCGTCTTTCTCTGGCTTGTAATTAGCATAAGCTCGTCCCATATTCTCACCACATTCCTTACCTTCGCGATCGCGACACTTTAGATCATTGCGTTCACATTTGAAACAAAGGTAGAGCGTCAGAATCACAATAATGTAAACGACAATAGTATCGACTCTGAATTTCATCTTTTAATTCATGACAAGATTCAATTCATTACCGACATTCTGTCGGGGATTCTGGATTCGCGAGGTTTTGGCATTCGCCGGTGCTTTTCGACTCCTAATTTCTCTCGGACTAATTCTACGCCGTGTTTGATGTTATAATCATTGTAGATGTCGCCGTGAACGTAAAATAATTGATGACTGGCGTAGATTGAAATGAATGCGATGAGCACCGTCAAAATCAATTGCTTCGGCGAAGGAACACCTTTGATGATTGCAATGACCACAAAGAATGTAATAACTACACTAATTAAAAACGGTTGGATTAGGTTATTCTTGCGCTGATCCAAGTAAGCACTCCATTCTATCTTATCCAGTAATGTTCTCAAATCATCCTGCTCGTTTGGTCTACCTTGAGCATACAAAGTACCATTTCCGTCAGCACTCAGCGTAGAATCTGGATTTCTTCGGTTATCTTTGATCTGTTTCTTCGTAGCATAAACGATTAATATAATTAACAAGACGATGATGATAATTAATGCGATCTTATGATGTTTCCAATTATGCGTATCAAACCCCATTTTTAAATCCCTTACTTCTTGTTATTCTGTGTTCTTGGCGCCGAAACGTTTCTTCGCACTAGGAACAACTCCGGGAACAGGTGTAGGAAACACCTTCTGATTAGGTTGCGGAGTAGGGTCGATCAATGGGACAGATTTGTGAATCGGAGCAGGCTTAGCAACAGAATTCGATGCAACTCTGACGACAGTACGCTTACCGCCATAAACAGATCCTTCTGCGCCGCAAGTGGGAGCTTGAACTCCGACAGATGTTCCCACCCGCTTTCCGTATTGAATTTTGTAAGCTCCCTTGTCGACAATTTTAGCGTCATTCGATTTCTTGTTGCCCTTCTTACGTTCAACGTAGTGAGATTCTCCGTCGAATTTGGTCGCGTCCTTCTGGTCCGCCACGCCACTCTTGTTGTAAGTGTACATTTCACCTTATTTTAATTTGTAATATAAAATACGAAAGTTTCTTCCGTTAACAAAATTGTGTTAACGCGGTAAACTAAAACAGACATGCAAAGAGCTGACAATCCTCGTTTTTCAGTGCGCGCAGCGTTCAAAAGTGAATCCGGCGTTGTTGACGCATCTGACGGTCGCTATGCCACAAAGGCTGGTCGTGAGACAATGAAGGCGCCTAAGACTTGTGCTGAGGCCAACTACTGGAAGCCTCCGGTGAAGAGTAACAATAAGGTTCGCACCGTTGTGCCGCCGAAGCAGAACCGCCGCATGGTTGAAGCTGAATTGATTGACACGACGTCGGATGATCCGGCCGGAACCAACCGGGCTTACTGGAGATCTAAGAATGTCGTCGCCAACCAGCCCATCAATCGTCCTGGACGTCGCATGTTGCTTCAGGGACAGGAGGCTCGCAAGAATGCCGATGATGCTCGCGCTCGGATCAAGCAGGCTCAGGCTCGCAGCGGTGTTGTCCAAGCTTCGAATGTTCAGCAGAAGCTTCAGGCTCGCGCTTCCCAGGCCGCAGCCAACGGAGAGACCTCGTTCACCATGGACGTTCCCGTTGGCGCCGTTGAGGACGGCGAAGAGATCATTGTCGAAGTTGACGGCGAGGAAGAGGAGGTGGAAGTTGTTGAGGTGAAGGCTGTCGTGAGACCCACTCACCCCAAGCTTCGCCAAGACCCTAACCCCGAAGAGCGTCGCTTCCGAGGACGTCAGTTGCAGGTTGACGAGTCTACCAAGACCAACCGCGATTACTGGAAGTCCAAGAACGTCGTTTCCCAGAAGCCCGCCGTCCAGAAGCAGCACAAGGTTTCGGGATCTGCCCAGCACGAGATTCCTCAGCCCAACTTGCGCGTGAACCCTCACACCAACATTGCGGCCGTTGCCCAGCCTCCCCTGCCTCGTCCTTCGCGCTTTGCCCCCAAGAACGAATGATAACCTCCATCATCCCCTAAAGAACTTTTTAACTTATATAGATAAGTTAAATGCCAATAGTAGAGAGGTTAAAAACTTACTCTTATTGTTAGCATCCGGTGGAGCCGAACCCTCCAGAGCCTCGAGCACTGTTGTAATCCGCAACAGTTGATCTGTTATTGTGATCAATTACGACAAATGAAGCTTGAATTACCGAAGCCACAACTCCTTGAGCAATTTTCATTCCATGCGTAACAATAAATGGTTCAGTGCCGTGATTGATCAATAGAATTCCAAGCTCTCCGCGATAATCAGAATCGATAGTCCCGATGCCATTAATCAATGCAATTCCACTGTTGATGGCGAGACCAGATCGAGCTCTGATTTGAATTTCATAACCAAATGGCAGAATAAATCTCAGATTAGTAGAAATCTTTGCACGACCCCCGGGAGGAATCGTCATCGATCCGTTAGGACAATGAGCTTTGATGTCAAATCCAGAAGATCCAACAGTTGCGTATTCAGGAACCTCAAAAGGCTCGTTATTCACAGATTCAATTCTTACGTTAATCTTCATCTAAATCTCTCCTCAGATATTTTAATACTAAATTGGTATTAAATAATTATATTGTTTTTAAGGGGTAGTTCAATGGTTACCAACGACGGCCCGAGGGACGAGATTCGCGGTTTGCTCTGCCGAGCAAATAACCTCCGGCGCCGCCAGCAAGGCCACCGACGAGCGCACCTCCAACTCCGCCTCCCAAGAGCAAACCAGCTCCAGCACCAATTCCTGCACCAGCCAGAGTTTGCGTTTGCGGAGACCAAGTGCTCGGACGAAGATTCAATCCATGCTCACGGCGAGCCATCGCACAACCGCATCCAGTCTCTTCACGGCGCTTCATGGGAACATTCTGCATTCTGGGGTCAGAAATCGTCTTCGATGTTTCGTGGCTAATCGGAGACATCGACATTCTCTTCAAGTTGGTGCTGTCTCCAATGTTCGCTGATTTCCAGTGCACGCGTCCGTATTCGTCACGAGACCAGTATCCGTACTCTCCAGGAGGAGGTGAAGATTTGCAGCCGTCGCAGCCACAACCGTACTCTGTGACGGATCGCATGATCGTAGACTCCTTGCCGGGCGTGAAATTCTTGTGGTGCATCATTTCGTAGGCCTTGTTGTGTGCATTGGTGAGACGCTGGTAAGTCTCCTCGTCCATGTTGAGTTCGTCTCCTCCAAGACCGAAATGTCTTCGGCTACCGAAGCCGCGACCAGGGCGACGTCCGAACCGAGGTCCTCTGCCGTATCCGTAGTAAGCAAGCGAATATCCCGGAGAGTAAGGCTGCGTGTACATCGGAGGAGGCACAATCACTGGCGGCACACCGTAGCCGTAAGGACTAGCATAGGGACTAGGATAACCTCCGTAGCCGCCGGTGGAGAATCCAATGCTCAATCCATGTTCACCCTGGTGGCGAATCATCTCGGCGGTCGAAGCAACTTCACCATCTTCAACGGGCAAAGGTCCATACTCTCGTTCGATGGCCTCCGCAAATCGCATGATCTTCATCTCTTCGTCTTCGGGAGAACCAGACATTTGAGCGTCGATGCCGTTCACCAGCAACATAGCCTTCTTGAGAGTGTAAGCGGCGCACATTCCCTTCGAGGGGCAAGATTCAGTGCGTTGAAGCTGAGGATGCTCGTCCGACAAACGGTAAGAGAACTTGGGCAAATGTGTTGCGAAGAACTGCTGAACCATAGCATCGATGACCGGGGTAAGCTCAGCATCGTACATCGGCTCAAATCTCACGACTTCCTTCAATTCCATGTCAATCCAAATGAGGTTAGAGTGAACTGATCCGGTATTAGCGGTGGGATCATCAGAAATATCAATGATAAATTTGATCAATCGATAACGCGTGGGAGCATCAGCGACTTCAGCAAGTTCTTCCATGGGAATCTTAGGAGCATGAATCGGCACCGCAATAGTTTCTCCAGTCTCAAGTCGTTCAATGTTGAGACGAGTGTAAAGTTCGGATTGCACGAGGCCTTTGTAGGGCGCCAAGACCTTCCAGAAATAACGACCGTCCAAAGCACAACGCTTAGAAGAAAGTCTGTGATTAGCATAACGCTGAAAGAATGAAGCCAACTGTTCGCACGTTCCCATCTCAGCCATCTTTCTAACAATAATTTCCCAATCAGGATAGTCGAGGCTGTTATCGCCCGAAACGTCAGAATCGTCGTCGGAGGGGTCCTGAGGCTGTCCAACCATATTAGAAGCGTAGTTAATTCTTGTCGACGGAGGAGGCTGAGTCAAAGCCGAGGCACTGAATGCAGGAATTGACATGGAAGGTTGCTGAGGGGCGGAATTGATAGCCATTTGAACCTCAGGACTGTATCGCGGTGCCATCGTAGGCTGACTTCCATTAGCTTGAGGAGAATACATTGAAGGATTCTCGGGACTGTAGGTTTGCTGCATCTGCACCAGCTGCGACGTTCGCGGCAGCGAGAATCCCTGAGTTTGCACAGGAACTCCGGAAGGGCTCAACAACATCGGAGGGCTCTGATAAACAGGTGCAGAATTGGAGTTCATCATGGTGGGAGAAGGAGCCAATTGAGTCAGCTGAACAGCCGGAGTAGGCTGATAATTCGTCGATTGATAGTTTGCCATGGGGGCGACGGTATTCAGAAGCTCAGGGCTAAATGACGGAGAATTCAACATCACAGCGTTAGGAGACATTTGCTGAGCCGTCTGAAGCTGCGTCATCGGGGTATTCGGCAAAGTGGTATTGATAGCTTGCGTGAACGGGGTCGGCGTGAGAATTGCAGTTCTCGAAGGATTCGACATCTTCGTTTTATTCTGGTTGGTTAATAATTTCGCTCGTGGAACTTTTTAAGCATTCTCTTTGTTCATGCGCGAAGTTAGAAACTTGAGAAACTCACCCAACAATTCTTCTTTGGTGCCGTTATTGTCAATCACTAAGTCAAATTTGTCGCAATCATCCAATGCTGTTTCTGAAATGTGGTTGCGATCGCGTCCTTCGTAACATTTTGGATCAATTAATTCATCTTTCCGGTTAACACGAATTACATAACCTCCAGACTTCTGAATAAATTCAACTTCGTTGGGAAATCTACAATCTGTAATAATAGAAACATTGTCCGACGACGCTTTAATCTTATTGTCAACGTTGAACAGCCAAAGGTCTTTGTGAATTGATCGTCCAGCCATCCCGAAATCCTGCAAGAACTTTCCAATTGTGATTCCGAGCTCAGGAATGATCTTACACTTTCCAGCGGTCGTTTGAGTATCTTCATAAGGCCAATTAAAGATTATGCAAAATGACCTCTTTAAACTGTCAGCAAATGCGTAATGATTAATAATCCAAGTATCTTGGTAGAGTTCTTCAAACGCATTCATCAGAGTATCTTTGCCCGAACCAATATGGCCAGAAATCGCAACAACAATCGGAGTCTGTTTCATTTTAGAGTTTATTAGATCTAATAAAGTTTTTAATTGTTATTGAGGACGGAGGCAATCTTGTGGTTCGTCAATGCTGCAGTCTGTCCGCCTGACACCAACGGATTGTTGCTCTGAATCGTCAGCGGACTCGCATTGATGTCCGGGTTGTTTCCACCGTTGACGACGCAATTGACGTCCCACTTCCAGCGGTTGGAAGCGCAAGTGTGAACTTCCCAGGCAGTGAGCTTGGTCGTAGTCTGATCGCTGGGATTCAATGTTCCAATGGCAATCCATTCCTCGTTTGGAGTCTGAATGAAAATGATCTGCGTGGCAGGATTGTAGCACCGACCGTCGGGAAGTCGAGACAACTCAAGGATTGCAGGCTCAGTGGCCTCAGACAGCGCTCGTTGCAATGTTGTAGCAGTCTGAGGAAGCTCCTTTCCTTTGCCCTTGTTGTCCGCATACGAGAAGGTTTGACCGCTCGCTCCGGAAGGAATGTTCCCAGACGACTCATTCTTAGCTCCACTGCCTTTGTGGCTCGAACATTTGGGGAGTCCTTCAATTCCCAAGAAGTTAGCCTTCTTACCACACTCTTGACCAACTCGCGATCCACGGTTAGAGAATACATGCTTACACGTTGCTCCCTCTGGAATTTTGGTGTTAGCTTCAGGGCCGCTTCGAAGACAACCAGTGACGTAATTGTACAGCATTCTGCCGAAGAATTCATAATCAGGCTTTGCTCCTCCCTGGAGGGCACCAAACAACATTCCAGTGTAGTCAGTCAGAGCCTTGACGCATGTCGTATGATTCGTAGGATCGAAATACAAAACCTGGGGAAGACTGACCTGAGGCTGTTGCTGCGTCTGTTGAGGTGCTTGTTGTGCTGGCATTTGCTGCGATTGATCGTGCATCGGGACCGTATTCTGCATCAAACCTTGTTGAGGCATCTGATTCGGCATAGGCTGCTGCATTATTGGTAATTTCTCGTTTTTAAATCAATGGCAGCGAAAAATAACAAAAGCCATTTTCGAAATGTGGTTCATTCTTGCTCGCCGCTAATCAAATTCTTAATCTGCGTAGTGATTCGTTTCAAGTTCAGATACCGGTCAAACGTGTAAGACGTATTAAGTGAGGTTAAATTAATTACCTTCCTACACAATTCCAACGATGTTGCAACAAGCATGGGGTCTGTGGTTCCAATAGCCATCAACACTTGCAGAACTTGCCGCATCTTAGCTTCGATGTCATACCAAGCATATTTTAACAACTTGTTACCGAAGTATTCAATTTGATGCGATACTGAATTCTTTTCGTCGAATAACCCGAGTAAATGATACAAATAAAAATTGATGTACCGTTTATCGTTTGAAATGCTGAATTGTGCGGTAAGCAATCCTCGAATAACATCATGCTGATCGATTATTTCCATGATCATTGCATAAATTTCAAAGCTGTCATCCCATGCAAATTCTAAGTACTCGGGAATAGCAAATTGCGTCTTAAAGTAATTCGAATCATTTGTAAGAAGGTATCTCATCTTAGCTGATGTTTTATGCGACGTTGCTGCCTTGAAAAGTGTTCCAATGTTAGCTTGGGCCAAACAATTCTCGCAAATCAAAATGAATTTCTCTAATGAACACTCGATCAGCGTCAAAGGTTGAAATTGCAAGCCTTTCATTTCTATGTTTCGAGGCTTAGCGATTAACCAATCAAACGCTGTCTCATTCAAATGGAATACCGGACGGGAATTCATTATTTCAAGGATTTTAGTCTCGTCCGTTGCCCATTTCCAGTTTCCAGCTCTGATCGCCGCGCGATAACAAAGATCTGCTCTGCCATCCTGATCCATCCACATTGTAGTTGTTATAATTGAATTATCAAAAGGTTCAACTTCTGACATTGCAATCAGAAAGCCGACGTTGCGTTTGAATAACTTACGGTCGAGATGCTTATTCTTAACAAACCCTCGCATAATGCTCATACTCAACGGTCCAGTTTCATTTCCGCGAGGATTTGCTACGAATGTATTGATAACAAGCTCGATATCATCAAGTTTAGAAATGTTAGTGCAAATTAGCTTCAAGAGGTCATAATATACTGACGGTGAAGCAATCGACTTGATTAAATCGATGTTCCGTTTAAGATAATTAATCATGCCAGGCTCAACTCTTATGCCTTTAGTGTTAGAGAAGCAACCGAACAAAGTGTTCAAATAAATGAAATGAGAAGTTGCGGTTGCGAAGCGCTTGACAAATTCATTATCAGATGGCACTCCGTAAAAAGCAAAATGGCGAACCATACTTTCATTGCTGTCATAATAGTGTTCGTGGTAATAGCTGAGCAAATTGTAAAATTTAGTGCACACTTCCCTGAGTACCAAAAGATCACAAGGATGAAAGTATTTCCTCAAGAACCAATTCAACAATCCACGCTCCAATTCTAAAATTGACATCTTTGTTTTAAAATAATTATTTATAATAAAAGGATTTATTTATTATAACATTGATCACAAATAATGACTGATCTGCCGTATCGTAACAGAGAATATTACGGCATTCCGACGGCAGCACTTGGATCTGGAACGTATGGAAATGTTCGGAAACATTTTACTAAAGATCATGGATTCGTTGCAATCAAAGAATACAAACTTAAAGAAGAGCATTCATTTTATTCTTCTGATTGTTTAGTTGAAATTTCAGTGATGAGAAAATTTAGTCATCCTAACATCATGAAAATTCTTGACATTATCTCCTTAGAGTTTGGCAAATTAGAAGTTGTGATGCCGTGCTACGTTGAAAATCTCGATGCTATGGCGTCAAGGATGCACCGCGAGAAAACTATGCAATCTCAAGAATTCACGCTCAAAATGATCAAAGATACGTTGACAGCAGTATCTTACCTTCACGATCACGGCGTAATTCATGGAGATCTTTCTTTATCGAATGTCATGGTTGACAAAGACAATAATTGTGTTGTTACAGATTTCGGCATCTCAAAACTTGGATGTAATGCCGATCTTATGAGATGTACGTTAGTCGCGATAGATTTCAGACCTCCAGAATTAATGTTTGGCATGGAGGTCTTTAACAAGAAGATTGACGTTTATTCTTTAGCCATGATTTACTTCAATTTCTGTTATTGTATCGCAATGAATGAATACTTCTTAGGACAGGATCGAAGTCAACACACAATCAACCAGATCCTAGCTGAATTCTTAGGAAGAATGACATTTGATCATTGGCCAGGACTAGCTACAAGTTTTCATTACAGAGGTTGCTTGGATGCCGTAGTCAATAAACATCGCGAAGGCTCAGCAATTCAACTGTTAAGAATGTGTTTTATAAATAATTCTAAACTTCAGAAGATTGTCTACGACATGCTAACACCTAATCCTCAACATCGTCCATCGATCAGAGACGTTCTTAACAATGATTATTTTAATGATCAAGTTAAAGATTCAGGACTTGTATCAGTAGAACCACGATTCCTTGGAGCGACGTCGCAACTTCCTAAAGATCACAGATTCATATTGTACGCCAGAATGGCCAAATGGTTGAACATGAAAGATGTTGGGATGTCGTTAAAATCTTACTTTCAGGCCAGAATGATGATTGATCAATTGCTCGATTTGATCCCTGACATTACCATTGACAACATGTATCGTTACGGCGCAGTCTGTTACTTGATTTTATCGCAAATTAACTACGAAACATTTTTGTTGATTGATCCTGAAGTTAAGATTGATTATCGAACTTTGGCGACTCCTTACCACATAGCATTGAAATTCTTGAATTTTAACACGTATTACAAGACGCCGTTTGATTATTTTCACCATCACGGAATTGAAACGAACAAGAATTTCATGAATAAGAAGTATCGGATGATTCTGATTGAATTAGTTAATCGTGCGGTAACAACTTGTCTCGACGGAGATTATGAAGAACTTACAGCGCAAGTAATTAATGATTATTGTGATGCTCTTCATCCTGCAACTATGATCTATCCGAATTTGTCCTACGACTCTTACATTAAAATGTTTGGAATATTCTTCAACGACGCTTACCAGTTTAGAATGCAGTTTAAGCTTTCAATTCAACCTCACGAACACAATAAGAATACTTTAGCTAGACTCCCAATTGTCAACAGATGGTTCAGCTACAACATCAAGACTTTTTATGATCAACATTATGAGTTCTACGAGAAAACTAACCCGATGGCTTTGAACAGCATAGAAGCACTTGGAGGATTGAATGGACAAGCTCCCATAAGTAATTTCGAAGTTCGCACGATTGACAATTCTACAGTGGTCGCAACATTTGGGCCATTCGATGTTCCTTTATTAAAGATGGATTTTATGGAGACTATTTGTTGCCATATTATTGCTCGAAGTATTGTTCCGGTGGTTTTAGACGTCTGCGACCTGAAATTTAAAGTAGGACTTATACCTATCCATGCTTAACAGTTAAAAATCTAAATAAACAATCTCCTTCAACTTAAAAAGTAAAACAAGCGCAAGATATTTATAGTTAGATGGTTGATCATGAAAGGTATCTCGGATATCTCACGGAAGAGAATCTCAAAGTTGTAAGGAAGAACAACAGTTACAACTCTTTCATCGTGGCACTAGTTAATTTCTCCAAAGATCGTCCACAGGAGTTTCAAATTGCAACACTTACGAGAGTTAGAAATTATGAAGAGTTCATTTTTAACTTATTAGCTGAATATTTCGAATTGGATGGCCAAAAGATGTTTCTCACAAAGTACAAAATAATCGATGGCAATGAAACAATAAAATTGTTACGTCAAGGTATTCAATTGAATGTTAATGACGAATACATTCTAACTAAGCATCTTGAGACTAGAGAAATGCGGGTTTGTGATTATTATCCTGCAACGCCAGCAAATTACAATTTCAGGTTTCAGATTTGTATCATGATCTACATGGCCAAGATGTTTGGCAGTCGATTCAGTTTATCAAACGTCAAGGTATACAACGGGTTTCCTATTTATGACGGCATGTACACCTTAGGCATGGATAACCCAGAAACAGTTAACGACACAGATTTCCATTACTTCTTTATGACAAATCGCCATGAAGCAATGCATACTTACATCGGAGCAAGGGATGGATTGAAGAGTATGAACGACAGTCAAATCATCGACGCAATGCTCTACAGAAATGCTGATAAGTCTACTGAAGAAATCTATAAGACGATGCTCGGTTGCGTTGTTGAGTATTTTCGGAGCAAGGATTTCGATAGTGATTCGATTCGTCGCAACATCTACATTTCGTACGGGAAGATTTCTCGAGGGAAACGCGGCATGCGAAAACTCAGCAGAGGAGGCAAAGACATGGCAGCAATTATCGAGGCTAATTACATGACACTGCTTGGACCTTTTCCCTTCAAAATCTTCCGCACCCACAAAATCTAATCATATCAGTTTTTAAAAAGTCAACTTGTAGTTGGTTGGATCAATCTCTGACATCACGAGTCTAATGTTTCTTCGGTGCACATAGTTAGCTTTGTAATCTTCAAACGTGTGATCCAAATCTTTGAACTCATTCAACGGAATCTGAGATTTAATTATTTCCATCAGATATTCCGTATCTTTCGGGTTGTTCTGAATCATGAATCCTGCAAGTTGCACAACCTTCATTACGCGGTCGCTGCCGGAATGTTTTGAGGTATTCATGAACATCAAAAAGCAATCAATGTCAAAAATTAACGGGTGCACAAACGCCTTCCATTGTTCAGTGATGTCATTGTAGATCATCCTGTAAATTAAAATCTCGTACATGCTCGGTCTTAATGCTGAACTCCAATCTCTGTGCATCTCGAGAACAAACCCGTAATATTCAGGTTTAACGTTGGCTAAGTGGATATTATCGAGAGTAAGGTTCGAGATTACTTCGCGAACAAGATCATCTGATGAATCACGATCTAATGCGATATTTGCGAGAAATTGCCATTGATGTTCAGTAAATTTGTGTTCGCGAATGTAACGGCCGTCCGTCAAATAGACACAATCTATCGGCAAATCTTTGCCAATGTAATATCCAAGGTCAACTAACTTCCTCCAATCTTGACTCCGAGCGGGATGAAGATGTGCAATCGGTTCAAATCCTAACTGTTTTGCATACACTGCAGAATTGTAATGTAATCCGTAGACTGACCCAAATAATTGTAAAGAGCTCATGTATTTCTTCGCAAATTTAATGGAGCCGTGAACTGACATTTTATGATCTAACTCTCCGCCCTTCACAACTTTAAAACATAAAGCTTCATAAATATCAGGTCTATCAAATCGAATTAACATATCTTCAGGGCAAGAAGTTTGCTTTAGATGCACGTAAATTATGCAATCGGCAACTGGCGCAAATCTCAGCACCACTTCGAATGTCTTATCGTTACTAATCCAATGTTCTTTCCAACGATTTACTATTTTCCATTGTTTATGTTCGACGGCTGCCCGGATCATTCCAAGTAGTAATGCTTGTTTAGGTATAACATTTACTAATTGAAACAAATGAATGTTATCATACTTTCCATGTTCGATGTGAATGCTGCAATCGGACTCGTAGAATTCTCTCGGTGTAAAACTCAATTCAGCTCTGTGCAGTCTTGAAATGCATCTCAACAAGAACCTCGAAGGAACATCAAGGTAAGTCTTAACAAACCAAGAGAAGAGATCTTTTGGCATGAATCCTAGATAATTCATTTCCTGGATTTTGTTTTATTAATTTAATAATCAAATTAATAAAGTTTTTAGAGATCGTAGTTGTTAATGAAGTTAGCTATCCCTCCGCCAATGCGATTGTACATTAAAATTATGTTCGCAACCGTACTTTTGATGGTTTCTCGTTTTATGTCACTGCTCTCTTTGATAAATTTGTAAAGTGGCTCGTAAACTTCATCGACATTGTCTGCGACTAAATCAATAGAAACTAACGACAATTTAACCAACAAATCTTGAAATTGAACATTATTAAATGAATCATCGGTAACTCCGTATTGGCTCAAGAGATTACTTAATTTATCTTTGTATTTTCCTCGAACCACGCAATTGCAATGATTTCTTATCTTTCGCCCTTCCTTGAATTCTTCAATAAATTCTGGGATTGTTGTAATTGTCTTGTCCAATCCCAAATCATTTAGCACAAAAATCTTATCTTCAATGTCTTTCTTCACGAAATCTGGAAGCACCTTGCGATTGTATGGATTTTCGTTCTTCTTCAAAATCATATCAAAGTAAGGATAAGTGAACAAATAAATGTTATTGCTGCATTTGTAACTATAAACGAATGCCCTTGGAATTTGCAGAATGTCATTGCCGTCAAAATCTTCGTGGTTGTGAAGTTGAATCGCGTCATCATTGTTATCCAAACAAGTTTCAGTGTTGCTGCGGTAAAAAGCCTCATTCGATTTCATCACGCGAGTTACGAAGAATTCATCCGGATTAAATGTTTGGAGTTTCTTGAGAAAGACGTCATCTTCGAGGTGGTTACAATTCAAGTAAGTCTTGTAATAATTTAATGTTGATTTAGTAAGATTGTCATGTTTCCAACGGGGAACAGTGTAGAGACAAAACAGCTCTGTCCTCCAAGCCTCAGGAATTTTATTCCATTGATGTTTACACAATGTCACATTCTTTGCAATCACCAATTTCAACAGCTCTAAGCAATCCTGATTTTCCTGCCCCAATTTCTTGTTGGATTTGATGAGGTCGTTGATTAAACTCTGTTCTACGCAATCAACATTGAGGTATGTTTGTTGTGCTACCTCTAAATTGAGCCCATTCACTGCTATTGCAAAATGTGGTTTAGAGAATTCGCACTTCTTCAAGATTGTGTTGCTGTGAATTACAATCGCCTTTCCAATCTCATCTTCTGTCATAACATGATGCAACCAATCTAGTTTATCGAGATACATTGCTAAATCTTGTTGTAAATTCGGAAGCTGCATTTTCAGGAAGATGTAAGACGCGCTGTTGCCATTCAGCCTAATCATTTCTTGGACTAACGTTCGTTCATCACTGTCTAATTTGAAAGATTCAATCAATTGTTGCCCAAGAGTTTTGTGCACTCTGTAGCCTTCGAGTTTCTTATCTCCGTTCATCGAATTATGTTTACTCGCGGGGGCGTTGAAATTCAATCCCAGACATAAACACGGAATTAAGAATGAATTAATAAATATCGTCGAATAAGGTTGAGTTGCCGCACACATTAAATACAAGAAATGAGTCCCATTGATGTAGGTTTCCAATTTAGGATTGAATCTCAAGATCATCCCAAAGTAAATTGCCTGCGAAGTGAGAACTTGAGGAACATGCTTGATTTTACTTTTGTGACGTTGATACATCATTGTTGTGAAATCAATCAAGAGTTGATTTGGATCTCCATGTTTTAAAGCGGTTAATAATGATAACACTCCAGTTGGACAAATTGCATCACCGATAACATTCATGCTTTTTATAAAGTAATTTAGATTGCTTAATAGTTCTCAAATGTCGCAGCAATTTTATCGACCAGCGTCAAGATTTGTTCTTTTGTCAACGCGGCATCGATAATAACTTCATTACTCAACCACTCATTATGTGCTTCTTCCAGACTCAAGAGATATTCTTGAGGCACGGTTGTTTCTTCCGGACGATTGCGTTCATTCTTACGATCAAAACAGATGTCGTGATTTACCTTCAAGTACAAATAAACTTCATTGAAACGGCCTTTGATCAATTCGTAAATGCTCTTAATTAGTTCTTTGTAAATAATCATTTGAACGTCCGAGATAAGCCCGCGTTGGTGAAGCAACTTCGCGAAGGTCATAGAATCACTCTTCAACGATCTCTCCATAAAAACTGTCGGCTCATCGGATTTCATAATTTCTTGGACGATGTTCAGCCTCCGAGTCAGCCACGCAATCTGGATGTCGAACGCGTGTTTCGCCATGTCTCCGTAGAACATCGATAACAAGTTATCATCGCCAATCTTATAGATATCTTTGAATTCCTCAAGTCCTTCATCCCAAACAGGGTAGCCTTTGGCTGCAAGAGCTTCAATGAGAGTACTCTTACCGCTCCCAATGTTACCTTCGATGTAGATGATTGTGCGATTCGGTTTCTGCTCAACAGCTTCAGACTTGAACAAGAAAGCTCCCATTATTTTTATTTAATAAGGAAGTATTTATTGGATAAATCAATTTTACGAATAATTAAATAATAGCTACAAATAAAAGAATGGAGTCCGAGCTAAACAAGTTTACACAATTCATTCGAGCTACATTGGCTTCATCGCAAACGGAAGATGTTATCAATCGTCTAACTTTACCAGATTCAATTACGATCTTCAGACGAGCATTTACTAACGGCACATTTATTGATGAACTGGCTTCTAAGGATGGAGTCTTCGATTATGAAGTATTTGAGAAAGTTGGAGATAAGGCGTTTGGAATGTTCTTTCAATTGTGGCTCTACTCGATCATCGGACAAGAAGTAACTATTCCCCAAGTTTACGCTGACGCCAGCAAGAAATTTGAGGCCACAGATCACATGGCATTCATGGCAACCCAGCTTGGATTTGACGCACACATTCGTGTTGCCAAGGGAATGACGGTTACCAATGCCATGAAAGAGGATGTGTTTGAATCTTTCGTAGCTGCGTTAATTTTCGCGGGAGACAAATTTGTGATGCCCGACATTGGAATTGTCTTAGCGAAGAAATTTGCCTTCAAAGTATTGAATGAGACGACAAGAAAATTAATTGATCCCTCAAAGAGCAGCGAATTGATCGATGCAAGAACTCAGATCAAAGAAATATTTGATTTCAACGGTTGGGGCAAAGCTAAATACGTTGTGAGTAACATCCAGCAAGCTAATGCTAACAGAATAACATTTGGAGTGACTCCAGTGACCAAAGGAGCTAAAGCTGACCTCATTGCTCCGGACGGCGGAAATGTTCCAGATTCGATTCGTGGGAAGCTCTTGGGTTCTGGCACTGGACCAGATGATGATACTGCCCGAGAAAACGCCGCAAAGAATGCATTGAGTAACATCGAAGCTAACTTCTCGCAGTTTATCGATAATGAAGCGGTATTTACGAGTTTGGGAACTTCGAGGCTCACAAGAGAACTTAAGAATCATCCCGATTTGATCAAGCGCATCGAAGCGCTGTTGCAAGCTAAGCCAAAATATCAAGCAATTGCAATTAGAAATACTAAGGTTTTAGGAATTTATTACATTCAGGTCCGCGTGAAGATTAACGGCATCTTCAGGAATGGAATTAAGGATAAGAGCAACAAGAATGAAGATGATGCAATTGTTAAGGCATTGAACAAGTTTTTAAAGAAAGCAGAATCCGGTGACCTCGACAAAGCCCTAAGTAGACCTAAACGATGATTTTTAAAAATTCTGCTTGAGCTGCTCGGGCCAGCGTTGCATGGCATAAATCGAAACACCCTTGATGTAGTTGTACGTTGCGATCGGGACCAAGCCAGCTTTGACGGATTCTTGGATGGCAGATTCATTCTTAATCATGCTAATGACGGACTTGAGAAGGTTAGGGTCCGCAAAGAATTGCGCGAATGAAGGATCGACAAATCTGACTGGCTGATAGACACCAATTTTAGTTTCATCGATCTGTCCCAACTTGAGTTCAGGTTTTGCATTACGCACAGTATTGAGGTTATTAACGAGCATCTGTGCACTCGAAGGGATCTTGGACGTTCTGTTAGAGACCTTGGTAGACATGTGAAAGAAGGGTAAAGTAAAAAGGGTTGAAATGTTTTATCTATTCATGTTACAATTTTAATAAATCCTTTTGAGGGAGATTAGTTGTGTGATTTAACATCTGTTGTAGGTGTTAAATTGTATTATATTGAAGGTTTAGAATCTCTAGTTGCGCTTGCCGGTAACTTCGCGGATCTTAGCTTCGAGCTTCTTGCGTTTCCTGGCTTCCTCGACGCTGTTGTGAGTGATTCCGTGAGCAACCATGATTTTCTTCACCTCGTGAGGAGTAGGATTTTCACGACGCAGCGCAGGACGGGCTCCTTCGGCCTTGTATCGACCATCTTCGAGCTGCTTGTGCGCAGTTGCGGTCAAAACTGGCTTACCTTCTGCTGCTCGCATCTCAAGTGCTCGTCGGTAGCTCGGAGCGATCGAATCCTGAGGCTTAAGCTCGGGTTGAATTCTACGCTTCGACTTGACTTGGCTATTCACTTTCTGAAACTCGGCCATCTCCTTCTGAGTGGAATTCGAGGGCAGAAAGACCTTGGTTGATTTGTTCTTCTGCTCGACGAATCCGGACTGATCCTTCATCTGCTGAGCCAATTCGGTTTCTCTTTCGGAGGCCATCCGCAGCGCGCGGGCGGTGATCTCGTCGGCACGAATCTGTCGTGCTTGTTTCATTTTACTAAGTCCAAACTTTTTAATTAATAAAGAAATCTTACGTTTTAATTCCTTACATGGTAAGAACGGTATTCTTGGTAGATTGTCTCATTTCTCGAGTCAATTCTTGGTTGGCTTTGTGCTGTTTCTCGGTTTGTGAAAACATCATGACGTTGGGATCATATTTCTTAACGGTGTTATTGTCCGACCAATTGTAGACCTTTCTAATTGAACGCCCTGATGTGTTAGGACTAAGGCCTCTGCGAGGATTCACGACGGATTCTTGTTTGATTTCAGCCACAGCCGGAACCTCAGCATTGGATGCGTAGTATTTGCGACGAGTCGGAGCTGTCACTTCAATCTTAGCGGTCTTAACTTCGAGTTTAGCAGCATTGATAATTTCTGATTCGTCAGCATTCTTAGAAATGAATCTCCGGCCCTGAAACACAATCTCCTGAGGAACAGGTTCGGTCATCACTGTTTCAACAATAACCGGCTCTACGGGATCGTATTTTCGGATGCGCTCGGTTTTGACGTCAGTTTCCTCGAAGTGGACTCTATTATTGCCTGCCTTGACTTCTAGGTCTGAGGGAACATTTGACGGGTAAGGACGCCGAGGATTCTTCTTATTCTTAGCAAGTGGTCTATTTTGCTGGCCCTTGAATTCATCATCTTTCTTTCCAGCTTTAACTTTGAACCGTTCATGTTTAGTTTCCTTGTTCATTTCCTTGCGGTGCATTTCAATCGTATACAACAAGAAAATAACGCCCAAGATAATTCCGATTCTCCATTTCAAGATAATTGAGACAATTATTAATCCGATCCAAATTCTGGCCCAAGCGTTGCAATAACGCTTCGGATAATCTATTTTCTGTTGCTGTGAGACGTTAAACTCAAGGCGTTGCCACAAGGCACTGATATCCTCGCCCCAGAATTTATCGTCATGATCAGCGTTAGTTTTGCGACGCTGCGTCATTTTAACTCTGCTTTTAAAAAGTACCAAAGATATTAGAAATAAACAATACGAAAGAAGAATGGACATAATTAAGGAAGATCCGGACACTCCACAACTTTACATTCTGGAAAAACAATGCGAAGATAAAGGAATGCGTATTTCAGGCTTTGATAAAACATTGATTGCCGTAGTAATAGGAATAGTATTCTTTGTGTTAATGCTACCTTTCGTGTTTAAATTATCTAATACTGCATTAAGACCAATTGGTGTCACGACTACAGACAGCTCAGGACGAGCTAATCTTCTAGGAATGTTGTTGCACGTCACGATTGGCATCGTCGTAATAAGATTGCTCATGCATTAAAAAGCAAGGGATAGACAAAATGAGCACGATTCAAGTGGTGCCGGCGGTGAAAATGCCCCCACCCGCTCAGAGGTATCGCAGAAAACCACGCACTGGATTGATTGTCGGATTAATTATTGGTGCGGTGATATTAATAACTATAATCGTCGTGGTAATTGTGATTATCATAAGACGCAGAAATAAGAATAACGGCGGAGGAGGAAATCCTCTTCCAGGAACCACGTGTGCCGACGATACAGATTGCGCCACGGGAGTCTGTAATTTTACCACTGGAGTTTGTGTCGCTTGCAGAGATGACACGCAATGCACAACAACTGATAAACCGCGATGTTTGCCGACTAATGGTGTTTGTGTGGCTTGCATTGACACGTCAGATTGCACTGCTCCGAGAACATGCGATAAGAATCAATGTTGTGAAAATACTGCACCGATTATAACTTCTGTGAGCAACACAGTCTCAGGAAACTCTAGCATCACAGTTAATTATGATTATTTTCAACCAACATTTAACGCGAAAGTCGTGGTGAAATTACTCACCGTAAACGAGAAGTCTGCAACCGGAGGAGCATGTGATGATTATCCGAAGAAATCGTGCACTTCAACTGCACAATGTTTAACCGGCGCTGAGTGCGATGCCACAAAATGTGTGGTCCCGGGTTGTTTAGAATTTCCTGTGACGGGATCTTTCACGATTTTAGAATCAAACATCGGCGGAGTAAATTTGTATCCTGGAGTTACTTACAAGTTGAAAATGAAAATAGTTTACAGCTGTGGAGCTGATTCTGACAAGTCTACTCCTTACACTCCGATAACTAATGTTACAATGGATAACTGCCCTTCAACTCCTGCTTACACATTTATGGGAGTATACGGTAATAACGCAACTTACGCTGGAATAGATTTAATTATTACGACTGCCGGAGTGACAAATTCTAGTCCTAATTTTCAAATTCAATTGTTGATTACGGATGATCCACTGTTGACCGAACCAAATGAAATGTTGGTGGTGCCGTTGACGACTCAAACCAGTCCGGCTGATCCTAGCAGAAAATCTGTTACGATTCCATTCGATAATATTACGCCGGGAGTTGATTATTATTTTAGGATGTCAAGAAATGGAAGCATTGGATCATGTCGCGGTGCACCAAGCTTTTTACTCCAAGGACAAATTCTCACGATTCCACCATACACTAACACCGTCGTCAATTATCCCTTAGTTTAAACTCTCCAGAATACGGCACCTTTGTACTTGTCGATAATTGGAATTGTAATCTCGTATTTCGCCCTGAAAAAGTCTACGGCATCCTTGCAACCAACAAAACTATTATTGTAATCATCAATCAGAATTACGCCGTGTTTGGAGATTCTAAAGTACAACAGCTCCAAGCAATACAACACGCTATCGTAGTAATCGACGTCAATTCTTAAAAACGCAATTTCAGTAAGATCATTTGGCGACAACGATGGAATGGTATCAGTGAACAATCCTGCCTGAAATTTGACGCTCGAATCAAATAATTGAAGGTCTGCAAATTCTTCTTTGATTTTACTCAAATCTAACTTCTTGTCGTACATGTAAGAGTTAACTTTATGCGCCATCAAATCTTTAGAGTTAAGACTAGTTGGAGGCGGATGAACGTCGAAGTTATCAAATAACCAATGGTCTCGTTGCTTACTTGGCTCAAATTTATTTTGATAGAATGAAACTACTGCTTTCATAAACATTGAAACTCCACCTTTCCAGACTCCCATTTCTACGATGTCACCTGGGATCTTATTAATGATAATGTTAAGTAACAACACGTAAATTTGATCGATTTCAAGCGGTGGTGTGATTGAATTTACCGACCTCATTTCCATGAAGTTCTTCATGCGTAACATATATTTAAAAGTCTCAGTTTTGTAATCGGGAACAGTCGATTCTAATAATTCTACGATGTCAACATAGTGATGATCCAACATAATATTCGCCGACAACATGACATCAGATTCGAACATGGGGAATATCTTTCGGCGCTGCAAATCCAACAATCGATCAAGTTGCAGCTCAAATTTGGCCTGAATCTTTAATTGAGCTTTCGGTTGTGGCGGAACAACATAATTCAATCCCGACGTTACCGAAGGTGATCTAATCATTCTATTTTCGACTATTTGTTTTGATTGTATTTGATTCTTCGATTTGCGCTTGTAGAACATGATGATTACGACAATAATTATCAAGATGATCAACGGCAAAAGTCGTTTCTTATTCTTTAGCATGACATCAATCTGTTTTATAGACCCGTTGAGCTTTTTAAATGTACCAGGAAGAGACGTTGGCATCTTCGTAGCGCTTAATCCACGTTTCAAGTCCGAAGCGGGCAAAGTTCTCGGTCTTCATGCGCTCAACAAAGTTCTTGGCGTGGTAACTGGGATGACAAATCTGATTGAACTTGTCCCAGTAAACATCAATTTTGATGTAGTTGATGCCAAGTCTGGTGATCTTGCTGAACTTGACGCAGCTGTGATTGTAGTAGACGAACCTGGCCCAGGACTTCTTGAAGTTCAATGGTGCCTCAGGAAGCTCCTCGAGCGCGTCAACGAACATTTTGATCTTGGACATCTTGAACTTGCTGGGCCCGGGAATTGGAACGTAACTCTTGTTCTTCTTGCAGTTCGACGGAACCGCGGTGAGATCATTCTCCAGCACGGCAGCCAGTGATCGCTTCTTCTTTGCATCGTTGTCAGTGGTCTCAACGAACGCCGGCGCCTCGACTTCTGGAATCGGAACACTAACGTCTCGGATTGCAATGAAATCAAGCTCCATAGCAATTGGGCGATTGAGGTCTTCCGTCGCTTCCAGCTCAGGATCAAAAATGCCCCGAAAGTGAAGAACGTCGTAAGTATCCACGAAATTAACGTCGAGGTTCAAACCCTCAAAAATGTCATCCATAGTCATCATAGCTCGTGGATTTTATTTATTTTCTAACATTTTTAATTTTTAAATTTACCAGATAACAGATGCCTCTAGTAATTGACTTTGTAGAGGAGGAAATTCATAATGCCGCTAGAATCAGAGCAAGTCCGACCATCTGCATATCCATATGTGCCAATTCTCACTAACCAACGACCGTCTTTGCTGAATTTAGATACTACGTTAACAGTGTCTTGTTTTGGCAGTGACAATGCTTTAAGCACTTCTCCGTTGTATTTCTCCGCAAACTCAACTAAACTAAAAGATTCCCTAGTGATGTCGCCTTGCGTCAAAGGGTTATTAATGCCATACAATAATGCTGTTCCCCGAGCTGGCGGGAAGAATGTCAATGAAGTGTTAGCATCCGCGTGTTGTTTGCCCTGAAGTTTCAATTTGTAATTGTTAAACAAGAGAATTCTGACTTCCGCAGAATCATGTTGCAAATTGGTAGGATACAACGAATTGTTAAATTGCACTGATGTTTCAGTTTCAAACAATGAAAGAAATCCAGCTACGGCAATCAATGATTCTTTACCAAGATTGATCACGTCAAGCGTTGCAATGTAAGGTAATTCGTAATCTACAGAATGTGTAATATCACCAGATTCTGGATCTTTGTCGTTCGGCGAGAATTTCCAAATGGATAACTTGTAAGGACCATTCAACGTTTGATCGCGGTTGTTATCTCCGCTGTAATAGCCAGCTCCGGTAAGCGTTGTGAAATAATAAATGTTCTTGCCGCTGGAATTCTTAATCACCAACCATTTACTTTCTTCGACATTACATCCTTCGACCGAAAACTGCTCCATCAACAGAAGATCTTCAGTCCGATAGATTAAGACTGTTGATTTATTTCCATCGGTAATAATGTAACTAAAGTACTTCCCGTTGTGAGTGAATTGTCCCCCTAAGACAAATGCTAAATCAAAGCTCGAAACTTCAAATTCGACGATCGTCTGATTGATCACTGAAAAGCTGCGATCGTACAATGAAATTCTCATCTGAATAATATTACCATCGACTGGGATAAACTCAGCCATGTTAAATACCGTGAAGCAATTTGAGGCGTATCCGATCTGGCCGTAATATCCTCCTCCCGGCGGCAGCACATTATATTTATCTAGCCGTCCATTGTTATTCTCGTAAAATTCTGCAATAGGAAGATCTCGATCGTCAAAACCTGTCTTCCCGGCGACAATGTAAATCATGTAACCGTCTTCTGAGATTGAAATGTTAGGAGTTGTGAATGCAGGAATTGCCAAGGAAGACGTCAAGGTCAACATCCTAGGATTATCACTATTCCTATTACAGCAATTACTTTCTTTGGAGCATTCAGCTCTGAATTTACCATTGATAAACTTCGAGAAGATCGTAGAAAATGGCCTCACGCGTTTGAAGTTAGGAATTGATCCCTGGTCCTCATATTCGTTAGATTTACAACTATCGGTAGGTCTCCATTTCGGTGGTTCTCCTTTAATTGACATCAATGATTCTTTTTAACCCCTTTTATTTTCCTTTAAGGAAATCTTCGGTAAAGATGTGGCGGGCGAAGTACAACGTCTCTTCTTGGTTGTCGCTGGTGTGCAGAATATGCATAGTGTTGTAACCAGCTCTGATGAATTTCTTAGCTTCTTTGAGATCATCAAAAGAATCCCCGCTTCTAATCTTAACAATATAAATAGTAATTCTACCCTTCTCGTCCCAGACATTTTCAAGCTTCTTCTCGATAGCTCCAGATTTCTGCATGTACTTATTGAAAGTGTAAAATTGCTTGAGGAGAGTTTTCAATTCTGGTTTAGTGATGTCGAATGATTCTGACATGACAACTTCCATCACAGTTTCGACTTTCTTCCGCCACAACGATCCATCATGTTGCCCAATAGGATATCTCACGAGCACGCGAGCATCAGGGTTATTTTCGCAGTATTCCAACAACGTAGAATTGTCAACTTTCTTGATTGGAATACACGATAGCTTCTTGCCGTTTACCTCACATCCGTAAACTTTAGGCAGTTCGACGTACATTGGCGAATTTCTATTCCTCGAACTCATCCTTTTAATATTAAACTTTTTAATGGTATATTTTAATCCAAAGATTAATTCTCAATTCTTTGGAGGTCTATCGCACCATTCGGCGTCATCCTTAGCTGAAAATCTTGCAACGGTGCCATCTTCCTGAACGAGCTGAATTTCCGCGTAGTTAGGGACAAGCAAAGAATCAGTTTCTTCCATCTCATTAATCGAGATCAGAGATCCACCAACGAATCCAAGGGCCATGCAACCGGCAACAAGAATTGAAGCACCAATTGATTGTCCAATCCACGCGTTAGATTTAGTTGTTGCAATAACATCTTGCGGAGAAATTGTGTTACTCGGAGTTTTCGGGGCAGCTGGAGCCCTAACAACCTCAACATTATTGTCGTTATTAGTAGAAGTTTGGTTGGTAATTTCTATTGGCGTGATTACTTCGACTTCTACGCCGTTCAATGATTCGATCCAGGGCTTAATTTCATTGTAGTTACTTTTAGCCGTAATGCTCTTAATGATTACACGACTCTCATCTTGACTAGACTTGAACGTAATGAATGCATTCTCTTTAGACTTCACATCGCTCGGGAGATCGCTGTGATTGATGAATTCGACAACCGTTAACTTGATATTCTTCTCAATGAGATTTTTGTCCATCATCAGCCTTTCCCACTCGCTCAACGGAGTTCCAGGATCGCCATAAGTTCCCCTGAACTTGTCAGCCAACACATTGCCCTTCTTTCTATACAACGTTACAACCGCCATCCTTTTTAATAATCTGAAAGATTAAATTTTACAATTCATCTTCTGCGTGGAGATTGTTGAAGTGTTCTGTAGCGGCCTTCGATTCCTCGCTTGATGCGATCGGACGATTTGCCTCAGTCTTGAAGAAATTGACACTCGAATCTCTGATTGTCTTGAAGGTTGAGACCGCGAACGACCAGTATCTTCCAGCCGCCGCACTGTAAGACTTAATGTCTTCGTCGGTAGGATTGAAATCTTCGGGTCCTGCAACGTAATTGTATTTGCGACCCTTCAATTCTCGTTCTCTGGCACTCTTGATTTTGTACACTGTAATTCCTGTCACCACTGCAGCGACCGCACCCAAACCGATCCAGACAAGCCAGGTCGCGGTAGTAGAAATTCCCTTCTTCTCGAGCTCCTGAAGTTTGTTTTCGTTCTTTTCGCTCATGTTTCGTTCGCCGACCCCTTTTTAACTACATCTCTAATAAATAAAAGATGCTCGCACCATTTCTGATATTGTTGATCATAATTCTAATCAAGAAACTAATCCGGACCGGCGATGCCTACATTTTATTCTCGCAGTTTGTAACAATCACAAATAACCTTCGAGAGCAGTCTCCGTTAATCGCAAGGAAGAAATTAGGAACCTTGAGGCTAGAATACAAAACTAAGGGCAGTAAAAGTATCTATTGTAATGCTGTGCCCCAAGAATATCTCTCAAAATCTGGAGACCTCGTTACCGATTGGATTAGAGTCATGGGATTCAATGATGGAAAGTGGTCTGATGTTACTGGGAAAGTTGCGCATTTTGCGGGGCCATTCAAGAATTTCCACGGCAACGTCCAGGCACCATTGATGCTGAGTAAGAAATTTCAGAAGCTAGCGTTCGTCTTCAAAGACGAACAAGTGATTAACGTTCAAGGCAATCAATCTATTCTCTCGGTGTTATCGGCCAAACGAGTCAAACCAGTCTTAAACAAGCAGAAAGTAAATTAAAAATGGGAAGTTATCATGAATTCGCATTTAATGCTGGATGGTATTTCTTTGAATTTCTCTGCTACATTTGCGTAATAATGCTGACAGTCAAAGAATTCACCGGCTGGAATCCATTCAAATCCTCAGCGCCGCGTGAAGCTGTAATTCCCGAAGTTGTTGATACCTGGGGCTCAGCTGCTGCAGTTTTGAATAGAGTCGCCGGAGTCGCCGAGAAATACGTCGTTAACAATCTTCAAGGGCAACCTTCTGCCCCTCCGCAAACTCCAACTAATTGAGTTTTTAAAAACCAACTACAGCTTAAATTATTATTCTCTGATGAGCTGGTAGGACTCGCCGCCGTCACTCACGTAAGTGTAGCGAATTGCAAAGTGGCAAGCATGCGCAGAAACTGGAATATTCATGCTTCCAGAAATAGATCCTCCGGCGCCAACGATCAATGTGATAGGGCCCTGGCCGTCATTTCTGATTGAGAATCTTTTACAGTAACCAGCGCAAACCGGAATTGGAGCTTGCGAAACGAGTTCTTTAGCGGCAGGCAATTCGTAACTTATTTCTGATTCGGGAGTGCTATTCAACAATCCTCTGAAGATCTCCTTCGTAGAAATCTTTCCCCCGACAGAACTCAATGTTGCCGGGGAGTCAAATTCGCTCGATCCAACCTTCACCTGCATACTTTTTAATAAGCCGTAGTTTTTAATAACCGGTAGTTTTTATTTGAAAGTTTCGTTTTATTCTTCATCATCGTCACTACCAGCGTTGGCTGCGTGCGGCGAAGCATCCTCATCCTCGGACGGCAAATAGTAATATTCAATTGCCGGACCGATCTTCTTAACGTAAGAAGCAATAAACTCCATCACATCATCAGCCTGCTTCTCAGTAAGATCATCCAACGCAATGAAGGTGTCGCTGTATCCTTGGAAGTCATCGCGAGCAATTTGAATTTCTGCAAGGCTAACGTCACCATCCAAGACGGACTGTTCGATCCACAACGGCGAGAATTTGCTCGAGGGATTGCTGACTCGAACCAACAACTCCAACTCTTCAACAATCTTAGTAATAGTCCTGTCGACGATCATTGAATAGGTCTCATCCTTAGCTCTTTCGGGGCCCAAGATTGCAGCAATTGCTGCATCGACCTCTTCTCTGTTGACCGGAGCGAGATCAGCGTCAATCATCAAAGGACCGATCAGCTTAACCTCATTGGCAGCAAGTATGGCCTCATCAATTTCCTCCTTCTTGAGCGGTGCACTGGTGATGTTGTTGGTATTGTCGGTCATGTTTTCTGAATTGTCTTTTGTTGCTGATTGTAATAATTTGAAAATTCCGTTTTACTAATCTTAAATATCAAAAACTCAATGAATTTTAATCCTACACTCCCGCAATTTATCTCGGTTGATTTGTTTAACAAATTTAATCGTCAAATTCAAGATCAAATAGATTCTTTGTTTACAAGAGAACTTGGTTTAATATATCAAAGTGCCATCACTAGCGAATTTTGGACTTCTTCAGGAATCCAACTGGTAAATACTACAAATGATGAAAATTGCGATCTCAGCTATCCGCAAGTGATTTTGATTCCTAAGGATTATGCTCACGATGGCACAATTTGTCCTATTATGTCGCATTATTTATACGAAGGATCTACGGAGAATTCTGGCGTTGAACTTCTTGAATTCAACCAATGCGTTAAAGATGATGCTATTTATACAATGCGGGAACTTTCAGAGATTCAAAAGTCATTCATAGATTTGTGGCTCCTCGATATCGTCGAAAAGATCTCGTCACAACAAGAAGAGCAATTCGATGACACTCCAATCGTCCAGAATCTACCAAGCAGTGACCTGTTTCCAGGATTTGTGACGAAAGTTGCAGTTGAACTTCATGATGATAATTATTTCTTTATCGTAACTTACGCTGATAAGGCAACTCAAAAGAAGAAGACTATCCCGCCCCAATTGTTAGAACTTGATAATCACGTACCGTTGGACGATGGTTACGAACTAGAATTTGAAGATTATGATTACATTTCAACGACTGAGCAAGGTAAACAGTTCGTCAGTTTCTACATCTTTCTCGAGCTGATCGATGAGATAGCTGAAATTGAGTAATGCTTGACCCGAGAAATTTCATAGGTATCATTGGGGTCACCTAAGAATTTAAAAATTATAAAAATTAAAATTAAAATTAAAACAAGCCAGGAAGTTATACACTTTCCCTCGTTTATTATCATCGCCAATACCAATTATCATGACTACTAGCGTTTGCCAAAGCCTCGTTTCCAAGCTCACTTTGATCTTCGGAGATCAAGACTACCTCGATTACAACTGGGACACCATCATGTTCGACAGAGATACTGGAATTCTTTCCCAGCTCTTCGGATTTGACACGTCGAACGGAGCCAAGCCCGATGCTACATGGCAGGCAAATCCTCAATATCTCCTCGCCGGAGGTCAAGGATTCAACAAGTTCATGCAGGAGAACAACGTCCAGTTTACTACGGAGGAGATTCAATTTCTGCTCAACCTTGTGGCGCGCCGTTCCCTGGTGTTTCCTGAGAACATGGCAATCATCGACTGCGCAGCCTTGGAGGCAATCGTCAGCATCACGGACCCGTCTCAGACTGATGCTGTTGTCCAGAATCTTCGCCAGAACGTCCCGGACCTTTTCATTAAGGAGAAGGGAGACAACGCCGGCTCGGACGACGAAGAGGAAGGTGGATTTGATCCCAGCTTCGACCCCAGCGCGCCGTCTGTAGGTGGAGCATTCAACGTCGACCTGAACAATCTGACCATTCCTGGAACTGCTAATCCTCCGGGATTTCAGCCGCCGAGCGGACCTGTTCCTCAGCCTGCTCCTTCGATGCCCCAGTTCGGAGGTCAAGTTGTCTTCCCGTCGAATCTGCCCCCGGCATTCGTCCCTCCTTCGAATGTTGCGCCCCCGACCAACTTTGCGCCGACGTTTCCAAACGCTGTTCCCCAGACCAATAACAATGTTGCTCCGACATTTCCCACACAGAATGAGCCTGTGGGTGAAGCTCCTTACTTTTTCTACGCAATTAGAGGAGGAGGCACCACGGAGCAGGAGCAGAACTTGGTCTTGGACGAGCCCATTCAGATTTCCACGAACATCAAGTTGCCCAACGACAAGATCTTGAACGTGCAGATTTTCATGACGGCCGGAAACTTCGGCATTCAGACTGGTACCGTGTTCTCTGAGCAACCTGGAGTGCAGAAAGGCAACAACAAGCAGCGCAGCAGAATTCACACTGAGAACAAGCAGGCTTACGATGCTTCGTTGGCTGCATCTCGAGCGAACAATCAGCATCCGATGATTCCGTTTCAGCTCAGCGACGGCAATCCTGGACCTAACGGAGCCTCTGGAGTTGTTGGTGCCAAGAAGATCACGCATTTGAAGGTGCACGAGCCGCAATATGGAGACTTGGACATGAACAAGACCACTCCGGGCCGAGTTTCGTCTGGTCGCGACAAGGACAATGTGATGCAGCAGCCGTCTCAAGTCAACTTCAGTCAAGTTCCGGCGCAGGTTAACTTTGCACCCGCAGCCACTGCTCAGGCTCCGACGCAGTTTTGGAACGCGCTTCCCGTCCAGCCTCCTCAGCAGCAACAACAGCAGATGCAACAGACCCAGCAACAACAGCCGATGTCAGGAGGAGGTCAGAGAGTGCGCCAGGCAGCTTACGGTGAGAACATTGAAGGATCGAACGTCAACGTGAACAACGCGCTGGCCATTCAGGTTGAAGGTCTGGACAAGGGCACCGCAGGAGTCAAGAAGTGGATCGTCAAGCACCCCAACGGCCCCATGCCGGTTGGATACGACAAGAAGTATTACTATTTCGTGTATCCCAACGGTGATTTGGTGCGCTCTGAAGGCAGCATCTTTCAGTATGGAGACAAGGGCTCGCAGCTTCGTTTGCCCGGAGACGTCGAGAACAACCTGCCGGCCGCGATCAACCGTTTGACCAACGATCTTGGAGCTGATTTCATCAACACTTTCAAGCGCTCGACGATTTCCAACACGTCGAACCAGCCGAAGAGTGGTCGCAAGTTCGGCAACACCTTTACCGGTGGAGTTACGTCGATGCCCCAGCCTCAGCAGAACTTCAACCAGGTCGGACAGTTCCAGCAAGCTACGCAATTTCAGCCCGCACAGACCCCCGCATTTCAGCCTGCTCAGACTCCCGCGTTCCAGCCGACGTTTAACCCGGTGCCTGCTCCTGCGCCGTCGGCTGCTGGACTTTTTGGTGGACAGTTTACCGCGAATCCCGCTACGTTGTTCAACCAGACTCCGGCTCAGCCCCAGTTTCAGCCTGCGCCGACTCCTCAGTTCAACGCTCAGCCCCAGTTCACATCTCAGCCTGCGCCGACTCCCCAATTTCAACCGACTGCGTTGACGAACAATGCCCCTGGACAGCTCGTGAACTTCAACTTGGGCGCAACAACTCCTGCGTTTGCTCCTCCTGGCACGGCTACGACTCCGATGTTTGCTCCTCCGGCTCAGGCTCCCACGCAAGCTCCGTCCACAGTCTTTGCTCCGGTCTTCACTCCTCAATAAGTGAAGTTTTTAAAAACTCTCTTTGTTACAAGGATAAGGAGTATTGCTCCCATTCCTTACGGTCCTCAACGCCGAGTTCACTCCAAAACTGGCTAACTTCTTCTTCGACTTCCTCCTTGTCAAGATTCTCCTCTCCATATTCCCGGTTCAATTCATCATAAACTCTCCTTCTGTATTCTAAAAAGCCCGGACTGTTAACATCATTCATGGGGATTTCTTGAGTGGCAGTTTCAACGCCCATCATTGGAATAGTAGAATTAGTTGGAGCTGTTGTCCTTCGTAACATCCCGTTGTAATTAGTCGGTTTCGCAGCAGTTAGCGATGTGGCAGAAGGAGAGACTGTATTGCGACCTTCATTGGTGATGACTTGAGTCATAATATCCAACGTTTCAATTTCAGTCTCAGGCTTTTGATTATACAACGCTGGAAACATTACAGAGCCGTTAGTTACTTCTTTCGGCAGAGAGATTTGAACTCTCACTGGACCAGTTTGATTCGCCGGCATAATAAATTTCACTTCAACGGCTTCATTCAATCTGGGCAAGCCGTCCACCGTAAGCACGTAACTCTGCATTTTAATCAATTCAACTTTTTAATCTATGGAGATAAAGTGTTGTGTTGTGGAATTTTCCAGATCACTGAGTAAGATGTTCTGATCGTCACAATACTTGTAGATTTTCTCGAGCATCTTTTGGCGGATCTCACTAACTGGTTCTCCAGGTTTAAAACTGTCAATGCAAAATCTTTGTTTCAAGTCATCACGATTAATGACTGATTCACATCGCGTAATGTACTGGATTACTCCAAGATGCAAATAACCTCGCGATGCAGGATTCAACGTTCCAGTTACTTCTTCGATGTATGCCAACTTCAACGGAACATTGCAATGAGTTGATTCTATAACAATTCTGTGTTGATCTAAAATCTGCTTGAAGACCATAGGATAACACTTTTCGGGACTGTATAAGATTGATCCGTGAGCCGTGTAAGTTTTGTCATCCACTAATCTGTTGCGAGCTTCTAACGAATCTAAATGAACTTCAAACAACGAATTCATCATAACGTTAATTAAATCTTTACGTTTAAGTGTAAAATTTCCTCTATTGAATCTCATCATGCATAACAACTGAAATGCTGCACGCTTGAACGTCGGATCTAAGAATTTATGATTCGCACGACTCCATTTTGGTCTTCTAACATACTTTCGATACTTTTCGTCGTCATCCTTCCAGATCTGATCAGCATACAAATAATAATATTCTGTAATTTCTTGATATTCTGTGACGTAATTGTTGTTCAAATAACAGTCTGAGATCGTATCGATGTAAAGAATAATGATCTCTTCAGGCAGGTTGTAGAATCGATCTTTCATGGAACATCGTGCCAAATAAAATGGCTTTAGCTGTTTCAGAGCTATCACTAAAGTGTTAACGTCCAATAATTTAATTAATTCAAATAACATATCTGGACCTGCTTCTTTGACGTATTTACTCCCTGTGACCCATCGTTGTAACATGTCGTCATTTCTTATTCCCGTAACTATATTTGCAGCCTCACCAAAACACCCTAAATGGAATCTTCTCACAAATTGTGATACTTTATCTTTGGTAATTCTGCTGAATATCACTGAAGACGTGAATACTTCGAGGTTATAAAGTTTCATCAACAACGGTAACAAATCTATGTTGTCGTGTTCAATCAACGTCGAACAGATGTTATCAATCGCATCGTTTTCTGATCCGTAATTGTGCAGGTATTGCCAGTTCTGCAGAGCATTGGATTTGGGCGTACGAATCCCAGGAACAAATACATCAAACTCGCCTGGCTTCTTCAGGTATCTTAAGCAATTAAAATTATGCCGGCATTTCCGAACAATTGATTCCGCAGGAGTTCTAGTTCTGCCGTCGCTGTCTACGCTGAAACAACTCTCCCGTTGCGGAGCCTTCATCTTTTGTTTTTAAAAATCCTGGAGAATTCGATTTTTAATTAATGTCAATGTGGTGTTGTATTTCTTCATCCTTCAACTCGCTCAGTTTGATATTGTGAGCTTTACAATATTCGTAGATTCTGTTGAGAATTCTTAATCTGTTCTGATCAATGTTCTCGATGCCATCCAAATGTCCGTAGATAAATTTCTCTTTGATTTCCTTGCAGTTACTTATGACGTGGTTACAAACATTAGTAAAATACGAGAACATTCCGTGATCCGTTATCTTTCGAGATTCAGGGGACAGTTCGCAGAATTCAGCCATGCACGCTAGGAATGGTGCTGTATTAAGCTCAAAACGGATGTTAATGTGATAGCGATTCAAACATTCATCCTTAAATTCGATGTAATCTGCTGGATTATCTTCCCAAACCGTAGCGTGAATTCTTGCAAAGTTTGCGTTGATTGATTTATTTCTGGATTCCAAATGATCAAGGTGAGCTTCGAATAATTTACTCAACATGAGTTCAGTCAAATCTTTATGGGTTAAGATGAAGCTACCTTTGCCATATTTCATCATACACAACAATTGAAAGGCAGCCTGCTTGAATTTCGGATCTAAAAACTTATAATTCGCACGGCTCCATCTTGGCCTCCTAAGATATTTAAGCTGAACCTTTTCAGCAGGTTTGCAGTTTTCAGCAAGGTACAAATAAGCGTATTCCGTAATCTCTGGCTTTCGTTCGATATCTCTATTATTAAGGAATTTGTCGGAGATTGCATCAATATAAGTCTCAGCGTTGGGCAAATCGTATAATTCTCTAGACATTGCGGTGATCGTCAAGTGCAAGACGGTGAATTGACTCAAAGCATACCTTAACGTCTCAGGAGACAAATATCTAGTCAAATACAATAATATTTTGGTCCCTTCTTGCCCGAGATCTCCTCTCCACACCCAGCGTGGCGCAGTTTGATTGTTGTAAACATTGAAATCAATAATAGCAGTGTGGGCAAAACATCCCTTCGGGAAAATTCTAATGAATTGATCAATCTTAGATTCGGTGATCGCACCGAATATGTAATGTGATGTAAAATAAGGAATGTCGTAAATTCTCAGCAAGATCAAAATTAAATCAATCCTGTCGTTTTCAATTAACGTGATGCAAATTTCATCCAACGCGAGATGTTCAGCTTTTGAACTCACATCTATTTTACATTTACGTTCACGACCTTCTGGCGCAATGAAAACTTCGGAATCGGATTTTCGTTTCAAATAACCCAAACAACCATAACCGTGTGTACATTTAGGTCTGGCTTTGGACATTCTAACCGTTGCACGATGATCTGGACCTATCGTGAAACAACACTTAGGCTTCTTCTGTTCCTTCATTTCTGTTTTTAAAAATAATTACGTAAATTTAGAACTTACGTCTTCGACAAGTTTCTTGAAAGTGTCTCTAGCTTCTGGTGATTTTGCACAAATGTCGCTCATTTCATTACCTAAGAAGCTGGAATGACCGTCGCAATGTTTCACGTGGACGTCAATGCTGAACATTTTCAAGAAGTTAATTATTTTGTGAGCATCATTTGTTAGCTTGATCGTGTAATCTTCTTTGGGAATCCAGCTCTTTTCCACGAAATTCTTTACTCCTTCGTAATCGGATACAAATACCAAATCGAGGTGCGTATTCCTATCTTTCTTAACGTAAATAAATCTAAAAAGCACTTCTAACAATGCTATACATTCCATAGTTGGAGAAGCCATCTCGGACATTTCATGTTTATTGAATCTGTAGCGCTCGGCAATTTGTTCAGTAAAAGGGACACTCAGCCAATAATCGGTGTGATTGAATCTGCAATAACCACCGCTACCTCGGTGTAATTTACCATCTGGCAACGGCCGTTTTGATCCATCAATGTAAACAATAATCAGATTATCGGGCGTGTCAAGCATTGCTCTGTCGTAGATTGTGAAATCTGGAACTTTAGGTACAACAACTAGTTTTATAGAGTCAATTAACGTAGTATCTTTGGCTTCATTAATAAAATTGATGGCTTCTTGCTTTGTGCTGAACCCTTGGTATTTGGCTCCTTTGAAACCGATGGTTTGAGCTTGACATTCTTTCCAGCTGTTGTAAACTCCAACATTTCTTCCTGCCCTTACTGCGTAGAATTTCTTCATGTTATTTCAAGTTTTTAAAGCATGAATCAAAAGAAGTTAGAATTTGATTGTGTAATTGTCTTCAGTCTTCTCCAGCGCATCCAATTCTCCATCCATCTGAACAATCAATTGATTAACGTCAACAAAGCTGAAATTGTCACCAAGTTTGAACATTCTTGAAGAATCAAATCCGTTACCACCGTACAAATATTGAACAACTCTCCCACGCTCGTCGCGAACACTGCCGTCGGCGTAAAAGATGAAATCTCCCAAGCTTGACATCAACTCCTTTTGCATGTAACCAGTCTTACCAGTATTAAATGCTGTATCAGTTTGAGTCTCACGCGCCGGCATCGCTGAAGCAAAGAATTCTGGAGCTCTCAAACCAAACGACAATGCATTACTAACTAAACCCTTTGCCATTGGAGAAGGATCATTCTCGATGAAATTAATCATAACTCTTGTGCCCCCAGATAATGCAGACTTCAAAGGACCGCCTGACATTTCTTGAAGTCCAGCACCGAATCCAGCTTGAGTTGCTTGCATCACATTACCTCTGGCTCCTGATTTCACGAGATCAACTGTTGACATCTTATCATCAAATCCTGCGAGATTCTGGACGTATTTCAATCTTGGATCTACTGCAGGCTTCGGATCTTCGTACATTGTCAGTTCATTACCGGATGACTTAAACTTATCGTAAATGTCGATAATATCTGCCTCTCTGGTTGCTTTCTCCATCGCGCTAATGTCCTTGAATTTGCTAAAATCTAAGGGATCAGCAACATTCTGCTGCAAAAACGTGATTGTCGCCGGGACAATCTTCTGCATAATCCAATTGTTAGCGGCATCGACGAGTCTCAATTCTTGATCTTGAGTTGTGATAGCATTCGATGCTACAACTTGTCCAGTCTTGCGCAATGTTCCCGCAGCAAAGACACTTCCAGCCATCACCTTAGTTTGAATTGCTTGTTTCTTAGTTTGAATCAGTCCAGTCAATGCTTTGCTCAACGCCAATTCTACAGTTTGATTACGAAACAATGCGCCAGGTGGAAAATCTGTGTTTCTACCTTGTTTGACTAAATTGACTTCGAGCATGATAAATTCAAACAACTTAAACGCGGCTTCGTCGGCAAATTTAGTACGAATTGGCGCAACTAAACCTTCAATCTCTTTCGGAACATCATTCAAAGTGTTGATCACTAAATTTCGATAAACCTTCTTGTTAAAAATTCCAGAGATGTTATCTTGGCCTAATTCGGTGGCTTGTCTGATTAGTTCGTCTTTCTTGTTCTGCATGCGTCGTTCCAAAGCAGGATTGGCCGTGTAATTACTGTAAGATGAAGTTACTCCAGTTTGCCAGATCCACTTATTTACGATCTGTTGCATGATGTGAATGTAAGAATTAATTGCAGCATGTCCTCGAAATTCAAACAAATGCCGAATGATAGAATTAGTTCCGGCTCCGGAGATGCTGCCACCGATTACTCCGGAAACTAGAATTCCACGATCGATAACAATTGGCGGGGCATCTTTGTCACCTTTCACCCGATACGAGAAATCAGGGGGAAATGCCAAACTCAATAGTGTCAAGTTATTCCAAAGGCTAATTCCTGACACTTTGTTCTCTGCAAAAATCGAAGGAGCGTTATCCAAGACATAATTAATTCTATTCTCAATAATAACTCCATCGTGATCTTCTACCGATCGTGCCATGTAATTCCACAAGTTCTCGGGAATATTCTTAACTTCCTTGGTCATCTTGTAGATTCCGTAGACGGTGTTCTGAATGACTCCAAAGAGATTTGCGCCACTCTTGTCTGAAATTGGAGCCTTATCTGGCGTCATAAATGCGATAACTTCAGCTCTTGCTTGCAACGAATCAGGAACGTGGGCGTGAACTTCATCACCATCATAGTCACCATTCAAACCTTTCAAGACTGCAGAATTAAGACCAATTGAAAGAACCTCTTCGGGATAAATCACCGCGTAAAGGCCAATCATACTCCAACGATGCAACGTCGGCTGACGATTAATTACTACGATGTCGCCGTTCACCAAAGATCTTGTGCACAAATCTCCAACACGCAAGCTAACACTCATGCGATTGTTGTCATCAACCTTAATCGTTTGAATTGAAATACCTTTCGCAGTCTTCATCTGTGATTCAATCGATTTGATAATTCCATCGGCCAGCAGCTGATTTGCTAAGTCAATGTTCTGCTCGGTGATCTCCAACTTAATTCTCCACTTATCTGCCATATACAACGGAATTCCACACTCATTCGGTTTAAGTTTATCATCACCAATGATCACAGTTCGTCCGGAGTTGTCAGTTCTCGATGACATCATGTTGCGATGGAAGAGGCCTTTCTTGCCATCCATTTGAGATTTCAAAGTCTTCAAGACTTCCTTCTTACCACTCTTACTCTTATTTATGAGATTAGCGTCACTTTCGATGTAAGTATAATAGATGTCTCTGAGTTGTTTTCTGTAGCCTTCCAATGTTACTGTTTCTGTGGGATTAGTAATTTGAATCAATTTAATTTGCTGCAACATGTAAAGGTAAATCGTAGTCATGTCTGATTCAGTTCTCTTATCGCCAAACGTAATTGCAAGACGTGCAGAAAGTGGCAGCACATAAATAGCTTCAATAATAAGATTCTCAAAATGAACTTCTGATCCAAGACCAAGATATTTCAACATTCCTGGAGTGGTATTAATATGTTCACTAATCGTAGCAAGAAACAATCGCATGCTAGAAATAGGAATCTCGGGTTCCTCTGCCAGTTTGGCATCAGCGAGATGTTGTTGGATTGTGCGATCGGTAGTTTTCTTGAAGAATGTGCAAGCATGTCCAGCGATTCCACAGGGGCGCTTCTTAGTAATTTTCGCCAAAGCTTTGATTTTAGATACTCCTTCCATAGTTGAAACCGCCAATCTCGCAGTTTCCATCGCAGTTTGATCGAGCAGAAATGTAGCTCTAAGTCGGTGCGATTGCTCACGTTGCTTCTCCGCTAAACTTAATTTGAAACATTGGTAGCAATAGAGGTTAAGAATGGCAGGAATAGTTCCATCGGCAACGAAATATGGGTGTGCGAATTCACTTCCCGGAGGAATAGACATGTGCAAGGAATGTCCACTACATTCATTCTGTTGACACAAACAAGAGGCACACGTCTCTCCTCTTTCACGAGGGCCAGATAATTTGCTCTCGAGAGCCTCTCTAGTCGCTGGACCTTCACTCAAGTCCAATTCAGACAAAGCTTCAATCTCTGATGTTGATATAAAAGATCCAACGAGTTGAGTAGCTCTTCCCATCCTAGGACCACGTGGTTTCTTCCCTGCATCTTTGTCGCTATTAGCATTAGTTCTCGACATAAGGTTTACTTTTCTTTTGATTTTAAATGAATTAGAAAGTGATTTTCGGATTGCTTTCATTTTGAAATCGAAAAGCCATGGAATTGAATGGTGTGGTAACCAAGAGTGGTTTAATGGACTGGAATAATTTAATGAGAATAATCATTAAGAGTGTCACGTTCAGGACGTTGTTAAGTGTCATGCTTGTAAATAAGAAAATGAAAGAACTTGCGTTAGCAGAGATCATTAGAAGGCAGGAAATGCCGTTGACTGATGATTGGGATTTTTATGGCGTCAGGTGTGAGGGGACATCTTTTCGATCTTTGCACTTCATTAACGACATTGAATTCATTATCGAGAAGTATAGGAATGATGAAGATACTCTAACGATGTCGGCTAAAAGTTTGTTGAGGGCTAAATTAATTTGTGTTAGAAAATACATAGGTTATGAGCCTCTGTCTAAACACGATAGTTTTGGAGTCAGAGATGGTTTTGAAGTTAGAGAGCATGATATCGTCTGTAACCGGTGGACTCCAAACGGTAAGACTATGCGCAGAGAACCTTGTGCGCATTGCAAGAAACAGCGACGCAAGAACATCAACAAAGAGACTGCTATAATTGATTCTATCATTGAGAAGTATAAGTTAAAGTATTGTGCGAAAAATGAATAGGCCTTGTAAAATAAAGATTCTCGATTAAAAAGCAAATTGAAATGTTGGTGGCCAACATTGTCTTAATCGTCTTGATCGTGTTAGTGGTTATTTTCATTCTTAACATTTTGAAGCGTAAGAAAATTCAAGAGAATCATCGAAAGAATAAGCATCATAACAAGCGAGAAGATCATAGGCATCATACGACAGCTCCATCGGTTCCAAACGTTGAGACGGTTCATCATGAATTATCTCCCACAGAATTGACTAAGATTAATACTAAGCATCCTAAACCTAACATTGTTCCGACATTTAGTCGCCAGAATGACGTCTCCGAGTTTAGATTTGAAGTCTCGGCGTCGGGAAAGAACTCTGGTGATCTTCCTAAATCTTTCTCAGCGATAAAGAATTGGCCCAATTTGATCGTTGGAGTATTCGATCAAGAGCACTGCTCTAATTGCTGGAGTTATGCCTGTTGCTCTTTGTTTACTGATCGCATCCGTATTGCATCGAACGGGAAATATCTTAAGGACGGCGACTACATCTCGCCGACTAGCTTCGCGGCTTGTTCAAAATGCGGTGTAGAGGGCGCGTGTTCCAGAGCGTGCGAAGGCAACTATTTGGATGATGTTTTACAATTCATGGTCGATTACGGTGCGGTAGCTCAGTCTGACATCGATAAACATTCTGATTCCCCCGAAGCGTACGTTTGTTTCGACGCTAAAGCCAAAGGTGTGAAATTATGGAAGGGCAAGGAACGGCATAGAGTTAACATCTTTCCTCCTTCAATGTTAAACACATCTGAGAACCTCAAAGCGAACATGGAAGCAATGATGCGAGAGATCCTTAAGAACGGAACTATTGTAACAGTTTTTAAGATTTACGTACCAGCAGATCATCGTAATTTCTATTTGCACAAAGAAGGAGTATACGGATATGGTTGGAAAGAAGAGCCTAAAGAGAGCGATGGATACCATGCTATAGGCATCGTGGGCTGGGGCTCCGAGGATGTCGTTAATAAGTATGGCGTAAAAGAAGTCGTCCCTTATTGGATCATTCGCAATTCGTGGGGCGATTGGGGCTTAAGTCACGGGTTCGCAAAGATCCTAAGGGGTAGTAACCTAGGATACATTGAATCAGATTGCTTTGCAATGACCCCAGATGTCTAAAAAGCGCAGATGTTAGTTTTGTTCAATGAAAGTATCGCCTTAGACACCAATTTTAACTATACTAAAATGAGAATTGATCGTTTGGTGAAAACGGAAATTATTTTAATCCGAACGATCAATTCCAAAACAAGAAAGAAGTATCCGTTATGATCAAACAAGATTCATTAAATGAACTAATTCCACTGGGAGCTGACGGTAAACCCATTAGATCTAAGTATTTACGACTAAAATCTGATCCTCCACCAATTCCTAATTTACCTAACATTAATGATATTATGGATCAAATAAATATTAAAAGATCAAATTATTATTCAAATCCTAATATAAGAGAACCTCTTATATTTACGGACGATGAAATCATCGTATCAAAATGGATATGTGAAACAAAAGGATTCTTTTCTCTTAAGGATATAGGGTTCTCAGGGTTTGAATTATCTATGGACGGAAAAGTGAAGAATTTGAAGACGGGATATATTACGCAAGGATCTTTATGCAAAACCGGTTACAGACTTGTAGGGATAAAATCTGATGCGGGAAAATCCATAAAGTTCAACGTTCATACTCTAGTCGCTAAGAAGTTTCTCGGTGCCCCTCCGTCGGATAAACACAAAACAGTAGATCATATGGATAATGATAGAGAAAACAATTACGTATATAATTTAAGATGGGCGACTTATGAACAACAAAATTATAACAAGCGAACCGATAAGAAAAGAGAATGTAAACCGGTTCTGTTATTACATTGCGTTACGAAAGAGATTTTTATGAGATTTGACGGCTCAAAAGATGCCGCTAAATATCTTGGCGTGTCTGCACAGGATATAAAATACCTATTGAGTTCTTGCAACGTAATCAATAATTATATTGTATGTTACGATTTGAGAGATTACGTTGATTATTTTGGAGTACCGGAAGAATGGAGATCTATTACTATACGAGATTATGGCATTTTGTGGGTATCATCTATAGGAAGAATTTATAGCAGAAAGAAAGCTAAAACATTCGGCCACAAAAATGCTGAAGGGAGAATGGTTGTGGGTTTAAGGATGCCAGACGGAAGCATCAAAACCCGTCAAGTTCATAGATTGGTCGCTTTGGCATTTATAGGCGAGCCAGATGATGATACTAGAACTCAAGTAGATCATTTTGATGGTATTTGTCATAATAATCATTATAGGAATCTAAGATACGTGTCCGGTTCAGAAAACACATTACACTCGTATGTGACTGGGAATTCCAAACCACAAACAATTCAAGGAAAATGTAAGCCAGTCGTTCAATTAAGTCCAATGGGATTATTCATAAGGGAGTACCCTTCAATAATAGATGCAGCCACAGCTATAGCTCCGAATAACAATAATATCAAGAAATATATTCTTGATGTATTAAATCGGCCTGAGAAAATATTAATGGATAGTTTATGGATGAGTAGCGTTGAATATTTCAAAGATAATCCTCTGCACTTCTAACGATAATCCAGTTTCAAAAGCAAATAACCCTAACACTTCATAAAATTAAATAAAGAATTAAAAAGTAAGTTTTTAAAAGGTACTTTGAATGCAGCAAAATTGCGATGCATGCCAAACCCACCTGGCTCCCCTTTACGACAAGTTTAGACATCTCACGGCTAGAGGTTATTCTGAGAAGGATGCAGCGGTGAGAGTGCTCCAAGATCCCAACAAAACAGCAGTGCCTAAGCAGTGTTGCATGGTGAACCTTATTACCAACAGAAATATTGAAGGACAGGTTGATGAATACACGAAGACTAAAGATTATGTTGCCAACATCAGAGAACAACAAGCTACGGCTGCCGGAATGCCTCCTCCTAAACGGATTCAAGCTAAAATCTACGTCGTTGACGAGACTGGATCTAATTATGGTCATTTTCAACTCCTGCAATCGCCAGTCAACGACATTGCAATTCTAGCCGGCAAGTACGATCCTACCACTGGAAAGTTGACTGAAAAGGGACTCAACATCACTAATATTGCACAAGTTCCCCAAACTATCATTACGCAAAAGGGCTGGGGAAAGATCAGAAGTAATGCCTTGTGGTCCGGAGAAATGATCATGATTCCAGTCATTGCAACTCCAGTTGGCGTAATTCCGGGTCAAATGATGGTAATCGAAGAAACTAATCCAGGCGTCGCTAAGAAACTCGGAGAAGTTACAGAAGGTTACATCAATCGAGAATTCGACAACAGTTTCATTCAAGCAGAAATTATCGGCTACAGCGAGCAGACAGTTAATGATAGTCAAGGCAGACCGAAGACGGCTTACATCATGACGGTCTTGAAAGAGATTCCCTCCAAGATCATCGCCTAAAAATTATACGTATCTAATGGTTAAAAACTTAATACTAATTGATAGTATTAAATGATAGATTGTTCAATTGTTAGCGGGAACGAGAGTTGGACTGGGATCGGCTTCCAGATCTGGAGCCGTGGTGCGAGCGCCACTTAGGATGAGCTCGTTGGTTGCTGTGCGAAAAGTCGCTGTACTTGCGCGAGCTGATCACACTGGAATACTCACGGCCGGCTCCCTTGGGCTTCTTTCCCTTGCACGGGCAATCGCGCGACACAGACTTGGCGCGGATCTCAAGAGGATCCTCGTTGCGCAGGGTCGGGCCGCAGCTCTCTTCCCAATGCTTGGATTCTTCCTCCCAAGAGCAATCGTCTTCATGACGGGACGCAGAGATCTCCTCCATGTCGCGGTCCAGAATACTGATTCGAATACTCAAAGCGCCAATAATGATCAAAATGATCACAACAATCACAATGATAATGACCACACCCGATGCTGAAATTGCAGCCATGATTTTTGTCTTTTATTGTAACTGAAGATTTAAGCCGTCCCAACTCAAAATCACAATTTCGAAATATAATTGTTATTATTTTATTATCTAAAACATGGAGGGAACGATTGAAAATAGCCCTCAACGCTACAAACTCCAAGTATTAATCAAATACAACGGCAATGGGTTTTGTTTCGAGGACAATGATCCTCAAACTTACGAAGAATTGAAAGTGAGAACTCTGCACCGGTTAAACGTTGACCCTCGATTATTCTACATTGAATTTACGCAACGAGTTGTAAATTACCTCAAAGCTCCCGAGAATGCCCATCTCGTAGAATCATATCATGCAGTTTTAGAATCGCTGTTTGACATTATTGCGTCACGAAAAATCTACATTGCATTCAATTGGGACGGTGGTATAGATAGTCATGTTGAGTTCTTCCGAGATATGCTGAAACGCCACACCAGAATTACGGGAATTATTATCTCCGACGGCTCATTAGATTACCTGAGGGCAATTGATCTAATTGCAGATTTGAAGCAAATCGATACCATTCAATTTGCTAAAGGAGTGTTAGACGTCGATGGCATAGATTACGTGTTGATCTATCTAAGCCTAAAGAATAAATTGGAGAAGTGTAAACATGTTAAAGTCTTGAGATTGCACACTGGAAGTTATAATCGATTTTTAAATGTTAATAATCAACAAAGGACTGTGTTGTTGCGGGAAATGTTGGATCAAATATATTTTATCGACCATGTTTTTGTTTACAACAGATCAAGTGAAGCACAGGACCGTAATCCAACAGAAATCCTTTATTATACGACAGAAAGAAACAGGACAGCAAAACGATTAATTGTTAATTCAACGTTTACTTATTTGATGATTGCGAAACGAAGGGATAACGTTACAGCAATAGTTGGCAAAGACGTCAATCTACTCATTGCTAAACTCATTTACGCCAACCTATCCGAGAATTCTGGGATTAAATCGTTTGCTGTAGAGAAGGATTTTACTGTTAGCACGATAGCAGCAGAATTAAACGTAATTCGAGAGAATCTTAAGAATCTTCACGTCACCAAGAAAGAATAACAATTTAAAAAGTTAGTTTTATGTTAACATTAAAATGGAGAAAGTAATCATCGCAGAGAATCATCTCTGTAATTTCTTGATTGCACATGATACTGATGGAAACTGTATTACCTTCGACGTTAATTTCGAAAACACACTCTATAGACTTAAAACTATCATTGCAACGCTCGAGAATGATAACGAAGAATACTTCTATTTTGATTTTAATGCTTCATGGATGGACGAAATTACAAAGCCAGCTAACTTCGATCTTATAAATAGTTGGCATTTGATGCTCGAAGCATGTTTTAACGCCATCAAAGATAGAAAACTTTACATCATGTTCCGTTGGAACGGTGATTATGACAAATATGTTGAGTTATTCGAAGCAACGATAAAACGACATCCTAAAATGACAGGGTTAGTTATTCGTTGTTACACATCCATAGATTACATCAGATTATTCGATGTCATAAAGAATTATCCACAAATTGACACTGTAGAATTTCATGAAAACATAATCAACAGTCACCAACATTATTACAATCGAGAAACTCCACGGCTGTTGACGGAGAAATTAGAGCATTGTGTAAACCTCAAAACCTTGAAATTTCATAAACACACGTTTAAAGCTTCGCATTCTGGACATGGCGTTGATAGTGAATTAATAGCATGTTTAGTCGATTTATATTTTGTTGATTCGATTAAATCATATTCGTGGAAAACAAGATCAATAGAGAATGACATTCTTACAACCATTACTGATAGAAATAAAGCAATAAAACGATCAATTTATGATGCTACGTTAACTTATTTGATGCTCGCGAAACGCAAGGATAACATTATTTCAAGTGTTGGCAAAGACGTTAATTTGATGATCGCAAAACTGATTTACAAGTTCAAAGCTACAAATAATGGCATCAAAGCATTCTGTTGTAAATCCGAATAAATGAAGAAATCTTCTGTGATTGATAACAAATTCTACAATGTGGTGATAATGAACAGCATTGCAGGTAACCTAATTGCCTTTGATAGCAACTTCAACATCAGAATCGAACAACTCAAACACTTCGTTCAACAATTAGAAGCTGATAACACTGAACATTTTTTCTTTGAGCTAAATGATTCGTGGATGCTTGCATTGTCCGACGCTAAAACTCCCGAATTCGCAGAAACTTACCATAAAATATTTGAAGAATGTTTCAAACTCATTAAGAATCGTAAATTATACATTTCGTTTAACAACGGAGGTTACTGCGATAAATATGTTGAAATGTTTGAAGATATGGTCCAGAGACATCCTACAATTTCTGGATTGATCATCGAAGGACGGTCTTTCGATTATTTCAAGATAATCCAAGTTTTACACAAGTACCCTCAAATTGACAGCATTGTATTTAATCATAAATTCCTAGATTTTAAACTTGGACGAACTGAGGAAATTTTAACGTTGATATTCGACACCATTAAACAGTGTCTTAATATAAAACATTTATCGTTTAGTGAATTTACATTTAATGCATCTGATGATTCGACGATATACGATAACTTTTTAAAGGAGATATCATCATTGTATTTCATTAACGAAATATATCGATATGGTAGTGCTAGATTTCCAAGAAGAGAACGATACATGCCTGAAATCACCGAAAGAAATAGAGCAAGAAAGAAGTTAATTTATGATGCAACGCTAACTTATTTGATGATTGCAAAACGCCAAGATAGCATCGTTTCGATCGCTGGCAAAGACGTAAATCTGGTCATCGCGAAATTAATCTACAACCATTTATCGTCAAACGAAGGCATCAAACATTTCATCCCAGACTCTAACGCTGAATAATAATTAAAAATTCTGTTATTAACGTTTATTTAAAAATGAATAATAACACTAACTTTAAGCTATCTATTACCAATTCGAATCTTGGGAGATGCATTGTCGTAACTTACATTACAAATGGGGCTCAAAGAATCCTAGAACTGTCTGATGTCGTCAAAAAGCTAATGAAATATGAAGATCAACAATGTTTACTTTATGTCACGCTTGCGGCCGCCACAATTGATTTCATCCGAGAAAGTGAGAAGAACTTAGCAGCGTTAGATTGTTATCTTGATGAATGTTTTCGGTTGTATCCCGGCGTCTCATTGAGTTTGGCCTATTCGAGTTCTTCGGCTTCTGATAATGATGTTAGAATCTTTAAGCACTTGTTTGATCGTCATCCCGAATTTACAGGTTGGGTGATGATAGGAATGGGATCAGCAGATAATATGAAGAAATATTTCTTAGCCCTGGAAACTATCCCTCAGATTTGGAAATTGAGCTTCATCCGGTCGCTCTTCTTAGGTAACGAGATTGAAGTATCGAGATGTATAGTTTATTTGAAACATCTCTTTTTAAGCGACACGATGCAATTTGAGAGTATTAGCTTCAGCGACGATGTTTATGATCGTGAGAAATTAGTAGAAGAATTTCACGACTGCTTGAAAGCTTGTTATTCGTTACGTGAAATCTTTAGTAAGAATTATTTGTCTAATTTTGTCCAACGTATCGGTGACGTAGATCGGAGTGGCAAAGAATTTCAATCTATTGTTGAACGCAATCGTATCATAAGAACTAGAATCTGTGACGCTGCACTTTGTTATTTAATGATCGCAAAACGTAAAGATTGTGTAGTTCACACCGTTGGAAAGGATGTGAATTTAATCATTGCCAAGAAGATTTACAATTTCATCTTTGAACGTCGCTCAACCATTACTTTCGACTGGTAATAAAAAGTCCACTCGTAAATCAAATTGAATCTCGATGGAAGGGGCGTTTACGAAAAAGATCAGGCAGATCAGTGCAATCGATCTTGTCATAGAATACCTTGAAAATAACCAATGTTCTAATTTCTCGAGAATTCTCAGGGATGGCAATTTCGCATTCATGGCCGAGAATGAACGACAATTTGCGGTGATCCTTGCACCCTTAGATTCTGTGATCGGCGGATACATGCACATTTCTAGGACTGAAGAATTTAAATCCGTCGTGCTAAATCATCTCAGTTTCAAGCCTCTTAATATCGCTCAGCCTGTTTACACTTCAATCAATAATATAACCTTAGGATCATCCATTGAAGATTTTCACAAGACTGTCGAAACTGTTTCCATTGAAATCATCGATGTTATTACGGTGATTAGAATCAACAGAGTTATCATCACGCCAAATCAGCAGAATAGGATAAATATGCCAATGGACGCGCTCGTCAAAGGTTCCCAACTACCGGATGACATGGAAAATATTCTCTTGAGCAAGAACTATCTTGGACCTTCTGATCTTGTTAAATTTTGTCTGGACAACAAAGAAGTTCACGCTAAATTCTGTAACGGTCCGGGGAACGTCTTTCAAACAATCCTCTACAACGAGTACAAAATCAGAGATGTAAATTATAATGAAGCCTTTGGAATTTACGCCGACATCAATTATCTAAGCATGCTAGTAGTTGAGAATTTGTTACTCAAGAGAAGAGAGGTCCTTCCGATTCAAGTTAAGAAAGTAGAAGCTCAGAAAACTAGAATAGTAGTGCTGATCAAAGGAAAACTCTACAGGTTATTCTTATCAATGGTTAATAATCCTCTGAAACTGCTTTATTACATTGATCCAATTGTTGGATTTGAGGCTGGGATCAAAGATTTTCATTTGATTAGAACATCGCCGGTTAATACTGTGCTTTACACGGTGGATTACTTCGGCAACCACAGAGCGTCTAACATGTTCACGCAAGAAGGCTACAATAACCCTGAGACTATCTTAATTGTAAATGACAAATCTTCGACTGTAGAATACGCTGAAAATCTCTACGGGATAGATGTTGCGTTGCTAATAAATAATGAGACGGGCAAGGTGACAAGACTTTTTAGCAACCACGTAATGTCAGAACTAAGAATAGGCATGATGTTCGATGTTAAACTGCCTGTGCCGATGAAGTATTACCTTGCTCATAATTATGTTTTAGCTTACGTTTCAACGGACAACAGACTTATAGTTTCGACGTATGATGCTCCAGATGATATGGGAAATAAAGTCCTAGCGTCTTACGATTTGGGAGACCTGTCCGTAGAATTCAGAAGATTAGTTGTTCTGACGACTAATAAAGTAATTTTTGCTCACAAGAACAAATTGCACATGTTCATATTTAAGGAACATAATGAGCCGCTCATACACTTTAATAATTACCTTATTTCAATCGAAATTCCAGCTGGTGTGCAACGATTATCATTACGCGGGACTGACCTCCTAATTTCTTTTAAATCGTCTCCCCTGATGAAATTTTCACTGAAGAGTTTGGACATGAGACCTTCGGAAGAACCGAAACTATACTTGACCGGGAATGTTTTTGTGACTAGAAATTCGGAGTTCGACAGGGCCACAAATAAACCAACCAAGCTTGGGCCCGAATTAGATCTTAACGTTATCTACACCTTCAAAGGCACAGAGAGATCGAAGACTGTTTCATCAGAGCGAGCGAGTGAAGCGATTTTTGTATCCCAGGCGCTTTAGTTCTTTGTGAATGAAAGGTTCCAATTCGTGGGGTTTCAGGGTGTGGGGTATTTCAATTAGTGCAATTCCTAATTCTTGCAATCGTCTAGCTTTGAATTGATCTCTTTCCACCTGCATTAAAAAGTCCTCATAACTCTTATGAAATCTAGGGACGTATTCTACGTGTTGCCGTCCCTGGTATTCCCAACACAAGTTCAGCCTCGGATTGTACCCATCGAGTTCTAGGGGTCTTCCGGTCTTGGGATTCTTCAAGAAGTTTGGTCTGACCGTTGGAAAGTAATCGTCAAAATAGTCTTCAAAGATCTTACGACACCGTTCTTCGTTGACATTCTTTGACACTTTATTGTTACTCCTCCTAACTTTGTCGCGTTTAAATTCTTCTGGTTCAACTTCTATCACGTCAATCCTCGATTCATCTTTGTCTTTGACCTCGTTAAAGCTTTTCATCAATTCATTAAGCTCAGCTTTGCCGGACTTGGTCCTTGAAATTAAAAAGACTATCACGATCAACACAATAAACATAATCAAAAATTTGAATCTGTTCAGCAGCCCAAACAGCTTAGCCATTTTAAAATGTAATTATTTGATTTTATAATGTTTGAAATAAAGACATTATGGAGCAGCCGAGAGGTTTGGTCAGAGTTGGCACTAGAAAATACAAAGGCAAAGGTCACGTAGACCCTAGGTATCCTGGATTCACCCCAATTCTTTGTCTCACAAAATCTACAGCTTACGGCGACATTAGTCCATACGCATTGACTGTCCCGATGAAATTCCCTGGCGACGACAAACAATACAACGTCCTTATGGAACGTTTTTAAGCATATCTCCATGCGAAGCCAAGAGAATGGACACGGTTCCCCACGCATACAGCATGTATGTTAGCGCAAGTGCACCCTGTTGCTTTAGATGCGTGTGTAATACTAGGATAGCTAGCCATAAAAACTCCATCCTTTGTGAATTGGTTAACTGCTCTATACCTGGCTCCGTTATTGTATACAATTAAACCCGTATCATGAGCGTGTTTTACATTTTCAGATAAAGTCGCATACTGTAGATTTTCAACTTTATTGTTTATTTTATTGCCATCTAAATGATTGGGGATTTTCCCAAAAGACTCTCCTATGAATGTTCGTGCTACAGCAATATGCATTAATAATTGTCTAACTTTACCGTTAACGGAAAACCTAACTTGTTTATATCCGCCTGGAGTATACATCCCATATCCTAATTTGTGAGAGATTGTGTTGAAATATCGTCCTTTGTTAGATATCACAAGATCTGTAAAATCAGCGATCGGACATTTAGCCCATATTTCACCTGGAAGAAAACCGAATTCATATTTCCACTTGTATCCGCCAAATATGCTTCCTGTTGTACAAGCTTTGGGTAAATTAGATGGCGAAAGCTTATATTCTTTAGCTGCGTCTTTCAGCTTAAACCATGTAAATAATTCGTTCCCGTAGAGATCCATTTGAGTCACCCATCTTTCAGATTTGTGTTTACCGGATCTGTCTTGATTGGCTCGTTGTTGCTTAGGAGTTGACCATTCTAAATTATCGGCGTCATTATTCAATCTATTTTTGTCTTTGTGATTCACTGATAATTTATCATCGGATTTAAAGCCGTGGAAGATTGTACATATTATGACATGTACTAGTGTCGCTCTCTGCTTCTCACCATTAAACAATGATAATCGATGATATCCAGTATGAAGGTGTGGTTTTATTTGCCGGTTAGCCGATAAATTCCATACAACCGCGTCCCTGCTCGATACAACATAATTCGGATAGCCCAACGGAGCCAGACTTCTCCATTCCAGAAAGGGCTCTTCCTTGTAATTCACATCGAAGTTTGGATCATAAACTGGCTCTTGTTGCAACATTTTAACGATCCCATTTAGAAAACACATATTTGATTTTGGAGAAAGACCCATATCAAAAAGTCTACGATCGTTCAAATTCAATAAAAACTTCACCTTATAAAATAAATCATGACAAGTTTGCTGAGGGAAAGGTTTGAGTCTCAACAAGTGCTTACAGAGCTAACAGAGTATGCCAATGCTAACAACTCTAATGTTTTCATGAATCTGCTGCTTACCAGAGATTTTGGGGGCATCGTGAACAATACACGAACGATTAAGACTATCCTCCTGCCGTCCAATCAAGCAATTGAGCCTTATTATTCGAAGATTGACACGATCACGATGAACAACATTATTCTGAATCATTTAAGTTTTAACATTATGATCGATGATAAGCCTCCAATTTTCACTTCAATTAGCAATGTGATGCTTGGTTCCAGCCCTGAAGACTTCATCAATACGGTTCAAAGTTACAACGGTAAAATGTTCGGGAAATTCACCCAGGTAATTTTGATCAACCGGATGATTATCACTCAAGATCAACTTAATGATCTTGCCCAAGCGACAAAGACTAACCTCGGGGAGTTTGCTACGATTGACAAGAATGTTTTTACGCTGATGGTAAAGAATGGCCTTAAAGGTAATGCTCTCGTGGCATTCTGTGGTCAAAATACCGGCATCAGAGATAAATACTGCCTCGCAGAAAATAACATCATCCAGCAACTGTTAAGAAATGACTACAATTTAGACGTAGCAGCAGATCAAGCCTTGAAATATTACGCCAAAATTCACAGCAGGGAGACATTCCAATTAATGACACGAAGACGTGATGATCCAATCCCGGTGCCGTTCCCCACGAATCTTCAATTCGTCAAAATGTTTACGCTGGAAGAGAGGATTTTTATGTTAGCTGCTAATGGAAAATTATATGGTTACAGCCAATACAACAAAGACATGCTTGTTGGAGTTACGTTTCCGGAGCGGATCAAATCATTATTTATTATCGACGTGTTTGTAATTAACGATAATGGGCCGTACATGGTAATTGTGGACGTCACTGGAGATTTTTATGACTGCAAAATGAACAATTATGAACCGATCGTACAATTCATCGATTATGACGCGGCTTCAAAGATGGGTTTGAAGCTTATTCAGACTGTTTCCAATTTTAGTAATGTCATCACGGCTACCGCGAGCGATGGCAATGTGTATTTGCGAGTTTCTGATAGCATCAAAACGATGTTCTCCCAAAATAACCTCGGGAAGTGGCTTTTGATCTCCGACGATGCACTAAGCTATCTCGGGACAGTTATGCGTTCGGACAATAGGTACGTCTCATTTTTCAACGAATATCCTACGACTTTGAGAATCTTATACAATCAGATTCGTGATGATATCGATGATTCTATCGCAGAAATTGCAGCGGTTGATCTTTATGAATTTATCGAAGACGTAGATTTCACGATCACCCGAGACACTGTTGCATTTACGCCGCTCAATGCAATACTCATTGGTTACAACGGCACAATTCTCAACACTTTCGGAGATTGGGGCTATACTAACCTGCAATCATTTGACATTTACCCTAAAGATCTTAATGTAGTTCCAGTCTTGAAGAAGATTCGGAAGATTAAATTTGGTCAAGATGTGTTAAGGATTGCAGAATACGAAGATGGTATCATGTTGACGTTCGGTGATAACGGATCAAGTTCGATCGTCGACGATCACATGAGGAATGTTTACTATATGGCCAAACATTCAGTTGATCCAATGGGACTATTAAATGTTTCTCTCTACCTAATGAAACAATGACATAGTTTGTATGTTAAAAACTTTATTAATTTAATTTTTAAATTAATAATTAAACTTGCGTTATGAATTTACAATTGGGCTTGTTAGGATTATTGCCGTTCGACGTGATCAGGCTAATTCTGCTGAGATTGAAAGCTGACAAGACAGCGCTTCTTAATTTTGAGCTGACGAACAAACTTATCCGTCAGCGCTGTTACTTAGGTTCCAATAACATCTTCCTTGTGATCTTGCAATCGATCAATGTTATGGTAGATGCAATTGAGGCTCGTGGTATTTACATTAAATACCAATTAGGTGTAGATTTGCAGTTGTCTAATTCCGAAGTTCCTAAACAATTATTTCAAGATCTTCGGATTATGAAAGTCATTACGACTAAAGATGAAGGTTACGACGTTGAAAATGCGGCACCTATTGAGATCACAAGAATTTATGTCTTGGCGTCGGACTGGAGAATCTACATGATTGACGGCAATGATTTCGTGAGACGCGGTCCTGCTAATTTGATTCACGTCCCGGAGCTCGGAGAGAACATCAAACAATTTCACGCTACGAGTGCAGTGTTTGATGACTCGGATCGCCCGGAGGATAGTTCCGTAAAGCATATTTACACCGTTGGATTCGATAACAATCATAAAGTGTTCCGCCAAAGATTCTACACCAACAAAACAACAATTTACACTATTGCCGCTGGCGGAGATCATGGAAATTGTAGGACGCTTTTCGACACCTACCATGAAACCATTCTAAGGAGTGTGATTCTTACGCCAGACAACCAACTCTTGAAATTTGATGACAAATCGGATCATTTCTCATTCGGCAAAGCGTGCGTTAAAGGTGAGGTAAGAGGTGATATTGTTAAACTTATCTCTTGGGTACAAAACGGATTCTTTTACCTGAACTCCAAAGGATTGTTGTGTTTCGCAGAACATGATGGTCCTACGTACGTCAAAATGTTTGAAATGAAGCTCAAGGATAGAATTGTCGATCCTAAACTCATAACCTTCAGAAAGTCATACGATGACGCAAATTCATTGTTCATTGCAGCGGTTGGCTCAATGATTCTAATTTACAAGCGTAAAGGTTATGGAATTCGTTCATTTGTATTAATTAAGAGCCACGGATTTGAAGCTATTGTTGATCGTATTTATTGCGATTACGGCGACAATCTCAAATATATGCTCAAAGACGATAATAGAATCTACGAGTATGATCTAAAACAATTTAAAGAACGCAAGCCTGGACGTAATGTTAAACTTTACTACCGTAATTACAACAAATACGACAAATGCGACGTAGGTCTTGGAATCGTGATAGTTTTAGCTGGTGGAGAAATCGAAGGCATTGTCATTAAGAGTCATAAAGAGCTTTTTGCCGACATCATTCCGAGGTCATCGTAATTTAGAGTAAATTTAAAAAGCTTAACTATTAAATTAATATGATATTAAAGGATGGAGGAAAGATCTGATTTGGGTGTGCTGCGGCAACTTCCCTTTGACGTGATCAAGTTAATCTTATTGAAGTTGCACCATGATAAATCTGCGTTACTTAATTTTGAACGTGTCTGTAAAGAGGTCCGTCGTCGTTGTTACCTTGATGCTAATAACATCTTCGTGATGATTCTTAAATCGTGGAAGATTAATGTTCCGGCGGTGAAGGCTCGGCATATTTTCATTAAGTACGGATTAGGAAAGACTTTAAGATTTGTTGAGAAGCAACGGCCTGTAAGATTCTCTGAGCCTATCACAGCCATGAAAGTTATGACATGTGATGACCTTGAAGGAAACAATGGTAAGAAACGCACCAATGTCTACATCTTAGGATCCGATTGGAAACTATACATGATTGATGGAGATGATCTCAGAGGAAACAATCCTGCACCATTGAGAGCCCTTGGTGAATTCGGGAATGAAATAATGGACTTCCACGTCTCAGAAACAGAATATTGTCATGTCGTCGAAGATTACGTTAAATATTTCTACATCAGACGATTCAATGGACTTAATTTATTCTTCAATCAAATTATTTACGATTCTTCGGAGTATTCGATTTCGTTAGTGACGTCAAAGCTGGGCGATGCTAAGATAATCTTTGATGGCAGTACTATGCGAGCTTTGTGCTTAAGGGGTGAATCATTAGAATTATTTAAAGTAGAAAAGTATGCGACCGGTTTCAGCGAAGTAGTAAAAGTTGTCGACGAAGAGTCTGGAGTTGCTAAGCTTATTTCATGGAGTCATGAGGGCGGAGTTTTCTACCTTAACCGTGAAAAGCATTTATGTGTCGCCACAGTCCGAGGATCAACTGTAGTTAAAGAATTTGGGTTGAATCTCCATTGTGTAAATTTTGATCCCCACAAGTTAGCATATTTGTTATCAATGAACATGCAAGGTGTTGCGCATTTGTATTTCATCCACGCGGTCGGCACAAAACTTATGATCTATCACATGCCTTATAACTCTGCCGGGCCGATAAACTTTTTAACTTACCACCCATTCAAGCAGAAAATTGAGAGGATTGCAGTTGATGGCGTAATGGGCTGCGTAATTGTTAAGTTCGTCGATGACTCCGTGTTGGCACTTTATGACCTGAAGACTTTGAATATTCAACTGCCTCCTCCCGATGATGTCGATGAAGAAACTCTGACTTATTACGATCGGTGGTTTGGAGTCAAACTAGGCTTGAACATTAGGATAATGACAACTGCTTTCAATGGCGATGGGCTTAGAATGCGAGAAGATGAAGAACACTTCTGTTCCCTAACAGATAATTAAAAAATTATTCTTCGGCGAACTTCCATTTATAACCCGCGGAATGAGAGTACTTTCCTCTGCAGGTTAAAGATATGCCATTTGGTCCGCTATCAACATGTCTGGCTGCGGCTTCGATGCTTTCATGTTGGCGGAGTAAAATTCCATTCATATCATACTGGTTAACGGGTTTACGTTTAGTCTTACCATTGCATCTGATTGTTTTGTTATCTCGTAATCCGGTATCGTACATATGCTTCGAATTTTCAGACGGTGTGGCATATTCTAAATTTTCAAGTTTATTGTTACATCTATTACCATCTTTGTGATTCACCATAATGTTAGTTGCTGGCGGAGGCCCAATAAAAAGTTTAGCGATTGCTACATGTAACAACAACCTTACGGTTTTGTTCTGGGCCTTAATTCGAATATCTTTGTATCCAGAAGAATTAGTCGCCCCGTATCCAGTATTACTCGATTTAAGTTTCCTATATCGGCCTCTGTTGGAGAAATACAGATCATCTCTTCCGTCGAGTGGATATTGCTTCCATATTTCACCGTGGAAATCACCCATCTCTATCTTCCACGTAAATCCAGCGCACTCTGTTCTGGCCCTGACAGCACCGTTTATTGACCATGATTTCAAATTATATGCTTTAACTGCGTCTTTCATACTGAACCACGTAAAGATATCAACTCCATTCTTATCGGTTTGAGTTATACATTTATCTCTTGCATCTTTCTCGAGAACTTTCCGATTTAGAACTTGTTCTTTTCTGGTGGCCCAGAAAAGATTGTCGATATCGTTGTTAGATCTTGTCTTATCTCGATGATCAACTGTTGCATCTTCAAAAGGAGGAAGACCACGAAAAGCTGTACACACTAATATATGAACTGCAATCTTCTTAGTTTTCTTTCCATCGGATATCGCAACCATAGGATACCCTTTATCTTTATGAGACTCCAATTTGCAATTGCTGCTTATATTCCAAACAACTCCTCCACGGCTAGATACCAAATAATTAGGGTATCCTAAAATAAAAAGGTTGTTCCATATGACGGGAAATGTTTCTTCATAATTAGAATCTGTCTCGGGGTCATAAATGTCTTCCAATGATGCGATCTGCATTTTTGCATAAAATTACACGATAATTTTGGAATATCATTTTACTAGTCGTTTCAAGGCTCGAATTTTGATATGGGAAATTTATGCCACGGTCATAAAAGGGATTTTTAAAGTTTTACTATTGTAGAAATAAAAACTACTTGTTGTTCTCAACGGTTCGGTTTCACTTTCAATAGAGTTACTCAGACAGAACACAAACATGGCATCCACTACACTCTCCGTTGCGAATCCCGCCGCTGGCAAGCCCGTCCCTGTTCAGTTGACTGAGGCCGAAATCAGTCATAATCATGATGTCGATGATTTCAAGAACAAGATCCTCGGCATCATGAGGGAGATAGAAGACATGAAATTGCGCGGTTTCGAATCGGATATTAAGTCCGACGTAGTTTATTCGAAGAAAGCGGCCAACAAGTCCCAGATCAACGCGTACGCGGCGGCCTACAGAAAGTTGGCGGAGAAGGTGGACAAGCTCAAGCGCGGCAAGACCAAGGAGTCCGCTGGAGGCTACGTCGGCTTCAGCACCCCGGGCTACATCAACCAGGACATGGCGCGCGTCATCGGCATCGTCGAAGGACAGAGCCCCCTCTGGGAGACTGGTGGCCGCCCCATTTGCTCCGCTGCGAATTTGACTTGCTATTTCACGCACGTGACGAAGGTGCAGAACCTGCGCGACCCCGCTCAGCCCAAGATCTTCCGTTGCAACGAGGTGATGACTCGTTTGTTCTCGCCGTACATTGCGACGAGTGGCAAGCCCGGACCCGACGGCCGCATTCCCCCGATTGATCTGCAGAAGATGACGTTTCCCGACCTTCAGAAGCTGATCACGAACTTTGTGGACAAGCGTGGACCCAAGAACCCCGGTCCCTACGTCAAGCCCAACTTGGAGAACAAGACTGACGCCATTTCGATCAAGGGGGCTCAGATCTTTGAGGTCTTCAAGATGCTGGACGAGCGCTTCAAGAACCTGTCGGCGTTGAGCAAGGACTACAACAAGGCTCACGTTGCCGCTGAGCAGGCCAAGCAGGACATCATCGTCGCGCAGCAGGAAGTGACGGCAGGAGAGATCTCCCCGTTGCTCTTTGAGGCCTATCGTGCCAACTACCAGAACTGCGAGGCGACGCAGCTGGATCTGCGCAACAAGTACTACAGTGCCGCGCAGCAGATGGGCATCCAGTAATCATTGATCAACATTCCCAGCACCAACAAACTTTAACATTAAACAATAATGTTAAAACTAGATTTAAAAAGTAGATTAATTAGATTATTAAAATGAGCGGACTTTCGTCGTTGAGATTGGCGCAGAAGTATGGCGTAACAAAATCAGAATCGACAGTTAACGCTAACAAATCAACCGTGTCAAATGACATCGGAACTCGTTTGATGAGTTTAGGGATGGCCGAAGAAGACGTCAGATTTGTGTTGAATACGCTCGTGGTTTATCCCGACGGAACTTCGATGCCATTGTTTGCCCTTGGGGTCGATCCTCGCGGTCCTATTACTTGGGACATTGAAGCACTCACCGCAGTAATGTCTGATTACAACGAGATGATGAATGACAAGAACTTGCTGCTGACTGGAAATCCTTCGAAAGATAAGACGATCGTCGAGACTAACCTGCCAGTACAAGAAGGAACTGTAAGTCAAAGGTTCCAAAATCACATCATTGGCCTAAAATATGCTAAAGAGAAAGACCTCAAGAATGACACAGAAATAGCTCACGCTTCTATTTTTAAATCTCCGAGTTTGGAAGAATACAACAGAGAAGAGCTATTGAAGATCAACCTCACCAACCGCAAACGTATTCCTTTGACAACTATTCAATGCAGCCGCTGCAAAGGTTATGAAGTGTACCTCAGAGAAGTCTACAGCAGAAGTGGTGACGAAGGTGCAGTGCCTCACTATGAATGCGGCAAATGCGGTAAGAAATGGTAAACATCATAACTAAATAAAAACAACTAAAGGTTTTAAAAAGTTTAAAGTAAAAGCAGGTTGAAAGATGGATCCATCGATTGTAGCGGGATTATTTGTGTCAGACAATCCTAAGCCGTTTGATTCATGGAATTCTTACACGTCAAACACGATTGCACCTATTTTTGTGCCATCGAACCAGTCGACTGAATCATTTATTAGTGATGATATTAATCAACAATTGCAAGCTGTGAATACTACATTGAATCAACGACAGTATGGAAACGTCTACGGAGAAGTGGCACAGCAAATTAATTCTGTCAATGGCATCGTTCCAACTTCTAAAATTTACAAGAATAACGATGTTAACAATTTGATGACACTTCATGCAATGTTTGATTTGATTGGTGACAACATGAATGTCTTGTCATTCTCTCCGTACATTCTTCCGATGCTTGCCGCAAACAGGTGCCGAATTAATCTGGTGCTGACAGCTTCAGAACTCTTGATTGACAAAGAAAAGAAGATCTCATTATCTAATCCTCGCCCCGACGACAATCAACCGTATGATGCTTATTATTTCAATATTCTGAAGAAGTATCCTGCGAGTAAATTAATGATGCTCCAGTTCAGAAGTGCATCAGTTGAAGATCGTTGGACTGTCTTCACTAAGTCTTTTCAGAACCTCGACAACAAGGTCCATTTTATTTACATCGACGAGGAGGCTCATGGATATTTGAAAGAATACAGCGCACGCAACACTAACTACAACATTTTCTTCTTTGAATCTGTGTTTAAATCCTTAACCGCACTGAATGGTGGTGGATCAATGGTTCTGAAGATGTTCAATTTCGGCAACAGATTTAGTGCTGATCTAATTTACACGTTGAAGTTCATGTTTGATGCGGTAAGTTTGATCAAACCTGGAACTAGTAACTCAATTGATGTTGAATATTACATTGTTTTGAAAGGATTCAGAGTGATTAAACATCTTGAATTAGTGAAACCTGTGAATGACATGCTGACAGTGTTTGTTGCTGCACTGATTAAGAGCGGAGGATTTTCGGTAGGGTCATTCAGTCGCAACACAAATCTCGATGTTAACTTCGTACGGTGGTTAGTTACTTCAAACGATAAGATCGCACATTACGTGTTCTCAAATTGGGTGATTTGGAGTAACGCCCTTGAAGACAGGAAGCTAGGATTTGGAGATTCTCATCCGACATTCAAACTTGACCACACAAGTTACCGTAATGCAATTGGATTGAAAGGTAGAACTACCCTTCAGAATTTGGAGACTTTTGCAGTTTCAGATCAAATCATGGATGACACAATAATCAAGAAAATGACTGAGACTGGCCAGCTGTTGTCGGATGAAATTCCGCTCGAATACGTTGTAACTAACAACACTCCATCATTGGCATGGTATGTAACTTTGGTTCTTTACAGTCAACAGCTTGCAAGACTTCCGGCGTTTACATCCGTGGTTAATCAAAACAGCCAGATCACAAAGAATCCAAACCACAACGACTACAAGACTGAGGCTTACCGGAATCTCGCAGCCGATCTCAGACAATGGCTTGCGTTGTTGTATCAGATGAAGGACATCAATCGCATTTGGGAGAATCACAATGAAATGACTAATATTTTGAACCAAAGGAAATGGACAGTCAATGAGATAACTAGCAAATCTGGAGAACTTAACATTGAACGATTGTATGCAGAGATGCAAGCCAGTAAATCAATTAGAAGCATCTTTGAGGAGACAATTGCGAAGCTTCCGACTGCGGCGTTCAAGATTGACTCTTTGACGAACTTGAGATTCAGATTGTCATTTACTTTGGACCGTAAAGAATACGCGTTGATGGAGTCAAATTTTGCAGGATTGTTAGATGAATACGGCTTGACTAATTTGCTTACATCAAGTGAGCTGAATAGAATCACCGAACATTCACAATTGATCACGTTAATTAAGTCTCCACAATTCTCAAGAAGAGCCGTTTCTTACGCATCACTCAATTCATTTGGCGCCGGTTACGTTTGCGAGTTGAGTGTCCCAGATTTGTATTTGCTCTACAAGCCAGAAATGGAATTCTTTGCCTCTGCCGTGAACAGATTTGCTCCAAAGTGGTGTTCGGCTAATCCTGATGACGTAAATCTTGGATCATCGGGAGATTTCTTTGGACCTATTTCTGACCCCAAGAATCCAATTTACTCCAAACTTAGGTTGGCGGTGGCTTTCCCGCCTCAGAACGAGAGAATTGTCACACAAGCATTCAAACGATGCGTTGATTTGTTGTTAGGACTTCCGGGTAATTCTAATTTGGCGATCATCTTCGTTTACACGGCGTATTTCAACAGTGCGATTGAGAATATGATGAACTTGGAAGATGACAATTTAGGCTATGTTCACATGGTTGGAGAACCCGTTGCAGCGTATGATATCTTCACTGGACTCTATCCTGCAAAGCAGAACATGAAGATTCTCTGCATCAAGACACAAAACTCTCAATTCAAATTATAATTGGTAATCTTACTAAAAACTAACAATGAATGAGACTTTAGCATTTGACAGATTCTGGTTTTATGACAGTAGTAATGATGAGCATAACCTCAAAGAAATGGCGGTGATCACTCCAGATCAAAATAACTATTGGATATCGCTCAGCGACATTTACATTGAATATCCCGCACAATATGTTGTCCCGAAAGTCGCATTCTTAGCGCTAACATCTGCGGATGAAATTGTGAGATCATCGATTTTTACTGGAGCATTTCCTGACAAAAGAGAGCATAATCGGTCCATTTTCACGTTGTCCTATGGCGCTGATCCAAACAGACCAGTCTGTAAATCTTACAATAAGGTGAGATTCAGCTGCGACGACAAGTTCAAAATGATCTTTGGAGATGATACTATGACGATCGTCGATGCTCCAAGGATTGTTTGTTTGCTGCACGTGAGCGACGATCCAAACATTATCCGGACAGCCTTACATTAAAAACATAAATTCAGTTTTAAGATTACCGCTAATCTTAAATAAAACGATGAACAATCCAACCGTCAGTCATGATAATATTTTACTGGAGCAGGATTACGAAACTGTCAGCAGGATGAAAGAGGTTAAAATTCTCCCAGAAGTCGAATCATTCATGCTGACTCATGATGCAAAATATGCTATTTCCGAGATGTACAGTAGATGTTCTGACGGGCAACTTCGTCGAGGCAATCCAAGGAAAGCACTTATTTATTGGTGCACCGTAACTGTTTGTAAAGATCTCAAAATACCATTTGATTCAGCTTATTACATGAAAACCCTAAATATTACACAACGCAACATTAACTCAATTGCTAAAGAATTTAATACGATCATTGCCGCCAAAGTTACGATCGAAGACGACATTAATGCTTTGATGGAGAAATACTCGATTCAGCTTCGTTGCAAGGATGACATTATGGCAATTTATCAGAAGTGCAGAAATACCGTAATTTTCAGCGCGTCAAAATCTGAGACTGTTGCAGCTGCCTTGATTTATTATTTCTTCAAAATGAATCTCGAAGGGTTCGAAGAGGACAATTATTTCAAGATGTGTGCAATCAGCAAAGAAACTGTCGTGAATATTTACAATGACATTGTTAAAACTATGTCAAGTTAACGACATTAAAAAGCTTCTCTTGAAATCAATTTTCAGCGTTAAAATTAGCGAAAAATAAAACTATAGCTTAGCAATCTTTGTTAAGATGCAAGCTGAACAACCTATCGCTACTGCAAATCAGGCCGTTCCTATGCCTGAGCCATCAAACCTGAACGCTGACATCATCAGACAAATAAGAAACAGCGTAGACAAAACGTCATGGGGTGCTTTGGATGAAAATCTCAATGATAGCGGCGCAGCTATTCTCAAAATTAATAAGTTGAATTCTTTCTTGATCGAAAGTTTTGATACCTTTGTTATTCGAAATCTGCCCGATATCTTTAAGAATAGAAGAATTCGCATTAAGCACGGATGGATCGAACTCGAAGCTAAACTTGAGAGTCCTAAGAAAGATGGTCGTTTGTTTTGGCCTAACGAAGCAAGACTTGGCAAGGAGAACTACGTGGGATCATTGCTTGTTCGTGGAACTATCTATTGGGAGCCTAGTTCTGGAAAATCGACACCTGAGTTTCTCACGGCGGACTGGATTGAACTCGCTAAGATTCCTATCATGGTTGGATCATGCAGATGTAACCTCCGAACTCTTAATACGAAAGAAGAACTTAACGAGAAGAAGGAGTGTTCCGAGAATTACATGGGTTATTTTATTATTGGAGGTAACGAACGAGTGCTCATTTCACAAAATTATCTCAAACCAGACGATGAGCACGTAATTTCGAGTAAAATGGGATCTTCAACCCCGAAGACTGTTTGCAACATTAGATCACGCGGTAAAGATTGGATTATGCACATGATTACAGTTTTTATTATGTCTGGTGGCCCTAAGAAATTCACTCATGGTGATCGCAGAATCTTTGTGAAGTTTCCGTTCGTGAAACGTAACATTCATGACAAATCATCAGAGATTGTCGTAGGTTTGAACATCGTTTCAGTGTTTAGAATTGCCATCATCGCAGTTAATTACATGAATCCGTTTGCAGCAGCTAACAGCTACGACTTCGCGACAGGATTTGGAACAGTTTCAACTTACAAGAATGCTGTAGATGAATTTCACAAGTACATGTTAGCTTACGCTGGACCAGATTTCTATCAATTGATTAAGAATTACGTTGAATCTACAACAAACGAAGCTTCGATGGAAGAAAACGAACGAACATTCTGGGATGGACTGTTGAAAGCTGGAAGTAATGATCCTACTAAGAAGACTATCGAATCTTTTATTCCTGAACTACTTACGATGTTTGGAGAGCAATTCTATCCTCATATTTCTAGTGCTCCGCATAACGCCCAAAGAGACTTGGTGAGAAATATTCGCCGGGAGATGAGAAATTCCATTCTCGCGTTGCACCAAGGATCTCAATATTTTAGCGATGCTGCAATTAACAACGATCGTGAAGCTCGAAATAATCTAGTCGATGAGAGTCTTTTCATGTACGAACGTTACATCAACGGCAACAACGAAGAGATGAAGCGCTTGTATCAAGTTGAATTGCTCAAACGGAATGTCATTCCTCGCGAGAACGTTAATGAACCCGAAACGATCAGAGATATCCGACATAACCTCGACGTTAACTTTGAGTCTGCAATGATTTATTACAATACTATCAAGAAGGAAAATGACGACAAATTGAGATTTACAGCTTACATGGCGTTGAGAGTCTTGAGGGTTGAAATGGGTGCTGACATCTGCGATAACAGAGATTCTCCCGCAAAACAAGTCTATGATGATGCTGGAATGTTGATGACTTCGCGATTCGCGTCGATGGTCGGAGAGTTGTCGAGATCGCACATGGCTAATTATGACAGCGTTGATGCAAAGCAGATTCTAACTCACCTCGTGAATGGAGCAAAGAATATTATCACTAAATCTTTCAACACTAACTTCGCAGAGAATACTTGGAATTCGTGGAAGGCGGACAAACCTCGGCATGGAGTTACTGATATTCTGCCGAGTTCTGTCACCGTTGCAAAGATCTCTTACTTGCGCAGATTGTCAGCTTTCACTAAAGGTCATTCGTCAAATTCAGCGTCGCGTGAGATTTCTGGATTGCAAGCTGGAGGTGTTTGCCCCGCCGAAACTCCCGAAGGTCAACAGTGTGGTAATGTCGAACATCTTGCGTCGGCAGCATTTATTACTAATGAATCTACAGATGTTTCGACGATGGCGGTAAAACTTAACATGTTGAAGAGTGTCAGACGCGGCGAAAGACCTGATTATTACATGCGACTTAATCCTGAAGGCTTGAAACAAACATTGGATGATCTTAACAATCAAACTCACTACATTTCTGACATGCCAACAGAAGGAAGAACTACACCATTCTTTGTTAACGGTCGTCCATTTGGGTGGACTGACGGCAGAATTTTTAGAAACGTGTTGATTCAGATGAGACGTAATGGTTATTTGCATCCTCACGCTGGAATCCATTATTCTATGAAGAATACTAAGACCGGAGTGATTAGCTACGTGAAGATCGAAACAAGCCCTGGCAGAGTTGTACAGCCGTTAATTATTGTTGACAATGACCCCAACGTGACATTTAAATATTTGATTCAATTGCACCAAGATCTCCATAACAATAGACCTTGGAGTTTGCCGGACATGATTGCTAAACAATTTGTTGAATACGTCGATCATGCCGAATTGGAATCCTTGGTTGTGGCAATTTCAGTCTCTGACTTCTTAAGAAGTATTCAAGAGGGTCAGCCTAAGAAATATGATCACATCATGTTGAACCCCGCATTCTTGATGGGGGTTAGTGCTAACGTGATGCCGTTTGCTAACATGAATCCTCCAGTGCGTAATTCTTACTTTACTCAAATGGTGAAACAACCGGCTGACGTTCCCGAAGCAACAGTTATTGATAGAGCTTACACCGCTGGTGTTGCAAGATTGTTTACTCCTCAGGAACCGTTGGTGAAAACAGACATGTATCAAGTTGTGCTGAACAAAACACAGTTTGTAAAGAATCTCAGAGTACTCATTGCTGCCCATCGAGACGGACAGGAGGATGGAATTATTGTCAACCAGAGAATGCTGGATAACGGAGTGTTAGGATCTGCCAAGTTGGATGCTTATCCGATCGTCTTGGAGCCGGGGGAAGAACTGGATTTTGGAGAGGGCTTCTCAGAGAAACAAGAAGATTTTGGACGTTACGGTAAAGGAATTATTAGAACAACTGAGAGATTTGTCTCAGTAGATCCAGAAACTGGTAAGGCTAAGATTGAAACTCGTAACGTCGAAGTTCGTCCATCAGAAATTCTTGCCCGTAAAGTCTGGGTTAACAGTGAGAGTCAAATTTCTAAACAGGATCTGGTTTACGAATCCCTCAGAACTGGAATCGTTGAGAAAATTGTCATGCACAAGAACTCTGATAAGCATCGAATCTACTACATTATCATCAAACATCTTAATGAATTAGGCCTGGGAGATAAGATTGCTTCGCGTTATTCCCAGAAGGGTGTAATTGTGAAAGTGTTGCCGAATGAGTTGATGCCCTACGTGCAAGATACTGGAGAGACTGCTGACATGATCCTTAATCCTCAGGCATTTCCATCTCGCATGACAATTGGAATGGCGGCGGAGATGCTCGTTGGAACCGCGTACGTCTCTGTCGACCCGTTCAAGAGAGTGACAATTCAATACACACAGTTTGGCATGGATGTCTTCGCTGGACTGTCGAGACTCTTTGTGTTGCCGGATGGAGTTATCATTTCGTCCGAAGAGATCTACGATGATAATGAACTTGTTGCTAACGTCGCCCTCGACACAATTCCTAAGGTTCCAGAGCTCAACATGCCCAACGGACTTTTGGTCTTCACATATTACGATAACGAAGGACTCCCTAAATACATTGCTCCGTTGTTCAATAATAGCACAAATCTGGAATCATTGAACATGATGGTTAAAGTGATTACTTATCGTCAAGATCCTGCAATGATTGAAGCTATTCCTGGATTGTTTGCCGATGCCAACCGGACCTCATCGATTTACGGTCTGAGAATTTCAAGAATGCCAGAAGAGATTAGAGAGATTTACCTTGCAGGCAACAAGAATACCCCAATTCCAACGCAATACATCGCAGATTATAAGCCCGATGAGTTTTTTACTATGGAAAATTTGATGAAACATCGTTTGGACTTTATCATTCCCGACAGTGAACTAACAATAAGAAACATTCGTCAACCTGATGATAACGAGCTTTACGAATGGGATGTGCCGGCTGGGATTACTCCGTGGAAGAAACTCCAAGAAGATACGACGATGCTCAGCATCTATGATCCAACAACTGCTACAACGCGAGATTACACATTGATTGATGCTTGGTTGTTGAACCGCAACATGAAAGTGCAAATTCCCCGAGCTAACGTCATATTGCTGCCAGCTAATGCCAGAGGACTCTATGAGAAGCGCGAAGAGAAGATTAATAGTTTGCGTCAGGCAACAATCTTCAAAGAAGACATTGATGTTAAAGATGCGCAAGAAGAGCTGGAATTGATGGGCATGAACAGAGACATGAAATCAACTTTCATTAATCCGGAAACAGGAGAACCTATCACTAATGCCCTGGTTATGGGATGGAGTTCTTACATGGTGTTGAAGCACAAAGTTAAGGATAAAGTTCAAGCTCGTGGTGAAGGTGGAAGAGATCAACGCACCCATCAGCCTGGTCAAGGTAGAATGAAAGGTGGTGGTATCAAATTCGGTAACATGGACGGATCAGCAACTGCAAGATCTCGAGCTTATGCGTTTTTATCTAATCGTTTGTTGGACGCATCTGCGAAATCTGAAGTTTACGTGTGTACAGCATGCTCTGAGATTTGTTCCAAGGAATCGCGAAATGCTGGTAAGATGGGAGCTGTAATTTGTCCCCTCTGCAAAGACGGCAATAGAGCAGTTAAGATGTCGCTTCCTTACACTTTTATTCTCTACCGTCGTTTGATGATGGGAGCCGGTGTCCGCATGAAGATTCACGCCGAAGCTATTGATTCTGAGGACTAATTGTCCTGCTGTTCTACTTCAGTTAAAAAGACCATTTAATATTTTCAAACATAAATATTAAATAAAAGCGTGAGAAATGAAATCAGAGAAACCGGTCGAAAATGTGAACGTTTACACTGATTTCAAGATTATTCTTGATCCAGACAATGTTACAAAATTAGAAATTAAACAGATAATTTCTGAGATTCGTGCGAGAAATCTGCCATTCCCTCTGACTAAATTCTACATGTCGGAAGATGAAATAATTCTTGCATTCGAGAAACTTAAACGCTACGAACCAGATTGGCAGCATCGAGAACATCAACAACTCGTAGGACATCCTGAAGTTCTGTGGCTTCCAAACAAATTTAGAGACAAGGGATCACCACAATTAACTGTCATTAGTGGTGAGTGGTCTTCTATCGATGTCATTGTTGATTATTTTACAGAATCTGAAAGGATCAAAGCACGCAAAGAGTACGTCACTAAATGCCTGGAAGAGCTCTGGGAAGACGACAAGATCTTGATGCAAACGATCAAGCATTGCATTGATAACAACAATGGAGTAATCGACTGTCGACATCTTCGCGACGGTTTATTCTATGTTTCGAAAGAAGTAACTTTGTTCAAAACAACCAGGGCTAAAAGTTTCATCCACATGATCTTAGGAAAAGACGTGAAAGGTAAGCGGTGGCTGGACATGTCTGCAGGCTGGGGAGATCGACTCATGACAGCATGTGCATTAGAAATGGAATACGTCGGCTATGATCCAAATGTTGCCCTGAAAACTGGCCACGACGGAATGATCCAACGATTTGGGGATGAATCAAAACAAGTTGTCCACTATGAACCGTTTGAAGCTGCTAAAATCTCAGGCTTTGAGAAATTCGATGTCAGTTTAATTTCTCCACCATTCTACATTATTGAACGGTACAACGGACCAAATCAATCTACTGAAACTTATCCACTATTTGAAGATTGGATGGTAGAATTTCTGATGATTTCACTAATTAAGATTTGGAACCATCTTGACGATGAAAACGGATACCTCGCAATCAATATTGCAAACATTCGCGGCTGCAACATCGTCGAACCTATGTTGTTGTTTATCGAAGAATATTTGCCCGGATCAAATTGGGAAGGAATGTTAACCTACGCATCGCGAGGGAGTAAAGATTGTCCTGGCATAATCTACGTGTGGAGAAAACGTCTTTCAACGATTATGGACGTCGATGGAGTCATAGAAAATAAGAGAGTTCTCTGGAATCCGGAGGTCAAGCGATCCTTGAAACTGCGATTTCCGAAGATTCACCGCAAATTAACGGCGGCGCTTAATTAAAAAGAGTTATTGTTAATAAAACATGGGCGCAGCATTGTCAGTTTCAACTGCTGACGTTGTGCAGAAAGCGGTAAATCAGACTTACCAGAGTGCTAAGAACAGTTGCGTGACAACTTGTAATCAGAATATGGATGGAAATGTCGTAATTATTGACAACAGTAAAGTTGGAGACATTACATTCACACAGAAATGTAGTGCTGATTCTTCGTGCTACATGAATAACGCAGTTGATGCCGTGGTTGAAACTTTTCAAGACATCAAATTGGCAACAGGCGCAGCACCATCGTTGTATCCTGGAATTCAAGTCAACGTCACAGATTCTTCAACGGAACAAGATATCAGAAATGAGCTCACCCAGGTCTTGGAAAATATCTGTCAATCGAATGTTAACCAAAATATTACCAACGGTATTGTTTACGCCACAGATTCAACTGCTGGGAACATTGGATTCGTCCAAGAAGGTGATGCTTCAGCTCGTTGCACTATGGAGAATGCTGCACGTTTGCAACTTCAGATGCGCCAAACCGGAGACGTGACGTCTAAGACTGGAGCAGCTGCAACTGGCCTTGGTGGATTGATTGCAATTGTTATTGTGATCTTAATCGTATTGTTTGTGATGCGGAAAATCAAGAAGAATCAAAGTGAACAAGAAGATCCTAACGCTCCAAAAGATCCCAACAATCCTAATGCTTCTAAGAATGGTTTACCTCCGATGATGCAAGGTTTGATTGGAGGAAGTAGAACAGGAGGAGCAAAGACTGCATCCGGAAAGACTACTACGACTGGAATCAGCTCTTTCAAGTCCATGGGCACCCGCGGCAAGAAGTAGGTTAAAAAGCTTTTTAGATATACATTTTGATTTGCTTAGGAACTGCAGACCTCAATTGGGCTTTCAATCCGTTAACGCGTCCCCAATCAATAATGTCATATCTACCTTTCAATGCTGCACGTTTAAAGAACTGGACTGACGGAAAGAACTTATGTTCATTAAACATGTAAGCTAAAATCTCAACATCGACTATTTTGAATTCTTCAATAGCTTTCTGGACTTTCCACGCGTCAACAACGTCATACCTAAGAGTCATCAGCCATTTCAAGACTCTTGATTTGAATTCGTAACCCATGCCCTCAGTCAAGAATTCGTCAAATGCTGCCCTAAATGTATTTCTGAAGAAGATCATAACGTCCAATTGATCTAGATAAACAGCATATGTAATGTAAGCTGATTGCAAGCCAACGTTCCAATGATTCATTAATTTACGAATGAGGCTAATATTCCCAGATTGAATTGATTTATGGACATCATGCGCTGATCGATGTAATGGGTTGTAATTCTCTAATAGCAAGCTACTCATTTCAATGTTCTTATTTGACAAGAGACTGGTAGTTGGATAGATGGAATGTGGAAACTTCTCCCGCAGCCATTCAAATAACTGCAAATTGTCACCTTCTCCGGCAAGCTCTAACAACCTATTAGTGTAAACATCGATATTAATTAAAGCTCCACTATCGCGGTAATAGCGTTTGACAAATTCGAAACGTCCGTGTTTCGCCGCGATACAAATCAAATCAATAACAGGGTAATGATTAGGCCAAAGTTTAATCCAGACGTCAGATAATCCATTTTTGGCACACGCTTCAGCACAAATCTCACCATCAAAACTAAAGTTGTTATCAATCGCATAATCTATCAGTTGCAGATTTCCATCCTTGCAAGCATTGTTCGTGAATTCTTCTTTGCGGCGTGGAGAATACTTAGCTTCTTTGATGTATCCTAATGCCATAAGCAAACATGTTCTGTCAACCAACGTAAGATATTTCAACGCGAAATTCCTAATGAATGTTCTTCCTCCGATGTAGAGGAACCTTTGGATGTCTGACATTTTATAGATTAAATGATAGCTTTAAAGCTATTTACTGTTTTTAACCGATGATGATTTCGCCGCCCATGGCATTATTTCTATCGGATTGGTAGTAGAATTTGTCGGGGAGATCGTCGGTAATCTTGAAATAGATGGATCCATTGTACAGTCCAGGAGATCCTTCCGGGGTATGCTTTGAAAGCGAACCAGGTCCTCCTTGTCCACCAACTGCGTGAGTTGTAAAGTAAAGCGGCTCATCGGTAGTATTCTTGAATTCATAAGTTCCGCCACGCTTCAATTTCAAACTCTGACGGTCAATCCCATTTACTCTGAAGCAAGCGTCGCCAAGTGTTACCGTGTAGCTACCATCCAAGACCAACTTACCTCCTTTGCCGGGTGTTTGTCTGACATTGAACGTGTGTACGATGTAAATGAATAGAATTATGATCACAAAGATAATCAGGATTTTCACCGCGAACGATGCCATTCTTTTTAAACTATAGAGACTTTTTAAACCTGCACGCTATCTTCCGTTTAGATTTGATTTAGCTTTTTAAGCCTCGCCCAAAAGCTTGCGGAGGGCAGCTTCCTGGTTAGCGTCGAGCTCGAGCGTCACAGACTTCGTGGACTTCTGCTTGGTCTTGCTCGCGGCCTTGATGGGCTGCTTGGGCTTCTCGTGCGCCTTAGTGCGGTGACGATTGTTGGATGAATCCTCTTCGACAGTCCAGTCGATCTTCTCTTCGGTCTTGCCGCCCTTGCGCTTAGTGGGCTTCTGCTCGGATCGCTCCTTCTTCTCACGACGAGGCTTGGGCGATCTGGACCGAGAACGCGATCGCTCGCTGTCCTTGTGGCGCGGCTTGATGGTCTTCTTGCGCTCGTCCTTTTCAGCTCTGAAGTCTTTGGCCGACTTGATGCTCGTGCGAAGATAGTTCTGCTTCTGAAGCAGTCCGTAGACGATCTCCTGCTGGTCGTTGCCGACAATGCCGTACTTGAGATAAGTCTCCTCCTCTGCATCGTCGTGGAAGATGACGCTCGGGAAATTGTACAACTTCGTGGCGTTGAAGATGGGCGCAGCGCTGGAGTGAATGTAGACGATGGGAGTAGTGGCGCTGTCCTTCACAAGCTTGAAGAGGTTCTTGGATGCCTTGGCGCAGGCAACGGGCACCGGAGCGTAGATGAAGTAGAGTCTTCGGCCTCCGGGCGTGAGCTGCACATAGTCGAGCTCCACCTCCTCGTCGTTGGCCGCGAACACCTCAGACTGAATCTCAGGGTTGGTCAACTCATAGAAACGAGTGATGGACGCAATGAATTCCTTGGCCGACTCATTGCCGCGCACAATGAGGACTCTGTGAATGTATCCCTTGAGGTTGTCAAAGACAGAGGGAGTAGCTTCAGAGATGGTCTTGGAAGAGCTCATGGTTGATGATGGTGTAAAGATGTTAGTTCTTTTATTTATTTTTTAAAAATTTAAAAACTCAATTTTAGTGAGAAGCTAGGGGCTAGGATTCAGTTTGGCTACGGAAATTGAGTGCATCTCATGTAAACTATTGCAACCAAGCTCGTTGAGAATTATCTTAAAGTCCCGTCTGAAATCAAAATAGGATTGCATGGAAAGACTAAATACTTTATCAATGAGAACTCTATTCTTAAGTTCGCGTAAATTAATAAGTACTGAAGTCTTCAATTCGAGCTCTTCAAGAAGTTCATCTCTATGATTGAATAGAATAAACTTGAACTTGTCAATTATTACCCTGAAATCTGACAATTTAAAGGGAGGGCGATTTAGGTAATCTCGCAAGCTATAATTTGCGTCGCGCAACAAACATTTACCTTTGTCATCGGATGTTAACATCATTTCGAGGAATCTAACTTCTATCCTTGAAGGTCTTTGATCTGTTTGTGCTATGTACCACGCTTCTAAAACCCAAGGAACATATTCGGGCTTAACTTCTTTCCAGTAATCATAGATAGTTTGAAGGTTACTCCAATCCTTCCGAAAGATCAAATTAAAATATGCTCGAGTGCTGTTTATTTTAGCATTGGCTAACTTCAAGAAAGCTAACATTTTATCCCCGGAAGGACATTTCAAGCACCGTTTGTAGATTTTATAATCTGTTGCGTCATCGGTAAGATCTACGAATGACAACATTGACCTGAATTCTTCGACTGACAAGACTATAAACTTTTCGAGTGTCATCTTAGTTAAATCATACTTGAAGTCGAAATTAATGATGTTCGTGAGATAATCTCGGTTCAAGTCGTTAACGTGTTTCTCTTTCATCCGAATTAACTTCTTGTAACATACAATGTAATCATGCAAATGTTCCAGCACTGCGAAATTCATCACAGATATAGCTCCAGTTATCAAGTCGTGTTGCTTGCGTTCATCAATTCTTCTGCTCGTAATAATTTCTGCCGACGCGACTTGACCTAATTCAAACACAGACCAAGCCATGTACCACCGCCGAGATGATTTAAGTTCGGTTTCGAGAAATTCATCATTTGTTCTTGATAGCGTTCCTCTGAAGAACGAATCTAGATACTTGTAAGGACAATCATTGGATAAATATGATTCTAAAAACTTCGTTAATTCAGCAAGTGGAGCATTCTTACCAAATTCTCTGAGTGCCAGTCTTTCAACTGAATCTTCATCAAAACCATCATACTGTCGGCCAAGCTCTATTAATACATCATCGGCGAAGACCGCATCTTTCTGTAATGATAATCCATAAGTTATCATTGCTGTAGTTTGCCTGGCATTGTATTTGTTGACACTAAAGGTTTTGTTAATCCAAACCATAAATTCACTGCCTCCATTGATTCTTCCAGAGTATTCAAAAATGCTGTAATTTGTGTAATAATAAATCTTGTGGTATGTTTTGTACTTCTCCAAGAAGAACTTGTTCACCAACCTCAAAATTAGAAGTTCGCAGGGGTGAAAATATTTCTCGGAGATCCAATTCAAGAGCGCCCGCGGCAACGATTCAAATAAGAATAATTGACCTTCCATTTAACTTTTTAAATCCTTCAACTCAAAAGTAATTTTAATGAGAAATTGAGCATTAGCGTGGAGCCTGGCTGCGGAATCTGATTACAGCGTCGTGAGTTTCTTTGCAATCGATGCAGTCAAGAATTACGTTAATGTCACGCTTGAAATTCAGGTAGGTTTTCAGCGAGAAACTATAATCATGATTAGCTAAAACTCTTTGTCTGAAAACGCATATTAATATTGTTAAATGCAGCTTTAGTTCGCCGCAGAAAATCAACATGTCCTTGAATGTCGTAACAATGAATTTAATCCTGTCAATGATTAAATTATACATTTTGACATTTGCAGTGTCCTGATTTAGCAGCTCTTCAAATCCACGAATTGCATCAACTAACAAATCAGCAACGTGAGAATAATTTTCTATGGATTCATCGTTATTTTCTATCCCCAGTAAAAATACCAGGAATCTGACTTCGATCTTCGAGAACATCTTATTCTTTTGAGCTGCCCGCCATGCTTTCATGACCCAAGCGTGATAGTTGCAATCAAACTTTCCGACGAAATCATAGAAATCTCGAAGGTTAGGCCAGTTCTGTTGGAAGATCAAGTGGTAATTCTTTCGATCTTTATTAATCTTTGCACTGGATAATTCTAACAACAGCATCATTTTATCGCCGGTGGGACATTTCAGACATCGATTATAAACTTTAAGGTTTTCATAATTACGTTCTCGAATCATTGGTTGGAGCAATGCAAGATATTGTTCGTCCGATAAAGCAATAAATCTTTCAATTGTCATCTCGACTAAACCATAGTTAGAATTGAAATTCAAAACACGTTCCAGATATGTCCTATTCTCCGGGGTAACATGTTTCTCGTCAAGCCACAAATCATCTTTATTCTTTTCAATGTAGTCAGCATAATGTGTTAAGATTTTATGATTCATCGTTGATATGGCTCCTTCAATTATCGTATCAACGCGTGGATCATCTTCATATTCGTCTATCCTTCTAATCACTAGATCATCGACGTCCGCAACTTGTCCAAGTTTGAATGTTGCGGTTTCGCGAACCCAATTGATATATTGAGGACATAACTTATAATCATAACGATTATAAGAAAGCGGAATAGCCCTAGACTTTAACCCTCGAAAGAACATGTTATAAAATCTGCAGATTCCAGGCGTCTCTGTCATGATCCACAAATCCATGAATTCTACCAGTTCATCTTCTGATCCGTACTTGCCGAACAAGTATAAACTCTTCTGTTCTATAGAGTTCTTTGCGAATTCCGTGTGATGTTCCGCGAGTTGACATAATTTAGCTTTACCGAGTTCGAACTTCTTCCTTCTTAACAATCCAAATGAAACTAAGGCATTAATTCTATAATAAGAATACTCTGATATTTTGAAGTTCTGATTGAGCCAAGTCATAAAATCACTACTTTGACCAAATTGTCCAGCATATTTGAAGATGCTATGATTGGTGTGATAATAAATCTTGTGGTAATTCTGATACCTGTCATAAAAGAATTTGTTTACCAACCTCAACACCAAGATTTCACAGGGATGAAAATGTGTCTTGGTGATCCAACCGAACAAATCACGAGGTAAAAGCTTAAATAATTCCATTAGTTTTCATTAATTAATTAAATAATCAAAAATTTAATTTCTCAGAATATTGACATTAACATTAAATTAAAACCGTCCACAGAGTGAAATGAACAAACAATTAACTATTTATGTCTTGAAGTGTGAGGATGAATGTTATTACGTCGGTAAGACCTACAATTTCGAAGAAAGAATGAAGCAGCACGAGTCTGGCGAAGGCTCCGCATGGACAAAATTACATATGCCCATGGAAGTCGTTGAACAATTCGAAGGTGATGATTTTGATGAGGATAAAATGACCAAGAAATACATGTCATTCTATGGAGTTGATAAAGTGCGCGGCGGATCTTACGTTAAAGTTAATCTTAGCCCTACAGAAACAAACTTCCTGACGAAAGAACTCCATGGGACTAATAACGTATGTTTTAAGTGCGGCAGAGACAGCCATTTTGCTAATCAGTGTTACGCCAAAACGACAGTCGACGGAAAATCTTTATATAAACCGAGGATCAAAAGAGCTTTCAATTTCAGGCGTCGCAGATTCTAAAAACTAAACCTCTTAATAATCAAATTGTTTAATTATTAAACGATGATCCCGCACGAGATTAAAGCAGATTACTCGACGAATTACGTTCTGAAATGTTTGCTCAATCCAGAACATGTAATGTACGGAGATCCAAATTATGATAATGCACACAGTCAAGCCGAAGTCGCAAGAATTGTCGAAAGTTTTGGTTATCCCAGAAGGTTCGCTTACAGCCAATTGGCCACGCTCTACAGATTATTCGAGCTTGACGGATGGCCACAAAACGTTAACACGTCAATTAATATTATCTACGATGATTTCGCTCTAACCGAATTTATCAATCAAACGCTCAAAGAACCTATAACTGTCAACGTAATTACCACAAAATTAATCCTTGAAGTACTTGCGGCCGATGAAATATATCGAGGAAAGAACGGCGTTGGAGTTGGCTGGCCTCTAGTAACAAAAGAAGGAATCTCTAAGCTCGTTGCTAAATATTCTAATGCAATTTATGATTCTGACATTCCCATAATGAAGTTCACACGAACTGGTGATCATTTATTTCCTAAAGAAAGAGAAGTTGTTGATGCAAGTAATCACAACAATGACTTTGATTTGGTTAAATATCACAACAAGCGGGTGAATCAAATCCTTAAGTTTGGCAGAGGTCACCTTGTTGCAGCTGGAAGTTACGCCTTGAACAGATTCAGAGGATCTTACAGTCAAGCACGGAATGACGTAGATTTCTTTATTATTGGATTTAGAATAGATCAACAAAATGAAGCTAATGCCTTGATTCAAGAAGTTATTGATGCGATGAGAATTTGGGTTATGACAGAAGATTATTATATTACCGGAGACTACGCCGAGACATTAGAATCTCTGCCAAAAGAGAGTAACATCTTCCGGTCAACCAGAAGTCAGAATGTCGTCAACATGCTACTGGTAAATCCGGATGGATTACTGCTGCACGAAGCATATTCGCTCGATGCCATGCCGCTGAATTGTTATGATGCCTTCCAAATAATCTTAAGATTGTATCCTACAACTGGAGATCTTATGACTGATATCTCGCTTCCTCTCGGAGGTTTCGACCTTTACAGTTGCGCAATTGCGTATTACTTACACCCTGGAGCAGCAGAAGGATCGATCTATGCTACCCCTGCTGGAGCATTTGCTATCGCTACAGGATTGAACTTTGTTAACAGCGGCAGAGTTAGCACCAGTATGAATCACCGACTAATGAAATACGCAAAACGAGAATTTATGATTGCTTGTCCCGGCGTAAGGATTGAAGAATTCACTGAACTTCCCCACCATGAAAAGAACTTCGGAGTATTCTTTAGAACTCCGAACATTGGATGGAATGTCTCGTCGATAGTTGATGTTTCAGATTATCAAGCTAAAGAACAATCCGATGATCGAAGCGCAAACTTCGAAGCTTTGTTAACAAATAAACTTGAACAATACGTAGTTCCAAATTCACATGCCTGGTACGATTCCGAGAATTACTTCAAAGATCGTTTCAAAATCAACATTGACAAGTTCTTGCGAGCTGCAAAACATTGTCATCCTGATTGCGTTAGAGATCTGCCATTTATCAACAGGTTGAAAGTCTACAAATTCTTCATTCCACACTTTCAAGAATTAAATCCTGTAACTCCAAATCTTGATGGTGTTAACGATCGTGACAAAGAATTGAAGATCATCGAAGCTAAACAAGAGTGTTTGAAGAATGCAATTAACGAAGCTAAGAAATTTGTTCACGTTAGATTTAGATTATTTGAGAAGATGAAACCGCAGATGCTTAAAGAATTTGAAGAGTTAACCGCAGAGTTCATGAGAATCATGGTACACAGACAACATCAAGCAATAGATGGACTGCAGGAAATTAAGATCAACATCAAGAATCCATTAAGGCAGCATACTGCTAGTAATAATCCTATAGTTGTTAATCCTGAGAAATGGTGGGGTCAAAATTACGTAAGGACAAGAATTGGATTACCAGACGAGATTTATTTCATCATGAAAATGTTGTTTATTAATCACGCCCCAGGAATTTTTAAACAAGTGTTATTACCCTACATTGCGAAAGCCTACGCCGATGGTGTCGTAGAATCATTGTTATCAAACTATGACGATCAAGAAAGATCTAACTACATTTTTACGATGGCAAGAACTCAAATGTTTAGAGCTAAAGAGCAACTTCCTTCAACCGATAACGTTCTTCAAATGGAATACAACAAAGAATTAATCACAATCTTTGACCGGATTAATGAGATGTTCCCAAGGAATTATGGGAGAATGCGACAATTCAAACGTAAGCATAAATAGTCACCTAAAAAGTTAAATTAATAGAATAAATAAAAATGATAAAATCATGCGGAAACAACACATCAGCACAGAATTTTCGACGACAGAGATCGTCAAGTATTTCATCACCGGTGTGATGCCGGAGAAGCGCAAGGGGCGAATTGATAGCGAAATGGAATTTGATGAACGCGTCAAATTGCTGGAACCTTTCGGCTACACTAGAGAATTTCTCATCGACCAGAGTCAGTTGATCTTTAAGTTGCTAAAGCTGAAAGACTGGCCGTTGAACATCGATAAATCTATCAATATCATTTACGACGACGCAGCGCTGGTTAATTACATTAATACCGTCTTGGATCAGCCAATCGTTGTTCCGACAATCACTACGACGCTAATGCTCGACATTCTGGCGGCAGATGAAATTTATCGAGGAAGAGACGGAAAACACGTCGGCTGGCCGTTATTGAATGAAGAACAGCTCGTCGGACTTTGCATGCATTACAATCGTGCAATTTATGATTCAGATATTCCGATAATGCAATTCATGCGCGAATTGAGACCCTTCAGCGGATACTTGAATAAGCGCATGACTGTAGACCCAACATTTGAACACGATCGCAACAATCAAGTTGAGACTCACACTAAACGTCTGCATCAAATCCTCAAGATTAGCAAAGGACACTTAGTTGCAGCTGGAGGCTTTGCCCTGAATCGCTTCAAGCGTTCCCCTAGGCAAGAAAGAGGTGATGTTGATCTCTTCATCATTGGATTCAAAGAACATGAAGTTGAAGAAGCCGAAGCTATGGTTCAGGACGTTATTGAAACCATGAGAACTTGGGTCGAACATGAGGATGAGATTCTTAAAGGCGACGAGCATAGAGATATTTTCAAGGTGACTAGAAACCAGAATGTCGTCAACATGTTGATTCTGGCAGAACAAGGTATCGATTTCCAAGAGACTTATCCTGGCTTCGCTACGCCATTGAATTGTTACCACGTTTTCCAGATCGTGTTGCGATTGTATCCTAGCACCGGCAACATTCTTACCGATATTTCATTGCCGATTGGTGGATTCGATCTCTACAGCTGCGCGATTGCTTACTATTTGCATCCTGGCGATGAAGTTGGTTCAATTTATGCAACTCCCGCTGGAGCATTCGCTATCGCCACCGGGCTGAACATGGTCAACAGCGGAAGAGTTAGTACAAGCATGAATCGACGCCTGGTCAAATATCGCACCAGAGGGTTTGCCATCGCTTGTCCCGGAGTGAGAATCGAAGAGTTTTCTAAGATGCAACCTCATCAGAAGGAGTTCGGCGTATTCTTTAGAACACCTAACATTGGCTGGACTCGCAGTGCTAACACCGATGTTTCTGACTATCAATATGCTGAAGAACAATCGGATTGCTTTGCTTCGAACTTTGAAGTGCTTTTGACCAACAAGCTTGAGCAATACGTGGTTAGTAACGAAGAATCTTACGAAGATGTCATCTCTAAGTTGAATGATATGTACGAAGGAAATATTCAAGGAGTGTTTAATTTTGCATCCAACGAAGACGAAGAAATACTTGGCGATCTCCCGTTGATCAACTCGTTGAAGTATTATAAATTCTTTATCCCGCATTTCCAGGAGCTCGAACTGGCAGAGGTTAAATTTGAAGAACTCGGAGAATTGAAGACAATCGAAGCGAAACAGGAATGTCTGAAAACTGCGATCATTCGAGCCAAAGTATTCATCCAAGAGAATATTAGATTGATTTCAGAAGACGAAGATGATGTTGTGAAACCTAGATTCGCTGCTTTGAAGGAAGAATTCGTCGCAATCATGAAGCGCAGAATGTCCAAGGCGATCTTTGAGCTTAAAGCAATTAAGGTTAACATTAAGAATCCTCTGCGTCAGCATACCGCAAGTAATAACCCTTTGGTTGTTGATCCTGCGACGTGGTGGGGTGCCGATTACGTTAAGACGACGCTTGGATTTCCCAATGAAATCTACATAATTCTGAGAGCTGCTTGCAAATTTGATCGTTCTACCTTCATTAATGTCTTGTTGCCGTATTTGGTTCGAGCTTACGCCGACGGCATCACCGAGAATTTGATGCAGTTCGACATCCATAACGCCGTGCGCTCAAGATACATCTTCGGCAACGTCAGGGCACGAATGTTGCACCCCGAGAAGTATCCCGGCGAAGATGTCTTTGAATCACATTCTGATGACAATCCGACTCCGACGTATGTGCCAGAACTTTTGCATGTCTTGCATACAATTGATGAATTGTTGCCGGCTGATCCCGACCGCCTGGCTCCATTTATGACCGATGAACCTCAACGTCAACTTGGTCAGTTTGGTCGATACGTTCATCCTGGACCGGCAGTTCTTCCTAACATTAATCACCTCATGGCTCCTATGGGCGTGGCTCCCGCTCCTAACATAGGGCCGCAGCTTCTGGGAGTTTTGTATGATCAGCACGGTCAGCCCATTTTCATGCATAATGCTGCCGATAATGTTATGTTTGTGCAACAAGATTTCCCCAGACGCGCAGCACCTAATTACAATGAATATAGTGATAGCGATGAAATTCCGCCATCAGATTCAGATGAAGATCACGAATAAGGTAAATCTTCATTAGTTTTTAAAAAGTTAAAAACTATGTTATCGTTTACGACATTAACTGCAGACCCCAAAGCTAAATTTTGGATCTCAAGTGAAAATTACACTCCAATTCCTGACGATGTAGAAGATCCCGAACGTTTAACGCGCCGCGATGGGGTTAGATTCATGGATTTTCGCCGTCCCAACCAATTCAAACCAACAGAGTGTCTCGAAATTACTAACGAACTCATCATCGAAATCATTGGTGCTGATGAAATATTTAGAGGACTTCACGGTCAAAGAATAGGTTGGCCGCTGTATAATGAAAATCAACTAGCTGTGATGATGTTGGGATTAAGATTCACTAAATACAAAGCGGATATGCCCTACCACACAACTAATCTTAAGAAGACCATGCATTGTAATTTCAATGCAGTGCGAGAAGCTATTACAGAATATTACGACGCTATCAACCACATCTTAGATTTAGGTGAAGGTCACGTCATTCTAGCTGGAGGATCTGTGACTGACTTTTTAAGTGCATTTGCTGACCTCATAACTTATCCTATGAACAATAAGAAAGGTGATTTCAAGGATTTCGATTTCTTCTTTGTGTCGTTTGACATGTCTGATCCTATTGCTGCTCAACGTAAGGCCGACGCTATTCTTAAATCTATCATTGATTATTTTACAGATCCCGATAATGAATTTATAATTAACACGATGTGGCGCAATCAAAATGTCTTCACGGTTGAAATTAGGGATGAAAGAGGTAATCTGCCTAAGCTTGTGAAATATCAATTCGTGTTAAGGCTTTATCCCGACGTCGGAGATCTTAACACAAACATGTCCTTAGTAGTTGGAGGTTTTGATCTTTACCCTTCAGCATGTTTGTACGCACACGATCGGCAATTCTATGCAACTCCGGCGGCAGCATTTTGTCTGAGCACTCGTTACAATCTTATGGCATTGTCCAGAGCGAGCACGTCGATGATTTACCGTTACAGAAAGTACACTTTAGATAAAGGCTTCAGAATTATCTTTCCTTCTTCGACCTGGGAGAAATGTTTAATGATGAATCCCCACAACACAGGATGTTTATATTACGATCAGAAATTGAAAGACTTAGACAATTTGGATAGAGTATTCGTCTGTGATTTCCCAGGAATGCGTGGGATTATGCGAGATAATGAATGTGGCCTGGATCACATGTTAGATGCTGTAGTAGCTGATTATGGAACTCGCGAGACCGATGAACTTTTACATTTCATGATGGGTAAGACAAATCAGATGTCGGTAAATGGCTCTAATTGGGATGAATTAATGACTCCAAAACAACCATCTTACGAGAATTTCGAATTGTCAACGGTAGAAACTTTGCGCAACGTTGGAAACGATGAAAGGTTACACGAACTTGAGAGAGCTAAAACCAAGTTGAATTTTGCACGATACCTGCTTAAAGCTGCAATGTATCTAAAGCTGAAGCATGATGTTACGACGACTAACCAACAATATAAAGAGTTCATGAATCTTGCAGAACAATGCGACACTGAATTACTTCAAGCCATTAAAGATCATAAATCGTCGCAACTTGTGGGAAAACTAAGACGTCAAGCTGGAATATACAAATCTAAGGCTGGGGTGATCATGAAGACTTATATTGATAAGTGGTTGGACCGTGAAGCATTTAAATTTGTTAACATGGAACGAGACGCAATCATCGAAAGAATCATTTTCTCTTATCACGACCGTGGAGAAGACGCAATTATCGAGGCCCTTGAAGCAGCATTTGATAAGTACAAACCGACAATTGAATGGAATACAATCAACCCGATGGCTCAACACACCGGATCTTTCAATTGGATTATTTATGATCCTAAAGATTGGTATGGAGAGGATTTTCACGAGCCTCGTAGGATTGGTTTTCCTGACGAGATTTACAAGGTTATCAGACGTTCTGCAACACTCAACGGCTTTGGCGCCACAGATTTCAAGAACGTCTTAATACCATATTTTGCTAGAGCTTGGGCTGAAGATGTTTACGAGAGACTTTTTGCCAAGGCTGAAATTTGCCAATCCGGAACATTGAGTCAAATGTATCTGAGTGAAATGGCTCGAATTATTAACTCTGGTTATAATATGCAAACCTTTAACATGATTCAAGCTAAATATAAACAGCGAGCAGATCAATTCGGGATTGCAATTGAAATGTTTAGGGACGCTGATTGCGCTGACAGCTATTTCAAGAATACTGCGTTGCACGACTTAAGATCTTTAAAGTTCTAAAGTCTATCGAGTTCTTCAGTTCAATAATTAAAAATTTAATTTGCCTAAATTAAAATAACAAATGGAGCTCGGGGAAACGTCAATTCTCGAAGCCGGCAGCGCGCTGGCGTATGTTTCAACAACAAATGATATCTCAGGACCATCAGGAAAATTGTATTTCTCGATGCCCTCGGAAGCGATTCAGTCGCTATTTACGCGATTTGATGAAAATGGCGTCTATCAACACGGTTCAGCACTCTTCTTATTGAATCAACCATTATTTCTAAACGTCTTCTACCTGAACAAATCATTGAAAGTTTTAGGATTGAATACGACGCTCGACACTAAAGACACTGATTTTGAAGACCGTTTGACTAAGCTGATTTTTAACAATTGCACCAACCTTGCGGATGCAGCAAGCGTCAGTTACATTACAACATTTGACATTGGTAATGGTGAAGTTTCTACTGGTAGAATGATTGCTTACATGTTGTGTAGCGGAGAACATTTAGTTCACGCACAATCGTTTATGATCAATGCAAACAAAGTCAAAGAAGCTAGCGTTGAAATAGTTGAAGAATGGAAGCGCAACAATGATTACAGATTTAAGATGAGTATCGGATCACATTATGCTTTGTTGCATTCTATCTTGACTGGTCCCAACATGCATTTGTATTTGAAAGATTTAGCCTTACAACCGATGAGTCCTGGTTATGCGACAAGTCAAGTTAACGAATCGCCAGTTAAATATTTCCTGCGCGACACAGAATACCTTAGTCCAAGCAATCCAGTTTGGGCCCCAGGAGCAGGAGATCCATACGAAACTATGCAGGGAGACTTAATTCGCAAGATTGCGTTGAATATGTTGCTCGGAGACATCAACGCCTTGTGCACGGTCTACAAAAGATTCAACCGTGAAGTTTGTGACAATGATGTCTTTTGGATGAACAAAGTTGCCCAAGATTACACTTTGAAGCGCGGAATAATTATAACTTATGATCCCTTAAGATCAAAACCTGATGTTTTGTCATGGAAACGATATTATCGAGAAATTGGGGGCTATGTTAGTCTAGGTGAAGCTCGAGAGACAATGGTAGCCTTGGGATTAATGAACAAAGTTAACAATTTTGTTACGCCAGAACGTCCTGAGTGGGTAATTAACAAGATCAATGAACTCCGAACCGAGCGAAAGTGGAAACCGTTAGAAACATCAATGAAACCACTAGTGCTTGATTCTCCAATTAATAACAATATCAACATGATGTCGCCGCCGAGATTGCGTCAACGTAGGGGTGATCCTAACGTCGTCGAACAAATGCCAACTGCTCGAAGGGATCTAAGATTTGGAGACGACAACGCTAATGACAATAACTACAATCCAGATCTCGACGAGCCCCTGGAGAACGACCCTATGGATGATTCTTTTTAAAAACTCAATATTAAGTGTAACGATTAACTAAATTTAAAATGGAAGAAGTAAAGGAGACTACAACTAAGGATACGACCAATGAATTTGCTTATTCGTTGAGTATTAAGCATCTGTTGGAACTTCCCGCTTACGTCAGCGTGATCTGTATGTCTACAGTAACTAAAGCTGAATATGAAATCTACACGCTGTGCGAAGAATACTCCGCAATCGAAGCTCGTTCGGCGCAACGCATCAAAGAAGCTAGATTACTTAACGCATTTAAACCTAAAATCTTTCGACGCTTTGGAGCACATGCCGCTATTGTATTCTACACGTATGTTGGGCTTAGCTTGTACCACTGGGAACTTTTGACGCTCAGAGCTGATTTGACCGCAGAAATTCTTGACATGTATTATCGCAATAACAATCACGTCCAGAAAGTCGAAGTTTCTCGGAGGCTAATCGTTAAATTTGACTTCTGGTTCAGAATTACCAACGAACGCCGGAAAACATTAAATCTTCCACCCTTGGATTCGGCTATTATCTCTGGGATGTTGAAAGATCGCAAGCCGACAATCTTTGACAGAATTTCATTCGTAAACAATTCCGCGTTAATTACTTACCTCGACACAACTAAACTTCCAGGATTCAAAGTTCTCGTCGCACACAAACTTCGAGGAGACGGCACGCTAACGAAAGCTCAATTATTTCCATCGGATGTCTGTAATTTCTGCGACAAATTAGATTGCACTCATGGCTGTTCAGTGTGCAAAGTAGCCCGATATTGTTCTGCAGAACATCAGAGATCTGACTATGAAAACCACAAGATTCGCTGTTCGAAGGACCTGGCAGACTTTCTCAGCGCCATCTAAAAAGCCAAATAATCAATTGTTATTAATGAGGGTCGCTGAGATTGATGGGATTAAAGTTGTTAACTTTGGCATTGATGTTTTGAGGTATGAACTTGACGTGCTCAAGAAATTCAGCATGTGTCAGCCGGCGTTATTAGCTGAAATTCAACAGGATCTTGCAAGTAAAACTAACCAAACCATAGATCCGAAGAGGTCTTTACTCGACGACATTAACAGTTTTGAGTTGCAACGACAGCTCGCAGACAATTTCAAGAATTCAGATTTTATGGATGCCATGACGTGTTTCTACGAATTGACTTTAGTTAAAGACAAAGCAACATTTCAAGCTGAACCTTACGTCAAAGAATATTTTTACCTTTCAGACAACAAAAGTAACGGCCAATTCGGACTAGTATTTAAAGCACGGCAAGGTGATTCAAAGTTGACATTTATCATCAAAAGTGCTAATTATCCTGTTGCAAACGACAACATCATCCACGAAGCATTCATTGGTCTGACAGAATTAAATAAACTCAGAAAGTATTGTCCTAACTTCGCTCAAACTTACGGATTGATTAGCTGTGCCGCTTCTTCAACAATTTCTACGAGTATTTGTGACAGTAATATGATCGATAAAACTGGAGCTCCGGCTCCTTATGTTATTTACGAGTACGTCGAAGGTCCTCCCTTAGCAACTTGGATTTCCCAACCTAACTTATCGTTAGAAGATATCTTTGCGGCTTTTTATCAAGTTTATTTCTCATGCAAGCTAGCGTTCGAACGCGCGAGCAATTGGGTGCATGGTGATCTTCATTCTGAGAATGTGATTATGAAACCATTAGAAAATTACGTCGTTTTGAAGTATGACAATTTTGAGGTCAGAACCAAGTGGATTGCGGTCATCATCGATTACGAATACAGTGAAATCTCAGTTGACAACAGAATATTTAGCGGGAAGATTAAGCCGATGAATGTTCACAGAGAAGACAAAGGAACCAATGTTAACAGAATTCTTGACATGATGCGATTATTTGGATTTTCATACCTCAGAACAGAAAATAACCAATTGAAAGCTATTCTGAACAACATCTATGGATATTTCTACAATGGTTTGAAGCCATCTTCTGATCCATCGTTTAAACAATTCAACATCAAGAATGACCATCAATCTGCATTCAAACCATCGTTAGAATTAGCACAAAATGTCATGTTTGGAAGTATCTCGTTTGATGGATTACTGCGAATCTTACAACACTACATGCCGTTACAGTTAGTAAATAACAATGGAATTATTCTCAACAACACAATTATGAATCAGGTTGATGTTTACAAGTCGTGGAAGCGTCAGAAGAATCCAGCTGATCCAATGAATTCTAAGGAGCTCCTTGATGAAATTAAATATCTCGTGGAACAAGTTGAGTCGGTGCTAATTTCTCCCTGGCCTAAAGTCGCCGATACTGTTGCAATTCTAGCTAGCTCACCTTATCCGGCGGAAGCTTACAAAGGTTACATTTTGGCGTTATTTAACTTGTTACTTAACAACAAAGATTCGATAGTTTACAACAATAAGATTTTCATGTTGGATCAAAATGCGGCACACGTCTACCGTAAAACTATCACGGATCAAACTTTGAGATTAAGAGATTATTTGATGCAACAAGTTTTCCCGTGGAGGTCTGGAATTGCAGCAGCTGCAGCTTCCGGGAAATTTGGTCCCAAGAGCCAAATGATTTACAACATCAATGAGACAAGCTTTCCAGTTTCCTTCAATTTCGAGCCCATCTTGTAATTTCTATTAAAAAGCAAGTTTGTGATGGGTGGAAATAACTCACGAGTGCAAGCCGCAAATGGCCAAGTAACGTATGAAATGAAAATGCAAGAACAAATGATGCAGGAAGCTATGATCCTTGCAAATGACACCACTTGTCAAGCTGCACTAAACGGCGGAACGAGCGAGAAGAATCCCCAAGAACTTGCTGATCAGGTAAATCAATTCTATCTGAAATACGCTTTGGACGAGAGATTTTACGATGCCGAATTGATGCGCGCAATTTCTTGCATCCTGAAAGTTGGTCTTACGACGGACAATCAACTCACTGCCGCCACTTATGTTCGTGATTTCTTCACTAATTCGAAACAAATCGGAGCGCCATCAGTTGAAGGTATTGCAATGATGACTGGAGTTAAGGCTAATCCTAACATGTTCGTGATCAAAGCACCAAAGAATCCTAAGTTCGATGGTTTAATTCATGAATATTTTATCGGAGTCGGAGGCTATGTTCCTAACAATCAAGGCGGGATGCAAGTTATCATTGGTACAAATTGGCTTCGGAGATTGTGTTTGAATTACGCGCAGATTCTCGGAGGATTTCGATGTGGACCTCCAATTGTCGATTCGATGACCAAAGAAGTTAAGAGTATGTGCAGCGCAACTGATCCTAATGGTTATGTTTCTCACATTATCTACGAGAAAATCGACGGCGACGACATGAGTAAAATGGCTGCAACTATCACAGCTCCTGAATTTATCACTACAATGATTCAGCTATCCTACGCGTTGGAAATCGGCCAAACTTTCAATGGATTTACACACTATGATATGCATCATCAAAATGTGATTCTGAGAAAGGTTCCCGGTGGAGAAGAAGCATTGGTTCCCTTTGTATTGACAGATTCTAACACGGTCTACGTGAAGTCCGCTTACATTCCGACGATGATCGATTACGGTCGATCGCACATTCAATATCCTCCGCCGGCAGCTGAAGTTTCAGGTTATCCAACGCTTCATTTCGGATTTTGGAGTAGTCTTTCGCAGACTAGTGGTTTGTTGTACGATCATGCTCGCCCTTATTATGACATCTACAAATTCTTGGGATTTTCATTGATGTCGATGGCTCAGGCTTCAAATCCTGCGTTCGAACAATGCTGGCAATTAATGCAATTCTTTGGGATGAGAACGAGGGACGATGTTATTTATTGGATTAACACTCAAATCAAAGAATATTTTAATGCATCGCAACCGTTCGAGAAGATGGGATTCTGTTTGGCGCAGCGAGATCAACAAGGGGCATTTGTCTGTGTTGCGGAGAAAGCTTCGACAATGTATGATTTCTTGGAGTTTATTGAAGTGGCATTTCCAGCGGTCTGGCAAGAAAGAGTTTTTAAGAATCCAATTGCTGGAGCTAAAGTTCTGCGCTGCGGTGTCGAGTGTAATGATTTTGCGGGAAGCATCGAGAATCTCACCAGCAACGTCTCAGCGAATAATTTGACCTCCTTGAAAGATTTCAAGGACATCGTGCGGTTCAGGAATAACTTTCTGGCGCGCGGCAACTACTTCAGTGAGAATTTCCCGCAGTCAACTTACGGCAGCAAAGTCATCGCAGATGTTGAAAGACTGGACACTGAAATTGTTGAAGGATTCGATGAAGTGAATAATAACTACGCTCAACAAATTTTGGCAAAAGCTGATGCTGTCGTTGATGCTTACAATGCAATCGGTTATCCGTTGCAATATCCTGCAGTGGCATCGGGTAATCCTGAAGAAATTGCTCGTTTCTTGTACCAAGTTGGAGGTTATTTGGATCGCATGCAAGCGTTCGCACAAGTCTACGCAGAATTCAAAGAGTATTACGAGGCTGGCGCTGACATCACTAGAATTTCTGGAAACCAGCCGAGCGCAGAACTCGAAGAATATGTGAGTCGCCACGTCACTCCAGTCTTTGAAGCTTACGACAACAGTAAGGGAGAAATCAGATCAATCTTGACTTCCACGCCAGTTCCAGAGGCTTACGTGAGTTACAAACAAACTCAAATCCTCAGAACTCAATAATAATTTCGTTTTAAATTAAAAAGATGAGTTGCGGAAAGAAGTTTTGCCCGTCGAATTACGAAGATGAGTCCAACAGTAACTTCGTGAAATGCAACCCCAAGCTCCGCAAAATGTCGATCCAGCGGATCCCGCCGCAGCCAATCCAAGCAGATCCTCCCGCAATCATGGAGCATTCAACCATTGTAACCGGAGGAGTCAACGAGGCCAACAAGATGCGGTTGATTATTTCATTGAACCGGTTGAAGGACGCTGCGATTCCTTATTGTTTGGTGTCTGAATACTTCGAAACTTGCTTCAAGGGCAAAATCGAGTTCGACAATGAAGCTCTGCGGGACATGTTGATTTACGGCCGTGAAGACGTCAAGAACAGCGATCTTTGCTACCAGACAACTTTGACCCAAGTAACCAAGGCAAGAATCAACACTTTCTTCGACATGACCGATGTCATCGATGGATTGAACGCCGTCTTCAGATTCCGCTCCCAGTAAAAGTCATAAACTATAATTTATTTGTTTATGCCACAATAATTGTTAAAAAGCACGATTAAACAATGTTAACTATTGGATATTGGAATGGATTGAGACTTCCAATTGAAAGCTACAATCCGAGGATTCACATCGGTAACATAGTTTGTGCCGACGGGCATATTTTGATTGCTAAGAAAGGCAGCCAGAAGAAACATCATTACGCTCACAGAGCTGGAGAAGGAAATAACGAATGCAGCCGTGAGAAAGGAGACTGGCACGTCTGGTGGCAATCAAGAATAAAACAACAATATTGCGAATTCAGATTCAAGAAAGACAACATTTTGAAGATCGCCGATTCTGTGAATTCGTTAAGTAGTGACACACTCTCGATTGTTGAGTTTCAGAATTCGGTGATGTCAGCGGAAGAAATGGCGTTCCGAGAGGCTTTTTACACAAGGACTGACCTTTTGAATCATGTTGGATTACCTTATTGTCGCTCGGAATTAACCTGGATTTTTAATTTGAACTCTGTTGACATCGATGTAGATGTTGTCTTTGGAGACATTGTTTGTTTTCAGTGGAAGAAAGGAACTCGTTACATGTGGAATGCTAAAGCTCAGCGAATCTATTACGACATAGGAAGAAAAGATCTCATTCAATTGTTGTTAATTCATGATCCGAAACGTGAATCTAGTAAGATGATTGGAAGATTAATTCCGTTGGCAAAGATCGATAAACTGTTGTTTAACAAGACGCTTAACGAAAACTTAACAGCCGCGCAACAGAGGTTAGATTGCAATAACATCGCCGATTATGAACCTTCCGACGAACCTGTTTCAGAAAAACTACTAACCTTGATTAAACGTTATTATTTCAAAAGCGGGACGGCAACAAAACATCAATTGCTTCGCAAGATTCAAGATCTGTTATGAAGGGATTTAACGTAAGAAGAGGTAATGTTTACGCTCAAGAAGATGATCCTAACGACGAATCTAAGGTCCCGAAGAGCGCTGACGATCTCAGGTTTCCCAATTACAGTCTTGAGATGCGCCAAGATCTGATAAAACGTCTCTCTGCCGCTCGAGACAAGCTGAAGATCATCGAAAATCAATACATTCTAACAAGTGAAAATGTAGACCATAGTTCTTACGTCAAAGATTTGAGAACTAAGATTGACATGGAAAATAAAGCAGGAAGTGACCTCTACGTAAAATGCGAGATGCGAGGTTGTCCGTTCAAACCTAACAAGACTCCAATCTATCTTAACGTTTGTAATAATTGCAATGAAATGATTACCCCTTTGTTGGTTAATATGTTGACCTTGAACAATGTTTTGCTTTACATGTCTTACTTGATAGAGATGATTACTTCGAGCTTATCAAACCAACTCACGGAAGACGAATTAATCGAATGCACCAAGAAAAGCGACATTCTCATATCATTGATCAATTGAGTTTTTAAAAACTTCATTCGCCTTTAATTCTATTTGGACTTGCGAACGTACTTGGTGACTTTCTTAGTGACCTTTCCGTCAACTGGCAAGTCCATAGTTTCAGTGTAGTTGTCGGCAAGATACATTCTGACGATACCTTCAGTCTTTTGGTTAGTCCGAGCGTTGTCGAGCAACACGCAAATTATCAACAGCTTGCTTGATTGATTTTGATTCAATGCAGTTGTGATTTTAGGCGTCAATTCCGGGCCAAAACTAGAAAGTGGCGTCAGAGTGAAAATTGGTTGTTCGAGGTATTCCTTCCACGGCAAAACATTGGATTCTTTAGCAATTGATCCAAACATGCAGGCTGGATTCCTCTGATCGCCAGTAATAATCGCGATGTAATCTCCCCCTTTGAACTTGTCGTAAAGCACGTCTGCGGCCTTCTTGGCCTCCCTGTATTGATCAAGACGAATTTGTCCTTCAGGAGTGGGATTCTTCCCACACATCTCTTTGTGTTCTACCCAACTCTTAGTTTGACATTCAACGCTACAATAAGTATAGCATTTGCAAACTGGACAATTCTTAGAATATTCAGGTTCCATAATTGCATTGCAACCATCAGCTTCACAATAGAAAATTTGATTCAAAGGATATTTCTTACGACCAGATTTTCCCTTGCGCTGTGCGATCTTTTCAGCCCTTGATGTTTTAGTCTTCTTCTTGAGCTCATCAAGTGACGGCGCTGCAGGCTTGGGCTTTGTTTCCTTAGGCTCCGAAGGCGTAGGATTTTCAACAATGTCATTAATCAAATCGTCAACGTCAGCGTCAGCCATAATTAGATTCTTTTATCTGGAATATCTTCTCCTTAAATTAAGTTTTTAACAACAATTGTGTTGTTAAATTGCTTATTGTTGATCATTGATGTGTGAGCTCTCTAGTTGGAGCTTGAGCTGCTGTTGGAACGCGAGTTGGATCTGGAACGGCTGCCCGAATCACTTCTGGAGCGGCTGCGCGATCGACTGCGAGTCGTCGATTCCTTGTGTCCTCCGCAACCACAGTCCTGCTTCGGCTTCTTGCAGCGGTGGCAATCGCGTTTCTTCTTGGGCTTGCACTCGCGGCATTCACCGCAACGAGATCCCTTGCAAGGGCAGGCACGGCTCACCTTGAAGTGCTTGGATTCTCCACCCTCGTTCTCGGTCGTCAGAGTCACGTGGTCGTGGGGATGCTCAATGGCAGGCAGGCGCTTCACTCCCTCGGAGTCTCCGGGCAACTTGAACTGCTCAATTCCGTCGTAGTAAACGCGAATCCACTTGGCGCAGTGAACGGGCTCCCACTTCAGCGACAATCCCTTGCAGTCGTTCTGCGTAATGCAGGCGTACACCTTGCACTTGGAATAAATGCACGTCGTGCAGCAGTTGGCAGTGTGGGACTCCTTTCCGCAGCGGGACACGGCAGAGACCGTCACGCAGATTCCCTTCACCTTCAGATTCGTCAAGCGCACCTGGTTGTCGCAACCGGCCACCTTAAAGATACGATCGTAGTTGTGGGGTCCGCACTCGCACTTCGGGGTGTCGGGCGAGCAGCTCTTCTCCTTGATGATCACGCAAGCGTTGCAACCGCAAGTAGCTCCATGGTGGCTGCCCTTGCTGTGTCCGACGTTGAACGACGAGTTGGAAGAATTCGAAGAGTTGCTTCGGCTGCCAGATTGCGATCCACGGCTTCCAGAGCGAGAACCACGGCTGCGGCTTCCCGAACGGCTGCTCGAGTGATTCGACCACTGCTGAGATCCAGGCTGGCTTCCCGAGTCCGGAGAGCTGGTGTCATCGCAATGCTTCTTGTACTTCACGTACACCTTGTAGTGATCCACCGCAGACGCCGAGTGCTTCCAATTGACCGTAGCAGAAAACAAATCGTCACTGTCGCAGCAGACGTCGCGAGGAGCATGAGGACGATCTCCTCCGGCGCAGCAATCGGGATCACTGCAGCATCCGTTAGGATGACCGGAATCTCTGATCTTGGGAATCAAAAGCTCCAAATGATCGCGAGGACGAGGGCGCGAATGACGCCGATCGCTATTCATAGTATTCTCCTCACTTCTCCAGCTCGCAAACAAGGCGATGACAATGAGAACAATGATGACGATCACTACGATGGTCAGAATTCTCGCCATTTTCAGGTTTTGATGACTTCTTTTAATCAACGTCAATCTTTTCTAAACTCGAAGCCCTTCGAAAAATGAAAACGAACCAAAGTTAATTAATAACTGGAACCTTGAATTCGTCAAGTAGTCCATCGAGTGCTAAAGATTGATCTTCTCCAATCCAACCAACATATTTCTCAAAATTTCGTCCAATAGTTCGATAACCTATGATGTGACATAAACAATGATCTAGTGTTCCGAGATTGAAACTTGTTACCTTATTGTTGAAGATTGGAATGTTAACTAAATCTCCTCTTCCATCATTATAGTACAAATAAACTCTGTATTCGTGAATATCTCCAGATTTCAGGTGTGCCGGTTCTTTGATGTTGATGACATTTTGATGACCATCCTTAGTCAACCAAACTTCAATTTCTTTATCTGAATCGTTAGGTTTGTGCTTATTCTCGGTATACTCTAATTCTCTGCTAAGTCGTCCTTTGCTCGATTTTATGCGACAGTGAAATTCTTTCAGCGGTACAAAGAAGACTTGAATTACATTGCCGTTAATGTAGAATTTCCTGATCCAGTTTGTTTTACCGGCGCTAAGATCTTCAAGCTTGTTGTAATCTTTGATGTTGTTCAAGTTCAGGAAGTCCATTTTTCTGATTGGATCAGAACTTAACAATAAGATATATTTGTCAGAGTTGTCATTATTCCAGGTTATTCTAACTCCTGTGGGAAAGATTTTATCAACGTGAAGGTGAAGTTCCAGCACTTCTAACACGTCTTTCACAGAATCAATTCCAAGTCCAGCTAATCCAAGTATTCTGTTGATAATCGAATGTTCTGTGATATTCTTGCGCATCACCTTAATAAGAATTAGTAAAACTAACCCTAATACCACGGTGGCCGTTGCAACTACTCTGTTTCCTTGTCTTCCGCTCATCTTTTACATGCGAAACTGCAACATTAAAAGACCTAAATAAAAGACTTTAAGTAAAAGCACGAGAAAATGAGTACGGTTTCCAGAACGAGAACCGTCAGCACTCAACCTGTAGCCAGCAGAACGACTGTTGTTCAGACTGCTCCGAAGAAATCAAATGCTGGAATGATTATTTTTATCATCCTCTCGGTGATCCTGTTGGTTGTTGCAATCATCCTTTTGATTCTGTACCTGAGAAAGAAGCCGGCCACAAAGTGCACTAATACGAGTCAATGTTCAGCTGGTCTGCAATGCGATCTCGGCGCTGGTATTTGCGTGGAGTGCTTGACAGACAGCAATTGTCCCGCTAGCAAATCAAAATGCGACACAAGTGATAAGAAGTGTAAGGCTTGCATTAACGACAGCCAGTGCAGTGGAACCAATAACAAATGTTCTCCCACTACCAGCACTTGTGTGCAGTGCATCACTGATGCCGAATGCGGCGGAACTGAATCAAAGTGCTACAATGGACAAGTTTGTGTGCAATGCGTTGACGACGGCAATTGCAGCGGAGGAACCCCCAAATGCAACAAATCAAACCATCGATGCCAGCAATGTTTGAGTAATTCAGACTGCAGTGGTTTGACCCCAACTTGTACCCTCGGCATTTGCGTCGCCTAAAATACTACCATCTTATAATTCTAAAAGCTAGAATTATATAAATTACTGTTATTGGAAGCCGTAGTGGACGAAACCGCAATCTTTAGCCATGTTGTCCATGGTAGCTGATATTGATTGCACCAAATTATTAACTTCGTTCGGGTTCTTAATTCCAGGCAGATTAATTGTTTTGCTAGCTTTATCGTTGATATTCTGCATCGTAATGCTGGCATCTCCTTGCACGAGGATAATAATGTTCATCTTTTTGGCTTTCTCTTTGACCTTGATGAAATTGTAGTTGTTCTCAATTGCACTAATCAAGTGCTCCGCATCATAAGATATTTCATTCCCCATCTATAGTTTGCTTTTTAAAAGCGCTCGATTTTAACAATCTTTGACACGTCAGTTTCGATTTCAGCGTGAATTAGCTTGATGGTTTCGACAGTTTTGTCAAAATACGTGATTTTAGCATCCGTAATCAATGGGAACGACTTTGCTTCCTTAGGTTGATCAGGACTAAATGTTCCAACGGTAAGCAACGGCGTAAAGATGTTGAACTCTGAGGCCTTTCCTTCGGTCTTGTTCTTTCGAGACGGCGGGATGATTGATTCAGGTTCAAAACGAGCTATAGCATCATCTTCACTCTTAAATTCGTAGGATAACCTCAAGTATTTGCGATGAAGATAAATAGGCGGGTTAAATTCAATAGACAAAACAGCTTTCTCATTGTGGTATTTGACACTAATTACTTCATCGAGGACAATTTCATCGTCTTTACTTGTGATCCAAAGTTTGAGGTTTCTGACGGGAAAGACAAATCTCAATCCATAGAAGAGATCTGTTACTAGCGGACTCTGTGAAACAAACAGATAATTGGGATCGGCGTCGTCATTTGACTGCGGAGTAACTTTCAGTTCGTTAGGATAACAATCATATTTAGCAAATGTTGCCCCAGTTCCGGCTAGCCACAAAAAGCAGTCCATAGATTTGATGGTGCGGTGAATTTCAAGCGTTTTGTCAGATTCCATGCTTTTTAATTGTTAAGTGCGTGCTTAAATCTAATAAGTCGGAACGGATTTGCCTTCAACTTCAATAAAAGCTCCGCACGGTTGTTGGAGTTGATCAAAGAATGCTTTGGAAATCTTTATTCCATTAATACTGTCGCGATCTCTGGTGATTATTCCCATTTCGATGCACGCTAAAAAGTTCGGTTCTAAATCGGCATCAGGATTCTTGCGTTGTCTGATAAGATTTGTACTGTCAATGTGAGCTTTTCCTGCGTAAAAGCTGATTAATCTGTTATCAATCGCGTAATTGATAGCTCCAGAGATCTTATAGAATGGATGTTCTTTGTCATCTATCGTCCAAATTTCAATTTTAAACTCTCCTTTGCACAACTTAATAATGCTGTAACACGCCATGTACCTAAAGATTACAAGCGGAGTATTATTGATCATGCAAATCCAATCATTAAATGTTAGGTATCCCTTCTCGGTTAGTTTCGTGATTCTTATGATGTAGCGATCATTCTTGATTCTGAAGAGCTCAGTTGCATTAATATCAGTTTCTGCATAAATCTGGTTAGAAGAAACCAAAGTAATATTATCAGCTGGTATTTTACCGGTCATGAAGATCGGCTGATAATGAGAGATTTCTACTTGATTTTCCATATTGAGTTTTTAAAACATTAGCAAGAATTGTTATTTAATCATTTTGTGATGGCGTATTCCAAAGCCAAGTCTCTCCAGGTGCTGTTATCGTTAACGTCAGGCAACGTGGGATTTGCGGTGATTGGATAAGGAAACTTATTGGGAATGAATCCGAGATCTTGCCAGACCGTGTCAAACCACATAGGCACGAGCACCGCCGGTTTGATCGACTTGGTTTGATTAATGTATTGGTCATCTTGCCCGTCGAATGCATTATTGTTAGTTCCAGCCTCGGCGCGAAATCCAAACGGTGCCATCGGCAAACCATCATAAGTCAGCTGAGGAGGGTTACTTGTTGGGATGCTATTTAAACCAGCGCTACTATAAAGCCTTCCATCGATGTCACCAATGAATTTAGCACGCACATGATGCCCAAGATCGTGACGATTCTTCTCGCCGACAAAAACTCTAGAAAGAGCATCGCCAGCAGATGCAGCATTGATGTTATTCAGCACATTAACTGTAATAGGGTTATGTTTTGTGCCTCTAACCATCGCCGTAGGAAAATGAGAGGCAGCCAACTTTGTATCAATCAACGTTGATGCTTTGATGTTATGTTTGTAGCTTTTGTTGACGGTTTCAATTCCTGCGCATGGAGACAGATCAATATCGCGGCTCTCGTTTCTTTGATCTGTAAGGCTCGCGTTGTCTAAAATTGCCCGGTTGTCCCCAAAGAATGATCCAAGGGCATTGGCGAATGTCAGAACTCCACCGGTATTTTCTCTGATATCAATAACATATTTAGTGGGATTACTCTGGTTGAGCAGCGTAAAAAGACTCGCCCAACATGCGAGTTCGTTGCTGATATGTTTGTTGCCCGGCATGTCGCTCCTACCGAATGTCAGAGCAGAAAGTGCGACAAGGCCATTAGGATCAAATCCTGAGCACGTAGACAATCTAATGTAGGCAATAACTTCGCCATCGCTGTACTCCGATCTGACGATGCCTCCAAGCATCACTGCTTCATTGTCTTGAAAGACAGTGTATGGATGAGTACCGTAAGAATCTACCAAATCAGGAGGTGTAGCACCGCGAGGATAAGCAATAAATTCAACTCTTGAGCCATTCGAATTGTAACCAAAATCGGCCATGTTAGATGTTGCCGGAGCATCAGACAATTCAGGGCCAGTAATTGCAAACCACACATTATAAGCTGATTCTAAATAGTTATCTGCACCAATGTCGATGTCGAGCAGTGGATCTCCAGAAGCAATGAATTCCCTCAAACCGGTCGGATCATTACGATCAGCAATCCGATTTAAAGAGGTTGCCGCATTGCCCCGCCCTAAATAGATCAATGCCGAAGTATGTGAATTCCCATAAGTCCTTGCCCCGTAATTTCTCCGGACGAAATCGTCATCAATCAACGCTTGAGCGACATCTGAAAACGTGTCTAATCTATATTCTGACCCAGCATTAGATAAAAATGAAATGTTTGTGTGGGTAGATATACCAAATACTGAAGCGAGTTCACAGATGGCAGAACAGGTTTCAGCATAAGTACTGCTAGATCGGACTCTATGGACGGCAGAGATTCTAGCAATGCCATGGATTTCGGGATCATAATCTTCAATAATGCTTGACGAATCGAATAAAATCCTGACGCACGGTTTCTGCGTATGAGGGTGAACGTGAGATTTGGAATACTTTCCTCCAGAAGATCCCGGCATAGAGGCTGAGACAGCATGGGTACCGTTAATGATCGAAAAAGCCCCTCTGAATCCGGAGATCGTCACATCGTCAGTAGGAAAGAAGAAGTTACGCTCTTTGAGATGCAGCGTGGTGGAAATGCTGCCCGCGATGGTCTTCCAAACTCCGATGTAGCCAACTGGATCAACGTATTCGTCACTGATCTTGTTGTGACGCTCGACTTTGCCATGGATTAATTCGTGCAACAATTTCTCGAACTTCTTATCACCGATGTATTGCTTAGGCAGAGGACTTCCGTGGCGTTCGGGCTGAGAAGCGTGAGTAAAATAATCATAGACGTACTTGACCATGTTAATAGGATTGTCCCATTTGGAAGTGATATCGTCGCGCAGTTGAATCTTCGGCTTATGTTTCAACCGCTTGAATCTACCAAGGTTCTCCAGCTCACCGTAATCCTTATTATCGGCCGTGCCGTCCCATAGCGTCCACAACTGCATATAGCCCAAATCATTGTCGTGTGATTGAATTTTGAAGGTGCTGGCTCGTTCGTCTCGAACGCCAAACGGTGCCGCTTCATTGTTGTTGACAATCAAAGAGTCATCGCTAAGCACTTCCACGGAACAAGTGTCGGTAGGAATCGAGTAATCAGTAGGTGGAATAGCGTGGAGAAGGTCGTATCCGACATCCAAACTGTAGCCGACATCGCTGAGCTGAATTTCCCGGAGTTGATCGATGGGACCGTTGTAAAACTTAACTGATGGCACCCCATTGTCGTAGAAGAATTCAGCAGCACTGTAGCCGATAAAATCATCAATGCTGGTGTGGATCCAAAACCCAAGGAAGTTGTCGAAATCCGATCGCGAAGACGAATTCGATCTTGACTTGGAATTGCTCCGAGCAACAAGCATCTTAGCTGACGAATCAGAGTTTTTGGCGGCGAATCGAGCTTGCATGGTTGTTTTATATCGGGAACTTTTTAATTAACAACATTCGAGACGATTTGTAACGGGGTCTCTGCGGTTTGGTTGAAATGACGAAATGTTATGCTAATTCTCGCGTAGTCTTTAGATTTCTTATCTGTCCTAATCACAGCTCCCGCCGAATCAAAAACTTTAACTGATTTCCTCACTGGAATAGAATGCTTCCAAATAAACGATGATTCTCCTAGCATGATGTAGAGTGATCTCCTCGGAATAAATGCTTCATAGCTTGCACCAGTTATAGAATTAGTCCAAATCATGTTAGTATCAGCTCCAAGGCTCACACCGAAAACCAACGGTTCATTACGATCAGTGTGCGCAGAAATTCCTGTGTCCGGGTAATAGTAATTTACCAAACATTGTTGAATCTTGATCCCAACCAGACCCTTTTCAATGCGTTCTGCAACGAGTTTTAGATTACCCCAATCTTGGATTGCATCCTTGTTGTCAAAATGTCTTCCCGTGTAAGTCATGCCATAATGCTGTGTTGGACGTTTTCCAGACAACTCAGTATTCCATTTAGTTTTCATGATTTGCTCGATTAGCATCGTTTCCTGGTGTGGCAACAACCATTCAGCGAGCACATGCAATCCTTCTGGCGCACTCGGAGGATTAACGACGTGTTGACAATTATTAATTTCATCCAAAAATGGATAAGGAGTAATGTTTGGTTTCATTTCTAGTTTTATTATATTTTATCGTTAAATGTAATTTTAGTTTTAACGACGGTGACATTCAAACAAAATCCAGCAATGAATCCTAAACCGAAACTTATAAGTAAGGAACCTGATATTGATCTTGACAGCATAGTTACAACGAGAAAAGGTAGTGCACTTTCGATCTCGGCAGATTCAATGAAGTTCCTTAAGCGCGAAAATTCCGACGAACTTTACATTACTGACTATCAGAAGAACCAATTCAGCGATGAAGACGACGATAAATCACCACATATTTTTAGTCCGAGAGAATGGATTAGCGAATCTGAAGAGAATTGTAGAGTTGCAAGTTTAGACGATTTCAAGTATGAAATAAAACAAGAAATCTATGCGATTCTCCCAGATTACATCGTTGGAGGCGCAATTACTAAAATGCAGTTAATTTCGGGCAGAATTGTCGAGGTTGGGACAATTACCGTGGATCCAACTGATCGCTACGTGCCACGACAGCTAAAACTTCCAAATTCAACCCTTGACGACTGGACCACTAAGTTTAGAGCCGATGTGAATAAAGATACAAAACAACTTCGTCAAACAGTCGTGAGACGCTACCTTGTGGAATTAGATGAACCATTTCGCCTGACAGAGAAACAAGCGAAGAGACTCCAGCGTTACGCATTCGAATCGGACAATACTAGACTTTGGATAGATTACAGGTATATTCTGGGGTCCAAGAAGAAATGTATCAAAGAACTCTCAACAATCAAACGCATTGAAGCCACCACGAGTCATCTCATTAATTATTTGAAAGAAATTACGATCAACATTGGGGATTACATTGAATATGAAGACATGGCTCCTTCGTCTCACAACGGTAAAACTTATCATTTCTTGGTCTTAGATTACATTTGCATGGATAAACTCGACATTCGCTACGTCATAAAATGTAATCAACACATCAACCGGATTCTGACAATCAGGAAACTTAACGACTTTGACGTTAGATTCGCCTACAAAATTGACAAGTATTACCTTTTTAAACCAACAGAGAAGCACGAATACCGGGTTCACAGTGGCCCTCGATTGCACACCTTTAACGTGAGAACTTTCATTGTAGAGATTTTTAGCAAGCTTCAAGTTTACGTCGTGAAGAAATCTTTGTCTGACATTAATGATATTAAGTCTGAATTGCAAGAAGAATACGATGGCAGCGTCTCTTTAGTTCCATGGAATGTCGTTAAACCTAACAATCAAGGTAGTGGAATTACTTTAACTTCTTACGCTAAAGGTTTAGCATTCAAACAAGGCGAAGAACCAACTAATAGCAAGAGTTACATCTTCTTCCACAGCAAAGATTATCATAATTTGATCTTAGATTGTAATAGTCCCCAATTTATGGAATTTGTGCAGACCGCAGATGATGGGACACTTTTTAGGAATCCAGTCCCAAAAGATATAATTCTAGGAACTCCATTCACTTGCAACAGAGAACAATACCGCGGAAAGATCAATTTGAACTGGTTTTATCCGACAGAACAGATTAGATTACTTCATTTGTACATTACTACCGACGGTAAGCACCCATTTTTCAATGACATTCACAATCCTCCGAGGAGCTTATTTAGGGAAGCCTGTTTGTGTATTTTCGACATCTACACTTCGGGCGTGACTAAATCTAATCCGACAGTCAACAGCGAATGGACCAGAACATTCATTGACAAATATTGTTGGTGGGAAGCACTTCACCTCAGTTAAAAAACCAAATGAAGTTTTTAACTGCAGCAATTGCAGTTAAATTGTGTGGAATTAGTGCTTAGGTTTGACCGGGGCAAACTGGACAGATGTTATTTCTTTGATTTGCCAAGCTTCGCCTCCACTGAAACACTGCCAACAACATGATTACGAACAGAATGATAATAATGACAATCATGATAATCAAGAAAGCAATGAAAGTGCTACGATTGACCACGGGTTTCGTAGGAGCTCCATAAGGTGATGTCCTGACCGGAGAATACGACATCTTTTGATTCAGCCTTTTTAATAACGTGATTTTTAATGTCTTAGTTTCGCGACGACTCCGGGAAATTTCATCACAATCATCTTGCAGATGGACAAAATTAAGTCAAAGACTTTGGGGTCCAAGAATTCTTGAAGTTTCTTCAAGACACTTTCTACGTTATAATCAAGAAGCTTCGGTGTCAATGATTCAACGTCGTATTCAACTTCAATCATAACAAAATCCTTCACTTCTTGATAATTCCAAGATTCATAATTAACGTCCGCAAGTTTCGATTCCTCCTTATTTACCCCTTGGCCAGTATCTCTTTTCCAACGACAATACATGATTGCGTTGATAATGTTGGGGATGTTTTGATATTTCAAGAGGAATTCGATGTTCTTAGGAGGACCATTACCTGGAGCTCGAGGATTAAAATCTGTGCCGTTCATGATACAAAAATCAACGAATTGTGCTTCCGACAGCTGCATCGAATTTAGCACATTGTTGAAAATGTAACACTTCGCCATGGGAGATCGCGCAACTTTGTATTGAGTTTGAGACTTAATGTCGTGAATCATAATCGGACAACGGTACATCAAAGCATCACTGTCGATCGTGTAAGCTGCGGCTACGTGTTTTCTCCTCGCCATTGCGGCACAAGTCTGTTCTCCTTCAGAATACGCAACAACAACAGGAAATCCCAAGGCCCTGAAAATGTTCTGCAAGATCACATGTTCTTCTCGCGTGATCACAATGTACCCTTTGACTTCAGTAAGTAACCGCTTTCTAAGATCTTCAATGTTATTAATTGGTGTTGGGAACTCTGTCTGCAGAAATGTGGTGTCGGCTTGCGTAAGTTGAAATGTTGTAGGTTGCCCACTTGTTAATTCCATGATTCCTCTGCCAATTCTGCGCAATTCGTCGATCCGGCGTTTCCTTTCATCTGATGTTTCTTTACGTTTAGCTTTCTCATTGTCTTTCAACGCCGGAGGAGGTCCATCGAAGACGCAAACCGGAACAACGTTAGCAATAAGAATGTTACTAAAGAACTTTAGACTCTTCTCGATCATGTAAGCTGAAGCCGATTCTTTATTAACGTCTTGGTAAATTAAATCAATCTTGTCGGCGTTGTCGCTGATGAATCGAGATTTCCGGGCGTAACAAACACACGCGATATCAAACGAAATCTTGCACCCAGCGAAAATGCTGAGGTTAAATTCTTTCACTGCTTGGGCATCTCGTTTCCTCACGTAATCTAACAATCCAGTGATTCCCATCTTTAAAAACTTTGATTTAAAATTAAAATGGAGTTTGAGATTCCATTTTTCAAGTCCAAGAAACACGTGGAATTCGAAGATATCATTGATTGGAAAGTAATTGCTCCAGATGAAAAGATTGCTACCGGTGACATTCTATTATTTAGTGGATCTAGTTTTGTCTCCAGCGGCTTGAAATTCTTTACGACGTCGCGGTGGAATCACGTTGGAATGGCAGCTTGGGTAGAATTAACGCATAAAGACAAACGTAAATCTAAAGACTTGTTTGTCTTCGAATTAGGCAGTCAACCTTACACCGATTTAATGAGCAGGAAAATGCTTGACAAGAAAGTGAGGTTAGTAAGATTAGGTGACATTGCAACAATGTACGACATCATCTCACACCGCAGAATTAACGTCGAACGCAACAATGAATGGTGTCACAAATTTCAGGCTTTCATGTTGCGGTGGAATAAAACACCATTCTTCTCAATGTCAACAACGATCAAAGCTTTTTACATTACTCCCGGTGCAGAAGATAATGTTACGACCTGTGCTCATTTGACTGCTAAAATGCTCGAACACATGGGAGTGAACAAAGTAAAATTCGATCCGAGTCAGCTTGCGCCAAGTCATTTCAGTTCCTGCAGCAAAGCCTTCGACGACAATATTTTCATTGGTCCCGACCGAGTTATTTACAAAGATCAATCTCGAATTAACGCAAGGTTAACATTCACGACCGCAATCTTTGTCTTCCTAATCATCATTTTCATCTACATCTATTTCAAAGCAGCTAAGAGGAAGAAGTAAGGAGTTTTTAGAATTTGACGTTCTCAAACCCGGGCAGTGATATTGTTGGAACCACGTTATTGACTAGCCCGTTAAACAATCGCATCACAAGTTTTATCGGACGGCCAAACATCAAATCGTTCATTCTAGTTAATACGAACAAAGGAGTATAAAAACACGGTTTCTCAACGTAAGTGAACCAAGTAGGACTATAGATCTCAAACTTAACGACTTCAATAATCAATCTTTCCATCTTAACTACTTCTTCGATCGAGAAATGTCCTCGAGCTCGAGGGAACAAGCTGTAGATGTTGTAAGCGCCTTCGTCTAAATGATATTTGTTCATCATGTAACAACAACACCACGCGATCTTCTTGTAGAAGTATGGATCATTTGACGTGTCTGGAAAGATTTTCAACAAGAATCTGTAAAATAAATCCAAGCCGTGAAACATGATAAAGAATATGATTTCATACGACATATTCTCCAAGGTCCCGTTACAATCCGCAATTTCATCAGTGCCTTCCCATAATCTGACATGATCTTTAGGATAATACATAATGTGGTTCATTTCTTCGACGATGCGAGCGTTGTGATCAATCAAACTATGATCTGGTCTCCAAAGACCGTAATCTGCTTCGTGCTTGACAAAGTATCCCGAGAAGAATGGGTGCAACAACACTTCATCCATAGTCAACCGAGTACTCGGGTCCAATTGCAGCATTTTCTCCAACAGATCAGCAAATTGATCAAATGTTCCAGGAGAGTACATGCCGTCTGACACCGCTCGATTGAACAAATTAATGCTATTTGTTCCCATGTTCAACAATACAGACATGTGTTTAGGCTTGTGGCGAGCCATCACAACTTTAGGTCCGTTTCCAACTAGCTTCTTGTAGACTTCTGCGCTTGGACTGCCGCGTCGCGTAAAAATCTGTTCTAAGACCGCAAGATCTCCATCAGCTTCAAATAGTACTCTACCGGTGATTAATTCGAAGAAAGTGCACCCTAAGGCCCACACGTCCATGCTGTAATTGTAGTTCTTATTACCAAGATAAACCTCTGGTGCCCTGTAGTAAGGAGTTCCAGCATGCAATGAATTTTGAGTTACAAAATTAAGAGGCTTAGTCATCCCAAAATCACTGATTTTACCTTCTGGACACATGAATGCTGCTCCGGTATCGGTTCTTTTCATCGGCTTGTTATGGTATAGAATGTTTCCAGGCTTGATGTCGCGATGACAAATATTCTTAGAGTGCAAAAATTGTAACCCGCACGCAGCTTGAAACATCAACCGTTTACGATGACTCGTCGGAGCTCCATGTTTATGAATGAGGTCATGAAGACTCCCGTTCGCCTTATCCATTAAAAAGAAAAGCTGATCATACTGAAATTCTGGCTCAATGTCACCCTTCAATGGACACGGATCTTCGTAATATATTTTAGTAGCCGATTGAATGTAAGGATGATTTATATGGGCCATAATATAAAGCTCTTTCATATTAACAATACCCGGTAACTCACTGATCCACTTTGTCTTATGGAACGGTTTCTTCAATGCATGCACATGGCCTTTGGAATCCGATACTGAAATTACATTTGCAAACCCGCCCTTTCCGAGAAGTCCTTGGAATGATAATTTATCAGACATTTTACTATAAATACGTTGACTTTAAAGTAGATTTTCGATAATAGTAGCAACTTTAAAGAGTTCGATTTTATTTGTTAGTGACTTAAGTTTTTAAATATCATTTCTAAAGCAGAGCAATAATGGTATTTCAGATCGTCAGCAGTTTGTAATATGCTAAGATGTCAGCTTTCAATCGCACGAGGTCTTCGTCTTTACCATCTTTCATGATTATAATTGTTCTCGCGAGGTTCGTCACAGGTTCAGATGATAAGACATTAATTGGAAGATTAGCGGGAAACATAACTTTAAGGTATGATGCAATAGCAAGAACTTTAGGGTCTAAATCTTCATTATGATCGAGATTGTGAACCATTCTTCGCATTTGTTCCAGGGTTTCAATTGCAACTTGCGTGCCTGTGAAGATTTTACCTACAGCTTCATTGAGAGTATCTACAGGTAATCTTTGCCTTGTAAGCTTGTCCTGCTTTGGATCTTGCAACGCAACACTCATCAGGTATTCTGGATTGAAGACGCTCGCCCTATCCTTAGGGACTCGTCTAATCTCTGCGAAGCCGCCTTGTTCCATTTTAATAATTTTAGGAATAAAAACGAATTTAAAATTTTATTGCTTGGAATTATAAAAACCAAGAACTATCATGGCTCAAGCTTCTTTTCAGGCTCCGACCAATGTTCCGGGAAGCGTTGATTTCTCTGCATTGCTCGCGTCGCAAACCCAGAACCAGCAGGTTCAGGCATTCAAGCCGGCGCTTCAGCAGCAGACCCAGTTTGCTCCTCAGCCGCAGTACGTTCAGCCGCCTCAGCAGTTCCAGCAACCGCAATATCAGCAGCAATACGTCCAACAGCAGTTTCAGCCTCAGTACGCCCCTCAGCAACAGTTCCAGCAGTTTGTGCCGCAGGCCGCCCCGAAGACAAAGAGTGCTGCTCCGACCGCTGATCAGAAGCGTCGCGACCTCATCACGAAGATCATTCAGAACAAGGACCCCTTTGGCATTCTGTTGCTTCAGTTGGAGCTGCAGTTGGACCAGACGCAACTTGCTGAGCTCTTTAACGACGTCGCCAAGTCGATGGGCATTCAGCTGACCCAGTAACCAATTGAGGAAATAAGCAACTGAAGAAAACAACCACTAAACGTTAAATTTAACTACTGCTTAGTAGTTAAAAAGCCTATATAAAAGACATTCACATCTCCGATGAAAATAAATAGAATTGTAAACATTGAGAGATCTAGGCCAGAATATGGCACTTACAAGAATGTAAGAATTAAATCATATTCAAGACCAGAACATGGCCTGTTTGTAACAGATTCATTTGGAGAAGGCCCAAGATCAATGGCTGCGTTAGGACAACAAATTATTGACGGCACCGGAGTCTTAATTAACAGTGATGTTACAGCGGCATCGATTGCAATTAACCAAGAGTATCGGCTTCAAGGCAGGAAACCCCTCAAAGAACGATACAGCATAGGAGACACTTATGATTTGAATTTAGATTTAGTTCAAGATCGAGACACTGGTTTCTTGCGTGATGCCATTACCATAGTTGAAAATAAGACCAATGAGGCGGTTCGAAATGAGAATTGTCCGCTGACTGAGGAAGAGCAAGATGTGATTAGATCAATTTACATGTTGTGGTGCGGAAGAGACATTAATGTCACCGTAGAGTATTTGGATGGCGTCATCGAAGAACGAGATCTAACTTTGGATGAAATGATTGATCAAATTGGATTGCAGAAAGAAATGTTCAGAACTCATTACAATAGAATCTTTGGGATTGCGCCGCGGAGTATTCTAGGATTTATTAATTCTGCAATGTCAGATTACGATCTCCAAGAATATTATTACGTTGACAGCGCTGGAAACTCGTCAAAACATCCAATCGATGAAGATCATCTTATGGCTTACGTCATGTTGATGCACATTAATGTTGACCGGTTGCAAGACCTTCAAACTCGCATGCAAGTGAAATACGACAAGCTGAGGGCGACATCAACTGATGATCAACTTCGGGCCATTCAAGCCGAGAATGAAGAAACATTCATGTCCGAGTTGCGAGCTGTAATCCTAGACTTTCGTGTGCGCATGGCCGACAACTTTAGAAAGTGGACTTGGATTGAAGATGTTTTGCTGGGTAACATCGGAGAAGTTTATCCTGAGTATCCCGGAATTGACATTACGTCACCATTTGAACCAGCAGGGCAAATTGCAGTGCAAGGCATTGACACGTATTATTTACGCGTCGGAGAAGCAACTAGGGAAGAACTGATGAATAAGTTTACTTACGTTGAATTGTATTATTTGGCCGGAAGTCTCGCGTTGGGTTACGAAGACGACATTGATTTCAGTACAGAACAAAGTTATGAAAATGTAGCGGATACTATCATCTTTTTGTTGGATAGAATGCAAATTGATCCCAGACACATCTTAACACCGTTTGGGGTAAGAATTATAGTTAATGCTGAATTGACGGAGAATATTTACAACTTCAACCGCAAGATCTTAGAACATAACAGTGAAGAATTGTATTTGTGTTGCCAACAGCAAGGAATAGAAACTGGCTATGAAGATGGATTTAAGGATCAAATTGTATTAGTGGAAGAGTTGATTTCTGCGTACTTAACTCCAACTTTCTACACGCACGTCGAACAATTCAGGGCAACAATTAGTGCTGTGGAGAAATTGAAAACTATCGGCGGTGACGACTTATTCTTTGAGAACAACATAGATTATTTGTTCTATGGTATCGGCGATGGGGTTTCATTTTACAAACCTTACCGGTTGAAGGAATTAATCGACACATTTACAGAACTGGGAGCGTTTTACGAACCTTACTCGATGTTGGAGCATGTAGGAAAACCAGCGCTCTGGGTCAAGTTTCCGCACAGAGTGTTGCGACGATTGGTCAATTTCATCTTGCCAAAATGGATCTCGATGTCCGGAAATGATTTAATTGAAGCTAGAGCTCGCGATTCCTTTGCATTGTCTCAAATCATTAACACTATCCTGACTAATGGAGAACGAACGTATGAACTCGAATTATCGCCGCAAGATCGGCAGAGTAACATTGCAATGATTCTGCACAATGCGAAACCCGAATTGGAAGTGCAATTAGTGTCATTCTTTCTGGGATTGTTTAACTTAGGAGCACAATTGTCTGATTGGGAGGAATCAATGCTTGGCATTAGCGACAAAGCAATTCTAGAATACATGCAAGATGGAAACTTCTACGAATACGTTGATCCTGAAACAACGGTGCGGTTGAAAGAGAAGATCTTCTACATGTTGACGAGCGAGATTAGCGGCTACTACGATAAGTTAAAGCTGAGAAATGGAACAGATCTGAGCTCATTTGTTGGAAATCTCAGATTAATTAAGTATTACGATGATGAATACAAACTCGAATGGTACGACGAAATGATGACAATCGATGGCTTTTTAAATTTGATGGTGCGAGCTAATTCTTACAGTTACAACGAATATTTGAGGATTGGAGGAAATTGGTTAATCTCGACAAGTCATTATTATTTGACTAAATTGTTGGACAAACAACTCGGAGACACCGAATTAGAGCTCTTAGATTAAGTTTTTAAAAAGTCCAACAACATTACTTAGGAACTGCTGTGACGTAGCCGTAACCATCGTCTTGGTAGAAATGGCTCTCAACGTCCGGATCACAAACCATCTGAATGCAGCGCTCCAACGTTGAGTCTCGGTAGGTCAACGGTTGGCCGAAGATTACATCTTTGTGGCGTGAAGGAACCCAAGGTTCACCATCTGTGTCAGGCTTAACTCCCTTGTTGCCAATGACGTATCCAATGTCCTGGAAATAAACAGTCGCATTCATGTTAGTCTTAATGTGCGGGCGGTGCAAATCTCCAAATTCTTGGTCGAGGGCCTTCAACACTCCTCCTTCACCGTCGATCGCTCCATCCAAATAAGCAGATCTTGAGGCTTCCCAGCGGTCCAACGCCATCATCAAACCGACGGGGTTCTCTTCTTCGCCAGCGCGACCCTTGCCATGCCAATTGAGCTGACTTTCGTAATTACCCGAAGTCGAAAAAGGCCGATCGTAGATGCCGTAGTGAATGAATTGCGTTGACTTGCCAAAATCACCATTGTAGGTCTCCTTATCCAAACTGGTGGCCTTGATGTCCAGAAGCTGAAACTGTGGATTAGAAATCGAAGTGGCGTTGGAAATCCACAAAATGTTAGACTTGCGGCCGACGGCGGCTTGCCCTGTCACTTCACCATTCCAAGTGGCGCCCGGGATCACGGCTTCGATGCCACCGGCAACCAAAGCACTAGGCCAGCAATTCAAGACGGTATCGCGGAACAAATAGGTGGCCTCGCCCAAGATTTCTCGCTGAACCTGGAAATTGACGTCGGCACGCACGTACTGGACGCCGTTGGGCTCCAGCGTCATAATAGCTTCGACGCCGGTGTCGTTGTAAAAACGATCATCACCAACCAACGAAGCAAAGGACTTCCAGAAATTTTCACCGCCACCCACCGTGTTGCGGACATCAACAATGATGTGCTGGACACCTCGCTGGTTGAAGTACTGGAGGATGCGGGCCGCTGCCGTCAATGCAGCCGTGTCGGCCTTGGGGTAATCCGGATCGTTCCAAGTAGATAATGCCGAATTACCTTGGCTTGAGAAGGCAGAGGTATACCAGGTGATATAACCGATGCGCGGCGGCGTCTGATTTGCTTTCAAGCCCAAGATAGATCGCGCCTTGCTGTCCTTGACGACTCCAAACAGCCAATCTCCGGCAACGGCGTCAGGGTACTTAACGTCAGTCGGTTCAAGGGCCTGGTAATCAGTGCCTGTGTGCAGCCGATAAGGCACGCTGCTGTAATCAGGAGCTCCAGCAACGGGTCCAGGACCCATGATACCAGTGATCAACCAGCGAGGATCTTCCAAGTAATTGACGATCGGAATTTCAACGCGGCGACCACTAACGTCTCCGATCACTGGCAGCACGGTTGACGGATGATAGTACAAGGTTTGATCCAGCCGCGGCACAATCCATTCCAAGCGGCCTTCCCCTCTGGCCTGATTCTCGGAATGCTGACGCATGTAGCCAGCATTGTACATCTCAGAATATTCTCCAGCATGCCCGACTCCAGTCAACCGCAGCCCAATACAATAGATGGCCGGTGCCCATGTCGCAGAGATTGGTACGCCTTCAATTGGTGCAGTGCCAGGAGCACCACCATCTTCATAGGGATCTATGTCGTTACTGGGAGCCACGTAAGTAAATGTTGGATCAAGCACAACCGTCTTCAGCCTTCTCAACAGATCCTCCATATTTCTCGGCAACTCATAAAGACCATCTTCTGCTTTCATGACCCACGGCGTAATGACGTTGTGATCTTCGGTACCCTTCATCATGCTCAATTCTTGAATGCACGCGACAAAGTTATCATAGGGCATGTCATGTGTGACCGGACCGTGCTTGGCCGAGACTCTTGTTCTCTTGTTGTTAACAGCATCGAGCAACAGATCACATTCCTTAGCAGTCAGCGGCGTGTGCGTCTTGTATTGGCCAGGATAAAGCTTAGTGAAGATACCATCAAAGAATTCAAGACTAATAAATTCCAACTGGCTGATCAACGGTTTCTTGGTCTCCCAGAGGTAGGCGACATCGAGCCCGGTCGGGCCAAAGAAATTGGATTGGTGTTTCTTGTCATCAGGTCCGTAAAGCAATGCTTTACCAGTGCCACCGAACACAAATTCGTCATTAGCTCCATACAGATTGGGCGCCGAGGCCGGATCAAATGCAGTGATGAAGTTACCCAGTTCAACATAAAATTCAACTTCTCCAGCGACGTAAGCGTCGTACATGTCCTGTAACAAATCAGTCAAATAATGGGTGCCGTGGGGCAGTTTGTATTTCAGCACAGGAAGATCATTGGTCACATCAGCATAAAGCGTGTTGCCGCTTTGAATGGCCGCAACGATAGCATCTCCGGCAAGCGTTCCAATTTGAATCGACGTAATTGCGGCATTAGCAGTAAACGATTGATTAGCAAAATCTGGCTCAATTAATCCTCCAGCGTCAACGAAAATAACTCCAACAGCTCCAGCGGCCAAAGCGTTAGCAGCAACTGTGGATGATGAAAGAGTAACACCGGCAACGAATGTAATTAATACGACATTGCCTTTGAGCTGACTGGCATTGACAAATGCGGTAGAAGCATCGAGAGGATCAGCCAATACAATCTTGCCCTCAAGTTTGTCGACAATCGGACTCTGACCACTGATGGAAGGAACCGTGAGGTAAGGACCCAGGCTAATATTCTTAGATTTGATTTCCAGTTGTAAACCTTCAACGAGGCCAAACCTAGTAATTCCTCCATTGCGCGAATAGATCGTGTCATTAGTGCAATCGATGGTGATGGGCAAACGGATCGTGTAGTAAGCCCATTCCTTGTGGATGTTATAGCTCTGACTGGATGGGATTTTCTTGCCATTGCGAGGATCGCGACCTGAGTAAGTCTGCATGAAGTCACGACCAGGCTTCGGTCCTGTGTGATAACCATCCATAGCCAATCGCAAAGGGAATCCGTCCAAACGAGTGCCGGTACCTTTCAACTTAATAGTTTCACCAGGGCACAATCTAGGATAATTATGCTCTCCTTCAACTCCTTCCAAGATTTTCGGGACAAATGCGAGGTAACCATACCTGTTAAGATTGATAACCCAGGCCAGCTTGTCTCGTTGACTCGTCGAAAGCTCCGGATGAATCTTCTTGTTACCGTTGCCTTTTGTGGGATAAGGCCAGTACACGAAACGCTGAATGCCATACTTCCGCTTGACGCCATTGTTCTGGAGTTTCGCAAAGAGATCATCGTATTGTGCTTTAGTGCCAACACCAAACGAGGCTTGCAATTGAGTTTGATCGATTCCCAACGGATTAATTGTAGGCCACGATTCCTTAGACTTAACACCAAACTGCGATGCCAGAAATCCAGACTTGTAATATTGTCCTACAAAATCGAAGAAAATCATCGGAGGGTTAAATTCATGGTCGGGATCAGTGAGATCCATTTCATACTGCCAATAGCGCTCATCACTATTTCTGACTGGTGCGTAAACGGTGCTGCCAGTATAACCATAACCGGGCAAATTGTCAGGCACAGTCTCGTCAATCCTGAAATCACCAACGACGGGGTTAAAGACCCAGATCCGATTGTTAGCGTCCGATTGCCAGAGATTGCTGCCGATCTCAATCCAAATTTCACTAGCACCCAAAGACCAATAGCTGTTAACGTAATAGGGACCACTGCTCGCCAAACTGTACTTCTTGAAGATCAGCTGCCGAGGTCCGCCGTTCGGGCATCCAGAAACTTCAGAGAAGAACGCCAAATTCTCAGCAAGTTGATCATCTGAATTGTACCAGCCTCCGATAATACTCAGATCCTTAGGGTAGCGGTTGTTGTATTTTATGGCGTTCATATCGACTTCGCCGCGGAAGGTCTCATCGTAAACATGATCGTAAATCTGGGGAATATTCTGGTAAGTAGCCGTTACATTGTATTGACTGTAAACGTTAGGGTCCGCCGTCAAACACAATTGGCAGCCGGTAGCGAGCTCAATGTTGCAGTCAATGGTCAGCGAAGTCGCGGCGCCATCCAAATTAACCAAATCGGTGTAATCCTTAATAACGTTACCGCCGCAAGTCAAAACAAGGGTCGTCGGAAATTCCAGGGCTGCAACGGGCGTAGCTTTGTTGATCACAAAATACATAGTGTCGTTACCGCCGTAAACCGCCGGATCTTTGTTGAAGCTGAATCTGACCGTTGAGCCAATAGGAACTACAATGTTGACGTTACTGGTTCTGTAAGGATCAGCACTGCTAAAGCCGGGCCCAGAGCCAGAAAATGCACCAACGCCATCGACAAGAATTCTTGCGAAATCATAGTTAGCTTCGCTGGAGAATCCAATGTCAATGTTGAGGGCAACTTGCGCAATAGTAGGGTCCAAGAGACTAGCGTCAAACGTCAAATCGAGAATGGATTCACTGGGCTGCCTAGGCGCAAACTGCTCATCGTCTTTCAACGAAGTAGGATCGAAGTTCTCACGGCAACCACAAGTAATTACTGTCTTATTGGATGAAGAAAACGGCTCTTTCTCAAAATACCAAGGTCCAGTAGAAGGACCAGTATCTGCAGTAGGAATGGCTCCATTGTTAGTGAAGATGAGCCAATCTTGTTGAAATGACGCTCCTTGGTCGACGATTGAGGTAACAAAGGGATCACCGGGCGGATTCTCGGCATCTTGCGGGCATGTGATGTCTGAGCCAGGCGTCAGCAACGGCAGGTCTTCAAATGGTGCAATCAAAGTGCCTTCGGGTTCAATCAGAACCTTATCAATGACAATGGAATGAATGTTGACACTGGCTTCACAAGTGAACGTGTAGCAAGGATCTTCAATCGAAACGTCGGCAATAATAGTTCCAGTAGCGGCGGGGCATTCTGCGGCAACAAGAAACTTCTCTTCATTGTTAGGAGTAGCAACTTTGTAGCGCCGAGACCTATCTTTAGCGTGGTGGCGATGGCGAGATTGTGCGCGTTGAGACCTTGCTGCGGCAAGGAAAGCCCTAATGACAATCAGGACCAGAATAATCACCAGAATTACAACAACTAAGTTTTTCTCGAAGTTCATCTTCCGTGGAGATTTTACTTTCAACTTCAATTATTAAATTTGGAGTTAAAGTTTGAATTCGAGAAAGTTTGGCGGGTCTCAAACTTGGCCGAAAATTTGAAATACATAGAATTTCTACGGGGGTTTGTGCCATGTTGTGAAAAATAACGCTATCGCGCATGCATTTCATTTCTCAATAACCCCCATAGTAAAATCTTAAATTCTCGAATTTGCTACGACATTTTCGACCAACTTGCTACGACATTTTCGACCAACTTGGAAACTGTAATTAACTTTCAACTTTAATTCGAAGTTGTATTTGTAACAAAGTTGAAATCAAAGATCATTCCAGATTTAATTTTAACTTCGTATTCGTTCGGAATTTCCGACGTCAATTGTTATAATGCGTGAAGCTTTGAATCTCAAATGACAATGATGAGCCATCAAAAATCGGAATTAATACTTGATCTACATTAAAAATTAAAACTTAGTTGATGCTTAAAATTAATAATACTGCGTCTTACGAACCGAAGAATAACAGCGAGATTAGAAACTGGATTAAAGCCGTAAATGGTAGAGATCATTCAACCTATGCTTTTACCACCTACGAACGATTCTTAATTACGATGGATTATTTCAAGTATGACTTCAGTGCGTTTGAATTTGTAATCCATGCTTACATTAAAACTGAATTGATGCACGAAGCCGGGTCTTGTGCGTTCGAAAATAGTATCGTGAAGTTGATCTTGGATGACTTGACGAAGTTGGAAAAATCTAAGCGTCCGGTCGTACGATTAATGGTTAACAGAGTTGACGTTTTAGCCACCAACAGCATAATTTTGAAAACTTACTCGGAGCTTACTTTTAGGTTTAGCGATCCGCCAGATAGCTTGTATTCTAGCTGGTTAGCAGCAACGCTCAGCGAATGTAAAGTTAAGATTATTACATTGGATTGCACGGAACCAGGATTTATTGAACGTGTGTTGGCCGCGCCAAGGTTGAGAAATTTTAACCTTAACCTGATGAATCACGGACATTATGAATACGTTTTCAGACTTGAAAATAATTACACGTTGTTAGATCTCAACTGCGAAACACCAGAAGTCAAACAAATATTGAATAGAAACAACGAGCTTCGCTGGACAATCATTAGGTCTGTGATTCAATTCCTTGCAATTAAGAAATTTAACCGATCTGAAGATTTGCTCTTCAAAGTTGATAGAAATGTCATTCTGAAAATTGCAGATCTTGCGTTAGAGAGTCTCTACGACAAACAAATCCTCAAAGCCCTGAAAGACAAATTACCGAACATTAATTAATTATAATTTAAAAACTGAAAGTTAATGGAACGAATGACTTCATTAACTCTTGAGGTCAGAAATCACATTAAGGCTTCAACTAACGACAAAGTAGAATTTGTGTTAATCAAAGACATGTATGATTTTCACAAACTTAACGATGCTACGGATAGAATGATAGAATACACGTTTGTCATCAATGATCCGTTAGATCTTAACGGCAGGGATTCGTTTTGTAAGTTCGAAGATAGTGTGATCAAACAGGTCTTAGATTATCTCGTTAAACTTGAAGGTTGGGAACGACCAACGATTAAATTGGTCTCGAGGTTCGATTTTGCATTTCTTCTTAATGACACCATTCTACAACTCTATCCCGATTTCAGGTATACTTTTACGGCACCAGAAGACAAAGCTCAATTCAAATCTCTGGAGCGATCGTTATTTAAGTCAAAAATTAAGTCCGTAGAACTGACGCGTCCGACTCTCGAGTTAATTAATGCAGTGTTGTTAATGCCCCGCATCAGATTTCTGAGTGTTTTTGAATTCATACACGTTGGAGGTCTAGGAAAGTGTAACTTCCGAGATAATTACACGTTATTCGGATGTCATACCACAGAATACGATAACGTCGCTAAATACTTAATTCGAAACAATAACATTCAAACGACGATTGTCACCGGAGTAATTCAATTCTTAGCAATCAAGAAATTTAACCGGTCCGACAGTTTGTTGTTTACCATGGATAGAAATATCATCTTGAAAATTGCAAAGCTCATTCACGACAGTCTCTACGAACAGGAATATTTAATCAAGCTCTCTAACAAGATTTAAAAACGACCTTTAAAGATACGTCTTAGAATTTAAAAATCAAACAAACCTTTATGCAGCCCAATTCCACGCCAACCACCTCGCTCCAAGCGTATCCTAACATGACGGATCAAGAGATTCCACGGTATTCACTTGATGAACGCAAACAGGACATTATCATCCGCTTGAATAATTTTAGGATTCACGGCGACGTTAAGATCAAGATTCCGTTGAATAAGACTACCCTTCTCAAAGGAGTTTCAGGCGCTGGCAAGACTAGTATTCTTGAAGCATTTATGTTTGTACTCTATGACGGTATTCAAAATCCAGAGCGATTTAACACTCGGAAATGTTCAGGATGGATTTTCATTAAGGACCTCATCATCTACCGCTCGCAGAAAGAACCTAAACTCATCAAAGTTTGGAGGAATAAGACTATTAACGGCGAACTCAGACCAGAAATTGTCAGTGAACACACCGGAGAAGATGCTCAAAATGTCATCGACAAGGAATTTGGGAACAAGGAGATATTCTTGGGTTGTTCTTACCTCCGACAGAAGGAATTCTCGGTGTTCTTGCAAGGTACTGACGCTGAGAAACTTGCAATCATCAAAGCGGTAGCAACTAAGGGCACTGAAGTCGACGATATCAAACTTCCCGTCAAAGAAGCTGTGAAGAACATTGAACTCCAATTCAATGCATCTAAGGCTCAACTTGACATGGCGATTCAAAGCTGGACTAAATTCAATTCTATGCATCCCAACATTTCTCAAATTCCTAACACTGAACGTCCTGAAGAAGTTTTCCCAAAGGTTATGGCATTGAAATCTGAAATTAATGATCTCGAGAAGAAATTCAAGGAGACAATTGCTACCGAAACTAAGGTTGACATGATGAAAATGCAAAATGAACAGTTGAAAATCAAGTTCAACGGCTACGAGCAAGCATTGAAGGCAACCAATATTCCGACGATTCAGAAACGCATCGCTGAAATCAACGAGAAACTCAAAGAATTCTCGGCTGCCGTTGCAGATGTTGATAAGATTTCTAAAGCTAAGATTTTTCAAACGTGGTCAGCAGAGAAGGACAGACTTGAAACTCGGATCAAAGACGTTACGAAAGACGCAGATCTTAACATTACGAATATTAAGAAGGTCTTCACAGACTTCCCAGCCGGAACTACTGATGATTTTATTTACATTAGTTCGTTGAAAGATAAAATCGAGAAAGCTAAGAATGATACGCACGCGAATGTTACAATTCTCCAACAGATTGGAGTTAATTCGATTCAAGCTGCCCAGGATCAAATTGTGAAGCTCGAGAAGAATCTCACGGACGCTAAAGATAAGGAAACTAGAATTCGCGCCGAAATCACAAAATCGAGGTTGTCGAACAAACTCAAATGTCCGGGGTGCAGCGCGACGTTAGTGATGTCTGAAAATGGCAAAGCACTTGAGAAATGTCCGGATGCTCCAATGGGATTGGGGATGTTGCTCGGAAACGACAAGGTCGACAAAGCAGTTCCTGCGATTCCTACAGTTGATGATTTGTCTAAGGCAGTTGAAGAAACATTTAAGTTGACAAGTCAAATTGAGCGATTGAAGCAGGGCGTCACAGCAAGCGAAGAGAAAGCCAAACAAGTTAAGTTGTCGCTTGGAACTTACGATTATGCGACTGCCATTAATGCTCTGACGTTGTTTAATCGTTACGAATCCTTCAAGGAAGCGTTGAAACAACATTCTACGTCGCTGGAATTTCACATGAAGAACAAGCCAGAAGAAGTTAGTGCAGTTGGAGTAAAACAACCAGATGTTAATTCTAAGACTATTCTGGAGAATGAACTTACCAACCTCAACAACGCAATTATGCAATACAATTGGACGATTCGAGAACACAAAGATTGCGACGAACAAATCAAGAAATCAAGCCAGCTGATGATTGACGAATTGCAGAAGATTGGAGACAATTCTGCCACGATTGAACGGCAGAAGCAAGAGAAACAGGCTCACATTGATCGATTGTTGCGATTGAACTCTGAATCAGAACTTATTAACCAGCGATCTCTGATTCAAAGGGATGTCGTTGAAAAGCGGGAACTGGCGCTGATGTTGGAGAAGAGATTATTTGCGGCGAAGCGCCTTCTCGAGAAAACCATTGAAGCTGAACGGATCATGTTGCAGGGTGCCATCGACGACATCAATGCGAATCTTGCCAGATACTTGAAACGGTTGTTCATTGCGACACCGATGTCCGTCGAGATTAGCTCCACTAAGGAATTGAAGTCTAAGAAGAATGCAGTCTCTCAGAGGTTCGACATTAAGATTACTTACAACAATGCTCAATACAAAGATGTCAAACAACTCAGCGTCGGAGAACGAGACAGGTTGTCGTTGGCAATTACGCTCGCAATGAATCAACGATTCGGCAGCGCCTTGCTATTTTTGGACGAAACGTTGTCATCGCTCGATTCTGAATCTAAGATGGAAGTTATTACCCTGTTGAAAGAGATTTCAATCGATCGCACAATTGTCTCGGTTGCCCACGATGAAACTGAAGGTATCTATGATCGCGTGCTCAACATTCGCTCCACAGCTTAATATTTTCATCAATTAAAAACTGTGGTTATAATTAAAACTTGATGGATCCGCGAAAAGGGTCTTTTTATGATCCATACGATCCTAAGAATCGGGTAACTACTACCAATGAAGATGGTTCAAATTCAAATGTTACTAGGAATTACATTGTTGGAAATCCAGATTATCCATGGGGTTCAACGAGCGTCATAGTGCAAGAAGCTAAACGGACATCGATCTTTTTAATTGCAATGGTGGTAACTCTGATTGTCGTGTTAATTCTAGCCATAATTTACTTGTTATGGTTCTTATTCGTCAAAACAGCTCAAGAATCACCTACTGACATCTTCAATTTCCTTTTTAGAAGGTCAACCACAGAATCGAGTTAAAAAGCTTAATTTGGAGACTGAGTGAACCTAAGGTGTTCGTTGGCTACAGCGATATTCACAAATGCACAGGCGAACAACAACCTCTGAAAATCATTTAAATCTCTCATCTTTGAAACTGTCGGACACTTCTTGGAGATCGTTTCAGCGAACGAAACCATGTTGCCGCTGTCATTTACACCTGTTGCATTTCTTCCTTGTCTGCAGATCCAAGTATCGAGCTCAGACATAATTGTGTAATACATTTTGTTAGTAAGTTGATCATCATAGATACACAATTGTTTAATAATCTCCAATGCGGTAAAATCTTCAGCTGCATTGATTACGCTCTTCTCGGGGTAGCTCTTCTCCATCATTTGCAGCATCATCGTAGTTCCCGTAGTAACAACTGCAATATTCTCAGACAGCTGCTCGTCCTTAGCATTGTAGATTTCGTGCAAATGAAGGAATCCGGGACGCTTCAATTCTATCTTCTGATTCAAGTTAGTCCCAGTAAGATCTTGCACGACGTCGATCAAACGATTCACATGATTGGTATACTCATATTGGGTCATTCTGGATTTAGCTTTACGTTCGTACATTCGTTGTTTCAGAGCCAGCTTCAATTGAAGTTCTCTGTTCTTGTCATGGCGTTCGGTCTTTGGAGATAATTTAATATCTTTACGTTCTTTCTCCGCTTCTCGAACAAGTTTATCTAACAACTTATCATCTGTTTGGCTGCTTATGTCTTTCTTAGCTGCCCTATTCTTATTCCGACGTTTCTTGGCATTCTTTGATTCTGGAAGCTTAACAATTTCAGTTTGCACAGGAACTTCAGATTCATCACTATTACTTGTTTCATCATCCATTGAAATTTTGTTGTCGGGAACAGAGTATACAGTTAGAATTCCAGATTCATAGAGATGTTCAAAATGTGAGCGAATTACAGCACTACGTTCGTTCTTTGTATATTTATGCAGAGATTTAGGCAGATTTGCAGTGATCTTCTTCATGACATCGGTTAACTTATGTGTTCCTTCATCGATGAAACACAACAGATCTTCGCGTTCTTTCAGTTCGTTAACGAGCGTCAATTGATCAATCATAATTAGTTTCAGCATAGCGTCTTCGGCTTTCTTGCGTTCATCAACATCAATGTATCTCAAATTGAAAGTTTTACCCTTCATATCTTTGTCCTTATCGTACATGTTGTTGCTAGATAACAACCAATCTTTGCATGGTTTCCGGGCCATTAACGGATAATACATCTTCAAGTTAGCAACTGCGTACTCGGCACTTAAGATTTGACGATCTGTAACTCTTGTGACGTTCTCGTTGAAATTAACATTGTTCCCTAGATATTTTCGCATCAGATCATTCATCGAAAGATATTTCTCACCCATTGAAACTGCGATGCATCGAATGTCAACGAAGCCCACAGGATTAGCTATGAACTTCAACAACGTCTGATGAATTAAGTTGCCAGCAATTGATACTTTTACGGTAGCTTTGTTCTTAAAGAATTCTATCAATTGATTGTTTCCACCGTTAAATTGTAACTTGTCCGAACTAAAAATGTAGACGTCGCGGGCGTTGTAAATCGAGATCCATTCAACATTGTTAGATTTCGAGAAGAAAATGTCCACACCATAAATTCCATCGGTAAATGTCGCGCACACAATGTTGAGGTAAAATTCATCGACAATGATAATTCCAACACCTTCAGCCGTGCTCAAAGTGTAGATTAAATCGTTAATTGAGCGCTCAATGTTGTCAACGGGCAAATTTAGCTTATCGTGATGCTTCGAAGACTTCAAAATTCTAATGTTAGAAGTAGGGGGAGCCGATCGAGGCCTAAAATCTTCACTCGACACATTCATTTTCATTTAATATTTACTAATGAAAATTAACGATTATAGCTTTTTAATTGTACAAGACTATAAGATACACTATTAACGACGAAACCTTTAATTGTAGTAGGACCCGAGGCCGAAGATTAGCTTTTCGCGGTTGTCGAAATTAGAGATGTTCGTCGCAGTGTGAAGGTTGAAATCTGGAGTTCTAATTGAATGACTCCTCCAATTGTATTCTTCGATGTTAGAGCCTTTGAATGTGCGGTGCACCCAATCTCCGTGTTTGCCATCTTTCAGTGCGGTCAAAAGTTGCTGATGCTTCAAAGATCTGTACCACTTCTTGTCAACTGGTCTCAATGCAAATGGGATAAACATACTCGGCAACATTGATTTGTTTTCCTCGGTGACGTAAGGAATTCTACAATCCATAATAACAACATCTCCAGGGTTAGTTTCAATGAATACCCATTCCAGAGGCTTAAATGTTTCCTTAGCGTAACCCAACAAGATGTGACGATTGTAAAGTTCTTGGTTGATTTCTTCCACCTTGAGATTCTCTAGCACGTCAAACTCGACCGATTGCTGTTTCTTGTTTGCCTTAATTGCTTTGATCGGAAAACGAGACTTAGGACCAATGAGACTAATGATTGTCTCAAAGTGGGTGTCGAAATTCTGTAAAACCTTAAATCCTCCATGTTGATGCCCAGGTTGTTTGCTGATGCAGACCATTGAGAAATAATGAAACGGATTCTTTGAGCCATCAGCAGGTTCAAAGGGCTCAAAGATTTTGCAGTCGATCACAGGAATAGACTTCTCAGCAGCCTTAGGTTTGTAGATTGGATAATTTAATCCATTAACGTATGCCAACTTGTCAGTCTTGTAAAAATCGTTCATCAGATTATACAAATTACGGTCACGCAGGACTAAATCTCTGATGACGGGCGACGTTGCCAACATTGCCTTTCCGGACTTTCGCAAGAGTCTTGATTCGCGAGGATTTCCTCCCCTTCTAATGATTTCAGCGTCGATTCCGACATCTTTACGAAGCTCAGCATTAACAATAAGTTCTGTAATTCTATCAGGAAATTGCTGGGCAAGCCGAGGAGCATCATCTCCAAAGACAAAATACAAGAGCTCCGTAGAGAAGCGATTCATTATTTCAGTACATTTGTCTACCGAAATAATATTGTGATAGACTCTAATGCCGGGGTGTTGTGTGTATGCCATGGTGTGTTGAATTTCCTTCGTGTTTTTAATGAATATTCTGAATTTATTTTTAAATCTGATTTACTACAGCAGCCACACTTTTTAACGCTTAGGCCCGAGGAATCATTGTAAGATTGTAGAGGTCTCCAACTTCGTCTTGGTTTGAGAAATTTGTAATCTCCAAAATTGTAGCGTTCGCGAGGTCTCTTAATGCAAGTTGTGCACTTTCTTCATTCACTACGATTCTCGTTGAAGTGCTAAGAACATTATCGGCAATGTCTTGGATCTCCGAAGAATTAAGACCTTCAAATTCTGTCCTGTCAACGCCGTAGTTCTCGACGAATTGAAAGAACCATTCAAGATTTCTTTTGGTCTCATTCTCGTAAAGCAATTGATTATTAACTGGATTCGTGTTAAACAATGAATCTATTCCTCTTGCAACAGATCCGACGCGTTGATTCAGCAATCCATGTTTCTCAAGCAATGCTAATTTCTCTTTCATTTCAAGTAGAACTTCATCTGGAATCGGAGCTCCAATCTCGCCGTCGGAATCAGTTGCCCATGGATTAATTCCACTTTCAATTAAGAGTTGAAAGTTCTCCGAGGTGAAGCACCAAGTTTGCTTGTTGGTGACGTAAGTAACACGATCGATACTTGGATAGTCTTCGATGGGCCGGTCCAAATTATCATAGTTAGCGCAGATCGGAGTAATTTTCTGAATTCCAGAAGGTTTAACGGCACTTGGTTTCTCATTCAGTTCACGGTCTGCTTGACGCTGAATTTCATCCACGGACATGTCTTCTAAAGCTGGAAGTTTTCTGGTGTCATTCAAAGTTCTCCGTCCTGAAATGATGTCAGTTGCAGCAATCGAAGCCAATCCAATCCTTGTTCTGTTAACATCATAAGTAGCTTGTTTCAGTGTTGCAGGATTACTTTTGCTCATCTCTTTGAATGTTTCACAAATTGTAGCCTTATCGGAACCAACAGGAATTCCAACTTCTCGGGCAATCTGTTTGACGTCTTGATTGATTGGTTGATTCGGCAAACGACAAGTCATCTTCCACGTCGGAGTAGCGTATTGTTTGCGCACTGCAGCTTGCGTTGAAGGTGAAAAACTCAATTCATTGATCTGTTCATTATCCAAGCCGTGACCATATTTAACGTAATCGACGAGCATAGTATTGAGATATTGACACGCCAAAACATCAACAGGGCAAGTAGCTTTGGCTGCAGCAATAGTCTTTGATCTCGTTGTTGAGGGTGGAACGACGTCGAGTTTCATCAATTGTTTCATTGCAATGAAGTTATAATTGTCGATCGCAAGATTCAACAACACCAATTCTAGTTCTCTCGTAGCTGGAGAATTTTGTCCGATCAACTTCAATTCGTACAAACGCTGGAGGATAATTTCAAGACTCGTTCGACACTGAAATGAGAAAATCTGTTGGAGCTTCTCACGATCGCTGTAGACGGTGGGCAACGTGAGAATTTCTGGACGATCCATTAACAATGCATACTTGTAGATTCTATCATTTCTAATTGTTCCCTGGCTGTCGGATGACAAATAAACAGAATTCAACGTCGTTCTCCAGCGTTTGTAGTAATCCAATTCATCTGCGAAATCGGGTCCAGGTTGATCTCCTAGTTTCACACTCGCGTAGACCGAAATAAAAAACTCAGGATGCAATGTTGCAAATCGTGTAGCATTAACTCCATTTTCTCGAAGTAAAGCAACCGACGTAACTTGGGCATCCATTTCCATTCCGGCAATCATCAGCATTGCAAACAGATCCAAACTAACTTGTTGACGATCTTGCATTCTGAACGTTAATTCTTCGACGCTGGCGTTTGGGGTTACTTCAACATAATTTTGAACATCCATGTTTACGCTGTCATTAATGGATCTCGGAGTCAAATCCCAAATGTGTTTCCCAATGTGCACTGGAATGTTGAAAGTTTGCTCTTCGTCGTCTTCGAGCAACACAAAACTTGCTAACATGTAGACGTTAGGATTGGCGTTGTATCTTAAGGCTAAACCAACATATCTTAGATAGACGTAATTTATTTCCATCGCCATATTTGCTGCCAAAACTAACAACATTGTAGGATTGATCTTTTCCTTAAGCAATGCTCTGTCGAACGTGTTGAAAGTAGTTATGGTATCGGGATTGAAACTCAACGCATTCCGCAGCTGGTTAACATCGAAATCAGTATTCTTGATAATCGCAGTTTGAAGACTCCTAAGAGCTACTTCACTCATTTTAATAATCGGAAATTAAATTTATTAAATGATAGGTATGGAATTTGAAAGATGAGTAAGAATCCTAAGGTGGTATTTGTTGATGCTCCGGTGATAATAACTCCAACTCCTAAGCGTAATGAAGCTGTCGTGGTGACAATTGATAATGATAACGAATTGATTCCAGGCGAAGGATTTAAGAAACTCTACATCGAATGGGCGACAGATTACAACATAGTTCAATTGCATCAACAAATCATTGGATACTTGAAACACAAGAAAGCTCGCAAGGAACTCCTTATTGCCCGAAACCAAGAATTGTCAAGTAGAAGTTCTGAAGGGCTGACTACCATGGAACTTTCAGACATTCAATCGCTGATCGTTAAGAATAATGAAGAGATTCAACTTTTAGACAAATTATCAATGCTTGAATACGTGTCTAAAACTAAACCAATGATCGAAGAATACAAACGCTTGAGTGTCGCAAAAGTTCTGGTGATGGGAGAACAACCTAAGATTGACATGATTTCCTACCGACGGAAAATTGAGATCGTTGAAGCATATTTTAACATTGCGAAGAATCATTGTCCAATGACGGTTGTCAAGAAAATTCAAGATTCTGGCTTGTGTAAAATTTGTAACGGCACTATTATTGACAATGGAGAGAATTTCTCGTGCGTAATTTGTAACGCAGTGCAGCGTAAAATCGAGAATTCTATTGAGCAAACTAACACTGACATGGATGTTAACTTGTCAGTGCGCAAAGCTGAGAAAGATGGCAACGCAGGATACCATGAAATCGTGATGATTATGGCCGACAGGTTTCCTTACGTGATTCCTGAGAAAGTCTACGTGACAATTCGTGAAGCATTATCTTCTTACCAGGGAATTACTTTGGAAACGCTTACGAAGAAAGATCTCTACACGATCATGCGTGATACTGGGTTAGGTAATCATTACAAGTACATTAACAAAATTTACAGCGTATTAACTGGTGTTCCAATGAATGATTACACTAAATATGTCGATCAATTGTTGGTGAGGGGCAATTTAATCTTTGATGTTTACAATGAAGTCAAAGACAAAGAGCGATCTAATTTCATCCACAGGTTGTATTTGGTGTGGATTAATTTGAGAAATGAAGGTTTAGATCCAGATATGGATGACTTTATCATGCTAAAATCGAGGCAGTCGGAACTCCAAAATTTAGAGGTCATGGAGAAGGCTTTTTCAATTCTCAGGGTGCGGCAACCTAAGTTTCAATGGCGACTCTTTCAAATCGGTTAAAAAGTTAGTTTGAATAGAAGGAGCCACCGTTTGATGGTTGATAACCATAATATGCTAAGTTATAACCAGTTGGGTTAACTGTTGGAGCGCAAATCTTAAGAATATCTTGATATTTGATGTGATCGTCTAAATTCAAATGATAAAAGATATCGTCGACCATGATACATTTAAAGATCACTTTACTCAATGAAGTTTCATACATTGCACAATACTCGTTAATGATAGTGTGAATCATTTCAATGTAAAGTATTTGATCCGTGGTTAAATCTTGACGACCGTTAAAGAAATCAAACAACATATTGAGCGCTTTAGATAGTTCAACGGAAACTGTAACGCCGTAAAATTTACCCCTGCAAAGCTGTTTAATCAAAATATACCGGTAATGTTGCTGATCTTTTGCAGGTAAAACGCCGTGGATTGCGTAGACGATGTGAAGGAGTGCTGGTTTATCTTCGATATCCATTAAGATCCCAGATTTCTCAAAGATCTCTTCCTTAAATTCCTTCTTCAAAGGACCCTTAATTTTCGTTTGGAGTTCATAAAAAGTTCGCAGCACGTTGATGTTTCGAGTTTCCAGTTCGTCAAGGTGCAGCTTAAACAATTGTCTAATAATTACTTCGCCGACATCTTTGTGTCGTAAAATGAAATTGCCTCGGGGAAATCTCATTAGCAACAATAACATCTTGACATCCTTAATAAATGTTTTGTGTAAATATTTGTGATTTGATCTAGTCCAAACAGGCCTCGGAGATCGTTCGGTTGAAATTTTGGCCATGTGCTCTTCGAACGTCTTGAATTCCATGTCTTTCTTCGTATAAGCGTGAAGCGAGACGTCTTGCAGGAAATTGTAGCCGCACAAATGGTCCGCGTTATTCTTAACCTCGTAATAACAATTATTCATCCTGTTAGCCAGCCTCGTTGCTAACATCATATTACAACCACGGCTTACTGTTCGTCTTCCGTTAACTTCAAACGTTGGCTTCTTTTGTTTCTTCTGCTCCTTTGGAGGTCTTCTGCTGCGTCGCTGTAATCTGTAATAAGTCCAATGTTTGTAAGAATTAAGTCTATTAAGTGGAAATCTGTCGATAAATTCGATGGCATAATCTCCGACTTCTTTAGTTGTCAGCACAAAATTCAAGATTGGATCAGTTTCAACTTCAGAGATATCCCTGCATCCAAACAACCAGAAGTAAACATAGTTATACGACATCTGTGGATCTTTCTTGTGATAATGATAAAACACGTCCGGGAAGCATCCAAACGGAAACACAGCTTTAATTCTTTCAAAATAAGGGTTAACTACACCCATCGTGCACAACCTGTGACAATCAAAACATTCAACTTCGTACCTCTGAAGTAACCATAGCACGACGTCCATGTAGTCAATTTTAATGGCATTCATGATCAATTTGTACAATGCTTTAATTTGAGGATCCACTGTAACATTCGTGACGTACCGATATCGAGAATCAGGGTATGATTTGAAAACAAATTGTTTCGGGAAATCATTAGGTATCAACTTTCTCATTTTAGCGAAAGGCTTCTTGACCTTCGCTAGTTCCACAGGATCAAATGCGAGATTCATTTTCTAGTAAACATTATAATTAATCTAATTTTTAGTTTTTAATATTAGAGCTTTAGAATCAAAAGAGGAAATTGGGATCGTTGGGATAGTAATAAACTGACGACGTAACCGACATCGTCTTGATGTCAGGCATAGCGAGCGTAGTTCCGTTAATCGGATAAATTCGCATCAAAATCATGTCTCCATAGTTTGTGAAATCGTAATATCCACTTGTTCCATTGACACTTCGTTTGCTTCCTGGGAAGATTACACCGCTGTTGCCGCCACCAACTTGCAACGTGAATCCGGTAATGACTTCATAATTATTAGAAGCTTGATCGAGCGAATCATTAGTTCCAATTGCCCTCAAAATTTCACATTGAAATGAAATTGGATTCTCGTTAATGTAGAAATTAGATTGGAATTCAAAGTCGAGGTTGAAATGCGGACCAAACAGAGAACCGGGATCTGTAATAAGTTGAGCGAATCCGGTAGCTTCCGCAATGTCAGTGACGTCTCCGAAAATATCCAGTTGTTGGTGCACGTAATCTCCTCTGCCGTAAATAATCGGAGAAATCTCACTAATTGCTGACGGATGATCTATTTTGCCACTGCTTGCAACTAGCGCGATTCTGGCGTAGCCATTTCCTTCTCCAGGAGGGCCTTGGGGTCCCGGTGCTCCATCTTGTCCGGGAACTCCTTGAGGTCCAGCCGGTCCTTCTGCTCCATCCTGTCCGGGAGGCCCCTGAGCACCATCTTGGCCATTAATCCCGTCGATTCCGTCTGTTCCGTTAATGCCATCTTGTCCAGGAGGACCCTGAGGCCCGGGAGGTCCAATTGTTCCATCATTACTTCTGCTACGGCTGTGAGATCTGGTTCTGCTAGGACTTCTACTCCTCCCACAGCGTCTGAATCTTGAATGTTCAACCAAAGGTCCAGCAGAATCCTCGGATCTTGAAGTATTAGCGGCTTCGCATGTGAATTTGTTGTTCGAAGACTTGCACACGAATGATGCTTTACCGTACTTCGGCTGCGGCTTCATGTTTCAAACCTGTATTTTAACAGAAAAACGAAATCTTATTAGATTTGATTATGAAATAAAACAACCGCTGATCTTTCTCGCATCTTTCTTCTCCCTTCCAACTTTAAATTTTCATCATGTCCGAAGTTGAGTTTCTCGATATCCGCGATTATAAGCTTTCTGACTTTACCGTCCCTCCTACTTCCGTGAAACCTCACGAGTTTATGGACAAAGGTCAGAAGAACGTTTACTACACGTTCAATTTGCTCTACAAGGGCAAGCCTTTCTACATTCTTGTCGGTGGCATCTCTTACGGGATCGGTGCCAAGAACAAGAAAGCAGATGAGGAATCTGCTCCCGGAAGTGCTATTCCAGGAATGGTTGCCATCAGTCAAGCTCCGGCTAATGGCAACAATAACAACGCTGGATCCGACGACGAGAAGGCTGAGAAATACCAGATTGCGTTTCAGCTCACAGACAAGCCCGCTCCTAAAGATTGGACTCCTGAAGAGGTTGAAATGATCAATTTCTTGTCTGACGGCATTCGTCAGATTTTGGGTGATGCTCTGGCCCGTGAAACTAACGTTATTAACCAGATCAATCCTGCAATTCTTGCTGACGCCGCTAAACAGCTGAAGGCCGAAACTACTGATCCCGCCAACGCTGGAAAATTCGTCACCGATGAAGCACGATTTGCACGTTTCAAGGAGATCACTAAGTCTGTCATTATGAGCAAGGCTACCAAGAAGGTTTTCCGCAAGAAGAACAAGGCTGCCCCTGGAGCTGCATCTAATGCGATGTCTTTCATGGATGAAGATGCTTCGTACGATATTTCTTCGGTTCCTGCTTGCTACGGCGATGTCGTCATGTACAGAAAGAAGGGCTCCGACGTCGTCGACCACAAGACTAAATATTACAAGAGTGTGGAAGGACTCCCTGAGGATGACTGGCCGGAGATGACTTTTGACGAGTTGATGGCCATTAAGGGTTTCAAGGGTGAAGGTGGTCTTCGTCTTGATACGGTCTTCGCTGGTGCTAACGGCGTCATCTCTATCCAGTCCAAGTGGGGTGAGATCGTCTACGAGAAGTCTGTCGCGATGGGCGGATTTGGGCATTCTGGACGCATGGTCCGTGCTCGTGGCCCCGTCGTGAGAGATCCTGCGCTTCGTGCGGCATCCACTGCCATTGCTGCCGGAGCCGATGGCAAGAACGTGCTCGTCCAACAGCCGATGATGGCGCCTCCCATGCAGCAACAGATGGGTGCTCCAGTTTTTGACCCCACGCAGATTCCAGGACTTCCGCCATCCTTCAACGGTGGAGTCTCAGTTACTGGTTTCCCTCAGAACTAAGTAGTTAGAGTTTTTAAAAACTCTTATTCGGTTGGAACAGGAGTGCCTTTCTCCATGGCCTTCGCTCGCATCGCTTCCATCTTCTCTTCCCTTCGCTTCCTCATTTGTTCTCCAATGGCAGCTGATTCTGCGGCTGACTTCTTCTTAGCTTCATTTTGATTATCTCCCCTGCCTTCATTGTCTTCTACTTTTGGCTTAGGTGCTCCCATTACACGTCTCGATGACGCTGGTTGCTCCGCCACGACAGCTTTAGGTGCTTTTACCGCGGGAACCGATCGAGGTTGAGATTTCACGACTTTAGGTTCTTGTTTCTTAGCTGCAGGTGCCGGTTCATGACGTTTTCCGGATGAGGTTATTTCTTCAATATCTGACATAAGATCATCGATTTCCTCTTCCTCGTCTTTCTTCTCTTCAGAATCTTGTTCATCATTCTCCTCGACCTCTTCCACTTCTTCAACTTCCTCGACTTTTGGCGGAGGTCGTCGTTGAGGTGCAGCTCTTACAGGTTGTGCCCTTGCTGCCGGAGGAGGTCTAGTTCTCGCTGCTTGTTGAGGTGGAGGATTCTGGATTCGTTGCTGCTCAGGCTGATGTTGTTGAACGTTAGTATTTTGGACTTGATGACTATGATGTCCATGGTGTTGATGATTATGGGCGTGGCCGCCACCTGCTGCTATTCTCTCCTCCAGTAATTTCACGTATTGCGTTACAGCTTTCAAATCATTAGTAAGTTGATCGATTTGTTTCTGCTGTTTGGAAGTCTGGTACGCCGTGTAAGCAACTGCCGCAATGACACCAGCAACAGCTACTCCGGCAGGAATAACATCCTTCCCTTTCATACTCATTTTAATTAGTAAAATTAAATATCAGCGTACTTTTCAATTGCGTCGTCTCGTGCTTAAGAAAGAATCTATTTGCGTGAATAATTCTGAGAATTTAAAAATAATAAGTCTGAGAAATCTCCATTACAAACATGAGTCGAGAAATGAGTTTCTACTACAACGGTAAAATTGTTGCAATTGAACGCTTCGAAGATGAAACAGATGTTAGTTTCGCAGAAAGATCAAGCTTCATTCTGAACTTCGTTGACGATGACGACAATTACAAGCTCGCAATTAAGTTGTCATTCTATCACATCAAAATGATGTTCTACGGCGTGTTGTACGATGATAAAATCACCCAAGAAGTCGTGCGCCTGAGGAATCTTACGGTTTAAAAAGAGCAATCTCATACCCTAAAATTGTTTTTAACAGAATTCTGTTACTAGGACTTTCTTGTTGTCCGGAGTTATTACGACCGTTTTGAGGTTCTTCAGTTTCCACTGTTTCATGTTCTTCCTCGAACTAAAGATGTAGAACATAAATTCATCCTTAGTTTCGAGTTTCACGACGTAGAACAATCCAGCCTTATTAATCACATGATCAACATATCCATGAATTTCTGAGATTCTTTTAGTAGTGATAGTTTCGTTAGCCTTATTCCACAATTCTAACTGTTCTGCAGTTTCAAAGTGCAGCAGATATCCGTGAGCATTTTCGTTATCGGACGTTAGCCAGAAAATGCTGTGAAATTGATAATCGTTAAATTGGCGCGAATAGTGAATACCGGCATGGCGATTTGTCATTTGTTATTATTTTTAATTTGATTCACTTCTTCTTAGATAGTTCAATTTTCGAATTTGAAATGGGTCCGTTCGGAAAGAAATTAATCAATTAAATAAAAGCAGAAAATGGGCTCGATGAACTTGATCGGAACCGTCACTACCATCGTGGTAGTGATTATCATTGTGACGGCGGTGTTTGGATTTCTCCAGACGTATCAGACTGCCGACGAGCGCAGAGCCGCCTTTTGGCCGTTTGTGGTCAGCTTGGTCATCAGTCTCCTTATTATCGCTGGAATCTACTGGGTCTTGACCAAGTTCGTGGTCGTTCAGGCCATCGATGGATCTGACAACGGAGAGAATGGATTTTGGAGTGGAGCTAAGAAGACTTTGAACGACAATGCTGAACGCAGAGCTGTCGGACAGGCTGCTTACGACAAGGCCTACCACAGTGCTCTCGGAAACGGAGAGACCAAGGCCTCTGCAAAGCGCAAGGGTGACATGGCTAAGGACATTGCCGTTGGAGACGTGAAGGCTCAGCAGCGCATGGACAAGGACCCCTCTCGCTACGGCGGAGCCAAGGCCAGAGCCTAAAGTGCAATCATTACCAATAAAGTAAAAACATCTTTAATTCAATCATTTGAATTAAAATTACAAGAAAGAATGGATGGTATGTTTGAGCCGTTTGAAGATGGCCACAAGTTCGACAGATTGTCGTTGCAAGAAATTACAGCTAATCACATCAGGAAAGGCATGGCTAATAAATTTGATTACAAATACCATTGTGAATGTTTCGAAGTGAAATATTTTCCCGGGGTAGTTAATCCTGCAGAATATGATAGTTTTAAACTGTTGACCGATATGTTTGATGAAACAATTGCATCGATCGAAGTGATCGACGTAATCAGCTTAAGATTAGACCCTAAATTCTTCGACGATGAATTATTCCTGATGTACAAGATAATTAAGTTCTTGATGCTGAAATACGAAATCAAAACCATTAGATACCTTGAGACCAAAGAATGTGACGAATACAGACTTACCAGGGAGAAGTTGTTGAATTCGATCTATCTATTCTTCAACATTAACATTCAATATTCTACGTCACAAAATATCCTGAATTACAGCATGTTGAAGATTCCTGAGTTCAAATGGCGGTGTTACAACCAATGCAAGTCAATAATCAACATCAGAACCATTAACATAATTTATTACGACAAAGCACAATTTGATTACGATGCTGCAAGATTTGACAAACTTTACACAGAATCAGAGTTGCGATCTATAACAAATGAACTTCATGAAACCGTAGTGCTATTTCTAATGATCATGAAGCGCTTGAATGTCAACAAGGACATCGTAGCAACAATTGTTAGAATTTATCTCACTGACATTTTAGAAGCAGAAAGATCTATAGTTCACGGCCGATCAATGAAATTCAAAGATTGATTTAAACGCCTTAGTTATTTTAAAAACTATGCAGTATCAATTATTTGAAGACGGCCATCATTTTGAGAGTCTTGAATTGATTAGCCTGATGACCTTGCAAGTAAATAAGAGATATTTCGAGAACCCTAAGCACAAATACACGTGTGGAACATTTATTATTGGTAATTTTCCGGCTCCATCGATACAATTAGCTGGCGCATTCTTAGACGCCACCAGAGCAATATTTGAAGAATCTATCTCTGCAATTAATACGATCGAAATTCATCGTTTAGATTTCGAAGCTTTAACCTCGAATGACGAATTAGTAACATCGATTTATAAAGTTGTAAAGTATCTTGCGGTAAAATACCCAATAAAGTCTATCACTTACACTGGAAGCAAAGACAACAATTACTATAAATTGATGCGGGAGAAACTTCTTAATGCGATGTATTTGTTCTTCAACGTCAGAATTAACATGTATGCTCAAGAATATCATGATTATAATATTCTGGATGAAGAATCATTTAACTGGAAATGTTACAGCCAATGTAGGCCTATTTTTATGCTTCGAACCATCAGAATAATTTATCGTAATGAAGATCAATTTAACCATGATTCTGAACGATTTAAGTTTTTGATCAGAGAATCTGATTTGATAGAACCATTTGCAGATCTGCATGAAATAATTATCTCGTTTCTTCTATGCATGAAAAGGTTCAATATTTCTAGAGACGTAATTTCTTTGATTGTCAAAATTATAGTTGAGAACTTTTTAACTCTAGAAAGATCATACATTTCAGGGAAGTCTTATCGCTTTTTAAAATAATGCCCTTGTCATTTGTGATCTTTACGGTTGTAGGCGATGACGTGTGGAAATCTGGGGGCTCCAGCGGCATTCTCTCCGTCTTTACCGTCATGACGACTAAAAAACTCGATTGTAGCAACAGCTCCCATGAACAAGTGTTGGTTAGCGAATTGTTGTCTTCGAGATTCAATTGTTCCAATCTCAGGACCTACTGGAACTGCGCGACAGATCATTCCTTGATTGTTGCTCAAAACCCATTTGACAGCTCCAGCTTGAGTTCCAGTAGCCTGTTCGGCTCCGCAAATGTACCATTCTTCTGTGATGAAATCCTTCAATTTCAGCAGATCATAACTTCTTTTGCCTTGTTGATACTTGTTATTTATGTTACGAATCATAGTTCCTTCGTAGCCGGCTTTCTTATTTGACGCGTGAATTGCAGTAACTTCGTCGAACGAGTTAACCGTGAAAGTCGGGACCAATTTTATGTTAAGGCAATGCTGTTTCACGACTGGATTGTCGAAAATCATACTCAAGAGCATCAATCGATGTTGCTGTTCCAAAGTTCCATTGTCAATGAGGTCATAAATTGCGTAATCCATAGTGTTCGTTGTTTCATTATGAGATACTGCGTCACGATTGACTCCAGAGATAATCTTCTGAAATGACATACCATGCTTATACAATTCTCCGTCGAACCAATAACTACTATCATTAATTGTCTTAACTTCAACTCCGGCAGATTGGGCACAAATCACAGTCATCACTTGAAACATGATCATCATTTGTTGGTCAATGTGAGGAATAGACTTCGCCATCTTGCGATTTCTGCTGGCAGAGATGATTCTTCCTTCTTTCAATCCTATCATGCAACGCTTGCCGTCTAATTTAGGTTGGACGTAAAATGGGATTCGAATTCGCTTCTCATCATATTCTTGAGCAAGCATGGCATCCGCTACTTCAAAACTGCTCGTGAGAATGTCAGCATTTCTTGACCTCATAGCATATAATTGATTACCAACTATTTCATCTCCTGGAAACATCAACTTGTAATCTTTAGTTTCCAAGAATTCAACCCAGCGTCTACTACCTTCAAATATACCTTGTTGATATTCATTTGCTTGATTGCCAAGACCCTTATTCTTAACTCCGGGGATTTGCTCGTAAGGTTTCCACTTAATTGTTTCCCAAGATCCGGTTGCTGGAAGCATGCCAGAAATCCACTTAATCATCTCGGGTTGCTTCTGAATCCACATAAAGATGAAACAGGCATTAACTTTACTGCCTCGTGTGCTCAATGAAATTAGAGGCGGAAATTCTTGATTTCCTTGCGCGAAGGCACTAAACATAGCTCTATTGATCATAAAAACTCCCTTGTTATTTCCTTTAGCATCGAGCTTAGTGTAAGTAAACACGGTTTCTCCGTTATGCACCATGTAAGCTTTACCCTGCGGCAGAATGGTGTTAGCAGCAATCTTACGTTCGTTCGGCGCTTCCATTGAATTCTAGTGACTTAAGCGGAGCCTATTACTGCTAAAATATTGTTTTAAAATAGATTCAGAATTCTCGTTAATTAATTTTTATTCAAATTGATGAATGGATCTTTGTTAATTAGCGATGACGAAACACCTGCTAGTCCTCCATTAACTTCGAAAATTCTACAGGTTTCAAGTGGGAGACGGCATAATTATGCAGCTAAGAATGACAATTCAGGATCAAGAAATAGTAGTGGAAGAAGGTTGAGTCCTCGATTTCCAGAATTGAATGAGGCAAACGTCAAAGAAGTTCCGGTGAAACAATTTGAAGCAATTGCTGTTGAACCTAAGGCGCCCGTTGTAGCTGCTAAATTCGAGAAGCCTTTAGAGGGTGAATTTTCGATCAACATCGGATCAAATTACATCATCCATTCCGACAAGCGCGACAGAGTTGATGCAATTATGGTTAACAGCAGTCGCCGGAAGGATAAAGATGATGTAATCGTAATAGGGGGAATTGATGCAACGTCGCCAGTTGCATCTCCAAGAGCTAAAGATCCGCGCATGAGTCCTCCGGCATCTCGCAGAAACAATCGACGGAACGATGAACCATTGATTGAAATCATTGAAGAACCTAAATCTAACCCAATGTCGAGCAGGCGCAGAATCAACAAATCAAGTGGTGCTTCAACTACAAAACCAACATCTCGACCAAGTAATAATGTTGAGGTTGTTAACGTCAAATCTTCGGGGAAATCATCCGATTCCGTCGATAAGATCAAAGTAAGAAAAGATACTAAGAAAGAGAAGAAGTCTACTAATAGGACTGTGCCAAAATCTAGCATTAACGTCAGAATTGGAGGGAAACAATTAACGTCTAGAGAACTTGCAGAATTGAATGATTCGTCATCTCAAACATCCTCACAGCAAAGTTCTGTCCCATCTTCATCTAGAGATTCGGGGCCCAATCGTGACTCCGATAGTAACACGTCAGAAATCAGCTCCCGGAGAATGATCAAAACTCGCACTGACGCAATCGAGAAAGAATTAAAGAAGCAGTATCCTAAAGAACACAAAGAGAATAGGTTCAAAGCTGAAACGGATGAAGATCTCGCCAAAGCAATGAAAGTAGCTTTAGAAGTTAGTAAAGAACAATCGGTGAGAGAGGCAATTGATGCTGGATATCATTTGAATGCTGAAGTCTTGAAACATCTCGAACGGCCCAATTCTGTCACCGAAGTCATCGAGCATTTGGTATCACAGCGGAGGGAAAGGTTAAGATCATCCCAGCGTCGTCCAGATAAGAAATCTCAGGCTAAACCAGCGAATAAGAATAGAACTGCCACACCAAGACCTAAGACTCCGGAGCCGCAATCTGCTGTGTTAGAGGAGGAAGAGGAAGAAGTTACGGATGAACAAGAAGAGGAAGAGGATGAGGAAGTCGGCGATGATCCGAACAATGGTTTCAACATACCGATCGATGGAAATACCACCTTCAGCTTCCCAACTTCAATTCCAGAACAGCCTAATGACGAGGAAGAGGCTAATGTTCGACTTCCTAAGGCAGAACGAAAGATCAGAAAAGGTGATGTTTTAGAACCATCGGATGATATCGGTCAAAGACAATTTGTTTACGATCCCCTGGGAATAGGTAATGATTTTGACGGTGATGATGTTCAGAAAATAGACGAGATCTACGAGGAGAGTTCCGAAGATGAAGCTAAATTAACCGTCGACGAGAAGAAAGATGAAATGCTCTACAGATTTAGATTAATCAGGGAAACCTACCCAAATCTCGCGATGCCCAAAATCACTAAACGAATGAAACTCGCTAAAATGGTAAGACATTATGAGAACATTGCGAGCCGCGTGAAATTAAAGACTAAAACCAACAACTTCAAGATCTTTGTAATTCTTGGATTCTTTCTAATGCAATGGGTGATCAAGAAAGTTACAGGAATCGACACTGCAGGTTTGGCCCAGAATCAAATGTACTCGATGAAGCAATACGAACCATACCTTCGTGAGCTTGGTGAATCCGATTGGGCTTCCATTGGATCGAATATGTCGGTTTACATTCGTTTGCCATTCTTCATGTTCGTCAACACTGCAATTTTCATCTGTGCGAAGGCAGTGTTCAAGCGCACTGGAGAAGATTACACCGAACAATTCAGAAAACTCTACAATCAATTGACCGGAGGAGACGACTATCTTTACATCAAAGATCCTAACGGTTCAGCTGGTCTTGACGCGGGCAATGGAGGTGGAGAAGAGGAAGGCGGAGGTGGTTTGTTGGGAATGCTCAAACCTTTTATGTCAATGTTTGGGGGATTTGGAGGAGGCGGTGGAAATGCAACTCCTGCACCTAAGAGGGGTGAAGCAACTGGAGCCACTTACGTTCGTCGCAAAAGACCAACTTAAGCCTTTTAAAAAGACCAATTTAGAGTAAAATGGATGAACATTACACGGGATTGTGCGTTTCTTCTGGGGGCTACAAAGGAATCAATATGCTTGGTGCCTTAACTTGTATTTACAATGAAAAGATGTTAGATAAAGTAAATCGATGGTCTGGCTGTTCTGTCGGATCTATCATTGTTACTTTGTTTGCTATAGGTTGGAGACCAATCGAACTTTACCGGGAAGCGGTAGCAATTAAACTTTTTAAAGGATTTCAAGACATTAACATTGAGCAAGCTAAGACTAAATTCGGTCTCTTGGATAACACCGATCTTAAGAATGAGTTAAGTCGTCTGATTCTGATGAAACGAACTAGCATCCCGACGTTGCTGCAATTGTATGAAGAAGAAAATATCTACATTGCTTACTCGGTTGCGGATCGTCGCACTAAATCTGGAGTAAAATTAGATTACAAGAACTTTCCCACGCTCAACATCGTCGACGGACCAATCATGAGTGCTTGCGTACCATTTGTGTTTCCACCGATTGAATTTAGTGGGATGTCTGTTGCTGACGGCGGTCTAACCAATCCATTTCCAGTAGATTACATTGACGACGGTAAAACTAAAATATTTGGCATTGTTGTTTATTCTAAGGATGGTCCTGAGACTACTCCACTCGATTTCTTGATTAACACCGTTACCATTCAAATTGAAGAAATGCAAAGGGTCATCAGCAGCAGAGTATCGGAACACGTTGATATTATGGAGATGAAGGTGGAAGAGATTAACATTATGGATTCTACCGCTACCTTTGAAAATAAGAATCGTTTGTACTTCGACGGAATGAAAGACGCTCAAGTTTTCCTGAAGATTCTAGACCGCATCAAACGCCAGAAACGTAGAAAGTCCAATCCTCCCAAACAATTCATTCCACATGAGCCTAAGTCGGAATTTAATCTGAAAATCATTCCAATTAACGTGTTAGTGAAATGTTTGACTTCGCAAGCAATCGACGTGCTCGCACAAATGGCAGCACACCATCCAGAGACGTTAAATAAGGCAATTATGGAATTATCCATTTCTAAACAACAAGAGCTTGCAGTATTAGCCCGAGTGTTGTTAAATAAGGCTCCAAATACACCAGTTGAACCAATGAAAGAGAAATCTCCAAAGCAAGCTAAAGAGAATTATTCTCAGCAGATGTACGACAAATTACCAGTTCCCTTGAAAGCTGCAGCCGCAAGTGTTATTGGTTCAATGCCGGAAGACAGACAAGCTGCAACTATCAATGGTATTAATGTCATCATCGAAGGACTTAACATTCTCGGAATTAATCTATTCAACGGCTTGACTTTGACAGATAATTCTAATGATAACAATGATCACGATAAATCTCCGAGGGAAGAAGTTAGAGACAGAGTTGAAATAATGGAAGATGAGGTTCAAACTCGCCCGAAGATCGAAGAAGTCGATTAAAAAGACCTTAATAAAAAGCTACAATTATGAGAATAACACTTAATAAGAAGCATGTGAGATTAGTTATCATTACGGTAATTATTACAGTGCTGGTAACACTCGCTGTTGTTGCTTTCGCTGCGTGGCGTGGATTTTACATCTTCGTAGATCGAACCATCGACAACATAGCTAAAATGATGGTAAAAGAATGTATGAATGATCCCTTAATAATTCGAGAATTCATAGTTGTTGATCCTAAAGAACCCAAGAAATACGATCGCAAGTTAGCAATGGCATTGTTGGACGTCGGAGGGGCAGTAACTTCGAGCAACTGTAAACCATCAATTCCGATTCCTGGACCGTTTGATAAATTTGAGAAGATCTACGGGAACGAAGGCAATGGTGTAAGAAATCTTTACGCTTACACATTTTGGAGTGACACTTCCGACACCGCTGCAATCATTTTCTCTGGAACATACAATCAAAGTCAATGGTATAATAATTTGAAGTTGAATTTAGTGAGAGCCGATGGCCTTACCGCGTCGCCGCACGAAGTGATGATTCACCGCGGATTCTACGAAATCTACAAGACTGTGCAGATCAAACTTTGGAATTGGTGGTTTCTTCAGAAACGCCACCGCAGAGACAACAATCTGCCAAGAATTAAATACTTAGTAATGAGTGGCAGAAGTCTTGGTGGAGCACTTTCTACGATTTGTGCTTATGACATGTTTAAACTCCAAAATGAAACTGAGATAATTCACTACACTTTCGCATCGCCGAGAGTTGGAAACATTCCATTCGCAGACGAGTTTAACATTCGAATTCCACACAGCATTAGAATTTACAATACTGAAGATGTTGTAACAGATCTCCCTGGAGCGGTGATGAGGAAGAGCACCTTTAAGCATGTGGGATTTACCGAGCACACGAAGCCGTTCACTCGAAACTTTGGAACAATCTACGACAATCACGTCTCCGCTTACAACGATCTTCCCCATTAGGTAAATTATTTTGACAATAAAAAGCTCACGGCAATCGAAATTCAAAGAAATCATGTCGGGATACAAAGTTACGTTCATGGCCTTCACAAGCACCCAGTGTGGTCATTGCCACACATTCAAGGGACTCAAGAAGGACGGCAGCCTCGATCCAAAGGGTGCTTGGGGTCGTCTCACATCTGACGAGGATCTTGCGCGTGCCGGAGTTGAATTCGTGCTCTACCAAGTTGGACCTGAGACAGATTCCGACGGTAAGAAGCGAGTTTACGTGCTCGAAGACAAATACAAGGGAATCAGCGGCTATCCTACGCTCAGACTTTACAGCCGCGACGAGAAAGAGTACATCACCTTCAATCCGAGCAGCATTCCTGGAGGCTGGGAAACTTCGGCGCCCTACATTAAGAAGTGGATTCTCGAACACATCGACGACAAGCGATTCAAGGTTTCCGCATCGAATGCTCCGGTAATCAACCACAATAACGCCATTGAGGTCCCTGAGCCCGTTGCTCGTCGTGCCGCGCCCGAAAGAGTTGGCAATTTGACACTTGAGGAACGCAGAGCCGCACAAAGATCTGTTGCAACTGCTCGTCCTGAAAATGGTGCAGTTGAAGCTCGCGCCACAGTCGTCGGCATGGGAACAGTTGACAACCGCCCTGTCGTGAAAGTTGCAGCCCCTGTGTCTCGAGTTCGATTCCAGCCCAAGAACGACGAGTAAGATCAAACTTAAGAACATAAAAATCGAATATTTAATTCAAGCCTAGTTGAATTAAAAAGTAATAGTATGAAGAGCCACGTGAGAATCATAAATAGTGAGCCGCCGAAACCAATCAACAAAGTCTGCGTTTTCGATCATGCCATTAACTGCGGAGATACTCCAATGGCAACCCAAATCATCGCAGACCTCAAGAAAAAGAATCCAGTCAGTGTTAAGATTGAACTTCGAGGCTTGGCGTTGGATCTTGGAAAACTCTATTCAATCAGCAAGATTTACAACAAGAATGTGATGGAGCTAATTATCGGGTATCATTTGAACAACAAACAAATCTTCCAAGTCATGGGAGAACAAGAAGGTTGTCCGTTCGAAGGAATTTACGATAAGACAACTAATTCAACAAGTTTCAATCTTGAGAAATTCCCGGACGGTTTGCTGATTATTTTGAACGAATACGTCCAAATCGTCAAAGAACGAACAAATGCCACCTATTAAAAAGGAGAGATAGCTTTATAAAATGAGAAAGCTGAAGACTGGAGATTTGATTCTTACCAATGAATACACGTTGAGTGGGATTCTTAGTCATCTTACGGATCAAACAAGTCGTTGGTCAAATATTGGTATTGTGATCGTCAACGAAGAAAATGAATCTGTTAATGTCGCAATTCTTACCGAGGATGAGATTGAATTAGTTGAATTGCACAATATTCTGAGGTCGCCAACCTTGCAAGCCGCAGCACATCGTTCATTCTTGAATGCCGGAAAATACGCGGCCGATCTTATTAAGTTTGTGGATTACGTGCGCGGCAGCGTCAAAGGTAAAAATATCAACACAGAGATCGTTTTGGACGCCCTAATTCCAGGAAGAAGTAAACTTACGGTAACAACGCTTGGAACGACAGTTGATTCTCGCGGCAGAGATCTGACGTCAGATCCAAAGACAAAGAAAGGATTCTACAATGGGGCGGATTTCATTGGATCAGTGCTGTCGTACACTGGATATCTCAAATATCGCCATAACTTTAGAGTCTCAGATTTTCAAGAAGGTGGGATTATCGACGACATTTACGACGGAGAAGTTGCGGTGCCACCGGTCGTTGTCAGTCCTAACAATCTGGTGAACATTATGACAATTGCAACTTTGGACATTAGAGATCTCATTGGAGCTTACTATTCCGCCAAGCCAGTCATGACAAATAACGATCAAATTATCACAGCTGCCGATAACAAATTTGAGGTGAAGGGAGAACGAAAGATGAGCAATGAAATTTACGGATTGGATCAGTATGGAGATACCGCGAGCACTGTAATCCCATTGAAAAGTCGTCGCGATAAAGGACTACTTCAGAAAGCTCAAGCGATTGAAAGTGAAGCAATTGACAAGAAAGTTAGGAAGAAAGCCGAACAGCTAGCACAATACGAAAGGCCCAAGCCCAAATTCAAATAACTACTTAAAAAGTTAAGATGCTGATTGGATTGACGATATTAATTGTATTGATTGTGGTTTTAATATTGTCGATTATTGCGATTTATAAGATGTCAAACAATGTTTCAGATAATGTCTATGATCTTTTTACAACTGAAGATTCTATCACAAATCACATCACTTTGCACGAACTTGAGCAGCCAACACAAACTCCATTCCCAACGCACAGAGCGTACAATCCTTGTATTTTTACGTTGGAGAATTATAACACTCCCTTCGTCGCTTACAGAATGTGTAATTTCTACCTCTGTCCTGAGAAGCGCAATCCTTGGGACAAAGACAATCGCGAACTGACAAATTCTCACACTCTGATCTACAGACCCGATGGCGAACGATACTTAATTAAATATCCGAATATCTCTGGTGCGAAGTGTGAGAAAGGATGTGAAGATGCTCGAATTATCGTACACCACGATAAGATGTATATGTTTTGTAATACAACCTCTGGTCCCAAGTGTCAACGAGAAATGAATATCATGGAATTAGATGTTAGTGCGTTTACGCAAGAGAAAACTAACGTCATCAACACCGTTGAAATTAACAATCGATACATCTTGAGAACTCCAGTGCACAGCGGAAGAGATGAGAAGAACTGGATGCCGTTCATTCATGAAAATGGTTTATATTTTGTTTACTCAGTTAATCCTCACGTAATCTTGAAACACGAAGGAGCTGGCAATTGTAGTGAAATCGCGAGAACTTACAATTCGAGTTTGCCGACGGATTTGCGCGGAGGAAGCCAGATCATAAGAACTAAGAAATGGAACATGATGTATCCGATGTTCAGCCGAGGAATCAAATACGTCGACGAAGACATTTACATTGGCGTACTTCACATTAGAACATCATTATCTTCTTATTATACTTACATCTATGGATTTGAGATTAACTATCCTTTCAAAGTAAAATATATCACGAAAGGCTTCATCTTTGGAGATGTTTCCGAACACGTCCAGAGAATCCAATTCGCATCCGGATTAGCAAGAGTCATGCACGACGATGTTCCGTTTTTACACATCAGTTACGGCGAACATGATTGTACTTCGAAGTTGTGCATCATCAAAGAAGAAGACGTCATGCGCGCGCTAGTCAAAATAGAAATTAAAGAATAAAAGAGTAGAGATGACGCGTCAACAATTTGATGTCGCAGAAATTGTCATTGCAATAATCAGTATTATCGTGGCGTTTGTTATCATTCAGTTTATCCTAAGCATGCTTTCTCTCTGGAGTTATGAGAGTAATGTCAAACATGCTAAAACTAACAAATTCTATGCGCAGAATAAGAGTACGTTTGAGGTTGGGTGTGGAAGATGCAATAAGAAGAAGAAAAGTCATTCTCGCAGCAGATCGCATTCTAATGATCCCACGTGTCCTGATTGCAAGCCTGGAGGTTTGGATTACGATTGCAGAGTCAATACGGATTGCGCTTGTGGTTTGACGTGTGAAGCTAATCGATGTGTTTGCGCAAAGCCGGCTCCTGTCGCACAGGTATTAGTTTCTGTCATCGGGAATCAGCTTACTGTAACTTGGCCTTCTGCGCAAGGAGCAGACTACTATAATCTTTTTATCAATGGACCTAGCAATGCAACTGTGCTTTACACCGGACAGAACAGCTTTACCCAAACTGTTGCCGATGGAATTTACACCGCAACGGTCCAAAGTGGCAACTATGAGTGCGGAAGCGACGTTCAAGCCTTCACGGAATCAGAGCAAGCCTTCGTCGGGGACTTCTAAAAAGTCCTTACCCAAAGTTTTTAACTCCAACGGATGGAGTTAAATTGTTTATTCATGTAGTATCGATGTTGGATGCTCAGTAGAGCTGGGTCGAAGCGCGAGGTCCCTCTCCTCCCAGGCCGTTGATGCGAAGGTTCCAGCCGCGCTCCTTCTTGGAGGCCACAAGGATCAAGACTCCGAGAGCGGCAGCTCCAATCCAGGCCAGCTTGGCTCGCTCAATGTTCACGCGGTCCTCGGCGGTCATCTGATCAGCACGCTTGAAATACCAGAAAAGAGCAAAGACTGCCCCAACGATGACCAAAACAATGGTCAGAACCAGCACGATGTTAGAAATCTCAAAGAAACCTTTCATTTCCAAATTTCGATTGCTTTTACTTACTTGAAAATTTCTGACCGCCGGAAGTTTTTAAATCGAAAACGTCTTGAGTTGTAGCTTTATTCGATTTCGTAGAGTTCTTTCAAACCGGCCATAATAGTTCTTTCATTTCCTTGAGTTGATCCATTGTAACCCATGAAAACCTCTCCAAGGTTAGGAAATCCAATCTGTCCTCGTACAAAATTAATGATAGATTCAGCTACTGCTTTGTAAGATTCAATGTGCGCAAAATGTCCAGTTTCTTTCAAACAACTAGTAGTAACAACTGAATTATAATAAACTGCAGGATATACATGTCGTTGCTCCGGCGAATACACCAAGTCGTGTGAAGCATTCAAGATCATCACGGGAGACACAATTTTCTCAAGTTGTAATCCGTGCGTATTTTCGAGCGTGCGCGGCAGCGCCTGAGTTTGGAGATTCATCGTAGCAATCAATTGTTCCAATAAGATGCGTTTCCGATCCAATCTTTCATACTGTTTCAACAGCAAATTCAAGGTAGTTTGAGTAATTTCTTTCTTGTGCATGTTACACAAAATGACGTCTCTAATAATGCTCTGAAAATCTACGTCAGTATTGCAAAGTGAGCTGTCGTCAGAAATTCTTGCTAACCTGTAAAGTGCGGAATAAGCAACCTCAGGATGAGTATTTACACTCAAGTTCGGAGGATTAATCATAATAATTCCAGCTACGGAGTTAGTCTTAGCTTCTCCGACTCCTTTCATTGACATCGATGCCATGCAAGCCGCAATTTGTGCTCCCCAACCAACTCCTGCAACAAAGAATTGTTCAGTAGGCCACATAATTCTACACATTGCAATCAAATACTCCGCGTGCAATTGAAAAGTCCAAGGAAACAATGCAGCAGAATCATTCGTAGAAACTGTATTCTTGTTGAGGCCGCGAGGTTTAGTTGATTCTCCTGATCCCAAAAGATCAACCGACAAAGTTTCAAAGAATGGAGAGAGTAACCTCTGAGCACACCACCATCCAGTTCTATCGTCGATTACGTCGTGAATAAGGAGAATTTTCGGTGCAGTCGTTTTGCCCCAACGCGTGTATTTCAATTTGTATTCGCTGCTCGCCTCGAAATTAGCGGTGTCGGATGTGCGATGAATAAATTCTTGCTTAGTCTTCCAGCTAAAAACTCCATCGGACGGATTGTGCAATTGGTAGAAATCCCAAGTTTCACAGGCGCATGAAATTGTGGTTGATTCCTTAGTAAGAATATCATATAAAACTTGGTTAAGTTCATCCGGGCACATTCCTTGAGGACCATCACATCCTTGAGTTTCAGGTGGTGGAGGTGCAGCAATTTCAGCTTGACCTTTGATTACCGGAGTTGAGACTTGAGAAGTTACCAACGTGTTAACCCGAGGAATAGAAGACTTAGTCAAAACATCATCAAAAGTAGGCATTGCTGTCACTAGAGGAACAGGATAACTAATAACCGGAGTTGTAGGAATAGGACTAGTCATTCTTACGGCGTTAGTCCCGCTTGCTCTCTTATCAAATCCAATCTCCAATGGAATAGATCCACCGATTTGATCATAAATTCTCTGCGGCAACGTCGATTCCATCTTTTTAATAAGTAAGAGTTTTTAGAACTTATTGTTGAGCCGATTGTAGGACCGTCGAAGTTCGATTTCTATCCTCCACTTGCTCGCAACTTCCTCCTGGACTGCTTCATTCAAATTACGCTTCAAGTTTGGAATGTACAAGAGTTTGTTATCATCCAACAACGCCATCCAATCTACGAGCTCCATCAAGTTCATGCAGATTGAATCTGTGCGATCAATAATTGTCACGTCAGATTCCATAGGATTCCACCCAAAAATTCCTCGGACGTAACAAATCTGTTGTGCTGCTTGTTCGAACACATTTCCGCGCTTGAAAAGAACCTCGTCGTAACTAACATTAATTTCTTCGGCGGAACACATTTTCAAGTCGCAACATTGCTTGACTACTTCGTTTAAGCCATTAAATAATGCGGTTTGTTCTAAACTCATTTCAGAATTAAAGAACTCCCAATCGTTGCTGTCCAAATTGGACTTTGTAAATTCTGGAAAGATTTCGTCATCCAACGCTTCGGTCATCATCCAAATAAACTCATCCGTATCCAATTTGTCGTTGATAATTTTATCTTGAAAACTGTAAGATGATCTTCCAGTGCGTGTAAAGTTTGACAAGTGCAACGCAATCTTCGAGATTTTAGCCAAGTAAGATGTTCTCGAATCATAATAATTATTGATTGCACTCTCGATTCTGCCAACCAATTCGTCGTTATTGTTAACTTTCCCAGGACGAAATAGCGCTTTCGTTAGTAAACCACGCGCACAAAATCGTGCACTATCTTTTGATTGAGTTTTAGAAACTGGACATGTTGAACTCATTTTATAATGCTCTCTTATAATTATTTAAATTCTAAACTCGCAAATATTTATTATTTTCAGAGAATAAAACTGGAGTGAAATGGGTCAACTTTCTATTTTGGGAATTGTCGTCATCGTGGTGATTGTTTTGATTGTCCTTGGCATCCTTGGAATTTCTTTCTCGCGGCGCAAGGAGACAAAAGAAAAGGGTAGTCACGACGGTAAGAAACACGAGCATGATCACAGTCGTCATCACGTCGAGGCCGATAACACTGGCTCCAATGGCCCGATGCGATACAGAGTGCAAAAGGGACGCGAGCTCGAGCCTCAAATTGAAGTGAAAGCTGTCGCTGCTATTCCTGAAGAGCAATTTCCTCGTCATGCCGCTAAGTCTGGACGTCCGATGGTTCAAAACGATAACATTCCTACGGTTGACGTTTCCAGCATCGCGGAGCTCTATTCTCCCAAGGAAGACATGTTGGCCGAATACGGAGTCACTCAAGATGAGTTCAATCGATTGGTTACGGAAGCTAAGAATAAGTCCGAGCCCAAGGAGCGTGCTATTCCTTCGAATCGTCATTTCAACGTGAAGAGCTACAATCAGTCTAAGCTGGTCGCTCGTGAGTCTGTGCGTAATCAACTCGAGAATCACGGATCAAAGCGCGGAACTTTGGTCGACACGATCTACAAGACTCACGGCAAGCGCTTCGCCAATCAGAAGTTCCAGCAGGCCCAGCCTGAGCAGCTGGCGTTGCACACGAATAAGAAGGATCACGAAGCCGTGATTGCGAACACCAGGGCCCGGGCTACCAACAAGCCTAAGCTCGTTCCCAGAACCTAAAGTTTTTAAAAACTCATTATTAATGGATTAGATGGCCGGCGTCGTTGACGGCTTTCATGTCGCGTTTCTCATGCCGTTTCTGATACGATCGCATTCCCTTCAAACAACTGTACATGAATTCTCCTTCGCCGTTCGTGTGGAACTTCTTAAGAATCGCGTCGACGTACAATTTGTGAACATCTTCGTAGACGAACGGCATCGTAGCACGAACCGTTTTAGTTAGTCTCATTAGATCTGCAGTGACTGCAAAGTGAGTATTTCTTTCAATGACATCTTTAAGAATCGCAGTGCAAACATTAGCCAGATTAATTGCTTGACGACTCAAATTGGACTCCATGAACTCCGGCTTGACTTGATCTTTCAGATGGTAAGCAATAATTTGCGTTAGCAAAGGTCTGTCGTCAATCGGCAGCGCCAAGTAGAGCAACTCTGGAGACTTCATAGGATCGGATGTAAGGTGTCCTCTGACATTAAAAAGTTTCTCCATGTGCTTCGGAATAATTTGCACGACTTCAAGGTTCTTCCTCAAAATTACAGGCCTGCCAATCGTCAAATCATCAACTGCTTCTTGGTGCGTCAAAGGAGTCAAATATTCGCAGAAATCAAACTTCTCAACTTGCACGATGTCCCGTTTGTTCATTGTAAGCAAGTGGTAGAGCATCGGCCGGTTCAATTTCTCAGGATTTGTAATTTGATTGAGTTGGTGCACGATGTGGAAAATATAAACAAGCTTGCTGTCCAATTTAGCATAATCAAAATTTGGGGAACACGCGTTAAACAATTCAATAATCTCCTTATCAATCTCTGGAATCTTGGATTTCTTGCAGTCAATCTTTCGGTTCGACGAAAACATCCATTCTCCTTTGTGATTAAACAGACGAACAGTATGACCCTCGAGATACTTATATAACTCATAGTCACGCTTTGCAAATTGAGAGTTCTTAAACTGTTCTACACTCAGGTAAATGACGATTTCTTCGTTAAATGACTTTACGATTAATTCTTCGGTCAACGTGTCTTGAATCCATCCACGCACAGCAGAAAGTCTGCCAGCGACTAGTTGTTTAGTCTTATGATCTGTGAGATTCAACTTCATTTCTGTCATGTAATTCTTCTTGACGCTGAACATTACTAAATTCTCCATGCGATCGTGAATTACAATACCTCTTTCATCACCTGGAAGCAATCCAAGATTCTTAGCGTCTTCAGCCGTAGCTAATTCTCTATTCTTTGTGAATGCACCGTCAAGAAAGGTCTTGTTATTCTCGAATTCTTCGAGTGTGTATTCGTTAGATTGCTCCATATTGTATTATGCTAAAACAGGTTTTGTTTTCTTTTGATTCGTTACTTTAAGATTAACAATTCAATTTTCCAAAAGCAATGTCTGGAGTTGTTTCTCTGAGCAGTTTGCAGAATACGCCTCCCTTGTCTGGTCAAGAATGTTTCCTGTACACAGTTTTACTAAGACAGGATCTGTTTGACAACAGTCCCCAGGAAAATCCCGAGGACAAAGGCAAGGAAGAATCCACTGCGGATGCTCAGGATGACGTCAAGAAAGCTAAAGAGAGATTTAAGAAGAACGCCAATGGAATCATTGGAATGATCAAGATTATCTCTTTCTCTGACGACATCAAGAAACTCCAGGCAGACTATGCACGAATTGATGAGACCAACAAGGACATGGAGATTCTTTGGGGCTCGACAGGAGAGTGGACGGTATTAAGAGATCCCAATACTGACACCGAAGGAACTATTGATCTTGTGAAGACCAAATTCGATGATGAGGAGTGGATGGGAGAAAAGCTGTCGAATGGAGAAGATGCCCCACCGAAGGAACTCAAGAAGACCGAGTTGAAGCCATCGCAAGAAATTGAGGAGTTTAAGGCCCGTCTTGAGATTGATCATTACAAACAGAAGGCTGAGATGGAGGAAATGCAGAAGCGTAGAAATGAGAACAGAAAGAAGGCCTTGGATGAGCTCTCCAAGAAAATGGACGATCCTACGACTATTTCTTCGTACACAACATTGCAGTGGAAACGCTTGCAGGCCAAATCCACCATTGCAGAATATCAAGCTAAGGTCGATGAAGCTACTGCAATTTTGGTCAAAACTGTCAAGGAACTCAATCACAGGGATAGAATGTTCCCTCATTACAAGAAGAAGTGGATGACTGAGGCTCGTCGTATTCAAGCATTGTCGAACCCCGGACAAGCTGAATCGGAACCCATTGAGAGAATCGTGAAGGATCTGGAATCGAAGGGTGACGACGACGCAATGATTTCGAAGTCGAAGGTCAAAATTGACGACAACTACGATGAAGGAATTGGTGTGGAAGCAAAGGGCACAGGGAAGATCAATGATACTATGGAGAATGACTACGTCGACAACACTACCCCGGAAGCAAGAGAAAAGGCCCTGCGAGAAATGAAGGAGGCTGAAGAGCGTGTGAAATCATCATTCTTGGAGAACACGAGTAACGTGAAGGAACTGAAGAACCACGGCAAGAAGCCCAAGAAGAAGAAGTCTAAGGACGGTAAGAAGAAGAAAGCCAAGAAGTCCGACAAGTAAAACAGTGAATTATTGAGTTTTTAAAAACTTAATCTAGGGATATTGGAGAACCTCGGGGGACATAGATAGAAACACCCTTTGGATACGTGAAGATCATCGCTTTGCACAGCGGATTAATGTCTTCGGGATTAAATTCTATGCCGAAGAAGTTCTTCTTGGGGCCGCAGATTCTGAGAATTGACTCCGTAATGTCAATGCGATTAGCGTGATCAACAATGAATGCTTCTTGCTTGTCAGATTCTTCATCAGTGTTTGCATTCACAATTTCTTCAATCTCCTTATCGAGTTCGTCGGTGGAAGACTGATCTGTAGAAGATTCTTTGATTTGCATGGATTGTTCCATGTCGCTCCAGGTTGTGAGGTCAATCATTTCGACTTTCATCCATTTCTTAGTTGCACCTTCGTTGTCTTTGATGATAATGTAGCGTTCGGTATCGTCCTTAATCAAACCATCATCATTGTAATACTTGATTTTGGTGATGCCATTTCTTAGCTGTTCCAAAGTTCCTCGGGGTTCTGGCGTGCAAGACACAATGATAAATCTCACAAATTGCACGGCATTCATGAACATGTCAATAATCTTCTCCCACGAAAGATAATGAATAATCGTCGGCACACACAACAAAATAAACGCGATAATCAACCAATACCCATTCATCCGATCTTTTTAATCAGAGTCGAAGACTCTTAAATGTTATTTTGAGAGAATTTCGTTGGTAATTCCTACCGGATAATAATTGTAATTGGGATGCTCTCTCATTCTCATGCCTTGCGCCGAAGTCATAAATTCTTTCAACGTCATTTCACCGTTGCCGACATCCTTGATGTTCTTCCAGCTTACCGCAGGGATCAATTCTTCCCCTGGAAATTCATCATTGTACAATTGGAATAGCAAAGTTCGACTGTTATGAAAATTAGGATTACGCTTATTCAAGACCTTCGCCATTTCTTCTTCGAGATCTGCGAGCGCACACGAATATGAACAATAAATTCCATCCATAAAGACTTTCTTCACGCCAGTTTCATTGTCAATTTTGATTGGAATCCCCATGGCGCGACCTTCAAAATGATGCCGGTGCCACCAACACGGTTTCCCGGGGTTGACATTGTAGGGGTTTCCATCCTTGTAACACATTTCTCCGCGATGATAGACGCGAGTTTGTCCTCCAGCAACAGTATGGTGTGAAACATTGCCAGGTCTAAGGATTTCATGTTTACCTTTCAATCGAGAATTTCCAAATCCTGGCGTCGGTTGAGCTTCCTTATTAATGAAAGTGGCAGGATTACACTCTTGCAACCGGAATACGGCGCCGCCTCCTAAAAGATTCATTCGTTTTGGATTTTTGTCGTCGAATAACGTGCAAATTCGTTTTCTAACTAAAAAGAGATCAAGATGGCCTACGAACTCGCGAAATTTGGAGGAGTCTCCCTGCAAGATGCTGACGCGGCTAAACAGCTTCGCGTGCTCTCAAGAAAGCTCAAGAAGGGAAGCCGCGCTTTGACCGTTGTGTCTGCGACTTCCGCGACGCTCACGACGACCCAGATTCTGTCTGGACTCATGCAGACTTCGCCCGCTGGTGCTATCAACCTTACCACACCCACTGCTGCGCAACTTGTCGCTGCTGAGGGCCCCGACGTGAAGGTTAGAGATTATCGCAAGCTCACCATTGTCCAGACTGGATCGAACAGCGCTGTGGTGACTGTGGTCGCTGGAACTGGAGTCACGATTGTTGGAACTGCCACCATTGCAATTGGAGTCTCGGCGTCGTTTGAGCTGTTGGTGACGAACATCACCGCCACCACTGAGGCCGTCACCCTGGTGCGAGTCTAAACTCGTTCAAGTTTTCAATTTACATTTATCTATAACAGTTATAGATAAAACAATAACTTTAAGCTTTTTAAAATCCATTCTCGATGGATGTTTTGAGCTTCAGGGTCAATTGGCGCTTCTTAATCTCAGTGAAATGATGTCGGCAAACACTTTCGTACGTCTCTTGGCCGCCAATCTTAACTTGTCCTTCGAATTCAACTAGGGATACGTTAAATGGTGCCGGAGTTCCATCGCCACAGCGTTTGCAGACTGCAGTCAAGTGGATAATTTTATCGGCCATGGGAACCAGATTCAAGAAAGTTCCAAAGACGTTCATATTCTTGTCACTACTCAAACCGGCAACAATAAAAGTCTTATTAGTTGTCTCTAGTTCCTCCTGAATGAATTTGTCAACATCATCGAAATGATTAGCTTCGTCGATACCAATTACTTTCGTAGTTTCATATTTGATTCCGTCCCTAAGATCTGTCAACTTTTCGACACCGAGACCTTTAGTTGTTCTTCCGGCGTGCGTCTTAATTCCTGGAGTTGTTCCATAGCGATCATCTTTTAGCGTATTCACCGCAACGGTCGAGGTATACAAAGAATAGATTCTAAGGAGCCGGTCGAGTTCCTCTGATTTCCCAGAATGCATTGGTCCTACGATGAGAATCAACCGTTCGACGTTAGGGAGGTCTTCAGGAGATGTTGATGTTGCGTGAAGTTTGTGCATCTTGTTTTATCTCTAATTACTAGAATTCTAAATTCTTCGTTTTTCGAGTCTTACGAAGATATGTTTCTCCTAATTAAAAGCAACAAAATCAAAGATAATCGGAATGTCGGAACGAGTCTCATTTCCGCCCGCACTGACTGCTGCAACGCCTTCTCCTGCTGGAGGTTTGGTCTACAATCCTAGCACTCCTCTGGTTGCCTCTACGGCAGTATCCGCCAGACCGATGATTCCTGCTTCAGCGAGTCCTACGATGAATGTTACGGTTGCGCAGCCTCAGGTTATGACGCCGCAGCCTCAAAAGACTGCCATGATCATGCAGCCTGCAACTATTCAACAAATTGCCACGCCTACCAATGAAGCTCCGACTGTTGTAACTACGCATGTAAAGTCGGCTGATTGGGGATTTAACTTGAATCTCATGAGTGTAATGTTTGTGGTTTTTGTGTTCATCATCGTCTTCTTGATTCTCTTGGCAACTAAACCGAACATGGTTACGAATCTCGTCAACGGCTCAAGAGTGCTCAGTAACGGCAAATTGATGCTTTGGACGGTAATTCTTACAGTTTTCATTGCTATAGTTGCCTGGATGGCAATGTATCTCTTCGGAGGACGTCGTTGCTAAAAAGTCTTTTTAGAGGCCTCACAAGCATGTGGTTGTAGAGCTGCAGCCGATAAACAGGCCATTCTCAAATACATAATATGGTTTAGCTTTGAATGTTGCAATAGGAATAATCTCTCCACTTGCGTTAGTATTTTGGCTCAGGCAAGTTTCTGGATCTGGAAACGAATTACAAACAGTTTGAATATCATTAGGTCTGTCGCGAGCGTAAGTAACTCCAGAATTTGTATCATAAACGTAAGTTTCATCTGGAACGGTAGTCCCCGGCCTAACACAACACGTAGTCGTAACATTGTTGAGATCCAATAATAAATCTAAATTAAAGTAAGTGTCACGATCGCGGTAAACAGTTGTAGTCTTGGATAAAATTAAACCAATTGCAGTGATAACAATGATCACAATTAGGATTACAACAAAAATAAGGAAGATGTTACCCAGCGATAAACCTCTCCTTGGGAGACCTCCATATTCTGAGAAGAACTCTTCTCGACTTCCTGGATATACATATTTCCCTTCCATCAATGTTTTTAAGTTAGAATAATTGTTCGGGGACGTAGAATGGAAGTTTCTGGCTGTTCGCGAATTGAAGATCGCTGTCGGAGAAGTCCGCTTTCTTACCATTCTGAGCTTTACGTCCTGCGGCATCACCACAATAGAAACATCCAAACCAAGTGTCTGGAATAATGTTAATCATTGTTCTTAATTGGAACCACATGCCAGGATTTGGTTTTCTGAATTGATCGTCGGCGATGCTCATCATCAAAATACACGGCAAATTCAACAACTTCACAACGTTACAGATTCGGTTGTAATTAATGTTAAACTTCGTTTCAGTATCACTCTTCTGATTAGTAAACATGCACAACGTAAATCCTTGAATTATGAACGTCTTCAATCGCTCTAACCTGTTGGGTAACATAATTATGTCGTTAGCATCCTTAGGAAATTGTCTATGCTCGTTTGGTGCGATGATCGTGTGATCTACGTCGAATCCCGCAATTTTACCGGTGAGCTGAAGGCCATCTGTAACGTAAATTAATAATGTTGGATAAGGACGGTACCATTTTCCAGTGAGTGTCACTGGAACTAATTTCTCCAATGCCACGTCAGTAAATTTAAGTTTAACTCCTTGGATGCGATCCTTAGGTTCAAGATATTCAACATTAAGATAATTAAAGATATCGCGTTCGCACGTTGCTGGATATTGTTTGCCATTAGAGTCGAACAGATCATACTCAGATAATTTTAACGCCATAGAAATTGCACGATTTCTTAATGAAATGTTAAAGTCGTCACTCCCGGTGAAGTAAAGCACTCCATAAGCCCATGACTCTGGATTAATTAATCGAATGTCAAATCTTCTGACGGGTAATTCTGGCCTAAATTGACAAATTCCCATGTATTTAGTCTTCTTGCCAACTGCGAGGTCGTAAATTAAAAAGCCTGATTTCTGGAGAGGTTCAATTACTTGCTGCATGAAAACCCCAGTTTCATCTTTAGTTGGATTAATCACTAGAATGTCGACGTCGCCACTGTCAGGAAGACCTCTACGAAAACTTCCACAGATCATGAACACAATATTAAGTGGATCATACACCGAATGCAAGTACGCATTAATTGCTTCAACTTCAGGTCTTGGAATTCTCAGCTGGAGATTACTGTAGAAATAATATCCTAATTTCTGCCCGTGCGTCATCTTATTATAGATCTTCTTGAGATCTTCAAGCGTGCGCATTCCTTCTTCATTATACCACTTATTAGCTGTAACTTTTCCGACGCCGTAAATTCCTTTGAACAATTCAATTACTTGTTGTTTCTCCTTCTCGGCGTTAGGAATATTCTCAATTTCAGCTAATTTTCCCGTGGCCAAGATTTCATCGATCTTATTTGCGATAGAACCTCCGATACCTTTGATTTGCATAGCCTGAGCTCCGCTTACAATCGGCTGCGGATAAGCCTTGATGATCTTCGCTGCTTTACTGTAAGTCAATTGTCTACCTTTATCATTTTCATTAAGTTTTGCCAATTGAAGCAAGGCTGCAACAATGAGATCATTGTTATTTGGCGCCTGCATTTTAAAAATAAATTCAAACAATTCACAAATCAAAGTTTTAAGCTTAGCTATAATAGAAGTAAAATGCAACCAAGGAATGAATTAGAAGGTGTTAACGCCGCATTCAACGCGAATCGCCTGCCACAAATAGTTTTCAAAGTGCTAGTGGTTGGAGACCCAAACGTTGGCAAGACTGCTTTAATTGACAGAATGGCCCGGCAGAAATACACCGAAGGTTACAAAGCTACAATTGGCGTAGACTTCGCCGGCAGAAAATTTAAATATCAAGATATGGTTGTAGCGATTCAGTTCTGGGATTTGGCGGGGCAAACTAAGATCGGCGAACAGAGCTCAATTTTTATGAAGAATTCTAATTTCGCGATCTGCGTCGTTGACGTTACAGATAAATTGAGCTACACCAGAGCAATCCAATGGAAAGATTACATCAAACGATCTGTTACTGTGGACGGCGAAGTTGCTGATGTGCCTTGCGTGTTTGTGGCGAACAAAGTTGATATCTATCGAAGTAATGTAATTGATGAAATGTTCTACGATGCTGAATATGACCCAACCGCAATCATAGAAAGCGATACCGGCAAAGCAGAGAAAGATACCTCAGCATTTGGTTTGAGCAACGGTTACGCTGAAGGATTTGCTGTTAGCGCCAAGACTGGTCACAACGTGGAACAATTGATTGAATTTATCAAAGATCGCCTGGTGGACAAATGGCGCATTGACGAAGCTACGCTTTACAGCCGTCGAAGAGATCCTGACATTATTGACCTCAACAAAAGCGTGGGGACGGGAGGAATGACAGTCAATGAAGCCCGAGCAAAATCAAGTTGTAGATGTTAATTTTAGGAGTTTTAAAAATGATGGTAAACTCGATATTAAGAATTGGCGCCACGATCAAGAATTTATTCTTGATGTACAAACCTTGTATTGGTTGGACCGCGTTAGTTATCCTAATTTTGGCGGCGGCAGAAGGTCTAATCGTTTTAACGCGTTACACCTTTGTTCATTGGCCAATTCATTTCGGTTTGAAGTACGAGGATAACATCTGTTTGGATTCCGTCAAACTTTACCCTACCGTAGAATGCTTTATAGTGGTTCACTTTTTAAGTTTAATCTTCTACGGCGCGTTAGTCTTGGTCATTTGTGTAGTATTATTTGCGTTGTACTGGTTAGGTGTATTGTTAAAATGCATGATTGACGATTGTCGAAACAGCGTCAGAGCAGCTTACGCCCAAGCCGAAGAGCAAGAATTAGGCGCTATCGCAGCCGCAGTGTAATTCTTAAAAAGCGTCATTATCCAGATTAAGATCGTTAAAACTGCAACAATCTAAACAATAGTGCACCACGATTAATGTAATGATATCTTTGTTCAGGTGGAGTCTAAATTTCAAACATTTAATTAGTTCCATGATTCTTTCTTTAATCGTTGATTCGTAACGATGGTGCAATTGATCAAACATCATCTTGTCGGGTTTAGCTCCGCGAGCAATTTCCCAACTATAACGATCTTTGACATCTTTCTGAGGATTAATCACGACAACAAGATTGTATTTTATCAGTCGTTCGTAAAGTGACTGGTTGAAATGTGTAAATTTCTTCATACGCGAAGTAATATTATTGTAATCGCTTGTTCCATCTGCTTTAAGGGTACTTATTATGATGTTAGAATGCGTGTAGAATATTAATTTTAACATGCGTCGACTATATTGAATGTCAGAATTATAATCAATATCTATTTGTATAGCTTTCAGCTTTAGATCACTGAAAATTAAATTAATGATCTTTAGATAGTTCTCAATAACATATTTTAAGTCATATTGAGAGCCTATGATGTGTTTCATCGGAATTGTGCATTTCCAAACTTTATGCTTCACGACGTTAGCTCTACACAATTCTATTTGCTTTAGCGCAGCTAAATAGACATTAACTGGGGGTTTCTTGTATTCATGCCATCCGTAGCCATCTTGCTCAATGAGGGGAAGAAATAAACATCCATCGTCAATCGATTGCAATTTAGAGTAATTTACCGATCCAGACAAATCCGCGTTCATGTAAGCATCTTCAATTACTTGGCTACGATCTCGATAAGCTTCCGGTAACATATATCCATCTAATTTATTGTATTTATTGTACTTATCCTGATCCATTTTGACTTTTTAGATGATAATTATTTGGGTTCATTTTTCAGGACACGAGATATAATTTGCGCTGATATTGTTACACTTAAAAAGCTTGCATACATGACTTTCCCGATCAATTCATCTTGTTTGAGGTCAAAATAACTACAACAATGTAAACAGTAATTAACGACGATCAAAGTGATGAAATCTCGCTTCATTCCTAACCTTTTCAAACACATAATTAGCGTGATAATCCTGCGCTCGAACGTGCAATTATACAATGTTAGCAGTTGATCAAAGATTCGGTCGTCAACTCTGTCAACATTTTCTATTGACCATCCATGATTCAATTTTATCCCAGCTTGTTTATTCATCATAATAGTCGGTCGATGTCTTACTAATCTTTCATAGAGTGATCGGTTAAAATGGGTGAATTTATCCATTCGATAAGTAATGTTGTTCGATTTCTGGACGATGTCAGAATCTAAGACTCTAATATTGAAGTTCGGATGCATGTAAATTAGAGCGTCAAACATTCGTTTAGTGTAAGTGTTAGCTTTACCCGGATAAATATCTATGGACATATCTTTGATCTTCAAATCCAGAAAGATCAATTTGAAGATCTCTAAGTAACACTCGAACACGTACTTCTCAGTGCGATTATTTGTATTGACGTGCTTTGAGACAATTTTACACGTTCTATATTTGTTAGGTTTTGATGCTCTGCGTTTTAGGTATGTAATTGCCTCATCAAAGGCGGTTATGTCGTTATCTAAGACTCCTTTCAATTTATCAAATCTTCCATAATCTGCTTCTATAATAATTACATACAAACATATCCCATCCTTAGGAGGACGTGTTTGGATGGCATTGGGTAATACGTTCTCTTCCCATTGTTGCTGATTCAAATCTCCAGCTCTTGGAATGATAAAGTGGCCGTCTTGATTCATTTTAACTTTTTAATTCATAACATCTTTATTTGATTATTAGGGAGGAGTTGATAAGTTTCTGTCGTTGTTGCCGGTAGAATTCTTTGACTTTGTTGTTGACGTTCAACTTAGTCCAGTCGATGCTGATAATTGATAATCCTTCGATTCCTCTCACTCGACTCAAGCCAACGTACATCATTGATGCTCCCGCAAATACGCGGTCTCCGAGGTCAACAACAATTCGATCTAAAGTGCAACCTTGTGATTTGTGGAGGCTAATTGCAAACGCCAACTTCAACGGATATTGCTGTCGTCTAATTTTGCAGTTCTCGTCAATTTTCAAATCCCAGCTATTAATCTGAGGGACGAATTCTTGACCATTCATGAACTTCACAACTGGTTGACCCATAGGATCATATCCGGTGACGACTCCACGACTGCCATTGACTAATCCTGCTTCGACGTTAACATTCTGCAACAACATAACTTGTGCACCAACGCAAACCAAAAGCTCATTCGGAGCCACACATTCCTTATCCAAACGAGCTTGACTTTCTAGGCGCCGCTTCTCATCATAGCCGTTACCCTTGCCTTTCTTGAACACAAAATCATCCCTCGACTTGAATGGTTTAATGAGGTTAGTTGGTGACGCGAGTTCGTAGAGTTTATCTTCGTTGTACTGGCTAACATCATCATTTGTTGGAAATAACACTGTTGGTTTGATGTCTCCTTCCAACTTCTTTCCAATACAACTTTCAAACAATCTCTTAGTTTGCTCAGAGACGTCTCCAATGCGAATTTCATTCAGTGCCGAACAGAATGTTGTATCCTTCTGTCTAAAAATCTGCGTAAGTTCATGAACTTCAGAAATGAGATGCGGCCACATCAAAGATTCAAACGCATAACCTGGAGCTTTCACTGGCATCAATTGAAAGAAGTCACCAGACATTAGAATTTGCATGCCGCCGAAAGGTCTCATGTCTCTCCTGATCTCCTTAAAAATGTAATCAAGCAATTCGACGTGGTGCGACGACAACATTGAAACTTCATCGATAATCAGCAGATTTGTGGAGAGAATTCTCGCCGGCGCAGCTTTCAGAGATTTAACACGAGATAGGGCTGCTTGTTTGTCTTGACAGATTCCAATGCCAGACCAAGAATGAATAGTTTGACCTTCAACAATAAATGCAGAAATTCCAGTAGTTGAAGTAACTCCAACTGTTAGCCCCATCTTAATAGCTTCTGTTTTGATTCTCTGCACGACGTAAGATTTTCCTGTTCCAGCGGCGCCAGTAAGCAACATATTCTTGCGGTATTGCAACGCGGCCAGGACAGCTTTAGCTTGAGCATCCGAAAGGCCGTTGATGTCAATATTTGCAGCATGCGCAGCTGTCCCCGGGATGAAAGTATCCGGATCAAACGCAGATCCCTTAGGCGCAGAGTGAACTCTCCCAGGCTGTAAGTGCGGATGAAAATGCCCGCTTGATTGATTGTTCAAATTAAAGTTAACTGGAGCATTATTGTTATTGGAATTGTTAGGGGTGCCGATAGGCGTAATTACAGGGGCAGATGTTGTTGTTTGAGGTCTTGCCCGAACCATTCTTCCAGATTTTGGTAGCTCTTCGACTGTCTTCTGTGTTGCAGGTGCAATAGTATTTGGTTGTTGAACATTCGTTCCAGGGGGAGGTGTTGATGGCACATTTGCCAAGAAAGAGTTCATGAGATCCATTGATAGGGTAAAGAGAGTGTTAATGTTTCAATTTAAATCAAGATCTTTTCATTGTTTTGATTTTTAGAAGATTTAAGGGTTGGAGCACAAAATTAAAATTCAAAATGCTTCTAATTCTCTGGGTAATTCTGATTGTTGCAACGACATCACAACAGCTCTCGGCTGATTTCGTTTACGGACAAGGAGGTTCGTTTGCGACGTCTTCTGCCAATGGTGGAGGAGTTTCCGCGATTACGTTGTCCGGAGTGCAACAAATCGAAGTGACATCAGTCAACGATCTCTACGCTGTGGATTCTGGGAACAACCGCGTCCTAGCTTACCTCTACAGAAATTCTACCGCATTCAAAGTTTACGGTCAAGCAGGATCGTTTACTACCGCAAGTTTCGGAGTCACTGCAGATTCTTTGAGAACCCCAAGAGGAGTCGCGGTTAGTTCAACTGGAGACGTTTACATTGCTGATTCCGGTAACAACCGAGTCTTGCACTACACGATTACTTCAACGACAGCAGACCGAGTCTACGGACAAGCCGGATCTTTCACAACTAGAACAGTCAACAACGGAGGAGCTTCGGCTAATTCTCTAGCTGTGCCTTATGCGGTTGATGTCGATGCTAACGGAAATCTCTACGTTGCAGACACTGGAAACAACAGAGTCCTGTACTATGACAACGGATCAACCACTGCAACGAGAGTTTACGGACAACCTGATTTTACTACAGTAACAGGTGCAAGTCAAAACAATGGCATTGCTCCTAACACTGGAAACCTCAACGGTCCCACTGGAGTTTTTGTGAGTTCTTCAGGAGTTTACATTGTTGACAGTTTTTACAATCGCGTGTTGTATTACTCTGGAACTTCGACGACTCCTTCGCGTGTTTACGGGCAAGCTGGATCCTACAGCTCTTCGACTGCAAACAACGGAGGAATTTCTGCTAACAGTCTCAACGGTCCCTCCGCGGTTTATGTCGATTCAGCCGGCAACGTCTACATTGCTGACACTCTTAACAATCGCATTCTTTATTATGTTGGAACATCAACGACAGCTTCTGCAGCAATCGGCCAATCTGATCTTACTAGTGCAACTTCATCAACTACGTCGGCAACTTCAATCAATTCTCCCTACAGTTTGACGTTTGATTCGAACAATCATCTTTACATTGCTCAACCTTCGAGCAATCGGATTACGACAATTGATGTTGCTACGACGACCCCGCCGACTTCTCCTCCTACTTCTGCTCCGAGCAATAACGTCTGCTTCCATCACGAAACTATTATTACTTACAAGAATCAAGAGTATCAATTCCCGTTGTTTCACACGGATTGTCATGTGCCTCACGTTTTTAAGTCCACTGGAGTGAGGCTTTTTCATAACTGCTCAACGAAGGCTCTGTCGCTGACGCGCGGACACCTGGTTTACGGCGAACACGGACTCGTTCGGGCCGACAGTTTGAAATTTGGAGACATCATCTATGCTGATTTGTTGCAGCTTGAGCGCTGTGAGATCACGAAGAAGTATCATTTCAGCGACGAGAAAGTCTTCGGGCTGAATTGTATTGACAGCATTGTGTTGGCGAATGGCATCAAGACTTCCACATTTGGAGATTATCACCTCGTTCCAGCCATTTGGATGAACGTCATTGGATCAATCTTTGGCGTTGAACGCGCTTCTCGTTTCGGGGACAAGCTCGTCAGCCTCATCTATTAAAAACGGCTATCGTCTAATTCCTCACTGAGAACCAGTAGTTGATTCTGGGAGTGTTTTCGGCTTCCCGCATCACAACAAAATCTATCTCTGCTTGACTTCGACGCTCAACTACTTGACGGGCTGCGATTTCGATGGCTCGAGCTAAGTTCTCTTCTTCGCGACGTTCAGCTTCATGTTCAATGTTGTCTTTGATCTTTTCAATCACCCATTTTGGCAGATGCCCAGAACCTTCTTTGATGACTCCTCTGCATGCAGGACATTCTAGCTTGATAATTCCAGAAATGCAATCCAGATGAAAACAATGACCACATGCGAGTCTACGATGTTTCACTCCTAACTTTCCAGTCATATCTTCAATGCAAATGATGCATGTTTTGTCATCAACACCTTCAAAACTCTTCAGTTGGAGTGATTTAGGAATCTCAATAGAAATATTAAGGGAACTCGATGTTGCGACTTTGATTGGTCTTGCAGGATTGAGCGGCCCCAACCCTAAAGGTTCTTTGAGTTTAGACCTCATTGAGTCGGCCAGCCTTTCGATATCCTCCATACTCGTGTCTTTCTTTGGTAATTTCTTGATACAAAAACAACAATAATCGCTTTCGGAGACGAATCTCGTGCAGTTTAAAGTTGCGATTGTTTGACCTTTACATGGTGCATTTATGTCGTGATACTTGCAAAATCCGTCGTTTTCAGGAGGGTAAGAACAATTAAGGCCGTTGTCCAAAGTACATTTGCAATTGATCCTTGAATTCCTTTGTTCGTTGTGATAGACACAATAGTCTCCTTCGTCTCTGACTAAATTCTTACAGTAGGATCTATTTGCCGTCTTACCCGCGCAGAAGTAATTCATAATTTATTTTAATCTGTCCACTTTTCGAATAATTCGCCTTTTACTTATACGTTAAATAAAATAAACCATGAAGCTCAGATTAGGCAGATTTATTCTGACGGTCATTATAATAGTAATAATTGTTGCAATATTCATTTTAGTTGTTGCGGAGTTGGATCGTCTCAAGCCGAGGAATGTAGAATGTGATCGTAAGATGTATTACGATATGAATAATTGGATTACTGCACCATTTAACTATTACGCGAGAATGAACGTAGTCGATCAAGCACGAGATATTGGACCGTTTCCCAGCATGAAACACAATTTCCCTAATCATAAAGTGCTAAGGAATAATTGGAAAGGGATTCGTGATGAAGTCTTGAGGGTTTACGAACGTGGAGCAATGAAGAAGATTCAAAATGACTTCTTTTTCACTAAGATTGCGGATGAAAAGTGGAAACGTTATTACATCAAGTGGTACGACGCTATTGGCAAAGATGCATGGAGAGATTTGCCGTTCACTTGTGATTTGATTGATTCATTGCCAGAGGTCAAATCTGCCATGATTTCGGTCTTAGAGCCCGGATCAAGAATTACCCCGCACCAAGGACCTTTCTTTCCCGTAACTAGATACCACTTAGGTCTAAAGACCCCCAAGAAACTAAAGAAGAATCAACGTTGTTGGATTAAGGTTGACGGGATTGAATATCAATGGAAAGACGGCGAAGATATGTTATTTGACGATACTTACGTTCATGAAGTTCACAACGACACCGACGAAGTAAGAATTATCTTATTCTGTGACATCCAGAGACCAATGAAGAATAAGACTAGCAAGATGGTGAGTGATTTCGCGTGTAAAGTTGCCAAAGTAACAACCCGCAACAATAAATAATGAGTTAAGTTTTTAAAAACTTATCTATCTCTTAGGACGAATGTCGAGGATTTCAGCCATAACTTCATCCGTCATAACGATTTCTGGCTTGTAGCAATACCAGCTAATTAGAAGCTTGACCATCTCATCCTTTTGATCTTCTGTTGCATCAAATTCATAAGCTAGATCGATTGAATACCAGCCGTGCGGAACAGATCTATCGGTACCCTTAAGAAACAAACCTTTAACGTGCTTCGACAATGCATAACCGTAAATTGCAGCTTCTCTTGTCATATCTATAATAAAGCTGTCCGGGTCCTTTTCGTTGTCGTAATCCTTTCGGTGCGTGAATTTTCCGTGTAATCCCGGAGTTTCATCGTTACGCACCAAGACCATGCTACCGTTGGACAAATCTCCATACATGGCGTGCTTGATTAGAAATTTTATGAGTCGCTTGATTCCAATGAGATCAGTCTTGTGCATGATGTCAATTCCGAACAACTTGAAGATCTCAAGATCTTCACTAATAGTGCCGTAAATGTCTTTCCTAATTTCATAACCGGCATCGGTGATAATCTTCATAATGCAAGGCTTCGATTCATCCATCTTATACGTGATTTTTAACATAATTATTCATTATTAACATTTATACTTTTTAATCATTTGATGTTCCAGATGTTGTCGAGATCTGCTTCCATTTCATCGGTAATATCAATTGTATCGTCGTAATAGAGCCATTTACTCAATGCACTCCTAAGCGTCTCAATTTCCTTCTTCGTAGGATTTGAATGAAACAATCCACTTAAACAGAATCCTCCTGGGAGGCCATCAGTTTCCACCAGTGGAGATGTAAAAACAACATCCTTACTTTTGTTAATGGTTGCAACGATAACTTCTGCGGTAATAGGAATCTCTTCGTCATAATCATTATCATCGATGAATCCAATTTTACCGTTGAATGCCATCAATTCTGAGTCTCCGCGACGTAACATGACCTCCATGTCTTCTTGATAATAAGATGCCCTCGTTGTATATTTGCCAAAGAATTTAAAGAGGTTATTGAGGATAGCTATGTCATCGCGGTGCAGGATTGATGTATCTGCAGATTCATGCATGTAATGCGCGTTTGGATTTGTTTGACCGTGTCGATCTTTCTCAGGAATGTATCCAGCGGCCGTGAGCATAATTGGTGCCAACTTCTTCTGACTTTCACTCGACAGATTTTCAAAGATCTTCAAGAATGCTCTTTCTTCCAAAGTTAAATCGATTGAATCCATCAGATAATCTAAATAAATGTTTTAATTTATTATTCCATTCAAAAATAAAATCATTAGTATGGAACAGCGAAATAATTATCAAGTGTTAAAGATCGTGGCGTGGAATCCTAACGGCATTAGAGCGTTAGTCACCGGTTTTGCACACGAAATTCAAGGAATTGTTCAAGGTTTAGATCCAGACATTGTAATCTTTAATGAGACCAAAGGAAATGATTCCAAGCAAGAAGAGATGCAGACTTTAGTCAATTTTAATATGCCGGGCTATCAATGGATTTGGAATAACTCTCAGAAGGCTGGACAACACGGAATTTGCATGGCATTCAAACCATCCCTTAAGCCAATTTCTGTGAATCTTGGATTTGAAGATGGAGTTAAAGAGCCGGAAGGTCGAATTATTACTTTAGAGTTGAAGAACGTTTACGTCGTTGGAATTTATGGAGTTAACAGCGGAGCAAATAGGTTGCAATACAAACTCGAGTGGTTTCAACGATTGTGGAAATACATGAATTTCTTACGGAGCAGAAATAAGCCTGTTGTAGTTACTGGAGACTTCAACATTGCGCCGCAGAATATTGATGTGCACGATGCTGAGAAGTGTGCCAATTCTCCAGGGTTTCTCCCAGCAGAGAAAGCATTATTTCATTCGATGGAAGCAGATGGTTGGATAGATTTGTTTAGATTGTGTCACCCGGAGAGTAAAACATGGACTTGGGGCTGCCGCACGAAATCTAAGGATCCGACGAAAGACAGAAAACTCTACAACGGCATGCGAATTGATCACGCCATGATTCACAAAGACGATCTGATTAATAACAAAATAATGATCGCTCAAGACAAGAACAAAGTCTGTCAAGTGATGAATTTATGTAAGGGTAGCGATCATCTTCCTCTAGTTACGCAATTGGTTTTTAATAAAACTTCTAAATATCATCTACCAACTGTGGTTTGTTTAAAACGCACTAAGGATGGAGTGGTTGTCGGCTGCGATGTCTACATTGGAAGAAAATTTACGATGGGAGGTTGGAATTTGCAAGAATCCATTTGGGCTAATCCTCACAAACTTAAAGAATGCATCGATGTGAATGATTGTCTTAGTAAATATGAAACCCATATTAGAACTAAGATCTCTAAGGAATGGGCGACATTCCAACCAATTATGCACAACATAGTAAGCCAGAATCGATCCATAACCCTAGGATGTTTCTGTAAGAAAACAGGCCCCGAGCAATGTCACGGAGATATTATCGTAAAGATCCTAAGTGAATACGTCGACACCTTAGAATGACTTTTTAAAAATCTTGAATCATTCTTTGAGCTTCTTGTTGGATTCACTGACCCCAACGTATACAAAGAATCCACCTAGTCCAACAACTGCAGTTCCCATTAATCCCAATCCTGCCCAAAGTTTCCTCCTGAAATTCTTTGATTCTTCAACTTGCTTCAGTTCATTGTTTGCCGAATTCACCCGATGATTTGACTGCTCCAGGGATTCAATCAGGTTATCTATGGGTTCACTCTGTTGCGCAGTATGTTTCTGGAGCTCTTGCATGATTTCGGACGACATTATCACGTCGTGTTCAATTTTGGCCAAAGCTTCCCGACGCTCAATAAGAGTCATTAGCGTCAGTTCAGATTCCGTCATCTGTTCGTCGAAAACTGCCACTTCGCGAATTGCTTGTTCTGAAATCATTTGTTGTTCTTGTTCCATCTTTTAAAAAGATGATCAAGTCTCGTGACGAAATAATAGCCGAAAAGTTTAGGCGACCTCCGTCAACAAATATCAAAGATGCTTCCGTAATAGAAACTAAACCACGCAAATTCGATCCTCTTCAACGCTATAATCTGATCCTCGCGGTGATTCATCTCATTGTTTGCATTGTCTTGATTATTTTCTTCGTGAGATTAAGACAGAAGAACAAAGATAATCCGGTAAGCTACATTAATCTGGACTTATTCCGCCATGCATTTAAATTTGACACGGAACGCAACATTATTAACGTTGTTTCGGAGAAAGCTCTGTCGGTTGGCGAAGGTGGAGTTTCTGGATTGATAGTAACATTCTTTGCAATAACTGCAGGATTTCATCTATTGTATGCGTTGAATCCGGGTGGTATCTACATAAATGGCGTAGAGCGGGGTAACAATTTCTTACGCTGGATCGAGTTCTCCATTAGCGCTAGCTTGATGATTTGTATTATTTCATTGTTGTCGGGAGTCAAGGATGTCAGCAACTACATTCTGATCATTGCGTCATCAGTTGCAGTGATGTCTACTGGACAATGGTTTGAAACTTCTAGCGGCAAATCTAAATGGATTCCGATAATTATTGGGTTCGCAGTGCTGTTAGCGGTATTCTACGTAATTTATACTAATTTCAACCAGCGAATCAAAGAATCTAAGGATGCCGGATTCAAACCTCCGACTTGGTTGTATCTAATCGTCATTGTAATGTTTATTTTCTACGCATCATTTGGATTCGTCCCGATCGCACAAATGCTTTTTAAGGGAAACAACCGCAAGTATGAATACAGTTATTTGACGCTATCTTTGACATCGAAGCTAAGCCTCGGATTATTGGTTGCGATAGGATTTAGCACGCGCAGCTCGTCGTCAACGCCATCTTAAAAAGTTCAAACGACATCTTTGTATCTTTCCGCTTGTTGACCGTAGTAATACGTGAGATGTTTCTCCGTGAATCCAGTTTTCAGCAAATCATCACGTAACGAATTCATCTGTTGCGCAGAAATATGCGGCTCACAGTGTAGAATGAATTTTCCGTAGAGTTTGATCAGACTATCTCGGCTGAGTACCTCTTTAAACTCACAAAGTTCCAACGCAATATCCTTAATTGCAACATAGATATCATTATCTGTAGAACCTGCGCTCATTAAAAAGTTTACCACAGATTTAATTGTGACATTATTGTCAACCATGTACTTAAATAACCTGAATCTGACGAAGTCGAACGGTTTATCTTCACATTCTTTAACAATCTGATCGTATAAAATATGTTGTTTTATTAGTTGTTCGTAGAAGTATTCTTCGTGTACTTCATGAATTTTAGGGATGATTACGTTGAGCGAGACATTCTTGTCGAAATTAAATCGCTTCGCAATCATCAACCACGTTCGCATGTCATTGACTGTTTCTTTACTGCGGAAACGATAGTGATGTCGATCGCCGATTCTGAATCCGTAACAACGTGAGTAGATGAAATCTCTAAATTCTTTGTTGTTGAGGATAGCGCCAGATTTTAGCCTCGTAGTCTGCTGATCCCTAAGTTCCTTGCAATTTAAATAAGTTGTGTTGATTTTGGTGAGGTCAAAACAATCTAACTTGGAACAATTATAGTCCAACTCCGTAATTAGCGTTGTAAACACTTCAACGTAACACTCTTTCTTTAGTCGTTTCTCTTGAGCAAAACACGCAGATTCAAAAATTCTCGGGAGCGCGCAGGGATAAATTATTCTCAAGATCGCTAGAATGTCATCCTTATATTCAGGTTTCCATTTAAATTTATAGCCTATCTTGTGAGAATTGAGCCAACAATCCAAGAAATATTCAACGCCAAATCTGCCTCTATATTGGTAACGATTGGTTGTCACTATGTCTTGATTTTTGTGTCTGTCGTACCTGTAAGCTTCAAAGTGTTCAGTCAAATAATAGTAAAACATTGGCTTATTAATCTCGAACAATCTTTGCATCCACCAATGAATATAATCTATCAACACATGTCTCGCAACATAATCCAACTCATGAATATATTTAGAAAACTTAGCACCATTGAAAGGGTTGAAATGAAAGAATAGGTCTATACAGAGTTTCTCGTCCTGCACCATTAGAATATCATAAATCCTCGTGAACATTATCATGACGTATTCAGGCCTTAACTTATGTTGGATGATCAATTTAAGGTGCGTTGCTAGTTCATTATGTTCGACGTTTGGGAAATCTCCGTATTCGTCTCCTATCTTCAAATATTGATCATCATACAATCTGTGAGTATTTTTGCAAAAATACTCCCTTACGAATTTATCAATTTCAGTCTGTCCAGACTGGAGCCTCTGAATAAACATCATATAGACAGGTGGGAGTGTATGGATTAAATTGTCCATTTGTAAAGTTTTTAAAATACTTAAATAACCTTATTTCTTTGATTTCATACAAGCGATGATTAAGTTGTGATAGTCTTCGCTAACGCCCTCCTTTGCCTCCAACGCAATAACTCGCTTCAGTAACCCTTTCTTACTATACTTGCGATTGTTGTTAATCTTGCCGCCGCGAGTTTTGAGAAACTTCATCAAGATGTCTTCGATTCCAGCTATAGAATTAAGTTCCCAGATTAACATTTCGAATCCTTTAGTCTTACGTTGTTGTTCTGGGACGAATCCATGCTGTTTAGCTGCAATCTCTCGAGCACACCATGGAATGTGAGAACCCGTGTAACTGTCAATCATTATCCCATGTTTGAATGCGTATTCGTGTAGATCTCTCGTCTTTGGATATTGTGAGAGCCTTTTAGTTGTTGCAACGTAAGCCAAGACTCGTTGTCTCAAAGTTTCAGTGTGCATTCTGTACAATTCAGGCAGAATAATGTTAATTACAACATCTCTGAGTAGGCCAGTTCTTCTTGCGATCATTAAGAGATATTTTGCTTCCGCGGTGAATTCTGTTAATTGCTGATAGTATTTGTGATTACTAGGAGACCAACGATTCTTACAACATAAATCAAAATTCACGTAGTCGTCCAAAATCAGATAGTGTTTGAATCCGTCAATATTCTGAGTTGCAACTTCGCGGTTAAGATTCGGTGGTAACAATGGAAGATGGCCATGTTCATGTCTTAACAACAACCTCGAGCAATCGAACTGAAACGTCTCAACGAACATCATAAAGATCTGACAATGTTTATCAGTGACGTCACATTTTGCATTAATGTACGCTAAAAAACTCGACAGGAAGATCTGTCCCAAGACTGGAAATAATATCATCATTGTTCTGACTCCGATGTAATTTGGATCTTTGAAACGGGCGTAACGCAGATTATACCAACCATTGTTAGGATTAGGATTAAGCCATTCCAAGACTAAATATTCATAAGATCGATCGGCATCACCAAATTCCGATCGTCGGTCGTGGTGATAATTAGATGAAAATTTGTGCGATTTAATCCTAGCTCCGAACAAATCATATCCTAGTTGCAACTTTCCGACCGCCGAGAAAACACCATAATTGTCTTCAGTATACAAATAATAGTGAATGATGAAGATTCTCACCCTATCAAATTCGTGATCTTTACAATCGTAAAGTATTCGAGTAAATTCTGTGGCAACAGTTGGATCTATGAACTCGTAAACTGGTCTAATCATAATGAATCGTTTCTTGTATTTGAACATCTGGTTAACATGATGAATAATAAGTGCAGGATGGACGTTGGATTTAATCATTAATAACAATTGAGAATCATCTGGCGTAGCAGGAAATTCTTCTAAGATCGTTGTTAATCTCGCTTGTCCAATATCTTCACTTGCTACAAGTTTAGGATTCTTACTCTTCACGAGCTTCAGCAATTCATTCTTAAAACTAACAGTGTGTTGACGATGGAGTCCATTGCTAACATTATAACTCCATTTCTCAAAACCCTCCATAATTTATCCTACTTTGACGATTCTACGGAAGAATGAAATTTTTATTATTTTTAAATTTAAAATAAAACACGCAGCTTATTCAACATGAACATCACACTTGAAATTCTCCAGAACCTTGTCACAAAGGTTAACTATCGTGCCAGGCTCAATTGCTCGGTGTTCCGCAACATTTCTGCTGCCTTCATCATGTACGACATCACCCCGACGCACCTGCTGCCGTTTGTTACGAACGCATCGGACAAAGAATTGATTGCTGACAGCAACCGCGACCGCGACGAGCGCAGAAAGTGGCACAAGAACGTCTGTGGCCTCTACGATGGCTTGTGTCCGACGTCATTGTACACTTGCGGCGCAGAGCTGTGCATCGCTGAGAATGATCAATTGCACCTGGACACCGTCTACACGGCCGACGAGATTCGCGCGTGGACACTGCTGGGACTCGCTTTCGAACAGCTGGAGCGCGACAACTTCGAACTCTACAAGAAGCATCAGTACGCCAAGTTTACAGCAGAGAATCTCCAGAAGCTCGCCGTCGACACCGGCATCATGACTCATGAGTAGTTCTCCTGAGCTTTTTAAAAAGCTTCTTTGTTCTCGCCGAAGTATAGGTCGATGTGGTCTTGTTGTAATCCCCTCGCAATAATGTCATCAACAATCAATTGTAACACTCCCCTCTCCTTAACCTCTTTCTCCTTGGCTCCTTCGATGTTCTCGAAATAATTCAACATGATTTTCTGGACCAAGGGATGATCGAAAGATTGCCCATTCTTATTCGTTTTGAAGAATGCGGTTAATTCGAGCTCCATCTTGTTCAAATCTGTATGGTACGGTAAACCAACAATTATCGTTGCTAACCTAAAAACTGCTGTCTTGAACGCCTCATTAACTGCATGCAACGTCCCTCTGGTCGAGACAAATCGGTAAACTTCAACGCAATAAATCTTGTGCGCTGACATGTGTTCGAGCAAACGCTTTCTCATCTTCTCCAAGCCGAGATACTCGCTATCACTAATAAAATTCGTATAGATGTGAGTTCTCTCAATTGTCTTAGTAAAGTGTTCTCTCTGGTGCAATTCGTAGATTTCAGGAATAATCTTGTTGTAAATAAGATCCTTGTGCACTCCAACTCTTCGCAAGCATAAGATGGCATGAATTGCTTCTGTCTCAAATTCTTCAGAGATGTCATAATTGTAATGGTTCCGAATGTCATAACCGTAACAATGCGAGAAGATGCAATCTCTGACGTGCTCGAAATTTAAAATGCAACCATGTTCTTTATCAGTAACCATCGAATAATTAAAATGCTCTAATTGTAAGCTGTTAACGTAAAAATGCTCAGGAGATTTGATCTTACTCAAATCGTAGACGTCGAACACTGAACAATTAAAATTAGTTTCATTAATGATAGTAATTAGCACGTCGATAAAACATTCATTGTTAAGCCTCTTTCTTGAAAGCTCGGCGATGTCTCCAAATATTCCTTGCAATGTAGACTTGTAAGTTATCCTAAGGATATCTAGAATCTTATCCCTATTTTCATTTAAAAATCTCGGAGTTTTAGAGACGTAAACGTAACCTTCGATGCAATAAGTTAACAAATAGAAGATGTAGTTGGTTGTTTTGTCGAACACATTGTAACAATCAATGAACTCGTGGTTCTCATAGTACGACTGATTCACAGATTTACTATTGCGTTTCAGTTTGTCGTAATTCTCACGCAAGTAAAACATGAACAAAGTTTCGTCTACTTCGTAAAGGTAAGTCATCCAAAATATAATGAGTGCGTTGAGAAAGTGAATATTACCGCATTCTTGGCGAAAGAGTATCATCAAGTAAGAATCAACGAACGGGTTGAAGTAATTTAGGATAGTCATTTTGTCTTCAATGGGTTCATATTTACTTTTACAGAATGTGTGCATGAAATAATATACTAAATGGCAAGGCTGCAATTTCTCTTCAATTAATTTCTGAAATCTGTAAATGTGAAAATTATCATGCATTGCCTCTGGGAATTCTACGTAGTCGAGGTATGGACGACAAATCTCAATGCGATATCTCACGGTATCCAGAAGTTGAGATTGAGTCAATTTAACTTGCATTTGGATTTCACAGCGTTTCATGCGAGCACATTGCCATTCAAACTCATGATCGATCATCTCGTGGAATTTCATCTATTCCTTCGATGTTTTGTTTAAATAATTATCAAAATTGAACTTTTTAATTATTGTCCGAGGTAATTCTACGCGTTCATCGCGTAGCCTTTGCTGTCACAATATTGTTTAATGTGCCATTCTTGGAAGCCTGAATCTATCATGACGACAGCCAAAGATTCTTGATCCTCTAATGCAGCTTCCGGATAGATTACTTTAATGAATTTCAGGTAAGTGTCACGTTTGTCATCATTTGTGTAAGAATTACCAAATCCGTAGGCTTGCTCCGACACTTCTTTAGTTATAATTAATGGATCTGAATTGTAATGAGAATTGCAAATTAATTCAACGGCTGATTCGGTGCAAAGTTTATATTTTACCAAATAAGTTAAAAATATGATTTGGAGGTATCCGGTAGGCTGATGGTTGATTTCTGCTAAAATCTGCCGGTACAAAAGCTCAACATTAATCAATCTCGTGTAATAGTCTTCCTCGTAAAGTTCGTACAATTTCGGAATAATATGGTTCAAAGAGATGTCTTTAAGCATGTTGATTCTTTTACCGACTATCAGCCAATTCAAGGCGTCTTTCGTAAATCCAGCGTGCAGTGAGAAATCGTCTACGAATGCAATTTGGAACCCGTAACAATGCGGATAAACGACATCTCTGAATGCTTTGAAATTTAGAATATCTCCAATCCTTTGGTGTGGCTCAACATCACTTTCATTCTCCAAGGCCTTGCAATTTACGAAATCATGTTTAACTGGTCTAATCTTAGTTATGTCAAAACACGAGAGCCTCGAACAGTTGTAATTAAACTCTGTGATGATTGTCGTTAGAACTTCAATGGTGCAATCTCTTATTAAGTCGTCAGCGGAATCTTTACAGACGTCATCAAAGATTCCATCAAGACAGGCTGGGTGAATAATTCTGAGAATGTCTAAGATTACATCTTTGCGCTCGTGAGTCCAATCTACTTCAAAAGATTGTGACCTAGTTCCACCAATCCAATGTCTGAGGAAATATCTGACTTCAAAATTCCTATTTTCGTAGGGTAATTCTCTGAAACTTATAAACGATTTCTCTTGCTTGTCGCGTCTGAACCTCTCAAAGTTAGATTTCAACGTTTCAAAGAACAATGCTTTATCTTTGAAGAATAAGATTTCCATCCAGAAAACCATGTAGTTCATTCGAACGCCAGTGGCGACACATTTGAAATCGTTAAGGAATCTCCCAAACGGTGTATCCAAGAATGGATTAAGGTAATTAAAAACGATCTCACAATCTTCTGGAGCTCTCATGTTGTAACTCTTGTAAATTACTTGAAACATGAAAGTTACGTAGCGGGGATTGAAATGATTCTTCAAAACGTCGAGCACGCAAACCGATTGAGGATGATCTGAAAGTTTAGGAATATCGGTGTATCTGTTGTCGATTCCCATAAAATACATTTGATACAAGGGTTTCTCGAGATTGATCTGGTTTAACACACCAACAATACTTGAGAGTTTTGTGTCGTTAATTATGGTCTCACAATACTTCAGGAAATCCGGTGGAATCTCGCCGTGAGAAATTTTAACGCTCATCTTAATCGTTTTAATTATGAGTGTTAATATAGTGAAATTGAGTTTTTAATTAGAGGGTAGATATTAATCGAGTAGTTCTGTGAAGTGGATCTTCATTTTGCCGCCGTCTTCAGAATATACATCTCCGCAACTACCAATCACATTTCCATACCTGTAAGGAATACCGTTTTCAATCGTAAATCTGTAGTTAACGTGATCCTCTCGTTTCGCAAAGGCTCCGTAGCAACGTTCATCGGTAATTATTGTCGCTGGGAGGTGCGATCGTTTGATTACTCTGATCTCATTTATGCCAAGCAATAAAGATTCAATCTTCTCCCTAATTAAAAGTCTATCCAGGGTCGGATTTTCTGTTGTGAGGTGCTCTGTCATGCATTTCCAAAAGAGCTCCTTTTCGTCATCTCTGAGGAACGTATCAATTTCACTGTAACGCAGTCTTTTGTTGATATAAAGCACGATGTGGGCGCTGAGCATTTCTTGGGCAGTAAACTTGTATCCTGATTTCTTTAGCTTGTAAAAATATTCCTCTTTCCGACTGCGGGTGTCTCTGTCGAGCACTTTCATTGATTCTAATCCAAACGGAAACTTTGAGAATTTCTCATACACTACGTCAAGCAGTTTGGATTTCGACGGGTTGTCGGGATCTTCCAAAGTCTTATTTTGTCCCGATGCATCAAAGTGCACCACGAAGCAGTGCTCATTCCAAATGAATTCTCCGGAGAAGATGTAGTAGAAGCCTGAAGTATAGGTCTTAAGTGTTGGAATTGCATGGAGTTCTCTGATTATCTCATATTCGATGACTCTGAACTTTTCGGCGAGATCTCGCACCGGTTGCTTGTATTTAATCGCATCCTTCGTTACGAGGTGTTGGAGTGGTTGATTCATTAAAAAGTTGAACACTTTAAGTGCGATGCTCTTAACCCAGTTATGCAGCAGTGGAATGTTGCTGATTCTAGTTGCTTCATCGACGTACTTAATGTAAAGCTCACAGTGTTTAAGACGGTCGATAACTGCTTCTGAGGCTCGAGCTGCATAATAATCACTAATTTGCTTGATAATAATCGGAGGCTGAAGCAGAGTGTTAGGATCTTCCATACTTGATTGTTTTTAATTTAGTTTGAGGTTGACTTTTTAATTTATTTTAGTGTTAAAGATGTTGCTTTCGAGAAACCCATGGGTCATTTCTACAAATAGGACATGTGTTTCCAGGCTCAACATAGATTGGCTCTTCGTAATTTTCATCCGGTTCTCCATCTTTGGCCGCTTCGCCACTTTCTATGTAAATCCGTTCCCATTCAGCTTCTTTCTCTGGAGAAACAATTGTTGGTTCTGCAGCGTTTAAATGAACATGACTATCCATCTTATTATGTTTAGCGTAACAATCCAAACAGAGCCAATGAGAACATCCTTTCTTAGCATACATAGGTTTTGATTCCAAGCAAATAGGGCACTCATAATCGTCTTCAGGCTTTTCGGTAAAGTCAAAGCTAAAACGAGACACTGCACAATTCATACACGTTCCGCCGTGGGCGTGTTTGACATATTCCGGATGTGTTGCGCCACAAATGTAAAAATTAGGGCATTTCATCGGTTGACAATTCTCTGGACATTCCTTATGTCTGATGTAGCCATTTTCTACAGCTCCAGCTTGCTGTAAACACGATCCGTAACATTTAGTAGGCTTTGGGTTGGAATCTAGGTATTCCTTTAATTTCTCAAATATAGGATCCATAATTGTTTTAATTATGGATAAGAATTATTTTACGACTTCGATTTATTCACGTTGATAGATTAAGTTTTTAATTACTTAGCTACTTCGTTTTGTTCTAAGGATTCCAGATATGCTTTGGAATAGTATTTAGTCTTGTCCTTAATATGTGGATGATATTTGCAAATATCACAAGGACTTTGTCCGTATGTCTTCTCATCATATCTTTCAAGTGAAAGATCTCTAGCTCTACTTACAAATTCATCTATTTGAACTGGCTCCCTGGGATCACTTTCTGGATTTGGAATGTGATTTTGTTTTCTGAAACACGTGAAACATAAGTAATGTCCGCAGCCTCGATGGGTGAATTTCGTTCTTGTTTGATGGCAAACCCGACACGATTCAGGTTCACGTTTTCTGATTGTGAGTTTATACAATGTCCTATGGCAACGATAACAAAGCCGATTATTGTGCATTATGATGTAAGGAAGTTCGGTCATTCCACATATCTCGAAATTAACGCACTTGACTGGCTTGCAATCTTCTTCACACCCGTCATATTTCGTATATTCATTTGTTTCTCCGATACTAAGACACTCTCCTCCACAATCCGTGAGATATTCTGGTGGAACATAATCTGGGTATTCTTCTGGACATTCTAGTTTCTCTTTCATTCGATAATAAGATCCTGTTTCAACGTAATCTCCGAAACAATCAGGACACATATGTCTAGTTTTGCTATCGTAACAATGCATATCAGTCATTCTCTTGCAAATTACGCATTTGAGTCTCATAGGAAGCGGCTTGTAGAAAATTTCTTTAATGTTTTCTTTACAATCATGACAATTTATTTGCCCCTCGTATGCTATTCTCTGACAAACGACGTAATTGATGCAATAATGATCTCCGGGCTGTTCAGGTTGCATTTTTAAATTATTTGAATGTCAAATTAATTAATCTATTTTGATCTTTCGGGAACAAATGATCTGCTAACATTTCTTTGTATTTTTCAACATCTCTAGTTTTCATCGAATTCAGCGAAGGGAAGACACCTTCACCGGTAGGACCAAGATCTTTAACTGTAATAATGTTTCTAACGTCTTTAAGATATTTTAAATTCATGATGAATTCTCTCGATAACAAACTCATGTCTATCCTGTTGAGATAAGTTGTCTTCTTGGACCAATCAATAATATTCAAATTGGCATCTTTTCCGTATTTCTGATACATTAATTCGTTCGCATGAGCCGCAGCCTCTTCAGCATTATCGTAAGATGCATGCGACGTCTTGTCAAACATTACGAAGAATCTCATTTTCATAAAATCTACACATCTGTAAACGTCGAATGTTCCAGGCATCTTTTCTTTGTTGTGTGATTGTAAGGATCTGGTTGCTTGACGAAGATTACTTATCCTGTTATCAATTTCATTGACGTTGATGTGATCAATAGTTTTGTCTTTGTCTATTTCCTCGTGCCGTCTAACTATATATCTATGAAGCAGAGCTGATTTGCCATTAAAACAAATGTACGCATACTTTCCAGTCCTGACCACGCTCAATGCTGATAGTTCGTGCCACAAATCATCGTCGACTATAATTTCACTGTAAAGGCCTTTTCTGCTTGTAACTTTGATTATAGCTTGTCCTGAAAGATTTCGTATTATTGGTTCGTTTCTATTTACGAGTTTATACTTTCCACTCCTGATGAAATATTCTCGAACAATCTCGTTGGAAATGTGGGAATGATTTCTATCTTCGTCGTAATCTATTCTCTTGTACGTTCCATCCTCCATTTTGATAAAATTCTCTGGAATTATTAAATCTTTGAAGAACAATTCAACGTACAGATCTCGTTTAGTTTCATTAATTATATCAGTCTTGATATGTTCTTCTACAGGATCATTTGTCTTAGCATCTCGGCCGTAGAATAATATAGCTGCATAATCGTATTTCCAATATGCTGTGATTTCTAGCTTATATTCGCCTAGATGAAATATATGCCCCATGTATTGGATTCGTGTAACGAATTTATTTCTTTTCTTAGACCATGTTACTCCTATATACTGGCTACTTGTTCCCTTTCTTTTGACGCGATTCTGATTATTTTGACCTACTGTGACGTAATTGAGGTTAGACCTGCGATTATCATGTGTTATCCCATTATGATGATCTATTTTGAAACCTGGTTTTGCTCCTCCCATTACAATTTCGTGGAGATTCTTCATACTAGCAGAAGATCTTATGTAATATTGTCCTGGGAAATTGGGCACCTCTCTTTTCGATCGATGATATATTTCCTTCAAGACTAATTCCATGTCATCAAATTCTATGAATGTGTACATCACAAAGTTACCTCCTCTTGAAAATACTGGCACTTTAACAGTGTTGTCATCTTCAATTACAGGTGGCCATTTCAAATATCTCTCGTGACGCTGAAGTTTCATTTTTATCAACAACTAAATACGCTTAAATCGGAATAATTAGCCGTATTTGAGATTTCCATAGTAGAGAATCTTAATGTAATTTAGAGTTTTTAAATTAATATCAGTGTTGATATTAATTGTTGTTTTAGATTTTTGAGGGCACAGGGGGCCACGTCTAAATAAACGTCGTGAATCCCGCGGAACTGCCCTTGAAGCGCAAGCGATGCGCGGAGAGCCCACGAACCACCACGGCGTACGTGTTGTTCTGAGCAGACTTCTCGTCGATCTCCATCGTAAACGAAGTGAGCAGGTTGCTGAAGTTACTTGAGCCTGTCAGATCAAGGTCGTTGATGTTCTGGTTGTAGAAGATCGCGTGGTAGCCGACGTCGAGGATACTTTTGGCTCCAGATTGCCAGGTTTCCATCTCGAAGTGGTGTCCGGGGATGTTGGCAAACCTGTCCTGCGACTCGTAGGTCAAAGTCACGCCGGAGAGCGGATCGCTCTGCTTGGACAGCGACTTGTACTGATCGCTGTAGTTCGAGCGGTTGTTGTACTCCTCGGCAGTCTTGTTGGCCACACCGAAAAACAACGTCTTCACGGGCATCGTGAAGTGGAACTCCAAACGGTGCTCCTTCTGGGCCGACTTCTGTCCGGTCACCTTCTGGAACTGCTCCACAATCACGTCCAAGGTCTCCTCCTGGTGGAACTCGCGCTCGTCGTCGGTCACCACAACGTACTTGGTCCAGTGACGCGTCTCGCCGATCTCGAAGGGCTTGTTTCCGGCAACATCCAAGATGGCCGAGAAGTCCACAGTCGCAGCCTTCTGATCAACCCAGTCCTCGGGGTCGTTGACCACATCAGCGGCAACATTCTTCTGGACGCGCACCAGATTGGCCAGGCTCGTCTCCACCTGAAACTCCTCCTTGATCTCGTTCAGCGAGGCGCAGCACAAAGCCAGGGCGTAGCTCGAATCACGGGCATAGTAGAAAGGAGTAGGCAGCTTGATCACGGTCGCCGGCAGCACTCCGGAAAACTCCTGAAGCGAGCGGTCGTTTCCGATGAACTTCTGGTACATGGCCCACTTGTTGTTGTCGCGGCGGTACTGCGACACAAAGTCCAGCGTGACGGTCTCGTAGGACTGGACAGTCAAGTCGTTGAACTTCAAGGCTCCGGCCTTCCAGATGTTGTGCGCAAGGTTCCAAGTGTAGGCAATGCGCCACTTCTTCAGACCGTTGTTGGCAGTCTTGATGGCCAGACCGGGCAGGGTGGTCTCGACCCACGACATGAGAGCGAAGTCTCCACTGCGGGAGAACTTGAAGCTCGGGGCGTCGTTGGTTCCGTCGTTCTTCTCGCCGGCGAAGATCTGTGTGTACCAGGAGTACTTCTTCACCTTGCGCGAGAACAGCGAACTGACGGCATCTCCACCGTAGAACACCTCATCGGGCTTGTCATACGAACCAATGTCGACATACGCGACATTCAGATTTCCAACGGGCTTGCTCATCTTGATTCTTTTATTGCGTCGAATCGGTCATTTTTGGAAATTTAGAGATTTCACGTTTGAAACAGCAGTTTATGATTCAAACAAGTAGAGTAGATTCGTTTTGAAAATTCACCGAAATGCTCCGAAATATTGGGAGGGGTCGCGTGCGAGAAATGTCTCTTCGAAAGTCAGAAATTCGCCAAATAATTTCGGAAGCGGACCTCAAATCATCCGAAATTCGTTTCAGAATGCAATTACGCTAGTCAGAAAATCGATTTTTAAATTTATCTAGTTGTAAGAATAAAACTCACTAATTCAATTGAGATGTATCAGCAGCCCGCGCAGCAGTATCAGCCTCAGCAACAGTTTGCTCCTCAGCCCCAGATGGGATATCCGCAGCAATTCCCCAATCAGGGAGTAGTGGCGGCCCCGGTGGTTGTTGCAAAGAAGGCGAAGGGAAAGCGCAGTGCTTGGGAACCGGCCCGTTTTGAGAGCTTCTGTGCGAAGCTGAAGAACAGTGCTTCCCTCATTGGTGCATCTTTCACCCACCCTCAGAATCCCCAGCTGGTGCCTGCACAGGCCCCTGATCAGGGAGAGTGGAACGGTGTCGGAAACAAGGCCATGAAGTTGGCGCCCGTCTACAAGGCGCTTTACGAGCGCCAGAAGGAACTCGGTTCCAACAAGGGCTCGCACAACGGAGGTCTGAAGCAGAAGATCTACATTCGTCGGTCTTTCACACAGTTCGCCAACAGTGTTGGAGTGTTGAACGGCGTGTTGCCTGGTGGAGTGGATGCGAACGGCGTGCAGCTTCCTGGGACCCCCTACCAGTTGCAGATTCCCGTGTTGGCCGAAGCCGGAGGAATTGGTCTTGGCAACCGCTCCATCATGACGTCGATCCTTGTGACCTACGTGGAGCAGAACAATCTCAAGCATTCCAACGAGAAGAAGTTCATTGTGCCGGATCAGACGCTGATCAACTTGTTTGGTTTGGAGCGCATTCAGGCGCAGGAGCACCGCAAGCCGAAGAACCCCAAGAAGGAGAAGAAGCCGAAGGACCCCACGAAGCCCCGCAAGCCGAAGGCCGAGACTCACCGTGTCAAGATGCTTGACGTCAACGGTGTGCAGACTTTGTGCTTCAACTTCGACGCCATCCCCGGCTTGTGCCAGGACTACATTATCAACATGACACCGCTGGGAGTGACTGAGCAGCACAACGAGACGATTGAGCGCATTCGTGTCCACTTGAAGAGTTTGACTGAGACTCGCAAGGCCGCAACCAAGGACAGGCTCCGCGTTGCTCGCGAGGGTGCCAAGCAGAAGGCTGTGCAGCAGTCCGTTGTTCCTTTGGCTGTGCCTACGCTGACGATCAACCCGACGTTTCAGCCCGTTGGCCAGAATGGAGCTCCTCAGCAGGGCTTCGCCGGATTTGTTGGAGCTCCCGTTTCGGCAGTCAACCCCGCGAACATTCCCCAGATCCAGCAGCAACAGTTTGCGCAGCAGCCGGTCAACAACACTCCAGTTGGATTTGCCACAGTCCCCGGCGTCACCTTCACACCCCAGTAAGCATGGTTGATCAATAAATAATAATTTAATTCTAGAAATTAGAATTAAAAAACAAGAAGATGGATAAGTCCAAGCTGTTCCACGAGAAATGCCAGCAAGCTGGATGCAATGTCACAAATGACATGAGTTTGATGAACAGTTGTAGTTCATGGCACCACGGCAGAGTTGTTCAGTACTACTGTGATCTTCATGTCCCTTCAGATTTGTTTCCAATGCAATATCCTGGAATTAAGAAGTGCAGTAAATGCTTGGATTGCTTGGGCAAGGAGAAGATCGCGAATGATGAAGCCATGCGCCGCGAACTCGCAAACAGACGCTACTAACTAAGTAAGGTTTTTAAAAACGCTGATCGAATCTTTAGAGCGGAACTCCGTTGGAATCAAAACATGTTCCGGGACGGAATCCTAAAAATTCATTCGAGAATATCGGATTCTTGACATATTCTCGTCTAATAGAAGAGTTATTGTTAAATTCGTCAATACATAACATGATAAAAAGCATGTTATCTCCACGGCCATTTGAATCATAACGTTTCTTCATGATAACAGAATACCGGCATCCAAAATTGTGCAACAATGTTTCGTATTGCCTAGTGAAATCAATTTCGGCTTGATCATAACTATATCCCGTATAATTTCTCCCGGCTCGCAAACAAACTGTAAATGCAAAGATGCAAGATTGACCTTTTATCTTCGTGAATCTTTTCAAACACGAAGATAGGATATTACCGATCCAAATATTAGAATGACTCGATGAACCCGCGATAGATCCACATCCATCATAAAATATCGACATGTATGTTTTCTTAGCGTCTTCGTCGAGAAATCCCTCAAAATGTGCACATTTAAAATCTCCATCGCAAGTCTTATTTAACTTATTAATCACATGATTGTTCTCGTTGATCGAGGTGAGATTACGAGATTTTATCTTTACGTCAAGTAGAGCTTTGGTTGTTTTCATATCAATGTCATCAAGGTATAAAACATTACTCTTGTTCTTACCTCTCCAATTCCAAATTGAATATGTATGCTTAGCAAATTCAATGTTTATCTCAATCTTTTCCTTGCTAGCAAATTTATTGACATTACGGTCAACACATCCACTATTTACAATGTCGGAAGATTTTGGCTTCTCAATATCTTTTCTCACTTTACAATATTGAGACCTTCTTCGTGGTGCTGTCTTAGTCCTTCCCATCCCCAGATTTTAAAATTATTTACAAATTTTGAATTTTTAACTTATAATTATAGGATGATTAAAAATAACCGTCGACCCAGTTATGAGCGGAGTGATTTATACGAATGTTGACGCATTTGGGCAGTTTCGAGTCAAAGAAATGAAGGAAGGAGATTTTTGGCTTGGCTCCAAGACACCTATTGCATTGAAATCTGAGAAGGTTCACATCCTATTATTTTATGATATTGCAACTGCTCCACCGGCAATCCTTGAGATTTTCAATAGATTGTCACAAGTCGTTGCAGGACCCGTAATCGGCGCGGTTAACATGTCCGCAAGAACTGAAGTCATGGAAGCATTTCAGAATGTGAGATTGGATGTTGATAATCCTCTGCATGCCTACACGCGTTTCGCTGGAACTACTATCATTTGCTACAGAAATTCTTGGCCGCAAGCTTTTTACAATGGTGAATGGAGTTTCGACGCTCTGCACAAATGGATCACATCAAGGGCTGTCATTCCAGGCTACAAGGAAGATGCATCATTGTTTAGTGGTGTCACTGCGGTGGACGAAGAAGAGGAGATCGTCGACGATAACAGAATTGAGAACTACAGTTATCCATTGCAATCAAGAGACTTCACTTCGAACACTGGACAAGCCGAAGTCCAAGATGAAACAGTGGAAGAGACCGTCGAAACAACTGAAGACAATAATGGTGAAGTTGTTCAAGAGGAAGTTCAAGACGTCGGATACATCGACGAATAACGTTTTTAAAAACTCAATTGAATGTGAGCTGAAGGATGCCGTTGTTATTGTTCGAGTTGTCGTTGTTAGTCAAGCGTTGAAGGTTAGCGCTACTTGTTTTCTTAGGATCAGGCTTAGATTCAGTGATGTAAGTTGAGATTCGGCTGTTTCCGGGCAGACAAGCATTCATTCTAAACGGCTTACCCACGGTAGCAAAGAATGACACGCTGCAATCTCTGATCGTTGAAACTTCAGTTAAAAACGCCAACTTATTCGCGGGGATGTAGGTTTCGTAAGTGTGAGGCATTGCCGGATGCCAAACTCCAAAGTTACAATTCATGTAACGAATGCTGCTGTCAGTAGTTTCAATAAATAACCCCGAAGGCTGTGCGCGTAATTTCAACAAACTAGTTTTAGAGAGCTTAGCCAACTCGGCGGCAGACTTGGCGTACTTCTTAGATTCCATCACAGTGTTTGGAGGAATTCCGCTGTAAGAAGGAGTAATAACATCCGACAACTCCTTATCAAACTTCAATGCAAATGATCGGGTGCACGGCACGGAATTGTTGTTAGGATTGAAGCGCTCGATATCCAAATGATTCTGATTACTAGATTTTATCTTCAGCCTCACGTTCTCGAACTTGTCAATTCCATCAGTTGCACCCTTAAAATCACTAACAGAGAAGGGGATCTTAAATGTTTCTTCTTTGCCACCTTCAATCTTGGGCAGCAGCCATTCAGTGAAGAAATCACGACTCAAGAAGATTTCAATAGTAAGAGATTTATCTTCTGTTACATCTTGGAGGATCAATCCAACCGGCGTGATGAAAAATGTGGCATGAGTGAAACCTTTAGATAGAATCTTTCCGATAGTCTTGAAGATGTGACCATGTTGAGTTGCGATCTGAATGATATTCGATTGCATATTGTAATTTTTCTTGCCGTTGCAAAGACTTAAGACAAAACCTAAGTTAATAAAAACACGATGGCATTCAACCCTGATATTGATGGACATGTGATTTGGGATTATATGCATCTCATGGCTGCCAATGCCACAACTCCAGAGAAGCGAGAATTCTTTGTAGAATGGATGTATTCATTAATGACGATCTTTCCGTGTGAAGAATGTCGGGGCCACCTTATTCCTAAACTTCTAGGGAACCCGGTTGAATACTATTCTAACACTAATATTTCGCTGTTGTATTACACTTGGAAGCTTCACGATGAAGTCAATACCGATCTGAATAAACCTCTGGAACAAAGAATAACTTACCCTCAATTGTTCGAGAAAATCTTCAACCGCACAAATCTTCACAAGGTCAACAACAAGTACGTTGATCCCAAAACTATTGTTGCAACTGCGGAGGAAGCTAAGAATAAGGATTGTAAATCTTGCGGTAAGGCCCCGAGTGAAATCGTGAAGCGGGACTTTTCAGAGTTCAGAGAAAAGCAAAGGAAGACTTTCATGGCTAAGAATAGCAGTCTCGGTAAGCGTTAATACAGCATAAAAAGCCCCCATGTCAAAATTGATTTCAAAAGTAAATTGATTTATGATTTAAAATAAGATCCCAAGCAGAATGTCAACGTATAAGGGTAGAAAAGGGATGAGACGGGCCGTCACGGAAGACAAGGGCTCAAAAGGTAAAGTGAGAAAGGGTTTAACTTCGATGATTGGAAATCTTACTAACTACAAGAAGAAGGCTGTACTACCAGTTTCAGATGCAAATGCGGCAAGTCAAAGAATTATCAATAGAGAGCATATGTTACAGCCTGGAGCTGACATCTTTACCCCAGCTCAGATGATTGACATCAATGCAACCGTTAATGATTTTAATTCAGTTGCAAACGACGTCATTATGCAGCGCAGTATCGAAGTTGAGGTTAGATTCCTCCAGCCCATCTCTGACAGCAATCCGGACAAATTTGAACGAGTGAAGCAGTGGTTTCTTAATCAAGATGAATTTAAGAATGTGCCAATGCAGACGTTCTACGAAGTTCGTCAAGAATATCCGCCTGAGAAATTCAGATATGAGAAATATGCAGCTAACTATGTAAATCGTATTTATAATGACGACAAGCGCAATGAAAGTTACATCAAAGTTATTAAGCCAGGAATCAGTGAATTTAAACTCCCTGCAATTAATAGATTGTTGCCAGTGCTTGGAATCAGCATGGAAGCAAAAGTTTCTGTAGTTGATCCTGGAAACGTCAAAGGTTCCTATCGTCATCGTTGGAGATTTACCGTGAAGGAAGGAGATTTGATTGGACACTTTGATTTGACGATGACTGAAAATGAGAACTCTGGAATCCTTTACGCGATTGAGTTCGAATTGGATCCAGCGACAATCAAGTACGTAATTCCAACGACGGAACAGATTGACAGACGATTGATTACAATTAACAAATTCGGACTCTCTCCAGCACAATACAAATTTATGGACAAGTGGATTAGAAAGATTGCAACGATTATTAACATGTCTGGAGTTTTTATGACGAGTCAAGAGAAGTCTGACGTCGAAATGTCGTTCAACAAAGTCTTAGGAATTAAAGCTACCGGAATTCCAACTACTGTGCTGAATCAGCCAATTGATCTTAAGACTTATGATTTATCCTGGCTCAATCCTGCAGAATCTGATTTATTCATGTCGTTAGGAGATTATGATCAGCCAGATTATCGTAACATTGCAACATTAAGAAAACATGATTTGATGGTTCCATTGATGTCAACGGAGGGAGGTTACTACATTTCACTGAAAGCTGACGGCACAAGAATTCTCTTGTTCTTTAATGGCGACGGCATTTACATGACAAATCCGAGGAACATGGTTATCACTAAAATCTCAGGAAAGGACACTAATGCTCCTCACATTTATAATCTGATTCCGGGAACTATTTTCGATTGTGAATTGATTGGCGAAATTAAACCCGACGGAACTCTGGACTACTACAAATTCTTGGTCTTTGACGCCTTGGCAATTGGTAATGTTGATGTTAGGAAGCTGCCCTACACCGAACGACTCGAGAAAATCGAAGAAGTTCTAAGCAAGAATCTTAACAACATGAATTACATTGATTCAATTGTGAGGGACAACCTTAAGACTGTAGACAATCAATTTAATCAAGCTGAAGCTAAGTCCTTCACTAACTTGATGGCAATTCAGGCTAAACCTGTCTACAAACTATCGAATGATCCTGAAGAATTCTTCAGAGTCTTAGGAGCCGTCACTGAAGCGAGTTTCTATTCTATGGCAGGAGTAAGCAGTGTAACCGTTGATGGAAGGAAGTACAAACCAGTGCCACAGAAGACCGGTCCAATTGAATGGTTTACTGACGGTACTATTTTGACGCCGGCGATGAGACCTTACCTTGAAACAAACAATCAGGGTAAAACTTGGTCCTTAGTGAGAAAGTGGAAGTACAATATGACGATTGATTTCATGTACATTCTCGATCCCGACACCAAGAAGATTACAATTGGATCATTTAATGAAGACAGAGATAACAAAGCTAACACTGGAATCTTTCCATTCACTGGCGGTAAAATCCTGTGGAACGGCAATGTAGAAGTTCCAGACGATGCTATTATTGGATCAATTTATGAGTTCGAATACGCATACTCCGACGAATTCGATGATTTTGCCTTCATTCCCACTAGAAGACGATTTGACAAGAGTGATCCAAACAGTGTTGGTGTCGCGAACGACATTTGGTCTTTAATTAGCAGACCGATAACTTTGGAGCAACTTAGAGGACATACATTGATTGGTATGCGTCGTTACCACAACAAAGTCAAAACTGCATTAATCGAGGATCTCAACTTGAAACTTAAGAATAACACAACATTGTTGGATCTTGGAAGTGGTCGCGGTGGTGATCTTGGAAAGTGGGAGAAATTGAATCAAGTCTACGCAGTTGAACCAGATGAGAATAATATTACGGAGTTTATTCGACGTTTGAAATCACTTCCTGAAAAGAACTATAACATGCCTAAACTTGATCATTATTCAAGAATTAGATCATTGCTTACTAACACTGAAGAAGAAAGATACACAACTGATAAAATCTCGTTGGTTCACAGCAAAGCAGAAGACATTGATGCACTGTTGACAAAAGTTCCCGTTAACAAAGTCAACGCAGTCACCGTATTTAACGTCTTAACTTTCTTCTACCGCAACAAAGAATCAATTCAGAGTTTGATCAACGTGATCAAAACATTTCTTAGACCTGGAGGTTATTGTTACATGATCGTGTTGGATGGAGAATTGATGTTGAATTCCATGCGAGCAAACGGCAGTGCCGATACTAACAATACCATCAAAAGTAGAAATATCACTGTTTCTAAGGCGATGGACGAGAGTTGTCGTAAGATTTGGATCAGCATCAACGATGGTATTGTAAGAGGTCAGTATGAATATTTGGTTAATGTTAACGAGTTTATTGATATCATGGATCAAAACGGTTTCAGACTGTTCGAAGATAGATATCTTGACGAAGAATCCTTGCTGAGCAAAGAAGAATATTGGTTTTCGTCGATGTTTCGGGCGTTGAAGTTCCACTTTGCAGCGAATCCTAATAAAAGTGAAACTTTGTCCGCAACAAATTATTATATTCAAAATATGTTGGGAAAATTCGCAGTTGAACCGTTGAGCCCGAGCTCGAAACCTCTGATGATTGAATCTACCTGGCTAACTTCCATCGATTCGATTTCGAGATTTATTCGTTACGGAGTGAAACAAGACGGATCGAGCTACATTAGAGCGATGTTGAGATGCTTCTCCAAGGCTTACGAAAGTGTCACAGAAGCTGAACAAGATGAAATTATCATGCGGTTGCGTAATGATTTGTATGCAAGATTTACGCCGGAAGTTCACGCTAAGCTCTTGAATGGAAGTTTGAACAATTCTGCGATTCCAGCCTATCAATATGATCAAATGAAAGAGTCTATTCGCAGCGACAATACTTGGATGACAATTCCCGTCTTGGAATACGTCAACGATGTCTTGGGATTTAATGTTGTGGTGATTCGCGGTGAAAATCCAATCCTTGGAGATCCAACTAACGGCACAAGAACGTTCAGGCCAGAGCGGAGAAGTGTAATTCTCTATTGGGTTAATAGCAACAGTTACGAGGCTATCGGGCTTTTTAGACAAGGAGCACCGCAAATCCAATTCGTCATGGAACCCAATTCAACTTTCTTAAGTCAGCTGATGAAGTGATCGTGGATTTGGAGGATGGCGTGAAAGTGTCGTGTAAAAACTCTGAACTCCTCGTAACTGTTAGTCAATTGTTGCCATTCTAAAAACTCTTTTCTAGTGTCAAAGATGGGTATTTCAATCCAAGCGTCGGCTTCTAGTTCGTGCGATATCGTAGTCTTCCTTTCCCGAGTTTGATCTTTAAGTTCTACCACTTTTGAGGCGTACAATTCTCGACGTTGCCAGACATAGTAATAATCGCTGTAAGGATTGTCGTCACTTCCGATGTAATTCTGGATTATCGGACTGTTAAAGTATAATCTGCCACTCGAAGAATCGTTGATTGAAAAGTTTGACTTAGTTTCTTCGGTAGCTTCTCTTAGTGCAGTCTGAAGACCTGTTTCATGAGGATGAGGTTTACCCTTTGGAAATATGAACGGACGCTCGATAATTTTACACGGAATGTCAACATCGATGGAATTCAAGACTTCTTTAGCTTCTTCGATGCTCTTTCTTGTTTTATCCCTCATAGGACCATGTTCATGATCGATCCAATAATCGTCCCAAAGCTTCTCTACCGAAAGATTTCTTAACCTGTCTCTTTCATCCCTTGATAGCAAAGATAATAACACGTAGAGTTGAGATTTAGAGAATGTTCCCCTGAACAAAATGTCGTATTCTAAGGTGTGACGTCGTCTAAAGACATGATAGTAAACATGCGTTGAAGTCGCCACAAATTCAATGATACCATAAGATATAATAGGTTCCTTACGAATCGATTGTTTATCATCAACGCGATCAATTATTATTGCTGGGTTCTTAGTCTGATAATGTTTCTTGAATTTAACCCAGCCGTGCTCTTTACTTATGGAGCGTTCTAGATCGGTGCCGTAACTGTTCTCCATTGTGAAACTATCATCTATCTCGAGCTTTTACTCAACCGTATCCTGTGATCTTATTTTTGATTTTCTGTGTTACTTCTTAAATCCAAAATCCCTTCCGCGCAGAATAGATTTAAGTCAAGAGAATGTTAATTAAAACAATCCGTGAATTCGAATTCAAGAAGTAATTATGCAGGAAGTATCGTCGAAATCTGACAAGGGCAAATCTGAAGAGACTGAAGTCGCAGGTCCCGAAGCTGTTACCTCACAGAAGACATTTCTTGAGAAGCTCAACGACTTCTTGAACAAATTGATGGCAGTCAAAGGATACGCTAAAGACGACGGTCTTATTAATTTCAAGAAGTTGATTCAAGCCGCTGAAACTAGAAAGAATCCTGTTGACAAAGATAAGCTTGAAAATGCCATGAAAGATTCTCTGTTGGTCTTCTACAATCGTTACAGAGATTCAATTGTTGACGGCAATTTGGAATTCCTCACGAAGAAGGACGTTATCAACGACGACAACTCGAGAATTACGGTTGGCTCTCGAGGAGCATCAAATATTGCATTGGCTAAAATCTACACTCAAGCTCACGAGAGTAATCCTGAAGTTATTGTTGACATCGAGGCTAACTTCTTCTTTCTGATGGAAATTGTTTGCCCCGACGACGATCTTGATGCAATTGGAGAAATCTGCTCGCAGTTCGAGACTAAGGAAATTGAAGTGCCATCATTTGGATCTGGCGGTGGATTCTTGGGATCAATTGGAAAGATGTTGAATAAGATCACCAGCAAAACTAACGAAGGAGGATTTGTTGACTCCGAATCTGGTGAGTTGCAATTGAATCGTCAAACAATCAAGAAGTTCTTCAATGAAATGATGGATGATGAAGATGTGGGACAGACCGTCGATGAAGTTTTCAACCGCGACAATCTCGAGAATTTTGATCAGAAGGAGGTAACTAACGGACTCTTCAAGATGGTCAATGGGCTCCAAGGAGCAAATAAGTAATCACGTCTCGTTTGCTACTCTTAAGGAAACATCAACAGAATTAAAAAGATAATTTAAGGAGAAGATGAAGCAAGCTTCAACGACTGTTGTGAAAAAGAAGGCCAGCACAAAGCCAGCCGCTGCAAAGAAAGTCACCGTGAAGAAGACGGTCAAGAAAGAAGTCGTCGATGACAATGAGCCTATCACTGATCCTAAATATTATGAAGATAACTTGATGATGACAATCAAACAATTTACGACCTACGTTGGAGCTATTACTAAAGATCTCGAAGATACAGAAATTAGAATCAGGGAGGAATTGAAGAAGGCAAAGAAAGACGTCCCTCCGGCGAAGTGGAATAATGCAACATTTACAATTAATTTCATCTCTGGATTGCTGTTCAACATGTTCAAGCCTCAAAGATTGATGAAGTATTTCTTGGTGTACTTGCATCCCATGAAACCGTGGTTGGTTAAGCGAAATGAGCAGTTCTTTCTGAAGGCTGATATTTTCCACGGGGCGCCCGAGAAGGATGTTGCATTTTTTAAGGAGCTCTGGAGAGATAAGACTGTGATGAGTCAACACGAGAAAGACGAGATCTGGAACTTCTGGGACATCTTAATTGAGATCATTGAAGATTGGAAAGTTGTTACTAAATGGGAACCTTCTGCAGAAGAGAATCTCATCATGCCGGACGTTGATTATGCTGAAGCTGCAGCGAAAGCCGGCATTAAAGATTAACCTTAGTTCATAGAACCACCAAATACATTTAATATAATCGATTATATTAAATTTGTAAAATGGCGCAGAAATTAATAATTCCTTACTCATGGCAGGGTCTTGATTTTCAACCAACTTGGCTGGAGGAAGAAACTGGTAAAACTATTTGGGGTGAGAAGAAATTCAGAATTTTCATCTGGGGTCATGATCAATTTAACGATCCATGTTGTTGGATCATCGAGAATATGACACCTTACGGAATTTTGGAAATCCGACAAGATTATCCCATGAATCCACAATTCGAAGTTATGATGATCCAAGCGTTGAATCGAAACTTGTTAGATTATGTCCAGAAACGACTCAAGGCTAACGGTAAAGGCTCGGTGCGCGGATTGGACAGGCTGAAGAACATCATCGTCGGATTTGTTCCCGAGGACAAGACGAGATTCTTCTATTATAACCCTCAGAAGTATAGAACTTACAAGATTTACTTCAACCTTGAAGAAGCATTAAAATTGTGCACCGATTATTTGAGTCGCAACGATATCATTTTGCCGGACGGCACACACTTGCTGGCGCAGCTATTTCATAACGGCCAGGACGACAGAATTACGTGCGTGGAGAAGATGATTGCCGATCAGAAATTAGAGCGTTGTTCGTGGATCTTTGGTTCCGGAATCTATCCAAAAGAAGTAAATGGCGAAGATGAGCATCCTGGAATGACGACATTGTTCAAGGAGTATATTATTGATTATAGAACAATGGGATTGCTGCCTGGAGAACAAGCTAAAGCCTTAGGATATCCGAAACCAAGTACAATTAGTATTGACGGTGAAATGGCGGCTGAAGTTATCACGAGGTTTCCGAAGGCCAACAGATTGAGTGATCCTTGTTATGCATTTGGCTTTAGACACCGCGTCTTTGCTTCGTTGAAGGACGTTAATCCAAGGGTTATGAACTACATCTTTGTAATCTGGGACAACGAATTGTACGGAAATCTCGCAGACTTCAGTGACGAATATGGGCCAACTATTTACGTCTATTGTAAGACTGAACTTGTGCTTTACGTGCGATTGTTTGAGATTCTGATCCAATTAGATCCTACGTGGATTATCGGTTTCAATCAGTTAGGTTTCGACTGGGCGTATATCGAGCAAAGGTGTCAGATCTTTGGGATTAAGGTTCCCAATATGTCAAGAATTAGATGTTGGAACAAGACTAATTTCATCAGTAAGACGTGGAAGAAGTTTCATTCGAGTTGGCCGCAATATCCTGGACGAATTGATGTCGATCTGCTGTACATTATTCGCATCCAGTTTCATTTTGCCAACAACACATTGAAGAACATTGCCAGTGAGTTCTTTCCAAATGAGAAGGGTAAGGTTGAACTACCATATCGTGAGCAGTTCAAAATATTCTGGGCGAAAGATAAGTTTGGAATGAATAAGATTATGGACTACCTCTTAATGGATATTAAATTGCCAGAGATGATCTTTGACAAACTTTCAGCAAGTGTTTATCTGCATACTAACGGTACAGTAATGAAGACTAATATCATGGATCTTTACACCGATGGACAATCTGCAAGAGCTGTAAATCAAGTCCACGGTGCAGCAGTTGCCAGAAATATAGTGATTGATCGCAGAACTGCAGTCCCTAGCTTCAAATATATCGGTGGCTTGGTGCTCGATAACAAAGAAGGTTGGCACAAATATGTTATGACATTCGATTTCAATAGTTTGTATCCGTCAAGAATGGTTGCCGATAATATTTGCTACACGACAATTAGGGAAGCAATGAAAGATTATCCTGGACTGACAGATGATGATTTCAACGTCGTTGAAGGTGATGTTCCAATTATCGACAAGAAGACCAAGGAAGTCATCGAGATTAAACATTACAGGTTTGAATTCGTTAAGAAGCACATCAGACTTGGATTGTTACCGGGCATTGTGATCGATCTCAACAAGAAACGCAGTGAGTTCAAAGATGAGATGGCATTTTGTCAGAAGAAAGTTGATGAATTCAAGGAATTGGTTAAGAAGGATCCGAGCGAGGCTAACAAGAAGATGTTGGAATTCTGGACCATGGAAACTGAGATTTGGAATGTGAAGCAGAATGCTGTGAAGACCTCTGCTAATTCGATGTATGGTTTCATGGGAATGAAGACCGGGATCTACTCATTCGTCGAAGGTGCAATGGCAACGACAATCGGTGGTCGTAACTCCTTGAAGTCAACATTTGAGATCATTACGAAAGAATTTGGTGCTAACGTAATTTACGGCGATACCGATTCGGTAATGGTGCAATTTCCAGAACATTTAATTAATCCAACGAATTACGTGGAGAAAGTTAAGGAGATCTCAGATTACATCACGAGTAAACAGAAACAGGGTGTTAGAATCGTGCAGGAGAATTTCTTCATCTTCTTTATTTCGGTGACGAAGAAGCGTTATGCGGGAATCAAGATCATTAAGAATAATCCAACTCATATTCCGACGATGGAAGAAGTGTTTTCAATGAAACTTCTTTACATTCGTGGTTTGATCTCTGTGCGCGGTAATTCTTGCGGTATTGTTTACAAGAATTTCAACCAACTCTTGGTGATGTTTCTCCTTGGATACCACGTTGTAGACATCTTGAATTACATCCACGAAATGGCTTTGAAGATCATGCGTCGTCATTATCCGTTGAAGGATTATACTTTGATTCAGAAGCTTGGTGCGAATTATTCTAAAGATAGCAATGAGATGGCAATTTTTAGCAATCGCTTGAAACAACTTGGTCGCAACCACAAACCTGGTGAAGAGTTGGATTTCGTGTATGTGAGGACTTATGGGAGCGATTGTCTCAAAGGCTACAAGATGCAAGCTCCAGACTTATTCGAGGAGAATTCCAACGTCTTGGATACTTTGTATTATCTGACGAACAAAATCGCCAAGCCGGTAGAACAATTGTTAGTGAGAGTTTATGATGATAGCATTGTACCGCCGTCTGCGAGAAGAATCATTCATCCGCGGAAACCGACGAAAGTTCAGAAAGTAACGAAAGTGTGGCATTTACAAGATTACATCAAGGTCTACATTGCTCACTGGTTTAGAGTTTGGGAATCTGTGCAGAATCACATTAAGGTGTTGCGAACGATTGCCGAAGAGAAAGGGTTAATTAATTACATCATCGACGAAGACCGCGTGAAACGTTTGATGAAAGAGCGGTATAACATAGATTGGATTCCGGAGAACGATCGCGAGAAGACTCTGGCAGCTCAAAATAAACTTCCTCTCCGAAGATACAATTAATATTAAAAACTAATAACTAGAGTTTTTAATGTTGAAGCAACCGAGCCTTGGACTCGTTAACAATTGGGTGAAGTTTAAGAGCGTGATAGAATTTGGAGCTGAAGAAAATATCATCTTCACTAGACAATTCTTTGATGATTTCGCAAAATATACTGTATTTAAAGATTACACGCTTTGTATAAATAGCAATGTAGGTGATGATCATGCAATGTTAAAGTGTGGACTGGAACCGCTCGAAGGAAGTATATTGATTTACGTCCTTGATTATTTGATGACACTGCATAAAGATTGTAGGCCGTTAATCTTTCCTTCGTCTGTCACTTATGAGAAAACTGGATGGTTTGCGGAATATGTAATTCTTAATTATCCGGATTTCACGTATTCCTTGTGGACATTTGATGAAGAATATTTTGGTCCAACTTTTATCAAATCGAAAGTTTCGTCAATTATTACTACAATTAAAGATGACGATGACTGGGACATGCTGATGCAAATGAGGTACCTCAGAAAGTTAGAGGTTACAGGATATGCAGTTGATTGTCATGATGATCATTCTGTTCTGGATCACAATTACACGTTGCTAGAATTTACTGATCACGTCAATAGTATTTCCGAACACACGGAAGATGTGTTGAAACGCAACAAACGTCTGCAAACTGTAACTCTGAAGTGTATTCTAACGGTACTCTGCGCCAAGAAATTTAATGCTAGCGATTCTAGTCTATTTTACAACGACAAACACATTATAATTATGATTTGCAAGTACATGTTAAGTTTCTTGTTCGACGATCGACACCTTGCAGTGTTAAATTCTAAATTATAAAGCTAAAAATCTAGTTTAAAAACTGTGTTGATGTATAATATTGTCAATAGAGTGCTGGCCACGTGCTTGAAAGGTAAACGGCCAATTAATCTCTTAGATAGTGTCGGAGCATTTCAAGAATTTTATGATATTCACAGTCGAAGATTACACAAATTTGCGTACCTAATTGATGTCCAATACGCTTACGCTGCAGGTCATCGCATGCGACCAATTTGTCCATTTGAAACGAGCGGTGTAAAATTCATCCTTGACTTCTTCGTGTCAAACAAACTTGCTAAGAATATTCGTATTAAAATAATCGCTGACCGTGATATTTCAGAGACGCCGCTACAGTTATCAAAATTCATCATAAATAACTACCCTGAATTCATTTACAGGTACATGGGAGAATGGGTTAATGTTGGGGCAAGACAATCATCTATCTTTATAGGAACTAACGTGAAATCCATTAATGTGGTGAACAGTTTTGATGTGAAATACCTCAAATCAATGCCGAAATTGAGAATCATTACACTCGACAAAGATGCAATTCTCAGCTACGACAACAAGTATCAATGGTATCATAATTACACTATATTGGGTTTGTTCTTTCACGAGAAATCTTACAGATTAAACGAAATTTCCCGGCTCAAAGATGTCCTGCAGCGTAATCACAGGTTACAAATGGCTACGATTGAATGTATTCTGTCATTTATTGCGATCAAAAGATTTGATCGATCTAATTTTAGACTCTTCGAAGTCGACAGGTTTGTAATTCGTAAAATTGGCGAATACATGCTTAGTTTCTTGTTTGACGAATCACACCTAAAAGAATTAAGCGTCAAATTAAATCTTGAAATTATAGATTAAAATTTAAAAACAATCAAATCTTAAGATTACAATGGAACAACCTGCAGTTGCGGCGAAACCTACTCCTCTCGTGGTGGATATTTTGAATTTCTCGCACAAGTTGAATTGCACCACTAAGCAGTGGGATCTCTACGGGATTGACCTTGCGGTGAAACGATTTGTCGATGCGGCAACCAATTCTAACTTTGAACTCTACGTCTACATTGATGCGTCAATTCAAACTGGCGAAGCAATTAAGAAGTGGAAAGATCGCCGCGAGAAGGAAATCTTCTACGAATACAAAGATGTGCCGCTAGCAATGTCGACGTTGATTGGAGATTATCTTCGCATTCATGGAGTTGTTCACGTTTACTATTCTCGATCCCACGATAACGATGACACTATTGCGTACGAAGCTCAGACTAAACATGCTAATATTCTGAGCAACGATGCTGACTTTTTGGATTACGAAGGCCATAACTATCAGCTCTTTGGAGATTATGAAATCAAAGCTGACAAGTTAATTCTGATTCCCAAGAAGGTCAATCCTCGACGTGTTTCGAAACCTAAACAGTTTCCCAAGGAGAAACCCACCGTTAGCGTCAGGTGTCCAGAATTCGCTTACGCCGTGGATTGTGGCATCTACAAACGCGGTGTCAGCCACGGTCTGAGTAAGTACTTTCCTAGCATTTACAGTAGGTTGACCCCGCTGAGAGTTGAACTCTATGACATGTTAGGGATCATCGGACCTGTTACTGAAATCTTTCCTGAATGGGATGAAGTCGGTCAAAAGGTGGAATGGGTTGAGGTAGAAAGAATTCCCTCGAAATCCAGAGAATATTTGACGGGTGAAATAGGAAGCATTGTGGCTTTGGAATCTATTAATGATGCCAGAACTATTAAAGGCGTAGAACGGTATGAAGTCCTGAATTACCAATTGGCACTTGTGATAGGCTTGGGAGAAATTCTCGCAGCGACAAGTTCTCGAATTAGATTAATTGATGCGTGTCGGTTGTTGCCAATAATGAATGGTTTCGACGCCTGGATCAAAGAAATCCACGAACAGTCAGATCATAAGGAAGTTGAATCTGTTTGCAACAACTACATCGTTGATGGGCATTGTAAATTCGGGGAGAAGTGCTTTGCTAAATCTGGGCATTTTGTGTGCAATTGCCGGCGAGAGTTGTGCCGCTACTACCACAAACGATGATAAATAATAAATCTAAAAACTCTAAATAACAATAATAAAATGGAATTAGCAGCAATCCGAGATATATTGAAACAGCCCAATTATGCCAAGAATGAAACCGTGACCATCTGGTTTATTGGCGGACAATTAATTCATGTTTCTGCCGCTGATCTAGACAAAGATTTCAAAATTGTCTGGTCAAATGTTTGTCGGGTAGATATCTCAGCTTTTGAGAACTCCGAGAGAATGAATAAATTTATAGAAGAGTTCCTTCAATACGATGCATTTTGTGCTTTGATGGAATTCGTCTTCAGCAATGTTAGAATTAATAAACATACTGGAAAATCTAGCGTTAGAGTCGTATTAAATATCACCGAGATAAGAAATCTCTCAGGTCAAGTCATTAATTATATTTGTAAGAGATATCCATTTGTTTGCAACTTCGCGTTAACTGTGAAGATTCCTGCAGAAGAGCTACTTAAATTGATTAAGATGATTGATTGTAATGTTATTAAACGTTTAACTTTGAATCTTTGCAACACATATTTTTATGAACGAAAACTTCATCAGTGCATTCCTGATACTAAAGCCATTCATTATATCCTTACCGAGTTTAAGAGATTGGAATTATTTAGCGTTGTCGATGTCGAGAAAACTAATTTGTCAACATACAATGAATATTCTAGGATTATGAAGAAGTCGATTAAGATGGGCAAATGTTTTCTAGAAAATGAAGCCGTAGCTAACAATTATACAATTTTGAGTTACGGCGATGAAATTGACAGTCACAAATGGTCCACAGAAGACAGAGAATACTACGCAAAACGTAACAGAAATATTAGGATGATAGTTTGTAAATCAGTGCTGACTTTGCTAATGATCCGGAAATATCGTAACACCTGGCTGAACCAATTGGATAAGTCAATAGTTCTGTACATTGCTAAATTAATGTACGAACAACGTTACGAAAAGGATCACATCAGGGAAATTAACAGACAAGATAAACAATCTCAAGCACTCAATGTTAATTAAAAAGTACAATACAATTGATAGAATATATTTTTAAAAGCACGATGAAGAAATACGTTGATTATAATAAAGAGCTAAATTGGAGCATCTATTTAGAATTATGTAACGATAAGAAATTATCTATCAATACGTTAAATCTTGATAATTTTGACCACGAACTCTCGCTCATTGACGATGAAATCACCACTATGAGTATTGTGAGCCTTGGAAATTCCAAATTATGTGTGGATTCTCCAAAGTTCAAATTATGCCTGCGATATCTTGAACAGATTCTCGCTAAGGTTAAACTTGTAAACAACAAATCAGCGATAGTATTCGAAATCGAGTTGCAACGCGACGGTGGAACCTTAAATTCATACCTCAACCACATTCTGCCAAGATTTCCACAAATTCATAGGCTTGATGTTAATATGTTTATGCATCCAGATGCAATGCACCAAGAATTAGTCATGTTGAACTGCGATCAATTTTCAGAAATTACAGTCTGGATCGACGATGCAGTTTTTGACATCATTACACATGTTGACTATCATCAACTAAATTTATTGTATACCACTTCTCAAAACTTTATTTTTAACTTGCCGCGACTCGAAAGATTTTACATCAACGTCAACGAGGAAACATTACATGAATCCTCGAAACAGATGTATGATAAATACGGAGATGATGGTATGTTATTCTCAGAAGATAAAATTCTCGACAACTATACGATTTTGGCTTATCATGAAAATGAAATCGATAGACCAGGACATTATTTGCTAAAAGGTGTTATTCCAAGAAATCGAAGCGTAGTTGCTTCGAGAAATAGATATTTGAGGAAAGTAATTTGTAAATGCAGCTTGACGTTGATCTTAATTCGTAAACACTATCCGGATGCTATGCTGCATGTCGATAAACATGTAATTTTAATGATCTCAAAACTTGTGTTTCAACAACGTCACGAAGTTAAACATCTGTCAGAAATTTACACGAAGTTGAAGTTATAATTTGTAACAAACTTCAACTCGAATTCCAGATTAAATTTACAACTTGGAAAATTCTTGGAACTCGAAAACTTGAATTTAATTCGAAGTTCATTTTAACTCCATGGAGTGCGTTTTATAACCCTTAAACTAGCTAGAATCTTCGGACAGTGTTGTCGGAGATCCATTCATAAAATTATTTTATGGCACAACTTCCATTGTAAAAAGCTCGGATTATCGGAGGACGAATCGGATTTTCCCCATAAACTCGTAAATTTCGAAATGCAACTTGGACCTGGACTTTTCTATCAAGTCACCAGAAATCCACTTTCGCCTTTTCGAGGTAAATTTAAGTTGTATATTTAATAGGTTCCTCAAACGCAGGTTTTTGATATTTATTGAGGTTAATCGTTATGCTAATTCTAAAATGCTCCAAGATTTCAGATTTCGCTAGCAAAAACACGTCAATTCGTTACCATCGAAAGTCAAATACAAGTTAATCACGAAGTTGCTACGAATCAAATATAAATTCCAAGGCAAACTTGAAAGTCCAAAGTCGTCTAAAATTTAACTCGTATTTCACAAATTTATGGGAAAAGTGGGTTTAGATCAAGAATAATCAAGGCCTTAAACGGCTTTTTCTGCATAAATTACAAATTTCAACTCCAAATTTGGACCCGCCCGAAAATTCCAGGTTGCTCCACGACTTCAAATTTAACTTGAAATCGAGTTGGAATTGTATTTATTTCAAATTATTAATTTGAGTTCGAATAATTACATTTATCGGCGTGGATGCTTTTTAGACGACAACATTAGAATTGTTAGCTTGTTGAAGTCTTTTAGCTGCCTCGGCTTCTCTGTATGGCACAGTTCCATGCGTTGGACAAGACCAGATTTCAGGAAATGTTTTCTTATTAATTCTTATCCATGCTTCCTCTTGCCATCTAGGGAGATTAGCCGGAGGCTCAGGCTGTTGTGGATTTGGCATGCCATCTTGTCCCAGTGGCTGTTTTATGAGATTCTGGCCACATGCTAAACATGTAGTATAAACAATTGTAGGCTGTTGCATCGTAGTTTTTAAAATCCAATACGCGCTTTGATTTTATCCTTTTAGACGTTGCCGATGATCATGAGCATGACGTCAAACACGTTATTTATGCTGTCTCCACCAAAATCACATTTTAGCTCATGGATTCCTTCGAGCAGTTTACGCATGTCACAATTAATCAATCTCAAGTTGTTCTCTCGATCCTCAGACAATGATGTGTTTTCGGATAACGTTCTGGCTTCGCCGTAATCAATAAGATAAAAAGTGTAATTCATATTCATGAAGTGTTGATATTCTTCGTCCTCAGATTCTCCTTTCTTGAATTTAAGTCTATCAGAAGCAGCCATAATATTACCTAAGTGATTGTCATGATGGACTATATTATTCTCGTGAAGTTTTCTTAGCAGACAGAATATCTTTGCGACGATGAGATATTTAACTCTTAATGATTTGTAATCGACTATCAATTGTCCGGCATCGTAGTTAAGTTTCTTCATAATTATTACACCACCTAATTCAGAAATCCATGCGTCAAAAATCTCTGGGGCAACTCCTAATTTCCAACTCTTCCAATGCAAATTAAATTCTTTCACGAAACCTTCAAGACTTGCAACATTAAATGGAACAAATTTCATTTTGTAGACAGTTTCAGGATTAAGTAAATCGCAATCATTGTGAACTACGTCAGAAAGAATAGCATATTCAGTACCCAAAGGATGACCTTTTCGGATCCATTTGTTGACATCAAAAGATTTATCAACTAGACGTCTTACGACAGGATAGATCAATCTTGCGTTGAGAACATTCCCTTCGTCTTGCATTTAAAATTAAACTTAATCATTTTTAATTTATCAATCTTTCGGACCATCGACTTCTCTGGTTTCAAAGTAAAACTCTGTCAACATGAGAAGTGCTTATGATTTGGCGATTGAAAAATACAAAGAAGCTGACGCAGAATTGGGTGACATTAACAAGATTCAAGATCTTTGGGCTACAGATTATGATCCTAATGCTTATCCAGACAACGATTATCTCACAGGACTAGAATTGTATCTCAATGATCTGAGGCAATTTGTGCCAAAACTTAGAGAAGCTGCATTCTACCGTCAGCAACACTTCGATGATTTCATCAAGAATAAATATCAAGAAGACGATGGACATAATTTTTGGAGGCATGCAATGAATCTCACCGTTGAACATGCTGAGAAAGTGTTAGCTCGATGGGAAGCGCGACGCAATCAACAATGGGATCAATTGATCGCAAATCAACAAGCTGAAATAATTGAAGAATTGCCGGACTTCGTGTTCAAATACGAATATCCTGACACGAAACCAATCAAAGATCCTAAACGCAAAATTTACAAGAAACCTAAACTTTCTACGGCTCAAATTATTCAACGCACTAAACAAGGCATCGAGCAAGCAAAACGAGATAAGGCTAAAGATTTACAATTAATACAAGAAGCTAAAGATTTGAAAGATTCCACAAGAAGACCCAAAGAGCTTATGACCCCGTTATATGTTGATAAACTAGACATCTTTGAAATTCCAACCAAAATAATTAATGATGTGCTTACGTCTCCTGATTGGAAAAATTCTGAACTCGTAGGCGCCAAATTTGAAAGCTTCTGGGATTTGATGCACACGTATTGCAGAATCCTCTTAGGAGTAAATGACATCTTATCAGATGATGTTAGAACAGAAATAGATAAAAGATTATCTCCGGCATTCTTTTATATTAGGACTTACATTGGAGATGATTCAAACCGCATTACAACACTAGAATATATTATAAATGCTTTGGGTTACATAGATTCCAAATTGTCTATTATCATGGGATTTACTCTATTTCTTATTCGTCATGGATTCACAGCTCAACAATCTAAATTATTAGCTGAGCCCACCGTTAAGATGTATTATTTGTTTTGGGGAGCAGCGATCAAACCTGACGATATAAATTTTTGGATTACACAATTGGACTTAAGAGTCAAAGATACAATGCAAAGAAATTATGCGTTCAATACCATTTACAATTCATGGTATTATAAATCTGCATCTATAATGGAAGAAAGTTTAATGTTTGAAGATGATGAAAAGTTGAAGTATACATCTCAATCTAAATCAACTAGAGATTATTTCGGCCCAGATCCGCGTAATATGACGCCTCTGAGAAGAAAGCTTAAGAAGGAACTGGATAAAATGATGGTTTTAAATAGCGATATCGCTGATATCTGGAGAACCAACTACGATGAATTCATGAAACGCAAGCGCAAATTCAGTAAATAACTTTTTAAAAACTTCTATTATCGACTATCGTCGAGCTTCATTTCTCGTAGACGAAGTTGGCTTCGCTGAGCATCGGAATAAATGTAGTTCTCCGAGGCAAATCATTTCCGCCGGTCGCGATCATCGGCTTCGACGTGAAGACAGTCAAAGTTCCCTGGCCTTGCTGTTCAAAAGTGTACGTCTTGCTGTTATCGGTTTCTGCGATCGCGCGCATGTCAAGATCTTCGACGCCGTGAAAAGCTCCGACCAAAGGACGCTGAGGCTCCACTGCACCAGAAAGCTTGACTTCTGCTCGCTCCATCTCACTCGTAGACAAATAAGACCGGACGTGGAGAGACTTCCAATTAAGATCCTTGATAGCGGCAGTCTTGACTTGCATTTCTCCGGGCACCAATGCAATGATGACAACGGGATTGAGCGTCGATGTTTCCAACGGTGCCATAAATTCAGTGAAGATCTGAGACTTCAAATTAGCATTGCTGCTAGAAACGATTTTCCGAATTTTAGAATTCGCAACAAAAACATCTCCAAATCTCTTGTTGAGCAAATCAGCCGGAGTCGTCATCTCGTCTTTTAATTAACTTTTATTTTAAAATAAACAAGAGTTTAAACATGGATCGAGAGTTTATTAGGAACCGTCTTCGGACTTACAGTAAAGAGCAACTCATAAGATTAATTAGGTCTCAACCTAGTGGAGTCTTTGCTGATGCTTTAGTCAACTCCGATTTAGCCCAAATGCCAGAAGGAGATATGATTGAAACAATCTTAAATACTAATAACGTCTTTATTGATGGAAATGCTATAACAGATTACATTCATCAGCCAGAGCGACAATACTTTAGAAATTATGCAACTGTCGTTAAGAGCAGAGGATTCAACCCTAATTATTGGACTCCTCGCCCCAATCAAATAGAACACATTGAAAGAATGCATAACGGACTGATGTCACCATTTAACCTTGCAAGATGCTCTATTGATGGATCTCCTCCTGGTTTGGGTAAGACTATCGTTGGCTCAATTCTAGCTTTGAGGACGGAAGTTGCATTTATTTTGGTAGTTTGCCCTCCGCGCATTGCTCCAAAGTGGGATCATTCGCTCAGATCGATGGGATGCTTTAACTTCAGAATTTGCAGTTATCAAGGAGTTATTGGTGCCGGTGGACGAAAGAAAGAGCGATTCGCTAAATATTATCCTAACGTCCATAGCACAAAGACTGCAGACAATGATTGGATTAAAATCAGGAAGGTTTCGGATAAGGTCAATGAGTACGATTGGTCAAACCTTCCCAGCAGAGAACAATACGGAGAAAGAGCTGGCATGGGAGGTTGTCTCGTTATTTGGGATGAAGTCCAGAATGCTAAAGGTGGCGATACTTATTCGGCGCAATCTTTTAACGCTTGCGTTCGCGAGATCCAGGGAAACAATAGCAAATATCTTAGAATGATTTGCCTTAGTGGAACTCTGATGGAGAAACCTGAAGATCTTGGTTACATTATTTATGCGATGGGATATTCTAACGGTGGAGCACTTGCAGACCTCAAGAACTTTCTTAATAAGAAGTTGTTACCAGAATTCAGAGCAATAATGGGAGCAGGCTACAAAGATGACTACGAAGAATATGGTGCTTACGAGAAATTAATTGTATTCTTGAGAACTATCGCTCGTGCCGAGGGTAAATTCAGTGAGATTCCAGGAAAGCTGCCATTCTTGCTTTATGCGCTGCAACTTATTCCTAAGCCTGAAGATTCTTACATGAACGCCTTCATCAATGATACGCTGGTGCCACAGTTTGAGAATGTCATGGGAGACTCGTTGAAACCTGGAGACATTGCCAAGGGCGGATTTGTGAAGCTGCTGTTATTCTTGAAACATCTCACGACAATGGCGCAATTTAAGCAATACGCTCCTGCGATCGAAGCTGTCTTGGCGCACACTTTTGAGAATCCTATCATGTTTCAGGGTATTGAAATTAGGCAAGAAGACATTGATATGTACTTGGAGGTCAACAATAACATCCAGAATTTGTTCATTGAACTGAATGAAGAAGGTGGCAAGAAGAAAGGCATCTTGGGACGCATCCAGAAAGCGCTGAGTCAGTTGGAGCTGGTTAAGTTGGTTCCTAACATTGAACTTGCTAAGACTTTTTTGTTGTCTGAGTTGCCTGGAGGAATTAAAGGCTCAGTGGCGATCTCAATGTTGCGTAATGAGACAATTCGTAACATGTCGTGGCGTCTTGAAGCTATTATGGAGGAAGATCGCCGGCGCAAAGGAGGCTACGAAATAACACTGCCCGACGGTAGAATAGTGCTTGCTCCGCCGTGGACCGTTAACATGTTCGAGCAAGCCCGCCAGAATCTGATCATTTCCATCTTGAAGTATATTGAGGACTACAGAATTGTGAAAGAGAACCTCAAGAAGACGCCAGGATCAATCTTCCCGTTGAAGGAGCGATTTGTGCTTTACACCAATGAACAGCTCCAGAAGATGAGTTTTGAGGATGTCCTGACGCAATTCAACATGTGGTACATTTATTTGGACACTTTGAAGTTTCAACACGTGGCCGTCATTGTAGGTGACTTTGGAACTCCAACTTCTGCCGATCTTGATTTGGAATCCGAAGATGAATCGCAGCGAATCAAAGAAAGCTCCGTCTTGAAACCTGAAACTAAGGAAGAGATGCTAGACTTGTTCTTTACCGGAGAACGACGCATTCTCATCACAAATCTTGCGTCAATCAAAGAAGGTGTCGATCTTCACGACACTAGTGTCGGAGGAGTTCATGCGCGCATGGGAATTTATTCCCCGGGTATTATTGCCGCTTACCTCATCCAAGTGTTGGGCAGATTAGTGCGTGATGGTCAAACCTCCAATACTTTGAGAATGGTGACTTATGTTGATGATTTCAGAGGTGTAAAATCTTATGAGGCCCGTTTGATGCAGAAGATGAGTAAGAAAGTCTATGATCTTCAGATGTTGCACAGCGGTGATGTCTCGCTTGATATCATGAAGAACATTGAGAATGATTCCGATGGCTGGCTGAAAGCTTTGGCCCAAGAAATGAGAGATGAAGGTCTGCTGAAGAAGGGAAACAACAAACCTACGGCACTTCCGACCAACTTGGCACAGCTGTCTGGCCCGGCTCCTGATTCCCCATCCGATGTTACCATTGTCTCTGGGGCAGGTGGAACTGTCAGCGATCTCGGCAAGCTTCCCAAGGGTGAAGGACTCCTCAAGCTTTTTAGAAATGTTTACAGCAAAGATGGATCTGGCGGAGGTTTGATCGGCGCTTTCAACACGAGAGATAGACTTCCGATGCAAACAAATCAATCGATTAGAGTCTTCAATCTCAAGGGTCGCCCAGATGCCTCGGAGATTGCTGATTCCATAACTAAAGGATTTGAACTCATAAAGATTGACCCTAAATATTACATGGTGTTGAACGAGACCGACCTCAACGGTCCTGCGGTAGTGATTTCAAACATTGGATTTAACATTGCGGGTTACGATCGCGACGAGATGATCATGGAAAATGTCAACAAGGCAACTGGAATTCAAGTAATAAAATCTGATGGCCTGATTCCTAGCAGTTTGGTGTTTAGTCCGCAGGTTACCGTTCCGGTGATCACATTTACTTATGATACTAACTTTAGTGCGATCGTCAACCCTTATTATCCATTGGTGCAATTCCTCACGGAAGTCGGCATTGGCAAACCTTACGGCATGGTTAGCTTGGAGACAGTTCCTGGACAGCCTGGATTTGCAAAGATAAGAGTTGATAAGCCCGCAAACATTGACGTAATCTACTATGCGATTCGTGCGACTGCATTGATTGCTTATCCGCACATTTTCAAGTCTGTGGTGCAATCAGATCCCAACAAGGTCTTTGGAAGTATGGATCATAGTAATTGGATTTGGACCAAAGAAGAGAATAATGAATTCATGATTATTATGAATGCTCCGAATGTTGGGGTAATTGTTCCTATTTTCAATTCAATCAATGCTTGGAAGGAAGATCTCATGACTAACAAATTCTTTACAGCAACCAAGCAAGTAGCGGAAGGTAAATTGGGTTTGGTGGTGGCACCAAAATATGTCAACTCTGTGAAGCTTATTCTCGGCGTCAACTAATAATCATAAAAAGCCAATTCAGGGGGCAAAATAAAAACTTTGAGAATTCGTATTAGAAATTAAAATCAACCCGATAAGAACCCCAAGATATGAATACTGAAGAGATCTATGCCGAATACCCGAAATCGACTCCTAGCATGGAGTTTGCCTACAAATTCGAGAGTAAGACGCGACAAAGACCTTTTGTTATTGCAACAGATCTTCCTTCAAATGAAAATGATCCAGATGCCGCTAGCAGATTATTCGTGGTCTTCCACGATGTCGATCATTTTCTGATGTGGAGACCTAAAATGCCTTTCATCCACGAAATTATCTATTGTCCCAAGATCTTCAAAGATGAAGAAGAGTTTGAATTTACTCATGGTGACGAATTGACAAAAGGCAGGCTAATCTTCGACTTTGACCTCACAGAACCACTCCCAGCGCAAAGAACGATATGCTCGCTAATGCCAAATGTTACGGTTAATGATTACGTTCCGGCTAACTTCAACCAAGTAATTGAGTATTTGGTAACTAGAGTTTTTACTGACTATTACGTCAAAGTTGACACTTCGAAGTTCAAATTCATCTGGCAAACAAGTAACAACCCGCACAAGTTCTCTAAGCATCTCATTATTAAGCATTGTTATTTCAATGAGTATTGGATGAAACAAATGAAGGTATTCTACGCGCTGTTAAAGAAGATCGCCCAAGAAGAGAACTTAGCTGAATACCTTATTCCTGTCGATTTTCAGATGGCTCGACGTAATGCAACCTTCAGATTCATTGGAGCCAAGAAAATCAACGGTTACGTGTTGTCATTGGATCCATGCGTCGATCCAACAAATCTGACAATTAAGGATTGTTTCGTTGGAATTTATGACTTTGAGATTCTTGCGGTGGAACAACAGATCTCGCTTGATAACTTGAATTATGCGGCAATCAACGAAGCAATCGAAGACAGTCGAGAATGTATGGATACACCCTTGGAAGTGGATTTCAGAAATGACCTCGAAAAGCACCTCTTCACTCTAGATGAAGTTAAAGATGATGAGATTGAAATAGATTCCCAACAAGCAGAGATGGCAATGAATACCTTCAGCGCTTGGAATTGCACGGATAACGCATTTGCAATTCGAGATCAACGAGGATCTTTTATTAACCTCGACAGGAGACGCCGAGCCCCTTGTCCTATTTCTGGCAGAATCCACGATAACGAGAATGCATATTTAATTCTGCACAAAGATGGTCGGATTCTGTTCAAATGTTATCGCGATTGCAAATGCGAGAAGACTGGCTTCAGCTCGGTAGTTATTGGCAGATACAAGGATATCGCGGTTAATCCTGAAATCTCAAAGAAGTTCTGCAGATTACGGGTGCCCGACGCCAAGATTTTTAACTTCAAAGTCACGATCAAAGAGCAGATCGATGTTAAAGTGGAGAAAGTGAAACAACCTCGCGCTAAGAAAGATAAGAGTATTCGGAAGACAACCTACCTCAACGCCACAGAAATCGTCATCCCAGAATGTCTCATGATCTAAAAACTTTTTAACTTAATGCTTGAGATCGAAATAGCCGTCTCCAACAGACCAGAATGAATTACTTGATTCCTTAAAAACTGGAATCGTAATTGGTTCAGACTTGGTGCCGAAGTCTGTCTTTGCGGTCGATGGTTTCGGTGGAGTCTTGGCTTTCGCAGGTTTCGGCAACTGCCCCGTAGAATGCTCTCGTGCTTTGATGCGGCGCTTCTCGGAAGATTCCTTTCTTGACTTCGGTGACTTATCAGGCGAAGCGCGGGGAGCCTTCACTTTCCAGTCCTTGTTGCAAAACGCCGCGCGGATCAACGAACCCATAAAGTGGTTGAAGTTCAACAAATAAATGCACTTCAAAGTGTCAAACTTGTACTCGAACTTCACTTTCGCAGAGCCCTTAAACATTCCATCTCTGTCAATGTCCAAACTCAGAGATTCAATCGGAATCCATGATGAAATCATGGCAGTCAGTTCGGCCTCAACTACGCTACACAAAACATTCGTCGGCAAACCCGACAAGTACAAGACGTAAGGATCTTGATCTTCGCGCGGTGACAAATGATCAGCCTTATCGATGCTGAGCTGAACAGTTTCTTCTTGGTCCTGGTCGTTGATAATGATCAAGGGAATTGAAAGTTCTCCCTCGAGAATTGCGTCACATGCATGGACATTATTGATTAAGACGTAAGCGTGATCTTGACCGGGCTTTGTGCTGTGAAACATTTTCAGCACCTTCAAATCTTGAAACTCAGAATTCTTAAATGCCACTTCAAAGACCTTAGTCAGTTCTTCATTATTCTTGCCGTAGCAATTCTTGATCCAGAGAACGTAAGCCTTATAAAGATCGTCGTTGTTGGGAAGTTGTTTAGAGTCCTTACCATCAAGATCTTCATTCAACGAGTCGCCCCACTTATTTGATATTTTGAGCTCCTTGCGCTCGTCTTCAGATTCCATTTGATCGTATTGATCCATTTATTTAAAGTATTCCTGAGCAGACAGTACGGCGATATAAATCAGCAACGTTTTGATTCTTTGTTGCTGAAAAATAGAAAATTATAATTGCCAACAACATGACCATAACGCCAAATAAAAATGCGACGACCGGATTTAATGAGGCCATTTTACATACTCAAGAACTATTGTTTTTAAATGGCTCTCGTTTTCCAATTCTGTTCCATTCCTTGAATCCAATCTATTCTCTTCTGTCTTAGTTTCTGCAACAACGGTTCGACGTCATTACTTAGCTGTGAAAAGAACCACAGAGCTTCGAGCATTCTTTGATTATTGTTGATGTCAATGTCAAGCTTGTCGGATTTGGCTCCTGAACAGAATAAATAACAAGTATCATCGTCCGGAGAATGCTCATAAAGCTTCAACAACGTCACACCTTCAAAATGTGCTTGCACAAATCCGAACAGTCCCAACATGGCGAGATTTGTAGGAATTGCCAACTTCAACACCGTAAAAAGTCCTGGTTTCACTGCGGCGATGCAAGTAACCACATTCTTAAACCACTTCAAAACTTGGGTTTCAGTCTGATCAAAGTAATTGTTACGCTTCGTCGCCCCGAAGATGCAATGAGCTTGAAGCCCTTGCTTTTCAGCAATCCAGAGTTTGTCGGCGTTAGCATCATTTGTTCGGACGTAATATTTCTCATTCACATAATTGTCATATAGAGTAATCGGATCAACAATCTTATTCTCGTAAGGATTCTCTGTGAATGCTTTCCAATCAAAGTGCAAATTAGAAATGTGATAACTAGGATTATTTATTAGTTCAATCGTAACTGCTGCCTCGCTAAAATCTCCAATTAACAACACTTCCATCGTCTGAGGCACCGTGATGTTAGGAAATAGCGCTGAAATGAAGTCGAAGATTGCCTGCGTTTCTGGTTTATTCTTCACGGTCCCAGCGTATTCGGCAGTATTCTTGTATTTCTCAATCGACAACGCCTGCCAAATAATGGCATTGAAATCTGCAAGTGCCAAATCTTCGATAATGTTTGAGGCAGTCCAAGTGTAAAGGTTATTCTTGAACATGTCAATCCTCTGTTGTTCTGTGATGGTTTCACGGTCGTTCTTGGGGAGATTTCTAAATGCAATTTTAAGCTCATCTCCACTCCTCTTCAAGACTTGAATGACATCCGATAACAATGTTCTGGTAACAACACCACCGCCAAGAAAATTCGTGTTCATAAATAATCCCTTTATTTAAATTCTTTGAAAGATCGCAAAATCTCTTTTAAAGCTTGCTCATTTAAGAAATAAAAGTTACGATGTCCGTTGATACCTTACAAAGACAAAATTACGAGCAAGCACCGATTGTTAGCAATCGTGTTCCCTTTTCGTCACTTCCGACAATCATGATCGTAGGATCCATTAACTTTGATCCACGCACCAACATCAAAACCTCTGAGGTATTCCAACATATCCCAATTTTTGAGATTGAGGGATATTCTCGGGGCAAGAACGTGAAAGTGAAGATTCCTCACCCTGGAGTGCCATTTGTGATCCTCGCTGCAAAGTTGGGCCGTCAGACTCGTGGAATTCAAAAGAAGATCATTGATCCGGCCAAGGTTGTTGGAAATAAGGGTAAGTTTGGGAACACCGTCTTGTCCTTGGATCTCTCGTTGAACGACAAAGTAGTCAACGCGATGGTTTTCTCGAATTACGTGAAGGTCACTGGTGGATCTTCTGTCCAGGACTCGATTGACACTGCAACACTTTTGAGGGCTTATTTGATGATGTTGCACCGCAAAGGACACAATGTGTTCGACCACGAGCCTGTTGTGAGTAAGATTGGCATTGTGATGCAGAATGTGTTCTTCTCGTTGGGGCACAATGTGAACAAAGAAGTTTTGATCCAGAAAGCCTTGGAAACTGGCGCTCAGTCTGCAAATGAGAAGGATGCAGCTAGAGTGTTGTATCCAATGGGCATTCAAAAGAAGAAAGGTGGTGAGCGCTACTATGATTTCAGAATTCAGCACACTGGATCGGTGATGTTCAACGGTGACACTCGCGAGAACATGGAGATTTATTACAACAAATTCATGGACATCATCGAAGCCAACAAGGCCGCCATCAGTTTTTAAAAAACCCCCAATCCTAATTTTATATCATTGGACAACTGAGCCTCGAAGGTAGAAGAAGATAAAGATCAATCTCCAGAGATCGTCACCGGCCAACGGAAATGCTTCCTTGAAACGAGCTCCAACTTCTCCGAAGGTAGTATTTACTGTCTGCACCGGAACCATCATTGGATCGTGATTTGCGGGGCCATTAACTTCGGGATGTTGCGGTGGAGATCTCATTAACACGTCAGCTAGCAATTGCAACGAATGCCCAATAAATCCAGGATTGGAGAAATGAATGGTTCGAGCTTCTCGCGTGATGATAATTCCATTAACTTCTAAGGGTGTAACATTTACTGCTGCGCCGTACAACAATCTCGTGCCAAAGCCAGCTTTATCGTTGACATAATCGGCTGGAAAGATTTCAATTGGATTAGCATAAAAAGGCTGATCCGGAGGAGTGAATGCAGGATAGAAATAAACACCTTTATGCGTCGGAAAGAACAGACCATTGCCGGGCTCAACATATTTAGTATCCAATCTCTTTGATTCATCTTCGAAGATCCAGCCCATAATCTCAGGATAAACATGCTCGTAGTGAACAATAAAATAACGTTCTTGTCCTGTAACTGCATTGAAATTAAATGTCTTATCGCTCAAAATCAACATATTAATTAAGGTTCCAGATTTACTTCTAATCGTCATCGGAGACAACGTTTGGAGCGATCCGTCAATGCGTCGAGCTCTGTAAGTCCCGTTAGGATCATCCTGCAATCGCATCATCTTAATCGGATAACGACCATTGAACAATGGAAAAACTGTCACCAAGGCGTAAACTGAAACTTTAATGCTCCACACCAATTGGAATGCTCTCGGAATTAACACCGAAGTAATTTGCAACCCGGTAGAGTTCTTCAAATTGAGAGTATTATTCTTGTTGACTTTACTCGAAGATTTGGCTTCCTTGGTGCTGTTGATAATCTTAAAGATGTGCGCGTCATTTGAAATACTCGAGAAGCCGTAATCATCAAACTCTCTGACACTGTTGCGTGATTCATCCGTAACTCTGTTCACGATCTCGCGATAGAATTCATCATCGGCAGGTTGAGCATTCTTCCACTGCTTTTCCTTCATCGAATACATTCTAAAGATGTAACCATGCTTGTCGATGGCATTCGCAGGAATCTTAATGTTAGTAGCATGACCACCGTTTGCCGCAGATTGTTTCTCCTTGAGATCGAACATGTGCAAAATTACTTGATGATTATTTGCAAACACAACATATGGTTTCAAGGCGTTAAATACCAATTGAATGAAATTCCAGGTAAGTTTGCCACGATTCACCAAAAGTGCGCCATCAGTAACCAACGTCTCAACAATGAATCCTTTACTTTTGTTCGACAGCGCATTCAAGATATTTCTGATTGTTGCTTCAGATTCAGCTTGTTGACTAAACTTAAAATTATCAAAGATGTCAGTAATCAACTTGTATTGAACGTCATCGTACATCAACTTCAAATTCTCGGAGTCTCGCACGTACAAGTTGGAACTATAATACGACAACATGGCTTCTTCGTTACTGCGCAATCCTCGAATTTGTCGTTGCAAGAAGAACAGATCGTTAGATTCGCGTAGATAGTTAATCATGCCGTGCCGATCGATGATGCGCTCGTTGTCGTTAATCATTTCAGTCAGCGCCTTGATTACCGTAGTATAATTGTGATTCTGCTTAATCGAATCAAAGTTCAAGATGTCAGCCAATTTCAGTTGAAAGTAAGTCTTGAAGTAACCCCTAATCAGACATTTGATCATTGTTAATTCGCTGCGGGCGTAGAACAAATTGTAATTGATGTAATTAACTGGCATCTCATCGAAACCTTTAAATGCCATAGGAATCAATGATCTACTACCGTCAGTTTGATTCAAATATGAATCATAACCAATTCTATCCATAACTTTGCCGGGAATGGCGATCTTACGCTCTTTGAATGCTCCACTCTCGAACACGCGAATTCCAATGGACTCGTTTACTCCTTTACCGGTGCGAGGATCAACATTTCTCCGATTGATGAAATCTGTCACGTGACGGTAGATCTTAACATACTTCTCCGTCATGCCTCGACCCAAATCCAAGAAACCGTAAGGAATATCATAATAAGTTGGAATCGGCGGTTGATCCGTAAAAGCTTGATGAGATCCACCAGGACGATCTACACGACCTTCGGTTTGAAGATTTGTTGCGTCATTCCATTCATGAGTCAACGTGTGTGCTTGTCTGACATTCTTGAAATTCACACCAACTGATGTTACTGCAGTGCCGCAAACCACCTTCAAATAGTGCCCGTATTTATTCTGAGGGTGGTTAAAAAGTGCAACCGCGTGACCGACATTAGCATATGACATTGCACCAGAAACTGTTGAATTCTCGTCATCCTTCTTGAAAATCATCACGTAGCGCTTCTTGCGCGTCAAAGTAATCTTGTCGTCGCGAATGAAACTTCCTGCAACTTGCAGATTCTCGTAACCGAACATTTCCATGAATAATCCAAATGGAATAACACCAGGCCTAATGTTGCTATTAAAAACATACGCACATTCTCTGTTATCTTTGTCGTTGGGATCGAACATTGTTTCGTTGAAATTATTAGTATCAGGAGTAACAATGTAATCCAATTTGCCGACTGAATTCGTAAATTCAATGCCGATGATTGCGCGAATCGCGTCGGCGAAGCCTGGACTAAATCGGGTCCGAATCGTAATTAGCATCAACGTCAAATCATAGAGGTTGTTATAATCATAATTTCGTATTCCAGAAGCTTTAGTATCTTCGATTCGTTTCTCAACTGCTGCAATTGTTATTTCATTGCCAGCTTTCAAGTCTGGGTCGATGTTAGGATTTTGATTCTTTCGTTTCAAAGATTCAATCAGAGAATAACGATGATAAGACAGCCAATACGCGAACTCGAACAAGAAGACTTCATTAAATGCATATCGTTCGGTTGCAGTCTTAGGCGTTACAATAAAGCTGTCGGCAATAGATTTTCCTACTTGTCCAATGTCTAACTCTTTAGGTCGACGCATATATTTTCCAGCAGCCATTAATGGCGCAGCCGGAGGAAACACAAAGGTCGCAGCCTGAACTTCATTTCTTCGAGCAACTTGTTTAACGCCGTCAGGACCGCCATTCTGTTCGATATATTCATAAGTATCAACCAGGTAAGTGTAGTCCAAAGTGTCGTAGTCATCATAATCGATGGTGTTAAAATCCGTGTTGGGTTTAATTCTACTCAACCATAATTTCTTCTCGGAGATTCTACCTTCAACGTCAAGTTCAGTCTCATTAGTTCTTACGACAGCTTTGCTAATTCCAGTTGTCAGCTTCATGATAGAAATGTGACCTAACAATCTAGGATACATGTATTCAGTAAGATCCTTCTCCATTTGTTCGAGATCTGGATTATCTGTAATGTTCTTAAATCTTACAGGATCTAACCGTTTCTCTTTAGGCAACACGAAATTGATAGTCGATGGAAACTCGTTAACGTCGTTGATAATAGGAGTAGCCGACATTCCGATGATGACACTGCCGTGAATATTATCCACCAAGCGCATCATTTGAGTATAGATTGCTTTGATGTCACGAACTCCGCTGTCGATTGCTTCACCTCTCTCGTTAAGTTGCTGGTTAGTTTCCTTGAGCGATTGAATCTCATCAAAGACAATAATTGAGAATGAATATCGTACAGCTATTTCTTCGTCGGTCATTTTAGCGAGTTCGTTAGAGAATGCTGTATGTGTTTGCATAACATAACTAGCTTTGATCGCAACACTCTTAGCACGCTTTTCACCACCAGCATAATCATAAGTTTTAGTTCTAAGATTCTCAGTCATGTAAGCGCCGTCGGTAAGTTTGTAAATGTCTCCGGTGAAGTTTTCGTCAAGAATTGCGCTGTTGTGCGCCACGATCACAGCACGTCCCGTCCAATTTCTGAAGAGTCCATCGTATGATTTAAGGACTTGACCCAACCGAGCATGGTAAGACTCAGGAACAGCAATACCACCGCCAGTTTTACCGACGCCTGGAGACCATTTCACCATAACTCCGCGCACAGGACTGATCCAAGAAACTTGACGAGTGAGTGCAATTTGATGGTTAAAGAATATCTTGTTCACTCTAGGATTTTGGGTATCAAGAATTCTGAACTCCTCAAGTTTAGCAATTCTAGCATTGTAGTTGTCGGCTTCCAAGACTTCAGGTTCAGACGGATCAGGAATATCGGGGAAGTGGTTGGCTAGAGAATCATTTTCTACGTCCAAGATGTCTTGCATTTGCTGGCGTGAGATAAAATGATTTCTGCAGAAAACCAAATTTTAATTTTATCTAAAATTAAATTCAGATGCATTTTGTGGCGTTGTTTGTTCATATCAATTTGTGATATGGACTTTTTATCTTAATTCTGAGGATTAAAGATGTTACCGACGAATTTACTCGTGATGGCATCATTAGAATTTTGCTTCTCCGCGACAGCACTTGATGTGAGCGATGAAAGTAGTTGTTCGTTATCGAGAATCTTACGCGGTTGCACGGGAGTTTGCAGATTCGGCGAAGGCTGAAATGGAGAGAATAAATTCAACGGAGCTTCTTTTCGATCTACCGGACTGTTCACAACTGGAAGTGTTGGAGGAGTGAAGATAATCGGAGAAGGAGCAATATTAATTGGAGTAGCAGCTACCGGTTGCTGCGGCGTCGCAGCCATTGCTTTCACGAAATCGTCAGCATTCATGCTAATTGGATTAGTTGGAAGATTAACTCCACGACTCATGATGTCACTGATAGATTCTGTTGCAACAGAATAATTTACCGCAGCCGGCTTAGGTGCAATTACTTCATTGAGAATATTAAGTGCATCAGTATCTTGACCTAGCATGGATGTCAAGAGCACCTTGAAAGGCTTGTTGCCAGGGTTATTTGGATTAGTGTCTCGGATCGGAGTTAAGCAAACAGAAATACCTTTACCTTGCATCGCGGTAATAACTCCTCTCGCCGTCAAATCCTTAATTTCATCAGACGTCGCAACGATGTCAATTTGAAGGTCAACATCAGTAGGAGCAACAAACGTGTTAAGATCAGCAGGTTTCAAGGTTATGATGCGCTTCTTCCGAATGTTGATTGGCAGAAAGTTAGCAGTAGATTGACCGTTAGGAAGGAATTCAACCATCAAGACTCCTTTGGCAGTTTCGTCATCGTAAGACAATTGGTACGGAGTCCCGCTGTAAATCAAGTTCTTGCCGATCTGTTGAAAAGTCTTAATCAATCCAGAAATAATCAATGGGTTGTCGGCGCTCCACTCATCTCCTTCGTTAGAAATGAACTTGCCAATCTTGGCTCCTTTGAATTCTTGGTGACAGAAAATAATGGCCGGGCGAGATTTAGGGTCAAGAATCTTGTCCTTCAGCGTATCCAAAGCAGCATGAAATTGACCATTTGGGACGTAAGGAACACAGACGATTCTGATAGTTTCTCCATTCTGCACCAAAGGATATTTCATTGAAATAACTCTATCGACGATGTGAATCCGAGGAAATCCCTTGAGCGCGTAGAACGAAGATTCGTCAGTAAGATAGACGTTAGAGTTTGGACGATCTCTACTGCCAATGATCACGATAACTTCGGCCAAGACAGAGATCTCTTTGAAGAATCTGACAGCTTTGTTTTGTGCATTTTGATCTATTTTATCATAGGTATCAAGTGTATTTCCGAGGAATACGACCAATTCAGGTTTAGTTTCTTTGATCTTCTCGGTAAGCTTTGCTACAACTAGATCACTAGTTGATGTTTGCTCTTTCTTGAAATGAAGCCCTCCAATAATCAAGAATTTCACCATCAGTTTTATTGTTAGAATTCAAGACTTAAAACTTTGACTTTTCAATTCTTTGGGAAGGATTAAGTTCCTTCCAGCCTAAATGGCAAATTTTGATTAATTTGCAATGAAATAAAAATCAGATGAATTCGAAGCTTAGGAGTGAAAAGTGGGCGGCGACGCACAAAGGTAACTATTATCTTGAAGGTCCTCCGACTTATGCCGACGAATTAGAAGTTGGCATTTATAACCTGGAATGGGACGCCAACAAGAGTGATTTCTATCTGCACTTTGTGAGCTTGGAATACAAAATGCCCGACAAGGTCTATGGCACTGATACTAAGTTTATCAATTGGATCTTAAAGACTAATTCTGTAGTGCAAGATAACATCGGAGTTTTGCTGTCGGGAGTAAAGGGCACTGGCAAGTCGGTGACGGCGAAGCAACTTTGTAACAAGCTAGGAATGCCTGTAATTTTGGTTGCTAATCATTTCCACAAGATCAATTCATTCTTGAATCGCATCAAACAACCAATCGTAGTATTCGTTGACGAATTCGAGAAGGTTTTTGCTAATCGCACTGATGAATTGTTGTCGTTGATGGATGGCTGTTTGAACAATGGATACAAGAAATTCTTTCTGTTGACCTCGAATGAACTTAACATCAATGACAACATGCTCGACCGTCCGGGAAGAGTTCGTTACCATCAGAAATACAACGGACTGAAACGGCATCAAATTATTGAATTGTTGGAGATGGGTTTGAATAATCCAACAATCGAAAGAATTAACGGATTTGTCGAGACCGCGATGAAACTTGAAGTTCGCACGATCGACACAATCTTGAAAGCGATCGAGGAGATGAATATTCACAATTGCAACATTGAAGATTTTAAGGATTTCTTCAATTTCACGTTCAAACAGAAGCGTTACGAAATTTATTCTTCCGTCGATGGAGTTAAATTCAAATTACAAGATGAATCCAAGAAAGTTCCTAAGATGCCATTCAACGAGGAAGAGACAATGGGGTTGATTTATGATTTTCAGTATGAAAGATTCACCGTCGTCGGAGTTGTAAATTACAACACTTTCAAAGTTGAATCTGAAGACGGAAACCTTTTATTCTACAGATTTGACTTGGTCGAAGACACCGAGACAGATTAATAAATTGTTAATGTTGACTTTTTAAAAACCTGCCAGAAATCCAACGTCGGCTTCAATTAACTGGATGCGCAACGCGACTAATTTGTCATGATTTGCTTGAACTTCGGGATTCAGCGCCAGATCTCCAAAATTTACACAAGTCAAATATAATTCCATCAAATCGTTCACCGCATTTCTGAGTTGAACCCACAAATCAGAAAGTCTAGCATATTCAGCTTTATTCAATTGTCTGTTAGCTAACGTTTGTGCTTCTAACCTAACTGTTTCGATGTTGTTGGTAAGTTCCACATGTTTGTCGGTATTAAAATCTACTTCATTCAGAAATAATCGGTAGATTGAACAAAGAGTTTGAGTTGCATTGATAATATTCTTGGAAGAATCAATGAGACATTTTTGTTTCAAAACAGCTTTGATGTCGCTGGTTGTTTTGACGTCGGCCAGAATCATAATCGAGTTTTAATTATTAAATCTCAGTTATTAAAAATGGAATTTCCACGACTTCTGGCGGAATTGGGTTATTCTAAGTCGCCGATGTCAATCTTGAACTTGTTAAGGCAAACCAAGCCCTTGACGTTAGAATTCCTTGACGGCAAGGAGACTTGTTCCGAATTACAATTGGGTGAATTACTCGGAGAAGGAAAATCTGGATCAGTGTTTACATTGGTCGATAATGACAATGAAGGCCTCGAAGTTGTGCTAAAGAAATTCGAAGCAAGAGAAGCACCGACTAAAATCAAAGAGAATAAGACTAATGGGAAGATTCTTTACATTCTATCATCGTCGTTGAATGAAATAGTTATGTCGTCAATTTTTAACTCATTCTACGATGGCGGATACCAGTATTGTATTTCATTTCCCTATTTCGAGGGTTTCTTCGTCTGTGGAAGCGACGGCTATTCTATTACTGAAAAGCTGGACGACACAATGTCTAAGTTCTTTTTGAGCGACAAATTCAGCGTTGAATCGTTTAGATCAGTGATGTTTCAAATCTTCTACGCGATCAAGTTTTTGGTCAAGAACAAAATTGTGCACAATGACATGCATGGAAAGAATGCGATGATTCGCGGCACTGAAGGAATTGCTTACCGTGGTGCAACATTGAATGATTATGATTATTTCAGCTATACCGCAGATGAAACAGTTTACTCAATTCCTAACATTGGAATTATTGCAAAGATTATGGACTTGGATTTCGCCTGCAAATATTCTGATCCTCAGGTGTGTCCGAAGAAGGTCTACGAGAAGATCGAAGATAACTGGAATTTACAGTTCAGATTCTCAAGTAGTTATGACACCTTGGTGTTCGCCGCTTACATGGTGTATTACACGCACATCAAATCCGCAGTTAGAGAAAACAAACAAGCCAAAACTCTAGTGGAATCATTGAGTAAATTTATTGTGCAGCAAGCAGAGAAGGAATTGGGTAAATCTATTCCTAAATTAGGACACCTTGAATCTGGCAATCGTAGCTATGCCGCTAAACTCCTTGACATGGTTGACAAAGATTCATACAGGCCAGCAGAAGAATATTGTCACCTTGATTTGTCCAACATCCTCAACATCGACATTTTCAATCCGTACAAAAATCCTAGTGTTAACTCGTTGTCCGTAGCTGAGATGTAATATTTAAAAACGCTTGGATGTAGAAATACGTTGATTTTATCTGGTTAGTCTGACCCTTAATATATTTCGGAAGCTGTTTTTCAATCAACGAGACACCCATGTTAGAAAAGTGAATATTCAAGATTTTCATTTGTTATAATAAAAACTCACAAGTCTTTTCAAATATGTCGATCCCTTTCAATGGTGGATTTGCTCCCGCGCCTGTCGCACAAGCTCAACAGAATGCCCACGAAGAACCCGCTGAGAAGCAGTACGGTCCCGTGCAGATCATTCCCGCTTCGACTGGAGCGTCTTTCTTTTTGGTTGGAGGAACCCCCGAGCAGAAGGAGATCATGAAGAAGCATGGCGGCAGCTACAATCAGCGCGTCTCGGGCTACAAGTTCACCGCCGAGAATCAGGAAGTCCTCAAGTCTTTGGGCTTGACTTCCACGGTGAAGATTGTTGATCCCCACAAGGCCGTGAAGGTGGTGTTCGAGCAGTCGTTCCAGTGGGACGGAGACATGGCCGAAATCGAGAAGCACTTGGAGTCGCTTGGCCTGAAGAAGGAGCGCCGCGGCAAGGGCCCGGTCACTTTCTCTGGTGACCTCACAAAGGTTGAGAGCTTTCGCCGAGCCTTCAACATCAACAATTAAAAAGTTCGTAAGTTAAAAATGCAGAAACGGCTACGAAAGTTGGCCAACGATCATAAATGTGTCCACTCCAATGATTTGGCGTATTATTTTGATAATGAAGATAAATTCGGCACAGCCTTTATTATTAACATGGACACAAGAGATGAAAGGTTGAAAACAGCCAAAGAGTGCTTGGACAAACTTAAGATCCATAAATACTATCGATTCCGAGCAATTGTCGGGAAAGAACTCATGACGACACCTTGGCATGCTCAATTTAACATCCTCAGACCAGGAGAACTTGGTTGCTTGTTGAGTCATCTCTCAATCTTTGCCTTGGCTGCCGAACATCCTAATGCTGACAATTACACTATCATTTTTGAAGATGACATTGTGAGTTCGGCAGAAAGCGTTAAAGCATTATTTAAAGAACTAAGTGAGATTGATGACCAGGAGAAAGTTGACATCATTTATTTAGGAAAATGTCTCGAAAGGTGCGGACAAATGACACACATTAAGAATAACATCTATCGAGGTGTGGCACCTTCTTGTTGTCACGCTTACGCAATCAAGAATCGGTATGCGAAGAAAATTCTTAATGACATGGATCGCTGTTACGATGAAGATCAAGCAATTCTGACTTACGATTATTACAATCGAGGAATTGACAGCATTCTTGGAGACTACATAATTAACCACATGTGTAACGCTTTAGTGATTCATCCAGCGGTGTTCTATCAAGATGTCTTATCGGAAGGTGGCAGTGATTTAAGGGAGAAATACATGATTAATTACCAGGAATGTAACGATACTAATCCGCCACCGGAACCAGAGAAGATTGAAATCGTGAGACAACCGTGGTATTTGTGGACTGCGTTGATCATTTCTTTAGTGATAATTCTCGTGATTTTAATCATTTGGCAGCGCAAGAACATTAGGAGAGGATGGCGTTGTCGAGCCACAAAATGGATAGCTTTAGCATTACTAATAATAGTTTTGATTGTAACTATTACTCTTATTATTATCAAATTGAAGAATAAGAGTAAAGATGCTAAACCTGAATGGCTGAAAGGATTCGTTCCGCCGTTGCAACATAAATTACCGTATTTGAGCAACATGACTTCGAGGAAACCAAATCATTTCATTGCAGACAAGTCGAAACTTGCAAGCAGAGAATACGCAATGTTTAACCCTAATGGATTTTGGATGACAAAGAATCGCATGATTACCACGATGAGGGTGAGTAACGGAAAAGTATCGTATCCCTTGCTGTCAAAATATGATCAATCCTTAGCCTTGATTGACAGCCGCGCGGTGAAGATCAAATCGCAACATCAAATGAAGAGTGATAAAATTCTCGGTTACGAAGATATGAGACTTTTCAAGTACAAGAATGGAATTTACATGATCGGAGTAAATTTGGACAGGTCCCCTAAGAATTTACCTTGTATGGTTTTGGCAGAATTAAACCTAGAGACGTTTGAAAGCCACAACGTTTGGCATTTGTCGTATGAACCGTTGAAAGAGTTTCCGAATAAGAACTGGGCTCCAATTGTTTTACCTTATCATAATGAAGAATTGGGATTCATTGTTGACCTTGATCCTCTGTTGATTGTCAAGCGAAAATACAACGGCTACAGCCAGGAATGTGAGATGGTTTACTCATCTTCGAAAATGTGCGGTGTTGAGAAGGTTAGAAATTCGACAATTGTGATAGGTTGGAACGATGTCCCTGGCGTTTTTAGAGCTTGTTTCTCTGAATTAACGTGTCAGAAGAGTGAAGGTTGCGAAAGATTCTTCTTGCTGGGGCATACTAAATTTGTCGAGAGTGATTTCTTGAAGGGCGGTTGGAGAGTTATTTATCAGCACTATTTTGTCGTTGTTGATCTGATGAAAGATGGAACGAGTAAAACTACCTTTAGTAAGCCTTTTTACGTTGAATCTGAAGATCGACCGCACATCGAATACATTAGTGGAGTCTGTTTTAAGAATGATTTCATTTACATTATGTACGGAATTAGAGACTGCGAGTGTAAATATTTGATCATGACACCTGAAGAATTAATGGTCTTGAAATAATAGTAGAAGTCTAAAAACTATGTCTTCGAACAACGGTTGGTCCATGATGAAATTCAACAAACCCCATAGCTTTGACCTCGTTTAATGATTTAAATAAAACATGAGACAACAATTCAGAAGCCCCGGCTAAACCTCTACGAACATGAATTCTACCAAGAGATACCTTGAGATTCATTAGTCGTTTAAAATATTCTTTTAAAGGTATGTATTCCGGGAAATCAGCTCTGAAGAACTTATACTCGCATATTGTAGAAAATTCAGACTCATCATATTGTAATATATCATATAAAGCTAAAACATCATTCTTGCCGTTATACATATTTTTATCGTCGATAATTTGAATATACATTGTAGTTCTCATGATATGTTTCCAAATAGTCCACGCGTGTTGTATTTCTTTTACGGTTAATTTATGAATTACCATCCATGAAATAAACTCCGGTGGAATATCGTCTCGAGTATAAAAAGCTCGATCGAATCCTTCTTCCAACAACTCTACTATCAATTTCTGCTTCTTATTTCTTGTTAGTGAACCGTAAACTGTTTTAATTGCTATTACTTTGAGATCTTCAATATCATCGTTTGAATCCCTTTTCATTTTAAACGACGAAGTTATTCCTGCGAGTTTTAATTCTACGTGCAGAAAAGCAAAATATCAACTTCTTGAGGGCGATATAATAGCGGTGGCGCAGCTCCTGGATTACGATCAATATTCATTTTCGATAACAACAATGTCATCGTAATTTAAGCTTTTTAACTAATCAAAATACCTAATATAAATTCAAATAGGAATCAAACATCTTGAGCCAGATCATTTTCATGACGTCGATAGGAACCTTCCCAAGTGCAATATTCTCTTGCCACTTCAATTTTCTAATCAACAACAATTGAATGATGCTGTCGTAAATAGGTTTATCTCTGTAACCTTGATAGTTTTCGCCCCAAAACTCTTTAGGGCCACTTCTGATGATCGGCAAGAATGAGCCACTGAATTTACTTCCTGCTCTAGTTGTAACAAAGCTCAGTTTATCATATTCTTTGTAAATGTCGTCAAGGATCAGTTGAATTTCAGCATTGTATTCTTTAACATCTCGCTTATATTTGATCATCAATTGCGAGAGGTTCAAAATATCAGTATTAGACAATCCAGAGAAATTATCATGCATTGCTTTAATTTTGTGCCAGTCTGCCCTGAGGTACTTATATTCATCTAATGCAATCAAAGGACAACAATCCTTGTATCCAACACATGATACAATCATGTAATCGGCGGTGGTAACTTCGCACTCTCCGACGTTTAAGATGTTATGAATAGAATCACGTTCTTTAAGGAACAACGAGACACACTCTTTAAATTGACTGCCTGCGCGGTAAAGATTCTGACGATGCTTTGCGACTTCTTCGGTATCGTCGTTATATTCTTGACGATTAATATGTTCAGCCTTATCGTAAGATTGATTCGTTAAATGATAAGTTGGTGGATCATTCTTTGACATCTTTCGTCTATAGATCGTAGATTTCCCGTCGGCCAACTTCAAACTTACCCCTCGAGTAATCTTTGACACGTCTATCCCAGGGAAAACTAACTCAAATCCTTTAGCGTCATATTTCTCTAACCGTGTGAAGAAACTTGCAGATTCACGACGCCAGTCAATGACATTTATGCAATGAATTAAAGATAATGCAGCATCGATTGTGAAGTAGATTTCTGCGCCATCGAAGAAACATTTGCACGGCGCAAGGTCGAAACTAACAACTGCAGCACTAGGAGATGTGTATGCGCGTTGGATGATCTGAAATTTGAAGGGCGTTAAATCTTCCCAATCGTCCCGAGCAAGTGACATCTTAATGTCAGTAACATATTTCGACCTAGCCAAATTTGCATGAGCTGTACTATTCTGTCGTTTGGTATTTTCAAATTCAGCCTGCAAATGATCCATAACTTTCATGTAACAAGATTCAATTTGCGTCAGATCTTCGTGATGAAGAAATATGTCAACATCTGTGCCAATTTCAAGATTTCTGATTGCATTAATTATTCCTCCACCTCCGATTACATAATTGTCATAAGTTTGATCTTTTGGAGGCGGCAACACCATTTCCAAGTATTCAATCACATCAGAGTTGTCGTATTTTGAAATTTGATGGGACGTGATTCCGATTATTTTACAGATAGTTTCATAGGTCACAAGATAAGCATTGTCTGGTCTGAGCAGGTTGAAGCTTCCCACCGCCAAAATAGTCTCAATGAGCTTTTCGCGGGGTTGATCGTTTATTCGTCGGAAAGCTTCGAGGCTTAAAACATTACGTTTCACGATCGAAGTCATGAAAACAGTTTAATAATATAATTTGATAATTTTAAAAATTAACTTATGGACTTAATTAATTTCATCTTTGGAAGGAGTGTCGGGAGCCAATTTAAATCCTATTTCATAACAACTTACCTCAACAACTTGGATCGAGTTTGTCTTTTGATCTCACTTGGTCTTTTTAAAGATCCCACTCCAAATGCGCGAAGTATAATGGTTAATCTTTGCGTAAAATATGGTTATGTAGCACTGTATAAACATTTTAGACAAGATCTTAATTATAGAATGACGAGGGCAGACTGTTTAATTACCGCGATCGAATATAACAGGTTTAATTTCTACACAATAGTTCAATTGGATGTTCCGAAAGAAGTTGAATCATTTCAATACGATCGAGTTTTCATCGTTAAACAACTTCAAATTTGTGCTAGACATGCTGACATTAATTTTTACGAACATATTATTAACAATTGTGGAACCCCGAAATTGGACCGTTGTGATCAACAAAGTATAATCAGATCCTCAATTGAAAGCAAAAGATTAGACGTATTTTATGCTATCAGGAACCGCATTGGAGATTACATTCTTGGATTCGATGAAATTGCGACGGCGTGCGCTGCTGGAAACACTGACATCATTGATGCGATAACATTAATCACAAAACTATCATTGTTACACATTCATGTTGTTGCGTTGATTGCTAATGATCATGTTCATGCGTTGCCCTGGCTCGAACGGAAATATCCGCAACTTTACAAAGAGGTAATTCCCTTGAAACCAAGAATGATCAAAGGTCCAAAGATGTTAAAGTTCTACTTCGAGCACGGTGGACAAATTGGAGCAGCAGGATGGTTAATTGACCTTGTGGAAACTGGAAGAATCTTAGATCTCGACATTATTAGGTTATTGTTTGACAAGTACAGTTATATTCCAACTAATGGATTATTCATTAGTGCTTACGAACAAGACAGATCTGACATCATTCGCTGGGGAACATTAAATAAGTGCATCTCATTAAGGGCCCAAATCTTTCCCAAGAAGCGTTATCTACTGTAAAAAGGCTTTTTAATCAAATACTCCGGCAAAGAGGTAGTCTCTGAACTCCTTCTCGATCTGTCGAGTTATTTGATTGTCCGGTGATTTAAATTGGAATCTGAGAATTTCTCGGGCGTTAATCCTGGCAGCTTCAAGCACTGCTTTCGTAGGGTAGACGATCTCTGGCTTTTCCAGAATTTTGGTTAGGTAGCTCAAATCTCCAGAATATTTCATCTGAAACGGTTTGATCTTCTCGGCGGCAACATGATATTCGTGCGCTGTTGCAACCATAAAAAGGCTGATTATGGTGTTAAACATCCACGCCAAAAAGAACATCACACATGTCCTAGGAACAAACTCTTTGGGCTCGTGGCTACCGCACACGGAAAGCAAACAACCAATGAAGCCGAGCAGGAATGCGACGCAGTAAGATCCAGCGTAATAGCCCGATCCAATCGATGCATGGTTCTCCGAGGCGAATTTGACATCCTTTGAATAGGCCGTCATCATTGAGACGAATTTCCTCAGCTTCTTTTCCCGCTTCTTATCCTTCTCGACATTCTTGTCATTCCCGACGTTGTCGGTCTTATTATCGTTTCCGGCCATGTTGGATTTTTAATTTATTAATTATTCTTTTTATATTATGAATTTTCGGATTCAGAGTCGACTTCTGGTTCGTAAGGGCAGCCAGATCTAATTACGCTATCTAATTCCATCAAATACATGTGGCGATGAATAATCTTCAAAACGTCTTTAGGGAGCTTTGGTCGAACAAAAATTAACAATTTAATCTCCATAGTTCCAAAGACGTAATCGTAAGGGACATAATTCGATCCCCAGAACTTTTCGGGAGTTTGATTGATAGGATTAAATGATGCTGTGTATTGTCTTCCCGGGTTAACGTTAATGAATTCTACCGGTTGACTAAGCTCTTTCAATACTTGTGGGATCATTTCTTGGGCGCGCTCCAAATAAATCTCAATAATGCTCTTGACTATTTTCTGATGCGTGTCAAACTTCTCAACGTCGATTAAATCAGTATGATAACGAGGTTTGGGGTAATCTCTTCTGGAAGATCGCTCTTCAACGTCGCGATTAAAAACTCCCAGCATAAAGTCTAAGATAAACAAACTCGTTTTCAGCTTCTTGTCAAATTTCTTCAGCGTTCGATAGTCATCAAAATCCACGGCATCTTTGATTCGTTCTGCTAAGGTCTTATCAGCTTGGAAATCCCCACTGTATTCTATATCTTTATCTTCAATGTCGTAATTTTGTTCTTCAAGCATTAACATCATTGTTCTAAAACTGATCAACTTTACAATGTATTCTGGTTTATTTTGGTAAGCGTTAACGACGTTCATTGCTGGAACTCGGCCAATCACAACACATGGATTTTCCCAGTACAATGATTCCTGTGTCCCTTCAGCTTCTCGTTGATCGTAGTCGGAATAAACAATGTTAGCATGTTCTAACGCGTTAGGATTATTTGGATAGATGTACCTCGACATTTTAATTGATCCTTCCGTGTAATAGAATTCGATATTCTCATGCAGTGAATTGACTTTTGCCGGGATCGGGAAGCTCGCATCTTTCCTTAAGCCCACAAAGATCGGCACGTAACCATAATTCTGATATTTATGAATTCGCTGGTCCATTGTTTCAGATTCGAATCTGTAGTCTACAGGATTGATTCCAAAGACCGAACACAATGCAGCATCAATTGTGAAATAACTCTCTTGGCCGTCAAAGAATACTCTACACGGCGCTTGATCAAAACCTGCAATCACTGCCGCCGGAGACGTAAAATTTCGATGAATGAATTGCATCTCGTGCACTAACATACTATTATTGTAGCCATATTGTTGGCCATTTCGTTTGTGATAAACTAAAGTTGTGACGTATCTTGAGCGCTTGAAATATGCTGCGTTATTAAAGACTTCTATTTTAGTCTGGAGTTTCCGCAACCAATTGTCATAAGATTTCTTAGGGTCACCAATGCAAGGAAACAAATCAATGTCAGAATAAGATCCAAGAATCTTAGCGCTGTAGAGTGCATAACTGCCGGCCGCCACAAATCCGTCATATTCCGTTAGAGTCTCACGAAAGAATTGTTTAGCTGCGTGATTGTCGACTGAAAAACTCCTCATAGCATTATAATTATGACCGCACATGTAAGGAATCTTAGAGAAGTCAAATGCTGAATCTCTAGACTGTTTGGGATTCAATTCTTTCTTCAGAATTCTCACGGTTTCCGCACTTACCAATACAACTTTGCTCGGATACATGCGATTAAATTGGGCGGTCTGAAGCATAAACGTAATCATCGTCATCGGGTGCATTCCACAGATTTGACGGAATTCTTCCACATCCAAGACTTTATTGTTGAAATATCCTTGCATCTTGTGATTAGTTCCCAACGTTTAGAAATAGATTAATTTATTTCTAATTTGTAGTTTTTAATATTCTTAGCATGATCAAGGAGGACAGAATGCCTCGGATTCCAGAATTCCACTCACGGCAGCATTGAACAACGGAAATGTGTTAGCAATGAAATAATCGACGCCTTGCACCGGACCGCCGATGACATTGTTAAAATTGCTGCACAACGTTTTCAAGCGGTTAACATTAGTTGCGTCTGTTGTAATATCACCAACTCCAATTCCTATAATTCTGCTGCCTTGATTCGTTTTGATGTAATTAGCCTCAGAAACAGCAACATTATAAGCATCGACGTTAAATGTGTTCTGAACGTTGACATTTCCACCGGTAGGATCTGCTGTCAGAGGCTGAGGCAACGCTCGAGTGTCTGCATAATAAGCAGTCGGAATGCCGTCCGTGATGAAAATAATAACATCAGGTTTAGTTCCAAGCGGTCCGTTGAAATGTCCGGAGACTCCAGCTGATTCTGCAGAAATAAGCCCAGCCTGCCAATTTGTATACTGAGAATTGTTCTGGTTAGAATTAGATTGACCTGATGAATTATGGTAGAAGATAACGTGTTGATCCACAAACAATTTAGCATTGTCAACTTGAGCTTGTGTTGTTAGCGGAAAGAATCCTCCGGAAACGTTAGTCACAGAATTCAACGCTCCATTGTAATTAGGAGGTGATCTCGACGCGTAAGAACTAATCGATACCTTCGATGCAGAAACACCAAGCGCATCGATCATCCGTTTAACACCATCCCTAATAATTATAATGTTGTCCAAAGAATTACTTGTAATGGATTGCGAACAATCTACGACAATCGAGACGTTAATTGCCGGATTAATGCAGGTAACTTTGTCAACGCACCATTTGTCAATCCAATTCTGTTGGCTTTCAGAGTAAAATTGCAAGCACATTTGACAGTTGTCTCCTTCGTGAAATCTCCAACAATCTGTCAAAGGGAACGTATGAGTAGGTCCAACACTTGCCGGATTACAAACGCAAACCTTACCGATTCCAATTACTGAGTTGCTTGAAACTTCAATACGTCGGCAGCCTTCAACGTCAAAATCGACTAAGGTAGTTGAGATAGCTGCCACTGGAATAACTGTAGAATAAATCAAATTTCCTCCCATGTCAGCATCATAACAATTGACTGTGACATTCGTCGAGGCGCCGTTTCCCAACAACACAATTTCGAGTTGTTTCAACGTCACAAACGTGTCATTTGCAAATATCAAAGTTCCAGCGATAAGTTCAGAAATTGTAGGATTAGGCAAATTTGGGAAGACCGGAATGACGTTAGAATTAGCAATAGAAAGAACTTTAACTCCACCGTCGTTGTAAATTATGGGAGCTCCAACGCTAGACGTGATCGACAGTCCCCAAGTGTTATTTCTGATGTATTCTCTGCCGTTACCGTTATAGCTACCGGTTTGGAACTCTTCGAACGTAATACATTTCAGGATGCAATTAGCTGGTCCTTCCGGTCCTTGAGGCCCTGTTTGTCCAGTTTGACCGGTTGGCCCTGTCGGACCCTGTCGGACCCTGTGGACCAGCTGGCCCTTGAGCTCCATTACTTCCATTTACACCAGCCGGGCCCTGAGGACCCTGATTTCCGGGAGGTCCCTGTGGTCCTTGGGCTCCATCTAATCCGTTAGTTCCATTCTGTCCGGGAGGACCCTGAGCCCCGTCGGCTCCATTAGTTCCATTGATACCGTTAATTCCGTCAGCTCCGGGAGGTCCCTGGGGTCCAGGGATTCCATTGCCATCTCTTCCTGGAGGGCCTTCGGGGCCAGGAGCACCATCTTGACCGTTAACTCCCGGAGCTCCATTGACTCCATCTCTACCGTTGCGTCCTCTGCGGCCGCGGCGACAAGTTCTACAGCTGCAATCATCACTATTACTGCACCCTGCTTCACGTCGAGATTCCGACCTCTTACTCCTTCTGCGGGTTGAAGGTTCAGGCATATCTCTGATTATTCTGCGATGGCTCGATCTCTGAATAATTTGTTGTTTCTTGCGACTTCTCAACCAAATGATAACAATTACAATCAATACAATGATAATGATTGCTTCTATCGGTTCGCCTTTTGTAACTGCTCGCGAACGGCTTGACATCTCTTTATTCAATCGTTATAGATTTTTAGTTACGTGAAAATTAACTTCTTTAATTCGGAAATAATTAGATTTAAATGCAGCGCGACTTAAGTAGGAAATTAGACACCAACATCGCTGACATCCAAGTTCCGTCGTTTTTACTTGGCCCAGCAAAGAAAGCAGTTAAAGCGAAAGATGTCCCCCTGAAATCTGCTCCCCCGAAAATTCTCACTAATGTTACGATTAACATTAAATCTCCGGTTAAAGAAGAACCGCTGGTTGTTGTGCCCGAAGAACCTCTGAATCTCGAACGCTTCATGGTGCGAATTCCCAGAATCGACGAGACTGCGTTACTGGAAGAAGATGTCAGAATTGACTGGCAGACGAGATTTGCCACAGATTTACTCTTGAACAGAAATCTAATTCTCAACAATGAAATTACCAGAATCGTCGAGGTTGAGATCTATTCGACGACAGATCCATATTTCCCAATTGATCCCGCGATTTCAGGGATTAACCTCTTCTACTTCAAACGCATCATTGTCAACAATATGTGGGTTTATCAAACGGACAACAAACAACTGTATGTTGTCTACAATGCTGCACCACTTAATTGTGTTGCCCTAATAAAATCAATCATTGTCAACGAAAGGTTAATTGAAGGAGCTGATAACGTTGTCAATGAAATTCTCAGAATCTTTAGTTTCAAACAGCTCGAAGATTTGTTGCCCGTGACTGTTCCAATAATGAATAGTTCAAATCTGGAGTGTCCTTTTAGGTTGGAATCTTTCGTCCATCCCGAAGAACCAATTGTTACAAGCATGCGCACCGATTTACAGCTGTTTGCACGAAGAGAGCACGTTGAAGCTTACCCAAAACCTCTGAGGTATGCATTACTTTCTGCTGAGCTCTCTCAGGGCAAACATTTGTTTGTAATTCATGAATTGAAACAAGAATTACCGTACAACAAAATTAAAGAACGCTACGACATCAAGAATGAAGTTATGACGGTCTGGAGAAACCTCTTAGTAAGTGGTATGGAATCGAATATTGAAACATTGTTTCTTGAAAATCGACAATTTAAGACTAAAGAATTCTACGAAATCTATTATTATGGCGCACTGTGCCGGTTAGGAAATTAACTCCGCTTCGCGAATTCGAAACTCCAGCGATCGAAAACTTCGACAATTAAAAAGCGCTAGTTAAAAAGACATCACCGAAATGGCTGGCATCATTATTACCATCGTCATCGTGATCATTGTGTTGATCGTGATCGGAATCATCAGCCGTTGGCTGCAGGAGCGCGCCGCTTGCAACGGAGGAAAGAAGCCCCACCATGACTCGTGGAGCAAGTCTCGCGAGACTTATTGGTCGGAGGACGAATGCGATTCGGACAGCCATCGTTCCCATTCTCGTTCGCGCGGCAGCGACGATTGCTCGTCGTCTGTTTCTTGGGAGAGCCAGACCCGTTCCCGCTCTCGCTAAGCGCAATTGAAACAAACCTTCAATATTCAATTTAATACTATCATCTAGTATTAACTTTTAAAAACGTCTTCATCAGATGAAGTTGCTTAGTCGTCGTTGTTCTTGGACTCAAAGCGTCCAACTTTGGGCATGACTCGAGCCGACTCAACAGGAACCATTGATCGTTCCTGAACGGGCGATTTCTCTTGCTTGCGCGCGGCAGACTTGGGCTTCTCGATTTCAACCTCTTCCTGCTCTTGCTCTTCTTGCTCGACCTTCTCAGTTCTGACGTTGTGCCGAGCGGGAGGGGCTCTGCGACCAGATGCCATATTCTGTGCCTTGTTGCCTCCGCACTTTCCAGACGGGCAATTTCCTGCAGCAACACCAGTGCTGCCCTGGAGCGGAGCAGTTCGCTGTTGACGCTGTGCCGCGGGCTGTCTTGCAGCAACAGGCTGACGATTCGGAGCATTCAAATTGCTGGCGGGATTCGGTTGAGCAACGGGAGTAGGATTAGGAACGGCCTGAGCATTGGTAGGAGCTGCGGCGCGAACTTGGTGTCCGTGTTTGCTGTGATCTTCTTGCTTGGGTGTAGCACACGGCTTCTTATCCCCTCGAGCCCGTCGGATCAAATAAATAACAAGCAAGACAATGAGGACAATCACAACGATTCCAACCACGGTGATTACAGTCTTCTTGTTCTTTTCAAGTCCGTTCCAACGCGTCTTCAAACCGTTCGCGTCCGACATCTTATTCTTTTAATTGCGTTCGAATTTACTTTTAAAACTTGCGTAATTTTAAAATAGGAATGGGTGTTCTCGATTTCATTGTTGGAATAGTCGCAGTAATCATTCTGATCGTCTTGGTGATTGTCGTGATTGTTGTGGTCTTCAAACGAGAAGCTCGGGCCCAGCGGAAATCAGATGACGAACACAGACTTCGCGAAGAAGAGCTGAAACTCGAGGAGGAAGAAGCTAGCAGAATTGATCCTGCCCCGACTCCAGTTCATCCTCCTCATTATCCTGGATGTCAGAAATCTTGCGGTTGTCCTTGCGGCGGAGGTTGTCACCACGATCACGGGCTTCGAGACGATGATCACGGCAAACTTGAGACCTATGAAACACCTTGCAGCAAATACAGTGGATCTAGCGACAGTGACAGCCACAGCTCCGATTCGAGCTCTTGGTCAAGTGTTTCAGTGAATGCCCCGAATAACAAATCGTGCGCTTGTTCCGAATGTCGTATTCCTCAGCCTCCGCAATTGAATTGTGTGACTTACAGGGATGGGGCAATTGAAATGGCGTGCGGCAGTGTGCAGAATTCCCAAGGTCCAGGAAGTTATTTCTTGCAATGGTTCCCTCAATCGTTTGACACGAGGTATCCGATCACTGGCTACGCTGTTTACGTGAGAGCTGGATCTGCTCCTGTGACGAAAACCCTCTACGATTTTAAGTATTTTGTCAATTCGAGCATGCAATTCTTTACCACGCCCAATTTGGACCCTAACACGACTTACAACTTCATTGTTACCGCAAGTAACGAATGCGGAGAATCCGACGCCAGCATTGTCCAAACAAGTCTCCCCAATTAAAAAGGCTATATTCATTATGTCGAAAGGAATTAGGGTGAAGATCTTGAGTTGGAACATGGGGAAGAACCAGAAAGATTTGGATTCGTGGATTGATGAGATCAGAAAATCATGGTCTCCAATTACCTTGAAAGATTATGATGCTTTATTTGTGTCGATCCAAGAAGATCATCGTGGAAAGTACGGAAGAATTGGAGAAGCCATTGGATTTATCTTGAAAGACGAATTCACAATGGTCAGCAATTCCGTAGAAGGTCCTGTTGAAATCACTGGATTGTCGTTCAGCGTCAGGGCAATTATGTACCTTAGGAAATCACTGTTCGTTAACTACGGAGTGCGAAAGAACGATGTTTGCCTGAAACGAACCGTCTATTGCAGTAAATCAACTTCTGGAGTTGCTATTATTGTCAACATCAACAACAGTTTGCACCAATTTATCTTTATGGCGTCGCACCTTCCAATGGATGGCAGAGTTGAGGATCTTGGTTATCAGCAACGAATTGATGCCATTAAGAAATCGATGGAAGAAGTCTACGACAAGATTGAAGATCGCACCATCGAGAAACGAGCAGCTTTTTGGGCTGGAGACTTGAATTTCAGAGATAGCATCCCTACAAGACCTGGTGGAAATCCAATTCTTGATCAATTGAAATATGCTATGAGTACTAGACCTTCGGCATTCTTTAGGGAGTTCGTAGAATCCGATGATCCTAATTTTAACCCCACGTGTAAACGAGCCAGTTGCAAAGATGGAGTCTGCCCGCGGTGTAGAAATGTCTCAACGAATGGGAGATTTGACCCAGAATGTTACGCTCAAAACGACCCTGAAAATAAGACTAAGTTCAGGTTCCCGTCGCATTGTGACCGAATTTTGTACAGAATCGACGAAGTAGACGCAACAATTAACGAATACAGAAGTTGGGCCGGGGCAGCGAGCATTCAAAACTCCGATCACGACATGGTCCTCGCCTCCTTCACAATAATGATCTAACAGAGGCTACTTTAAAAAGCTTTTTAAAGATGCTTCTGTTTGTATTCGTCACAATAGTTGGTTTTGGGAATATTTGAGAGTGTAACGAAAACGTATGCTACGGCAAATAAGAATAATGCTAATGTGAACGACACGAGGACTTGAGCTAAGAATAGACTCTTAGAATTTGCGGGAACAACACTGTAAAACACCAATGTCACAATCGTAAAATATCCAATTACGACGGTGAGAAATACTGCATTCAAGAATGATTGACGTCTATTCTGTTTCGGCTGATTCATGAAAACGTCACTCTGAGACATCTTGATAATGCAATTTATTTTAAAATACGTTTTTATTGAAAAGATTTATCGTTTTTAAACGTATTCAACGTGACCATCATGAACGACCTCGCAGCAGCATGATACCCCACAACAACACATTTGTGAAATAGCAGTCAGCAGTAACCAAGTTAATCCAAATGTGAACGTGAAACAGCCGCATGACACCGCCATACTTATATTATTGATCACGTAAACACCGAGTAACGTTAACATTAGAAATATCAATGTCATCGTGGCGAGTAAACTAAAACAACACCACGTTGCACGATCAAACTTGTCCAATTCGACCGATTTACATCGAGCCATTTCAACCAGCACTTTTAATCGTAATTCTCAATATTTTCCCAAATTCCTTTAACTCCATTAATTGGGAAATATGCGTCGAGGTGTCGCAAGTAACCCTTGGTGTGTCGTGTTGCATCCCTGTAAATCAGGTGCTCCAAATCTATCATTGATACTTTTCCATTGTCATCCATTACCCAATTACCGTCGTGTGCATCAATGTGTAGCAATCCTAGAGCTTTCAGTTTCTGGTTGATCGTTCTCATTTGCGCTGAAACCTCCTCTGGGATGAAAACTTCATTGTGGTAAAGCTCACTAAGCGATTTTCCTTCGTTAGTCATGATGATAACATTCTGACATCCAAACTGCAGTTCTTCAATGACCTTCGGAACAAATCCTTCACTCTGCAAACTTTTGAGCATTGAATGTTCATGATCGTGTAATATTTTGTAAGGATTCAATTTAGCCACATACTTTGTCCCTATGAACCAGATTTGGGTGTCTCCAGCTTGATATTTGTACCTAATTCCCTCCCCATCGGCCAACGTTAACATTGCGTGAATGATGGGATACCAGAGTTTAACGTGGTACAACTTGTCATCATTTTCATGTTCATATTCGTACTTCATTTTGTCGTGAACGCCATAGAGTGGAACCTTGTAGGAATTAATCAGCTGGTCTGGATCGCAAAGGTCCTTTAAGATTGAAATGAAGCTAAATCCGTCGTCTGTGATAGTTCTGTGATTAGGAAGAATCGTGTCAATCCAAGCAGTTTGTCTGTAGATATCTCTGGGATCGAATCTTACTTCATTATTATTTAGCGTATACGTACAATTTGCATTTTCAAACCCGAAAGATATAATTGTTCTGTAGGTTGGTTCTGCAACTTTGTCAAGATCTAGAAGTTTTCCTTCTTTCCGATAAGCAACAAATATTCTAATCGGTGTAGTCTCTGTAACCTCCATCTCTGGATCGTCTGCAAGTCCTAAGATTTCAACTATCCTTGATTGAATAGGATAAATAAACGGATGAATGATGTTATAGATTGCTTCAGCTGCTCTGTTCTCGTAAACTGCAACAACGTAATTCTCATTCTCAGCCTCGTTTGCCATAGTAAGATAATGTTTAGTTGTAATGCCAAGTTCTTTGAGCCATGCTCGGGTTCGTTGCGTCAGGTTAATCTTTACAAATCCGATTTTCTTAGTTTCGGCATCAACCGTTTGGCAGATAATGTTTGTAACTTCGAGATTATTCATCGTAGAGTTTTTAAATTATAATTGTGGCAGTTTATTATTTTGATTCTACATAAGTATTACAAAGTTGCCGGAGCTTTCAATGGAATTTCATCTTGTTCTTTGTAAGCGCATTCGCAAAGGCATGGAATTACGCAACAACAACTTAACTGTAAGATTAGCAAGACAATTGTTGCACTTGAGAAACACGCACATGAGATTCCTAAGGCTACCGCTGAATCATGATCTTTAATGCCGTATTCACACGATAATGCTGCAACGAACGTTAGAATTGCCATTGTTGATAAAAAGATGAAACATGCCCAAATTACTTTATCGTATGATGACAATCTCTTTCGTCTGCACGTTGCCATAATGCTTTTTAATATCCCAACGATTTACTTATACATGCATTGCCCTGTTACATGTAGAGGCGGTGGGAGAACAGCTGAATGATGTGCGGCTCCAATTCTGCGAGTTCCTTCAACCAAACATCTCCGGCCCAAGTCGTCATATAGTAATTAATCTCATCAACAAGTTTAATCACTTGGTCTTCCAACTTCTTGAGCCTCGTTGCCGTCATGCTACCAACTGGAATCTCCAAGAATGATTCTTCGATGACCTTTCCTTTAGCATCTTTCTTCGTCTTGTAAGGATATCCTTTAGCCTCCATCTCTGGAATGAGCTCAGCTTTCTCGCGGCGTTTCAATACCAATCTGCCTTCCATCACATCTTGAATAAACATGTATTTCAACTTCGCCAACCTCAGAGCATTCTCTTTCTCCTTGAGAATGTGTTGAATTCTGCGCTCGTACATCGGAAGTCTCCACAGACACCATTCACTGATAATTTCATAAGTATAATTGTAGAGTTTCGGAGTCAAAGTCTCATCCAACAACACCATGTTGCTCAAGCTCAGAATTCTCATCAGATTCAGCTTCTTTTCGTTGGGATTAGAGATACCGTTGATAATAAAGTCAATCTCTGGCGCAGGATTACCAACTTCGAAACGGCGAAAAAGGTGAGTTTCTTCAGGCTTCTCCATGTAATTCTTCTCAATCGTCTCACCCCAAATTTTGTAATCGTCAGGGCGCATCTCCGGAGGAATCTCAGTGACTCTCACAGTCCAAGCATTGGGCATGTTGAAATTTCCATAAGTCTCGTAAACTTCGTGGGGTTTATTCTTCACGCGCACCATTCTGCCGTTCCAGTCTCTCCAGAAAGGGATCAATTCAGGCTTGCTGGACACATCGATTGTTAGCGATCCCTTAGAGATGTGACGCTTTGTGCGCATTTCTTCAATCCAAGCTCTCTGCCATGCAATGATTTTCAACGGATGATGCGGAGGAATCTTCGTACTGTAAGCAGTTGCGATACCCTCACACTTATTAATCAAAGTCATACAAATAATTGGGATTAGAAACGCTGGTTCGATCTCTTCACCGTCTTCATAGTTATCATCAATGATGCAATTGTCTTCCTTTCTAAAAATCCACTTCGTAATGGGAGCAATGTTAACGGAGAGATATCTTGCAGGAGATGCATCATGACCACGGAGTCGACGACTGCCAGGATTTCCATCGATAGCCAACAACGGAATATTATTAGGTCCAGTGATGTAATGTTGTCCCATGCCAGCAATTGTCGTATACAGAGATTGCTCACCGTGGTGATAAGTAGCAACTTGCATCACAATACCACCAAACTGAGGAACTTTCATGTAAGTTCCAGGTTTCTGCCACTTCTCCGCATAAAAAGTCTTCATCGCACCATAGAGTGCTTTGCGCTGCACCGGCTTCAAGCCGTCACGAATGTCAGGAATCGCACGAACAATACTCGCTTTACTGTAATCTCGAAATTCACAATTAATAAACTCAGAAATAGGTCGAGGATTGCTGATCGGAGGATTACTCAACGGATCATGTGCTGCAATCCATTGTTTTCGAGCCTTCTCCAAACCCTTCTTGAATGCCAAACACAAATTCTGATCCATGTCGGGATCAACCGTCATCTGAATGATTGCAGGATTTCTAAACAGCTGCTCGAGAACTTCAGGTTTAGGGTCCCACGATCCAAGTCCCTTCTTGTAGTCAAACTTCCAGCCTTTAGTATCATTTGCTCTCGCCCAAGCCTCGAATTGTCGCTGGAAATAAAATCTCAACCGCTCGTTCTGCTTAAACGCAATAATAACTGGAGTCATCATAACCAAGAGAATATTAATCGGCATCAAAGATTTCAGCGTTCTAGCAACAAATTGCATCATAATACCCTGAATGTGGTAAGCATCGTAATCGGCATCACAAAACAACACAATTTTACCATAACGCAATTCATCCATCTTTCGAGGTTCAGCATGATAATCAATGTCTCGTTTCGCATTCAAACAAGTAAGCAATCCAGTAAGTTCGCGATTAGCTTCAACTCTGTCGATTGTATACTTCTCAATATTCATAGGTTTGCCGCGCATCGGAAAGATACCATTGTAATCGTTCGATCCCGGAAGATATTTCAATGCCAAATTGGCAAGGGTAAATCCAGTTTGACCTTCAGTACAAATCATAGCACACTGTCGACGTTCATTCGAGTTACTGCTGCGACTCTTCTTAGCATGTTGAATTTTACCGATGGGTTGAGCTTTAAGCTTATATTCTTTAGCCGGAGCATCTTTGATTCCAGCGTCCTTTCGCATGGCTTCATGGAAATCGTGCCACTTACTCCAGATTACTTTAAATGCATCAATGTCAGCCGCTGAAAATCCAAGCCTGGGTTTAGGTTTAACCAACTTAGATTTACTTTGCTTGTCGAATTCTGGATTAGCAACGTAGCATCTCAAGAGCAATCCGACGTGTTTTCTGATCTTTGTGACGTTGATCTTCTTCTTATGTTTAAGTTCAAATTGCTTAATGAAATCCTCAAAGACCAAACGCACCAACTCATTGACATGTTCACCCTCATGGACTGGAGTGCCGTTAACATAAGCATGTTGAAAGCCGGCTCCGGCACGCTCGACTAACACAAACTCGTGCTGATTGTCCGGAGAAATCCAATGAAACTGATTTCTCATAGGATCAGGTCCCCCGAGATGAGCATCCATGTAAGTTTGACCATTGCGATAATCGAACTGTTGTCCGTTGAAGCTAGTAATGAGTCTGCCAGCGAAAGACATTCCCATTGCGCGGTTGATAAAATAACCTTTCATGGGCGCCAAGAATTTCGAGGGCACTGCGGGATCACGGTAGAAATAAGCAAAGTCCGGGACGCACGTAATTTCAGTCATCGCAGGACCTTCATAGCGTTCAATCACAGCTTCACGTTTGTCGTACATGTTTCTAGTCCAAATTTGCGTGTATTTAAGTTTATGCACAGGATCACAGATGATAATTCTGAAGAATTTCGAGAAGATGTTCAAGAGTTTAACGCCGTAGCCGTTTCTGCCGATCTTATAATTCACGATACTATCGTTGTAATTGTCAGAAGTCAACAAGACACCAAATAAGACCTCAGGAACAGGTTTCCCTTCTTCATGATGCATCTCAATAGGAATGTGCTTGCCGAAATTCCTGACAGTAATAGAGTCTTCAGTCATCTCGATCTGAACCGGACCGCAATCTATGCCAGCCATTCTAGAACGCTCAGCATTATCGGTTGCATTATCGAAGACTTCTTTAGTCACAGACGCAATAGCTACAGCAACTTGGACTTCAACACGTTTCACATCCGTAATACCGTCGTTAGTTATTTCTGCGACCCAAAGACTTTCAGGCCTAATTCCAGCTGGAGCACCAATATAAGTATCAGGTCTCAACAGGATTTGGTCGTGAAGCTCTAGACGCTTATATCCTTGACCTCCGACTGTAAGTTCAATAGCTGAACCAGGTATAATCTGTTTTGGCGGGGAGAGCATGCTTGCAGTTACTTGATTTGGAACTGGCGGATTCATTTCTTGCGCTTTCGACTACCGACCCAGTTATTTAATCTTTAAATAAATTATCTCTTTAAACATCTTAATCATTTTAAGGGGAGGTAAAGATGAATGACTTGTCTTCATTCGAGGTAGAAATGTATCACTGTCTAATATCTACATTAAATCCAAAGATTTCAAAGTTAACTCGTTTAACACCAAATAAATCGAAATCTTGATCTTAAGCTACTTTAAATTAAAAGAATCTAACTCGAGTAATATGTTTAGACCGGTTGAGGATTTGGAATTGAATGAATTGTTGGTGTTCAAAGATTCTCTGATGAGATTCGAACTTACTAGCATTAATGACATTAAGAAACTCTGGGCTGGAGAACGAAAGAATGAACTAGATTACCCCGAAAAATACATTAATCAAGATGATTTACCTTACATTGGCACAGATCCACTTTACATGAAGATGATTCACAGATTTAGAAATTGCAACAATCGAATCGCTCAATTCTACCATCAGATTGATCCAAACAATCAACGAAAACTGCTAGCGTTTGGTTTCAACGCCCACAGAGATTATGATCCTAAACGATTGCATCAAATGGTTACATTTTTGGCGTGGATCACCAACATGCTCGGAAGATACGAGATCCAACCAGACAAAGTTGAAGCTTGGGAAAGAATTCCAATCACATATTTTTATATGTTGACGCCGCAAGAGCAAATTGAACTCCTCGATCGCTACAACAAACGAGAAATTCGGGCGATGAATGAAATTATGAAGAATTATTTGAACGAACAAATCACTAATCTCGAATCCATGAACCTGGAAGATGATCTCGAAGCTTCGGAATAAGTTAATTAAGATTGTCACGGAGGAATTAAAAACGCCATTGCAGAATGTCGCGCAGCAGAGAAGAAGTTGAGAAAATCGTCACAGAATTTGATGTCATCGCTGCCAGAGATGTTAAGAAACCGTCGAAAGCTAAGACAACTTACATGATTGGATTCGTAACAATTTGTCTTATTGTGTTGTTTGTTGCTATTTATTTACTCGTCAAGAACAACAAATCTGCTGCTAAGAAATCCAAGAAATCAGTCGACGCTAAACCTGCTGCAGATGCTGGCAATAACGAAGCTCCAGCTGTTGCGGCGCCTAATAACACCGTTCTTCCGTCGGGTCAAGTTTCCGTTTAAAAAGCTGACATCTAAAGTCAAAATAAATATGATTTCAAATTAATTAAATCAACAAATTAAAACAATGGAAAGAATTAACGGCAAGCGGCAACTATCAGATGAAGATTTGGCTGAAATTGCTACTAGCATAACACGTCCTGCTAATGCCGATGCAGTGATGTTCCCCGATGTTGTTAAGAATTTGATCCGCAGAAAGATGGCCGAAATTATGCCGGCTGAAACAGATCCAGATATTAAGAATTACTTGGCTGAGCAGGAAAGAATCATTCGTGAGCAGCTTAATGACGTTCAATTGAAAATGACTCCCGCACAACGGGACGCTAGAAACTTCTTGTCAACGAGCACTAAACTTCTTTCTAAGTATTACAGTGAAATTGAGATAGCTAAGCATAAGCAAGATTGGATCGACAGATTGAACGGCGACATTCGTCGAATTTTTGGCTCATCGAAGAATAAAGCTACGCAAGTTGAAAATGACGAGCCTCGAGAAATTCCAGATGATCAAATAGAAGTTATCGTCAACATGTTGGATTATAAGAAATACCTCAGACAAGGACCTTACGCGCAAATCAATGATTTGGTTAACAAGTTTGCTACAAAATTAGTCAGAGATGATATTCGCGCCCAATTAATGCGCGTAAAGGTAAAACCATCTCGAGTCAAAGAACTGGGCCAGAGAATTCTCTTGAGATTTGAACGAGCTCTATGTGTTAATGGGAAGATGGTCGGTAACGTCTGTGCTTCATCTCAGGGTGAATCAGCTACTCAGCAAACTCTTAATACTTTCCACGCCGCCGGTGATCGTAACGCTCGTAAACAGATTGTGGGATTTGCTAAGATTCACGGAATTCTTAATTGCAACCAGAATCCCAGCATTGTAACGCTTTACATTTTTATGCGCAAACATTACAACAAGGAACAGCTCTACAAACGAACTAACATGTTCCTGGCGACGAGTATGTCTGATCTGATTAAGGGTCACAGAATTATCCCGACAAGCACGCCTAAACCTCGCTGGGAACAGATTTGGGACACGATGATGGGAATTGACGAAACTAACATGGGACCAAGCAGATTTGCGTTGCACCGGAAGAATCCAATTTTCAGCGCCCCGCCGGCAACTTACAACGCCGACATTCCAGTAGTCGGACGAATTATTGAAATTGAACTAGATACGGCGATGATGTTTAACCGCAAAGTGACAATGAATGACGTCGTAACAGCAATTGAGAATACTTCTGACGATATTCGTGTTACGGCTTCGAGTTTGAGCGTGGGCTTAATTTATGTTTATTTCAGATTCGTTAATTTGCAGAGTTTAGGAGATGGTCCGCAAGATTTACCGGAGTACACTAGAAGAGATTCTTTCGCATTTGGATTGGAAGAAGCCGTTTACCCTCAAATTAAGAATGTGTTGGTGCAAGGAGTTTTGACGATTGATTACGTCTCTGTGCAATCTTACAAAATTCGAGCGGCGATCATGTTCCAGCGAGTTTACATTGAATCTGCAACTAAAATTGTTAACCTGAGATTTGACATTGATAAGTGTGCAATGTGGGCGTTGACTGAAGACGTCTGGACAATGTTTATTGCGACAAGATTGCGATTGTACTATGATAATCTCGCAGATCTGCAAATTGTCTTCAACAAGCGCGAGAGTACAATGCGGTTCAATCTTCGAGCATTGAAATATTACAAGTATGAAGAGAGCAAAGACAAGAAGAACGTCTTGGTCAGAGTTTACAAAGAGATGACGATGTCTGATCTTCAAGGTATTCTGGAGGAAGAGAAACCGCTGTTGCGAATTTGGGACATCATTAAGACCAATGAGATTGTATTGAATGCTGGTGTTATTTCGCTGCCCTTAAACATGGATCTGGTTAAATTCTTTAACATTGAAATTATTGAATTGACTGATGAATTGGACGATTTCTTGAATGCAACATTATTTGATCCTAAAGCTCCAAGGGACAAGAATCGTATCGAAGTGGTATTTAATAACAATAATATTGTCATTACGCACTTGGAAGAATACATCATTGATCCGCCGGAGCTCTACATCGAACAAGCGTTACAATTGAAGACTTTGGAAGTTTTGATTTTGACGGATTGCGCGTTGAAATGGCATTATGCCACGAATGCTAAAGATTGCCGCACAATTATGACGATGCCAGAAGTTGATCCTTACCATACTCGTTCTGATCACGTCGTTGAAATGTACCGAATTCTCGGAGGTGAAGGTTGTCGAACTATTGCAAATGAGGAAATTAAGAATGCAGTTGACAGTAAAATTCATCCGGTGCACAATGATTTGTTGGCTGATGCTTTGACTTACATTACTCCAGGAGACAAACCTCTCGCCCAAAATCAATATGGAATGATCAGACGAGGAACTGGAACTGTTGCTAAGATGTACGAAAGAACCACGCACATCGCAATGGAATCTGCCCTCGGAGAAGTTGATCAGCTTAATAGTTTGACGAGTCAAATCATGCTCGGAAGATTGAACGATAAATCGTATTTACCCGATGATCTTAGGGAGAAGATCTTTCGAACTAATCCGGCATTTAGATTTGACTTTCCTTCAAACGCCAACAGCAACAATCCGAATTTCACAGAATATCCCGAAGGTAAAGACTTGTCTGGATTTACTGAGATCATTACCGAGGATGAAGTTCCAGTTGCGACAGCCGAGATAGATTTTAAGAAGCTCCTCAAGCAACAGAATTCAACCGCAAAATAATATCATTTAAAAAGTTAAATCCTCGATAATAAAATGGCATTCAGATCAAGATATGAAAGGGGACACCTCCCAAACAAACACACGCCAAACCGTCAGAGGTTCCAACGAGTTGCTGAATATCCGGCTCAAGATGCAGGAATTTATCGAGGCCCAGTTAATGCCGACGAGGCAGTAGCTTCTCATTTCAAAGCTGAAGATTATCTGGCTCCTTATCCTCACGGCTACAATCCATTTGCCGGGGAAGAAGAGACCTTCCAAAAGGTGGTCCAATTTCGTCCTAACAAGCAACAAATTGCTAACATGTTGCAGCCGATAAAACGTGGTTATGTTAACGAACCAGCTAACATTGATGGTAATCTTGGAAAAGTCACTCATGCGAAGAATTTCAAACCTAAGAACGCAAGAATTACAAATTTTAGGAATGAACCCTTGGCGCAAGAGTACGATCATAAGGTAGAACATGATACAATGAATACGACGAATTATCACAGCAAACAAGAATTAGTTGCAGAACAAGCTAATCCAGATTATGAATATAATGCGAGAGAAGAATACTACGTGCCAGAAATGAAATTAGTTGGACATTATCCAGAAGTTGATTCTCGCGTGGACTACACTGAAGTTGGCTTATTTAATCCTAACTTGCAATCGTCGGTTGAAGTGCAACATCGTAAACATCAAGAAGCTTATGCTGAGCAGGCTGGAATTAATATCACAGACTACGTTGAAGCTGAGAGAGATCAATTTATTCATCAAAATCAGCACAGAAGACACCAGGCAGAATCCGTGCATCAAGATGCTGATGAATATTATGACGACGTAGGAGTAGATAACCGCGAAGTTTACCAAGAACCTAACCACCGAAGATATCAAGCAGAATCCGTGCACCAAGAAGCAGATGACTATTACGACGAAGTCACGGCAGATAACAGGAATGTTATTGTTTATGAAACTAAACGAAGAGTTCAAGCTGAAACAGCGCATCAAGATGCTAATGAATATTACGACGAAGTAGAAGTTGACAACAGAGGGGGAATTGTTTATGAGACCAAACGGAGGTCTCAAGTTGCATCAACTCATCAAGATGCCGATGATTATTACGACGACGTAGAACTCGATAATAGAAATGTCGTAACTTACGAGACAAAGAGGAAGACTCAGGTTGCACCGACGCATCAAGATGCCGACGAATATTACGACGAACTTGAAGTAGATAATAGAGACGTTACGTATGATACCAACAATCATCGACGGACACAGGCTGTTTCGACACATCAAGATGCTGATGATTATTACGATGAAGTAGAAGCCGATAACAGAAATCTTAATTACGATCCTAATAGCAAACGACGAACTCAAGCCAAATCTACTAACACTAAAGCATCAAAGATTATCGACCAAGAAGTTTCATCGAAGGAGCCAGCAAAGAATAATGCTGTTACTAAACGTCGCACTCAAGCAAAATCTACTAATACTAAAGCGTCAAAGCTCGTAGACGGAGAAGTTAAGCATGATTCAATCAAGGAAGTTAGTAATGAGAAACGACGACCTCAAGCTAAATCTACGCATGAGCATGCTGATACAGATTATGACGCGGAAATAAAGAATACCGAGAAATCAACAATTGATGGCAAACGTCGCCAGCAAAGTTCAGCAGTTAAGACGTCAGCTATTCCGACTACCGACAATAACAATGTTCGAACAATTGATTCGATTAGGTCTAAACCGACACGGAAACACCAAGATGATAATGATCGACCGATGTTTGCCATGAAAACACCTGAATACGACGCCCCAACAAGAGTTAGAATGGCACTCGACAAAGCTAAACGCCTCAATTCTGAAGAAGCTCCCCACGCCAACGTCAAAGTTGTTGATACAACCATTAAGAATGATCCAAACTACAATAATATCACAAAACGCAACAATCAAGCCGAGCCATCTTCGGTTAATTCTAACATTGAACTAACTGCAAATATTCCGACCAACAGCGTTCAACCTAAACAACGCAACACTGATCTTGTCAGACTTGAAGAAGTTAATCAGAGCGCTCAAGCTAACCATGAAATAGATCTCCCGGCGCCAGTCGATGTTGCTAATGTTAAGAAAATAACCAGCGGCAAACGGCACATCTCTAGAAATCAACAGACTGACGTTGGTCTATCGTTTGCAGTCAAAGATGATGCCACTGAGCAACCCGAAATCGGTGATGTTTACAGAGGATGGTCTCCAAGAATAACAAATGAAATAACAGCTAAACCCATTCACAATGTTACCGTCAGACGCAAGAAGAAAACGTCTGACTCAAAATAAAAGACAAAACAATTAATCATTAAAACAATTTAATGATTATAAAATGGAGGAAGCTTTCGTGGAACAAGAGATTGACGACGAAGAGGAACCTGAAATTGAAGATGAAGAAAACACCGACGACGAAGGAGCTCAAGAATTGGACGAAGAGCTCGAAACAGAAATTGCCAGCATTATGACTACCGGTTACAACACTAAGTATTTTGATCAGCGCCCGTTTATTAACATTGGAGTTGGTCCTGCGGTTGATTATAACAAGGCCGACTCAAATAATGTTAAAATTAGATTTATTGTCGGGGTCCGCGAAAATAACAGACCTCCTGGTGCTGGCTCCGGAGAAGTCGACAGATTCAAAAGAACATGGATTGAATTGAGACAATTCGCCGGACACCACAATTGGAGACATCTTATTAGTAATGAGTACGTCGGAATCTTCAAACGTAAATTAACGCGGAAAGAACAGCGCATGATGAAGGGAATGCGAGAACCAGATGGACCTATGATCTTCGAACTCGATGGTTTGAAATGGACAAGTGTTACTCATTATCTGATCGCACAATATTATCGTAGTGATCCCGAATACATGAAGTTGTTCTCTTACGTCGAAGTTGCTGAAGATGCAGTGCAAAGTCTAGATCGAGGATTCGCGGGTTCCGTTCAAGATGCAGTTAGAGAACATCAAACTAATATTCTTGACGACGCCAGACAAGGAGATCCTAATTATTTCCAATACTACGAGAATCTGGCGATGTATGCAATGTTGGCGAAATTCACCCAGAATCCTATTGCTAAGAGGGCTCTGTTGTTAACTGACGACGCGATTCTGGCGGTGCGCGGTGGATCTTATGGTTTCTTAGAAATGCCAATTTATGACAGGATTAAGGCTACCTTGAAAGCTTATCCTAAACTTCTCTTCAAAGGACCAAATAATGTCGAACAAATCAAGGAAGAAATCATTGTTATTTCATCTTCTGAAGAATTGAATCGTACCAAAGAGATTTACAGAATTGGCACAGGAATTGATCCCGAAACAATCATTGAAACTGATCCTATTGAGATGAACGAATGCATTGTTTACATCGTCACGGGAGGATTCATTCTTAATCTTGCGACAATAACAGAAAGATTTGGAGATCTTACGCCGGTGCGCAGACACGTCTATGCCGTCGAAAGAATGGCGGATGACAAGAATAGAAATTTATTCATTGGGGTGCAACGAACTCCGACTAACATAATTCGAGATTACCTGACATTTGACGTTGAAATTGGTGACGCCGTAGCTCGCAAGGACACTGGAACGCTCATTAATGTCCGAGGATATTTAGAATTCCTAAATGGAAATCAGGGTGTCAGCATCTTCTTAATTGCAGCAATCAAAAGTCAATCGGTTGTAGACTTATTATTTTCAATCGTCGATGGGACTCCTAAATTCTAAGATTTCAATTTAAAAACTTCAATTACGAAATTCTAAGATGAATGTTGAGACCCCAGATTGTTCGAAAACGGGGTTTGAATTTTTCAAATCGAACAACATAAAAACTTGCTTAAAGGGATGACTTCGAGGCGCCGTAAACCTCCTGTGCATTCCATATTTCTGCATTGCAGCGAATTTGTTCAAGACGGAGAATGGAAGAAGTTCTTCGAAGATTGCTCCAACAACAAGTTTCCTCGGGGCATAAAATATGAAGAAGGTGCCATTAAGTGCACCAGAAAAGGACTCGTGTTTGTCGAGCAACTCCCAGCTGACATTCCGAAGGCTGTAACTTTGATCCTCTCAATCTTTAAGGATCGTCTCAAGATCAAAACTTCGAACGAGAAGAAGGATCGTATTGAGAAATTTGAGAAGGAATGCGAAGCTCGGGAAATCAAATCATGGAGCAATGCGAAGACAGTTAATGCTAAGCAAACATTTGTTAATAGATTCGCCGAGCGTTTTGGTGCTAGAAATTACATGACAGTCGAAGAACAGCGGGACCTTGCAGTTTTCTTGATGCTCGCAATTAACCTCAAAATTGTGACGTCGGACGACATCATCATGACCAATGGCTACATTGAAAATATCGTGGGATTGAAATACAATGCTCAGACTCGCAAGCCTTACCTCGACAAGCACCTTCCAAAGAGCAACGTTACAGTTGCAGTCCAATGGCCGGTAGATTACGAGCCAAAACCCCAGTTCAATTATGTGAAGCACATGGGGACACTTTTGGACTACCACGCCACCAAAGTCCAAAATCCGACGATTGTCGTCAACGAAGCACCAACAAGCTCTGCCCACAGAACTCCACAGACAACACAACAACCCTCACAACACACCGACGAAAACAACCACCCAACCCATTAACTGACTTTTTAAAAGCTATTTCCTTCGGCTATTATTTGCGTCGCCGAATATTATTGTTAATGGGGCCGCTGAATTCCGAGGCGAGTTGATCTCCAACATGCTTAGCGTCCCTAATCAGCGATGATAGCGAGAAGCCGTCTTTCACGACGGTATTGTACGTCTTAACGAATTCAAAAAGTTTCACTAAGAAACATCCGATGATCGACAAATATGCGACATATTCGGTGAAATACCACAAACTAAACATTGATCGCTTTTAAAAGATATCACATAAGCTTAAAATGAAGAAATATCGGCAACAGGAGAAACAATTAGCTGAATTGTTCAAGACTAAATTTTGTTACCTAGCACATCTTAACAACAGCAGCAATGATTTGAATTGTTATGATTCTGACGTTATTTTCAGTTGGAATTTACCGTCAGCAATGCGTCGAACAATTTATTCGTTAATCGACAACATCTTCAAATCTAACTCATCTATCGATGTAAATAATGTTATTAAGGATGACGTTATTAGTTTTGACAGAATGTCTACGGCTGATGAACATTGGATTCATGAAGCCTACGTGTCTTTCATTTGTTTGAATCAATTAAGGTACGTCATCCCGAACTACGGTTTGCTTTACGCGGTAGTGCAAATTCCTACGACTCAAGAAGTCGTGTTAATCAAGGAAAATCTCCAGCAACATCCGACTATGACGCAAGCCTTGAAAACTGCAACACTTCACGATTGCCTCAATTGGCTGCTTCAGATTATTTTGGCGCTAGAAATCGCAGTAATTGAATTTGGATTTACTCACTATAATTTGCACACTGACAACATCAGAATCAAAAATATTACCAAGAGTGATGTAGCTTACGTCCACAATAATGAGACTTTGTTGTTAAGCTGTAATTCTATTGCCGTAATGGTAGATTTTCAGTTGTCTCACGTTAAATCAGCCTTGAAAGATGCCACTGTTGCCGAACACTTTGGAACAGTTAATTATAAGAATCGAGGGATCTTTTGGAATGAGACTCGTCCATTCTATGACATTTACAAGCTATTGATGTGGATGATTCTCACGTTGAAACGTCAAAACAATCCAGTGTACAAAGAATTAGGGAGATTGTGCAGATTCTTCGGAGAATCAACTTTTGACAACCTTGAAATTGATTCTCGCCATTCGTTCATCTACAACCTTGAAATCACCAATAATGAACGAACGCGGTCGATTCGAGAATTTTTAACGTTGATCTTGTTAGAATTTCCCGAAGTCGAAGGTAAAATGCTTAACAAAGCATCAGATTATAAGGATACCAACAAATTACTCACATTGTTTCCCTTACAACTGAAAAATTACATCAATCGTTACTATGGTTTGGTGCGCAGAAGTATCGAACTTCAACAGTTAAATTCTGATGTTTACCTTGATGTGTTCAGAGAACAACAAGATTATGAACAATTGTTAAATCGAGAATTTGACGCGATCTGGAAGTATTTTCTCGATAGATTTAACCACAACAAAGCAATCCTCGAACAAGAAATCCAACAATTGAAATCTATTGATCTCACCGCTAAACTTTCAGTTAAAGATCAAGCTGATTTCGTGAAACGCGGGCTTTTTGTAAATCAATCATCAGACATCTTAACGTCAGAATACGAATTATTGATTCAATTTCATTTGTTAGTTCGAAACACCCGGCCGGCTTGGACTGTAACTATGGAAGATCGTCTTTAAAGATAAATTTTAAAAATTCTAATTTATTAGAATAAAACGCGATAAGCTCTTTTATTTTACCCCTTTCATTCATCATCAAACATGGCATTTCTCTACAACACTCCTCAGTTTCAGACTCCCGGCGTCGTCCCCAGCGCAGTTGCTCAGCAGTTCCAACCTTCGTCCATGCCGCCATTCAATCCTGCTCAGTTTCAGCCGAGCCAGGCGCCGACCCAAAGCAACGTGCAATTTCAACCTCCGGCGGTGCAGTTTGTGCCAAGCAATCTGCCGTTGCAAGTTTCTGGACCGGACGCGCCGAGCAACTATCAGACCCATGTCGCAGCTACGGCATCCAACGTCAATTTCAATCCTGTTGCCCAGTTTCAGCAGCAACAGCCGATGACGAGTGCTCCGCAGCAGATTCAGATCCAGCCTTTGCCGCCGATGGATCTTGCTGCATTGATTCCGAACTTCGTGGCGTCGAAGTTTGCAGGACCTGTCTTTTACGACGACAATCTGGCCGGGGATTTCGGATACCTCAGTTTCTTTTACCCGGCGACCGTCGAAGGAACTACTTCGGGAGACAAGCTCTTGACGGCGTTCGGCTATCTTGCGACGAAGATTGCGCACATTACCGGCCAGAATCAGACTCGCGACGCTATCTTGGCATTGCCGCACACCGGACCGGAAGGAGATTTCACTGGCGCTAACTATGTGACGTCGAAGACCTTCGAGCTTGCGCAGTTTCTCGGAGCTTTCATGCAACAGCACCGCCAGGATTTCTTGACTTTGTTCTTCCAGAGCAACTTGTTGAAGTTCGCGCAGCATCCGAAGTTGTTGGCCAAGTTGACCGAAACTGGAGAACGTATTCTCAACTATTGCATTCAGGGAGATCGAGTGAACGCGATCGGCTTCGCAGTGGAACAGGGGACCGCCATGAAGCCCGACAGTTACGGCGAGAACGTCTACGGCCGAATCATGATGGACGTCCGCGGAGTCCTTCGAACCAGTGGCATCCCAAACTGGTGCGTCATCAAGCCGAAACAAGTGGAAGTCATTGTTCCTGCTCCGTTGGAGGCGCCGAAGCCCATCGAGGTTAAGGAACCCGAGCCAATCGTGATTGTCCAAGAGCCGATTCCCGCTATTAGCACTGATGCTCCCGCCGTAGTGCAACCTCCGATTGTCGTCATCGTCGAACCGTCCAAGCCCATTGAAGCTCCTCCGGCGGTAGAAGTGGAACAGGCTAAGCCGATCGAAGAAGTCGTCGAGCCGAAGGTAGAGATTCCCGTCGAAGCCGAGAAGAAGGAGCCCGTGGTCATGGACCTGGCTGATTTCATGGCTGCCAATCCTCCCAAAGTCGAAGAGCCGAAGATTGAAGAGCCTGCACCGAAAGTCGAGGAGGTCGTGTTGACGCCACTTGCTCCGGCACCTCTGGAAACTCCTGTTGCTCCGGCATTCACGCCGATGGTCGCGGTGCCTTCTCTTCCCGACTTCAGCGCCTAAGTGAAGTTTTTAAAAAGTCTACTTTACTGTTAGCGTATAGGCTGAGAGATCTACGCTGGGAGAAGACTTCAATACCTCATAAATTTCCGGTTTGATAACTCCAACAGTGTCAAGGACCTTAAAACTCGAGTTGAGCGCGTGTGAATGTTTCAAGATCCAACTTAAAATATTTGTTGCAGCATAAATAATAGCATCGTTGATAATCTCAGCAAATTTAATGTCAGAAAGTTTAACCCTCATTAGACATAACACAAATAATTGAAGATCTTTCAGACATACCGCTAACCTTAATATTTTAAGATGCATTGGAGTGGAATAAAGTGCCATGATATCATAAACATCTTTCCTTGATGCTCGCACCATTGCGTAAAACATTAACCTGTCAATGGATTGATTTAATACGCCGTAATCTTTCAACAGTAAGGCTAGAGAATAACTTCCAGAATAAGAACATAAATTAATTACCTCGTTGTCAAGTTCAATATCTCCCAGCCTCACGAAATGGTTAATTGATTTGATCGGCAGCATGATCTTTGATTTGTTGTTAGAGTTGCTTTCTGAAGTCGCACGCACGTAGCCATCAACCAATGCTTTAAAAGTCTCTTTTCTATTCTGAACGAATAATGCGTATTGTGTTGTGTGAGGAATATTATCTTCGTTAAAATAATAAGAAATTGCAGCTGACAATGAATCTGGAGTTTTCACGGTTAGATACAACCAATTAAATCTGAAAGCCTTTGAGACTAAAGAAACTTTCCACGTATTTGCGTAGACCATAATCTTTCGAATGATCTTATTTCTTACTTCAACGTCTGCCTCTTGAAGAATATTCATTTTAAAAACTGTCTTTTTAATCAAACTTTACATTTCGTGTGGTGTTTTACGTAGGAATCTTTCACGTCGATTAATTCTTTAATGCAGGGCATGACAGGTTTGTGTCCGATCGTCGTGAGATATTTCTCTGTGAATTCTTCATTGCGGTTGATTTTAGCGTTTAATCTTATCTTGTAGCCATTGTTCGAGCAATACTGAACGTACCAGAAATCACATCCTAGATCTGTCATAAGTTGTTTAGATTTGCCGTAATTGATAAGTTCGGATACGATGTAAACGTGGAATCCTTTGTGCGTTGCGTAAATCATGAAAGTCATAACATTGAGATATTCAGAGAGTTTAGTTGTTAGTTCTTCGTAAGAAATGTCATCAATGTCAAGCGTGCAGACATCAAACAATTTGATGTAATACATCTTATTGTCAGCACAAAGTGGGCTATCTTGCCATCCATACTCGTAATCTACATTGACGAGCAGGGGATGATCTTTGTATTTGTTGTGAAATTTAAGTTGTGTAAGTTTATCATAGTGGTATATTTTAACGTCTGCCCATGTTGGAAATTCTTGCCTGAAAATACTCGACAATTCTTTGAGTGAATAAGATGTTTGTAATTTCAAGTATTGTCCCATTGAAAGTGATTGCATCGATTGGAGTTTCTTAATAAGTTTAGATGTTTCGAAATTTGTAAGATTGTGTAGTGTTGATGTATCTCGTTTGAGGTAAGTTTTGATGAATTCTGAGAGCTCAATGTCGAGATTGGTAGCTAATTTTGTGATGTAATTAAGCTGTTTATCGCTCAATTGAGGTTTATCGTTGCTCGAAGTAGTTAATTCCATTTTAATATTGCATCGTTTAATTGAATTTCTGAATTATTTTTGAGATTTCCGGCGCCGGGCTAATTCGTTTTGATTATTGATTTCTCGAAAATAGCTTACGCGCGCGCGCACGCGAGGGAACAAGGTCGATTTACGCGATGCACCAAAACGAATTATAACTTTTCTAATAATCTAATTATGGTGTCCTGTCTATGACGGGTCCTTACATTTGCAACGTTCATATTTCAGGTTAGATGTTACATTGAATGTTTCTATTTTATCGTTATGACATCGAAAACATCAATTGATAATATAAGATTCAATTTGATGAAGTTAAATTGTTTCTACGTTATAAAACAGAATGATGATGTAATTCGATCTCAACAAACATCAATATGACATCATGATATTATAGAAATAACATCCGACGTTTTGACGTTCTCAAAGAGTAATTTCTTGATTCGCTAGCATAAAATTACCAATCCCTAAAATCATTTTACGTTAAGATACTAAACCATAATCAAATGAAATCTCCTATGGATCAACCAACGTCCAATCATTTATTCTATCAGAGTTACTTGGACTTAGCGTTGAGAAATCCCGAAGATGATCCAGCAATTGACCATACAAAGATAGTTGGAGAGCACGGTAAATCTCTCCAAGCCGTTAAATTGCTCGTGACGCCGCTAATCAAAGCAATGATTCGACCCCAAAGGTTAATTTTGGATAACAAAGATTATTACGTTGCAATTGACATGATGACGAACACTTTTTACATCTGCTACAGGACGCTAATGATGATAGACATTGATTTTTACAAAGGAAGTGATGAGGAAAAGGGCCTCATGGCTAAGATTGAAGCTTACGCAGTCCAACGTAAATTAAGATTTGCAATCTATAAAAGTAGAAATGGCGTTCACATCTTCTTAACATCTCACTCTTTAGATTATACTTCTGATACAGCAATCCAGATGATGCTGGATCTTACGTGTGATTTCTATTACGTCGTTTATTCCTACAATCGAGGTTGGTCTGTACGATTGAATCGTAAAGAGAAGGAAGAAGTTATGAAATACGAATACGTTAAAGATGTTGGAACTGTTGATCCTTTACCGTATTTAATGAAATTGGTCAAATTACACCTTAACCTCGTTGAAGTCTTCAAGAATGAACAACCCAGTCTGATGTTCGGAAATTAAAAATTAAATTTAACGCAACTAAAAGACGATGGAACCTCTTGTTATTCCACTTGTTGCTGCCGTGCCTTATGTTCCGATACTTGGCAGAGATCATATTATGCAAGCTTACCCGAATCATATTTTCAACCTTAAAGTTGTGCACGATTTGAACATTCACGTTGTCGACGAATATTCTCATATGTTTATGGATCGTCGTTCAGAATTATGGCTGCCAGGATACTACAAACCGGAGTACTACCCTGAAGCTCTTAATGTTAGATCATCCTGGCCTTACATCAAAACTATGTTGGAATATGTTATTAGCCATCCTAATTTGACTGATGTCGTAATGCGAGAATCAGAATATGGTCGTATTAATGATCTTTTGGCGCGTTATCCGGGAGCATTCTTGCCGTGGGAAACCCACGTGATGGCAATGAAATATCTCTACCAAGACATTAGAAACAGATTTTTGGCATCGGATATGGCGACGATTAACGAATTAATGAACGAGAATGTCGCGAGTCAAAGCGCTGTGATGTTGGAGGATCTTAAATCCAAACGAGAACGTTACATCAATGGTCAAAGAAGCAATTTATTTTACTTCTTGTGGGATGTCTTGAAGTGTGATCTTACAAGCGTTTATCGTGCGATCGGCCAAATGCAACAAGTTAACAGGGGCAAAACAAAGAAACCCGAAGACATTCAATCTGCTGTAGCGAATTACAGTGAAGCTTACAAGAATGTCCAACAGCAGATTGAAGCTTCCGGGTACGAATTTCATTATTTTATCTTCATTAATAAGACTCATCCGTTGCGATTGATGTTTACCGGACAGACACCGCTATCTTCAGATATCTTCGAACTCGGAGCGTTGCATCTTAACGAATATGAAGTCGGGGGTAATTTTAAGCTAAGAATTGAGCCAGACCGATCACGCGGATCTCCCTCTGGTCTAGGTTGGAGGTTGAAGGATGTCCACAAAGCTGTTTTGGATTCGGACTTGGAGTTCGAACAGTACCAGAAGACAGTTTCAACGTGGGATGATGAACTCCAAGATGACGTTGTTACTGTTGTTAATGCCATTCCTCAGCACAAAGTTTACCGCTATCCCACGGCTGATAAAGATTATCGCGGTAAACTTTTAATTGCAGAACTGCATTTCTTCACTAAAACTTTGAAATACAATTGGTCGCGAAGCCTCGAAAGTCTCTACAGAATAGCTTATGGAACAATGAGAACTATCAATTGGTCGTTAGTTTGCGAGAAGAGGCTCCTTTCACTTGAATCAATCAGAATAGCCGCTGTAACCTATCTTAAACTCGAAGAGGCATACAATAAGAATTACACTAAAGTTTGTGCAATGATCCGTGACGCCGTTGCTTCCAGGAATAACGTTGCGAGTTCTCTGGTTAGAGAATTACCGTTTAGAGCTCGCGCCCTGAAATTTCAGCTTGGCACTCCTTGGATCATCCCAAGGAGTCGTTACCAATTCTCCGGTGCTGACGCGGTTAATCCCATGTTTGAAGATCCCACCACGCGTTACAATGAATTGCTTAGACTCTGCCAGAGTAGCGACGTCGGCAAAGAGGAATTTTTGACAATTCTCAGCGTGAACAACCTGCGCTACATGTTGCCCGAGAATTTGGACACCTACACTAAAGACGACATCTGTGAACATTTATTGTACATGTCTAAGTTGAATCGTGATCGCTACGGACCGGTGGTTGAAGCTTGTGCTAATGAATCAGTCACAAAAGGAGACATCCTCGATGCTATTGCAATGATGGATCTCGGTGATCTTTTGAAGAATGTCAAATTGGAGACCGTGACAAAAGAAGGTCTTTGCAAGATTATCAGCGACTACATTAAGTTGTTGCGAGACAAAGCCGGTCTGACGGTGGCACCGGGACAATCTAGGTTCAGAAACTACGAGAAGCAGAGGTCCAGCGATGACGAAGAATACAGTGTCGCATCGCAAGAATCATCGCCTTTAGCCGTCTTTGGCAACTTTCGCACCTCCAATTATTAAATCATTGATCGATATGGAGTAAAATTATCTTTAAAAAGTCTTATTAACTGGTTTAAAATTGTAGATGGACGGCATTACAACTACAACTAAGAAGACAGTCTACGATAACACTAAATCATGGCTTTTTAAGCAAGTTACCGGCGAATTTGCCGCAGCTTACATTCCTAACTTGAACATTGATCAACAGGCTATCTTGAATGAATTGAATAAGATCAACTTTGTTCGTGTCATGTACATCAGTCAATACGGAAAAGCTAACCGCACCCCAAGGTTAACTTGGGCTTACGGACAGGTTAACGCTAACAAACCTAATCCCCATTACAACGGAGATCCAAATAACAGAACTGTGTTGCGATCGATGCCAGACGAATCTGTCGTGAATAAACCAGACATTGTAAATTATCGAGGACTGGATTTTCATTCAGAAGTTATGCCTCCTTGGTTGGAAGCACTGAGTCAACAATGCAGATTATTGTTTCTTTCTAACTGGGGGTTCGACACGGAATTTAACAGCTGCATAATTGGCATGTATACAACCGGTGATGATTCCATCGCATTTCACACAGATGATTCGGTCTCTTACCAGGCGCACAATAATTGTGCGAACGTGACAATCGGCGAAGCACGAGACTTTCAATTTAAACTAACAGACGCTAATGGAAACACTAAAACGCACGAAATTAAACTCGCTAACAAATCAGTATTCTTTTTCAACGGAGTCGAACATGCAGTTCCACCTAGGAAAGGTGTTCATAACGGGACAGTTCGCTACAGCATCAGCTTTCGTACAATGAAGAATAATATTGGAATTGGTAATTCTATGTATTATTGTCGAGGTTTGGCTGCCGCAATTGATAACGACAAGAAGAAAGTATACGAAGCCAAACTCAAAGAACTACAAACTAATAAATAAGTTAATAATTGAAGTTAGAGTTAATTTTTAAAAATTAAAAATCATTCGATCTCTCCACACTAAGCAACATGGAATTGACACAGGATGAAATTTACAAAAGAATCTCAGAAACTCTTACTCGTCGCGCTGAAATTGAGGATAGATTATCTATTCCTTGGCTCAACGACATTGAGAAAACGATGCTTGACAGTGATCTGATGTTCATTCGAGTTTTGTTGAAGGATTATAATCGTCGGCTCCGCGAAATCCTTAAGCCAGAAATCACCAAGAATAGTCATAAATGTATCTCGGTGGAATTTGTCGTTAAATCACTGCAACAGAAATTCATCGAAACGCTTGAGCCTGAAAATATCATCCATGGAACTCAACTGACCGTGGATCTTATGGAAATCATTAATAACCGTTTTGTTGAAATCGGTCTCAATTTGACGATAATTAAAGCAGTGGAACATCATGATTCTCCGCGTAAAATTATGCTCCAACTTAAAGTAGCAGACAACAACGCCGATAAAATCTTTAGATTAATTTCAGAGAATCGAAGGTATAACAGATTGGGTGCTCCAGATAAAGATAATGCCCTATTTATTTCTAAGTGCGAATTAACCTCAGTTCAAAATTTTGAGGTCTTCAATTACCAAGTGGATTTTATGTACCCACAGATTGATTGCTTAGCACTCGAGCCTCAATCTAAGAAATCTAAGCATCCCACTAAAACCATTTTGATGGTGAAATTGAAATCTAACATTACACCGTTAGTTAAGGCCAAGTTTCTCGTATTTAAATTCGTTGCATTGCTAGAAACGTTTGGACTGAGCGCCTTACCGATTAAACTGTCCACCGGCAAAACTCGATTTAATTACATTGGTCTAACATTTTCTGATCCGTGGCTGTGCCAGAAAACTCATGATTTAATTAGTGAGCTGTTTTCGGGCGACACGGTGCACGATAATTTATCATTAACTATGATGGCTTACATGAATTCTTGCGATTATCCTAGCATCATCAAATGTTTCACCGCTGAAAATTAAAAACTGTCCCCATCACATGTCAAATAATTAATAATTTTAATTTTTAAAAATAAAATAAAACACACGCGGTTTCATTCACACTATCCTTTCAATCAAATGTCTATTCCTTCTGGAACTATCATTATCAAGCTCGACAACAAGCAGTCCGCTATCGTTGAATCATTGAAGCAAGACAACGAGCGGCTCCGGGCAGAGCTCAACAACAAAGACCAGCTCAACGTCATGGCGTCCAAGTTGTACCTTGACGCGATCAAGCAGCGCGACATCGAGATCAATCGTTTGCGCAACATCTTGGAAGTCCAAAAGACCAAGAAGCCAAAGAAGCCTCAGCAATGCGAACACGTTCTGAAGACCACGCAGACTGTTTGTCAGAAGCTCGAGTCGCCCCTCGGCAGCAAGCGGTGCGCGGCGCATAAGCCGTTGGCCAAGCAGACCACAGAAGAGCGCCAGGCTTATTTGGAGACCAAAGCTCAGCTCGATGCCGAACTTGACGAATACAAGGGCAGAGGATTCGTCGTCCTGAACCCGTGCCGCGGCGGAGAATGCGACCACATGGCGACCGGCAAGATCCAGAACATCGAGCTGTGCGAGCTCTGTCAAGAAACGTGCCTGTCCATGATCAAACGTGCTAACAAAGGAAGGCTGTGCCACAAGCTCACCTTTTGTGAGACGGACCAGTGCGTCAAATTGTGCGGCAAGCAAACCGGTTGGCACGCAGGAATGGATTTCCATATCTGCCCAAGCCACGGTGCCGTAAACAATTTTTAAAAAGCTCAATTGTTGCTATCGTCTATTGTCAGCTTTGATTCTGTAGGTTCTTAGCGTCGCGGTATGAGAGCCAAACAATCGCCGCAAATGCAATCAAGATCAGAATAATTAGCACGATAATCAATTTAAGGTAATAATTATTCTTGTTAACTTCCAACACCGCCATTTTTACATTACTGTGATTAATTGGGGATTTGACAACAATACTGCGCTACGATTCAATGCAGTCGGATTTACCATTGCGACTCTGACATAATATTGTTCGCCAGGACTAACTGCAAACGGCCAAGAACCAGTAACCGCTAGATTTCCACTGCACACTGAAACGTAAAATGTGTCAACAACTTTATCGGCGCGGTTAGGATCTAAACTTGTGGTAGTACTAATGAAAAAGCCGAAGTTATCCGTAATAAACACGCTGCTACAATCAGGATTAGAAACATTAATAGTTATCGTAGTCGTGTCAGCACTTCCGCTCGCTATAACCGGAGCAATTGCACCATATTCTGTAGGCCACAAGACATTCTGCGGTGCGCTGTATGCGGTAACTCCACAGTCAGAACTGAATGCCACCGAGATTTGATAAGTGAAACCACTAAAAAACGAGAATTGACTCCAAGTGCTGTCAGGATCATTCTGTGGAATGTCAATAGTTCCATCAGCTGCAGCTCCTGGAGATGTTACCAGCACAAAACCTGTGTTGTCGGCAACTTGATAAATTTCAGTCAATCCTGGAGTTGCAGTATAAGAATAAGTTCCAGCTACACGATAACCTCCAACTGTGCTCACTGCAACCGAGTTAATTGTTGGAGGCGTAGAATTACAGCAAAATCCTCCAAGACAAGTCAAAGGTGATGAACACTGGCTGTTATTGATACATTGAACGCATTGTTTAGTTCCGGTGCTGCAATATGGTGTCGATGGATTCGTGCAATTTGTGTTAGTCAAACATCCAACGCAAATACTCGTCGTAGAATCGCATAGTGGTGTAACTCCAGAACAATTGCTGTTGCCGAAACATTGCACGCAAGTAAAGGTATCTCCATTACACAGAGGACGACTGCTCGGACAATCTGAGTTTCCTAAACATTTAACGCAAGTATTGGTTGTCGTGCGACACAATGGTGCACTTGCTGGGCAGTTATTATCTGCAACACAGTCGACGCAAGTATTCGTGTTAGTGTTACAAACTTGCGTCCCAGAACAATCCGTGTTAATTGTGCAATTTCCTCCACCGTTATCATTATTGGAAGATGAACTATTTCTTACGCTGCGCCTCCAGAGGATAATAAATATCACAATAACAACAATTAAAACTATCAGTATTGCTATCACAAATAATGCGGTCTGAGGAGATCGGCGCTTTTCAGTCACGTAATCACGCTGAATAACATCCGGATCTCGACCATTAACAATTGACATTTTATATAGCTTAGATAAAACGCGATTCGTCCATTATGAGCGAATTCAGTCCAATATTGATTGCAATCGTGATTATTTTCGTAGTTTTAGTGATTGCAATTTTACTTATGGCGATTGTTTCTCAGCGTGGATCATTTAATGGAAATCCTGCAGATAGCGGTAATAATGACAATTGTGTTAATCCTCCAGAAACTCCGACGGGTTTAACTGTAAATAATCCTCAAGGAGATATTATTGTATTTGATTGGAATGACATGGCTGGAGCTACAGGTTATACTGCTTACTTGGGATCTACGCCAGGATTTGCTCCAAATGACGCTTTGCAAACCAGAGCTGTAACTTCATCTTCTACAAGTTTTGCTAATTTGACGTTGGGCGCAACATATTATCTTAAAGTCTTAGCAAAGAACAACTGCGGAAATTCAGCACTAAGTAATGAGATTAGTTATGTACTTCCTTACACTTTCCCTCCGAGGTTCAGAATTCAATTGAGTGCAGCACCGTCGATGATCTTGTGTGATCGTCACACAACAGTGTTTAGTCCCACTGATGAAACATCGGCTTCTGCATTCTGTCAAACTGCAGATTCTTATTCATTTTATCAAGAATCAGATCAGACTATTCGCCAGTCAGCGAGACCAGCTTATTGTTTAACAAGAACTAACGGTCCTAATAGAATTAGATTTAATCCTTGCGTTGTTAACGCGAGTCAACGCTGGACTTATGACAATAACACAAAGAATGTCTGCGACGCGACCAACCTCACCGATTGTCTAATTACAACAAGTTCTGGCGCGACACAAAGAACTACAGCTCATGGAACACCAACAACCGACACAGTTTCCGATTGGAATATTCAACCAATCTAAAAACTCAACGCGAATCGAATGGATACATCACAATTTGCATCTGTAAATTATTTCTATCAGGCTCCAAGATCATTTTCTATCTTCATTATTACCACAATCATGATTGTCATAGCATTAGTTATCATTGCAATTGCAATCCTTTATTTTGCAAGTATTAAGAAGAAATGTTCTTCAGCTCCTCCGACGCCTACAAATGTAAAAGTTGGATACATTGATGGCAACACCTTTAGAGTGCAATGGAACAGAATTGCCGATGTTACAAGTTACAAGGTTTACGTTAGTAGAGAGTCTGGATTTAATCGCGTAGACTCGTTGTATTCAGCTGAAACTACCGTTGCTTATGCTGACATTATTGGGCTTGACAGAGAGGTTAGGTATTATTTCTTTGTCACGGCCTTGAATAGTTGCGGCGAATCTGATAACACGATTGAATATAATTATTATTTCTCTCAATCGTAACCTATAACTAAAGGTTAAAATTTAAAAACTTAATTTTTAATTTAAAAACAAAAGCCGTTAGCTTTTATCTTATCCACATTACCCCCAATTCACAAATTCAAATGTTGAATGCCCAGGCCCCTCGCTATTCTTTCCTCGACGAGTCCAACGACGACAGCACTGTGATTTTCACCGCTGCTTCGGACATCAATGTGATTCCCGGAAACACAGCTTCCTTCATCCTCCACGTTAACACGAAGCTGGAAGCCGCTACGACCATCTACACCGGAACCGTTGTCACTCTCGAGTTTGAGAGCCGCGGCGAGATCAGACCTGACGAGAAGCCCATCAACGACGTTACCATCCACGGAACGAAGTTTGCCTATGACAAGGAGCTGCGCGAAGTCCACGAGGCTGGAAAGCAGGCTCTCATCTCGTCGGAGAATGCCGCAGGGCGCATCGTCATTGTTGGTGGCGAGAGCTTCTCCAAGCCCAATGTCTTTGTGGTCTCTGGCTACATCGTCACGGATCTTAAGGAGCTTGGACGCAGAATCCCCAAGGGAGAAACCGGTGGCTTCTCCTATGACGGCATCGTTCGCGGGTGCAACGCCATTCTCGGCAGCAACAAGCTGAGAGCCGTTACGTTGCCCAGCGGTGAGCCGGCCATCAGAATTCCTGGACGCTATCTTTTGCAGGATCTGACCGTGATCGAACGCCAGGTTCGTCGGGACGTGAAGACCGCTACGCCGCGCATCATGAAGCCTGTGTGCTTTCCGACGCTCGGATCATTGCTCACGCTCAGCGAAGGCAAGGGAGCCCAGCGCATCGTCACTGTCGTCGACACGATGTTGGACATTGGCGGCTTGCGCTCTCTGGTCACTGTTCGTTCAGTTGACAAGACTGGCAACAGCAGAATCGAGCGGCTCGGATACGGCAATCTCTACATGGAGCAGCCTAAGGACGGTTCGCAGTTGCCTCCTTTCGCTTGGCGCAATCCGAGCATCGTCAACGTCGTTGAGCCCTCTGAGGTGCCCGACCTTTTCGAGAACCACCTGGATCGTGCCAGAGCTGTCATCGGTGGCCGCTTGAACAAGTGGTGCATCTACGGAGTGTTCCCCGATGCCGAAGGACGAACGCCGTTCACCGTGCTGGCTGACTTCAAGCCGACGACCTCGAAGAACAAGAAGAAGGAACACGACAGCCAGAAGAAGTTCGTCTCGTACGAGAAGGCCTTTGGAGACATGGACCGCAACATCACGAGCTTTGTGACTGGCGAAGTGACCTTGCTCGACGGCACGGTGCTGAAGGTCTACAACTCTGAGAACAACCAGAGCCTTGCGAGCATCAGAGATTTGGCCGAGGAGGACGTCTTCGAGATTCGTGAGGAGTTGCCGGAAGGTGCTCGTTTCTCGTCGTTGATCTTCAACGCAGTCGGAGGTGGCGTCAAGCTGATCTACGGCAACCCCATTGCTTCGATGGGACGTCTGTGGCCCGGAAAGAGAGACGACGCGTCCATCGCTTCGAGTGTCTTCTTCAGCACCAACAACGGCTACGAGGTTGGAGTGTCACCCTTCTTCGAGCGCACCGAGATGCCGGACGGCCGCAGATCCACAGTTGATGTTGTCAACGACACGCGCTTCTTCGCGCAGCTCGGCTTCTCTTTGGACAAGGCTCATCCCAACCAGATCGTGCCGTATTGGACGCGCATCAGCCCTGCATTTGAGGCCTTTTACATCTGGGTGACAACGCAGGGATCGGCCAAGAAGTTCAAGACTGCCGACGGCAAGGCTCTTCCTGCGGCTGTGTTGCGCAAGATGTTCGAGGACGAGGAGTCTCCTCATTTGGTTGAGTGCTTCAACTTCTTGTTGGACGGCCTGACCGAGAAGAATCCCACGCGCAACAGCGGCTACACCCGCAACCTTGTCCAGTCCATCTACGGAGTCGAGTTCGAGCGCGTCTACAACTCCGTCAACAACATCAAGCTCAACTAATCGAGTTGTTGTCAGGATTTAAAAAGTCCCCTAGTTAAAATGTATGTGGTGGAGACGGATAGCAATAAGAATGTCCTGCTTAGGACGATAGGATGGATTATTATCATTGTAATAATTGTGATTGCAATATATTTTGCGGTGCGTTACATTGTCTTACCGGCAGCTAGGGGTGAACTTTTTAACATTCCAGTGGCTTGCGACACTGCACCACCTTCTCCAACTAATCTCACGGTCAACGTTCAGGGTAATAGAGCATACGTGCAATGGAATAAGTCTAAGATCACCGATTCATACATGTTGTACGTTTCGCGCGTCCCAAATTCGACGTTATCAGGGGCAGAACGACAAATCAAAGTCCTCGACACCAGCATTGTAGTGCTAAACTTGTTACCCTTGACTTATTATTTCAAAGTTGCAAGTGTTAACCGGTGTGGCACGAGTTTCATTAGTGAAGAAGTAGCTGCAACTATTGCAGCTTATCCTGACGTCTTTAAATTGTGCAAGAATAATGATCCGACGTTGTGTTTGAATGTCTCGATTACGCAGAATGATCCTGTCTTCATCCAAAACTCTTGCACGGAAGATAATTGTTTCTTGGCATATAATAACAACCGAATTTCAAGAGTTGACACTCAGCGGTGCATTTATTCGACAAACGATACGCCGATTGAATCCGGAGTAATTGGGAAGACGTGTAGTGATACGACACCTTGGAACATTGACTTGACTAGCGGCAGAATTAGTAATGACGCCGGATATTGTTTAGGAGCCGATAACGTCAATAATCTGCAAGCTTACAACACACAATGTAGTTTGTTGAGTAATAATGATCCTCGCTATTCCTGGGTCGTTCAACCGGTAAACAACTAAAAAGTTTTTAAGGGGCCTCGACGATATCCCACTGCATTTCTGGAGTGCCGTCGTAAGGAATTCTCACGGTGTCTTGGCCAATTGATAATCCTTGAGCTTTGACGCAATTTAGCCCTTCCGGATTGAATGGATTACATAATGATCCATCACTTGGATTGTAGTTCCATTGTCGTGCATCTAAATAATTGTAGTACGTTGGATCAGCACAAGATCCGTATTGAACTCTGACATCGACTGCAGCCGGCCACGTCTTCATGCAATTGCTGGGATTCGAAACGCCTGTGATTCTAGCGGTGGCATTGTCGTAATTCCAAACACACGTGTTGTCTGGGCCAACATTAGTACACCTTGTTCCTGTGATAATTCGGTTGAAAGTTGCATTAATTCTCAAGGCAATGTTTGGATCGCTCCGATTGACGATTAAAAACTCGTCAGGATAACCTGTGGTTGCGGTAACCGTGGTAGATTTCACACTTTCATTGCCGCAACTGTTAGAAGTTGTTACGAAGAAGTAATATGTTCTGCCAAGGACAAGATTATCGACAATGTATTCAGTTTCACTTGTTCGATAAACATCAATTGCATTTCCGGTATTGAAGTCTGAAATGGTTCCAACGTAGAGCTGATATCTTGACGCATTCGGAGCTGGATTCCATGTTACTTTAACTTTTGTGATTTGAAATGATAGCGCGGAAACTCCATTCGGAGGAGCAACAGATGAACAGTCATTGACATTGTCGTTATTTTGATTATCTGAAGCAGAGTTGTAAAAGATTGCGAAAATTGCGATGAGCACAATGATAATTACAACCATGATAACAAAAACTGTAACAATCAGTCTGCTTCGCTTGTTCTCATCGTCCATTTTACAAATTAGATATTTTAATTAAAATGGCGACCCCGACATCATGTTCCACTGGTCCTGGTTCACAAGATCCAGGATGTCCCGGAGTTATGACTAATTATTGCAGAACAGACGTTCCTGCCGGAGATACTTACATTGAGAAATGGCAGGGTGGATCAGCTAATTCTGAATGTCGTAGATTTGTAGATTATAATGCCTGTCAACAAGCTCAATATGTTTCGACTGTCGATGGTTTAGCAAGAAGGTACCTAATTACTGACGCTAATCCAATTACTTATGCTCAACAAGGTAGTTTAGTCTACGATCCACGAATTGAGACTGTAATTCAAACGTGTCAAGATTATCCCGGAGGCTGTGACGACGTGCTAACACAAGTTTGTAGCGGTTATTCGAGGCAAGACTTAGGAGCTAATCCAAACCTTGCTAAATTATGTGGTTGTTTCATGTCAGATGCTCAATACGATTCTTACACTGGAGCCTTTGGAGTCTCCAAAATCTGTGATCCTGCGTGCGTGTTACAATCTGCAATCAAACCACGAGATCCTTCGAATCAATGCGTCACATCGAGCTGTGGTCAAACTATTTGCGTCATGGACAACATTACAATTGACATTCTTAACAAGAGTTCTACTGGAGACATTACGTTTGGCCAGGCTTGTTCTGCTTGTACTGGTGGCGCAGGATGCACTTGTAACATCTCAGACATTTCCATCACATCCGTTGAATCTCAAATTGGAGACATTAATTTCAACCAACAATGTGGAACAGTCAATTGTTACAAATCCGACGCAAACGGAGTCCCCCAGTTAGTAACATGCGAGCAGGGGTCAACTGGAGGCGGCAGTGGCAGCGGTACAGGCTTTTTATCATCAAATGTTATCTTCTTCATCATCGTGGGCATAGTTATTTTGATTGTGTTGTTAATTATTATCGTGCTGTTAGCGAGTCGGAACAAAACAGTGATTGCTCCCTACCGCGGAGAGAATTATGGAGCTGCGCCTCCGCCGTTGTATGGAGGTAGTTATGCCAGCTATCCAACCTCTCCCCTCTCTCGTGCTGCTGTAATCTAACTTTTTAAAAACTTCACTTGAGAAGTTGGTTCATGACGTCAACGCCACTGGGCTGCGGAGGAGGTACGGCTCCAGCCATCTGCGACTGCAACGCTTGATCAACGGTCTGCACGGGAGCCGGGGCCTGAAACTGAGGCTGCGCAGGAACCTGTTGGGGCTGAAACTGCTGCGCCGGGGCCTGCTGAGGCTGATGCGGGGGAACAAATGCCGGAGTCTGAACCTGCTGGGGCTGCTGAGGTTGTTGCGGCTGAAACTGCTGAGGAACCTGGAATTGCTGGGGCTGCTGTTGCTGAGCCGCCGCGGGGTTGAAGTTCAATGCGGCCGCAAACTTGCTCTGGTCAACGACGGGGGCAACCTCATCGTGATCTTCCTCCTCCGATCCACTGCCGCTGGGCTGTCCTGATCCGACCTGCTGTTGCTGCTGGAACGGAATCTGAGGGTTAAACTGAGCCTGTTGCTGCTGAGGAGCAAATTGCTGGGGGTTGAACGTCTGATTCGCGGGAGCAAACTGCTGGGGGTTGAACTGCGCCTGCTGAAACTGCTGCGGCTGTTGCTGTTGTCCCTGAGGCTGCTGCGGAGTGAACTGCACCGCCTGACCACCGAATCCTGCCTGAGGATTGATGTTAGTTCCCGGAGGCACAGAGAACTGCGGGTTGGGCTGCTGCATCATGTTGCCAAAGTTAACCTGACCGGCCGGCTGGAACTGCTGAGGCTGTCCCAAGTTCGAGATCTGCGACTGCATGCCGTTCATCACCTGATTAGCCATAGGACCGGGAATGTTCGTCTGCGCGGCCCAGTTTCCGGGAGTCTGAGACATGAAGTTCGCGACACCGTTCACTGCTTCACTCTGGTTGAAGGCCGGAGGAAGACCCTGCACGGTGCTAAGACCTTGAATCTGCTGTCCAGACGGCACTCCGTTAGGGGTTCCAGTCTCCTTCTTCTTTCCGCGGCCGCCGTCATACGTGTTTCTGGTGTGATGCTCCTGGCAAGACAAGCGTCCGTGAACCGTTCCAATCAACGTAGCAGGAGCGGCGCACCAGATATCGCCATCAGAAACGGCAGCCTTCTTAAACTTGTAGCCGCAGACCGCTTGAGACGCATTCGGAGAACTGGGCAACAAATAGACGTTAGGGCCACACTCAGCGAGCGATCTCACGTATTTCTTATTGCCAGGATTCCATTTCACCTGCTGAGGAACTATTCCAGAACTCTGGAACTGCTGCTGGGGCTGACTAAAGCCTGCAGAATTCATCAAGGCCTGAAGACCAGTATTCATCTGAAGTGGCTGAGCAGGAGCCCCATAGTTAGCAGCAGGGGCTCCTCCACCGACGACCGGCAACTGCAACTGAGGCAGCGAATGGACGACGTTTCTAGCGCCAGCATCATACCAACCGAGAACGGTCGGCAGCAGGATTTCTCCCTGGGGATTTCCGATAAGTGCGGATCTAGCGGCCTTCTCGAATTCTTCTCTGTGCTTCTGTCCGACAAAAGCGACAACTGATTCAATAACGGTGGTAAGAGGGATCTGGTTCATTTTTGATTGATGATTACTACTGCAACGATGCTGTGAGTTTTTATTTCCACATTTTCAGACTTTTTAATTTCAATTTTCAGAATATGAATGCCTCTAACATGTATTTTCACGGTTGGAAGGATTAAAATACCATTACAACAATATACATCTTCGAACAGTTAGTGTCTTGAATAATAACATATTGATCAAAATAATCTATTAAAATTGGCTTTTTAATCTGTGGTGGAGTTCTAACATCAATCATCCCCGCCGTTGCCATCTTCAAAACTATCACCATCTCCATCATCTTCACCTTGGGCGTCTAGGATTTCTGCATACTGACGTTCTGTGATTTGACTGGATTCGACAACAGAACGCGTAAGTGTCACAACATCGAAATTTGTTACGGCAGTTGTTCTATTAAGTGGAATAATCACTGTCGTTTGAAATGTTGTATTAGGTGGAATGTCTTCGGCGGTTCGAATGTTATTCAGCAGATCATCAATGATGGGAGGTCTCTGAACCTCGAACTTTTCGGTAGCAACAGAGGTCGACGCCATCATTTTAATGTAATTCATTAGATCATTTTGATTTTCAATTTCAGCAGAACTGAGGCCTGAAATCAATCTCTTTTTTTCGCCATCAACGATGGGACGCACCTTTTGTTGTCGGTGACGGGAACTGTAACTTCAGCAACACCAGACAATGGAATACTTGAAGTAAATGGAGTTTGAGCAAGTACTTTAGTTCTGCGAGCTGGCTGAGGTCCGGCAGGAATAGCCTTCAAGATATCTACAGGAACGGCAGTTACATTGTCTTCGGGCGCCGCAATGTTGTTACCCCGTGCTCGTTCGATCTCAGCCTTGACTTTGTCGAAGAAACTATCCAAATAATCAGCTTCTCGCCCGATACCTTCCAAACCTCGAGAGTCGTTGCCGTGAATGATATTCTGATAGTCATCTTTGTCCATCGACAATCTCAAGTTGTTTCCAAGTACCGGCACCGGACTCGACAAGAAAACCTCTCTACCAACGTGTTTGTTACCATTAAGATCTCCAATTTGATTAGTGGTAAGATTGAGGTACTTGTTAAGTTTGCCAGAAGGCCAAGGTTTTCCAAGGCGACTTGCAACCTTCTGGAGTTTAGTCAAAGCATTAGCTCCAGTGCCAGTCAATGTATCCAAGAAGTTTGTTATTCTGCCGCTCATTCCATCGGTAATTCTGAGGGCGTTAGGATTACTTTTGATCATTCCACTGTCATCTAAAGCATTCGGAGGGTTCTGGTAGCCAGGAATTTGTTGCTGCGGATACTGCTGTTGATTGGGCTGCGACGACACCGGGGGATTATTGAAGCCGCTCATGTTCTGCTGAGGGCCTTGGACCATCTCGACATTTCCAGGTCCTTCAACCACAAAGATGCTGATCAGATCCAAACACTTGTGGCGACCGTAAATTGTAGCAATAGCATTTGGCTGTTGAGTCGGTCTAAATGCCTTAACTCCAACGTATTGCTGCATAAATCCAGGATTGACAACAAGACTAGCTCCTGGCGCAGCAACAGATCCGTCAGCGTTATACATTGAGAATCCATTAATCAGTTCAGGACTCTGCATTGGAACAGCGCCATTCATGAGTAAGTGATTTCTCTTCACCGTAAACGGAATATTGTTAGGACCATTTGCAGTGATATTCTCCTCGAGAATTTGGGTGTATTGTTTAGGTTGTCTGTCGGAAAACTGAGCTTCCATCGCAATAAGTGTGGCAACACACCAATTAGGAGCGGCGAAGCAGAATTTAGCTGCAACAATCTGATTTAAACCAATCAACAGTTGGCCGTTGCTAGCAATAATTGCCGGAGAAGGAAAGATCTGCAGTCGTTTCGTAGCGTCAGTGACGTAGGTCTCAAGTTCCGACAAGGGCTGGTTTGGAATGTTCACTGCTCTGATGTAAAGTTGCTTTCCCGGAGCGGGAGGATAATTCTCTACGTTTTCAAACACTGGCATAAAGATATCAACAAAGCCACTGGCTTCTGCCTTGAAAAGTCCGAAGAATCTATAAGTGATGCCACTGCTCGACGTGAATTGTTGCACCCTCTTCTCAAATCCGGCTCCGAGCAAAGTTTCTTCGGCGTAGATGTTAATTTGCGGTTGGGGCTGCTGCATTTGATTATTTTAATTTATTTACAAAATAAAAGGTTAAAGTAATTTTCGATTATATCAATCAACATGGCTCAGATTCAGATGGTGTTAGGAATAATTCTACTAATTATTGCCATCCTAATTTTTGGGTTGGCTGTTTATTCTGGAATCAGTTACAACATGGTGACAAAAGACGCTAACAACAATAATTTAAACTTGTCGAAAGCTGAGAAACGAGCTCGGTTGATTCAATCATTCGTCTTGATTGTCGTCAGCGCATTTGGGGTCTTAGTTGCAATCATGTTCATGAATACGAATCAAGTTGTTAAAACAACTGTTGACATCCCAGTGCTCCAAGGCGCCAGATCCTTCGGTGGCCCCGTGCTAATTTAAGAGAGGATTAACCTAAAAAGCTTTTTAAGCGACGAGCTTGAAGGGTGACCGACCTTTTAGGAGCCTTACGTCTTTGATCTCTCTAAATTCCTTCGAACGAATCCAGCTTGCCAACCGCAGTAATGTAATATCATTAGCGTAGATTTCAAATTGTCCATCGTCAATAACGAACGCCGGCAGGGCAATCTGGTTCAAACAATTGAGTTCGCAGACATCTTCGCGGTCGTCAATAATTAGCGTATTAATGTAGTTCTGTTCGGGATATTTGTGGAACACGATGTCCAATGGTTTGTAACGACAAGCTGCCGCTTCTTTGCCAATTCTTAATTCGTTACAGTCTTCGCGACTCATCACAAACTTCAATCTAGACACTTGATCCTTAAAAAGTATCCCTACAATCATCTCGACGTAAGATTTAGTTCCAGCACTCCAAACTGACACCGACTCGAATTCTTCAAACAACACCTTAATTAAAATCTCAGCATAAGGTCGAATGTATCCTTCGTAAGTAGAACCATCTGGAAATCTCAACGTGTAAAGTCTTGATTTTTGTGCGGGAGTCAACTTCTTTTGATCCAATTGATAGTTAATTTCAAACGTCTGAACGAATGTCTCGTCCAAGTCAAGAATTACATGTTTACCATTCTTTGGTCCGATTTTAGGTTTTGACAATCGTGCGACGACATCATCCAACGACGGCATCGGTTTGTTACTAATCTCGTTGACATTCAATTCTTTCTTATTGAACTGATCGGCAGTCACGTAAGGACTGAATAAATTATGCGACGGCTCAAACATTGTTATTTTTATGTTTAGATTGAATTTTTAAGACCCTTTCATTTAATCGTTCTTGGAACCGAAGCGGCGTTTCACGTTGATATTCTTGGAAATTTGCTGTTCCGTAGTGTCTTCTTCCAAGACGATCGGCTTAGGAGATTCTGTGGTGAAATAACGAGCAGGTTTTCCGGTAGGGTATTTCTTATTCTTCAACACCTTCTTAAGATTAGCTTGGACGTCTGGAGCCTTTTGCTTGTCATACGTAGAATGCCAAGGCTTGTTGTTATTCACCACCAATTCATATTCGTCGTCCATTGTTTTACTTTTATTAATCAAGCTTTTTAATTGAAAGAGATGGAACCTGAAATTTTCATTAATGCGCAATAAGATCCGTTCTTGAATTCTAAGACGATCAAATTTCTGCTCGGATCAATGCGATCGATATCTGTAATGTTGATCGTATACATAGTTTCACGATATTGCCATTCGTCCGCGAAGTATCCAGAATTAATTCGATCTGAATCCCACTTCTTTAGCACCGTCAGTACTCGAAGGTAAGTGTTAGAATTCACAGTTTGCAATAAATACAAAGATCCGTCGCCGGTGCTGAAGTATTGAGGTCTCTTCTCGTTGAAGATCAACGGATTCAAGGGAGTTCTAAGCACTGTGCCCGTATTTTCCATGTCCAACAATTCGAAGTATTGGGTAATCTCTTCGGTGGACATGAATATCTTTTGTCCCGGAGATCTTACGGTGTAATCACTCGGATACTTGTAGAATTCAATGATGTAAGCAGGTCTGTTGTAGAATACGTCCATCCTAACGATCGTTCTAATCATGTGATCCGTCAAAACATTCGTCGGAGGGAAGAAACTAGCGTTAATCTCTCGTTGAATGTATTCGACGCGGCGAATTCCGTTATCATTATAGACTCTCAACTTCGATCCGGTGGCACCAACAATATCTTCCTTGATTCTCTGAACAAGTTTCAACTGACCGAGCAACCTATCAAACACAGCTCTACTGTCCAGGATCATCTTTGAAAGAGAACCATCAGTAGGATGCGTGAAGAATGTCGGATACAATCGAGAATATTCTTTGAGATCATCGGTGAAATTGCGGTACGCCGAGAACTGTCGTTGAACGCCGTTAATCTGATAAACAACTTCTGGTTGCACAACTGTCATGAAATTGAGGAAATTTCGAGGATCATCAGATCGCGAATACAAATAGAGGTTCCGAACCAACTGAATCATAATATTTGCAACGCGTTCGTAGTAATCAAATTGTCTGAAAATGATGAGCTTAGGATCAATCTCGAACAGTGCAAGATTATTAATTGACGAATTCGGAGGAATGTCGTAAGGAGTTATAGCTACATAAAATTGAACACCTCGATATTTGAACCAAACACCGTTAGCGAGATTTCTATTACTGTTTTCATTATCTCGGCTCTTAATAATTCTGCGTTCTGATTTCTGCTGATCGACGACCTTTTCTTCTTTGATGAGATTCTTAAGTCTCGCGCGTTCAATCGCGGAAGCAAAGTCAAATGCATCTCCTCCACCGCTATTAGTCTCTGCAACAGGTTCAATTTTCGGGGCTTCAGTTTCTTTTCTGAGCTCCGCCAACTTATCAACTACAACTTCTTCGAGTGTAATAATTTCTTGTTGCAAGCGTCTAAATGCAAGATCTTCAGACGAGATATTAAGGCTTCGAATGAAGTTCATCACAATTTCTGCATTTTGAGGTTTGAGGTAATTCTTAGTTTCATTAACTTTAAACACTGCCGGATCATCAAATGAAGCGATAGACAATGGTACTAACGGCTCGCACGCAATCGTAATGTTGTTGACGACGAAAGCTCTCAATTTTCCTGCGCCATCAATGAACTGCAACTTTGCGTCGAAGATCTCATTCAGCATTGGTTTCTTATTACTGCGCGTTTTCACAATTGTGCCAGTTTCATACCTATCGTTGTTAGTCTGAATTCTCTTGACTGTGGCGAAACTAACCTCAATCGTCGAATTCATCGAATCAAACAGTTCTTCGGCTACGGTAAGATAGTTCATCGTGGGAACAACACCTCCTTTCATCGTAAACAATGGCGTAATAAGTTCGTAATGGGCAGCATTAATACTCTTGTCAATGTTAACGTGTTTAAATATCATGACGATTGGAGTGTCCGGCTTGTAACTTCTGCTAATGTGAATAAATTTGTGCCGAGGAATCTCCACCGATTGTTGAATTGTCTCGCGGTTGAATCTAATCACTAACAAGTAAATTCCAAAATACGATTCCAAGATTGTGCGGTACAATTGAGAATCAATTTCTTGATTAAGGTCTAAGAAATTAGCTTTAGCAGTCTGCGGTTCGATGTCAAAGAGTTCTTGGCGGCAAACATTCCAATCCACGCTGTCAGCAATCCTTTGGCGCATCGCAGCTTCAATGTATTCAGTCTTAGAAACTGAACTCCGCACATCGTTGATAATTCTCAACAGGGAGTCATTTGATTTTCTGTAGCCAATTCTTCTAAATGTCACGTCTTCAATGTCTCCTTTAATGAACTTAGATCTTAAGACTGTCGTCAACTGGAAATTCAATGTTCCAGAGATTCCTTCCCTGAGAATTCTAGAACTCTTATTTTCGTAGTTTCCAGTTCTAACATTGCGATCTTGAGCGACAACAGTGAAAGGTTTCATGAGATCAATCAATGCCTGATACAAAACTTGCAAATTATCTGCTCCGGGCGTAGTGATCGAAAGAGTATCCCTACTTGCTTTATCCATAGAATTTGTAGGCAGCCAAGGATGACGAGTTCCCGAAAGCCCTCTCGGATCATCGATTGGCTTCAACTTAAACATGTAATGCTTCTGTTCAGTCATCAAGAAATAAGGAGGAGTGATAGTTTTGGGCTGATCTGCTTCTTTCAAGGGAACTCCAGATCCATCAACTAACAAAAACGGGTATCTAATAATTTGACGTTTCTTATCCGGCGGATCACTGGCAATTAAATTCAATGCTGCAATTAAGTGATTCTGCCAATTCGGATCAGTAACAGTTGCTACCAATCTCGGCTGTTTACCTTGTTCCGCACTCTTCTTTCCCGTGGCAATAGTCATGTAAAACGTCGGATCGATCAATTTCAAGGCCGCATTCTTATTGGCAACTCTGCTGTAATCTTCCATCGTCATCACTTTAGAAGTTTTGTCGAACAGCGATCCTCGAAAGTAACCCTCAACTCCAATTATGCCGTTGTAGTAATTCGCAATCGCCAAAGAGTTACTGTTTCCAAACATCGGACTACCGTAAATGTAAAATACCATGGAAACTAAATCTCTAACTACTGCAGCCTGCTGAGCATGTTCGACACCGGTGATCGTAATCAAGGTATAGTTAGATCCTTCTTTAAATGTGTTGATTCTACCGTTGACATAAAATAAGTCATTCAATTTACTCTCCTTCTCAGAGATGATAACTTTTGCCGTAATATTCCCAATTCTCACATTCAGCTTAAATTGCGATCTGACGTAAAGTGCTTTATCTTTCTCTTTGACCCAAATAAACGGATACAAGAATAATGGTTTACCCTGACCGAATTGATGTTTGCTGATCAAAATGTCGCGGAACAACGCGTTATCAATTGTCAAATTACTAACAACAAACGACGTGTGAGTTCTTACGACTTTACCCAAAGAAATTTTAACTCCAAAAAGTCTGGACTGTAAGAGGTTGATGACATCTTGCGGATTCATATTACTTTTATCCCGTTTGAGAATCGCGACCATGCCAACTCCAAACTTAAAAACGATATCAACGTAAGAATGAATGGTAACTTTGCCGTTCTCAGGCGGGATCAACAATTTAATAAAAAGCCGGTTGGGGCGATTAAGACTGTCCGCCATCTTCCACGTTGGAATAAATTCTTTGTGGTGCATGAAATTGTCAGTCGTGTGATAAATCTTATAACGACTCTCTTGGGGAATTTTACTCTTCTTACCTTTAACGTGTTCTAGCTTCACTTCTCCCGTATTGAATTTTGCAAATGGAATAATGTCGTCTACGATCAACGCATCAAATATTCCATGAGCTAGTTCTTCGTCTGGGATAGTTGCAAGAACTATTTCGATCTCACGTTCCTTCGTAAACAAATCATAACGGTTAAGATCATTGTTACTGTTCATGACAGTGAGGATTTGCGATCCGATTTCATCCAAAGCAATAACATTTTCAATTTTGGCTGCCATGTTCTCCTTCTGTGCAGAATACAAATTCTGAATCTCCTGAGCAATTTCTGCACCTTGTTGCCCTGGCGTTCTTATTGCGTATTGTGGTGCTTGTGTCGTCATTGAGATTGTTTTATTATTTGTTATAATTTTAGATTTCTAAAAATTCACATTTTCGATTTTATGCATGTGTTGTGAACAAAAGCTTATTAAAACTAAATATTTATTCTAACCATATAAAATCGAGGGGTCCGAGGGGGCGACTTTTCGAAATCCCGAACGGAAATGGACAGCGCCCGTTCGATGAAAAATGAGGATTTCGAAATTAGAGCGACGCGTTTCGGTGAAATTCTACTATTGATGCTGTTGAAAACGAGGATCTTCGAAATCTACAGCGCCAAAAATTGGACTCGGAGCTCGGCAATCAAATAAAAGCAATTCAAATCCGAACTGCACAAACATGTCTAATTCTCGCACTAAGAAGAATCAGCCCGATCGCCCTTTGGCGCTCACCCGTGGTCTGACCACTCTGCAGCTTCTTGAGCTTGCCCATGTCGCTACTGTCAACTGGCAGCGCTACGTTGATCGGGCCGCTGGAAAGATGGAGGAGGGCGACTACACCAACAGCAGCGTCATCTACGACGTCTTGGAGCGCAATCTTCAGGCCGTCGATACCGACAAGAGCGAGAGCGGCAAGATCAAGATCACCAACCCCAGCCGCACCGACGGACGTGCTCGTCCTATCAAGTATTTGGGCACGACTGGAACTGGATCGAACAAGATCGCCAAGGACTTCGGAGGTTCCTCGGGAGAGAACGCTCGTCGCGCCATCACCGACTTCGGTATGGCCATCGAGAAGAAGCGCGGTGTCATTCTCAACTACTTGCTGCGCCCCGGTGCCGTTCAGACGCCCAACGGACAGAACTTGATGAGCGTGTTCATTGCCAACCAGGCTGCCTACCCCATGGTGCGCGGTGTGAAGGCGAAGAAGGGTGATCCTGATCTGCCGCTGCAGGCCAATAAGGGAAACCGTTTGGACAAGGTGCTCACGACGAGCTACCATCGCGCTCGCGTCGCCAACAAGGAGGTCACTCCCACCTTCAACGAGTACATTCAGTTGTTGGATCAGGTTTTCAAGCAGCAGGAGCCCGAACCGCGAACGGGGTTGTTCAACGAGCCCAATCCCCCGGTGTCGAGCCGCTCGGCTGCCGTTTTGACGGCCCAGTCCGCTGGAACCGTGATCAACAACCAGCAGACGTTCTCCGGTTTCTTGCACTCGAACGTGGTGAAGTTTTTCCTGGCAACTGTGCGTCGCACCAACGCTGGAGGCCGCACGAGCCCCGCCGATGCTTTCCGCGCCGCGTTGATTCCTTTGTTGCAGCAGCAGGGATACAACAATGCCGCCTTGCCCATGCAGAAGGAGTCTTTCTTGAACTCGCTGTCGCCGGCTCAGAGCCACCAGATCATGACGCAGGCTGTGGCGCAGAGCGGAAACAACATCTGGGCCGCCATCGGAAATGCCCAGAACCTTCAGATCCTGTTGGGAGACTTGAACCTCGGTCGCCCGTCCGGAGCTGACGGCAAGCGTCTGCAGCGCTTTCCCTACGACGACAACAACGGCAGAGAAGTGGCCGCCCTCAACCTGACTCAGCAGACCGTTGGTCAGATCTGGGCCGCTTACCAGCAGCGAGGAGCCGCCGACCTGCGCACTGTGGGTTCGTCGAACCGCAAGGTTGCCCGTGAGGCCCGTGCCAAGCGCGTTGCTGACGCCGGCTTTGCCAACAAGGGACGCGGTGTGCTCGGAAAGAACGACCCCGATCTGGTGAAGTTGGACGCCAACACCCCCGCTTCGCTGGTTGGATTCGTGCGCAAGGCCATTCAGAACCAGTACTCGCCCGCCGCTCTGGCTGAGGGTGCCAAGAAGCTCGGCATGCAGATTCCCGAGAACCCCATCAACTCGTCCCTGCAGACTGAGATGCTTGTGGAGGGTCTGCTTCAGCGCTACCTGCCCGCTTTGGAGTCCAGAAACTTCGGAGCCTTGTCGGTCGCCACTGTTGCCCTGGGAATCAAGGGATTTGGAGCCGTCTCCAACCAGACTGAGGCCAACAACGCGTTCATTGCCGTGCGCAACAACTTGGACGCTCGTCGTGGTGTCTTGTCCGCCGCTTGCGGAGTTGACGGCAAGGGAAAGGCCACCGCTCCTCTTGGTCTGAGCACGTACTGGCTGAAGTACATCATGAAGGCCAACAACATCATGGTGAAGGAGGCCAGCAACATTGGAGAGATGTGCTCCGTGTTGTCTTCTCGCGGTCTGATGCAGCAGCCCCGTGCTACGCTTGCTGAGAGCTTGCAGCGCAGCGTTCAGGAGACTGCTCCCCGCGTTGTGCCCAAGGGAGAGGCCTCTTCGGGTGGACGCAGCTCTGGACGTCGCCAGGCCGTTCCTGTGGCTCCTCTGGATCTTCCGTTTCGCGCTTCCCAGCTTGCGGCCGCTCAGCAGTATGCCGGCCAGTTTCAGCCCCAGGCGAATTTCTTCACGCAGCAGCAGGCAACGCAGCTCGCTCAGGGCCCCGGTTCGGCGACTCGTCTCCAGACTCAGCAGCAGGTTCCCGGCTTGACGCAGCTCGTGCCCGGTGGAGCTCCTCTTCCTTCCCAGCAGCAGAACTTCAACCCCAGCAACTTGTTCCAGCCCCAGCAGACGCAGCAGCTCCAGCAGCCTTCGCAGAACTTCCAGGTGCCCCCGATCCAGACGTTCCCCGCTCCCGGCCAGCAGCAGTTCCAGCCCACTCAGGGAACTTTCCAGGCTCCCGGCAACATCAATTTCGGCCAGTGAAGTTTGACTCACGCGCAACGTCAATCAAACCTAAAAATTCATTTAACAATACATTTATTGTTAAAACGTATAAAGATGATTAATTCTAATAGTAATAATCAAGATTTTCCAGCTCCCAGAGTTGTGAACTTGCAAGGAGTTAGTTATTATGATCGAATCATGAAATTTCATCCGCCCTCGTGGAGTGATTTCTTTAAATCTGTCGAAGTTGAAGTGCGACACGCTTGCACCCAGATTCAAGACGGCAGTACAATCTTTCCAGCTATTCCTAACGTCATTAATGCTTTCTTTTTGTGTCCATTCCCAATGTTGAGGTGTGTCATTATTGGACAAGATCCCTATCCTGGAAGAGCATCAAACGGTCAACCTAGAGCTTCCGGCTACTGCTTCGGTTCAGAATGGTACAATGACATGCCGAAATCTTTAATTCCAATTTATGATGAACTCGAAAGAACTGTTGAAGATTGGAAACGCCCGAGCCATCCAGATCTTAGATATTGGGCTCGTCAAGGAGTCCTCATGTTAAACGTAGCATTGACTGTGAAAGAAGGAGCTCCTAATTCGCATTCTGGTCCCTGGAAGCCATTCACTGAGAAATTAATGGAATACATTAACGAGAATGCTAAGGATGTTGTATTCCTTCTTTGGGGACGGGTCGCTGAAAAGGCAGCAGATACAATCCATGTTCCGCGACACTATAAGCTTGTTACAGGTCATCCGTCTCCAATGAATCAAGGAAAAGAAGGCTTTACGTTTAAGGGTTGTGACCATTTTAACTTGGCGAACATAGAATTAGTTAGACGTGGGATCGAGCCCATCGATTGGCGTCTGCCGTAAAGGCTAAGAGCTATACTTCTAAAAAGTTAATTTTATAGCCGGTTCTTAGAATCTTAATAAAAGCAATAATTTAATATTCTTTGAAAATTAGATAAAAATGAGTGAAGACAGAGTGTATGTTAACTATCGTAATGGTCAGTGGAATCAGATTAACCACAAGACAGATACATTTAAGAATACAGCTAGACATATTAGTAATGTTGTAAGTGATGGTTTCACTAGCGTCTTCCAAGTTATTCCGAAGCAAACTGTCGCAATTTCGAAATTTAAATTCATGTTTGACGAGCAGACGCAAGATAATATCATTGATAACGACACGATAGGTCGAATCGTGTTCGCTCAACAAGCAGTAATGAAGCAGCTAGTAAAAGTAGATACTCCCGGAGCGTATAATGTGTACGTTATGACTCATCCTCAGGCTGTAACGCCAGACGGTTCCATTGAGGAGATCTATACTATTTTTCCTAACGTTACAGTTGACGTTCCCTTTCTTGTGGAGAAGTTTATCGGTGCAATGAAGGTCTTCTTGGATAAGACTGGATTGTTGAATCGCATCGACATTCCTCCAGTTAATGAAGTGGACGATATTGTAACGACCGAGAACTTTAGTACTGGTTTGTGGCCATTGCCTGGATCTTACATTTATGGCAAGTTGTTAACTATTAGTCATGTATTTGAAGAGATCCCGGTTGATCAAGTTGAGAATGGTAACGTCGTTGGAATGCGTCCCGAGGTTTATTTCTCGAATTTCACCATTCCCGACAATCTCGATTATGAGATTGCGAGTTCTTACTATTTCACTGACCTTACGGGTCAGGCGTTAGAACGTAAGAAGCGCACTCAGAAGGAGAAGACTAGAGATTTTACTGTTAAGATGATTGAAGAGCGTCAACGTGAAACAATTAGAACTCCGGTGCAACTGGCTACAATCTTCGTTGACATGCTAGCTCCAGAACGTTATGCCGATGAAGCTAATCGTAACAAGATCGGCCAAGTTATCTATAATTTGAGCAAAGGTCAAGAACAAGGCCTAGAGCTGTGGTTGAGTTCAATTAATTATAAGTTGGCCGCATTGAACGATCGATTGCCGAGCATTGAAGATTTGGCGGCTGCCAACAATGCAACGGTTGAACAAATCACTGTGCATCGCAACACTACCGCTGGGCCACATCCGACGCTGAAGATGAATCCCGATGATTTGGCTGAGACTTCAAGGCTCATTCGTGAAGCTGCCGAAGATATCTGGAACTACTTTCAGTTTACAGAGACTACAATTGGAACTCTGAAATACTGGGCCAAAGAAGATAATCCTGCAAATTACACCTCGTTTATCGAGAAGGATGTGATGACTCTCGCGTGGAAGTGTCTTAACAAGACTGCCGGTCACACTGATATTGCAAAATTGTGCTTGGCGAAGTATTCTGATCAAATCTGCTGCGCAAACATCAAAGATAATTTGTGGTTTGGTTACTGGTTGCATCGTTGGCACGAACTCGACAAGGCTCATCATTTGCGCATTAAGATCTCTGAAGAGCTGCCGTTGATCTTTGACAAGATTGTGGCGGAATGTCAACATGAGTACAGTATTGCAGCAACTGATGATGCTAAAGCTAAGTGGAGTTCGTTGATGGATTCTGCAGTCAAACTTGTCGGTAAGCTCAAGGATGTCAATTACAAGAACAACATTGTTACCGAGTGTTGCGAGTTGTTTTATGATCCTAATTTTCTGAACAAGCTCGATGAGAACAGAATGCTTGTCGGCTGCCCTAATGGAGTGATTGAACTTGAGACATCATCGTTCAGAGCTGGCAAACCTGAAGACTTTATTACGCTGACGACTGGAGCCAAATACAACGACAATTACAATTGGGACCATCCAAAGATCAAACAAGTCTTATATTATTTGAGTACGGTTTACACTGACCCTAAACTTAATCTTTACGTCAAGAAAGCTTTTGGCTCCATTCTTGAGGGTGGCAACATGAACAAGGATTTCTACAACATGGTCGGTGAGGGTGATAACTCTAAATCGATGGTCGCCAAGTTGTTGAAGTTTGCGTTTGGTAGGTACATTAGCAAGATTCCAGTGGCAATGATTATGGGCCGTCGTGGAAATGCTGATGGCGCCACTCCTCACACCGCAGATAAGAAGGGTGTTCGCGCACTGTTCGTCGAGGAACCTCCGAGAGGTGATTCTAACGTCTCAGTAGTTAAGGAGATGACTGGTGGTGACGATATTCTTTCTCGTGCGCTCTTCAAGATGCCGATCATCTTCTCTCCCCAGTGGAAAGTCTTCGTGTTTACTAACCACATTCTTGAGGCACCCGCTGAGGAGAAGGCGTATTGGAATCGTCAGAAGGTAGTCGAGCATGATTCTACTTACAGTTCTAATGCTCCTGTTAGTGTCGATGAACAGTTCGCTCGCCGCATCTTTCCTAAGGACACCAGATTTGACCAGAAGCTCAAAGACATGTCCGAGCCCTTCTTGTGGTGTTGTGTAAAGTGGCACCGACTTTTCCAGGAGGAAGGTTTGTTGCCTCCGGAGCGCGTCGTCCGAGCCACTGAAGCTGCGAAGCTCAGAAATGATGCTTACCTCCAATACATTCGTTCTCGCTTGGAATCTGGAGATCAAACTCAAACTATGTCAGTTGTTAATATGTACGCTGACTTTACCGGCTGGTTCAAGGGAATATTCCCTGGCAAGGCCGTTCCTCGTCGTGATTACTTCGAGGACGAGATGTCTAAAGTTAATCATCTCGGAAATAGACCTGTCGGCGAGCATTGGATCGGCGTCAAGTTCAAAGAACACACCGTACCGCTGAACCACATGATAGGTGCCGGTGTCCCCATCAACGGAGTGGCTGGATAATTCTTGTTATCAGATCATAGCCATCCATTTACCCAAAATCAACCCCAAATTTTACCCCTTTCAACCCATTCTTTTTCTTTCTTACACCCAGCGTGTAAGAAAATATATAGTAAACGATTTTGAATTTCCATTTAAAAGCGGGTGGAAAATGAATCCACCAAACGGATTAACTGGGAAAGCGTTATTCAATCAAATCTTGAATTTGTCCCAGCAACAATCTCAACCAACAAGAGATCGAATTGATCAGGCACAAGTTAGTGCTGTTGACAGAATCGCCAGAGAATGGGAGTCTAAGTTCGGCAAATGGCTCAACGAAGAAGTTACAAACTACAACACATCTTTGGATACCATTGCTCGATCGATGTACATGATTGGCAAAGAACACCCTTTTTATCCTGAGACCCTGAAAGATAGAATTGTTTGGCTCAACAACATGATTAGGAAGTTATGGCTTCCCAGAACTCAAGGTAACATGTACGGACGAATTTATGCGTTCAATCCTGCAGATACATCATTGCAAATTATTGGCATTAATGATGATCCTAACGTTCGAAAGATGACTTTAGGCCAAAATAACTTCGTCATCAACAGACTTGGAAGTTTCGCTGATAATGTTAGAAGAGCTAGAGCATACAATGATTTTCAACTGGTCAAGGCGTTAATTAGAGATCCAGTGTTCATCGGAATAATCAACACCGAAGGCAAATTACTTTACAAAGATCGAAGTGAATACGTCGAAGATTTGAATAAATACTCGTTCGTTAAAGATCTAACTGTGCCTTTTGAATTCGTTGATCAGCTTGGACAAATTAACCTCCAAGAGAAATCTGATCCTAAGTTTTACCGACGAGAAGGTCCATTGATTCCAACGGAAGAATACCTTGAATTGTGGATCAAGAATGTTCAAGATCTTGTGAGAACCTACAGACTTACTAAATGTGAACCCGCGACGGTTCGTCACTTTTACGAATATGCGCTGTTGACATTTCCGTACAGTTTCATTCCATTCCTTAGAAATAGGTTACTCGTTTGCTCTGATGTCATCGGCCAAGCTTACTTGGAGAATGTTCACGTAATGATCGAAGGAAAGTACACAGAATTGACGTTAAACGATAACATAGATGGATATTCAACTAAACCATTGCAAGAAGTCAGGTTCGACACGCGAGAACTCACAGTTGACCCTACGTTTTACAGTAATGATAAGTCTCGAAGATTTAGCGTGTTGTCGATCCAATATAGAGTTGATGCTCCGGAATCGTGGCTCCCAACATTGATTTACATCTTGAATTCTCCGAGTTACGCTTTTATTTCTAACCGTGGAGAATTCGTTAAGGCGCTAATATACAAACCTTACATGATTTTGAATAACATCAAGACTGAAGAAGAAATGGATTCGGTGCTAATGTCGATATCTGAACAAGTCAAGAATACTATTCTCTACAGTAACATGAAAGAAACTCACGCTAAAGAAAGAATGGAGTTCAATGAGTTTGTTGAAATGGAATTACAATCGATTATTAACAGCGGAGTCGGAGCAGCGCGAGAAATGAGAAATCAATCATTCACTCCAGAATTGAGTGCAATCTACAAGAATGTCAAAAGCATCACGCGCAGCGAGGTCCGCCAAATCAGAGATTATTTGATGGGACCAGATAGATTTACTTACATCTACGTCGAATCGGTGGAATCATTGAATCGCTACATCAGACTTTACGTCGCACTTTTTAACGAGCTCTTGGCATTCAGAAAATCTGGCTGCGTGAATGCTACTGACCCATTTGATGGTGTTGCAATCAGTGACATCCCCGACAATGAGCATATTAGGTTGAGGAATGGCGTTTGTTGGAGTATTGAATCTTTAATTGAATACGTCAGAGGTGCGGATGGTAAGATCACAACAACTAAAATTAAATATCCAACCAAGACTTTGTGGGATGTCGAATACGATGAGCCAATGATTATGCGACATCCTGTAGCAATTAGAGAGAAATTTAGACAGTACATGAAGGCTAAGAGGGAAGCGTCTAGAGTTGAAGATATCTCAGTTGACACCATTACAAGACTCAGAAATGCTGCCCAAATGGCGCACGCTAAGGGACCTTATTTTCGGGAACGTAGCAAAGAATTTCTTACTCCGGCGGAAGCTGATTATTTCTTCAGAGTGTTGCGGGGCGACACCGAGAACATTAGAATGGTTGCTGACAAAGACATGAGAAATACTCTGGATTATAAGATTAGAGATCAAATGAAGATGATCGGCTTGAATGAATTATTCAATTATTATGAGGCTTTGTCAGAAGAAGAGAAGCAAGCTATTCTATCCTTCGAGAAAGACTTTTTGAAGCAATTGAAATCCTGTATGAAGTTAGAATTCTGTGTCATGGGCATGGGAGCTACAATGTTGTCGTTAAGCAATGAAATTGCACGAGCTAAAGGTCTTCCAGAGAAAACATGGGAATTCGGCGAACAAGGTTAAAAAGCCTAAATGATTAGGAGTTTTTAGAGCATGTCTTTGATCTCAATCGGTCCTCCCATGTCGCTATGACTGTCGCATTGGTAATACAAAGAGATTTGTGAGTATACCCTGTTAGGAGTCCAAACTAGAATACCTTTCTCGATCCCAGTATTTCCTTGACACGGCGTAACGTCAGACGTAATTTCAATTGCTCCAGAATAAGACTGCACGGGATCACGCGTTAATCCACCTCCAACGGCATCAGTGGTAACATAAAAAGGATGTCCTTGACAATCAATGTGTAATTCGTAGGTTACATCCGCTGCAATCGTCAATTTAGGTCTCTCGTGAAATGTTGTACCGTCAACGCTGATTGCATAAACTTTACCAGTTGGAGGTTGGCCTGCTTTGATTGGAATTGTCCGATTCTGCACAATGACGTAGATTATTTCTGTTTTCTGATCGCCACGTTTGATACTCATCTCTATTTTTATTTGTTGTCATTAAAAATGTCGAGAATCAAATTTTTAGGCGTCGCCATCGTAATAATTATCTTGATTGTAATAGTTCTTTGCTACATGTCGAAGAAATCTGAAGCAGGTAAGGAAGTTATTCAACTTCCAACTGAAGATGAGAGTCCTGTTGATGCGGACTTTAAGATCAAGGATGCTAATGATCTCGGGCTAATCTTATCTTGGAAACTCCCAAATCACCTTAAGAATCCGACCATAGATCTTTACATGTCTTACGATGGTGAGAACTATGTCAAAGGATTCTCTAACGTCACCACTCCTTACGTCTTGCAGAAATCTGGGGAACCTGGATCGATGATCTTTTTGTGCATTAAGATTAATGACAAACATTTCTCCAACGTCGAAGAGGCTGATTTTAGCGTGAAGTGCTTAGACGCCCCGGTATTGCGATGTTACGACAACTTTGAATTTCCGGGCGAAGGATCATTTCACGTGAAGACTTGTTCGGCACCAAAGGCCGGCAAACGAATCTTTTTACAATGGTTTCCAGTAGAACACGTTAGTTATTACATGGTCTACGGGGCCAAAGGAAACGAGGTGACCAAAGACAAATTCACTAAACGGTGGAAAGTTCCGGCAACTGATTATTACTTTGAAAGCGAAGTCATGAGCGACGGAGAATGCTGGTCGGTATTTGTATGTGCCGCAGACAAGCACGGCATAGAAAGCATTCCGTCAAAGACGTACAGCACGTGTTAGTTCTTGGAGGCGAAGCGTCGTTTGCCGCTAAATGTTGGCAGTGGATCTTCGTCATTCTTGCTGCCAAACTTCTTCCCCGTCGCAGTCGGAGGTTTAGATGAATTATTAGGCGTAAAATTGTTGGGCGTGAAGTTGTCGTCTTTGTACATGTTGGGGGCTTTCTTTGGCTCAGCGGGAGTTGTTGCTTGCTGCGGAGTGTAGACCACACGATTATCTTTACCTTTGACTTTCTGTTTGTAGGTGTAAGGAGAATTCTTGTATTGGGCGTATTCCTCGTTGATCTTTTGGGTAGCAACATGGGCTTTAGGCGAATCATTCTTGTCTGGGTGAACTTGCAATAATAATTTGCGGTAGGATTTAGCTACCTTATCATCTTCAGCATCCGAATGCATTGATAACATCGTAAAAAGATCAGTCGATCTCAAAATTAACTCGACCACTTCCATCGGTTTGATCCTCTCTGTTGCTTTTTGATAGAAACCAATATTTAGTTTAAATCTCGACGAAATTAAAAATGATGGCAATGCCAACCGTGAGAAGTAGCGTAACAAATCTTGGCCTTTGGAACTTAGTTGTTCTACCAATGTTTGGATTACTCAGCGGACTGTTGATCAGAATCATCCTATCGTCGTATCCAAGAATGATTATGTTAATAATTCACATTGTGACGATGTCATTCATGATCATTGTAATTAACGACACTATGACTCCAAATGGCGCAACTCGAGAAATGAAACACGAAGAGAAATTAGTCTACATTGCCATTGGTTACTTGTTTTTACTTGGCTTCATGTTCGGCATCGTGTCATAAAATATAGGGTGTTAAAAAGATGAAATTCCCAATTCAATCGGTGGCGGTCGGATCGGTTGTTGGTATGGCAATTGGATTGTTAGTTGATCGTGGCCTACTTTACCTGCAACGAAAATATAACATCAAACCAGGATTCATGGTGGTGATTCAACTTGTGATCTTAATTTTCATATTCTACTTACTCGAGAAGCATTTGTTTAGAAATAATGCTCAATGGCGGGATGGAATTATTGGAATCTTTCTGATTGGTTTCATTTTTAACGTCCAATTGAATTTCTACAATAACATCGAATTAATTACAGAAGAACGATTATCTAAAACTTTGTAACAATAAATTAAAAACGATGGCATCGACTACAAAGACTACCTTGTGGCTAAACGGCGATGCATGCTATGCTCACAGCTTTTCAATGGTGACACTTCTCATGGATGAATATAAAGTGTCCGAAGACGAAGCTCAAGAAGCGTTACCGTTTAAAGAACATCGTAAAGACGTGAGAGTTCCAGATGAAGGTTATGATTTGAAGTGCAGAGCTGTTGACGTCGTCAAAATTACCTCCAAAGACCCAGACTGCTACGTTAGATTTAATGCTTTTTACACCATAAGAATTGGGTGTCAACCATATGTTTTACCCGTGTGCGCACTACGTTATGATAGAATTTTTGTCCATTCCAAAACTCCTATTGACATCGACTATGCTTATTTTAAGAATGAAATAAGACACGCGTTTTATGAAGTAAAATTCAGCATTCGAATTAAAGATAGAGTTGGTACAGATTTGATTCTTTCAGTGATGGGAGGTCAATGCGGAATCCGCGCAAGCGACGACGGCCGAGGCTCAGCAATTGAATCTGATTTGGATGACGATTACGTTCAACTGTTACTTTCCAAGAAGATAATGTCAGAAACATCTTAATAACTGATCTTTTTAAAAAGAGACGAAGGACTCGAGGATTTGGCGTCTCAACGGAAGATCTCGTCCGCTAGGATAGCTCTTAATTTTCACTGCCTCAGAGTCGATTTTACTTGATCCTAGCATTCTGAATTGGCGCGTCTTGTTCCAGATCTTGTCAACATAGCATGGCATTTCGTGCTTCTCCAGATATTCAATGACGCGATTACCAAGTTCCATCATTTCAGCCGAAGAATTCATAGTTATTTCATGAGCAACGACGTGGAACGAGAATTTCTTCGGCAATCCAGTTTCCGGATCAACGGGGTAATTGGTTTGGTAAACAGTCAATGGTCTACGTTGACGAAGGTAAAATTCTTCGAGTATTAATTCGATTACTACCACTGTATAAGACAAGACCGCCGAAGGATTCTCAGTGTTAGGAATATCCAAATCAAAATAAGGAGCTTGAAATTCTGTCACACCTCCAATGAGCTCGTAGAAATGGCGTTTACCTTCGGGAATGCTAAGAATGTAATCAACTGCCGCTTCTTTGTCATTGAAATAAGCAAACATCTTATACGCGGCTTGGTTTGGATCACGACTTTTGACATCTTTAGCAAGAATGACTCCGCCCAGACAAATTTCTGAGCCATAATATCCGTGCAAGCCGGTATCGCGTTTCTGGGCATTATAATTAAGATGCGTAAACCAGGGATGATCTTTGTGCATTCTAAATCTTGCCAACGCTCTAATGTCGCGATCGCTCATTCCTGCAGGAAGAGATTCATTATCTTTAGGAACTTCGAAAGCTTGTTGTGTCAAATACATGTTACTCGATACTTTATTTTATAAGAAATTAATTTCTTCAGCAATTAGATTTTCTTAAAACTCTACATTTTAAAATTAAAATTCAGATGGAGAACTCAGAATCTGGAAGCCCGTTGAAACTTACGGGGCGACACAAAAGAATGAATGAATACAAGCGCGTCAATTCTCCCGATGATAATTGTGATCATCCTACTTGCCGTTTCATCGACGATGCAAACGAGAAATGTTTGAGTCCAACTAAGACCACGCATTTGTATTGCACGCATCACATGGAAGTGGCAGCTCAATTGCACTTCGTCAAGAAATCTCAAAAGCGTCACCGTCATGAAAACGTTGAGATCTGCTCTTACGGCAAAGATGGAACTAAATGCGAAGCCGCGGCGAAGGACGATTTCACTTATTGTCCTTTTCATTTGAGAATCATCTGCAACAAGCATTCTCGTTCTGAGAAGTTAAGACGCAGCCGCAGCGGCGAACGAAATGAAGACTTTAACTTCGACCACAACTATGAAGATCTGTTGTTGAATGGCCCTTAGTTTTTAAAAAGTCCGGATGAAGTCTAAGACGTAATATTCATTCGTAGAAGTCAGTGGATCTAAGAAGACTTTCTCGGGAGTTGGATCTGTGCTTCGAACACTCTTAAATCCAAACTTTTCAAGAATGGGAACCATTGGCGGAAGTGGCCAGGGGACAACAATTGTTCTGCCGGCTGCAAGTTGAGAAACTCCATACATTAAGATCTTAGCAGCGATACCCTTCCGTTTCTCAATGACATCTTTGCATGATGTTCTGACGATCACGTTGACGAGTGATGATTTCATTCCGTAAAGTCCACAATGTTTAGGATCGTCGCGTTTTGTAAAGAACCACACGTGTCCAGAATATTCTTTGTCAATCAACAACATAATACATTTGACGTCGTAAGCTAATTTAGTTCGATTGACATCACCATTTAAGCCATCTAAGAAATAGAGATCGATCATTGCAGCATCCGTAAAGTAGTTAATTGTATCGAGCGGCAGCACAAATGACAACTTACAATCGTTGTTAGCTTTCATGAGACTCGGGAAATTAATTGCATGTTTAAGGATGATAGCTTCATGATCAACGCTGGATACATCTGTTGTTGCAAAGATTGGTTCTTCGTCTTCAGATTCACCAACTATCATTTGATTCGGCAAGCAATCATCAAGTAACGCTATCTCTTTGCGATGGATATCGACGAGGTAAGCTGCCTGCGCTTTGTCTACGAACGGATCGAAAATCACAATCTCCATTTTATAAATAGATTGAGTTTTTAAATTATTATTCGTCTTTGATGTCGTAGATTCTGACGGAAGCTTCTGCCTTAGCGGTAGTAGTCAAAGTATCAATGTTGACCAGCTTTATCTCTACGTGAGGACAACATTCGGGATCGTTGAACTTGGAGCTGCCGTCCTCGTTGTAAGCAATAAACTGATCGTCTCTGCCATCTTGCATCATGAGACCTTCACTAATGTCGTCCGCGTGAACATTCTCGAGGTTGATCGCCTGACAAGCTTTGAATCCTGCAAGGAATTCATCTTCGTCGTGCACCATGAACTCGTTGAAATCTCCAGAGCGTTCGCCGTCGTGGACAATAAACATTGCGTTAAATCCTGGTTCGTACTCGAACATGCAATCTTTGCCGAGATCTGCGCTCCACAGGAATCGCTCTTGAAATTCAATGTTAATATCTCGGTCGTGCGTAACTTCGTGGAATTCTTTGCCGTCAGCGTAGCGTTCTACCCTCGGGATAATTGTTGCATTGCCATACTTATTAACGAATGCGAACAAGAATCCCATCAAAGCTTCTCTAGATCCTGTGAAAGTAAACTCGAATCTCTGCGATGGAGGAATAAGACACTCGACATCACTTCCCTCGCCGCCAATGTAAGGACGAATGGCATCAGAATCAAGAATTAAACCGTTTGAAGTTCCTTCGACGTAATCAGAAGAGGACTCTCCGTTCTCGTGATCTTGCGGCGCCCTCATCACAAATTTGATCGTCAAAGGTTTGGAATTATCCAATTTACGCACGAAGATCTCGTCATTACCACTCAGTTCCATCTTAAATGTTAGGAGGATGAATTTTATTTATAAAGTGAGTTTTTAAATTATTATTGATTTGGGTGATGATTCACTTCTCTTAATATTGCCACACCAAGGGAAACTCGCGCATCAACTCTTCTTTGGTCACGCCGACAGATTTTCCATCGACTACTTTGTAATAACCAGTTTCACTTCTGACCATCGGCAGATCATTGGACTTATGAATTGGAAGTGTGCCACCACCTTCCACCCATTTTCGTCTCATAAACTCTCCACAATCCATCTTTTATTAATCGTGTTTTAATTGATATTTTGAGTTTTAAATTATTATTGATTTGGAGAATTGTTGGATAGTTTGGCAATTCTCAAGGCCCTGAGCTCTTCCATCGTTTTAACTACGGGAGCATCTGATACGGCTTGAAATTTGGAGGTGTCTCCGACTGAAACTTTCGTGCAATCCCCTCTTGTGAGATTCTTAAATGTTCCATAGGCAATAGTCCAATCTTTTGGAGTCTTTGGAATTCCAGTCTTGCGCGACACGCCTTTGCAATTTGTCATAACGATGTGTCGATCCCAGGGTCCGGTCTGACAACATAATCCGGTGAAAGTTGAGAGAATCGTCCAAGTAATCGTCTTATTGACTTCTTTACGATACTTACACTGCACCGCAACAAATCCAGTTGTAGGACCATATCTTGCGACGATGTCGATGCCGTTATCAACGCGCGATCCCAATTTTAGATATGCTCTAGTATCGTCAGGAATGTCATTCCACAACCATACTTGATAGTATCCAAGAACTTTTGAAAGATAAAAATGACAAAACTTCTCCCAGCCGTAACCCTTCAAGCGTTTATTATCTCTACGCTTCACATCATAAATAGTTGAAGCTTTGCGATCGGAGTATCCTTCAAATCTAGTGAGGAGTCTATCGAAGATGCAGGGAGTTTCTTTGCCATCCGACAGAATTTCTCTAATTTGACGCTCGACATCAAATTCTTCCTTTGGAGCCTCCATCCCGATAATTTTATTTAATTTATAAGATTGATTTATAATTGTTTTTACAGCAACAACCCTCTTAGAAATAAAAATTAATAAATCCCTAAAAGTAAATTAATAAAATGGAACAACAATTTGTTCCAAGGACAATTATCTTCCCGGATCATCCGGAGTTCACACCGAATTTGACGCCGTATGATATTTTCTCGCAAGGTGCATTCGGTGGTAGCTATTGGCGAACAATAGATTCTCCAAGTGCAAAGGGCCGTTGTAGTTTATTCTGGTCTGAGATCCCCGCATTGTTGGAGATGGTCCAACAATATCCTCAATCTAGGGTGCTCTTAGATTCTCAATTCGGTGATAAAAATCGTAACAAGTACAAAGTTGATTCAGGGACAAGTTTAGAAGATTGGGAAGCGAGTGGCTGGATTGTTGCACAGGATCCTTACGGCTGGGTCCAATGGTACTGTCGATTCTATTACGGTCGCAGAAGCCCCGACGATGCCAGACAAATTAAACGCTGGCAACAATTTGCTGGACCGAAGGGAAGATTCCGACGCAACCTCATCAATAAAATCAAGAAACAAGGTGCTGCGTGGGATGATAATTCTATTTCTCCGGTTATTCGTCAAGGTTTGCACCATTGGGCTTATTGTCTAACCCAATACGACTTCTTGAATTAAATTTAAAAACGTTATAGATTAAAAGATGTTCTCAAGTCAGTCGATGCCGATGGAGATTTCTCCGCAAGCAATGATGAATCTCTCAATTTCTCAACCAATGAAAGTTGGACACAGTAATGTTGATGCAAATCTTGAGCCTTACAAGGTTGACGTTAAGAAGCCTTTCTTTGGAGGTGATCTTCGTGCAATTACGATTGATAACACTGCTTACCGCAGAATTCTTTACACGACTAGAGCCATGCAATTAGCAGTAAGCAGTCTCGAGAACAATGACTTTAGCCAATTTGAAACTCACGATGAGACCGATCACGTGATCAATATTTACCGAGGCAGCGGATCAATCATTATTGGAGCTGAATCTTACATGTACAAAGAAGGAGATAGTTTTGTGATCCCCGCCGGAACAATGCACGGCTTGGTGTCAGAATTTGCTACAAAGTTCATGTCAACTTATTCCCCTCCTTTGTATCCTAAGGATCACATCTCTGTCACCAAAGACGACGATGTCCTAGCACATTTATAAAAAGACTTTTTAATCTTTGATGTTCTTGGTCCAGATATGATCATAGATAACTTTCTGGCCACTAGTGTTAATGTGAGTGTGCCGTTCAGATGCGTGGTTTCCATTAGGATCGATTATATTGTAATTGTTGTTCGAGGTAACTTCCGGCGGAGTCTCATCTTGATTCATGTCTCCCACGAAAATCGTCGGGGTATAATCCAAAGTCTTAATGTGATCGACGAAGACATTCATCTTATTGAATTCAACGTGAGTATTTTCAAACCTAAAAATTGTTCCATCTTGAATAGTCTTAAACAACACGCTCAGGATACGCTTGTTAGGCTTATCCTCTGAATAATAAATGACTGTAGATTTCGACAGATCAGCCTCGACTTTGGAGGAATCATAGACGATTACTTGTTGATCATTGTTACCCTTTGATGATCTGTCCTTTTCGACTTCAGCAAGATAGCCGTTAAGATTCTCTGGAGAAATGATCTTATAGTTTCCAGTTAAATCTTTGCCGTTCAAAGTCTCGTTGAGTTCTTGGAGATGATTACCGTCAAATTCTTGAATTCCAAAAATATCAATGTTGTGGTACTTGATGATCTTGAGAATTTGAATCTCAGTTTCAGCCTTCCTCTCGAAAGGAATAGCGTCGGCGAGATGAGGAAAGTACTTTCCTATGTGACCTCCTTTCGGATCGACCTCGCCAGTTTCCTTATTCTTGGATGAGACATTCATGCGCAGCCACTTCTCAAACAAGACATTCCAGCTGGCAATATTTAGGTTAGTTTTGCCGACGCTGATAGTTTGGATGATAGGAGCGTGATCGGAATTGAGAAAGACGTTTGACGGCAACAAATTCATGATGTGTTTTAATTAAAACTGGAACGAAAGATTTTAATTAATTTACTACGTAAAAGATGGAAAAAGAATTAACTCTGTGGGCGTAGAAACAGTTATGTTTAAAAAGTCTTCCTGGCCTGTTGTTTGAGCTTTGCAGTTAATCTTACAAAATGTCTAATTTTGAGCTTCAAATCCTCGAGTTCATCAGCTGTTTCTATCTGTTCGAATAATTTACGGTGAAGTTTGTTGGGAATCCAAGATCTGTCTAAATCTGTTCCAATAAGGTATTCTGCGATCATTTCAATAATTTCTAACGGCAACACTTCATCAAAATATTCTGGGAGCATATCGATTGCAGCTTTGAGTTTGTAGATGCCTTGGCGAATCATTCGTTGGAAGCAAGCATTAAACGGTCGGATGTAATCCATGACATTATCGTTGGTGCTTGTTAAGATTTTAGAATTCGGAGTAATCGCGAATTCCTCGAGACTGCAGGTAAACATTGTTTTGTATTGATACAATCCTTCGATTACGCAATTCTTCATCACGATTAGCCGGTTGTCATTTGTTGCATGTTCGTCTTCGCTGAGAAACTCGATGTTCTTAATTGCTGGCATTTCAGTGAACGGCAAAATCAGATCAGTGTTAGCGGTAGCCGCAATTGCGTTATGGACCATCACAGCCAAATGATTTATTCCTGGATTGTCGTTAATGAATTTCGTGAGGATTAAAATTGCTGTTTGCCAAGTTATCTCTATTTCGAGTAATATGTTGATAACGTGATCTTCTCCAATCACCAGGGTATAATTTGATCCTGCAGGAAAGTGTAATCTGTCAATATCCTGACCCAGATGAAGATATCTAATGAGAGCTCCAGCCTCTAGAACTCTATGATGGTGGTCCATCGATGCTATTTATAATGATACGAATTGATCTTTTTAAAAATCACTTTCAGAACCGGAGCTGTTAGACGACGAACTGCTGTTAGTTTCTGATTGCTCGAAACAACCTTGATCGACGGGGCTTTGATTGTTCAAAATGAGTGTTCCTCCGGCGCCAGCATCCGACATGATATTTCCGTAGTAATCATTGGTGCTTCGAATAATCTGATCTTCAGCAATCCAGAATTGGGGGCCGCTGAAATTAGCAAATGAATTGCTGTCGAATCTCACGGTGACATTTCCTAGAGTCTCAGAATCTCCGTTAATTAATCCTAGACTCGTATTATTGTAACCTCCGAGAATGATTCCTCCACCGTAATAACTTCCATTGCCTTCAATGGATGGAGAATGCATTGCACCAATGTTACGAATGCAATTACTGACAGCCGTAAAATTCAGCACTCCAAAGGGAATTTCTGTGCCCAGAATATCTTGGGAATAAATCACAATCGCAGAATCCATGTCAGTCAATTCATTGTTGTCGATGATTACATTCACAATCGGTCCCCCAATCAGCGGAAGATCACTGGCGTCAACTATCCCGCTGGAAATTGAGATACCAACGGTGCCACCACGAATCACATTGTCGATAATCTTGATTCTTTCCCGGATGTTGCCGCCGGCTCTCGATGAAATGCATGTCGTAAGGTGAGAATCGTCAATAATAATGTTTGACCTCATTTCTAATTCGTAATATCCAATCGCTGTAACACGAGAATTATCTCGCACTGCAGAATAAGAATCATCAATTGTAGGATTGCTGAACGGACTACTCAATCCAAACCCGATAAAATTACACTTTGCAACTACAAAACGAGCGTTATTATCAACCAATGCGGCACTAACGTTAATTTCCACGCAATTGTCGCCGACATTATCAAAACTACAATTGTAAACTTCGTTCAATCCAAGTTTAACGGATCCTGCATTCTCTGTCAGGTAGACAATTCCTGAGGCATCTAATTCTCGAAATTCGGAATTGTGAATTTTCCCGGAAACCTGAGATCCTCCCATTGCCGCAATAATTACAGACCCTCCGAAGATGGAATCTTCAATCTCGTAAGTTCGTCGAGCTCCAGTTGCCATCATCACGGCAACGATTGTGTTGTCAAATGTACAATTCTTAATTTTCAAATGTCCGTTGCGCTGATTTACGGGTGACGGAGCGAGCAGATTGGTAATGCCACCAACGAAATTAACCGCCGCAAATGGGTAAGAAATGATCGAATTGTCTAGGTTGAATTCCGATTGCGACATATTGATGTTGTTAAAATCGACATTTTCAAGCTTCAAATTCTTGCTGTTGAGACAATTGAATGCCGAACGGTAGGAATATTCGATAATTAGGTGCTTAAATTTGTTGTCGCCGTTGCAGGTGAAAATATCTCCGTTGTGAATGCCATCATTAACATCGATTGCTAAACGAGGTTTGTTGTTTCTTGTGCCCTTAACTTGTTGATCGTCGCGCAAAGTCAACGAGCCAATGATAATACTGTTAGTCGGAAGAATCTTCAAAACTTTCCAGTGAGGATTGGCTTCAGCCTGAGCGAACGAGTTGTAGGGACGATCAAAACTACCATCGCCAGTCCCTGCAATGTCTGAGTTGAGGTAAATCTTTCTACTTCTCGACATGACTTGTTTTACTAATTGGATTACAACTTAAATTAATAAATTTAATTTTGGAAAATTAAACAAAACATTTAACTTGAAATTATCCCAACAATGCAGCAAATGTCTGAGGCTGACGACGAGTTTAAAGATGAAATGCTCTTCTACAATCATTTCATGAAGCATCCCGAAACAAAGATCACATTGCATCGCGGACAATTTACCTTTGATCAAGTAAGCAAACATGAATCTAATCCTAACGTCTTTGTTGTCTACTTGAGATTGAGAAGAGGACTCAAAAGCGTCTCAAAACCATCAAATGTGTTAGTTGTAATTGAGTGCAATTACGATGCTGCTGGAAATCCAGAATTCGATACAGAGTTTAACCCTAAGACGAAATCAAGATACACTGAAGATCGACATTCTGCGCAGATTATTTCAGCACGGCAAGCTAAACGAGATCCTAAGATGCGTCCGCTGGCATTTACTATTGAGAAAGTTCCAGCAACTAACGGCGTCTTTTATTCTTACCATGACACCCAACTATTTTTCGACATGAACACATCGATGAGAGAACAAGGTCCTGTGGCAACAATGTCTACGAACAACAAGCGTGAAAGATCTGACGTTATTGAGTTGCCTCGGACAGACGAAGACCGAGATGATAAGCTCAAGAGGAATAAGTTTCTCGAAATCGAAGAAGTTTATGAATATCTCAATAATCCTGTAGATAAGGAAGAACGTGAGCGTCAACACCAAGAACTTAATGATGGATTTATCCAGCGCAAAATGAATAACGATCACGACTTTGGTGAATTCATTGCGAATCGTGCAGTGGAACTCTACATTGCTAAACACAATGAAACTATGGTGCAAAATGCGATTACTAAGTATGCTAATGATAACGAACAGGTGATCCAGAGTAGATTTGATGTCGCATTTGAGAAAGCCGAACGCGACGCCAAAATTGATCATGAGGCCGCCTTGAGAACACAAATCGACGCACGAATTAGAGATCTTGATGAAAGATTGGAGAGTTTTAACCGAGAGAAACAGCAATGGGAAGCTCAGAAAGCCGAAGCCTTGAACAAAGCAATGCATGATCAGTTAGTTGGAATTTCAATAATCTTGGCAGATCCTAACTCTGCAGGACATCCAAAGTTGAAAGACGTCGTAATTAGTAGACTCACTAACATCATGTTGAATCGTCGCGACCCTGAAGCAATTAGGTTGGCGTCAGAAAGATTCACCAGAATTGACGTTGAAGAGAAACGGTGCAAAATTACCAGCGTAAGCGCGATTCCTCCAAGAGAAGGCGCTAGAGCAGTTGACATTTCCGCACTAGACAACGGTGTTAATTCTGCGCTGAGTAGTTTTAAGCTGGGTAGAGCTAGTTCTAATGTTGCTCCTGCTAAGAAGTGAATTTTTTAAAAACTCAAATTAAGAAATTAAACATAAATTAAGATGGACGATTATTTTAGGGGTGGATTTGATTATCCTCCAGACATGTCAGAGAAATATAAAATCTTAACCAGAGAAGTTGCTGAGAAATTCTTCGGCGGCGACAGATTCTTTAAGTGGTTGTTTGATAAAGGACATACCGACGTAAAATGGACTTTAGACTTAATAGAATACAGACACGTTACTACGTTGCAACCTAAGGAGACTCCGGATGAACCTTGGGTGTTGTTGAATTACTTGAACGACAATTTCTGCAAATTAATGAATGGCCAGGAGTTGCGCTGCAAAGACAACATTGAAGGCTCCATGATGTTTGAATACTACAAATACCTAAGATCTATTGATCCTACATTTCCAACGTTGAAGGTTAGCGCCGGGAGAGCATTTTCTAATTATTTGGTACTCATCATCGTTCCCGAAGTGGAAGTGAAAATCATTGACATGATCAAAGATAAATCCAAGACTTTGAAGGATAAGGAGTTCGAAATTGAGCAATTTATTAGAGCTAACCTTCATAATTATACTCCGACGAGACCTGTCTTAATGGCAATGTATGAAGCTAAGTTTACTGCCGACATGATTTTTACCACTGCTAGTCTTGGACAATTACGATTGTGTTCTCCGGACATCAAAACTATGCCTCCAAGGAGAGAACAGCATCATGCGTATCAAATGTCCGATGTCGAAGTCTGTAATGAAAAGTTTCGCCAAAAGATCGAGGTAATGTACGAGTATGAATCTAAGTATGTTCCGTTCTGGGGCAGACCATATCCTGAGAAGAAGGAGAAAGAACGCAGACCTTGCCACGATCCTCCAGTTTACAGACCTACAGCGGATCACATTAAGCTAATGAAGTTCAGACCTACGTTCGACCAATGCAGAGATAAGGAATGTAACAAGAAAGAACTCCAAGCAGTAATTCACACCATAAAATGCGATCTGGAGACTTTAGGGTTTGATGTTTGAACTTCCATTGTACAACGTTCCTGAAGATGTCAAAGACTTTGAACGTTACGGAGTTATGCATCATTTGAGTCATGGATGTCTGGACGTCGTAGCCAAAGCTGCTAACATTCCAATTGACTTTATGTTAATTGCTTACCTCTTCGAGAATGTTCCAATCAACTCATGGATTTTGTGGATTCGACGCCACATGACATTTAACAAAGAGGAAACGATGTGGATGCTCGAACAAATGCACGCTAAAATCGGCTGGGACAGATTTACTGGTTCGGGGAACTTTGCTGTATACATGAAGGATCTGAAAGGATTAATTACTAACGACGAGATGATCGATTTAATCATAAAATATGAAATAGCCTCGATGATGTTCAGCCTTAAAGATTTAGTGGATAAAGTTCCGAAACGTTATTTGATGTTTGTGCTGAATGGATATAACCCGTCCAGTATGCGGTATTTGATGAGTTCTTACTACCTCGACAAATATCAAACGATGATCGACAAAGTGTTGGATTTCACGGAAGAAGATCTCTTGGTTGCGATTGACAAAGATCCAGAATGCTGCTCTTACATGCTTCAAGCTAGTCCTAATTTGGTTGTTAATCTGAACCACATAATCGAAATGAGGAGACAAGACAAGGGCGTTAAATCTATGTTGGCGTTGTTGAGCGCTTACAAAGAGAAGCTTACCGTCGCGCAAGCTTTGGATCTTTTTATGAACCGGAAAGGTTATGAAGACAAAAGTGAGAACAAATTCAATAATAGACCACCGATTGTTAAGAACGAAAAGAATCATCTATCTTTCCTCATCCAATAATAAAAAGCTCATGTTGCTGGTGTTGTTTATTACGTTAGCTATTTGCTGTTGCAATACTGATCCACCGTTGCCGATTTACATCATTAACGCAAATAAAACTGTTAATGTGACATTCATGGATGTTATGGAATTTTATTATCCGCCGGCAATTGATACTGATTTTACTTTCATGATGATGCACAAGTTTCCGTGGAATCTAACATTTCCGGTTCCGCAAGCCACAAAATCCATCTATTTGATTGTCTATCCAGATTTCGAAGACGATTACAATACTCGAATTTTTAGAACTCCAATTCAAACCCAATACATCAATGCAAGCGATTATTACTTTAATGGCACTGTCATTATAACTGTGCCGATTATTTGGTGGGGCTTGGGGTTTAAGCTTAAAATTGGTATCCAGCCCACTTACTATTAAAAAGCTTTTTAAATTGCTTCAATCGAGACGCTTCCGGTGATAGCTTCTTCTCCAAACCAGTCTTGACAGTCAGAGCCGTCGCCGGGGAGATCAGTGATGTTCACCAGGATCAATCGAGTGTTTCCAGTGCTGGTCCAATCTTGTCCTCGGCTGCCAAACAATTCAAACTGCTTGGATTCTCCGTCTCTCAGTCGATAGGGACCGTCTTGGACCCATTTTCCCTTACAGCATCCGTTCTTGGATGTGAACTGCGCCAAGATAACTTTCCATTCACCTTGATCTGCGGCAACGTTAATTGTTCCGTAGAGGCCATTGGGGACATTAAAAATCAATCCTCTTGTAGAAGGTAGTGAAATGGAAGTCGAAGGATCGAGTGTCGGGTAAAAAGTTTCTCCAGTGTAAGGCGATCCTGCGGCCGGTGAAATCGGTGTATTGTTCTCCATCTGATCCCAGAAGTTAGCCCACGACGTGAAAGTGGGATCGGCCGGGCGTATCAATTCGACGGCATTGGTAATGTCAGCGTAAGACTGATTCTGTTGGCTCCACAAATAATAAGGATACAGCATGCGATATTTCTTAGGAATTGCTTCGTTCGGTCGCATAAATGCCATGGCCACCATGAAACGAAAAGCAAACTTCTTGATGTTCCATTTGTAGAGGCGACGGAGTGCGGTATCCAAAGTCACCAATCCTCCCAGTTGGTTAGCAGTGAAATATGCGATGACGTTAATGTCGGCAGCCTGCAGGATTGGCGCGAGCAACTCCGTCGTCAGCAAATCTCCAAGCATCCGCTGCACTTGATTGTTGGCATCGACTTGTTCTCGGAGGTAACTCCACATCATGCCGAGACCATAAGTATTGAATCCGTAGCTAACCATGTCCGCATTGTACATGAGGCCAAAATCACCACGGGCCAATTGAATCATCACGGTGGCAAACATTGGTCCTCTAAACCAGGCGACCATTCCGCGATTCAAGGCAAAATCCATTTCCAAACCAGTGGCCAATCCTTCCAATCCAAGTGCCGTAATTGAAGTTACCAAGAGTTGGCTGACATGTCCAAATTCGTGACCCAAAACCGTGCTAAAGGCATCAGCATCACTTGGCACGTCGATTGCTCCGAGTCGCTGGATGAATTCAGGACAATGGCCGTCACTGAGCATCACTTTCTCGCTGATTCTTCCAAATTGCAACGACCATTCATTGACGAGCGCGTTAATAGTAGTAAAACTACCGTAAACTTCATTCAATGTTGTCGTGGGATTGTTGCCGACACCGCTAAAAGGATCTTCGTTGCCAACGTATGAATTGAAATCGCCAAAAGTTGTGTAGATGTCAAAGGCAGTCGAGCCACCATTCATCAAAGGCAACACGGCTCCAATGTAGCTATCTCCTCCAAGGCCGACATCAGCTCTGATCGGCAAAGCCATATTTCCAAACTCTTCATAGCCTGAAACGGATTCAGTCAAATAGCTGCCGATGAACAAGAATGGGGAGATTTGGGCCAACATTTCAGTCTCCCAAGGTTCAGCTTTGACCAATTGGCTATCGCCATCGCAGCTACGTTTGAGCAAGGAGAAGGTTCCAAAAAGGTAAACCGGCGCCTCACTGTATTCCCAATCAAAAAGGGCGCCATCACAGAGATAGGTAAGATCAGTGCCGTAAACGGGGTAATCTCCTTCGGGGATCGAAACAGTGATAGCCTGGCATTCTTCGTCGTAGTAAGCCATGGGCGTTTCTTGATTAGCGATAAATTTACAATAGTCCCGAGTGACAGGTAATCTCACAGGATAGTAGTGCTGATTCTTACGAGCCAACGGATTGGGTTCATAAGTATCGATTTGGTAGTAATTGTAAGTTGCCGTTGCGATCACGTCAACGAACTTGGGCACCTTGCAGAGCTTCTTGTTATCACAAGTCTCGTCGTAAATGAATCGCATCGACAGAAACCCAGGCGAGTTAATACCCTGATATTGGCCAGCTCCCCAAGTCCAAATGAACTGATCGGTAAAGCGCACCGGCACATCAGGAGCCTGTAACGGGAAGCCACGCTCAGCATAATAAGAAATAATGTGAGCCATGCTACGTTCGATATCTGAAGCTTGAATTGTCGGGATCAATTCAGCTTGACTAGCGCCATGATAGCGAATAGTGACATTCTTAAAGTTATCATTGTAAGATTTCTCCTTACCGCCGTTCAACACTAATTTGGTGTAGCTACCACCGCGATGAACTGAGGGATTATGGCTGAAGCCCCAATTGTTGCCTTTCTTGGTCTTGTGTTCATAGCCGTAGACTGGACCTTTCTTGCTAGCGGCCGTGCCTTTCAAGACCTTGTTGATGGGCAATTTGAGATCTCGGACATCTTCGAGTTCTTTGATGGTAGTGCCGTTACCAAATAGGTATTGATGATAAATAGCTTGGGCCATGTCGGCAAAGTTATCGTCGAAGATAGGCAGATACTCAAGATCTCCAGCGCCTTCCTCGCAATCAACACCGCAATCGTTGGGACAACTTCTCCCAGGACAAGCTGCCGGCGAAGGACAGCTTCTGGAACCAGAATTTGATGATGAGTTACTTCTGCTGGCACGAGCCATAAATTTGGTAACAGCCGTAGAAGTGGTAGCATCTGCATTCTTGGCGATAAAACGATGTTGCTTCATTCCGAATCAACTTTTTAATTCGGAGCAAATTTTTAAAGTCCAACGTTATTGAGGTTCAGTTACCCAGCCGAAGGTATCGTTGGCCCAGAAGTGTGTCAAAATATCCGGATCATTAGCCATGATGACACATCTTTCCAAAGTACTATCTCTGTAAGTTAAAGGTTGACGAAACACAGTTCCGGGATATCTTGACGGCAACCAAGTGGGCCCATCGCTACTAATAACTCCGGAGTTACCGTTAACAAAGCCAATATCTTGGAAGAACACCATCGCGCACATATCCCAAAGAATGTGTGGTTGTTGAAAGTAACCAAAATCCTGATCGTATGCTTTCAAAATACCACCTGTCACAACATCACTATCTTGAATGTAACCATATCGCTCTTCTTCATAACGATCAATGGAATACAACAGGGGAACATGATTCAATTCGCTGCTTGCGTTGTCTCGAGCAAAGATGTTAATCAGCGGTGTAAATCCTCCACTCGTTGAAAATGGCTTATATTTCGCACCGTAAACAACAAATCTAGTCGCCCTGCCAAAATCACCGTCAAATGTAGTTTTGTTGATACTCGTTGCTTTCATTTGATTGCAGGCTAATTCAGGAGCAGAAATAGCGGTAGCATTACTCATCCAAATAATTGTGGATTCCATTTCTCGAGCTGCCATGCCATTACGTTCTCCATTCCAGACACAGTTGTAAACAAATTCTTGTAATCCATTATTAACGTAGACGTCAGGATCGCATTGCAGAATAGAATCATGAATAGTATAGTTAGCAACTCCAGCATTTTCCCATTCCGTAAATTGATTAATGTTAGATCGAACGCCAATTGATCCAGTTGGTTCGAGCGGATTCACAGAGAAGATTTGATCATGTCCGTACAATCGCGGACCACCAATGAGTGTGGCCATGGCATTCCAAACTGGTTCACCTCCTCCAAGTGTATCGCGACAATCAACGATAATATGTTGGACTCCAAAGGAATTGAAATGCTCAAGAATTCTAGCAGCCATCATAATTGCTGCAGCGGATGTCCTTTTCCAGTTAGGGTCATAGAAAGGCAACAAAGATTCATCTCCTGTGAAGCCGAAATCTGATTGGTACCAAGTAATGTATCCGTAAACCGGTATTTCATCGCCATCGAGTAATCCCAAAATTTCAATAACTTTCTCGTCCGACAAAATTCCGATCAACCAATCACCGGGAACTGCGTCTGGATGACGAGGACTAGGAATATTAGTTGTTGACGTGATCGCAGTTCCAACATGTTGAGAATAAGGAATAAGATAATAATCAGGATAAGATCCATTTGTCATGCCTACCCACAAAGGATCTCTGAGATAATTAACCGGCGCAATTTCCACCCTCCTTCCGCTAATATCTTGATCATTAAGAATAATTGTACCATTAGGATATGTAGTTGCGTCGCGAGGCCAAATCCATTCCAGCCGTCCTTCGCCGCGACTTTGATCTTGAAAATTTTGAGCATTAATTCCAGCCGTGTAGAGTTCAGAATATTCACCAGGATGTCCGGTTGTCGTAATGAGCGGCATAGAGTAGACGGCGGGAGCAAACACTGCAGCGTTAGGAATTCCAGGAATCGGAGAATCCAAATCCCACGTATCAGTCTGTCCGGGCCAGTAAATGCTATTTTCAACATCTGGATAAATTGTTCTTAATGTAGCTTGCATTGCTTTAAGACTAACGTCCATGTTGTAAAGTCCATTGTCAGATTTGTGGCACCAAACGGTAAGCGACGTGTGATCTTCGGTGGATTTGGCCATGTTAAGTTCTTGCACGCAAGCAACATAATTCGAATAAGACATGTCAGCAGTAATAGGACCATGCATTGCTGTAACAGTTGGACCTCTAGAAGCTGCGAAGCTAAGACTGTCCATCTCTGAAGTTCGAAGGGGTGTATGACTCTTGTATTCCCCGGCATTAACGATTCCAAATGTTGACAGTGTTTCAGAAATAAAGATTTGCGTAGCATCCAAGTATGAATTACTTCCCCACAAATAAGCAATATCCATTCCATCGTAACTAAAGAATGGAGATCCTCCTGGAACGTTAGGAGAAACCAATCGACCTTGGGCATTACCAGACAATACCAATTGATCATTAATACCATAATTTCTATCATTGTAGTTGCCAATATCAATGAACATGTCAATTTCTCCCGCAAGGTAAGCATCTCTGATAATTTCAATCAAATCTGTCAAATAATAGTATCCGTTCTCGAGCTCAAAAGTTTTGTATTGTTGACCTGGAGCAAAATCAGCACTAACTGTCATCGCAACGCTAGATTGCAGCAGGGCAATAACTTCATTGCCGTCAGCATGTTGCATAACAACCGCAGGAAGAGATCCATTTGCACCAATGTAATAAGTCGGAGAATCTGAAGCACCCAAAACTAAAATGATTCCAGTTGCACCGGCGGCGAGGGCCCGAGCAGAAATCGTCGAAGAAGGCACAGTTCCAAGTCGAACTATCACAACATTTCCGTTGATTGCGGCGGCGTTAACAAATGGAGTGCTGGCATCAATTGGATCGGCGAGAATCAAATTTCCACTGATTGAAGCGTCATTAATGTTGACACTCTGCGCACCCGAATAAACTTCGAACGGTCCAATTGGTTCGCTGAAATTAACAAATAGTCCAGAAGGAAGAACATTTGCTCCGATACCACCGTTGATCGTGTTAATGTAACGATTAACTTCAGATACTATCAATGGAAGACGAATTGTGTAAAAAGCCCAATCATCACCAGGAAGACTGAATTGTTGATCCGAAGGGATAGAGTTTCCAGTTCTAGGATCAACACTGCCACGATTTTGCATGAAATCAGCTCCAGGATTAGGTCCAGTGTGATATCCATCCATTGCAAGTCTCAATGGGATTCCGTCCAAATTAGTAAATGTTCCATCGAGCGTAATTGTTTCACCGGGAACCAAACGAGGTTGATCTCCATCGCTTGAATGGCAACAGAATGCCAGGAACGGGTAGCGATTGTGATTAACTTGCCACCTCAGAGATCGTGCGGTTGCGGCTGAAACTGTCGTAGCAGATCCAGGATAAGGCCAATAAATAAATCGCGTAATTGTGTATCGTCGCTGAATTCCAATGGTTGTCAACCTGTAAGCAATGTCATCATAATCTGCCTTAGACAAAACTCCGAAGCTTGCTTTAACTTGAGTCTGATCAAGTTGTAACTTATTCCATTCAGGGTAAGATTCGTAAGATTCAAAGGCAAAGTTTGACGAGAGGTAACCAGTCTTGTATTTCTGAACTACGTAATCGAAGAAGTTTCTGTGACTATACCATTCTCTGTTATGATCTTCAAGATCCATCGCGTATTTCCAATAGCGCTCATCTGGACTAGGGCAAGGAACCAACAAAGCTGAAAGTGTCTGGTCGGAAAGACTAGGGTCAAGAGAAATGAGTTTCATTATTCCAGTCAAAGGATCAAACAAGTATTCATATCCTAAATCGTCGATGTAAACATTGAGACCAACATTAACCATAGGAATGACGTAAGGTTTAGAAATGTCAGCTAAACCAAAGAGAAGTTTACCAAGATTTCCATTGACGTAATTAGGACCAGATGATGACGCAGAATGACAATAAAGCAAATATCTATCTCCGGTAACGCAATTGGAATCCTTCTTAACAAACACGAATCCGTACAATAGTGGTTCTTCGGTTTCATACCAACCTTCAAATGTTGAGATATTTCGTGGAGTTCTGTTGTTGTAGATAATTTCATTCATCGTTACTAATCCTTGAAATTGTTCATCGTAAACGTGTTTGTAAACCTGAGGAGTTCGACTGAAACGGATTGTAGCTTCCATGTTTGCATAAGCTTCGGGATCATAATCTATACAAAGCAAATCACCGGCTTGGAATTCAACAGTGCAATCGAAAGTAATGTTATCAGAGAATAAGTAAGGATTATCGAGTTCCAATGCTCCGCTGTAATCACGGATAACTTCCCCATTGCGCACAATAACGATCGTCGAAGGAAACGATGGCGTAATAATAGCAGCAATGCTATCAATTGTGAAAAATACGTGATCTACGCCCTCGCGACAGATATTATCTTTGATGTAAGCAACCCTGAGCGTAGAAGTTGCCGCCATAATGATGCTGACAGAATTATAAATGTAAGGAGAATCATTCCCCGAGTCATTATGTCGCTCAACATCGTCCACGTAAATTCTGATGAAATCAAAGCTAAGTTCTGTTGAAATCCCGTAGGATAACGCGACGATAATGTTGCCGGAGTAACTAGGAAACGTGATATCAACAGATGTTGTAGTGGTATCAACCGCAGGGACAACGTCTGTATCGCAAGTTCCAGTTGTAACACTTTCTTGACATCCGAGACTAATTACATTGTTAGATTCTGTAACTGGATTAGTTGCAAAGAACACAGGAGCACTAGAATTTGACGAATTAAAGATAACGATATCATCGTTAGACACAAGCCCTCCTTGCACAATACCAGATGAAGGGCAAGGTTCATTTGACGCAGAAAATGCATTAAACGGCAACAGTAGTTCATTCTCTTGGATTGGTGTTTTAACGATCGTCAATTCTCCGATGTTGTAAATTCCAGTCTGGGGAATAGTAACACAACCTTCAGAGACTGTCACCTCAAAGGAATTATCTCCGCCGTCTTGCCCGGGAGGTCCTTGAGGGCCAATTGGGCCTGGAGCACCAGGTTGACCAGGAAGTCCGTCAGATCCAGAGGGGCCTGTAGGGCCAGTCCTTCCACGCTTTCCCTTGTTGCCATCGTCTCCGTCATGACCATCACATCCTCGCCTGCCTTTGATTATTCTAGTTTTGACGGGAATGCGTTGCTTTGAAACATAATAGAGCACAATGACAATAAGGACGATTAAAATGATGAACGTTATCAATTCTCGTTGCATCTCGCTAGTTTTATTATGCGAGATGTTTTTAATGAAATCGAAACGAGAAGATAGTGTTGTTAGATGCTAGAATCTTGGAAGGTATTATCGGATGGATTGTAAAATTTATTGATAGCAGTATAGATTAATTTGAATGTATTATTTATGGATTGTCGTTATCGATGGTGAAATACGAGTGTGATCCAGCCATGCGCTGCGTGCTATTAATTCTATCACTAGAAACTTAGGATGTCGATTTTCCCGATTATTCCGCACGGGATTTCATCAACCAATCCATATAGGCTTTTTATATTTGTATCTACTTACTAGGTTGTTCTATAACTTTTGATTCGACGGGTTTTATCGATTCATCAGTCAATAGATTTAATTGATTGTGGAGCAATCTCAAGTTAGGGAGCCATTTTCTATATTCTTCGACGGTCATTTGGCTGTTGTCAAAATATCCGTTGGTAACAGCATCTCTATGATATCTTGTGCTGAAACACAAATCTAAGTAATAATCATTCAAAATCATCAACGCGGGATCTTCGTGCCTCAAGAAACTCTTAATTTCCACAAAGTGTTGAATTCCGCGGCCTAATGATGCTCCTTCGCTGGTGTGTTTATCTTTGCATATGTCACTCACGCCGTACCAAAAAGTATCCAAAGGCGACGAATTAACAATATTAAGCAACAACTTTTCATCTGGAACAGGTTCAGCTTTCTCGGCAGCAACATAATTTAATCCTTTAATTTCCATTTGATCTCTATAACATAATGTCATAATCGCCATTCTTCCGAACAATCTAGCGGTCTTAGTCCAGCGAAATTCATCGGCATGGGCGACATCATAACATGCTTGAACAATTGCTCCGACGTTCGGAAGTTTCACAGTTCGAGCCGTAATTATCAACACTGCCCAAAGTGCTTGGCGTTTATTCTTGAAATGTTTCAATCCAGAATTCATGGCGTCAAACCATTTCTTAGGTAAGGGATCTTTCACTTTATTCTTCTTATCTTGCAGTGATGCGGAGATTATTCCTTCGGCGTAACCTAAAGCGTTATTAACATCTTTATTAATTAAACACTGGCTCAATCTATTACAATATAAACCTATTTCGAATTGTTCTGGAACGTCGAATCTGCAAATACAAGCCCAATCTAAAGCTCTAGATTTTACGGCACGACAAAGATAAACTCCAAAATTAATCGCATAAAGCTCGGCTTCGACGAATGAACCAAATCGTTGTCTATAATTAATGATCTGGGCAGCCGCGATAACACAGGCTGGATTAGCTAAGCCGATATCCTCAAAACATATTACGAAGAGTCGATGCCAGAGATTATTCTCTCCTTTTCCTACTCTACTTCTATCTAAAGGAGCATCAGTTCTGATCATTTCTCGAATCCATTGGATAGCTTCAAAGATTCTTCCTTGTCTAATAGCTCCTTGCATTGATGCAGATGCCAACCCAAACTTTATCCTATTTGGAGTAAATAAATTCCAAATAGGAGCATCTTGATTCTGCACGGCTATCTGCCAATTCGGATCAGCTTGTTGTTTATTTGGCAGGGGATCTCTCTTGCAAGTTCTCAAGTCCACCATCTCATAATGAAAACCATTATTGTTGTTCGGATTAATCATTCTCCGTTTAATTAATTTTTAAATTAATAATTAACTAAATAAAGTTTTTAGACGATTCGAAGGAAGAGGGTTTCGAACCACCTGTAATTTAAAGGTTCTATCGTCATAAGTTTCCGAGATTTCACGATGTCAAACAAGAATCCATTAGTTGAATATTGCAAGAACATCATTCGTAAATCTTCCTCAGAACATAAGTTGCTTATTAGAGTCAAGAGTTGAAACCTGTTAGCTTCGTTGAGTTTATGGTTACCGAGCACAAAATGCAAGATGTTATGACCATTGTTATCAATCGAAGTCATGTTGAATCCGCGTTTCAACAAAGTGCTGTAAATTGGAAACATCAACTCGAAGTTACGATCAGTTATTGCCCGAGAGCAAAGATGTCCGATGTTGAGTAACATAACTTCATTGTTAACATTTCCGACCATCGTAAATTCTCGGTTGACACTATTTATTCCTCTGACAAATCTGTCGACAGCTTCAAACGCTTCACGTTGGAAATACTGCAGCAACATCAAGAGTTCTGTCGATGTTTTGATGTCCTCTCTTGGAATTATGTACTTGAACACGTTTTCAGGTCTGTAGATAGGATGTTGCATTTTAAAATTAATTATTTGATTTATATTTTCAATTAATCAAAGTTTATTAAATTCATGAAGAATCCTAACGCGAGGTTTCAACGATTTTACGCGACGTCGCAGTGTCTCGAAGGAAGAAATTCTCACGCTGCTGCATTAGTTGAAGCTTTAACCGGGCTCGAATTTGAAGAAGTGTTCAAGATTCTCAACGCGGCAAAGTGTGGATCGTTTAGTGTTGATTTTCTAACATCGCTGCCGGCGCGGTATGATATTGCGAGAAATTTTAAGCTCGGAGAATTCCAAATGCCAGGAGTAGGGGTGTTAGATCCCCCGAATGTAGCGTGGCTTTACCTTACGAAAGCTTATCATTTTGTGGAGAAGACGTTCTGCATGATCGATAATGTCTATCAAAACTATCACAAGATCGATTGGTATCGAGATTCCGACGGGAGAATAGTTAGAATTAAGGAGTTGTTCGCATACGAGGAAGATTCTTCAGACAAATTGGACGTTGGACACTTACAGATCTTCCTGAGAAAGTTCCCAGAGCCCGATGACGCCACGAAATTAATTGTTAGAGATATCCTGAAATCAATCGATCCGTATTTTACATTTACTTCATTGTACCGCGGCAGAGCAAAACCTCTACAATTAGCGGTAATCTGTAATGAATATTATTCAAGTGAGAAAGTCGTACTTGATTGGTTATATTTTGGACCAACACCTGTCTGGTCTCGAAAGAACCACCGGAGATTTCCTTACGAACTTAGGAGACAGTTAGAAATGATGTCATTGATCAACAATAGATATCGACTGTTCAATAAAGACGTCTTGAAATACGTGTTGTTCAGCTTTCTCATTGCTGGTTATTATGAACATTTGAGAGACATAAGCCGCTTAGACTTTTTAATGGAACAAGAGCGCATGTTCCAATACAGGAAGCATTGCCAAGAAGAACGACGGAAGCGTTAATTGTATCTGACGTGGGCGATGTAGCCTCTGGCTCTTCCAGTGTATCTTATCCACGCAATAACAATCCCCTGCTGAGGAACTCTGACTTGATACTCCGCGATCATATCATGGGCCTTTTGGCATTCCCAAGGATCATTGAATTTGAGATTAATGAAAATTCTAGACAAACCTGTTTGGGTCGCAGGTGATGGTTTAATAATTGTCATTCCCATAGATTCAAGAATGTCGTACAATTTGCCAGTAATAATCTCCGCAGGCATCACTTGAATTGGAAACGTATCAACCTCCATCGAAATTCCCAATTTACTAGGACCCTTCGTTTCTTTAGCCTCTATTTCTCCCAACTCAAGTTTAAGTGAAGAGTCTTCTAATTCAGGCTTGAGCTTCTTAGGTTCGGGCTCCAGATCAATAACTTCGTCTAACTTATTGATCGATTCTTCTTTGATTAGTTTGTATGCTATGATGGTGTAATGAAATGTGTCTTTCTCGGCTAGTGTGACGTACTTGATCTGTTCTGCGATCCTGTGCTGTCTGTCGTTCTCAGCTTTATCGCGCGTCATTAGTAATTTAGCGCAGAACATGTTAATTAATTCTTGCTTGTTGTATTGATTATTAAAAAGCGCTTCATTGTTAAAGAGCAAGCGAATAATGATTTTATCTTTACTGGCGTCAAATTGATTCATTAAAGCCAGTTGAAGTCCCAACTTCTCGAAGATGAAAAGAATTTCGACAATGAAATCAATGGTAATAACTGCACCATGGTCAACGATCTCAAGGAGGGTACTTCTGATCTTACCTCTGCAAAAAGATTTCATGCGCTCCTTTGGAATTGTTATTTCAACGCCATAATAACATTGCAAGCCGAGCTCAAGATCAACAAGCTTGTGAATTTCAGCCTTAATTTCAACGATTGAACGATCTACGAATTTTAAATCCTCCGTCAGTTGCGCTACTTGTTGCATTACTTCTTCATTCTGTTCATTTCTCAACAACAGATCCAAATTGTCTTTGATGATGCAACGTTTAGTTTGGAGGTTCCTAACCATGCCAATTAATTTCTGTTTCTTCTTGTCGATCGTTTCCATGGGATATTATTATGATCACCAAGAATTTTAATTTATTAATTATTCACAATAAAACTAAATTTATTTCTCGTTGTAGGTGCCGCAATTGTGAGCTCGTTTAAAATGGAGGAGGTTAGGAATTATTTGCGAAATAATAACGCCCGGGACTTTGCAGAATTGTTAGGGAGATTTGACCTGACTCAAGCCAAAATCTTGCTTGTTCCAACGGATGATGCTTATTTCGCGTACAAGAAATATCAGAATTTGTCAGTATTTAAGCAGATCGTCGAAAATCACATCTCTAACAATTCACTGCAAATGATGGCGCCAATTTACACGGCAAGAAGTAATGTAATGATCGGGAGAAACCCTGATGATTTCCTTCAAACAATTAATCCTGTCGCTAACACCGAATTCAATGGTATTAAAATTGTGATTATTTCCAGAGTCATCATTAGTCTGGATCAATTGATGATGTTAAAACAAATGGACAACAAGATGATCGCCGGAAACTTCGTGAATATCCCTTATGATGTTTTTACGGTAATGGTTGACAATGGATTACGTGGGAAGGCTCTAGTCAATTTCTGCCAAAGTAATCAACTAATTTCTGCAAAATATTGCACGCCAGTGAATCGCGAGAACATCTTTATTAGATTGATGAAACGCCAGTACAATTATGATTACGTGGACGATGGTGGATTTGACCCGATGAAGACATACATTAATCTTGAGCAACGTTTACAATTCAAATTGATGGATGGTGAAGGGAGACTTAGTGATCAGACATTTCTGTTAGTCAACGAGAATGATGAATTTAGTATTAGTTTTATAGAGGGCTTTGTTGGCATGGACGGAGGGTTATATCACGTCAAAATGAGCTACCCGTTCGCAATGAAACTTACTCATCGTGCATTAAAGATTGGAGCATCAATTGTATTGTGGACTTCCGGAACACCGGTCGGAATTCGACTTTATGCTAACGGTAAACTATTTATAAAATACTGGTTATCTGAAGATAATCCTAACGTACAGGGGTTTGATCCCAACAATTTCAAATCGTACGAAATGACAGACGTTGATGATTGTAAAGTTGCAGATACGGACGACTTCGGAACCTACGTTTTTGTGCTCACCAAAGGCAAGCTAATCAAGTTCAAGTTTAACGACGCTGGATTTGAACGCACAGAAATTGACTCTGGCGTTAGCAATTTGTTGGACCACGGCGACGGCATCTGTTATTTCAAGAATGGAACCCTTGTATTATTGCGGTTGATATATGACCGTAAAAGTGGTCATCAATACAAAGAAGAGATTCTTGCGAATAATTTACCATTCACGCCGGTGTCAATACACGTTATTTACATTCCCGCAGCAGGAAATATATTCGAGCACCAAATTGTCGCCGTCACGTTTTTAATCTCTGCCAACGGTGAAATTTTCAAGATGAATAACATGAGTATAGGTTATAAACCACCGCAAACGGGGACTTCGGAATTTTATCGTATTAATGAAAGATTTGGACCTAACAATAAGTTGCTCAAATTCGTTTTCAATGATGGAAATACTTATCTTGTAGACGAACACCGCAATTTCTATGATTTCGATTTTGAACAGGCATGGGAAGTAACCTCAGAAGAGCCCGCAAAGTATGTTTACGACGTCGCCGACGTGTTAGCGTTACCATTCAACTTAATTCCCACGGCCGCAAGATTTAATGCAGATTCCTACGTCGAACAAACCTGGGACGATGATGACGACGTCAGACCTATGAATTATGTAGATGAACCAGAGGAATACTCGATTCAATTGGTGTTTGTGCCTAACTAAAACAAATAATGTGTTAATCTTAATAATGATTAAAAACTTTAACATGAATGATTTGGAGAGGGATGCGATTGCCCTTTACAAGACTACATTCTTTGATGCGTTTGGAGACATTGCTAACCTCCAACAAATCTGGTTTCCAGATTACGACCATGAAAACTATCCTGGCATGGATTACTTAGATGGATTGAATGTTTACCTTGAGAATTTGAAAGCTTTCAGTGAAGCTCTTACTAGATCAGCGTTGTTGAGGCAACGTCATTACGATGAATTCATTTCAGGAATAGTTGACGAAGAAATTAACCACAAGAATTGGAGAATCGGATTGAACGGTGCCGCGGAGCATGCTGAAACTTTGTTGCTGAAATGGCAGCGAATCTTTGACAAGAAATTTACCTTGCTCGTCGAGAAGCAGAAACCTGAGAATTTGCCGAGATTTGATGTTTTGGCACGCAATCCATTCGAGAAGAAAGAACGAATTCACAATACTTACCATACGCCAAGGATCAGCAAACCTAAATTATCGAAGAGGCAATTAGAACAGAGGTTGAAATTAATCAAAGAACTTAAAGCTAGTAGAGACTCTTATGAACATAGGGTTATAGATGAATCTCAGAATCGTTTAGATGAAGAAGCTGAATTTTTCAAGGAAAAGAATATAGGTTTAATAACGACAGCAGAAAATGCCGTTTGGGATGAATTGGCAAAATTCCCTATAGAATTGATTAAAACATTTGGCAAAGAAACGTGGAAGGAAAGCGAGCTTAAATTACTTGAAGCCGCTAAAATATTATCGACAAAAGACCTGTTTTCAATAGATCTTTGTGAATTATCATATTTATGGGTAAACTTCTTAATAGAGGTTGCAACCAACTGTCCCAAAGAGAAAGCTTTCTATTGTAAAATCATTTTAGATTTCATAGTTAATTTAAGCGCTCTGAAGGTCTTTGTTTCTACGATTGCATCACAATTAATATTTCGACGATTTAATGATTTGACATCAGATAATTACTGGCTTGAAATGTTTATCTTATTTTCACTAGGAATTTCCTTCACGAACATAGATGATGAGAAAATATTAAGCATATATTTAGATATAGGTAAGACAGACATTCAAAAGTTAAACATTGCTGGATATATTTACACTTCATGGTATTATGTTAGCGATCATCTTATTAGATGTGGATTATCAATCTCTCTGAAAAGACTTAAAATGTGGTCGGTGCGGGAATTTGGATTCTACCTGCAAAGAGATCCCAGGAATGTGAAGAGATTTAAGAAATTGATAGAAAAGAAATTAGGAGCCAAGCTTTTACCCAATCAAGAAAAGCCAGATGATTGGGAGAAGAACCTCCTTGTAATTATGAAGAAACTAAAGAGATCCTACAGATGAGTTTTTAACTTAAATCGAACAATCTTATTATCTCATATCGAACAAAATACGGAACATTTCTAAGGTTAAAAAGCCTTCGATGTGAATGAGATAGCTGCCGTTCTTGCTGAATGTTGTAATCTCGTTGTCGTAAATCAACTCCAATTCGCTGTTGAAAGTGAACAGATCTCCGTTTGATAGTTTTACTTGAACGGTGTGGTCATCTTTTCGTGATTTGAACTTGAATGTTACACTGCCTCCAATTACTATAAAGATTGAAATTGATCTTATGTCGTTGAGATTACTTGTTGGATCAAAGTCTGTGTCGAAATCTTTTCTTGAATGGCATTCGAATCTGTTGACAGAAATTGGATCAGTGATTAAATTCAGTTCTTTGAAGAATGTTTCAAGGTGTAGACACGTGTCATTAATTCGATCTCTGTTAATTTTAGACATTTTATAAGTGTCATTCGGATTGACTAACTTGACGTATTCAAGATCCTTAACGGTGTTGTAGAGAATAGAGGTGTCGTTAATAAATCCCTTGATAAGTCTTATAGGTCTCTTCCCGAAGCTGAAATTGCCCATTTCTTAATTTATCTCTCGATTGTTTGATGTTTATAAAAATCAAGATTAAAGATGAGTTTTTACGTTATAATCGGTGGACTAGCATGTGTGGCCGCTGGGACGACATTGAACGCAATAGCGACTTTAATCACCGCCGTTAAAGGGAATCAACAAGAGAATGCAGCAGATAAGCGAACGTTAAGAGTAGCAAGTGCATTTCTAGGGTTCAGTATTTTATTCATTATCCTAACTTTAATTTTCTTATTTATAGCAATGGCCGCTAAACAATGCAAGCGCTCCAAAATTCCGTTAATCATCTTTGCCAGCTTAGCTGCAATTTGCCTTATCATCCCTCTTGTAATTTTACGTATTTATGTTGTCAGGAAACAAAGAGCAGGAGACACCTCGAGTGCCAGAGATCTCCGGGCGAGCTTTGTTTTACCGTTAGTTGGATTGGGTTTCTTTATATTAGGATACGTACTCTTGTTTGCTGTGTTGGGTAAGAAGGTCAAACGAATCACGAGAGTTTGTAAGAATGTCAACAAGGCTCGATCAATGGTTCCTCAGCAGAGCTAAGAAATAGTTTTTAAAAACTAAGTTAACTGTTTACATCTTATCGGTGGACACTTTATTATTTGAATATATGTGTGCGGATGAAACTTAGTTATCGTTGATACAAAATCATAATAATGTTTGTAAGAGAAATACAACAAATAATTTTGTCTCCGTAACATTATGGCGTTTATTAAATATTCCCTAACATTCTTCATCCGGTACGGTATTCTGATCAAGCTTTTCAAATTTTCTATAGCATACTTATCTTTTATTATGTCCCGTCTCAGACCATCTATAAATCCACTTGTTTGTCCTCCGAAGGAATATTCTTGGAAGTGTTGAGCTCCATCTATTTCTATCAAGAGATCTTCTCTAACCAATAAAATGTCTATCCTCAAATTATGATGGTCCTTTAATTTTCCAGGATCTCTCCATTCTGAAACCATAGTTTGCCCCTCTCGATAACCTAATTCTTTCAAAAATTGATAGATATCCTCAACCATTCTACTTGTTCTTGTTGCCGAACTACATTTTGGACAGCCCTGGCGTTGCCCTGTATGATGATATGGCATTTTCATGAAAATGCCATGCAGATCTCCGTTTTTGCCAACCTGGGGACAATGGATGGCAATCTTTATTGACAGATTAACAAAATCATCAAAATATGTATATTTATCCCCATGAATTTCTCTGGCTCGCTTCAGAAATGCCTCTTTACCGTACATTTGCAAGTTATCATATTTAAGACATTCCGGGCATCGGCCGTCCGCTTTTGTTTTGTGTCTCAAAGTTTTCTTATATTTGTAAGGAGATAAAACTCCTTCGCAATGCTGTCTATTACATACCCACCAATATTTTGCATTTGAATGTGGAAGGATATCTTTGGGCGTTAAGGGATAATTGGCTTGATAGTCCCAGTTGTTGACAACCTCCGGAAAATTTGCCTCCAAATTGTTGGTAGAAGACACTTTGTTCCCGGAACAATACGGACATCTACTACCAGTCTTACCGACCCTAGTATAAGGTCGTTGCATATATACTCTTCTGCAACCAGAGTTGGCACAGATCCAAGAATATTCTTTATTTGCTCCTGGAGAAATATCTTCAGGTCTCAACGGCTCATTATTGACATAATCCCATTCTAATGAAGATAGGGGACAACATATCAAATGATTATGATGAGGACATACGTGAGGTTTGGACTTCTTAGAGTTCGGCTTTGTACCTTTATAGTACCCTACGCAATCACAGTATGCTCTGCCTTTCAAATAATCTCTGTCCGGTCGCATGTTTTATCTTCTCACACTCGATCCTTTCCGAAATCAATTTTACGGAGACGTTCTCTTCACAAGAAATAAATATCACGATGAATAAAAGATTGATCCATCCTAAATAAAATGACGCAGGCCAGTCTCATCCTCGGCTATGTGTTCGTGGTGATGGCCATAATCCTCATTCTTATAGCTACAGCTATCGCAGGGATTATTTCTACTAGGTACGACAAAAGCGATACAAGATCAAGATTGCGAGCCTCCACAGCCATATCAGGGCTAACGGCCTTGTTTGCTATAGCGACCGCAGTGGTGGGGATCTTGTTCGCGAGGGCTAAGAGTCAAGGTGGTAAGCAAATGAAAGCACTTGGAATTATTTTCCTTATCTTAGGGATCATAACGCTATTGATGTACGCGACCGTGTTAGGTTTGAATCTTTCAGTAAGAGCTCGCGATGATATTTCCCAGACAGATAAGAATGCCCTTCTTGCGACCGTGTTTATTATTGCGGCCGGATTCATCTCACTGACCATCGCAACTATTTTGTTCTTTGTGATGACTAAAGGTAAATCAGGCAAAGAAGCACTTGACAGCTTGAAATTCCAAAGAAGAACACGGACCGTAGAAAGTAGCCCTATGGGAACATCAGTCACAGATACGGTTCAAACTAAGAAAGTTATGCCGTAAACGATCATTAAAAAGGCTTTTTAACTTAAAATTTAGATGCAGGTGTTGGCGGTGGAGCAAACTTTACCATCAGTACAATTTACTGTTCTCAAGCATTCAACACAAACTCCAGTACCTTTCTCGCAGTATCTATTCTCTCCGTAGCAATCGAAATTGAAATAGCACTTATCGGTCAACAGTTTCCTAATTGCGAAAATTAAGATTAACGCAATTACGATCACGATGATGAACGTGATAATTTTCACGAATTGCCGAAACGAGTTTGAAGTTGCCGGAATAACATACTTTGGTGGCGGCTGTTGCCGAAACGCCATCGAATCTTATAATACTTTTACTTCAGGGCTAGATTTAATTTGGTGTCAACGTCAACCAATTTCCCATGATAGTGAGACCGCATCGTATCCTTCTTGGTTTCTTTCTTGAGCTTCATGCCGATGAAGAGTAACTTATCCTTCTTCATAATAATTTCTTTGTCAACGTAGACTAGAATCTTACTCATCTTTCCTTTGCTGATGATCTCGATTTCTACGTTCAGTGAAATTTTCAAGTAGCTCCGCAGCTTCGTAATAATGATTGCTTCTGACGTCACTGGTGACGAATTGACGTTATAAGTTGGACGATCCCACTCTTCTTTGCTGATCGTAACTCCAGCGTTATTCATGAAATTAAAAAGGAAACTGTCACTGCTACTCGCAGGCTTGTAGGGTTGTTTCGCGATCAATGAGCTTTCATCGACATAAAACCAATCATCGATACCTTTGTTTAATCCCATTTCTGCAAGTTCATTCCCCGCGTGTTTAATTGAGATTCTGGAGTCGTTGACTATCGTGATTTCTTGCACTTTCAAGATCTTCGGCATAAGCTGCAAACGAATCAAATCTTCATGATTGGCCGTCTTGAACCATGACGACTTATTAATTGTTTCTACGTTAACTGGCGGCATCCGCTCGTAGCAAAACTGTTCGTAACTGATAATCATCGCCAGGTGAAAGTTATTATTTAAGGATTTAATTAACCGTAGCATGTAGAATCCGACGTCAAAATACACGGGTTTCTTTGCTTCGAACCAGTATTTAGTTTTAGTGTTGAAGATTACAAACAATCCAGACAGTGCAAGTGAAGCATTAAGTTGCCTCGTTGTAATTTGTTCGTCAACGGAGGTGGCAGTAGCCGGAACAACATTTGTCGTAGCCAAAGTTAAAACATAACTTATTTTCTCTTTCAAGTAGCTAAGCTTGCCGTCAACCATTGCTATTTTGTTATACTTACCATTCTTTGTGGTAACTCTTGCGGTGCCATCAAACACCCAAATCATGTCTTTGTAAAATCTCTCGCGTTCTGCCATCGTCTCCGAATTCATTGAAGAATGCTGAATTTCAACAATAGAGGGCCGTGGCATATTTAAGCTAAATTTTATAATGTCAGCTATGTGCCCATGGCGTACGGCTTGCGTTGTTCCACCGTTAAATGTTGAATATCCTAAGATCTTCCCGTGTTCGTCAATGCAACATTCAAGGTACTGCTTATCTGCAACAATCTCTTGCCACTGTGAATGCCACGTCGTCATCTTATTGTCTGTCCTGGAGTGACAATCTTGTCCAGGTGCATGAGCGAAATGATGCACGACTTTGGTTCCCTTCTTCGCAATTAAAGTATGTCCTTCAATGCACCGCGCTACATATTGATCTTTATGTTCATCTCTCGGCTTGACGTATTCGGCGATACTAATCTTCTTGCCGTTCACAAGCGCCGTCGTTAACATTTTGTAAGTTTCTCCCCTTAAATAATTAATAAAGTAATTTTATTAAATTAATAATTAAACTCGAAGCTAACTACTCAATAGCTCCACGTTTCTGCGCTTGATACCAATAACAAATCACAAATAAATGAGCTTTCAAGCTATCGAAGACGTTGAAGATTGTTTTGTTCCCAGCCAGGACATCGCGGTGGATTCGGATGAAGAGTGCTTTGTTCCAATTCAAGACGCAGCTTGGGAGCCGACTGAATGTCCTGAGAAAGAGAACGCATCCTCGACTAAGCCCAACAAGAAGAAGTCTCCGAAGAAGAAAGGCAAGCGATCTCCCAAACAGAAGGCGAAGTCGGATCTCGATGTCCTTGATGAGGCTGTGAAGATGGCAGAAGAGGAGCGTCGCAAGTCTGGAAATGCTCCGAAGGTTGAAGTTTTCAAGTCCAAGAAGAAGCCCGTGAGAAAGCAGCGCACCATCGAACCAAAGATCAGTCCGGCGCCAACTAACAATCTCAGAGCTAACAAAACCACTCTGGACTGCAATCACACTTTGGAGGAGCACGACATGTTGCGGCGCTGGAACTACGAACATTTGAAGCGTGAGATGGATTCCAAGAAGATCCAGTTTGCTTCAGAAGACGAATTGATTAGCGCCGCAATCACCCGCCAGATGTCTAATTGTGCTGACGTCATTGCAACTGCGCACAAAGCCAAAGTTCGCCAAGAGATTCATTTGGAGAAAACTGTTGCGCATTCGCAACCGTCTGGAATCCCGTTTTCTGACTCTGATCAGACGACGATGAATTGGTTGAATCATTGCATGCGAGACAAGATTTACGGCAAGAGCTTGAAGCAGATTCACGAGTGTGAAATGCAAAGCATCAGCGAAGTTGAGAATGTCTCGATCTGGAACATGATGGTCGACAAGGCTCACCAGAAGTTTTCGACACAACGGTGCTTCGAAGTTGAGTTGGATTCCACGGTCCCAAAGAGTTGGTACCAGTTGTTGTTGCGTCACCACATGACGCATGAAACGACAAAGAAACTCAACAACTTGATCAGAATCAACGCCTTCAAGAAGTTTAACCCGGCGACTACACCGTTCGTGCTTGTTGCGGTCCAGAATGAGATCAATGATTTCTTTCCGGTGATTGATTTCTTGGTTCCGTACGATCAACTTGAAGCGTTGGGGTATGTTCCTCCGTTGGCAAAGTGCTTGAAGCCGTTTGAAGGCCCAATCTTGTGTGGTGTGTTGTTCTGGAGTATGTTTCGACGCTTCAACTTGTTTGGTATGTTCTTCAAATCCAAACCCAATGAGTATGATTACTATTGGTTGGAGCACGACAGAACTGATGATTCTGTGCGCTACGCGTTTGATTCGACGACCTCGGTTGTCGCGCAGAAAGTTGAAGCCAAAGACAAAATGGAGACAATGAAGAACGAGGATTACGTGCGAGAACCTGCACATTTGAAAATTGAGACTTACATGGCATTGGACAAAGAAGACGCTCAGAGAAAGTTGGTCGAGAGTGGTCCGTTGACGCTGCAATCTGATCATGATGCGCTCGTCGTCTATTATCCGTTGGGAGACAAACACGTTGCAAGCATCGTTTACAGACCTTACTTACACGCTGATCAAAAGATGGCAATCCTTGACCACATCCAGAACAATTCCCCGAAATGACATTTAAAAACTCTGTAGTTGTATTATTAAAAATGGAGGATAAAATAATTCCAAGGAGAAATGATGTAAGACGCCAAATCTTGATTAGGTTGAATTTCCCGGCAGGCTGTGATAAGAATCTAATTACGTTGATCATTAAACATCTTACAATTCATGAGTTTGATAGGTTGTTGTTTGCGTGCAGATTACCATTAACTCCGACGAAGGCTACCTTTCGCGACTTTTTAAATTCCGAGTTTCCAGTCCACGATTATTTCATGTACAAACATCACCATTGGACCTTATTGAAACTGAAAGGATCGTACAAATATTTCACGTTTAACATGTCCAAGAAGAACACCGTTTTCATCATGAAACACATCTGTCGGCATCCCTCAATTAAAGTCTCCGTCTTAGAACACTTTGTTGTGTCATTGCGTAATACGAACATTCTACGACATTTTGAGCAACATCCTAAATTTCTAGAGTCGATTGGAAATATTATGGATCATTACGATAATGTATTTGCAATGCGACACATTCGTGCTAAAGTGTGTTTGGCAGCTAAGTACGACTTTGTAATTGATATCGACATTGCAATGGTTTTTATGCATGCCTACAAGCCACGTTCTAAGTATGTTTTTAGAAAAGACTCTCGCGACATCAGTGAAATGGTAAGCTGGCTCAGAGTTAATTATAATGTTAGTTACGAGACTCTTGGCATTATCATGAGTTTTGTCAAGCGGCAACTCCCAATCATCCACAGAGAACATTAATTATTTGTGGACGAAGCAATCGACGATGACATATTTGGGGACCTCAAATGAACTACCGTAAGTTTTCATGTGTCGTGCTAGCGCCCCGGGATCAAAGAATTCTGACATGTGCTCTACAAAACGATAATGAAGTTCAACGTCGGAGTCAGCGTAGAAATAATTGTAGGGGAAATAGAAATTGACTTTATTGTTGATGAATGGCAAGAATGACTTCGATCCACTGCGCTCGTTAAAAACTAAGTACAAGAGGTATAATTTCTCAGTATTTAACGGCACCAACGTCGTCTTATGAGTTTTACAAGTGAAATTGAACCGATAGAATCCAGTAAGCCTAAATCTGTAGATTAATCGTAAGGGGTCATTAAGTTTCATGTAGACCGAAATGTTAGGTTCAGGTTCCGATGATGGTTTAACGATTGATGTTTTAGCCAACGATTGTTTAGTGGTTCCATGCGAAGCATAATTATCATTTGAAGTATAAACATAATAAACTACAATTAAAGTAATTAAGAATACTATACCCCATTTCTCGTCTGGTCTTTCTTTGATATCTTTAATCTTAGCCATGTTTTTATAATTGTAACACGAATTAAAAACAATTTTTTGATTGTTATAAACGTTAACTAAAAGACGTAAAAGGAGAGGCTCACGCGAAATCAATCATGGACACAGCTCGGGAACACATTCAATTGAAAGAAGAAATCTTCAAGGAAGTCAGGAGACTTATCGACACTAAGGTTAACAACGGCCCTACAACCTTGAATAGTCATGCTTGCATCAACGGATCTCAAGACCTGGCATTTGTTGCATTGAAGGCTGACGTTGAACATCTCAAAAGTAACGTCGAACAACTTAAGGTTATTGTGAACGAGCTTTCGACATCGCTAATCAAAATGGACGCCATCAAGATCGAAACAAATAACAATCGGCTGAATGGCGAACTCAATTCCATCATTGATGCAATCCACAAAGTCGAAGATCGCGTTGAAGTCTTGGAGAAGCCTAAACCGGTTGTTCAGCAGCCGAGTATTCAGCAATTGCAGCCGGCTGTGACTCAAGTGCAGCAACCTGTAAGTGCTCCATTCCAACAGCAACAGTTTCCGCAATTCCTCGCCGGGGGACAGACTACCAACATGAACAATCCCACCCTGCCCTTCAATGCAACTACTCATTAAAAACTTTAATAGAGCTTTTTAATGGAAGCAGCGACGGACGAATCCAGTTTCACGCAAAGCATCGCCACCGTCTTCAATGTAGTTCTTCTTGAGCAGCATAACCCCGCAAACATCGACGTTGAAACTTCCAAATGGTTTCACCGCGCTGACGGATAATTCAACTTTAATGCCTTTCTGATATTTAATGTATTTAGGGCAAATAATTGGTTCCCACAATCCCAGCATGTCAAGTCTGAATTGTTTCTGGAATTCTCCAATAGTCAGCACTACCAATGCAAATCCTCCGGTGTAAAATGGTGTCTCCCCGCTAATTCTAACAGCTGAAATCGAATCGAATTCTTTAGTAATATCGAAGACTGTTAATTCATGGGGACTGTCACAAAGCAATGATCTAACGTATTCCACACCCCGAGGGATTAAATGATCATGATAACCCTTAGATAAAGAACCAACGACATAAAATTGAATAATCTTCCCGACATCTTTAGAATCTTTGATTAGTTCCATGTAAACAAGGAACGGATAACGGTGATCGTATTCCATTATACAATCGAGTACGACAAGTGGACTGATTGATTCAGGAACATCGAATAGATTCTTCATTTGCAATAACGCAGCGTCGTAAATATCTGCATCGTCACGATTTTCAAGCCTATTGTATTTCTTGGACATCACATCATCCCAGCGTTGTTCGATGGTTCCAAGCTGTTCTTCAGAAAGCTTCTCTGAGGTGAGAGATTTCTTGAATTGCTCAAAGATCAAGTAATTAATACTCCTGTGCATGATTGTAATTTTAATTATTCTCATCAAATAAAGTTTTTAATGTTGATTTACGTAGCGGTAGTATGCTTCGCCAAATCTCTCCCCCAACATTTCACGTTCCATAAGATATTCTAATTTGTAGTCGTTGATTTGAATTAGCATCACCGCAAACAAGTAAGGCAATTCTACGCCAACGATAATCAGCTTCCCAATTAAGAACATGTCATAACCCAAAGTGCTGGGGGCCCGGAAGTATTTGTAAATTCCATGCGTTACCAACCGGTGATCATTAAAAAGTCCAATGTCGTGAGTATACAAGCTTCCGAGAGCTTCCTTTGCCAAGGCTACAAAATACAAGCCGGCACAAACTAGAATTAATCCTAACAATACGTAGATGCGAGAATTGTTGTAGCTCATGTAATAAATCCAGAGCATCAAACTGAACAATCGTTTGCCCATTAAGGTAAATTTGCCATTCGTAGTGTATTTAAGTCTACCGAGTGCTCGTAATCTGTGTTCATTCATATGATTTACTTCATGAATTGCACCATCAACAAATTCAACGAACAACATCACCGCACAATTCGTAAAATATTCATAACTTACCATGATAGTTTTTAAATACTTAACTAATTGAAATTAGTAAACCATTTTGCGTTATCACAGTGGTCAACGATGAATGCTTTGCGAATCAAATTATTAACCTTGATCCAAGCTTCCAAGAATAACGGCTCTTTCTGTTCCTTGACCTTGTCGTAATCTAACTCCAAAAGGTAGATGTGGGGACACGACGATAAAATCACATCTCTCAACTCAAAAGGAACTTGGTTCAGATTAAGCGGGCCAGGCAAATCCACTAACAGCTTCAAGCTTGAAATATAGACCCTAAAAGTTGGATCAACTGCAATCTTAGCACAATAACGGGATTCACTCTTAGGTCCGCTACAACAGACGAATTGGAGCTGAGTAACATCATTCTTTGAAATCATTAACTTGTTGGTCAAAAGTTGTTTGATGAAATCCAGGTGCTGCTTACTTGTAATCAAATTAGTGTGACTGTAGTTAACTATCTCATACCGTTGCTGTTCCACGAGTTTCAGTTTGGACAATCTGACGTTGAAATCCTCCACCAAGTAGAATGGTGAGATATTATTGTGATTCATCCAAGTGCCTTTCATCGACAAAGATTCCAAGACACCATAATACAAACCACGGCTCTGTCCGGCAGCATCAATCGATTGGGTCGTCGTGGCGGTCTTATTCTTCGTTAGCGCCCACTCGTTATCTTCAATTCTCAACCGGTTCTTCAGTTGTAACTTCAAAGGAATAACGTTATACATTGCTACCGAGTTGAAAGATGCCCACATGTAGAGGAAGCTGTTGACGTTGCGCATCATAGGTAAAACATTGGCCATTTTCATGTCCCAAGGTTCGAGAGAATTAACTTCAATTACACCTTCTTTGTTGACAGTTGAGAAATCGTCAGCATAGAATGGCGAATGAATCTCGAATGTTCCAGGTCTATCACTTCTTGGCAGAAAGAAATGTCCTCCCAAACGAATCAATTGAGGATCAGCATGTCTTTGATCTTCGCGCATCACCGCTGGAATGTCTTGAGATTTCATGAATGGTTCCAGGAAGCGCGTGCCCAACGCAAATCGTATGTTGTGGTAATTCTGAAATGCATTTCTGTAACGCTGGCAAGTTGAACCCAATGACGTCGCATCGCCAACTGAGTGACACTTCACAATTACCAACGACAGCATGTCGCGCGAAAGATAAAGACGATCAATTTCTCGCCGGCTGCTCAAGAGCGTCGGCACGACATTCACAAAATTACTCCGCATTTGGATGTGATCATGACACAAGAACTTCTCTTTGACGAATTCAATCCAAACACTTTGCCAATCAATGTCGAACCAGAATCTCGAATTAAAGATGTCATTATAACGATGAATTCTGTAGGCATTGTCGTCGGTGTATCGCGGATAACGAGAAGTTCCCAACGAGCTAATTTGGATCGGATTGCGCGCTAAATAACTGTAAATGTTATCGAAACTCGCGGCCAAGTTAATTCTTTGTTGCGAATCGGTAATTACCCAAGTAAGCTGCTGGCTTAGAATATTTGAATCCAAGTGAAAACTAATCTTGGTGCGTGTAATGTAAGGACTCTTAATATCCTTGTGCGCCATTTTAATCATTTGCTTCAATCCCTGGTCAGGATTCATTACGATGGGAGATTCAATTACGGTAGCATTGTTAATTGAAACGGTGTGGAGATCTGAAATAATAAGATCTTGTTCGATGTTGCTAATCTGGGCCAGCACAAACTTCTTTCCTGGAAAGAGAATGTTAAGCGCGAAATCTCTCCCGAGTTGAGTATCAAACGCGTTCAACACCGAGCAGGGTCCAGCGGAGTGCGGCAAATTCTTGTTGATTGAGAGAAACTCCCAAATCTTATAGGCTACAGCTCTCCCAGGTTCAGTGAAATAAGGCCCATCAGAACCTTCATTATTGGTAGAATCTACTACCGCGTAAAAGAATGTCGCTTTTGGTACAACGAGATCAGGATGAGCAGCATTCAATTTAACTTTCAAAGCGTTACTCATTTTCCTTGCATCTTAATATTATTTTTATTTCAATTTAGAGGAAGTTGTTAATTAAGCTTTTTAACTCTTATTAGTTGAAGGAGATGAAATTGAACTCGTAACGCGTCAGCGCAAGTCTGAGGAATGACGACAAAACTAACAATACGAACCAATTCAACGAGATTCCCGAGATAACTTGATTGTTAGGGACAAATTGCAGCACTCTGACGTTGTTCATTATGCGGTTCATGTTGTCGTGACGGACTGGTTCAAGTGATAACTTTCCCTTAAACGTCATCAGATAGTCGTCTAACCATTTGAACATTGTAGTTCTAATTAATTCTGGCCGGTCTTTGTTTTGAACTTTCAAGATTTCAATGCGCAATTCGATTCCAAGGTTCGTCATGGTAATGTGCAACGACAATTCTCCAAGCGCGTCGAACACGTTCATAACTTTCATGTTGGACAAATCTGCATCATTGAAACGGTGCTTCATAACACTCATATGTTTCTTCACGTCGTACAAGGGTGTCGAAATGATAACTTGTTTGTTTGAGGCGTTCAACAGAATCCAATAAATGATTGTGTTGACGTCCAAGAACTTGTTGTAGTTTGCAGCGTAAGCAATCTCTTTGAATCCGAGATTCGCCTGGAAATCTTCGGCAAATAAGTAATTCTCAATGTAAGGATTAATTGCTTTAATCGCATTGGATGCCAATTTGTCAGGATTGATCGTAAGATAATCTTTACTGTTAAAATAGCTTTGGTTGAGGTAAGCAGTAATTGATTTGACGTCACGTCTCCACAAGCGCTCAAAGAATGGCCCAGATAATACTAGCTTCTGACCAATGGCGTTAGTTGAATTTTCTTTGATTAGCTTCTCTAGAGGATCTCCTTGGTTGATGGAATTAATTAAAGTCGTTGGAAGGTCTCCAATGGTGCTGGGAACTTGACGGTCTTGGATCATGCTTGAGATGACTGCCGTTGCTTTGCTGGGATCAATGAATGCCTGACTTCTGATGTCTTGCGGCGAGTAATTCTTAACTAACATACCAACGTAGAATGTAAGTAATGATCCCATGTCCAATCTGTAACTTTTGTTGATTCTTAAAGTCTTTCCGGGATCACAAAATGTCAAACATTCAACGTTAAACACCATGTATTCTCCTTGCATCGTTACAATGTCTCCGAGGATACCGTCGACGCTCTGCTTCCTGCTGACTGGAAGTCTTAATTCCATGAGATTCTTGAAGTTCACTACTCCAGTGTCGGAACAATTCGGACGAATCGAATTTCTTGCATCGTAAAACATTACTGGTTCATTAGTTTCATATTCTCTAATTCTTACCATGGAGTTGAAAGAGAATTGTTTAGACGCCGGATGATTCGCTGGATGTTTTGCGTCAACAAATCCAACAGTGTCGCGAGTGTATTGTTTGTCGAGGGTTTTGAGGATCGCATCTCCAGCTCCGTAAAAATAGGGACCAGTGATGTAATCATCTCCTTCAATTGATACTGCGAAGAGAATTGTTCCAGCGCGGAGGCGGTACAAATTCATTACTGATCCATTCGATAATTTAGCATCAGCTTCAACAAATTGTTCATACTCGGAATTGACGGGCCTATTTATTGTTGATTGCGGTTTCATCTTCTTTTATCTTACTTCTATAAAAAGATGTCTTATACTTATGATGAAGTTGTTTATTCAACTTATGTGGCGCGAGAGCAACGGAAAAATCTAATGTCAGTAATCACCGCTATCGTCATCTTGATTATTGTTCTATTGATTGCCTTGGCTGTTTATTACGTTCTGAAACGCCGTAAAGATGCTCAAAACGAATAAAACTTAGCTATTAAAAACGCTATCATTAAAACACCAATACAAATGAAACAATCGACGGTGTACAAAGCGGGAACTAGATTGTACAACGTGAATGTTGCATACACTGCTACTCCGAGCACTAGGTTCTTCTTGTCTGTGCCTGAGGCATTAGGTTGGTCAATTGTTGCCGACAAAAGAGTCAGACCTATCGTGAATTCTAGAGCAACTCCTGAACAAATCTCGAATACCACGCTTGATGAAACTGGAATCTTGAGATTTCCCAACAATGAAGCTTACGTCTTGAAATCTTACGCACTGCTTCAAGATGTTACTATCACGAGTGATTTCTACAGCCAAGAAGTTTACGAACAATACAAGACGGCAACTGGATTTCTGGTTGGCCTATTTAAGGCGACTGTCAAGTCTAACATTTTCCAGAAGGAAGAATACATCATGGAAGACATTGATGCCCCTGAATATCAAGTTCCGATTGACTTTGACCTGACCTATCAAAATTTGATCAACCTCGACGATGAAATATCGTTGACTGCGGTGATGATTCGATTTACTGGAACGGATATCCCTGTACAACACGTGATGAATTTTAGTCTGGACTGGAAACACCTTTGGGATGTCTCGCTATCAATCATCTTCCAACAAAATTTGAAAACTCCTGGAGAATTGATGTCTTATTTTAACCAATTGATTAACACTACCGACATTGCAACAAGGTTAATTCTGGACCGCAAGGGTGTTGGTTATGAATTGTGTTACGCAGGATTGAAAGGGCCGCATAATTCCGATAATACATCATGCTTTATGGATTCTGGTTTGATTGCGATGTTCGCGTTTAAGAATTCACCGTTCCTTGAACAATTGTATTTCAAAACACTAACGCCGGAAGACGTAAGAAAGTCGCCTAACATTTGCAGTGAGAATCAAATCACAGATTACTTGCTGGCCTGGGAAACTCAAGAAGCATTGAGAAATGACATCAGAAATATGATTAATTCGTCGCTCGGAAGAATGTATTCAATGAATTGTAGTAATTTAAGGGGAATTGTTGGAAAGAAGTGCCGTGCTAACGATTTGATGAATGATTTGTCGGTTGGAATCCAAGATGCCCAGGAATTCTATTCGAGATTGTTGAGTGTGTTAAGATACGCTCCTTTGAGGTATGTGAAGAAGTCTATGGTTGCATCGAATGAGGCTGGAGAAAACGCTGTTGCTGGTGATGACGAAATTATTAATGATTCTACGCTACCTGTGTTGAGCATTGCTGACGAAAACCTCTTGTCAGTCTCCTGGCCCGGAAGTTGGACATCAAAGGAATACACGCGTCGCATTGACTACGTTGGAGATTTCCCATACTTCAAAGAGAAAATTCACATGCTGAAAGCTGATGTCATTGTTGTTAATGTCTTCCGAAGGTTTGATGTCGGTAAAATCTATCGCGAACAACGAGAGTCCGAGAAACGAAGGATGCAAGAACAAGCAGCTAATAACAGTAAATTGAACATCGTTCTAACTCCCAGTTTCACCCCGAGCTTTACCCCTCTGGCTCCGGCGATGACTGCGTTGGCTCCGAGTAATGCTCTGCCTACTGGTGTTCAGGCGCCAGTGTTGGATTTTGCCGCAATGTTCTCGCAACCTTCTGGAACAGCCCCTAATAATTCAAGTATTCAAACGCCAGTGTTTACTTTTCCAACTTACATCCCTCCGCCAACTCAAGTCTCTAGTCCAACCCAGGTTTTTAATTCTAGTGCTGTTGATGATTACAGATTGAAACCAACGGCGGTTGATGATCGCCGGCTCAAAATTGACGAAGAATTCAAAGTTGACATTGACGACATCACAGTAATTTACACGTTGCGAGCTGTCGTCTACACGCCAAACGATGGACATTATCAGACGCTGTTGAAGTGTGGAGGAAGATGGTATGTTTATAATGATATGGCTGCCGACAACCAGGAAATCTTCTCCCAACCAATTGAAGATGATCGTGCGAGAGACATTATTTCAACGCGTGGCAGTTTGTTGTATTACTATCCTCCGTTGGAAGACATCAATCGAATTGATGATATTTTGGACTTGCCACCCATGGCAAGTATGCTGAACGAAAGCAAGGTTTCAACTAGCGGTAAAAGGTTTGAGCTCTCCGACATTTCTTCAGTCCTCAACAATCTCAAGCTCTAAAAATTCATACTTTAAAAAGTCATGATGAACGATTGGGGCAAAGTTCTCCAATTTATACAGCAAGCCGGAGCCTCAAAATTTGCTCAACATTTGACTAACTATGCAAATTCTTCCAAGGTTAAGACTATTCTGGCGCCACACGATCAAGTTTACGACAACAATCCCAATTTGATCAACAATTACCTCAGCGTAATTCCTGCGTATCCAGTTCAAATTCCCTACTATACTTCAATTTCTGGAATTAAGCTCGGGGCAACTTATCAAGACTTCATCAACACCGTTGTTGCAATTAACGGGGCACAAGTTACCAACAACATCTACGTGTTTATTATCGGCAGATCCATCGTAGCTTTAGCGCAAGAGCAAGAAATTAATCCGATCGGCCAATTTGCAACAGTATCGTACGATGTGTTCACGCTAATGATCAAGAACGGACTTCGGGGAAACAGCTTAATTAACTTCTGTGATTCTAACAAAGATATCAAGCAAAGATTTTGTAGCCCAAAATCAAGAAGTAACATTTTTAAGCAGTTACTTCGCGAGGAATACAACATAGATTCTGGAGATATGAACGCCTTAGGAATCTACAAGAAATTGTCCAACACGCGCTACCTCGATTACATTTACAATACTGCTAAAGAGTCAAAAGATAAAATTATAGATCTTAACGCCGTTGGAATTAAGATTAGCGTTGGACAACCAAATGATTCTAACCCCTACATGATTTCTCACAATGGAAAGATCTATGCGCTTAACAACTTACCGCAACAAAATAATCAACTGGAAGAAATTGAATTCTTCGGCACTAATAACAAATCAATCATCAACAATTACTTTGAAGCAGAGCGTTTTACTGCTAAGAAAATTGCCCCCAGACTTTTTGGATACAACAGAAGAGGGTTTCTGTTGATGAAATACAACGGAGATGTCTTTACAGTTGTAGTTGACATTCCCGAGACGACAGATCGTAAGCATATTCTCCGGGAATTAATTAAAGTTTCATCCAACATCAAATCTATGAGTGTGAAGCGTGGAATCTTTCTGTTAGACGTAAATTCCACGCTAAATATTATCCATACTTACATTAACGATGGAGATGAAAGTGTCGCTCCAATAATTTATGGTGTTGAACGAATAATTAACAGCAATCGCGAGGAACCGATTATTCAATACAAAAATGGTAAAATTATGAAGCTAGAACGAACTTACGGTATGGTAAGGGATCAATTCTACCATGAAAATGACCTGGGAATTACGTTCGATAAACCAAATGAATTGTACAAACAAGTGTTCAAGGACGATCCAATTGAATACATTAATCACCATTCGACACCGTCAGGACAGAATAAATTACCCTATTACGTCATAACTAAATCTGGAAGGTTGTATTCGATCGGTGCAAATCGAGCACTCGAAGAGATTGCATTAATTACGAACGACGCCGCGAAGAAGAAGTTGAGGATTCCCGGAGCGACAATTCTCGGCCACGAAATGATTGGTGGAGGTTCTCCATTGTTGTATCTTTATGGAATGACTCCAAAGGGTGAAATTGTTGCGGCTAAAGATGTTAACGTTTCGAGAAGTTTTAATACCAACGAACTTTACATTAGATTGCAACCACAGAATTCACCCTCAGAAATCGCGAGATTTAGAAATAATATTCGAACGGCGAGATTCTCTGGAGGATTCTATCCAGAACACGACCTTCCACTTTACAGCGATGCTAACGGTGTAGAAACATTTACCGTAAGAGGTTTTTAAAAACTCATAATCAAAAGGGGACTTGCACAAAATCCAAAATGGACGATGCACGAAAGGATTGGGCTGCTACTTGGAAATTTATGCTGGACGAAGGTGGAGCCTCTAAATTTGCCATGATGCTGGAAGAATATTCTAACTATGCAAACATAAAGACTATTCTTGCTCCACATGACGATGTTTACGATGAAAATCCAGATCTTATCAATAACTACCTTAGTGAAATTCCGGTTTTTCCTGTTAGAGTTCCGTATTACACTTCGATTTCAGGAATTCAATTAGGAAAAGATTATCAAGATTTCTTGACTACAGTGCAAGCCGTTAATGGAAAACAGACATCCAGCCGAACTTACGTGTTCATCATCAAAAGGAACATTGTTACCGTAGAACAACAAAAGAAGATTGAATATAATCGATTAAGAAAGAATGTTAATTCTATAGGGCAATTTAAGGATGTTTCCTATGATGTATTCATTATGATGACTAGAAATGGTTTAAAGGGCTCTAGTTTGATTAACTTCTGCAACTCTAACCTTGAAATCAAACAGAAATTCTGTGCTGCAACAGCTACGAAGAATCCATTCAGACAATTATTAAGAGAACATTATGGAATTGATGCGGGAAATGTAGATGCGTATGCGCTCTACGAAGAACTGTCAAATAGAATTATATTAGATCGCATAGATGTAACTTATGGCGACATATATGGATACGTTAGGATAGACAGTGCGGAACTGAAATCGAGAGGCATAGAAATACCGCTGCTCCAAAGTGGTAAAAGCAACCCGTTTTTAATATCAGCGAACGGTAAAATTTACGACACGAGAATTTATTATTATTCAGATAACAAGGATGCAAAAGATATCCGGGAAGTTACTTTATTCGGCGATAGAAACAGGACGATTGTGAAACTTCCAACTTCTATGGACACAACTTCCGCTCCCATCACTTTTGCCGGATTCTACTACGTGCTCAAATATAATGGCGATGTGCTTAGATACAAATTGAAATCGGATCAATCTGGCATTTATTATCTTCCGGCAGAAGAAGCTAAATTGGTAGCCACTAGAATATCGTATTTAGCGTTTAAGGATATTTTAATTATCATGTTAAGCTCAACCGGAGAACTAACTATAATCGACAGAGTTCTCAATACTGGTGATGCTGAATTTCCAGATTCTAAATTGATTGTTAAAGATGTTTCTAGAGTTATTACATCTGACGTTGGAAAGATAATCACACAGAAATCTAATGGACAATTTGAGGTCATTGAAATTGTGAATGTTGATTATTACAAAACTAACTATCCCGACGGCAATGTAAAACTGCAAACATCGGCATTGGAAAACGTTTCATCTGGAAACGGTATTTATGATAAGAAGTTCCAGAGTGATCCAATTGTTACCATGAATTTTAGCGACATAGCAAATGTCAATGGGATGAAAGCGCGAGCTTATTTTGCTATCACTAAATCCGGAGATTTTTATTTTATCATTGGTAACTTGGTGAGAAAAGTATGGTTGGTAAATGCTATTATGACAGCAACTAAAACTCCTCTTGATAATAAGATATTCAACGCTAACATCAAGGTTAAACAAAACGCCCAGTTCTCTGTTATTCCTAAGCAAACAATGAATATCGATCCCATTTATGGATTCATATTGTCGGGATTAGATGTAATTCTTACAGGGCAGACGGGGGAGAAGAGGAATATTCTCGCAGACAACATCTATCTTACGGCCGGAATGAAAGAAATGCAAATCATAGGCCGACTGAGTTACATCAACGGGTATCCTCTTATGGACAATCCCAAAGTTGTAGGAATCATCGACATATAATCTTTTTAAAAAGTCATAATTATGTTGCGGTGAATGTGAGCTTGATGATGCCATTTTGAGACATCCCGGGGCCACTTGTTGCTGTACCTTTCTCTGTCCAGAATACAACATACACTTGGGATCCGACACTTAATCCCATAGCTGAAAGGTCTCCCATTGGAATGTTGTAAAGTGCGTTACCGTAATAATTAGTAATTTGATTGGTTCCTTTCAAGAATCCTGTTGGATTATTAGATGTTGGCGTTGACATAACCAGATTTCTTATTAATTTACTATCACTGGTAGATACGATATTTGGACTGACCGTATCCGGAGCCTTTTCAACTTTGTAGATGTACACCGCTAGCCTTGAATTAACCTCGAACGGAGTTACGTAGTAATTGTATTCGTCGTTAGTGCCACTCCAGCATTCTATTCCGGCGTTCAAAGTAATACCATTCAGCAAAGTAGCTTTAGATTGCGGCTGATTCGTAGGTTGCGACATAGGTCTTCCGACCGCCGTCATAAGATTGTTATAGTAATTGTAAGCATTGTATATAAATAATGAAGCGTTTAACGTGATAGAAGGTAGAAAGACATTTCCTGGAGGAGGAACGATCTTTCTATTATAATTATAATAAGCACTTTGAGCTGTTGCGCTCCAATCAGTTGTTCCGCAAGCCCTGACGATCTTGAATTTGTAGAAGTACACGTGCGCCGGGAAGAATGTTACCCCAGCCTGCGTCTCGGTGATTGAAATGGTCCCGTTTGCTGGAAAAGCATCTGCTAGGGCAGTGGTATAAATGGCAGGGCCGACAGGTCCATATGGTGAACCGAAAGGGGCTCCAGGGAGGATACTTACAATGACTTTATCGTTGAGAGGGTTAAATGATGATCCTCCACTTCCGGGGCCGTAATTAAAATTGAGGGAAGTACTACCCAAACTAGCAACGAACGAAGAGGAGGAGCTTCCCGTAAAAACTGGAACAGTAAGATTGCAGCATGTTCCAGTGACGCACGTCGAATTAGTCGGACAATCGGTATTTCCTAGGCATTCATCACAAGTATTAGCAGCAGTATCACAGAGTAAGCGTTGAGGGTTAGATCCAGAATAGACGGGATTATTAGCGCAATCTGTGTTATTTAAACAATCCTTGCACAACCCACTAGCGCAAACTGGTTTAGCGGGATCATCAGTGCAATCTGCACTAACACTACACTCGATCGGGATGCAGGTTTTGCTCGCCGTGTCGCAAGTAAGTTGGGCATCGTTACAATCCGAGGCAGTGAGGCATCCAACACAACTATTCGTTGTGTTATCGCAAGTTTTCTTAGTTCCCGTGCAATTACTGTTCGTGAGACAAGCAACGCACTTACTCGTGGACGTGTTACAAACTCTTCCGGAGGCGCAGTCTGCCGTCGAAGTACAATTCCCAGAAACATTGTTACCTCCTCCGCCAGTTGTAGTTTTCTTCTTTCGCGATCTTAGCACAAGGATGATAACAATTACGATGATTGCAATGAGCACAACAACTCCGATAATTATTCCAATAATCAATCCCGTGCGTTTCTTCTTAGGGGGCGGCGGAGGAGGTTGGGCATTTCTTCTCCTCGTCGCCATCGCAAGTTATCTTTTTAGATTCGCGGAGTTTATGTTAGAATTCGACGTAGAAATAAGAATCGTTAACTTTGATGGCATTGGGATACTTAGAAATTTTATCGGAGACGTTAGTCATCATGACGATGTTGTCGGGCATGGTCAACGCCATATTAATGTCGTACTCGATTTCTTTGATCCGGTTAATTCTAAGCAGCCGTTTCTTGTGCTTGAGGCAGTATTCTTCTTTCACAATGTCGCTGGCGACAACTGCCAAGTGTCCACGTTGGCCTCCAAATTTTGTCACGGCCCTGAAATGTTGATCGCCGTCGAATTCAAGCAACGTCTTAATTTCTATGAGGTAGAAATCAAACCGATAAGGGCCGATTTTGTTCAAATCGTTAAAGGTGTGCTCTACAAACATGATTAAATTATGAGAAGTAAGATAGGCTCCGGTTAATTTCTCACCTTTGGATTGTTTGTTCGGTTTCATGTTCGCAGTTACTCCACATGCAGAACAATGATGTTTGCTGATGAAGGTGTAGAGATCAGTCTGAATTACATGTTGCTGATCGCACTCAAAGGAGACCGTTGGACCTTTGATCCAAATTAACTTGAACTTGAGATTGTTCAGAATTACGGCAACACATCTTTCCAGCGGCATGCACTGGGGACACCAAACATTGGGATATAAGTAATGTTTGAAGGTCTTGAACGAATGGTAATTATTACAAGTAAATGTTTCAGCATCGATTGCTGTGATTTTGAGGTTTGCATCAGTTTCGATGAACTTAAATTGGAAGTCATAAAGTGTTAGGTAGATTAATTCCTGAATGTTAACCGTCATGAAGAAACTTTTGTCATTTACAACATCGATTAACGGAGTTTCAAGATGTTGGAGAGATTGAATTGGAGTGTATTTTCTCCGAACAAGTTCTCGTTCTATCTCTCCGGTCGCTTTGAGGCACTGGAAACAATGCTTCCCGGAAAGGACATTAAAAAGCGTGTCAACGTAAGTATGATTGTTGTCGCAAGTGATCAGGTATGAAGTAAATTGATGTTTGTCTGGAATTTCATACATGATCGAAAGTTGTTGAATGTTAGAACTCTCTGGGATCTCGACGAACTTGTAATTGAGAAGTTTACTTAACAACGGAACAGTTTCATCTTGATCAATGCACCGTAAGCAATTTCTGGTTAATTGTCGCTCAAAGCTCAGACTTCGTCGATACGTGTTGCCACAAAATTTACAATCTCGTTCAGCTCTCGCGTGCTCCGACAACATTTTACGTTTCAATCGAATGTAAGATTTAATTTTAACATTTTTAATCATTGAAGTTGAATTTTACAAATCTACGACGGTGATTATCATTTCCAGATTTAAAACGAGTGATCTGAAGAAGTTGCGGGTGAGGTTTGTAACGGGGCCTAAAAATACAGGATTTATGAAATCTCAATAAACGGCCGTTTGAAGTCGTCATTTTACTTCGTATTTCTCTAGTTATTCTAAAGATTGTGGATGTTTCTGACGTAAATTATCTGTGAATTTTACGTCTTAAAATATGGATTTCCTGTTTGGTTGTGATGAAGTTTCAGAATGTAATTGACATCTGATAGCTGTAAAGTAACTAAAGAAATATAACGGCTAGCGACGATAATTATTAATAGTTTCATGCAGAAATCATCCAAAAAGTCTAATTTCCGAGGACAAATTATAAACCTCGGAACTCTACGAACTTTCGGATTTCAACTTTTCATGGTTTCAATTTAATTCTATAGAGTTGATCTTGTTGTTATTAAATTGTAGGTGAATATGAATAAAAGTAAGGATTTGAGACGTGGCTGATCCTCGGAAATTAGGCTTTTTCAGCGCAAATCACAATTATGTTACATTAGAGAAAGCTCTAATTTCAAACAGGAGTCAAATATGAACATTTCATATACTCTTATACGAAATACTAACGATGTCGCGTAAGTCAAAAAGTGTAATTTCGTGGAAAATCTTCGGGTCCAAGTTTGTCTCAAATTTCAAGTGCACGCGCGTTAACACTTTTTGACTGCCTCGAACGAAATTCTCCCTCAAAATCCATCATAACACAGGGTGTGTCTTTTATTTCTCGATTTCGCTAACAATTAATCAGCTTTTTAAATGTAAAGGCCTTAAAGCAAAAGCGGATGGGGTCTGAGCTCGTTCATCTTGGCCGTCCTGGTGAAGATGTCACAAACCAACATGAGGTCGTTGAGCTGGATCTTCTTGAGGATTCTCTCCGTGCGGAGTTGTTCAACCAGGAAGTTCGTGATAATATTGACTGTGGCTCTTGCGACAACTTGCTGGTCTTTGGACAATGTTTGGAAGATCCCGTAGATCTGAATGGCCAACGCCATTTTGTGAGCAAGCTCTTGTTCCTCGAGGGCCCAACGAGTTTGATTGGCCAATTGTTGTTCGTATCTTTCGGCCTCCCACTGCAGGAAGTTTTCGGTTGCTTGCTTGTCGGTAATGGAGCTCATGTTGATGATTGAAGGGTAATGAAGAAGGTTGAGGGTTTTATTTAATTTTTAAAAATAATAAAAATTACATTTCTATGCTGAGGGGTTGATCAGTGATGTTTTCAGTCGGCTCTTGGAGCTCAAATTTGAGTTTCTTAGCGACGGGCTCGGGTGCCGCAGTTTGTAACTTCTCGGCATTCCAAGAATTGATCGAGCAGAACGCCTTAGTGTAAATCTTTTCGTAATCCTGGGCCGCTTTGCCGTCTTCAGCTAGCTTACTTCTGTCAGCGCCGTAATAGTAATCGTAAAGTCTTTCATAGCCTGAGGTGTACATTCCTGCCTTGTATTTCTCACGGTAAATCTCAGGAACATTAATTCCGCACTCGGACAACATCTTAAGGGCTTTGGTTGTGTTATTTCCAGTGATCGAATAGATGAATTCATAAAAAGCCTTCACGTCAAATTCGATGCAGGCCGAATTAATGAGATGCTGTAAGATTTCATTTGAATAAATTCCGGGTTGCTTAACGAGAAATTCAAAGTAATAATTCTCTTGGTTAGGTTTCCAATGATCGAGAACGTCAAGACTAATCTTGTTTGACTTACCGCTGGAAACCCACATTAAGAAGGGATGAAAGAAATGCGTAGGATTCAAATGGTAGAGATCATCTTCCTTGAAATCCAATTTGTAACTGTAAAAGATTCTAGAAAATGCCTCATAGTCAAGATTATCGGAGCTTGGACTGGACAACACAATGAAATGATTCAAGCATCCAGGCTTGGTATCTTCTGAGATAATCGATTCCAACTTCAACAGATTCATGATTTTTAATTTATAATTTTAGATTAATCTATTTGTACTTTTTAACTAACGCGTGGACCTCTTAGTTGTTGCTGTTCGGGGCGGGCTTGTTGTGCGAGCAAACGTGGCCGTCGCTTCGGGCCCTGGCCATGAACTCCTCCTTCTTTTGGTGGCGCCGGACGAGCATCTTCTTAATGAGTCGAATGATGTCGTCCGTAACGTCGGAATCGAGACCCATCATGTAATTCTCGTCGATGACAAAGCCCCGAGCGGCCTCGCCGCTCCCAAAGAAGGTGTCAATGGCCAATGAGACTGCCTCGTGATCGCAACGCGGTAAGCACTTGAACGCGACAATGTACGGCAGGAATTCATCCTTGCGTTCTTGGATTTCGGCCGGAGTAGGATCTCTCATCACATGGTCGAAATTGGGCGGCAGAGAGACGTTCGGCATGGTCTGAGATGCTGCTTCTTTCATCAGCCCAACGCCATAGCAGTATCCGCAATGGTCTTTCGAGATGAACTCGTGAGGAAGAATCGGCCCGGGCAATGTTGGCAGAGGTTGACATTTGACGGCAATGCACTCCTTGTTGGGAATCTCTTGATTCGGCGGCTTCAGGAACTGCTGAGCAGCAGTCGTCTCAACTGCCTTGGCCAGCTCGGTAACGGGAGCAGTGGAGCTTGTGAGTGCCGCGGCCAGGACCGGAGAAGCAGGAAAGAGTCCTGCAGTGGGAATGCTCCTTCCAGTAGGTGACGTGTAGTAAGGGTGCTTCAAATTCTTGAGCGCTGCCTGAATCTCAGACAAACTCATCATTGTCTGAATTGTGTAGCAGGGACAATCGGAGTATCCGAAAGGGCAAGCAGAAAGCGTGTTCATAATGTGATGAAAGATAAAAGACTCTGGAGTTTTGTTTTAATTTACCAAAATTTAGCTTTTTAAATTTTAGAGGAGATAGCACGATTTACTGCTTGGACTCCTCTTTCTGCTCCGGCTTGGGCTCTTCTTTCTTGTCTTCTCCGGACTCGTCCTTTCTAGACATGGCGTCCATCATGGATGTGACAAAGATGGCCTCGAAGAGTCCTGGACCATCTGACTTCTTGGTTCCGTGGACTGGGCAGTTGCGGCGCCGCTCTTTGCTCTCTTCGTACTTGGCGTCGAGACGTTCCCTCTTCTCCTGGTGGTGAATCAACAGAGTCTTGATCATTTTGATGATGTCGTTGTAGACGTCCTCGTCGACGCGCAGCAGAAAGTTCATGTCGAGAATCCAGCCCTGCTTGATTTCGCGGTCGTCAGTGGCAAAGTAGATCGCAGTGGTCAGCGACGCGGTTTCCTTGATGGCCGAAGGAAGACTCTTGAAAGCAGCCAGGAATGCCATAGCATCCTGCTTGCGCGCAGAGTTGTCGGGAGTTGCGGACTTCATTTGACGGGATAAAAGACTGATGAGTTTTATTTAAATTGGAATCACTTTAAAATTTAAATTTTTAACTTGAGACCTTAGAACTTTAATTGTCGTTTCAAGCGGCGCAAATGAAAATGTGTCTCAACAGAAAGACAATACTGTGTTTCGTCAATTAATTCATTATAGATCAATCGTGCAAGAGCTAGAGGAACTTCAGGAGTCTCAAATTTAGCTAACAATTGCGGGATGTAATTGTAAATATTTAACATGTATTTCAGTTTAGGGTTGTTGTGGGATTCTTGAATCTCTTCAATTAACCTTTCAACAAGCTCATCGTAAGTTAATTCTTCAGGGAAGAGATCTAATTCAATCGCCTTTACCCAGAATGCAATGTCGATACAATGCATTCGATGTTTGTTCTGCCAGCATGCATAAATTTTAAACAAACAGTAATCATGGGACTGATTCATCCAAAGAACTAAATCAATGATATCTTCCCAACGGGTATTAATAGTATTAACAACGCATTCTTCAATGAAATCAGTGTCGGGATTGTAAAGCTGCGGCCTCAATTGTAACGTTAACCTGAATTTGGCACTAGTTTTACACTTAAGCAAGAGAGGGATTAGATTCATTATCACATTGTAATTGGTTTGAAAATCTGTGTCATCTTGATCCTCTGTTGGAAAGATAACTCTTTCCATGTCGCCGATGTAGCGTTCGAACTCGAGAGTGAATTCTTCATTCGTCATGGCTTCGATCGATTCTGGTAATCTGTCATCTAAGTCATATTTAATCTTCATCCTGAGCACCTTCGTAATCAAAGTTTCATTGTCTGGATTAACGTAACCTTCTTTAAGTCTAGGAACTCTTCCACCAATAGTCATTGAATGATGGTACAATTCTGCAATTGGATGATTAATCAACAAGGCTTCGTTGAATATGTCAATATCCTCACGGTAATCATTGTTGCGGTAGCTTTTCGTATATCTAGCAACTTCTTTTGCAGTCATGTGGTAACGAATATTACTCTCAAACGCATCAGAATTCATCACATCGTTTCGATCGAAACGATCACACATTCCTAAGAAAAGACGAGACATCAGCTTATCGTTTGCAGTTTCGTTAGGATAGAATATTTGAATTACCGCGGTGATTGGACCACGGTTTGAAAATGCAGTTAGAATCCTTCCAGTAATAGAATTGTCATCAACCCGAATTGTCGTATTTACGATGGTCTCGTTGAGGAATTTAGGAAGCTTCATTTTCTCCGAGGAATTGTATTCGAATTTCGCAAGATTCTGGAGTTGCTTTGTTAGCGGATTGATTGGAGCCAACCATCCTAATGCATTAATTAAACTCTCAGATTTAACCATGTGAGCGTAAAGAATTATTGAATCGTTGCCTCGCATGTATGTCAAATGGTAATCTTTGAGCATCAGATAAAAATAACTGTCGACTAACCTCAACAACATTAGTTCGCAGGGATGCAAATACTTCACGAAGAAACTCTTCAACAAATGTTTCTCGAAATATCTAAACGGATTAATTGGATCAAAATTTGGTTGATCTGACATTACAGAATTTGAGATGAAAGGTTAATTTCAAAAATAATCCATTTCAGCCACAACTAACACTTAATTAAAAGAACCGACGATGGCAGAATTTAGTTTGTCAAGCATTGTTGGAATCGCAGTAATTGTGTTGATTGTGATCATCATTCTTGTCACGATCCCGGCGTTGATGAAACGTTCTTCTGAAACAGAAACTGAATACAAGGCCCGCAGAATGAAGCTATTGATTACTGTTGGAATTGTTGTGATCATTATTGCCTTGATTCCTATGGTGATCCCGAATACGGTAGCCGTTGACGTCGACAGAGCTCGTCGTGGTGAGAATGGCTGGTTTGATCGCTTCAAGAAGAAACCCAAAGCTAAGGCTGAGCCCGCTCCTACTCCGGCCAACCCTAACGGTATTGAGGCTTACGTTAATCGCATGAACGCCGAGAATGCCGCCGGGATCAACGCCCAATGGCAACAGCACATGAACGGACAACTCTATCCCTCAGAATAATTAAGTTCGATCAATTAAAAAGCATGGCTGAATTCTCGTTGGATCGAGGAACTTACTTGTTTTGGGTGCTGATAATCACCTGCATCTACATGATATTTCTACTTGTTTGGTACACGATGGCCAAAAGTCAAGAAGGCCGCGAGGAGCGGAGGAAAGAAGTCATGATGATGACATTGGTATCAATTCCTGTGCTAATTTCAATTGGATTGTTCTACGGCATTGGCCTGACTAAGAAAGGGCATCTCAGGAAGTAATAATGTTTTTAAAAACTTTAGATGAGACTGAGTCCTGCTTTCTCGGCTTCAGCGTCAATTTCGTCGTGATTCTTGGCAAGTTTTGCTTTAGTTTCTGCTTGAAGTTCAACTGGAAGCTTATCTACTTGTTCTTCGAGAATTTCTACGACCTGACGTTTGAAATTGAGATTATCAACAACCTCTGGAGAATTCTTCAGTGCCAACAATTGTTCTTTCTCTGGACTCGGAGGTGCATTGTTTAAAGCTTCAACAGCCGACACCATTAAACTCTTACCTTTCCATGCATTCTGAAGAATCTGAGGAGCACATTCCGCAATCTTAGCAATCGCAGAATCTCCAAAGATAAAGTTATTGATAACAAAATTGTTGTGAATAGCAGATTGATTGTTGGTTGCATCTGCAACCTTCTTGGATTTATGTTTCTTGAGCTGATCGTTTTCATATGCTAAAGCTTTAACTTCTGACAGCAACCAATCGATGTCATCGAATTTACACAAAGGACTCGTGCCTCCACAACATCCTAAATGAACTCCTCTTCTAATCATATTACCTTTAGCTGCGTGATGACGAGAACAATTCCCTTTGAGCGATTTAGTTCTTTCGTATGCTCTGTTCACGAATGATTGATACGACGTCGGTGTTGTTTCTGATGGTTCAATTGATCTTTTCATTTTAAGATGGATGAATGTTTTATTTTAAAAACTATTTAATTCATAATTTAATTATTACATAATGTGTTGATGATTTGTACTGAATCTCTTAGAGCGCCCAAATACAGATCATTTTCGTTTTATAGAACGAAACAAAAGTACCTTTTGTGAAATTAAACGAAACGAGGTCCTTTCGTGTCCAGGTCAGGTTCCAAGTTATCAATAATTAGACAGATTTGGGAACGTGAAATATAGTCTAAAATGATGTTTTTAAATTCCAGTTCAAGTGTAATTAATTTCATTCAAATGCAAGACGAAGTCCAGAAAATCCAATTAAACAAATCTTTAACGAAATCGAGAATTGGGATGATAAATGTTGGATGTTTCCAATCGCTAACCAAATTTCTGGATCTAATTCTACAGAAACAAGTGTGATGGAAAGGAGGGCTTAAGCAATGCTCTGCCTGGCATACATATTCATATTTCGGCCCGTGAGACATGTAATAAATCATAAAGATGCCAGTAATTGCTATCGGTAAGAATAAAAGTATCCCGTTCGTCAACATCGTCTTATCTGTAGCGTGATTATTTCGACGTTCAAGCATGATTGTTTTAATTTACTTTCCCACAGTAAAACTCTTTGATCGATTTAAAGTTAAAAATAAATGTGAAATAATTAATTTAAAACTCAGCAATGCAAGACAGCAGGGTCGAAGATGGAAAATACTGCGCTTGGCGGCACATTGAAATTGAGAGAGCTAACACTTTCCGCATAAAAGACAGAGATGAAGTTAATGATACAATCATGTGGAAAATTTGTACATTCTTGTTTTCTGAAGATCACAAACGCAAAGCTAGCGTCGACGACATCAGAGATAGAAATATTATCATTGCGATGGAACTTAAATATTCCAAAGAATACAAACTTTTGAGATATATTGGGAATGTCGGTAATGTTGATGACATCCTTAAAACAGGCAGAGACGTTGAACGCGTTAAAGATTGTTTCAAAGTTGTGATCACGGACCGCGAGAAATTCATTGAAGAATATGCTCCATCCGTCTACGAAGAAGGATGTGTTGCTAATCGTTATTTAGCGTTGTACAATAAATATCTGACAGAACTTGACATCGATGATCCTAAGTTGAGTGATACCGATTCGGGTAAATTCTATTCATTTGTCGGTTTCGCCGATAGAAATATTAGACTCGGCGCCCATAGGTTTAATCTTGGCGATGACAAAATGTACGGTCCTATTGTTCGCTACGTCAACAAACTCGGTAACGATGAACAAATAGTTAAATTATTGCCAATTGTTAAGTATGGGATTCATCTCGTAATGACTAAAGAATTTTACGATCTAGAATACTCGTGTTTGAAAAGTAATGTCCACACAACTTCTGCTAACTTCAGATTCTCGTTGTCGGTCGAAGATCAAACTAAAAGAATGTACGGCCTTAGCATACTTGGCCCAAAAGATCCCCACACGAGATTCAGACTGTTTTACGTTAAGAGTCGACTTGAGAAGGAATTATTGATCTTGAAAATTCTCGCAATGCTTCATTTTGACGACAGGTTGACACCAACTACTTACGAAGATCTAACGCACAAAATGAGCAAATTTATCAGAAGTAACTCTAATAGTGACATCGTTATTACTGTAAGATTATTTTACATGGACATTCTAAGATTTTTGTTGCCTCAAGACAATTCTCTGGTTGCATCATTCTATGATATGTTAAAATCGTACGGCATCAGAGAGAATTATCCCAGAACGGAACCTAAATTGGATCTGAGCGCAGTTAAGGCACCTTACAGATCAACCGAAGCCATGTTTTACCATTACGGAATGATTATTACGTCGTTGATTGAGATGAAAAGATGGCCTTTTTACCATAACGACGTCGATGAAACTATTCCACAACTGTGCGGAGTTCAACTCATATTGGACATCATGGCAAAAGGACATCCCTCAATCCTCAAAGGTAAATCAGAACTCATAACTAAATTGGAACCTAAAATCGAAATTGATCATAACACGAGATTGCCGATGTATTTGGAGCTGGCAAAGATTTACGATAATCACCCTCAAAAGAAAGCAGTATTGGCTTACTTCAATTTCTCGTTCAAAGTAAAGACTAAATGGACCGATGAAACTTTTTACGAGAATTTAGCCGAAGCTTCGGCCGAGCAATGGGAACAAATCTCCTCCGTCTTCAGCATCATAAGTTAAAAAGTCACTCGCAACTAGACGTTTTCATTTGTAATTAGCTTCTCTAATGATGGAGACACCGTTGACCGTGAAGTAATCGTAGCCGCGCTTGAAGTGAAACACTAACTTGTCATCTTTGATCTTAGATCTGAATAACACGTGTCCGACCCTGCTAGTTCCGTCGGGTTGAACTAAAAAGCCTAACCTTCTAATTTCATGATCAAACAATGTTTCTGGTTCTCGTAGCATCGGCATCATCATAAATTTCTTAATGGACCAAATTTTATCACCAATCGATGCATAAACGTAATCTAGGATGTGTTTAATTATTTCTCCGGGTAATGCTGACAACAATTGATTCTCTTGACTCTGCCAGCATAAGTAAAAACAAAGTCTTGCAACATTAAATGTCGCCTTATTGATGTTATTTCTCAACAACACTTTCTCGAGATTATCTCCGATCTTTGCGTTAAATGCGTTAGTGTAGAATATCTTCTTGGTTACGATAATTTCATTCAACATTGGTTGGCCGTCGATCATTGCCGACAACATTCCATTCAAATTGTTATTCTCGAAAGATAATGAATTGAGAACGAGTGTTCTGAGCATGTTAGTTTTGTTATCATCGTAAGATAGAATCTCTTCTAAGAAATGTTGAGATCCTAAGACTAGCGCGTCAATGTCGACAAATCTGCCGGATGTGAAGAATGCCGCAATGTTTTGACTCTTATCTTTCGTAGTTTCTTCCATTACAATGTTACGCGCGCAGATGTAGTGGATCTTCTGAGCTCTAAACTTCTTGCTTAAAAATTCAGCAATCTCTGGAGTATAATAAAGTACAACATCTCCTAACATTTTAACGGTGCGATTTGCAATACTTGCTTCGCGTTTAGTCATACCATCATGTTCAGTGTAAATATGTTTCGCCGGCGAAATTCCTATCAACCAGCCATCATGATCTAGCTCTTTGCAATCTGAGCCGCATAAATCGTGTTGATTGATGTAGATCAAAATGAATTGCTGCTTGTTGATGAGGTGAAATTCAATCTTTGGCGGATTCCTCGATTTTTGGAGTTCAAACTGTAAAGTTCTAATGTTTGGATCATTGCGGGCGTCAATTATCTCTTGGAGCAACGTCGCAGGCCTCGACACAATTACATCTTCATTCATTTTATAGCTTTAATTGTTAGACTTATAACGGGTTTTTAAAGCTTGTAGCATTCGGGAATGAGACCATTATCTTCAATGATTTCAAGTGCAGCTTTAACTTTATCCATGTAGAGATTGGTCCATTTTGATCCTTTCAAATTTGATACATCAGAATTGTTACCGACGATTACGACATATTTGCTGTAGAAATTAGAGTCATTTCCCAGGACCATGCGAAATCTAAAGATGAAAGCCGGGCTAGATCGGTTCATCCCAAATGAACCGCGTGGAAAAGGAGCAATAATACCACTTCCTGAAGCTTCGGTTGTCACTGTTCGTTTATTTCCATGCATATGCTTATTAAACTCACAGGTGTTAATATCTTCGAACTTTAGCGTGGTATAATTAAAGATTTGCCACGAATAATCTTTCAATTTCTCTACATTGAGATCAATATCGAGAGTCGCGTGAATTTCCCACTTACCATTAGTTTTGAACACCGACAATTCAACATTATATTTCTTTGTCTTAACTGTGATGTTTTGGAGTCTTCCATGGCTTTCCCCCTCTAATATAACAAATCTTCCTTCGGGCTTGTGTTTCTTCTGAACGGGCTCGACTGCCACGACAGCTTTCTTTCCTCTCGTCTTAGGAGGTCCATTCTTAGCGTTGGCGACTTCTGGTTCAACGCTAAGAATTTCTACTTCACTGGAAACCTCAGCAACTGGAACATTTATTTGTTCAACCCGGGCTTCGTCATTTAGGAACGGGGCGTCGCCGTGAGCTCGAATTAACTCTTCGCCTAAATTAATATCTCGCAACGCTCTAAATTCTACGGTGTGAAACACTAATTCGCCAGATTTAACGTCAACCCTAAAACAACCAATGTTAATTCCTGTGTCCTCATTATTCAATGAAACATTGATGTAGCGCGTGATGTTCCCAAACAATGATGCGTCAACCACTAATTCTTGAAGCTTATGACCGACTGATAATGTAAATGAATTCATCGCAGCAAAACATCTCGGACGATAGATTCCAGCGTAGTGACCAACAGATTCGCCTTTGAGAATAACTCGCTTTGCCCAGACTCCTTTGGAGAACCTATCTTGATAGTATTTATGTTTCTCATTCAACAAATACAGCACAGTTGAATCTTTAACGTTGAGCGGCAGCCCGTGATGGTGAATCTTTCCTCTGATGTCATAAATCAAAGCGTTCGCGTAAGTGATACCATCTTCTGAAATTGACAGATCATCAGGACAACTTGGTGGCGTTGTTCGCCAATTAGACGGCAACATTTTTAAAGTAAATAATTCTCATAACAATTTTAACTTTTTATAAATCAATCATAAAGCTTAGTGAAAGCTTTCATAGTTCTTTCGTGATAGTCGTAACCCCAATCATCCTGTTCCACGGTGAAAACTGTCGCTTTGGTAGACACTAAAATTATAGGTTTCGTTTCTGCAACACAATTTCCACATTTGATTTGAAATTTAAACAGGACCGGAAGACTTTGTTTATGTGTGCCAAAAGACGTACAGGGAAATGGACGGCATAGATTATATTGTTTAGATTCTGTTACGACGTACTTACGGCCTTCTTCATTACTATGGATAGTAAAATCTTTGAGATCGATAAGCGTAAAATCTTTATTATTAGCCGAAGAATACCATCCGAATGATGCATCATTAGTTAATTTCTTCGCTAATTCGTCCGGGATTAAAACTTTAATATTCCACTTTGAAAAAGTCCTAATTACAAAACATTCAAATAATTGGCCTTTGTCGGTTTGAACTTCAAGCACTTTAAGATTATTTTTGGATTTAACTCCAAGTAAGAAAATCTCTTGTTTCTTGTGTTTCTTTTGGATTGGCTCAGGAGCTTCTATTTCTGCCTTACTTACCAGTTCTAATTCGTTGGTACTGTTAATGTCGTCGGATAACAAATCAATTATTGTAGGTTTGATGCCGTAAGTATCCCAATATTTTGTGCCTCCGTCTTCGTAATTGTAAAGCAGTTCTTCTCCGGCTTTAATCTTTCTCAACGTCACGAATTCGACCGTGCGCAATCTAAGCTTCTTATGGGTCAACATGATAGGACGGGCGTAAAGATTTGGCTTAAGTTTCATGTCTTTAGGATCGTTGATGTAGCGTGTAATATTGCCAAACAACAATGCATCGATTATTACGTCTTGATTGTCTCTGCCGACTAAGAAAATGTAGGGATTGCCAGAACTAAAACATCCAGGCATAAAAACACCAGCGTAACAGCCAATAATAGAATCTTTAGGAATATCACATTTAGCGCGGACTCCCTTAGAATGTTTGTTAGAATAAGCCTTATGTTTGCGGTCCAAAGGAAACAATTCCAGAGAATCTAACATGTGCGGCGGAAGTTTGACCGTGTATTTGCTGCCACCTTTGCTGTAAATTATTCCATTGAGGTAAGTGACGCCATTGTCTGAGATTTGAGATTCGCTCTTATTTGCGGCCGGCGCAGTTCTCCAGTTCTGCGGTAACATTTTTAAAAATCAATTATATATTATCTGAAATAAGTTTTTAGGTTGCATCATTCGTGTGAAATTCACAAGTGTTGTAATTTAACCACTTGTCGCGTTTGCACGGCATGCCATTAATTTTCAAAGCACAACATTTATCGTTATTCACAAGAATCTCTTGTGTTATTCTTGATGGTAAACACAATTTCCACTCAGCTTCCTCATTTTGGATCATTCTCAAGAATTCACGATTCCACGCATCGACGTAATTAGTTTCAGCTTTAACAATTATACCATTACGTTGCAACATTACCATTGATCCTAAAGTATCAACAAATCCGTCTCCGGAGATAAAAATGAAATCAATATCTTTAGCTAATTGTTCGTGAAGCCAAAGGACTTCTCTCGTCATAAGTTGATCTGCAGAATCTTTGGAAACCAACAGCGTCGGAACAATAAATGCATTGTAAATTAAATTATATTCAACCATGATGGTATTTGAAATTGATCCTTTGCAATGATTTCCTAGGAATACAAATATTTCATCATCTTCAACTGCATTGTTCTTAAAGAATGGCGCTGCAATTTTCAGAGCATTATCGGCGTCAATGAACAAAATCCGTTTAACGATTCCATCATTTGTCAATTTAATTAAAGCTTGACGGTATGAAGTAATCCAATGTTCGTAAACGATAACATCTTCTTTGTTAATGTGATATTTGTCGCAAGTTCGTCCATTCGGACAATTGAATTGATAATGGAGCTGACATGGAACTAACGAATCTCCAGATTTCTTGTAGTTTACGAAATGGTCTTCTTTCAAGGCAACAAATTGCACAAATTGACTCTTTGTGAAATCGATCACCGGTAATTTTGAACACCTCAATGGTTTAATTTTAGCCTCCTCGATATTGGGAGAAGTTTCTTTAGGAAGAGCCGATCCAGCAGAGATCAATACGCTGATAGACGTCATAACATTATTCATTTCTCCAATGACGAAATTACCAATTTCTCTAAATGCATTCTTAACTCTCACGTCGGCATATTCTCGTTCTTCTGAAAAGAATCCTGACATAATTATTACGCGTTGGAATGGTATGAATGTGGCGCTGCCAAAGATTTCATCCATCGTCTGATTAAATTGCTTAATAAATCTTTCGGGTCTAAACATCATTTCGATTGCAATCATAACTTCATGTCTGAATTTGTCAGCGAACAGTTTTGTGCAGTCATTCCATGATCGACTGAAATCGTCAATGATGTTAATTCTTCCAGTTTCGCGGTTGGGCTTGAAAACTCCACTTCTGCGCTTAAGTGCAAACCATGTGTTCGGGTGGAAATTATTCCATCTAGCTCTGGTCAACGTGCACAAAGTTGATAAATTCTTGTCATCTTCAATCCATTCTTTGAGCAAATCAACCGCGCGTCGCGAAGACGGAACAAACGCGGCGGCCGACGTAACCAACGACAATTTCTTCATGGAATTAATATCGATTAGTTTAAATTATAATTTATTTATTAATTAAAGATAGTTTTTAAATGATTAGTTCAGAGATTGCAACGGAAGACAAAGAGTTTCACATAATTCGTGAAGATCGGTTAAAGATTTCAATCGAACAATTATGTCAGCATAAAATTTATCACATTCATTGTTGGAAATGTCAATATTACAATTTAGTGTTGTGCACGAAACGCCTTGGACTTTACGCTCCGTTGAAAGGTGTAATTCGCGAACTGTTTTCGTATCACACCGACAAGTTAGAATTGAGAAGGTTCGAGATTTGCAAGACAAATTATGGAAGAAGAACAGGAGACAGTTCGGTCAAAGTGACATTTATTGGGCCGTATGAATCTTACCTCGGATTTCTCGCGGGACTTTACATCAAACATGAACCAAGAGTCGATGATCGTTATAGTATTAAATTTGTTGAGAGTCATAACGTTGGAATGAAGATTCTCACGCAACATCGGAAGATGGAAGAGAATGAGTTGAAATGTCGCGAGACTATGCAAAATAATTGCGCACTCGATGGAACTGTTAACATTGAAGGAACCATAATTTGTTCCTTGCTAAGATATCCTTGGGATTGTTACATATTATATGCTAACTATGATCAATTTATTGCTGGCTACAAGAAGGCAATGGAAATTAGCTCCTCATGTCTTCCTTACAAACAAGACTATCATTTTGACGCGCGATTCATCAGAGATATTAAGAAAGCAGGACATGTCCCAAAGCGGGCATACGGTAAAGAATGGTGCTGTTCCGACCAAAAGTTTTTAAGTATTGACGTCACGAAAGTTGAGACTACGACTCAATGCGAAGCCTACTGGCACCTCTAATCGATCAATAGGAATCGAATGTCGCGATAGAATTTACCGATGATGATTGCGGAAACGTCTTTGTGCAATTTCAATTCTTTCACGAAGGTCCAGTATAAAAAGTTTACAATGTATTTTATAAACGCATCATGTTTGTCGTGCATCGTTTGGATCATTTCTAAATTGTAATCAATAAGATCCGGACGTAAGATAGATTTCGGGATTTTCATGGTGAACTTGGAATGTCCGCGGTGAAATTTATCGATTGCTCCTTGGATCTTAGAGTCTTTAAATCTTGGCCGCGTGATAACTATTGACGTTGAATAAAGCTTAACCGGGAAACAAACTTGGATCGCCAAGTAATGTTTATGCAATTCAATGCAGAGTCTACGGATTAACGCTGAGAGGTTGCTGAAGCCAAATCTGTAATAGAAGTTGTTAATCTTCAAATCTAGCAATGCTTCAACCAGCTGATTCATGTAAGGCAGATACTTATCATAATTGTGGTCCAAGTAAACATCAATGAATGATATGTTTATTTCTTCGCACTGCTCCCGTTCAATAAATTTGAACAATTGAGATTCTGTCAATCGCTTGGTGTCAGTTAGAACTTTCAAGGCCTTAAAGAAATCACCTTCAGATTTCAACGAGATAATAATGTAAAGCGTTCCTTTCTCTGTCGAAATTATGCAAAACTCATCGGGAATGTGAATCAACATTTCACTAACACTTAATTTAAACTAATAAATTGGCTTTTTAGAACAACTTCTCGATGGTTAGTCTGACCATGTAGATTCCTGTTGCAGATCCAGATGTCGGAATAGCTGCAGTTCCCACGACGGGACTTATTGCAACAACTAAACTGGTAGAAACTTGCAAGAAATGTCTTCCATGAATCCAAGTGGTTCCAGTTGAAGATCCCGCAACACTGTCAACATCAATAGCCAATGAGCCTGATGAAGGGCCTTTGTAAATTGCGATAGAACTAGCTGCCTCTATGCTCATTTCGTAATCGAGAGAATAAGTGCCTGCGTTGAGGGTAAAAACTGTCCCACCGGCTCCAGCTGAAGGAATTACTGACAACGGCATGGTATTAAGAACTTCATCGTCAATCAAGAAGGCCTGGCCCGGAGGTACAGAATTATTAGCTCCTGGAGTGTAATGAACGTATTCGGCAACTCCAACTATTGATGATGTTCCAGCTGGACCTTGAGGTCCCGTAGATCCTGTTGCTCCAGCTGGACCTGTTGCACCGGCGGGTCCTTGAGGTCCTACAACTCTTCTTTGGCCAATTGGCCCGGGAACTTCGGACGGAGGACATTTGATGCAGGGAGACTTCTTTTTGTGGTGCGAGCTCTTCTGACATCCACACGCAGTTACGATTGTTTTAGCTGGCTGAAGCTCGCATGTTAGCGAACTATTACCGCTCTGGGCTTTGCATAAAAACGTTTGTTTCCGCATTGTGTATTTTAAGTAACGAAATAGTGTTAGAGTTTTTAAATGCAATTAATCTTTATCTTATGATGTGGAAATCATCAAGGAAATTGTGAATGTAATAATCTCTAATGATTGGAATGAGATCTTTATTCATAATCCGGGGAATTCTCAAACAATACAATAACATCAGCACTCTCAACCTGAAACATTTAATAAAATCAATCATGGCATCTTCAAATCTGTCAACCGTAACAGTCTTATCAAAGAACACAGTAATGCATTTCTTTTGATAGCTAATATTCGTAAACATTGATTCTGTGCCAACGATTGCATAAGTATCCATCATAAATTTGTTCTCATTCCAGATTCTGTACAAAAATGGACAAGTTAAATCTATTGAAACATTTGTCGGTAAGTCGTCTGGTTGAGTGTCGTAGTATAATTTGATGTCAAACGCTTTAATTAGTTCCCACATGATGTAAGTACGCATTTGCTCAATCGTCTTAACATCTGAATGCTTAATTTTATTGGCATTTACAGTTCCGTAATAATGAAAATTTAATGCTAAGACGTTAAAAGGCTTACACTTATTTTTGCCTAACTCAATCAATTGTTCGAGTTCTTTGATTCGGAGCGTGATCTTAACTTCTTCCTGTTTGAGTGCAGAATGCGGTGATTTAGCTGTTTTGTGAATATCGACCTTATGGGAAATTTTCTTGACTTTAAAATCTCTGCCCATAATCAATTGGACTAAAATGTCTTTCAATGAGACACAAGCTTGAGATTTCATGATCTCCCAGCGATCTAAAGGGTCATCTTGAAGTAATCCTCGGTGTCCACCGTTTAACTCTAAATCATGTAACATTGAGTGTTTTTAAAAATGAATATTATTACTTAGGGGTTGTTTTAGTGGCGGTGAGGATAGATTTCATGAGCTCTTCTGCCATGGCAATTGTCTCATTGCTAACACAATAGAAGTAACTGGCGAATCTTAAGAATTTTCCATCAGTTGTAGTTTCATACTCTGCGCCGAGTCCGATGGTTGCAATGAATGAAGACCGCTGAATTCCGGTAAGTTTGTGGAGATCATTTGCGAGTTGGTTGACGCGTTCCTTCTTTTGCACAATTTCTTGGTATCTCTGTTTACGCTTGTCGAGTTCTGACTCCTTGTACGTGATAATTTTGTAAATCTCTTTCATCGCATCGACAAAATCATCCTTCATCGCTGTGAGGTGTCGCCAGAAATGATAAGATAGTCCAACGCAACAAAATGCCGACGTGAAACAGAGCAACCAATTGCCTCCACCTGAGAGCGTAATAATATGCGTTAAGAATACCAGACTCATCGTAAACAACGCAGCTCCAATCACTTCCTGATCCTCTTTAGACAATTCCGTAGCCTTCGGCTTCACGATTTCAGATTCATAATATACAAATTTGTATCTCTTATGTTCAATATCTTTTGTTGCCGTCGCAATGTCGCTTGTGGGTAGCAAGTAAAGTCCAATGTTCAAAATTGAAGTCCTATTTCTGAACCAAACATCTATGCGTTTGTGTTTGAAAAGCTCAACGAGTTCACTTTCGTTCAACCTTTCGAATCTATTGATGAATCGGCTGATCTCCACGCTTCGGCAACGCATGAAATGTAAAATTATCAACAACAAAGGGATTCTTGTTTCAATTTTACAGCGAAGAATGAAACTATTTAGCCAATCCGCGTAACTCAAATCCTCGGCAATTACCTCAATTCCAATGCTATCCTTGCATCGGGTAATAATTTCTGAGTCTAGATAATTGTTTTGATCTTCAACATTTGAGGAATTACGAATTGCGAATTTGAGATCGTTTAGCAAATAATATAGCCGCTCTCGACTAAGCTCAGGATCAAATAACAGATCATAGATAGTAAATTCGACCGCTTTGATGTGGTGTCCAATCAGCTGATATTTCAGATAGAATTTCTCGATCAATTCGGGATCAGTTTCAATTGACAACAAGAATTGCATGACTTTCCTCAGCAACATGTAATCCGTGCAAAGCAAGGTATTTCTGTCATTGCATGATCCCATAAATTTGACCCACTCTTCATCGATAGCTTCTTGAGAATAAGGTTTGAATAATTTCGTGGTATTTTCGGTAAACATGATTGAATCAAAGGTTTGAGATTGTTTTATTAATTTGTTACCTTAAATTAACTTTTTAATTTCCCAAGACTAATCTTCGATTTTACGGTGCCGTTTAATGATGTCAGGCATTTGATCAATAATGCACTGATCAATTTCGCCGTCCGTAACACGTTTCTTACCCATCATGATGCACGAACTATACATGAAAATGTAATCACTTTCATAGATGACGTTTTGAGTGTCCCGCACTCTTAGAATGTAAGGCAGCAGTTTCAAGCGGCCATTCTTTTCTGGCATAACAGAGCCTTGAAAGAAGGGTTTCATTCGCGTTGTACCCTTCTTTGCTTCGTTTCCAATAACCCATTCATCTTCGCTAATATTAATCACACCGGCTTTAATTCCTGCAAGCTTAACGAACTTTTCATTGTCATCATCGTATTGGTACCAATGTGCCGTTGCGGTTCCAGCTTTAAGTTGACTGTGAATTTGTTTCAGTGACATCGAAGGATGCATGTTGCAAGGATTAAACCAAATCTTCCAATCGGTAACAAATTTACACTTCTCAACATTATATTCCATGTCATCGACGGTTATCGTAAGACAATGTTCTCTGGTACTCCTAGGATACCGTCTTTCAAGTTTACCTTGATGTTTCAAAATCTTCACGGCTTTAGCTTTAGATTTCGGCTCTTTGGCTTCTTCAACGCGTTCTCGTTTCTTAGGATTAACGACAGCCACGGGCTCTTCTATCACAACTTCTGCTACTAGTTCTGCTACTGGCTCGACGCCTTCGAATTGTTTCATGGCATAACTACAAAAGATCTCATCGCCGACTTTGATATCCTTAATTGTAACGAATCCAATGCGGTCAATCTCATTGTCAAAATCTAGGTAGGTATCTCTGAATGCTTTGACGTTGGGCTTCCACTTAGTTTCGAAGCTGTTATTGAAGTATCGCGTGATGTTGCCAATTGAAAAAGCATCAACACATAATCCAGTAGAGTTTCCGTCATCTTCTTCGATTGTAATCATGAACGGATTAGGTTCAGATCCAAAAACGTGATGAAACTTTCCAGCGTAATAGCCAACAACTGTATCTTTGGGAATATCCTTCTTTGCAACCACCGACTTGCCGCCGTAAACTCCATTCGTGCGATCGGTCATAATTAGCTCAAATTCGTCTAAGAGCAATTCTGGCAGGTCAAAATAGAGCAATTCTTTGCCATTCGAATAAAACATTCCGTTGCGGTACATACATCCGTCGTCTGAGATGTACTCATTATTGTTAACGGCGGATTCTTCGAGTTTCCAAGCCTTTGGCAACATCTGCTTTGATTATTTTAATTTCTATCTTTTCAGAAATTAAATTTAATTGTTTCCAGGGGATTAAATCCTCCAGCTTGAAATTTGTAAGAACAGAACAATAAATAATTACATGGGACAATTAATCGTTTCCGTTAATTGTATGTTTCGAGATACAAATCGGCACGACAAATGCCCTTCTTCGATTTAATAACATGAACGTAGCTTGATTTTCCGCGCACCATCGCATAGTGTTTGTTGTGTTGGCTGTCGTAATGTAAGCTTTCGCTATACTTAAACCTCAATTTAGCTTCCAATGAGGAAATGGCATCCTTCTCAGACCAGCCATACGCCTTAATTACGCTGGTCTGAGAATTACCCATTTTACTTTAGACTTTTTATAATTACACTTTAGAATTCAGATAATGAGGGTTCGGTTTCAACATAGTATCAGTGGAGCTCCCGCGTCCAAGATCATTAATTTGTTCGTCTTTGAGTCTTTGACGGTTAACTTCATCAAGTTTGTTGCGGTTCTTTCGAATCAAAAGATGAATGATAATGATGGCAACAGTTGCGAGCACCAAACAACCAACAGCGATTCCAACAATTGCGCCCAGCGGAAACTCATTAGTATTAACAACATTACCAGCGTCACAATTTGGAGTTTGGGTCAACGTCACAGCTAACGTCGAACTCGAATAACTTGGCGTTGCATCAATACACTGATTGTTAGTAATAACGCTCGAAAATTGTGACGGAGCCGATCTATACCTAGCAACTACAAAATTACCCAGTTGGTTCGTTTCAATGATCAATGTTGCAGAAGTTGCAATGGTAAGTTTGTCACTTTGAATCACTGCACCAGGTTCAAAGTATGTGACATTCTGCAAAGTAATCTCATTAGTGACATTGACAGACGCTGTCGATTTCAACCTCCAATTCCCAACAACCGCTAACGAATCTGTGATCGTAATGATCTGATTTGTAATGTTAAGGACTGTTTCATTTTGGGGAATTTGCGCCGAGCCATCAATAAATACAATGGTGATGAACGGCGACAAAAATACACTGTCAATAATCGTGTTGTTGCTAATTGGTGGAGTTGTAATCGGCGTAAATATCGTAGTAGTCGAGGTAACAGTTGTTGGAATAACTACATTATTCGCTGTTGCGACGGCGTAGCCTCCGATGCTGAAGACTCCTGCAACTTGATTCCAAGTGCCGTTGGCGTCGTTAGTCCAACACAAATTACCGAGTCCTGTTCCTACGGAAACCCAGATTCCTAAGGCGGTATTGTAAACAGCATCAAAGGTCGATCCACAGCCGCTGGAACCCGGAATCTGTTTCCAATTCACCCCATCCAATGAAATTATCATCAAATTAGTAGTTCCTGAACCTCCACCTAAATAAGTGCCATTTCCCTTGGTCACAAACATTCCTTGGTTCGAATAGAATACAGTTCCATTATTACCGGTCCAAGTAGTGCCATCGGGACCAGTTGCTATTCTGTTGGTTCCTCCGCCCACAGCAATTGCTAAACCAAGCTCCAAATAAACTCCAGAAGCTGAACTGAATAATCCTGGACCCGTTGTTGCCCAAATGATTCCGTCGGTCGAATAAGCGATCGTATTAGTGACTCCACCAACTGCGACGAATCTTCCTGCACCACTCAATATCGACCATGAAACTCCCCTTCCTGCAACGCTAAAGATTGATGTTCCTTGTCCAGACCAAGTAATTCCATCCGTAGAATTAGCCAGCGTATTTGTTCCAGCCCCGACTGCAATGTAGATATTCTGTGTTGTAGAATATGCAATATCGTTTCCTTGCGTCGTAAAAACAGTACTACCGTGGCCGATCCAATTAATACCATCGATTGTGCTGGCGATGGTATTTCCTCCTGCTCCAAGGGCGATGTATTTGCTTACCAAAGGGAAGTACTTAATTCCGTAACAGGCTGTCGTAAAAGGAGAAGCACCAGCACTATTCCAGACAACGCCATTGTTCGATGACATCATGTTGCTGGTGCTTTCTCCGCACGCAATAAACGGCGGCAGCGTCGTTGAGTAACCAACACAAATCAAGAGCAGCAGTAACATCAAAGTAAATGCTTTTTATTAGCTCAGAATAATTTAGTTAATTTCGACTTTTTAGAGACTTTCAAGTAACGCAAACCTCGCAATGGTGCGATTAATGTTCACCACACGGTAATAAATTCTATTCTGATAAATGTTTTCATCCAAGATAAATCCTTCTCCAATTTCAAGCGGCAGGGCACGATCACTAATTTGTCCAGCAATTTTAGCGCCGCCCCTAATTGTTATTACTTCCATGGGGGACCATGTATTCAGAGATACTGTCTGATACATTGTTAATACATTGCCAATGGTGTCCCCTTTCTGAGTCGATACTGCAGCTCCAGCACCGTTCCGGCTGTTGAACACGGGAATAAATGAAATGTGAGTCAACAAATTATCGTCGTAGATGTAAACACCCTGCTCTGGACCCAAACAAACTTTAGACTCGTCCCGAATCGATCCAAGCGATAGATCTCTAATAATTCTCGATTGGTTTTCTGCGCCAGTTAATCCGTTAAGTTCACGGTAAATCATGATGTAATAGTTACCTTCAGTGAGACAAATCAACGTATCGTATTTTGGAGGAAACATAGACAAATATACTGCTCCTCCAGAATTAAAGTTATAACTGCCATCAATAACTTTCTTGATTCCCTTCTGAATCAATTTCCACCCGGTGTGCTTATTAAATGACCAAAGATTGTCGGCGACGATTCCATACAAATCATTCGTGAAATTTCTAGTCGTCTGAATTTTCATTCCTGGGACTGTCGATGGTTCCATCGTTAAGAAATCGGGATCATTGTCTCCTGTCCTCATTTGACCGTTCTCCGTGATGAGTTTTGATTCCAGTCCAATCTTGACATTGTATTCGTTATCACCTGAGATAATGTAAAGGTTGTTAAGGTAAGGGTAAATTCTGTCGATCGCTCCAATATTCAAATTGACCTTGGATAGTTTGTATTCTATAGCAGGCTGTGGAATGCTCGGGATAATCTCGTACAATGAGCCGTCTGTTGCTTGAGCAATCATTTTAGCCATGTAAGTTGGAGGAATGATAATCCTTCTGAAGGTCATTTCCGGGAACAATCTAGTTGTACTGTTGTCTTCGTTGAAAATAACTAGAGGTCTGATGCGATCAAAAATATCCTTGTACGTTGAAAGAGCGTTGGCTCCAGGAACTATAATCTGGTAACGATTAGCTAAGAATCTTTGAATTGCATTGCCTTCATTCTTGCAAAGTTTTGTTCTTACGTCCTTGTTAGCTCCACAGAATGCAACCAATGCTTTACCTTGAAGTCCATTAGTTATCATTGTGTAGAATGCATCCCTGCTGAGAGCTTTCGAATCTAATCCGTTACCGCGTAACAACATTTCACTTTGCGTCGGAGTAATGATAACACGATTAATGTAAATTACTTGAGAACTAAGGTCTTCGGTGAGGTAATTATGTCCAACCACTATCACTGTCGCCACGAAATCATTAGGATCAGCACCAAGCAAAACACCATTAATTGAAGTATAAACGGGTGCCGTTTGTCTCAATGGAATAACACTAACGTGATTCTTAACAATTTCTTTGAAGACTGGACTGTCGAACAATGCTTCGTATGGTTTGAGTGCTGCATCCGTCGGGAACAATACAACCTTAGCGTTGTCAGTAATTGCGTCTCCAAATAGCTTCGCCGCGAGTTCAAAAGTTGATTGCATTCGCGCTTTTTAATTGTAAGCTTTTCTCATGTCGGCTTGCGCAGTTTCGATGGAGCTCAAGATTTTAGCAGTGCGCAAATGGAAGATTTCCTCGAAATCGGCTGCTTCGACATGGTTGTTCGCGAGATTAATGCAAACCGAAGCCAGCCGCATCAATCTGATGAATTTGATCTCGTAGCAATGAGTTCCCATAATCCCCAACAATTCAAACTCTCCGTCGGAATCGTCGTCTACTGACTTGAAGGCTCCTTCATTTGCGATTTCGTCGTTGAATCTGTAGAAGCAGTATTTCAATTGTCTTCCCAAACCGCAAGCGCAGCAATGTCCTTTAGTTCTATAAGATTGCAGCGAGCGGATGAAAAGGTTATTTTGGAAACGCATTACCCAAAGGTTTCGGACGTCTTCTATTCTGTGGCCTTGTCCAAATGATCCAATTAGCGTGAACGCGGCTGCAAATCTTTGTCGAATAATCCATGATCCTAGAAATTCTTCGACATTACCAGCTTTAAGTGTTCTGAAGACCGAACGAAGATCCACTCTTACTCTCAAAGGTCTTCTATTCACGACTGGAGAAATTACTTCTACCGCATCATTGTCATCTTCATCCGCGTCCCTCCGGCGTTTCTCAACATAATTAACCTTCTTCATTGCTTGTTTTATTAATTATTTTTAATTTAATGAAGATTTGATTTTAATAATAGATTATAGATTTAAGCTCTCTCCCCTATAAATGAAATTACTTATTTAAAATTTAAACTTAAAATTCCTTAGCAATTAGATGAATCATTCGGCAACGCAAACGCTCTCTAGCTTCATGGCAGCGGGAATGAGGGAACTCAATCAAAATCGATCCGCAGGTAACGGCAAGATACCATCGTGTGGCAGCACTACGGTTGATTACATTGTTAAAGAATATTTGGGTGACACCGATTATTTCTGCAATGACACCGCAAGATTGCAAACAACATTCTACGTGCGCGCCGAATTAGACATATTTGAGATCTTTGGCGCCATCAAGTATGGCATTGATAATTTTAAGAAGTTTAAATTCGACTCTGAGCATGATTTCTTGGACACTATCACGGATCTCATCGAGAAACACTTTGGGGAACATTATGCTCCGTTCTACATGATAAATCATCTTCCGAAACTCTTCAAGGACATGATAGCAAACGTTGATAAAATCTGGGCGATGCGCACTGACATGCTAAAGTTGGGCTGCTTGGAATACATCTCGACGGATAAGATCAAACATTTTGGTGTCGAGCGCAGTCGGAACGTCGAAATCACCGCTGGAATTGTTCCTTACACCTTGGTTTCGTTCCATAATTATGACGGACAGAAATGTCATTGCGATCTCTTGCATAATAACCACGTGAAGTTAGGATTTCACACTTTCGTCGAGCAGCTGTTGTTGAGAAATGATCGCGCCGGCACCGTCAATGAGAACGACGTACGGTTTGATAATCTTGGAGATACGGTCTACACCGATCCGAGTGAAGAGATTATTTCAGCGTCAAGTAAAATTGACAATTCGCCGATGGCTGGAGTTCAACAGCAAGAAATAGATCGGTTCCTGAAATACTTGGAGGTTTGCAAACTTATGAAGAAGCTCAAGAGTGAATCAACAAGGGTAGCCTGCTTTATTTTCTTGAAAACCAAATACCAATGGAATTGTAACGTTCACGACAACGAAGGTGTGATGGAAGAATTGGCGTTGGCAGAATTTAAGGAACTCAGCGAGATTTCAGATTATTTCGATGTCGTGTTGGAGCAAAATTAACTTACTTAATTCCTGCTTAGTTTTTAAAAACTCTTGAATCTCGACAATCATGGAATCTGAAACGCCGGACGAACAAGCTTTTATTGATGTTGTATGCAACATTCTCTACGTGCCGACGGGGCACAAGGTTACAAAGAGTGAATGCAGGGATAGCATTAAGTGTGATCTTTTGGCACTAACTTGTCTCGGAAACATTATTACGACTGAAAATATTCTCAATTGTTATCGTGAGAAATTCGTAATCATTAACAACGCCATTAACTACGTGGATTACATCGAAGAAGTCTCAAAACTCATTGGAATCGAGGAAGAAATACCTCGATATAATCGTAGTTACATGCATCGTTGGCTCTATGAAAGGTTGTTGGCTAAAACATCCGACTCCCTTACTGTGCTAATTGCAAAATTCCAGGATATTCATAGCAAGATTGTTAATGATTCTGGCTACATTCCTCCGAGGATCATTCCGAACTCAAGTCTATGCGAAGTGTTGGCTCCAGTTGGATATGGTGGCCCTGTCTATCAGGCTGTAACTAATTCGAAAGCGTTTGATCAACAAATACAGTACATGTATGGTCCAGTGCCTTACAGTTACATCAGAGGATTTCCGGACGAAGCTATGTTTGCGGTGCAATACCTCAATTATGTGATCAAAGACACCGATCGGAAAACCATAACTTTGTATGCATCTAAACGCGACGGTTTCAACAATGACATAATAAATTTGGCAGCCAGCTTCTTCGCCACACAGAAAAGCCACGGCTCGGCTACGCAGAACGACGTTACTCGATATTTGCTGACTGGTAGAATTGAACGCGAAAAGACAATCATTGAACTGTTGAGTAACATCTATTCGTATTTGGCAAAGCAAGCATCTGGGTCCTATGAAGCTGTTGCTGATCGGATCATGTCAGAAGCGGCAGGTATTGTGGACCGTGTGGTAAACATCAGTTCTACGATGTTCTACAGTGACCTCTTTTCATTCTTCATCGAATTGGATCAAGATGCGTATGCTAAATTGTATTCATTCGTCAGCAAGGAATTCCAGTTCGGTGAACACTATATGCTGACAGACAAGCAACTTAAGGAACGGCAGCCGAACAACACACTCAACAAGAAATATTCTACCCGCACAGAATACAACAACGGATTTAGTTTGATCGTTCAAATGGTTGCATCGCACAGTGTAGCTTACGGGTACGCAATTCGCAGGGACAGCATGGCGGTGATTTATGCCATGATTGACGAGTTTCAAGCTTTTCTCAAATTCAACCATTCTGAAGATATCATTAAGCCTATCGTTAATGATGCCATTAATCCCGACGTTGAGAAGTTTAAGCTTTACCTCGAAGTTTCATCATTCTTGAGTAAGGTCGATGGAGCTTTGTGTGATTTGGTTTTCACTTATTTCAAGATTGAATTCTCGTGGCCTGCGAAATACGAATGGGACAACGAGGTGGCGAAACTCAACATTGAGCAACTTAAGAAAATTAAGCTCTACATTCCCGTCATCAAATCTTTGGGTAATCCCTAAACATACCTGTTAAAAAGCATGATTTAAACTCTCAATTAAAATAATAAAAAGTTACACTCAAATTAACCTCCGCAATGACGACAATTGTGATCAAGCAAGGATCTTACACCAAAGAACAATACCAGAAAATGATGGATATTGCGAAAGCTGGAAGATACCCGGCATCCGTGATCTCTGGCGATCAGTTCAAACATAACATTATCATGAACGAGTTCAAACGAACTATTGGTTGCCCGGAAACTAACCTTTCATCCGACAGCATTTCTAGATACGTTGAACTTCAGAGTGCAGTCGGTCGAGAAATTGACGCTTATGAAACTGTTGGCCGATTTCTACTGATCGAAGAATATCTTGAAATTTACCAGGGAACCATTAATTATGACGGTGGACACGTTGACAAGTCTGCCCTGCGCGTAACGCTTCAAGCGGAATTCGGCACGAACACTGTAATTATGGGACCGAACACCTTCTACGATTTGCTCATCCGAGCGTCAGAAATTACCTTCACCCGAGTCTGCAACAATCTGAAACGCATTTTCATTGCAATCGTTGAAGCAAAGAGCGACGTTACCTATAACATTCCCATCTTTTGGAGAATAATTAACACTTCAAACATTGGCGTTGTCGCCCAGAACTTGGTGTCGGAAGAATCTTACACATTCAAATTCGGACCCTACAATCGTAACCAGAAAACAGATTCTAGCATCATCTATGGATTTCCGGATCTTGCGTTGTATGGAATGATGACGCTGCTTTACGGAGACAACGCTTCAAAGCGTGAATTCGTTTCCTTTCGCAAGTGCAATAATCAACTTCCGTTTGGAGACTCTACATCTCCAATCGTTGAGGCTGTCGTGAAATATACGTCCGAATGTAAGCACAAATTCTACGCAAATAACACGAGCAACATGGACAACAAGATTCACGAGATCTCCTACGAAATCATCAAGGAATTTAACACGTTCAAGATTCTCGCTAGACTTAAGAAGAATGCAAAACTTAATCCTGGCATCACTAAAGATTGGATCATTGTTACTTTGAATGAATTCTTGAAGCGCACCACTAACAGGTGCGAGATCGACAACGCTACACTTTACACTGATGTTGCAGTAATTTGCCATTGTATGCACCCTGGACTGTTCAACGAATTCGATAAGTACGTCCAGAAGCATTTTCCATTGACCGGAGAAGGAATGGAACTCACAAAGTTTACGGACTTGATTGAGATTGATTACGTAAAGAATGCCGGGAAATCTTTCATTACCGAAGGTGGTTACCTCTTCGACATCTTTGCGCACAACAAAGTCCCAGAATTCCCTAACCCCGGAGATGATGCTTGCATCGCAATTAATGCCATGATGGGAGAGCTTCCTTCGACCAAGAAGAAACACGCGCACCCCATTCCGAGCAAGAACAGCGATGCCGATGATTGCCACAAAGAATTCAAGAAGCCTACAATCAATCCTAATGCTACGCCTGTGCTTGATGAAGAGGTTGAGAAGTTCAAGCTTTATTTGAACCTCGTTGAGACCATAAATAGTCTTCCTAATGTTAACAGTCTTAGAGACAACGTCTTGAATTATTTTGCTTGGAACGGTGGATTTGAGTTGAAAGACTGGAAGCTTGTCTTCGCAAAGATGGCTTATGCAGACCTCAAGAAATACGCCAACTACATCCCGGTAATCAAAGCCAAACTTGACGCGAAGCAGGATAATTGAATTTAAGTTTTTAAAAACATAATTTAAAATCCTCAGAATGTATGGAGTTAACTCACCGTTGCCGTTCTCATTTGAACCGCCCAAGCAAATGCTTGTTGAACAAGATGACACTGAAACGTCAGATTCGGAAGTTCCTGAAGACAAAACTAATCTGATGCTTGCGATTCTCGACATTCAAAGTAAACTCACTCCTGAATACAAGAAAATCGCATACACGATAATTAATATCATTTACGACGGCAAAGTTCAAGAGTTCAAACTTCACCATTTTCGATCTTATCATGAATCAGATCTCGAGCGCATCCGGCAAGCAATGCTGAAGCTGTACGATCTCCAGCTTGAATTCAACGTTCTCAATGCCGATCAATAAAAAGTTAAATAAATTCTAAAGGATTAATTAACTAAAAATAATAAATGAATCCGCCAGCAATCTTTGATACCGTTGAGTTCAACAAATTCCTTGAATCGATGCGGAGGGAACTAAAACGCCCCTTCAGATACATCCCTATCTCTTACTTCAAAATTCCTGAAGTTTACAAGGCTAAAATTTTAGAAGTGTTGCAGCAGGAATATCCTGGGTTAGATTTTAAGCTTCATAAGAATGGAATTGTGTTGACGGGAAGCTTCAAAGATTTCCAAGAGTACGCCGAGAAGGAATTTCTCGAACAGACGGCAGTAATCAGATTTATTCCGAACAACATGATCGATGCAATCCACAAAGAATTAGTTGACGTGTTTTACACGTCAAAGTTTGAGATTATTACCGACGAAGGAGAACGCGTTATCGCCGTCAACGGCTACAAGCCGTGAAATTATAAGTTGAGCCTTGGGCCTAAAAAGTTAAATTAAAGCTTAATTTGAAATAAATTAAAAACTGAAATGCAATTTACCAAGGAACATTTGATTCTCGAGCTCATCGGGAGAATCTCAGAAATTGAAGATCAATTAATGAAAGGTCTGACAGTGAAATACAATAATGGAGAACTCGAATCTTTGGGAGACCTCGATCTATTTCTGGCTGATTATTTTCGAATTCCCGACGAGAAGTTTGTTGTGCAACTCAGGAATATCTATAACATCTTGATAGCGTACCCTAGTAAACTTGACAGAATCAGCAAGATGCTCGAAAAGTCCTCTAAAGGTCATCCTATTAAGCTGAGGCAATTGAAGGACTTACCTTGCATTACAACTGCAGGACCAATCCTGAAGCACTACGGTAATACCGATAAAGCATTAGATATTTCATCTGGTGCGATTTATGGGATTTATTCGATGTTCGTCGAGAAATATACAGATTCGCCCTACAATTCTGTAATGAATGACGTCATGCACAATACTCAAGAGCTGGTCTGGGACAATGAGACTTTTGATCACATTCGGAATCGTTACGGTAGATCATTACCACCACAATCGTCAATGACGGCTAAGCTTCTCTATTACACGATAAAATACGAACGAAACAGAGAAATCAAGGCATTTGACCTAATTAGAAGGATCTACCAATACCACATTATAACAAATACTCCATTGGCTGCTATTGCAACGCGAATCAGCGAATTCATCTGCAACGAGACAATGTTTAACATTGTTATTACGGTAAAGAATTTCTACCTTGAACTGTTGAAGTTTTTGTTGATTGCCAGAGAATGTGAGCTCAATGGTTTCGTTGCATTCGTTGATGTTCTGTCGACGCAGAATCATAATGAAGATGGGACTTACGAGCTTAAGATTCCGACAGCACTACCTAACATTGAAGAATACGGAATTATCATTGGATACATTGTGCGCATGCAATTCTACAAACCACTGAAGCTGTCTAATTCTGTCTTATTCGCCATCCAGCTAGTTTTAAGATCGGCCGCTGAAACTGTTGTCCCTAAAGTGGAACCTAAAGATTCTTCGACGGAGCAATTTCTTAGTTATTTGAAGATTGTCGAATTACGGGAGAAGCTTAAACCAAACATTCCAGCAGGAATTAACGATTACTTCTCAGTGCATTTCAAGCTAAGTAATGATTGGACAACTGAGAATTTCAACCAGCATCTCGCAACCTGTTCGCTGCAGCAACTTGAAGCAATCTCAAAATTGCTGTCCGCCATCAAATAATGAATTTAAAAAGTTAATTTGGCATAAACAATTAAAACAACGAAATGAACTCTATCGGTGAAGATTTTCTTATCTATGCCAAGGAAAGGCATACGGCTATTGTTCGGCAAGCTGGATTCTGCAAGAATAACAAGGATGATTACTATGCAATTATGCACATCATCTGCCGCGATCAATTCGAAATGAAATTCGGTTACGACCCGAAACATGAACACGATCTCGACAGGATGCGTTTCATCGAATTAGAATGGATTTTTATTAAGGAACATAAGATTCTGCAATTCATAGCGCAGGTCGCGACATTGGAGGATCAACTTAAACAAGGCCACAAAATTATAATCAATGAAGTAGCTTACACTAACATTGATGATTTTGTGAAACTTATCTCCCCAATCGCTGGATCTGATATTGCGGGTCGAGGCTACAAGCATTGTAATTATTTTGCGCTGTACAACAGATTGATGGATAACAAAGAGAAACTGGATTTGTTGCAAACATTAGTTGGCACAGTTGAAGTTCCAAACATGCACGTTAGAATTGACGAGTTTCATCGTCCTGACGCGTTGAACGCTGGACCTATTATCAAACAATTCTCAAAGGATGGCATGAATGATCGAGTGAAGAAAATTAGGAAGTGCATCCTCTACGGAATCTACAAACTAATTTACCATCCGTCGGACAATGATTTCGTTAAGGTCTTGAATGAAGTCACGTCATACAAACTCAAAGCAAACATGGTTAACGATGATGTCGTCGAGAAGGTTAATTTTATCCACGGAGAACCTAATGGGTCATTTAAAGCTAATGAGAATCTTAAGGACCGAGTTTTTACTTTGAGGTACTGGAGCACTTGCGCAAAATTGGAAACAGAAATCAAAGCCCTCAATTTCATCTCAAGAATTAAGAACAATTTCACTAAAGAGTGGAATCCTTCGATAGAATACACGAAGACGTTCAACAAGTTCCTTAGGGAGAAGACACAGTTGAATTTTATTATCGATAGGGATGACCTTTATTCGACCATGTTCAAGAGTTTGTTGTATTTCACAAACGAACAAATTAAGCAATTCGACGCGCTCCTTGCAGAAATGAAGATCGAAAATGGAATGATTCGGGAAGAGCCATTGAACATCCCTCTAACCATAAATTTGACCAATCAAGCTTTACTCAGAAGCTATGGTTTGCTGATCATGAGCATCGTCCGAACTCGAAAATATCAAGAAATGAGGTTGGACAGACAAACAGTTCATGGAATTCAAGTAATCTTTGATTCAATGAGAATTATTCGTCCTCCAACAGTGATTGAAGTCGCCAAACCAGTCGTTAATGACGTTGTAATTAACAAGGATGTTATTCTTAATAGCAACGATAAGGAGAAATTCTTGAAGTATCTTGAGGGGGTAAAACTCTACAATTCTATCTCTCAAACTGTAATAAAGAGTGCAGTCAACGAATACCTCTCGGCACATTTCAAACGCAACACTCCTTGGACCGGACTGGTGTTCGACAAGAACCTTGTAGTGTCATCTTTGGAAGACATAAGTAAGATCGTCGAACTCCTCTCCCTCGTCAAAGAATAAATTTTTTAAAAACTAAACATTATTAATTAAATGGAGAAGTCTTTGAGTGAATTGATCTTCTTTGATTTGACGCAGAACATGACGCTCAAAGACGCAATTGAATTTGTGGAATCTCAACGGCGACAAGATCAGTCGCACATGCCAAGAGAATTTTGGATCAAACTAATCAATAAGCTGTTCATTGAAAAGATTAGGATAATGCAATCGTCAATTACATTTCTCTGGATAAACTCTCGCAGCGACGTCGTAACTAACGAAGAGTGGTACAAACATTCCTTGGCGTTAGCCTATAGCGTTGAATATAAGTTGTTACTTGCAGATCATGCTAAGAACGTCGGACCATTTAATGTCACTGGCTACACCGGAAATTACGATGACATTGATTTCTCAAAGTATATGTGTTTGACTGGTCACGGATTAAAACCTAAACCAAATACTACAGGTGTTCTTGCACAGCTTGATCTCACAATTAAAGGTAATTGGATCGGATCTTTCTATCACATTTCATGGAACGATCTGAATAACACTAATTTAACCGAAATGTGTGCTGAGAATATTACACATCCCATTAAATTGTATTACGTCAATAAATTGACAAGAATTTCTTTAATGGTGGATAATGTAACTGACCCAACAAACATTCCATTTGATGCACCGGACAAGAAAGAATTTGTCAGAGGAATTGTTAAGCAGTACATCATGGAGATGACATTTGACGTTGAAAACGTAATTACCATAGAATCTTCGGTCGAGTCTTTTACACCATACGTCATTAAACTGAAATTTCGCCGAGTCATCTACAGATAATCATTAGCCATTAATGTTGGACCGCTTTTTAAAAAGTTGTTTTCAGTTCGATGTATTGAACGAACCTGCGGATTATGTCATGTTCTCGTTCTCTCTTGTGATCTGCACTGCCGTATCTTACACGAACGCCCCACGCAAATGGAAGTTCTCCAGAAATGTAAGTTTCCATGGAGATAGGCATCCAAGAAACAGCTTCAATGTCCAACGCAGAACTTATTCTTATTTGACCTGAAATTTCATAACCAACAGTCCACCCTCCTTTTACGTAAGCATCTCCGATTTCAAAGCATTGAGCTTGAGATAAACCAGGAACAGCGTAAACTAACATAATAGTCGAATAATGTGCGTGTTCCAAAAGAATGCAATCGATTGCAAGGCGATGGTCTAACACCGTTAATTTGGACGCTTCTAATTTATCCGATTCCAGAGACTTAGCTTTCATTCGCTCAATAAATCGTCCAACCCTTCGACATTCTTGAAGAGAAACTCCACCTTTCAACGAATTTCTTAGCGCATCAGTGATCGTATTGTCGATGGGTTCGTAACAGTCGTAAGCGACAGTATTTTTCATGCTTTAAATAATCCTTCCTACTAAATCTATTTAATTGATTTTTAGAACCGTCATAAAACTAAAATGCCTGAAGGACCTGAGACGTTGAGATCAATCGACAAAATTAGAAATGTCTTGTGTCAACCAAATAAACCCGCCGTCCTGAATAATGTCATGCGTATTCTTACTAATGGTAATTCTAGATATCCGAGTGTTAACATTGGTTTACTCATTAATTCATTGCAACATCCGATCGTCGACGTCTACTGTAAAGGCAAGGCTTATTTCTTGGAGTTTTACGGTGGAGTATTTGTTTATGCGCACCACAAGATGGGCGGAGAATGGCTCATAAATCCAGAATCCAGCAAGAACGTCCATTTCATCTTCCAATTCATTGTAAACAACCAGTATATAAACCTTTGCTATGGGAATGAGAGGTTTGGGGACTTTGAGATCTTCGGTTCGAAACCAAATCACATCATCGATAAGATTGCTCCAGGGTTCATTGGCAGATTTGTCATGTCTGAAGAAGAATGGTTGACGAGATTCGAATCTTTCTCCACTTCAAAGAAGAACATCAGAAATGTCTTAATGGATCAAAATATCCTATGCTCGGGATTAGGAAATTATCTTGTTGCGGAGATCTTGTATTACGCGAAACTTCATCCGCAAACTGAAATGCGCAAGATTACTAAGGAGTGGGCGAGAATGTTGTACCGCGTTTGCAAGTGGTGCTGCGAGAATTTCTACACTGGAGCATTAAATTGGGTTGTCTACGGCAGATCTATTTCTCCCGAAGGCTATGCGGTGCAAGTTTTGATGTTTGGCACCAGGAAACACTACTACGTCAAAGAACTTCAACAACTCTTATAAGAGAGTTTTTAAAAACTCATTCTCCTTTCTTAATGAAGTCGTCCATGAACTCTTGGTAGATTTTGATTGATTCCATGGATCTGTTGAACAGATTGCTCTTAACGAACGTCGAACGTTCGATGCATCCGATAGTTTGCAAGAAAGCTGTCTTGACATTCTCGTTCTTAATTCGGTTGAACTTTGTTTCGAGAATGTCGATTTGTTCGAGTTTCTCAATGTTGTCGTTGTAGTTGTCGCAAACCACATTGTAATGCTGTTTGTAGAGTTCATCCTTCGTCTTGAACCACGCGAACCTTACTTGTTCAAGGTCATTCTTGAATCTGATCCCAATTGCAGCACATTTGCTTGTGAGGTATTTCCACTCTGCGACACACGCGAAGAAGATGACGGTAAAAATGTGACCCAAAGAGGTCAACAAGATTTGATCGGGGTAACAGTACGAATACGCGCAATTATAGCACACAATAATCAACTGAAGAATCAGCAAGAACGGTCCCGTAAAACTGTCGTTAGGTGTTTCCTTCTCAGCGATGATAGCAGGTGATTCTTCCTCAACGACGGGAGTTGCTTTCTTAACTTCCACTTTCTCTTTCTCTTCGATGCAATTAACTGCCATGAGTTTCATGAAATTATTCAGAATATCAATTGAGAATTGCATCAATTCAATCATGGTGCACGTGCACTCTTTAAAATATGCAATTCTGACGCCGCGGGTAAATTGAAGTTTAGCGGCTTCGTCGAGTTCCAGATATTTACGTCGGACAGTTCTGATTAGTTCGGCCCGGTAGAGAAAATACCTTAGCTTCAAAGCGATTCCATCATAGGGGGACTTGTAAATACCAACACTAAACGCCAAGTCATTTTCAAATCTTTCAATGAAGGCACATGACGAGCCGTACCTGGTAAGATCATCGAGTTTTGTCCACTTAGGGGTGGCTTCAAATTCTGGAGCCAGCCAATTCTTAGGGTCGTAACTAAAGAAATAAGTAATAGAGTTTGTCTGGTACGCCTTGTCCGTTTTCATCACATGCCACAGATCCCAAGGAGGAAGTGTAATCAAATATCCGAAGATGTTAGTTCCATAGAAATCCTCGACATGTTTGAAATGCATGCACTTAGCCAGATGTTTCAAGTTGAAATTGTGAAAAGAATAGTAAGCCATGTAATTAGTTAGCTCATCTAAGACGAGCAGCTTCTCGAAAATTCCTTGCGTGCGATCGCAGTTAGAATAGCACAGAGCATCCGCGGCATACTTAACAACGGCTACAGCGAGCACTGATTTTCTACGTTCCTCTTCCTCAAAATTCATGATGATTTTAATTTATCAAATTAATAATGTTTAATTTTGATTTAGCTGTTACTTGATTAGGAAGGGTCCTTTCTTTGCGATGAATTCCTTGATCTCTTCTTTGGTGTACTGAATTAAATCTTCCAACAATGCTATTTCTTCAGAATTGTCAAGCACATTATCTTGACACAATGCTAAACAGTGTTTCAAGTTCACCAACTGTTCCAACAACTTATGTTCGCTGTCAGACAATTGATGCATCTCCATCTTTGGAGGTTTGTGGATGCCACAGAACTTAGAGCGGTGGATCTGTTTGTTCTTACAACCCAATTTCGCACATCTCAACAATTCAGGGTTGTTAATGTAACGAATTTGACACTCTTTGATGTACTTGATCTTTTCGACCATCTCTTCCTGGGACATAGTCTTAATTTCAACACGGTAAGCATAGTTGTTAGCATGACGTTTGTCTTCTGCGTTGCAATCTTTGCAAATTGGTTCCACATTCTCATAGATGTCTGGACCGTGATTCTTTGCTGGAATAATGTGACCTCGCTCCCAATCGTTTTTGGCTTTGTGCATTACATTCTTCAAACAACATGGACAGAGTTGTTCCTCCGCGTCTCCAAATCTGTACTTCCAAACGTATTTCCGCGGCAGTCGGCTCATTTTACATTAATATTTCACCCTTTAAAAAGGCTCCGTTTTAGAAGATGAGTTTTGGATTTACTTGTCCGGAGCGGATCACGACGGCGATGATCGATGCTAATTCTGACGCGTACCGTCGACAATATCAGAATTCACTCGCTTACAATCAATTGAGAGTTTACGAGACTCCAAATTTTCTCCTCAGATTCGACATGATTGACATGCTTTGGGCGATGTGTGTTAAAGACGTCTTCACGTTGGACATCGACATCAAAGATGGAATTACAAGAGAACAAGCTATTGCTAACGTCCAACTATATTCTGATTATTGGCATGTTCGAGGTTACGACATGTTGTGGCAAGTGATTCAGACCGACCGCGGAGTTCATTTCCATTTGCTGTCGGAAACAATAGACAACATGAGTGAACGCGCCAAAGGCATGGCGGTAGATTTGTGCAGCGATAAGTTTTACATTCAATTCAATGCGACTTCTGAATTTTGCATGCGAGTCAGCCCTAAAGTCGTCAAAGCCGATCCAAAGACTGGAGTTCGCAACTTTATTCCTAGAAAACAAGTTATGGAAGAATACATCGGCAAATCATGCGTAGATAATGTTTGCAGAATTGGTTACGGCACCCCTAATCCTTACATTGTTTCAACATTAAATGTCTACGCGCAACTGATAGACTTTTTCACCGTAACGTACCGTGAGAAATACGATGAGATTATGGCTCCGCACATCGATTCCAGCAAACGAAGTCTAATTAATTGGAAGGGTATAATTTACAGTTATCAGAATCTCCCGCCACTTACTTTCATTGAATACGTTAACAAGTTCGTCGAACGAACTATGAAAGAGTCAGGTTTTAACGGCAAAGGAGAATACATTATTCCGCTGAAGAAATATGGATACATGGAAGAATACAAGCCGTTCCTCGATGCAAATACGCTGTTTCAATGTTCTCGGTCGACGTTGTACGAAATTGAGCGCAAAGCGGTCCAATTAATCGATGGCGCCTGGAAGGAGAACTGCATTAAGCAACTAATCGTGATTGCAGGATTGGATGAACCCGATCTTCCAGAGTCAAAACTTGTTCCTAGAAAATTAATCAGGAATCCCAACGGCAGAAGTTACCCGTTTGTATTTGGCTTGGATCTTACGAGCTACATGATATTCATTCAAGTTCCAGATTTGTTGATGATTGACTGGGATGAGAAAGATGGCTACGGTAAAGCAGTCGCTGGTTCATTAATGCACAATTATCTCAAGAATGAAGAATCACTTCCTTCGACAGAAAGAGTATCTCATAAACCTCTATTGATGAAGATGTACGAAACTGACAATGGAACTCACGCGTATTGTGTTAGTGATTATTTATCGTATTATGAACGACCTGGATTCGACGGAGTTTCTCGAGCCCTCAGATTGATGATGCGAACGTGTGTTGATCCTTGGTACATTGCGTTCGTCAAAACTCGGGGATTTTCAACTAGGATCGGTCCAAAGGCTGTGAACAAGAAAGGCATCGCGGGAAAACGTATTGAGTTCAAGACTGACGAAGAAATTCAGAATCAATTTGTGCAGCGCAAAGGTATCAACATTCCAGGAGAATCTGGAAGAACCGAATTGATTGGCTCTGGGAAGCTCGATCCTTACTTGAACGCGATGACCGAAATGATTATCGATCTTCAGAATCATGTAATGCGCAATGTTAAGAATCTGCCGAACAGATTAATTGATGACCCTGAAGAATTAATCATTGAACTTGGAGAATACGCTAAAGCTTACTACGACGAGAAAGTTAGAATTCAGCAAGATGCAAATTACGCAACGTATTACGAGAACTCCGGAACATGGGCTCATAACATCTTTCGTTGTCCAGGATGATAGCTTTAAAAAGGCTTTTTAATAGTCGAGCAAACCATAAGATAATATGGTTACTCCTTCGTCACTGCTATCATCGTCGTCGGCGAGCTGGTGTAGATTAGTTGCTTCAGCTTCGGTGTATAAATTATATATTTTAGCCATGTAAACGTGTCCTGAAGCTTTAATTTGCGGACTAGCTTTCCAGACACCATTGCGAGATTCAAAGAGATACATTATCTTGGGATCTTTCGACCCTGTAACGAAAATGTAATTAATATCGTCGATTGGAGAATGGATTCTATTAATGTTTAATACGGCTCCAAATTCCTCGTAAGGTACGACAAACAGAGGGATAATCTTTGTTTCAAGGGTATCGTTAACTTCTGCTAGGGTATAAATTTGATTCTTAACAAAGAACAAAGTGTTCAAATTATCGTAATTGATGAAGTTCTCTGGACCTATTTCATTGCCGTTTAAGAAGTTAGTTATTTTAGTTGTAAAATTACCGTTATAGATGTTGATCCTGTAAATATTTATTTCCCCGGTTATCAATTGAATAATTAATTTATCGCCAGGTCCGCCATTTGTTGTGATACATCCGGATAATATTCTCGAAACGTCAGCTAATCCAATCGGATCCCATTTTTCATTCCTGAAAATGTAGAGCATGTTATTAATTATGCCGTAGAGCAACCACGTATTATCAAGTGTCGATTGAACTTTCAGACCTTCGGGATGTTCAACTGGATCAATCACAAATCCGAGATTACGAGTTTTGATGTTGTTCGGCTTGTTGCGCAAAGTTCTAATTTCAATCTTGTCAGTCACAACGTCAATGAGGTAATGCTTAGATTCTTTGCATACTAGATAAAGTTGTTGTTTGTACTGCTGAAAATCTATGATCGGAGGAACGTTTAAATGTAACTCCTCGATAATTATCTTCGAATCTTCTATTATTGTTCCAGGCGTTGCGTTATATTTAATAACTTGACTGATGATGTACAATTTCCCATCAATACTCAATGCTATAAGACTACTGCCAATCATATCTAATTTAAGTAATTTCTTGAATTTTATCTCCGGAAACAACGATTGTTCGGAACCACGACTAAAAGTCACTAATCGTTTGCTTCCCATCACAATATCTCTGTATCTGTTTAACGCTTCATTTCCATTAACTCTAATCTGGTATTTGTTCCATAAAAGTCCTTGAATCACATTTCCTTCTGCCATGCAGAGGCGATTTCTAACATCTCTATTTTGACCACAAAATGCAATTAAGGCTTTTCCTTCCAGACCATTGTTAATCATGTTGGCTAAATTGTCTCTAGTTAGAAATTGAAATCCTCCGAGTTTATCATCGTTGTTGGGTTTGTAGGTCAAAACTTCATTCTGTTGTTGGGTAATGATTACGCGATTAATGTGAATTATTTGAACATTATTAATCATCATGTTACCGATGGCTTGAACTGTATTGACAAATGTTTGAGGATCGCTTCCCAGCATTACGCCGTTAATCGAAGTAAACACCGGAGAAACTTTCTGCAGCGGCAGATTAGAAATGTGATTCTTCAAAATCTCAAGGAAGGCAGGATCAGAAAAATACTCGAGGTAAGGTTGGAGCGACTGATCTGAGGGATACAAGATGACTTTAGCATTCTTCAAATCGACTTTAGCAAACAATTGCGCCGCCAAATCAAACGATTGTATTGATTGCATCTTTTAAGATGATTAATCCAAATGCGAGCAAAAACTGTTACGGATACGTGCGTGTTTCAACCACCAAACAAGCCGAAGAAGGTCTATCTCTAGAAAATCAATCGAAGAAGATTACTCAATGGGCTGATTATCATGATTCTAAGCTTATTAAGATCTTCGCCGACGAAGGAATCTCGGGTCGTTCCATGAAGGGCCGCAAAGCATTGTCAGAACTCTTAGAAGTTATCAAAGAAGGAGAAATTCTCGTAGTCTACGCATTCAGTCGTCTAAGTCGTTCCACTGCGGATTTCCTCAACATTGTAAAGATGCTGCAAGATCGAGGCTGTCTGATCATCGTAATCAAAGAAGGATTGGATACAACAACTCCTCACGGCAAATTTACTATGACAATGTTTGCTGCACTTTCACAACTCGAATCCGACATCATTTCTGACAGAGTTAAAGATTCTATGGTGCTGAAGAAAGAGAAAGGTGAAGCTAACGGAAGACCTCCTTATGGATGGAAAATGAAAGGCGGCAAAGGTACTGGTTTAATTGAAGTCGAAGCAGAGCAGATTATCATTAGAAAGATCAAAGAACTCAGAACTCCCCAGCCCAACGCTAAGCCTATGGCATTTAAGAAGATCGCCGAGAAACTAATCGAATTAAAAGTACCGCCTCCGAGCAAATCTTCCACTTGGTATCCCGAACAAATCAAGCGCATCGCCGAACGCGACAATGTTGACACTAAGGGTCGCAGTAACAAAGAAGAATCTATTTCTTCAAATTAATCATTAAAAAGTGAAGGTTTAATGCATCGTGTTATAGATGCACACGTTAAATTAAGGTTAAACAATTCTAAGTTAGAATTGGAAACGCTTGGCGGATTGTGCTACAGGTTTTACAACCAGGAGCAATCGACCGGTGTCAACAAAATCAGAAATGAATCTCTTGGAAATTACTTCGATCACCGAGAGAATTATAAAGTCATGGATTGGATCGAATACTACGGTAAGAGAGATGCAGAATTTAAAGCTTACATCGAACTTTATTTGGAAATGGATCTTTGTGTGAAGCAACAACCGGCTCAAGATTGTCAAGTTAAATTCTACGACGAACTCGGAATAATTCGCGGTCAATGTAAATTTGATCATTACGTGGAACCAGCGAATGAAATTCTGATTGCTCAATACAAAGCATTGTTATACCGGCATGTTCCAATCCATGTGTTACTTAATTATTTGTCTGAGGAATTGAGATGTAACGGTCCCGACAGAACAATAATAATCGTGATAGGTGGAATATCTAGATTTCCAAGATTAGTTACTAGTTACATGTCTGAAATTCTGACGGTTAATGCAATAAATGACATCACAGAGATCTTTGCACGAGGTGAACCATTTCTCACTGTGGTTAAAGAAATTTCAGTTCGTTACACCGATATTTACCACAGAAATTTCCTCGAAGATGTCAACGAATACATCGGATTTCGGGGTGTAAAATTAGAAGGTCATTTTCTCGAAGGGCAAGGCTTGAGACTTAAAATCATTAACAAAGAACAAGTCCAAGATAATTTTGATTGGTACATAATGGCGCTTGAAAACTTACCACACCTTTCAATGAGCAGAGGATATTATCATAACCAATAAGCGTTGGCCTTTGTTAGTTTTTACAAGCAGCACTATTATCGTTACGACAAGTGCAAGACTTTTGCATTCTTAGAGATTCTAGAACATGACTACCAGCCAATTGTTGACATCAACCTTATGTTAATAGGATACACGATTCCAAATAGAGATCTATCGATAAAATTGGATGTATTATTTGGACACTTCTTTGCCCTGGATGTTTTTGAACTCAAACAACTTCCGATTAGGGACATCTCTAAATATGTTGAATATTTCTTCACAAGGTTCAAAGTCAAACATCTATCTAAACGTTTGAGAGATTTATTCGACAAACAATGGTTCCCGGAATGTGACATCGTAGAAAATGAAAAGATTTTGACTCCTAAATTCATCACTTACCTGTTTCTAAGAAATGCCGAGAAATGTAACACCGCCAATAGTGGCTCTTACACGTTGTGGTCAGAAACTCTTCAGCATAACATTAGAGAATTTGAGATCCGAATGATTGAATATGCTCATGACATTTATTACCTGAAAGAGCTGACTTATGAAACAAAATCAGTTTATTTTGCTGTCGTTGAGACTACAATAATAACCTTTATTCCTAAGGCACCAACTAATCCACCAATCATAGAATGTATTGCTTGCATTGAAGTTAAATCTGCGTTCATGTTTGAAATTCTTTACCCGTGCAGTCACAGAAGACTCTGCATGGATTGTGAAAAGCAACTCAAGATCAGAACTTGTCCATTGTGTAGAGCAGAGATTAAAGCAACTCTGCCGTTCAAGATCGAAGACATTGCGGAGTGGAAACCCTTAGAATATCTCGGAGAATAGTAATTAAAAACTAACTTTTTAAAACTTCAATGATTCCCAGAATTTCTCGCTTCCTTCTAATTTGTGTCCAGCTTTAATAGAACAAGATAATTTAACCAGTTTTGTTCCAAATCCCATACGTCGAATCCTCTCTGCGACCCAAATGATTTCTACTTGAAATTCATCATCTCTTATAATAAAAGCAGCTGGAACATAATATGATATAGCTGAAGAATAAAAATATGGTTCGCCTCTTATCTCTGACTTGAACATTTCATCAGATTCTCTGTGCCGCAATACATAGAGAGATCCTTTCGTGTAAGCATCAAGAATGAATGATTTATTATGGTAGAAACTTTTAGTTATATCACCGTGTTCAAGCATCTCCATTTGAACTTCGCTTATTATGTCCCAAAATAAATCTGTATGTCCCGTAACTGACATTAATTCTGCTTTTCCCAAATTTATTTCAGTGCCATCGCCAGATTCTAAGATTGTGTCCGAAATTCTATCCTGCATTTTATAATAATCAAGAAATAAAACAATTAATCAATATCATGGAGAATCGAATGTGTGAATTGGAGCAGCAAATCGAACTCGCTCAAACTAAGGGAGATTGCGCACTCCTCATAAATTCTCAAATTGAGCTCCAGATTCTGACGGTTTACAGTAATGCACTGAAATATGCTGAGCTTGACAAGACTTTTTTAACGCGCAATAAAGTACTCGTCGACGTCAGACAATCTCTCATTGATGAACTACCATTAGATATCAAGCTTCGAGTCACGTGCCTCACCAAACAAGTTTGTCCCAACTAAGCAACACTTAATCTCCTCAATTCTAGGACTTCGGACAGATCTTCTTTGATGTCCTTCATTTCGATCATTTCATAATTTTCAGCATTCGAATGCAAGCGAATTAAAAACATCTTACTGACTTTAATTCCATATTTGCTCTCTAAGATCAATTTGTACATGTTGACTTGGATGCAATAATGCCAGTAGTTGCTGTCGCTAATGTACATGATGCTCCAATGCTTAGCATGTTGTCCTCGAACTGATTTCTCGGTGATCTTCTTGCACGTTTTCCAGTCGCAAATGCTAAAGGTGCCATCACGATTCCGGAATACCATGTCAACGGTTCCCGCGAGTTTCAATTCTTCGTGGTAGATTTGCCATTCAGTTCTGTAAGGGGTAAATTCAGGGTGTTCTCTGACGAAATTCAAGAAATAAATCCACTCCTTCGACGAATCTTCAACTGGAGTCCCGTTGTAATAATTCTCAATGTGTTTGTGTGTTGTAATACCCTTGTCCCGGCTAGAATCTCCTCCAGATTTCCAGATTGCTTTGATTTCATCCATGTTCTTGCCCCATAATGGATGTGTTGCGTTCCATTTCTTCGATCCATAAATTGCTTTGATGGCGCGATCTGCGTCGAATTCTCCAAATAACGTGTGGTACCAATTACTTACAGAGATGTATTTAGCCGCATCTTGATCCTTAATTTGGTAGATGTGATGTTTCTCGTCCAGAGTAATGTTGTCGTCGCGGGGGTGTTTGTTTCTAAAAGCTAATTGTAAATTCATTGCAGGGAATATTTTAAAAATTTGAATGTTACATTATTATCTAGCGATTTTAGTTGCGACGCTGTTTTGGATTTGCATATACAGTTTATCCCGGGAATTCGTGATTTTTATCAACCGCACTATTGAATTCACCCGGGCGAAGCAACAAAATCCTTTAATCAACCGTGAGCATTTCATGAAAATCTGGAAGCTTGAAGCGAGCCCTAATTACAAACTAAGTTGGAATGTTGCAACTCGGTTAATCTCGGTAGTTCATGCGACGGTTATCACATTCTTAGCGTTGATTGTGATATTCTTCTGTCCCAACAATACTTCAGTTGTCATTTATGGTTGTTGCATCATGTTTGGTTATTTGATCGTTGACGTCTATTACCTTTTGACAATACGACTGGAAGATAAAGTAGCCTTGACGTTAATTCATCACATTTTTGGGGCGGCCGCAATGTTTGGATTCATCTATTATGATATTGGTCATCCTAATGCTGTTTATTTTATGTTAACGGAACTTAGCACTATTCCGTTGCACCTCGGATGGATATCCATGAAATTTAACTTGATCACGCCCATTCAAATTGGTTTTGCTGCGGCTACCTGGATTCTTTACCTGTTGATTCGAGTAATTGGAGCGGCATGGTTGTACCACTACATTGTACAAAATTACCACTATATTGCTTTGTACGGATTTATTCCCAAGACTTTCTTCACGTTCGGAAATGGCTTAATTATCTTGCTGAATTACGTTTGGTTCTACAAGTTGACAATTGTGATCTTCTCGGCCATTAAGAATCATTAAAAACTTCTAAAATGAATGACGTAATCCCACGCTATCCGGTATTTACGAGGGCACAACTCAAGGATAACAGTATTTGGATCATAATGTTAATAGTGTTAGTTATCATGTTCATTACAGCGGCTGTAATCTTCTATGCGTCATTTAGAAAACGCGGATTTAACAGTATC